>Ga0255336_100007_pt1 | contig 606453 bp, 552 predicted proteins | sample MeOH1_35cm_T3_17_FD_189102 | JGI IMG/M metagenome (GOLD analysis project Ga0255336, IMG submission 189102) | Sandy soil microbial communities from University of British Columbia, Vancouver, Canada - MeOH1_35cm_T3_179 | ecosystem: Engineered > Artificial ecosystem > Sand microcosm > Unclassified... | reverse complement strand
CGGCCAACGGACAGATCCCGCCAGCCATCCACGAAATGCTGTCGGTCCGAAAAACGCCCTATCGGGTGTCTAGAAATACTTGACCACTTCACCCACCCTCGCTGCTCAGACAGGTCCTCCGCGTTCGAGAAGGAAAGGCCGCTACCGCGGCCCATGTTCCTATTGGCCTACGGCCGCTCCACTTGTGCGGAACTCGCCTCGAGGGTGGACGCCAAGGTCTCTCACGACGATACGGTTGAGTGCAAGGAGAGCCGGTGCGGGATGCGTGGTCGGCCCTGGCCGCGCCCGGAACATCCGGGCGAAGCGGAAGCGGTTGCTGGTATCCGGTTGCCAAACACCTTCGTCGCGCTTGTGCTGGCGTGCTTGTCGACGATGCGGCCGCGCGCTTTGGCTCGACCCACGCGAGCCTCACGGTTCGGGAGAGTCTTCGGTGCCCACCCTCGAGGCGAGTTCCGCACAAGTGAGCGGCCGCAGGCCATATAAGACACTGGCCGCGAAGCGGCCTTCCGCACCGAACGCGGAGGACCTGTCTGAGCAGCGAGGGTGGGCACCGAAGGCTCTGCGCCGCCACGTCAGCGCTCGCCGCGTCCCCGGAATCTTGCGTCGAACCGAAAAAAAGCCCCCGCCGTAAGGCAGGGGCTTTCGGGTACCTCGTCGATCGCGGCGGCTCAAGCCACCGCGAAAGATCAGGCTGCCGCGTCCTTGAGCTTCTTGAGCGGACGGACCTTGACCTTGACCGAGGCGGGCTTGGCTGCGAACCAGCGCTCTTCACCCGTGAACGGATCCTTGCCCTTGCGCTTCGGCTTCGCAGCGACGGCAACGGAGGTGATCTTCAGCAGGCCGGGCAGCGTGAACGTACCGGCGCCCTTCTTATGAACCGACGCGGAGATCGCGCCTTCGAGCGAAGCCAGCACGGCCTTCACGCTCTTGCTGTCAATGCCGCTCTGCTCGACGATGTGCGAGACGAGCGTGGACTTCGAAAGCGGATCCTTGATCGGCTTGAGCGCGGCCGGGGCCTTCGCAGCCTTCACGGCAGCCTTGGCGGGAGCCTTGGCAGCCTTCTTCGCCGCCGTTTTTTTGGTCGTGGCCATGGTTATCCTTGTCACTGAATCGAATGAGGCGGCCTTTCCGGCCGGTGCCCAGCGGGCGACTCACTCTAGCGTTGCTTTGGTCCGCTGAAAATAGGGTTCGCGAAGATTTTTCGCATTCGAGACCCTTTTTTTCAGGGTCCCTGTGACGCAATGCGGAAAAACGGCGGTTTCAGACGCCTTCGGCCCATCCGGCGAGTACCTTGTCGAGGGTGAGCGGGTAATCGCGGATCCTTACGCCACAGGCGTTGTACACCGCGTTGGCGATGCACGCGCCCGCGCCGGAGATGCCAACTTCACCCAGTCCCTTGATCTTCAGCGGATTGGCCTTGTCGTCCAGTTCAGGCAGGAAGATCGCTTCCATCGAGCCGATGTCCGCGTTGACGGGCACGTGGTACTCGGCCAGGTCATGGTTGACGAAGGCACCGTAGCGTTCGTCCAGGACCATTTCCTCCGAGAGCGCTGAACCCACGCCGAAGATCATCCCGCCCAGTGCCTGGGATCGCGCCGTCTTCGGATTGAGGATGCGCCCGGCGGCGAATACGCCGAGCATGCGGCGCAGACGAATCTCGCCGGTGTCCACGTCCACACCGACCTCGGCGAAGAACGCGCCGTAGGAGTTCTGGTTGTAGTTCGTGTTGTTGGTGCCCGGCTCGACACCTCCATCGGCCGTCACGCCCTCCGTGCCGGCGAGGGCCGCATAACCGACGCGTTTCTTGCCATCGGTAACGTGACCGTCTTCGAAACGGGCGCGTTGCGGATCGATGCCCGCGGACTGGCAGAGCTTGCTACGCAACTGCATGCAGGCGTCGTACAGGCCGGAGCCCGCACTGGCTGCGCCGAACGAACCACCCGAGCCGGGCGTTTCCGGGAAATCCGAATCGCCCAACAGGACGGTGACGCGTTCCATCGGCAGGCCGAGCAGGTCGGCGGCGATCTGCGTGAAGACGGTATAGGAACCGGTACCGATATCGGTCATCGCCATGCGTGCGGTGAGTTGGCCGGTCGCATCCAGGGTCACGTTCGCCTTCGATGCCTGCAGCATGTTGCCGCGCACCGCCGAGGACATGCCGATGCCGACGAGCCAGCGCCCATCGCGTACGCTCGCCGGGCGGGACACACGCTTGTCCCAGCCGAAGCGGCGCGCTCCCTCACGCATGCACTCGACCACCTTGCGGGAGGAGAAGGGCACGCCAAGCTCGGGGTCCACCAGGGGCTCGTTGCGAATGCGCAATTCGATCGGATCGATATCGAGCTGGACGGCCAGTTCGTCCATCGCGCCTTCCAGCGCGAGCAGACCGACCGCCTCGCCCGGTGCGCGCATCGAGATTGCAGGCGGCAAGTCGAGATCGACCAGCCGATGGGTGTTCAAGCGGTGCTCGCCCGCGTAGCGTGAACGGGTGCCGAGGACGGTCGGTTCGAACTCGTCGTTGCCAGGTTCGTTGCCCGACCACGCCTGGTGGGCCTCGGCAAGAAGACGGCCCTCGGCATCGGTGCCCAGACGTACACGCTGGATCGTGTTGGTGCGGTGCCCGACCACATGGAACAGCTGCTGGCGGGTCAGGACCAGCTTGACCGTCCGCCCGGTGGCTTTCGCGGCGAGCGCCGCCAGGACGGCGTCCGGCTGTACGTCGAGCTTGCTGCCGAACCCGCCGCCGATGTACGCGCAGAGCAGCCGGACATTCCCGGGCGCGAGCCCGAACGTGGCGGCAAGCGCCTTGCGACCGGGCGTGGGCATCTGGTTGGACGTCTGAACGGTAAGCTTGTCGCCATCCCAGCTCGCCATCGTGGCATGCGGTTCCATGGCGGCATGGAACTGGAACGGCGTCGTGTAGACCACGTCGAGCCTGTGCGGTGCCGCCGCGTACGCGGCCTCGAAGTCGCCCTTTCCGGTGTCGGTCTTGGCGAAGGGCAGGTCTTTCGGGGTCCGGGCAGTGTCGACGCCGGCGGCAAGATCGAATCGGCCCTCTTGCGCATCGTATTCCGGACGAACCAGCGACGCGGCGTAGCGGGCCTGCTCGTAGGACTGTGCGACCACGAGCGCGACCGGCTGGCCGTAGTGCTTTACCGTGTCGCCCGTCAGTTGCGGCATGGCGCCCTCGGCGCTGCTGTCCTGGCGAGGCGCGTTCTTCGCGGTGAGGACCTCGATGACACCGGGGGCCCGGCATGCCGCCGTAGTGTCCACACGCAGGAGACGGCCGCGGGCAATCGAGGCGAGGACGGGAAAGGCATACGCCACCGCCCCGACGCCGCCGTGTTCGGCAGCGTAGGCCACCTTGCCCTGTACCTTGAGTGGACCATCGACGCGGTCCAGTGGCTTGCCGGTGAAACCATCGGGGCGGTCGTCGAGCGGCGTGATACCGACGGTCGTGTCCATGCGGATCGTCATGCGCCGTCCCTCCCACATGCCTCGACCAGCACCGCACCGAGCGTCCGCCGGGCGAGCGGCACCTTGAAATCGTTATGGCCGAAGCCCCGCGCGCCGGCCAGTGCATGGTCTGCGATGGCACGCAGTGAGGCCTCATCGGTTCCCGCCCCTTGCAGGGAGGCGTCGAACGCCTCGTCGCGCCACGGCATCGCGGCCACCCCGCCGAAGGCGATACGTGCCGAGGTTACGGTATCGCCGTCACATGCGACGATCGCCGCGACCGAGACCAGGGCGAACGCATAGGACGCGCGGTCGCGCACCTTGCGATACAGCTGCCGGCCCGCGGGGGGCGAAGGCAGCGTGACATGGGTGATCAGTTCACCCGGGCGCAGCGCCGTTTCGACCTGTGGCGTATCGCCCGGCAACCTGTAGAAGTCGGCGATCGGAATGGCATGTTCCTCGCCATTGGGCATCAGGGTGTGGACCGTCGCGTCGAGCACCCGCATCGCCACGGCCATGTCGGAGGGATGCGTGGCGATACAGGACTCGCTCGTCCCGAGGATGGCGTGGATGCGGTTGAATCCTCCGATCGCCGCGCACCCACTGCCCGGGTTGCGTTTGTTGCAGGGCATCGCCGTGTCGTAGAAGTAGTAGCAGCGCGTGCGCTGTAGCAGGTTGCCGCCGGTAGTCGCCTTGTTGCGCAGTTGTCCGGAAGCACCGGCGAGCAGGGCGCGGGCAAGCACCGGGTATCGTTCACGCACGCGAAGATCGGCCGCGAGATCGCTATTGCGAACGAGCGCGCCGATGCGCAACCCGCCCTCGGCGGTTTCTTCGATGACGTCCAGGCCCAGACGATTGATGTCGACCAGATGTTCGGGCGTTTCGATCTCCAGCTTCATCAGGTCGAGAAGGTTGGTCCCACCCGCGATGAAGCGGGTGCGCCGTTGCATCACCGCCGCGCGTGAGGCACCCGCCGGCGACGTGGCGCGTTCGTAAGTGAACTGCTTCATGCGTCATCCTCCGCGGCCTCGGCGATCGCGGCGACGATGTTCGGATAGGCACTGCAGCGACAGAGATTTCCACTCATGCGTTCGCGAATCTCGTCGTCGCCCAGGCGCGGCGGCGTGGTCAGATCCTCGGTCACCACACTGGGCCATCCGGCGCGCAGCTCGTCGAGCATGCCGGTAGCCGAGCACAGCTGTCCCGGCGTGCAGTAGCCGCATTGGAAACCGTCGTGCTTGACGAAAGCGGCTTGCAGCGGGCCAAGCGCGTCGCCCGGTGCAAGCCCTTCGACCGTGGTGATCGCGTCGCCGTCGTGCATGACGGCGAGCGTCAGGCAGGCATTGATCCGGCGGCCGTCGATCAGCACCGTGCACGCACCGCACTGGCCGTGATCGCAGCCCTTCTTCGAGCCGGTCAGGCCAAGATGTTCACGCAGCGCATCCAGCAGCGTGACACGCGGGTCGATGTCCAGCTCATGGTCGGTGCCGTTGATGCGCAGCCGCGTCCATACCGTATCGATGCCGGGTACGCGTTCGGATGGCCGCAAGGCGCCGCCGACTGGCGTCGCTTGGTGGCGGGCCGCGTTCGCGGAAGGTGGTTGCGCTCTCGGCTGCATGCCGTTCTCCGTGGATGGCTCACCCGACGGTTGTAAGCATCAGGGCGTGAACGGGGCGGCGCGAATCGAGGCGAGCGGCTTGCCAAACCGTTTACATATGCCCGCGTTGCGGATCGAGGGCGCCTATCGCAATGGCGCGTGCCATGTCGCTTTCCGTGTCCAGGTCGTCGGCGAAGGCGTCGTCGCGAACGGCTTCGGGGGTGGCGTCGTGCCACAGGGCACGAAAGCCGGTGTCGCCCTCGAGCGCCTTGGCGCGCGCCAACGTGGCGGCTCGCAGCACGGCGGGCACGCCCATGGCGTCGCCGTAGGCCGTAACCGTGTCGCGCGAGCCGCCGTGCGCGGTGAGCAATCGCCACAGATGAGCCTCGCTCAGCGCGAGCTGGTCGACGACCACGACAAGCACGGGGGCGGCGCGACCGGCCAGCACATCGGCGGCGACTTTCAGGGATGAGGCGATGCCGGTGGCCCAATCGGGGTTGAACACGGCTATCGCGCCTGCCAGTTGGCCGCACATGCGCTCGGCATGCGCACCGAGAACGACCACGGTCTTGCCTGGCCGGGTCGCGGCGACCATGCGTGCCGTCCTCGCGACCAGCGTCTCGCCGCCGACGGTCAGCAACTGCTTGGGGCGGCCCAGGCGCAGGCTGCCACCCGCGGCGAGGATCAACGCATCGTGGCCGTTCGTCACGATAGACGCGCGCGGTCGCGCTGGCAGATCTGCGCAAGAATGGACAATGCGATACCGTGCGGGGTCTGCGCACCGATCGGGAGGCCCGCGGGGAGGTGCAGCTTTTGCAGCTCGTCGTCGTCCACGCCGTCGTCCTTCAGCCGTTCGACACGCGCGCCGATCTTGTTGCGGCTGCCGAGGATTCCCACCGCGAAGGCGGGCGAATGCAGGGCATGCGCGGCCACGGCATGGTCGATTTCGGCGTCGTGGCTGAGCGAGTACACGGCGGTGCGGTCGTCCAGGGCGAGGTCGCGCAGGGCCGCGGGCAGGCTGCGTGGGTCGTAACCGGCAAGTGAAACGCCCGGCGGAGGCTCGGCTGGGCCATGCGGCCGCAACAGGACTACCTCGACCCCCAGTGTCGGAGCCAGCTGGGCCACCGCAAGCGTGACCGGATCGCCGCCGATGGCGACCAACCTCAGCGGTGGTCGCTGGGTTCGCGCATAGTGTCGTTCGTCGGGTTCCCGGGCACCGTCGACGACGTCCCAGGCGCCGGTCGCGCGATCCGACAGGATCGTGACCGTGCGCCGTTCGCGGCGGGCGACGGAAAGCGTATTGACGTACCGCGACGGCTCGTGCAGTTCACGAACGAAGATGCCGATCCGGCCGCCGCAGCTCAACTGGATGTCCAGCACGGGGCTGCCGACCCCGTAATCGAGCAGCCGCGGGCGGCCTTCGCCCAGCGCCATCCGGGCCTCCTCGGCGACGGCGGCCTCGACGCAGCCGCCGGAAACGTAACCGGCGACCCGTCCGTCCGCGGCGATCGCCATCTCGCTGTAGAGCGGCCTGGGCGACGGTCCCGCGACGCTGACCAGCGTGGCCAGCGCCACCCGGCCGGCATGCGCGTACTCACGAAGGGCGGGCAGGAGGTCCTCGACCAACGCGTACTCGGGCCAGGCCGGCCATGCTTGCGCAGCGGAAGGGTTCAAGGCGTTCATGCCCGAAGTCTGGCACGATTGCACGTGAAGGGCTTGCGGGGCTGGACACACCCCGCTTACGCGCATTGTGCTTTTCTGAGGCGACATGTCCCCACTCATTGACCGTCATGGACGTACCAAGCGCAAGCTGCGGATATCGTTGACCGACCGCTGCAACTTCCGCTGTACGTACTGCATGCCCGAGCATCCGGACTGGCTGCCGAAAGCCAGCCTGCTGGCGCGCGACGAGATCGTGCGCCTGGCCGGCCTGTTCGTCGACCACGGCATCGATCAGATCCGCCTGACCGGTGGCGAGCCCCTGCTCCGTCGCGACCTGCTGGAGTGCGTGCGCGATATCGGCGCGCTTCGCGAGCGCGGCCTGCGTCGCCTGTCGATGACCACCAACGCGTCGCGCATCGCACCGAAAGCTCGTGAACTGGTCGCTGCCGGCATCGACGACTTCAACGTCAGCCTGGATGCCATCGATCCGGATACGTTCCGCCGACTCACCCTGCGCGAGGTCGCTCCGGTACTCGACGGCATCGATGCGCTCGTCGCCGCCGGCGCCAACGTGAAGCTCAACGCCGTGGTCATCCGTGGCGACAACGAGAAGGACGTCGTGCCCCTGCTGGAATGGGCGATGGCCCGAAATCTTCCCCTGCGCTACATCGAGTACATGCCCCTGGACGCCCCGGGTCACTGGAAGCGTGACGCCGTGGTGTCCGAGGCCGAGATGCTGGCCGCGATACGCGAGCGCCACGAGGTCGTCGGCCAGCCCAGGGGACACGATCCCGCCACGCCCTATCTCATCGACGGGTATTACCCGCTGGGCATCATCTCCACGGTGTCCAATCCTTTCTGTTCCACCTGCGACCGCCTGCGCCTCACCGCGACGGGCGAACTCTTTACCTGTCTGTTCTCGCCGATGGGCACGCCACTGGGCGCACGCCTGCGCGAAGGCATCGACGACGACGTGCTTGCCGAACAGGTGCGTCGCGCGGTCTGGCTGAAGGATGCCGGTTACGCCTCGCGCCCAGGTCCGGTGGACAGGCCGTTGACCATGCATGCGATGGGCGGATGAGCCCCTTCCCGGATACGCCATGAAATCGATCGTTTTCGAACTCTTTGCCACCCTCGAGCGGCTGGCGGGCAGCGCCACCTGTCGGGTCGACGCGCCCGACGGGACGCACACCGTCGCCGATGCCCTCGCCGTGCTGGCGCTTGCGCGTCCCGAACTGGCCGCATCCCTGGAGCGTTGCGCCTGCGTGTCGGGCGACACCATCGTACGCCGCGCCGATCCGGTGCCCGCCGACGGGCATATCGCCCTGCTGCCGCCCGTGGCCGGAGGTTGAGCATGGAACGTGTGGTGCTTTCCCACGAGGCGGTAACCGTGGAGCCCCTGCTCGAACTGGATGCGCACCCCGAATGCGGTGGCCTGGCGTTGTTCGTCGGCACGGTGCGCGATCACCATGAAGGGCGTTCGGTGCGGCACCTCAAGTACACGGCTCACGAGCCGCTCGCGGCCAAGATCGTTCGTGAGGTGGAGGCCACCACGCGCGAAAGGTTCGGGGTGCCTTACGTCCGCATCGTGCATCGACTCGGCGACCTGTCGATCGGCGACATCGCCATCGTCTGCGTCGTCCGCGCGCCGCATCGGGCGGAAGCGTTCGACGCGTGCAGGTATGCCGTCGACGCTGTGAAGCACGGTGCGCCGATCTGGAAAGAAGAGTTCTATACCGACGGCAGCAGTGCTTTCGTCGAGGGATGTTGCATTCGCGACGACCTCGATGAGACCCCGACGCCTTCGCATCGCCACCATTCGCATACGAGCCACGGATGAAAGACGTCAGCCAGAAGCCGGATTCCCTGCGTGTCGCCCGCGCCACCGCCACGCTCCACGCACCGGCCCACTGCATCGAGCTGCTGCGCAGCGGCGATACCGAGAAGGGTGACCCTCTGAAGACGGCACGCGTCGCCGGCATCCTTGCCGCGAAGCGTACCGACGAACTCATTCCGCTCTGCCATCCCCTGCCTATCCATCGCGCCGAGGTGACCTACGAGCTCGCCCAGACCTCCGTGCGCGTCATCGCGGAAGTGCAGACGATCGGTCCTACGGGCGTGGAGATGGAAGCACTGACCGCGGCCAGCCTGGCCGCGCTCACGCTCTACGACATGCTCAAGCCGTATGCCGAACCGGACGAGTTGCACATCGAAGACTGTCGTCTCGAGCGGAAGACCGGGGGCAAGTCGCACTACAAGCGGCAGCTGTCGGTGCCGCGCAGCGCCGCTGTCGTGGTGCTGTCCGACACCGTCGCCAGCGGGGCCAAGCCGGACACCGCGGGTGCCTGGGTGCGCGACGCCCTGATCGCGGCCAACTTCGGCCCGGTCGAGTACGCGGTGATCGCCGACGATGCGGCCATCCTGGGCGACCTGCTGGGATCCCTGATCGACGCCGGGACCGCCATCATCGTCACCGTCGGGGGGACGGGTCTGGGCCCACGAGACATCACCGTGGACACGGTCAAGCCCATGCTCGAGGTGGAAATTCCCGGGATCATGGAAGCCGCGCGCGCTTTCGGGCAGCAGCGCATGCCGTTCGCCATGCTCTCGCGTGGCGTGGCAGGCTACGTTCGCGACAGCTTATTGGTGACCTTTCCTGGCAGCCGCGGTGGCGCGGGCGAATCCCTTGCGGCCACCCTGCCGGGTCTGATCCATCTTCTGGAAACCGGTCGTGCGGGTGCGCGCCACCCCGGCGGTTACGGCGAGGCGACCTGAATGGACTTGCTGCCCTTGCGGGAGACCTTCGACCTCTACCGGAAATGGGTCGGGCCGTTGCCCACCCATCGTCTGTCGGTGGAGCTCGCGCTCGGTGCCGTGCTGGCCGAGGCCCCCGCCGCGCGCATCGCGCTGCCCCGGTTCACCCAGAGTGCGGTGGACGGCTACGCGGTACGTAGCGCGGACGGCCAGGCGCCGCGCTCACTCATCGGCACGGCGGCGGCCGGCGAGCCGGCGAATGTCGTCGTCGGCCCAGGACAGGCGGTGCGCATCCTGACCGGAGGCTTGGTTCCCGCGGGCGCGGATGCCGTAGCGCGACAGGAGATCGTCGAGCGCACCGGAACGGGTATCGTGCTTACCCACGCCGTGCGGACCGGTGAAGCCATCCGTTACGAAGGCGAGGAGCTCGCCGCGGGCAGCATCATCGCGTACCCCGGGCAACGGGTGACCTCCGGTCTGGTGGCGGCCTTGGCGATGGCCGGCATCGACACGGTCGAGGTCCGCCGTCGGCCCCGCGTTGCCGTGCTCGTCACCGGCGACGAAGTACTGCGCGCGGGCGAGCAGCTCGCACCGGGCATGGTCTACGACGCGAACGGCCCCTTGCTGCGCGCGTGGTTTGTCGAACAGGGATACGGCGAGCCGGTCGTAGCCTACGTGCGGGACGACGCGACGGCGCTCGAAGAGGCCCTGAGCGCGGCGCTCGACAGTGCCGACCTCATCGTCACCAGCGGTGGCGTGTCCGTCGGCGATCGCGACTTCGTGCCCTCCGTCGCCGATGGTCTGGGCGTGCGCAAGGTGTTCTGGAAGGTCGCGCAAAAGCCCGGCAAGCCGTTGTGGTTTGGCATGCGCGAGGGCAAGGTTTTGCTGGGCATGCCGGGCAACCCGGCTGCCGTGTTGGTGTGTCTGGCGGTCCACGCTCGTGCGGTGCTTGGACGCCTGGAAGGCGAAACCACCGACCAGCCTGCCTGGAAGCAGGGGATCCTTGCGGCGTCCGTGGATGCCGATGCGGAGCGCGATCGTCTGGTTCGCATGCGGCTGGACCTGGGCGACGGAAGCGCGCGATTGCACATCCTTCCCCATCAGGATTCGCACATGTTGAGTAATGTCGCCTCGGCGCATGCGCTGGTCTGGTTGCCGGCCCGCGAGAGCGGCTTCGAAGCCGGCGAGCGGGCAAGCTGGATAGCCATCTGAGCCGTCGGTCCCGGTGGCGCTGCCCGCCATGATGGTATTCGGCAGCATTCCGCCTGATCCCTTGATCGACCGCGCTTTGGTCCGTGCGCGCTCGGCGGCGCCTACAACGTTAGTGGTGTAGACAAACGCATTCGGCGGGAGTGAACTCGCTTTGAGTTTCAACGCCGCTCCGACGGAAAGCGGGATCAACGTCATCCTCAAGGAACAACCATGTCAAGGAATGACACGGGAACGCCTCTGCCGAAAGTGCCGGGCAACGCATGAACGGCACAGCGGACATGGAAGTCACCCCTCCCTCGCTACCGAAAGGCGGCGGGGCAATCCAGAGCATTGGCCATGGATGGGGTGCGGTCGGCACGTCCGGGGCGTCGTCGCTGGGTATACCGCTGCCGATCTCGCCAGGGCGTGGATTCGCGCCCGCGCTTGCACTGTCCTACAGCAGTCTCGGCGGCCGCACGGACTTCGGCCAGGGCTGGAGCTTGTCCCTCCCTGCGATAAGCGTACGAAGCAGCCACGGGGTGCCGCAGTATGGCAAGGACGCGCAGGGCCGGGCGATCGCGCAGGAGTACGTGACACCCGACGGCGACCTCCTGCTGCTCGAACTGGACGCCGCCGGCAATCCGGTTGGAAGGGAGACGCGAACCTTTCGGGGCATGGACCTGGGTGGCGACTACCACGTGGACCGGTACGTCGCGCGCGTGGCGGGTAGTGGCACGCGCTATGAGCGCTGGGTCGGCGGAATCGATGACGATACCGCCTTCTGGCTCGTCCATGCCGGCGACGGAACGCTTCATCTGTATGGCAGGACCTCGCGTACGGAGCACGTGCACGTGGAAGGCGGCTCACAGGTCCGCTGGGTCGCCGAATGGTTGCTGGAAGAGTCGGTGGCTGCCAATGGCGAGCACGTGTACTACGAATATCAGGCCGAGGATGGTGCGGGCTTGGACGACGACGCGCTGCCGAGTGGCTGGCGCAATCGCGACCGCCAATGCAGGCGGTACCTGCGACGGGTACGTTTCGGCAACCACGCCCCGGTGTCCGATAACGACGCAAAGGCGGTGCTGGTGCCGTTCCTGTTGCAGCCGGACCCCGGCACACGGAAGTGGCACTTCGATCTCATCTTCGACTACGGCGCGCGCGACACCGCGCTTGCCGCGACGCCTGCTTACGACGTTCCCGTCGGCACGGACTGGCCGTTGCGCCCGGATCCGGTGGCGCATTACCGCTATGGCTTCGAAGTGCGTACCTTGCGGCTCTGCCGCCAGGTACTGATGTTCCACGCGTTCCCCGAACTGGGCGGCGAACCCGTCCTCGTCCGGCGCACCCTGTTCGAATACGACGCGCAAACCACCGGCTCGCAACTGGTCGCTGTCCACGACATCGGCTATGGCGAGGCCGGGCCGGAATACGGTCCGCCGCGGGATTTCGACTACCACCGGTTCGCCTTGCCTGCGATGAACCAGGAAGCGCCATTCGTCCCGTTCGTGCCCTTCGAGCCGGATTCGCCCGATGCCGGAATGCGCTTTCCCGGACTGAACGATGGCAGGCAATACCAGATGGTGGACCTGTTCGGCGAGGGCATCCCCGGCGTGTTGAGCCGTGACGAGAGCGGATGGTGGTATCGGCGGCCCATACGCAAGGTGCAGGCGGGCAGCGGGCGCGACGATATCGCCTACGCGCCCTGGCAGTCGCTGGGTCAGGTACCGACGGTGGATCTGCGTTCACCGACGCGCCAGTTCCTGACCGACCTGACGGGTGACGGACGCCTCGACTGGGTGGTCGCGCAGCCGGGCATGGCCGGTTTCTTCAGCCTCGATCCCTCCCAGGCATGGGGGCGGTTCACGCCCTATGCGGCCTTTCCTTCCGAGTTCTTCCATCCGCAGGCACAACTGGCCGATCTGGTGGGCGCGGGTCTCTCCGATCTCGTCCTAATCGGCACACGCAGCGTTCGTCTCTACGGCAACCTGCGTGCCGATGCCGGCGAGCCGTCGCACCGTGGGTTCAGCGATCCGGTCACGGTGGCACATGCCGAGGCCAACGCGCTCCCCGTGCTGGGCGACGGTCGTTTCGAAGTGGTTGCCTTCAGCGATGTCCTCGGTAGCGGCCAACAGCACCTACTGCGTGTTCGACACGATGAAATCAGCTGCTTTCCCAACCTCGGCCGAGGGCGCTTCGGCGCACGTATCAAGCTGGCGGATCTGCCCTTCGCACGCGAGAGCTTCAACCCGGCGCATGTGCGACTCGCCGATCTCGACGGTTCGGGCGCCACCGATTTGCTTTATTTCCAGGGACGCACGGTTCAGGTTTTCATGAACCAGAGTGGTCACGGCTTTGCGCCCGGTGTCGTGCTTACCTTGCCCAAGGCGATGTCATACGACGCCATCACCGAACTGAGCGTTGCGGATCTTCAAGGCCTGGGATGCTCAAGCCTCGTCGCCACCGTCCAGCGTACGGCGCTGGAAAGCGATGATCCGGCCGGCCTGCGACCGGTGCACTGGCGCTGCGATTTCGTCGACGGGGCGAAGCCCTATCTTCTGTGTCGCACAGACAACAACATGGGCGTGGAAGGCAGCGTCGAGTACCGGTCTTCCGCACAGGAATGGCTCGATGAAAAGCAGGAATACACCGATCCGCCATCGGCCGTATGTCGCTTGCCGTTCCCCGTCCACGTCGTCGCGCGGCAGACACAGATCGACCAGATCACCGGCAATCGTCTGACCCAGTCGTTCCAGTATCGCGGTGGGTACTACGATGGCGTCGAGCGGGAGTTTCGCGGATTCGCCAGGTTGTGCCAGACCGATACCGAGTCGCCGGCCGACGGCGATACGCCGGATGAGGGGTTCATCGCGCCGGTGCAGACCCGCACATGGTTCCACGTGGGCGCGGCGCTGGACCCGGAACGTGACGGAACGTATGCCGGCGACCCGTATGCGCAGCAACATCCCCTCGGGCCGACGTTACGCAGCACGACGGTCTCCGCGACAGGCGTGGATGGACTCGTGGCGCGGTGGGACGACGATGCCGGCCTGCACGCCGATACGGAGCGCGATGCCGGACGCGCGCTGGCCGGGATGAGCTGGCGCAGCGAAGTATGGCGGGTGGCCGTTTCCCCGGCCGAGTTGCCGCAGACACCGTATTCCGTTACCGAAACGCGGTATCTGTTACGGCGCCTGTCGCCGCGTACGACAAGTCAGCGTCACGCACGCCTGCTTCCGCTCGTGGTCGAACGGCGAGCGTTCAACTACGACGAGCAACAGGGCGATCCACGCTGCGAACACGCGTTCGGCCTGCGCTGGGACCGGCATGGCCACGCCATGCAATCGGCGAGCATCGTCTATGCCCGTCGCGCGGATGCCAGTCCGCCCTTTGTCGATGACGGAAGCGAAGACCATGGACACTTCGTGCGTTGGTGGAACGACGCGCACGATACGGCGCAAGAGCACTATTACCTGAGTGAGTCGCTCAGCGCGGCGATCCATCTCGATGGCGGCCTCGGCCCTGACTACTGGCGACTGCACCTACCGTGTCGGAGCCGTGGCCATGCATGGTCCCTGCACCGGACAGACGATGCCGTGACACCGCAAGATCTCGGCTACGAGGCCTTGCGCGGCGCGTCGTCGTTGTTCGTCACGCATGCAAGCAAGCGCATCCTTACCGGGCAGGCGCTGTTGCGTTACCAGGACTGCGCTGACGATGCCGCGGATTTCAAGGCGTTGCCGGCGTTCACCGAGAGTGCCGAACTCGACGAGCAGGCGTTGCAGGCCTATATTCCGCCTGGCGAGACCGTGAGCAAACTCGGGGCCACGCCCGCCCAGATAGCCGAAAAGCTAGGCGATGCCGGTTACGTGGCGATAGGTCACTGGGATCCCGTTACCGGGGCGAGTCCGGTCCCTTCGCCGCCGGACCTTTGGGCGATCCAACGCGGCTTTGCCACCTTTGCCGGGCTGTCCGGGTTCTATCGAATGACGGCCTTAAAGCCGGTGCGTGGCGCCGGCGAATCTACCTTCGAGTACGACACCGACTATTGCGTGACACGTGCCGTGACCGCGCCGGACGGGTGCAAGACCCAGGTGGTGGCCGTGGACTACCGGTTCCTGGCGCCGTCACGCATCGACGATCCCAACCAGAACTCGCAGGAAGCGTGCTACGACGGACTGGGGCGCGTCGTCGCCAGTACGTTCTGGGGCACGGAAGCCGAGATCGGTGCCGGTGGTGTGGTGGGACTGCCCAAAGCCGTCGGCTTTGCGCACATCGACCGTTTCGTCCGCACTTACACGTTGCCGGACGAGGCTATCGGAAACCCCGATGGCGCACTTCAGGGTGTCGCCCAGGCGTTCTTCCATGACGCATTCAGTGGCATGCGGGTGGATCCGGCATTGGTGGCCCGTGTGCCGCCGGGTCTCGTGGGCGAGATGCTCTGGTCCATACAGGGACAGACGGTACGCTTCCTGCGCGCGGTCGGGCGCTGGCGCCTGGCCGATCCGGCGCGTTTCGTCGGATTGCCGGACGATGTGCGCCGGGATCTTCTCGCGTCGCCGCGTCAACCGGTGCACAGCGCCACGCTGTACGCGGATCGCTATCCGTCGGATCCCGACCGGCAGATTCGTATCGCGGTGAGCGCTTACGACGGCTTCGGTCGCGTGCTGCAAGCCAAGCAGAAAGTACCGGACGGTGAAGCGTACGTCGTGGAGAACGGCGTCCTGGTGCTCGATGAGCAGGGGCAGCCGTCGCGCGACATCACCTCGACCCGTTGGCGGGTGACCGAGCGCGTCGAGTACAACAATAAGGGGCTGGCGGTGCGCGTCTATCGCCCTTACTTCGCCAATACGCACGAGCACATCCGGGACGAGTCGTTCCGCCAGTTCGGCTATTGCGACCGATACTTCTACGACCCGCTCGGGCGCCCTCTCCGGATCGTCACGCCGCGCGAGGAACGCGTGGAGGATTCGCCGCGGCGAAGCTTAAAGCGCGGGCCTCGCCCGGCTGCCGCCACATGGATAGTGAGGTGGTACATGAAACGCTGGACCTACTATCCCTGGTACGTGGTCGCGGAAGACGAGAACGACACGGCACTCGAGATGGCGACGACATGACGACTCACCTGTCCTCGTTGCACGCGCGTACGCCGACCCTCACGGTGACCGATCCGCGTGGCCTGCCGGTGCGGACGGTGGCGTATCACCGCCGGCAGCAGGGCGACACGGTCGAAGCGCACGTCGATCGCCAGTCGTACGATGCGCGAGGTCGCTTGTGCGCACAGTGGGACGCGCGCCTGTGGGCGGATGGCGGGGAGGCAGGCGAGCCGAACCAGTCGACGCGGCATGGGCTATCGGGCCAATCGCTGCGCGCGACGAGCGTGGACGCGGGCTGGCGCATTGCGCTGTTCGACGATGCGGGGCAGGTCCGTGAAGGTTGGGATGGACGAGGCACGCATCGGCGGACCGATTATGACGAGCAACAGCGTCCGCTGAGCACGGTCGAACAGCTGTCTGCCGAAGCGCCGTCTTGCGTGGAGCGATTTACCTACGGTGCCAAGGATGAGGGTGCGACCAACCGCTGCGGCCGGATGGTCCGCCACGACGACCCGGCCGGCAGCCGCGATGTCGGCGCCTATGGGTTGTCCGGCGGGGCGCTGGCGGTGACGCAGCGCTTCCTTGCCGCGTTGACCGCACCGGACTGGCCGGTCGTCCTCGCCGATCGCGATGCGCTGCTGGAAACCGACGCGCAGGGCGCGACGGTGAGCTATACGACCGCCTGGCTCTACGACGCGCAAGGCGCCGCGTGGCGACAGATCGACGCCGCCGGCCATACGCGGCGCGGGTCCGTCGATGTGGCGGGGAGCCCCTTGCAGGTGGACTTCCAGCCGTCCGGGGCGACGGCCGTGACCGTGGTGTCCGCGATGGCGTACGACGCGTTCGGCCGGGCGATCAGCGAGACGGCCGGTAACGGTGTGGAAACCCGCAGCACCTGGTCGGCGGTGGACGGGCGCCTGCAGCAACGGCAGGTGGCACGGACGGGAAAGCTGCTGCAGGACATCGATTACACCTGCGACCCGGTCGGTAACATCACGCGGATCGAAGACCGTGCCCAACCGACCGCCTGGTTCGATGGCGCGCAGGTCGACCCGGTGAGCAACTACAGCTATGACACGTTGTACCGGCTGATCGCGGCGACCGGCCGGGAGAGCGTGCAGGCGGCGATCGGCCCGGCCCTGCCGGGGTTGGTCCTGCCCGGTGGCGGCGATGGCAGCCGGCGGCGCATGTACACGCAAACCTACTTGTACGACGCCGCCGGCAACCTGCGCACGCTCAGCCATACGGGCAGCGACCAGACGCAGTACACGCGGACGATGGCGGTGGCCGCCCGCAGCAATCGCAGCCTGTACCAGCCGGCGGGGGCGCCACCGCCGGACTTCGTCGGGGGCTTCGACGCCAACGGCAACCAGCAGCTATTGGATGGTCCGACGATGCACTGGAACGCACGCGACCAGTTGCAACGTGTGACCCAGGTGGTGCGTGCGGCGGCGAACGATGAGGAAACCTATGTGTACGGTGGCGGTGGCATGCGCCAGCGGAAGGTACGCACGGTACAGGCACGGGCGGTGACCCACGTGGACGAAGTGCGCTACCTGCCGGGTCTGGAACTGCACCGGAACACGGCGACGGGCGAGGTGTGGGAGGTAGCGAGCCTTGCGGCCGGCCGTGGCGCGCTGCGTTGGCTGCACTGGCAAGCGAACGGGGGCGCAGCGCTACCGCCGCCGCAATGGCGCTACAGCATCGACGACCACCTGGGTTCGAGCTCCTTGGAGCTGGACGTGGCTGCCGAGGTGATCAGCCACGAAGGGTATTACCCTTTCGGTGGCACGGCGTGGTGGGCGGCGCGCAGCGAGATCGAGGCGAGCCGGAAGACAACCCGTTACTCGGGCAAGGAGCGTGACGCCAGCGGGCTGTATTACTACGGTTACCGCTACTACGCGCCATGGTTGTGCCGCTGGATCAGTCCCGATCCGGCCGGGGATATCGACGGACTCAACCGCTTTTCGATGGTGGCAAATCGACCGGTCACCCTGTTCGATGCCGATGGCACCGTCGGGGAGGACCGCAACTTGCTGGATGCTCTCGATCTGGCGGCACCTTTGGAAAGGCTGGTGCCGTTGGAGCTGCAGATACAGCGGGATATCCGGAAGAGGCTCCGGGCTGATCCGCGGGACCTGGCGCCTTTGGATCTCAACCGCAACGTCAATCCCGTGTATCGAACAGGCGTGGGTGCCTTTGGGGGCTGGGCCAGCTTCTCGGCGATCACGCGGGAAATCATCCAGCAAGCTACCGACAACAAGCATGAGGCCAAAGGACCAAGGAAGGCCGAACTCAACAAACTCACGGCGCATGCGGGTTACTACGTCCACGCGACGAAGACCTTGCATGCCGGCTTTGTCAACTTGCCGGCCTCGCTGGCAAAGAAGAACACGTTCGAAGGCGTCGAACTCCTGGGCAACATCCAGTTCAAGGCCACCACGACCGACGCGCTCGTGGATTCGATCTCCCGGGCCTACGAGGGGGCAGGCGCGCACTACGCCGCCATGAAAATCATAAGCAGTGCACGTGCTCGCGAAGCACCCAATCCCCTGCACGAGGACATCCGGTTCACGCTGCGGGGGCATATCGATCGAACCACCCAGCTGAGCGGCGCGATGAACGCGCGCAACGGCGTTCCGGGCATGCACGCGGAAGTGCAGGCTTACAACCACGCGCGCCACGCCGGGTTGGGTCCCGGTGACTACACGATCTACACGCAGAAGCTCGATAAGAACATCACAGAGCCCACAGACTTCGTTGCCTGCTACAACTGCACGTCTTTGATACCGCCAACCGTGCCCGTGTACACAGAGCGCGGTAACGGATGGCCGACCAAGTGGTGGACGCTGGGAGCGAAGCACCATGAGGCCGCCGGACATTAGTCGCCGTACGTAAGGGCGTCGCCGCGGACGGCGACGCCCCGGAGGCGACTTACCAGGCCTTCACGTCCGTCACCACGACCGTGTAGTCGGACATGTCCGCCGAGTAGCGGAACAGGCGGCCGAGGTCGAAATCGACGCTCTTGCCCGGTTCGATGTTGGAGGTGCCGGCCGGCCAGCCCTGCTTGCTCGCGATGACCTTACCGCTCGAATCCTTGGCGTCGATGCGGATCTGCGCGGCGGCGGCTTCGGGGCATTTGTTGACGAGATTGCCCTTCATGCTGAAACGCGGCTGGCCCGAGCCCTGCTGCACCTTCACGGCGAAGCCGTCGATGGTGAAGTCCTTGGCGGCGCAGGCGGCCTGGGCGGACAACGGAGCAGCGAGGAACAGCGCGGCGGCGATGGCGATCTTCTTCATGGGTGTTACCTGTCGTCGATAGGGAAAGGCTCGCACTACGGGAGGGCGCGTAACCTTCGTATCGGCAGGTTCAATTCCGACTTTAGGCCGGATTTACTCAGGCGTTCAGACGGCCGCGGCGAACAGGTCGCCCATCGGCCCGGCTTCGGGCTCGAACCACCGTTTGACGGGCGCAAAACTTCGCCGGTGAGCCGCGCAGGGGCCGAGGCGACCCAGGGCCTCCAGATGCTCCGGAACGCCATAACCCTTGTGTTTCGCGAACCCGTAACCGGGATGCTCGGCGTCGAGGGCATGCATGTGGCGGTCGCGGCTGACCTTGGCCAGGATGGAGGCGGCGCTGATCGCCGGCTCGGTGGCGTCGCCGCCGATCACCGCGCGGGCTTCGCAGGGCAGGGTGCGCGGCAGCCGGTTGCCGTCGATGAGGGCCATCTGTGGCGCCAGGGAGAGGCTCATCAGCGAGCGGGTCATGCCGACCATCGTCGCCTGGAAAATGTTGATCCGGTCGATCTCCTCGCGCTCGACGAAGATGACCGACCAGGCCAGTGCCCGCTCGACGATGCGGCCGTAGAGCTTCTCGCGAACATCTTCGGCGAGCTGTTTGGAATCGTTGAGGCCACGGATGGGGCGGCCCGGATCGAGGATCACCGCGGCGATGACGACGGGACCGGCAAGTGGACCGCGGCCGGCCTCGTCCACGCCGGCGACGATCAGGTCGCGGCCGAGCTGGCTGCTGACATTCCGCTTGCGAGGCATGGGCGCGGCCTAGGCCGGCCGCCCGTCGCCCGGCAAGGCGGGGGCGGCGATCAGGTCGGCGATGGCCTCGGCGGCATGGTCGGCTGCCCGGCCCTCGAGGCCGCCGCGAAGCTCCTGGTGCAGGTATTCGAACGCGGCCACCACGGCACCGCGACGCTCGCTGTCGCCGAGCAGCGCCAGGGTGGCATCGGCCAGGTTCTCCGCCGTGCAGTCGTCCTGCATGAATTCCGGCACCAGCAAGCGACGGCCGAGGCCACAGGCGCGGGCGAGGATATTGGGCAGGCTGTACACATCGGTCTTGAGCATTCGCAGCGCCTTGGCAATACGATAGCTGGTCGGCGACACGCGGTAGCCGACCACCATCGGGCGCTTCGCCAGCATCGCCTCGAGCGTGGCCGTGCCCGAGGCCAACAAGACCACATCGGCGGCGAGCATCACTTCATGGGCATGACCGTCGGTAAGCAGCGGCGGCAGCCCGGGAAAATCCGCCAGCAAGATCTTCAGGCGCGCATGGACGCGCTCGTTCGCGGCGGGGACGACGATGCGCAGCGCGGGCATGGCGGCCGCCACCCGCTTGGCCGCGGCAATGAAGATCGCGCCGATCCGATCGATCTCGCTCGGGCGGCTACCGGGCAGTACGGCCAGCACGGGTGCGTCGTGGGGCAGGCCGAGCGTGTCGCGCGGCGTCGCCCGGTCGGACACCATCGGAAAGCGGTCGGCGAGCGGATGGCCGACGAAACGTGCGTCGATGCCATGCTTCGCATAGATCGGCGGTTCCATCGGGAAGAGGCAGAGGACGCGATCGGCGGACTGGCCGATCTTCTCCGCACGCTTCTCGCGCCAGGCCCAGACCGAGGGGCTGACGTAATGGACCGTGCGCAAGCCGGCGGTCTTGAGCTTGCGCTCGACCCCGAGGTTGAAGTCGGGTGCGTCGATGCCGACAGTGATATCCGGGCGCGTGGCCATCAGCTTGTCGAGCAGGCCCCTGCGCAGCCGAAGCAGGCGCGGGAGGTGTTTGACGACCTCGGCAAAGCCCATGACGGACAGCTCGCGTATGTCGTACCAGGAGGCGAAACCCCGGGCCATCATGCGGGGACCGCCGATGCCGACGAAGCGCGCGTCGGGAAAGCGTTGGCGCAGGGCCTCGATGAGGTCCGCGCCGAGTTGGTCGCCGGAGTCCTCGCCTGCGATCAGGGCGATCGTGGGCGAGGTCGGAGCGGGCGTCGTCGGCTGCATGACGTCAGCGGGCGAGCGAGCGCTCGCTGCGGTCGAGGAACTCGAGCATGTGACGCACGTCCTCGCTGGTTTCGGCCTGGGCGAGCAGTTGTTCGCGGGCCTCGGCAAGCGGGAGGCCGGCCATGTACAGCGTGCGGTAAGCGCGCTTGATGGCGGCTATGCGCGCGGTATCGAAGCCGCGCCGCTTGAGGCCCTCGCTGTTGATGCCGCGCGGACGTCCGCGTGTTTCGTTGGCCATCATCACGAAAGGCGGCACGTCGGAACCGACCAGGCAGCCCATGCCGATGAAGGCGTGGGCGCCGACCTTGCAGAACTGGTGCACGCCGGAATAGCCCGACAGGATCGTCCAGTCGCCGATCTCGGCATGCCCGGCAAGCGCCGAGTAGTTGGAGAAGACCACGTGGTTGCCGACCTGGCAGTCATGCGCGATGTGCACGTAGGCGAGCAGCCAGTTGTCGTTGCCGATCCGTGTGATACCGCCGCCGTCGCCGGTCCCGCGATTGATCGTGACGAATTCGCGGATGAGGTTGCGATCGCCGATGACGACTTCGGTGCGCTCACCCTGCCACTTCTTGTCCTGCGGCGGTCCACCGATGGAGGCGAACTGGGAGATGCGGTTGTCGCGGCCGATGACGGTCGGTCCTTCGATCACCACGTGCGGACCGACAGTCGTGCCCTCGCCGATGACGACATCCGCGCCGATGACGCTGAAGGCGCCAACGCTGACGTTATCCGCGAGGCGCGCGGACGGATCGATCTGCGCGGTGGGATGAATCATTTATCGTTCCTCGCGGCGCACATCAATTCGCAGCAGGCCACGGTCTTGCCGTCCACCAGGGCCCGTGCCTCGAACAGGCCCATGCCGCGCAGGAGGCGCTTGAGCGATACCTCCAGGCGCAACTGGTCGCCCGGCGCGACGACGGCGGTGAAACGGGCGTTGTCGACCTTGACCAGGTAGAACAGCGGGCTGCCGCCCTGGCCTTCGATCTGGCTGGTGAGCTGGGTGAGCAGGCCGGCGGTCTGGGCCATGGCTTCGACGATCAACACGCCCGGCATCACCGGATGCCCGGGGAAGTGGCCCTGGAAGAACGGCTCGTTGATCGTGACGTTCTTGATCGCTGCGATGCTCTTGCCCGGAACGAGTTCGATCACCCGGTCGACCAGCAGGAACGGGTAACGGTGCGGGAGCAGCCGCTGGATATGCTCTACATCCACCGGAAGCGTCACGGCAGCGTTCGTATCGGTCATTGCCCTTTATCCTTTTCCAGCGCCGATAGGCGGCGCGCGTACTCGTCGAGATGTTTGAAGCGCGCCGCATTGCGCCGCCACTGGCGGTTTTCCTGCAACGGTGTGCCGGATGAGTATTCGCCCGGCTCCCTGATCGATGCGGTGACCAGGCTTTTCGCGGTGATGGTAACCCGGTCGGCCAGTTCGAGGTGGCCGAGGACACCGGCGTTGCCGCCGATCAGGCAGTAACGGCCGATTTTCGCGCTTCCGGCGACCGCGGAACAGCCCGCCATCGCCGTATGGGCGCCGATATGCACGTTGTGCGCGATCTGGATCTGGTTGTCCAGGCGGACATCCTCCTCGAGCACGGTATCGTCGAGTGCACCACGATCGATGGTGGTGTTGGCGCCAATCTCGCAATCGTCGCCGATGCGAACGCCCCCCAGCTGGGGGAGCTTGACCCAGTGATCGCGGTCGAAGGCGAGGCCGAAGCCGTCCGAGCCGATGACCGCGCCCGGATGGACCAGGACGCGCTTGCCCAGGGTCACGCGGATCACCAGGGTCACCCGGCCGACCAGGCGCGAGTTCGCACCGACGACGCAGCCCGGTCCGATCGCGCAGTGCGGCCCAAGGATGGCGCCTTCCTCGATCACGGCCCCTTCGTCGACGACACAGCAGGGCCCGACGCTTGCCGTGGGGTGCACGCGGGCGGAAGGCGAGACCACGGCGCTGGCATGGATGCCACGCGGCGCGGCGGCGACGCGCTCGAAGAGCGCGGCGATTTTCGCGTACGCGACGTACGGGTCCTTGGCGACGAGGGCGGCGCCCTTGCGCAAGGGCAGCGCCTCCGCGGCCAGGACAACGATGCCAGCCTGCGATTCGGTCAGCTGCGAGGTGTACTTCGGATTCGACAGGAAGGTGAACTGGGAGGCCGTGGCAGCCGACAGCGTGCCGACGCCGTCGACGACCGTGGCGGGATCGCCATGCGCTTCGAGGCCGAAGCGTTCGGCCAGCTCGGCCAGGGTGTACTGCGGATTTCCGCTCACGGAGCACTCCATAAAAAAGGGGTGGTGGGCCGGAGCCGCACCACCCCTCGATTCTAGCTTCTCGCAGGCCTTACAGCTGGCTGCCGAACGTGAACTGGATACGCTCGACGAACCGGCCGTCGTCGGACTGCTTACGGAACGGCACCGCGAAGTTGATGATCAGCGGGCCGATCGGCGCCTGCCACTGCAGCGACAGACCGGTCGAAGCGCGCAATTCGCTGGCCTTGAACGTCGAGTAGGACGAGTAGACGTTGCCGACGTCGACGAACCAGGACACGCGGGCGGTGTTGATATCCTTCAGGAACGGCAGCGGCAGGAACATCTGCGCCGTGCCGAGGGTCTTGAAGGCGCCACCGACCGGCTGGCCGTAGCTGTAGTAGCCGGTGCAGTTGCCGTTCTTGTCGGGCTTCGCATTCAGGCTGGTGCCGTCGCAGAGGCGGGGACCCAGGGTGTTGTCCTGGAAGCCGCGGACGTCGCGCACACCACCGGCGTAGTAGTTCTCCCAGAACGGGAACGCTACCTTGTCGCCCTTCGAGTAGATCTTGATCGGGTTGTTCGGATCCTGCGGGTTGTACGCGTAACCATCGTTGTCGTACTTCTGGCCGTAGGTCTTGCCGTAGCCGACCTGGCCATCCAGATAGAGCACGAAGCCCTTGCCGATCGGCCAGTAGTGGTTGGCTTCGCCGAAGATCTTGTAGTACTGCACGGTGGAGCCGGGCAGCGCGCCATCGACCGACAGCGTCAGCTGACCGCCACGGGTCGGCGCCCAGTAGCTGTTGCGCGTGTCGTGGGTGAAGCCGAGGCTCGAGGTCCACGAATGGATCGTCTTGTTACCGACGGCGTTCTGGTACGCCACCAGCTGACCCGGCGTGTACAGCGAGGTATTGATCAGGTTGGAGCTGACGCCGAGGCTGGTGGACAGCGAATCGAAGTCGGAGATCGGGATCGACAGCGTCGTCTGGAAGGACTTGGTGCTGTACGTGTAGTTGGCCAGGTCGGTGTCGCCGTAATCGAGCTTGCTGTAGCCGACGTTGTAGCCGATCTGAACGCCCGAATCGGTGAGGTACGGATTGGTGTAGCTCGCGTTGATGCGCTTGTAATACGTACTGGTTTCCGCGCCGACGGAGAAGCGATCGCCCGTACCGAGGAAGTTGTTCTGCGAGACCGAGGCCGACAGGATGATGCCCGAGTACTGCGAGTAGCCGACGCCGAACATCAGCGAGCCGGCGGACTGTTCTTCCACCTTCGCGGTCAGGTCGACCTGGTCGACCGTGCCCGGGACGAGGGCCTTGTCGATGTCGACGGTCTTGAAGTAGCCAAGGCGCTGCAGGCGGGTCTTCGATCGATCGATCGCGCCCTGCGAGTACCAGGCGCCTTCGAGCTGGCGCATTTCGCGGCGGAGGACCTCGTCTTCCGTACGGGTGTTGCCCTGGAAGACCACACGGCGCACGTAAACGCGCTTGCCTGGCTCGATGAAGAGCGTGAGGTCGGCCGTGCGCTTGTCCTTGTCCAGCTTCGGCACCGGCGTCACCTTGGCGAAGGCGTAGCCGATGTTGGCGAGGATGGCCTTGATCGCGTCGGTGCTGGCTTCGATGGCCGCACGGTTGAAGGTATCGCCCTTGTGGATGTACACCAGCTTGCGCAGGGTGTCTTCCGGCAGGATGAGTTCACCGAGCAGCTTGACGTCGGAGACGGTGTAGACCTCGCCTTCCTTCACGCTGGCGTCGATGTACATCGCACGCTTGTCCGGGCTGATCGCCACCTGCGTGGAGTCGACGCCGAAATCGGCGTAGCCACGGTTCATGTAGTAATTGCTGAGCTTTTCCAGATCGCCGGAGAGCTTTTCGCGCGAGTACTGGTCGTCCTTGGAGTACCAGGACAGCCAGTTGGACGTATTCGATTCGAAGCCTTCGCGGATGGCCTTGTCGGTGAAGGCCTTGTTGCCGACGACGTTGATCTCCTTGATCTTCGCCGCCTTGCCTTCGCGGATTTCGATGTCGATGGCCACGCGGTTGCGGTCCAGCGGCGTGACGTGCGGGATGACCGACACGTTGTACTTGCCGCGGTTGTAATACTGGCGGATGAGTTCCTGCTGGACGCGGTCGAGGGAGAGGCGGTCGAAGGTTTCACCCTCGGACAGACCGATCTCCTTCAGGCCCTTGCGCAGGTCGTCTTCCTTGATGTCCTTGTTGCCGCGCAGGGTGAGCTTGGCGATGGCCGGACGCTCGGTGACCTTGATCACCAGGATGTCGCCCTGGCGTTCGATTTCGACGTCACTGAAGAATTTCGTCTGGTACAGGGCGCGAATCGCGGCCTGGGCTTTCTCGTCGCTCAGGGTCTCGCCCTTCTCGATCGGCAGATAGCTCAGCACCGTGCCCTGGGCAATGCGGGTGAGACCGTCGATTCGGATATCGGAGACGACGAACGGCTCAAAAGCAAGCGCATTGGCGGACAGGGAGGCGAGCAGGATCAGGGCGGCGATACGCTTCATCGTCGATTCCGTTGAGTTAAGACCAGAAGCCGGCGGACGAGGCCGGCGACCGAATAGGAGCACGCGCAGGGCTCATGCCCGGCGTCGTCTGGCCATGGGCGCGCGAGCGCCCACAGCCGGGGTAATACGGATGCCTCGTCACGAGACGATCATTCGCTGGATGTCGTTGAAGAACGCCAGCCCCATCAGCGTGAAGAGCAGGGCGAGCCCTACGTACTGGCCGGCGATCATGCTGCGTTCGCTGACCGGGCTGCCTTTGACCAACTCGATAAGGTAATACAGCAGGTGTCCACCGTCCAAGACCGGGATCGGCAGCAGGTTGAGAATGGCCAGGCTGAGCGACACCAGGCCAAGGAAGTTCAGGAACCACCCCAGGCCACGGTTGGCCGAATCGTTGGCGACCTGGGCGATACCGATCACGCCCGAGAGGTTCTTGGTCGAAGCCTGCCCGGAAAGCATCTTGCCGATCAGGTTGAAGGTCGAGACGGTCCCATTCCAGGTGGTCTGCAGCGATTCGCCGAAGGCGCGCACGGGGCCATAGCGCAGCGTCGCGGTCTCCGGGGCGCGGGCACCGATACCGATCATCCAGCGGGCGGCCTGGCCGCGCTCGGATTTCATCCGCGCGGTGATGTCGAGGGTCTGCGTCTTGCCGTCACGTTCGATGACTACCGCGAGCTTCGGCGAGATCGCCGCCTGCTCCGGCACCAGCTTGGTGAAGGCGTCGAAGTCCGCCACCGGCTTGCCGTTGACGCTGACGATGCGATCGCCGGAGCGAATCCCGGCCAGGGCGGCGGGGTCGCCGGGCATGACGTCGCCGACGAAGGGCGTCGTCTGCAGGGTCAGGCCGAGCTGGGTGAATTTCTTGCCGATGTCGCCTTCGGCAGTGAGCTTCTGCAGCGGCAGGACCACATCGCGCTGGCTGCCGTCGGTGCCCTTCACATGCACCGGCATCGGTTCGTTGCCGAGCAGGCCGTTGGCGAGCACGTCGAAGGCGTCGCTGCCGGTGGTCACCGGTTCGCCATTCATGCTGACCAGGCGGTCGCCGGGGCGGATGCCTGCCTGGGCGGCGATGGTGTCCGGTGCCGCGTTCACGATGGGCGCCACGTCGGGCTTGCCGATCATGTACATCGCCCAGAACGCGGCGACGGTAAAAATGAGGTTGAACGCCGGACCGGCGGCGACGATGGCGATCCGTTGCCAGACCGACTTGCCGGTGAATTCCTGGTCGCGCTCGGCCGGGTCGACCTCGCCCTCGCGGGCATCGAGCATCTTCACATAGCCGCCAAGCGGAATGGCGGCCACCTGGTATTCGGTGCCGTCCTTTGCGACGCGCCGCCACAGCGGGCGACCAAAGCCGACCGAGAAGCGCAGGACGCGGACGCCGCAGCGGCGCGCGACCCAGTAATGGCCGAATTCGTGGAAGGTCACCAGCACGCCGAGCGTGACCAGCAGCCAGAACACGGAACCTAGGAAGGGGCTCATCGGAAAGAGAGGGTCTCGAAAAAAGTCGTTGGGTAAAGCGAGTTTAGCAGTAAGCGCGGTGCAGCACGTTCCGCGCCGACCGCCTGGCGGCAGCGTCGCGTTCTACAAGGGTCTGGACATCGACCACGGGTTCGGCCGGCAGTTCCTCAAGAACGCGTTCGACAAGTTCGGCAATGCCCAGGAAGGGGAGCGTACCGGCAAGGAACGCGTCGACGGCGATCTCGTTGGCGGCGTTCAGGATGGTCGTCGCGTCGCCGCCCGCACGGAGCGCCTGGAAGGCCAGGGCGAGGCAACGGAAGGTGTCCAGGTCGGGCGTCTCGAAGTCCAGGCGGGCGTGGGCGGCGAGATCGAGCGGGGCGACGCCTGCGTGGATCCGCTCCGGCCAGGCCAGGGCGCAGGAAATCGCGGTGCGCATGTCGGGGTTGCCCAGCTGGGCCAGCATCGATCCGTCGACGTAGTCGACCATCGAGTGCACCAGGCTCTGAGGATGGACGACGACCTCGATGCAGTCGACCGGTGCGGCGAACAGATGGTGCGCCTCGATGACTTCCAGGCCCTTGTTCATCAGCGTGGCCGAGTCGACCGAGATCTTCCTGCCCATCGACCACTTCGGGTGGGCGCAGGCTTCGTCGGGGGTGATCGCGCCGAGATCGGCGCGCGTTCGGCCCCGGAACGGCCCGCCGGAGGCGGTCAGCACGAGGCGGCGGACACCGGCCCTGGCCAGCTCCGGGCGTCCCCCGGGCAGGCACTGGAAGATGGCGTTGTGTTCGGAATCGACCGGAATGAGGTCGCCGCCGCCCTGGCGCAGGGCCTCGAGCAGGAGGGCGCCGCCCATGACGATGGATTCCTTGTTGGCCAGCAGCAGGCGCTTGCCGGCCCGCGCCGCGGCAAAGGTCGAGTCGAGCCCCGCGGCGCCGACGATGGCGGCGACCACGGTGTCGCAGAGCGGGCCGGCGGCTGCGGCGGCGACGGCGTCGGCGCCCGAGGCAATGTCACAGCGAACGCCCGAGGCCGCAAGGCGGCGGGCGAGGTCGGCCTCCATGCCAGGGTCGGCGATGATCGCCAGGTCGGGGCGGAAGCGCTCGCACAGGACGGCCAGGGCCTCGCTGCCGCGGTTGGCCACGAGCACGCTGGCGCGGAAACGATCCGGGTGGCGGGCGATGACATCGAGCGTGCTGCCACCGATCGAACCGGTGGCGCCGAGAACCGCGACCTGGCGGATAGCCATGATTACAGGCCCAGCAGCAGTTTGCCGGCCGCGAAGATGGGCAGGGCGGCGAAGACGCTGTCGAGACGGTCGAGCAGGCCACCGTGACCGGGGAAGAGGGTGCCCGAGTCCTTTACGGCCGCGTGGCGCTTCATCAGGCTTTCGAACAGGTCGCCGACCACCGCGAAGCCCACGGTGATCAGGCCGAGTACGGCCAGGCCGAGCAGCTGCGTGGTCCCGCGGACGCCGATCAGGTAGGCGCCGAGCACGGTGATCGCCGAGCCGGCGACGAGCGCACCGTAGACCCCGGCCCAGGTCTTCCCTGGACTGATGCGCGGAGCCAGCTTGCGGCGCCCGAAATAGCGACCACTGAAATAGGCGCCCGTGTCGGCGAACCAGACGATCACCAGGCCGAGCAGGGTCCACCAGTGGCCGTGGTCGCTGGAATGCATCGACATGGCCGCGGCGAGCGTCGGCACGATGACCAGGGCGCCCGCGCCGAGCTTGAGCATGCGGTTTTCGGCATTGGGCGCGGCGGCGAAGGTGAAGTTGCGCAGCCAGAAGCAGCAGCCGATCCACCAGGCCACGCCGGCGAGGGTGAGGGCGGTGAGCAGGCCGGGCGTCCAGACGAGCAGCAGGGCGAGCAGCATCGCGGCGGCGATAGCGGCGACGATGCCACGGCCGATCGGGGTGCGGCTGCCGGCGAGCTGGCTCCATTCCCACGCGGCGCCGACGAAGACGATGGCGACGAGCGCGGCGAAGAAGCCGGTCGGGGGCAGGAGAATCAGCGCCAGGACGACCGGAATGAGGACGGCGGCGGTGAGGATGCGTTGCTTGAGCATGAGTTTCCGGCGTTAACCCGTGGCGATCTGCTCGCCGGTGCGGCCAAAGCGGCGCTCGCGGCGGGCATAGTCGTCGACGGCCTCGGCGAGGCAGGCCTGGTCGACGTCGGGCCACAGGGTGTCGGTGAAGTAGAGCTCGGCGTAGGCAAGCTGCCAGAGCAGGAAATTGCTGACCCGGTGTTCGCCGCCGGTGCGGATGAACAGGTCCAGCGGCGGTTGGTCGGCGAGGCAGGTGTAATGAGCGAGGCGTGCCTCGTCCAGATCGCCGGCGGCGAATTCACCGCGGGCGATCGCTTCCGCCGCGAGGCGCGCGGCGTTGGCGATGTCCCAGCGGCCACCGTAATTGACGGCGACGTTCATGTTCAGGGCGGCGTTGCCAGCGGTACGATCCATGGCCGCCAGCATGCGCGCGCGCAACTCGGGGGCGAAGGCGGCGAGGTCGCCGACGAAGCGGATACGAACGCCGTTGCCGTCCAGCTCGTCCACTTCCTTGTCCAGCGCCTTGAGGAACAATTCCATCAGCGCCGAAACCTCGGTGGCCGGGCGTTTCCAGTTTTCGCTGGAGAAGGCGAACAGGGTGAGCGACGCGATACCCCGGCGCAGGCAGAACTCGACCGCTTCCTTGACCGCCTTCTGGCCGGCGTGGTGCCCGAACGTGCGGGGGCGCAGCCGCTGCTTCGCCCAGCGGCCGTTACCGTCCATGACGATGGCCAGGTGACGGGGAACCCGGGCGTCGGGCTTCGCTGCCATGGGCGCCTGATCCGATGGCGCGTCAGAGCGCCATCAGCTCCTTTTCCTTTTCCTTGACCACGTCGTCCACTTCCTTCACGTACTTGTCGGTGAGGGCCTGGATGTCGGTGTCGGCGCGCTTCTGGTCGTCTTCCGTGATGGCCTTGTCCTTGAGCAGCTTGGCCACGTGCTGGACGGCATCGCGACGCACATTGCGGATGGCGATCTTGGCGGCCTCGCCTTCCTTCGACACGCTCTTGGCGAGTTCCTTGCGGCGCTCCTCGGTCGGCGGCGGGAAGTTGAGGCGGATGTCCATGCCCATGGTGGTCGGCGTGATGCCGAGGTCGGAGGCCATGATGGCCTTCTCGATCGGGCCGACCATGGCCTTGTCGAACGGCTTCACGGAAAGCGAGCGGGCATCCGGCGTGGACACGTTGGCCACCTGCGCCAGGGGCGTCGTCGTGCCGTAGTAAGGCACGACGATGTTGTCGAGGATGGTCGGATTCGCGCGGCCGGTGCGGATCGTCTTCAGGTCATGCTTGAGCGAGTCGATGCTCTTGCCCATGCGGGTCTGGGCATCGGCTTTGATGTCGTTGATCATGAGCGGGATTCCGGTGGATCAGGTCAGCAAACGAGTATAGCAGCGCAGGCGCCGCGGCCGTGCCGCAGCGCGCCAAGGGCCCGAAACCGGCCAGGCGGGGAGCTCAGCCGGCGTCGACGAGGGTGCCTACCGGCTCGCCCTTCATGATCTTCATGAGGTTGCCCGGCTGGGTCATGTCGTAGATGCGCAGGGGCAGCTTGTTTTCACGGCAGAGGGCGATCGCGGCGGTGTCCATCACCTCGAGGCGGCGCTCGATCACCTGGTTGTAGGTGAGGTGGTCATAGCGCGTGGCGCCCGGGTCGCGCTTCGGGTCGGCCGAATAGATGCCGTCGACCTTGGTGGCCTTGAGCAACAGATCGGCGCCGACTTCCACGGCGCGCAGGGCGGCGGCGGAGTCGGTCGTGAAGAACGGGTTGCCGATGCCGGCGGCGAAGAGGGTGACGCGGCCCTTCTCGAGGTGGCGGATGGCCCGGCGACGGATGAAGTCCTCGCAGACTTCGTTGATCTTGATCGCGCTCATGGTGCGCGCTTCGCCGCCGAGTTTTTCGATGGCGTCCTGCATGGCGAGTGCGTTCATGACGGTGGCGAGCATGCCCATGTGGTCGCCGGTCACGCGATCCATCCCGGCGGCGGCCAGCCCCGCGCCACGGAAGATGTTGCCGCCGCCGATGACGACGCCGATCTGCGCTCCGGCATCGCGCACTTCGAGGATTTCCTTGGCGAGTCCGCCGATCACCTTGGGATCGATGCCGTAGTCCTCCGCTCCCATAAGGGCTTCACCGGAGAGCTTGAGCAGGATGCGGCGGTTCTTCAGCGGGGTGCTCATGGGGAATCTCCAGTTTGTGTGGGGCAAAACGGGCGTAGTTTAACGCGCACGGCGTTGTTACAGCTATGTGAAAACCACTCAAAAAGAAATGTGGGAGCCGATTCATCGGCGATAAGCCAACGGAGCGAAGAAGTCATGACTTTGGTTTCGCTGGCGCGTTGAGAGCGTGCTCGCCTTCGGCCTCGCCTTGGTTCGGCTCGCGTTGCGTCGCAAGAGCCGGCGGGTGCCACCCTCGGGGCCCCGCTTCGGCGACCCACGTCGGAAGGGCCGCGTGCCGCGGCCGTGTACTTATTGCCCTGCGGGCCGGGTCGGGCTCCGACTGGGGGTTTTCGACGCGACTCCTGTCGCGCGAAAACGGCCGGCCATCCCTGGCCGGCCCCCTGCGGGCCTGATCCAGTCGGAGCCCTCGCCTACGCTAAACGGCCCCGAGGGTGGCACCCGCCGGCTCTTCCGCACGTCGAGGTGGATTGGGGGAGAGTACCGCCGGCGAGACCGGGGTGGTTGTTGTGGAAGCCGCTTCTTGTGGGAGCCGCTTCAGCGGCGATGGGTGCTTGCCGCGGCCGCATCCTGGCCCGCTGTCGCGGGATCGCCGATAAATCGGCTCCCACATGCAGGTAGATCGTCATTTGTGGGAGATCATCATTTGTGGGAGCCGCTTCAGCGGCGATGGGTGCTTGCCGCAGCCGTATCCTGGCCCGCTGTCGCGGGATCACCGATGAATCGGCTCCCACATGTAGGTAGATCGCCATTTGTGGGAGATTTCTCCACATGTTGAGGCGCGGTCGGCGTCGCCAGCGAACGAAGCGCCGCCTGCTGGCTAGCCCGCCGCGAGAGCAAAAAAAGAGCCGCGATTGCTCGCGGCTCTTTCGGGGACTGCCAGGAGGAAAGGCTTACGCCAGACCAGCCTGCTTCATGACTTCGGCGGCGAAGTCGTCGACGACCTTCTCGATGCCTTCGCCGACGGCCAGGCGCTGCACCGTGACGATCTCGGCGCCGGCCTTCTTCAGGGCGTCGGCGACGGTGATGTCACCATCGAGCACGTACGGCTGGCCGACGAGCGTGACTTCGGCGAGGATCTTGTTGACCTTGCCGGAGATGATCTTGTCGAGGATGTCGGCCGGCTTGGCCTTGTCCTTGTCGGTCATCTTGGAAAGCTCGATTTCCTTTTCCTTCGCGAGGAAGTCGGCCGGGACGTCTTCGACCTTGATGAACTTGGGGTTCATCGCGGCGACGTGCATGGCGATGCCCTTGGCCAGCTCGTCCGAGCCGCCCTTGAGTGCCACGAGCACGCCGATACGGCCGCTGTGCGAGTACGCGCCGATGGTGCCTTCACTCTCGACCTTGGCCATGCGGCGGACTTCGAACTTCTCGCCGATGGTGACGGTCAGCGCCTTGGCGCCTTCTTCGACGGTGTTCTCGCCCAGCTTGGCAGCCTTCAGTGCCTCGATGTCGTTGATACCGGACTCGAGGGCGACGTTGGCAACGTCCTTGGTGAACTGGATGAACTGCTCGTTGCGCGAGGAGAAGTCGGTTTCGCTGTTGACTTCGACCAGGGCGGCAACGCCAGCCTTCTGCGCGACGGCGATGAGGCCTTCGGCAGCGACGCGGTCGGCCTTCTTGTCAGCCTTGGCCATGCCGTTCTTGCGCAGCCATTCCATCGCCACTTCGATGTCGCCATTGTTTTCGACGAGCGCCTTCTTGCACTCCATCATGCCGACGCCTGAACGCTGACGCAGTTCATTGACGAGCTTGGCGGAAATCTCAGCCATGGTAGTTCCTCAAAGTTTTGATGGGCGCCGCGGCGGACATGCCGCGGCGCCGGATGAAACGGAAGAGCTCGACGGGGCGGGGCGCTTACGCGCGGCCACGACCACCGTCACGGCCGCCTTCGCGACGCGGACCACCCTTCTTTTCCGGGGCGCCACGACGGTCGCCGCGCGGGGCGTTGTCCTTCGCGACCGGATTGCCTTCTTCGTCCAGCTCGACGAACTCGTTGGCGTCGCCACGGGCGGCGTTCGGCGAGGCGGCCTTGCCTTCCAGGATGGAGTCGGCGGCGGCGCGGGCGTACAGCTGGATGGCGCGGATGGCGTCGTCGTTACCCGGGATGGCGTAGTCGACGAGGGCCGGGTCGTAGTTGGTATCGACGACGGCGACGACCGGGATGCCGAGCTTGCGGGCTTCCTGGACGGCGATGTCTTCGTGACCGATGTCGACGATGAACAGGGCGTCCGGCAGGCGGTTCATGTCCTTGATGCCGCCCAGCGAGTTCTGCAGCTTGTCGCGCTCACGGCGACGGGCCAGGACTTCGTGCTTGACCAGCTTCTCGAACGAACCGTCGGTTTCGGCGGCTTCGAGTTCCTTCAGGCGGGCAACCGACTGCTTGACCGTGCGGAAGTTGGTCAGCATGCCACCGAGCCAACGGGCGGTGACGAACGGCTGGCCGGCGCGCGCGGCTTCTTCGGCCAGCGACTCACGGGCGGAGCGCTTGGTGCCGACGAAGAGGACGGTGCCGCCCTTCTGGGCGAGGCCCGAGAGGAAGTTCATCGCATCGGTGAAGAGCGGGAGGGTCTTCTCGAGGTTGATGATGTGAATCTTGCCGCGGGCGCCGAAGATGTACGGTGCCATCTTGGGGTTCCAGTAACGGGTCTGGTGGCCGAAATGGACGCCGGCTTCCAGCATTTCGCGCATGGTGACTTGTGCCATGGAATGACTCCTGGGCGAACCGCATCGAGCGGTTCTATGGGGGTTGGGACCTCCACGCATCCCCGACTTCGACCCGGCCCTGTCGGGCCAGGCACCCCGAAGGCGGTGCCGATGCGTGTGTGGCGTTAAAAGCGATGCTTGCGTGGGGCCAATGCTGGCTTCATACGGTTACAATCGCGCTTCGTATCGCCGCCGTGGCCACGTGAAAGTGGCTTCGCCGGACAGCAAAACTCGCTAATTGTAGCCTCCGGAGCCGCCCGGCCGCAAGCCGAGGGTGGATTTCCGGCAGGGGCGCCGCCACCTGATGTGGCAGGCCCATTCCCTTGAGGGCGAAAGGAAAAGAGAGAACCATCATGGCCGTCGTACCGAAGACCCCCGAAGAGATCCAGCACATGCGCGAGGCCGGCCGGCTGGCCGCCGAGGTGCTGGCCATGCTCGTGCCCCACGTCAAGCCCGGTGTCACCACCGAGGAGCTGGACCGTCTGGCTCACGATCACATCGTGAACGTGCAGAAGGCGATCCCCGCCAACGTGGGCTACCGGGGCTTTCCCAAAACCGTATGTACCTCGGTCAACCATGTGATCTGCCACGGGATTCCGACCGAGACCAAGGTCCTGAAAGACGGCGACATCGTCAATATCGACGTCACCGTGATCAAGGACGGCTGGCACGGCGACACCAGCCGCATGTATTTCGTGGGCACGCCCAGCGTGCTGGCCAAGCGCCTGGTCGACACCACGTTCGAGGCGATGATGCAGGGCATCCGCGCCGTGAAGCCGGGCGCCACGCTGGGCGACGTCGGCGCCGCCATCCAGAAGCACGCCGAAGCGGCGGGTTTCTCGGTGGTTCGCGAGTACTGCGGACACGGCATCGGCAAGGTGTATCACGATGAGCCCCAGGTCCTTCACTACGGCCGTAACGGCACCGGTCTGGAGCTCAAGCCGGGCATGACCTTCACCATCGAGCCGATGATCAACGCCGGCAAGCCGCAGACCAAGTCGCTGCCGGACGGCTGGACGGTGGTCACCAAGGACCACTCCCTGTCGGCCCAGTGGGAGCACACCATCGCCGTGACCGACGATGGTTTCGAGATCCTGACCCCCTGGCCGGACGCCCACGCCGCCTGACGCTCCACCGACGGTGGTTCGCCAGGGCCACCGTTCGCTCCATGTGCCGATCACCGCAGAGGGCTCCGACGTGACGCTTCCGCCGCTTCCACGCCTGCCCGCCGTCGTGCCGCGTTCGGGCGTATCGCCTGAAGCACGACGCTCGCTCCGCCAGCTGCTGGGCGACGTCGACCGGTCGCTCACCGTTGCCTTCCGGGAAGGTGAAGACGCCTCGGCGCTCGCTCGTCGCCGCTCGGAGATCGTCGACCGTATCGTCGTCCACGTCTGGGGTGCCTGTCTGGGCGACATGGCCGCCGGGGCCCTGTTCGCCGTGGGCGGCTTCGGTCGGGGCATGTTGTTTCCCGCGTCCGACGTCGACTTGCTGGCCCTGGTGGCGGAGACGTCGCCGGCCCTGCATCGGGCGCTGGAGAGCTTCTTCGGCTGCCTGTGGGACATCGGCTTGAAGCCCGGCCACGCCGTGCGTACCGTCGAGCAGTGCCGTGAACTGGCCGCCAGCGACGCCAGCGTGTTCACCAGCCTGCTCGACGCACGACGCCTGGCCGGCTGGCCCATCCTTGCCGAAAGCCTTCGCGGCATCCTCGACGATCCGGCCCTGTGGCCCCCTCGCGAGTACCTCGCCGCGCGCCTCGCCGAGCGCGACAGCCGTCACGCGCGCTATGACGATACGGCGCAGAACCTCGAGCCCAACCTCAAGGACGGCCCCGGTGGCCTGCGCACGTTGGACGCGCTGCGCTGGCTGGGTCGGCGCCTGGCCGATGCGCCCGATTTCGACGACATGGTGGCGGAAGGCCTGCTCGAGCCGGTCGAAGCGGCCAGACTGGTACGCGCCGAGGAGACGCTTCGTCGCTACCGCTATGCCCTGCACCTTGAAGCGGGGAGGGCGGAAGAACGCCTCCTGTTCGACTACCAGCGCGGCCTGGCCATGCGGCTGGGCTTCGAGGACGAACACGCCAAGAATCTCGGCGTCGAACAGTTCATGCAGGGCTACTACCGCGCGGCGACCCAGATCGAGCGCTCCGGCACCCAGTTGGTCGAGCGCTTCGAGGAGATGCTCGACCCCCCCACCGAGGCGTTGCCGGTGGGCACGGACTATGTGCGACACGGATCGCGCATCTCGCTGCGCAATCCGCAGCTGTTCGCACGCCGTCCAGCCTCACTGGTGGAAATCTTCATCGCGCGCCTGGACGAGCCCGGAATCACCGGCTTCACCGCCGAGACCATGCGTCGCATCCAGCACGCGGTTTCGCTGCACGGCGAATCGCTGGCCGACGACCCCCAGGTGCTCGGCGCGTTCCTTGCGCTGCTGAGGCGTGGCGCCCCGGCCGTGGAAGCCTTGTGGCGGATGAACCGCCATGGCTTGCTCGCCGCGATCCTGCCGGCATTCGGCAAGGTGGTCGGTCGCATGCAATACGACCTGTTCCATGTGTATACGGTGGACGAACACACGCTGCGCGTCCTGCGTAACGTGGCCCGCTTCGCCGACCCCGCCGCGCGGCGCGACTTCCCCATCGCGTGCGAAATCTGGCCCCACGTCGAAAAGCCCGAACTGCTGTTGTTGGCCGCTTTGTTCCACGACATCGCCAAGGGGCGTGGCGGAGACCATTCGAAGCTGGGCGAAGAGGACGCCAGGGCGTTCTGTGCGCGACTGGGCTTGCCCGAGGAAGAGATCGACCTCGTCGCGTGGCTGGTGCGCCATCACCTGCTCATGAGCACGACCGCGCAGCGCCAGGACATTACCGATCCCGACGTGGTGCACCGTTTCGGTGCCGCGGCAGGTGACTGGGAACACCTCGATCATCTCTACCTGCTGACGATCGCCGACATCATCGGCACCAGTCCCAAACTCTGGAACGCCTGGAAAGACCGGCTCCTCGCCGACCTTTACACCTCCACGCGTTTCGCCCTGCGCAGCGACCTCGCCTCGCCGGCCCATGCCGGCGTACGCCTGCGGGAAACGCGCGAACGGGCACTGGCCATGCTGGTCGCCGAGCACGTGGCGGCCGATGACATCGCCAGGATATGGGCAGAATTCCCGGACTTGAGCTTCCTCCGCCACCGACCCGAGCAGATCGCGTGGCAGACGGCGGCGATCCTTCGTGCCCGCGGCGTCATGCCGCTGGTGGAAGTGCACCCGTTTTCGGTGCGCGGCAGTACCGAGCTCTTCATCTACACACCCGATCGCGACGGCCTGTTCGCCACGGTGACGGCCATGCTCGACCGCCTGCGCTTCTCGGTGGTCGAGGCCCGCATCCTCGTGTCGAGCACCGGCAAGGCACTGGATACCTTCCTGTTGCTCGAGTCCGACTCGCAGGCGCCTGCGTCGCTTCAGCGCGCCGAAGAGCTGCGCTCGCGCATGCTACGCGCGCTCGATCAGCCGGCGGGGCAGGGGCCGCCCAAACGCAGCCTTTCGCGCCACCTGCGGCATTTCCAGATGATTCCGCGCATCGAGTTCGTCGAGGCCGGCGAGCGCACCCAACTTGCGCTGGTGTGTACCGACCGGCCCGGCCTGCTCGCCGCCGTCGCCCAGGCGCTGGCCGAAGCCGAGGTGCGCGTGCATGATGCGCGTATCGCGACGTTCGGCGAGCGTGTCGAAGATTTCTTTCAACTCACCGATCGCAGCAACGCACCGCTATCTCCGCAACGCCGCGAGGTCGTGCGCGACTGCCTGCTTCGTCACATCGGTTTCGAAAACCCCAGGAACAGCTTGAATGCAGATGCAAACGCTTGAGTCCCTCATCGACGACGCCTTCGAACGTCGCGCCAACCTCAACCAGAACGAAATCGAAGGCAGCCTGCGCGAAGCGGTCGATCAGGTGCTCAACCTGCTCGAGTCCGGCGAGCGCCGTGTCGCCGAACCGGACGGCAAGGGCGGCTGGACGGTCAACGCATGGCTGAAGAAAGCGGTACTGCTGTATTTCCGCATGAACGGCAATCGCGTGATGGACGGCGGACCGTCGAGCGCCTTCGACAAGGTCCCGCTGCGCTTCGCCGACGGCGATGCCACCGAGTACGCCAGCCTCGGCGCGCGCATCGTGCCGGGCGCGCTGGTGCGACGTGGCGCGCATATCGCGAAGGATGCCGTGCTGATGCCCAGCTACACCAACATCGGTGCCTATGTCGGTGCCGGCAGCATGGTCGATACCTGGGCAACGGTGGGTTCCTGCGCGCAGATCGGTGCGGGCGTGCATCTGAGCGGCGGCGTCGGCATCGGTGGCGTGCTCGAGCCGCTGCAGGCCAAGCCGACCATCATCGAAGACAACTGCTTCATCGGCGCGCGCTCCGAAGTGGTCGAGGGTGTGGTGGTGGAGAAGGGGTCGGTGATCGGCATGGGCGTGTTCCTCGGCCAGTCCACCCGTATCTACAATCGTGCCACGGGCGAGGTCAGCTACGGCCGCGTACCGGCAGGCAGCGTCGTCGTCGCCGGGAACCTGCCGGCGAAGGACGGAAGCCATAGTCTCTACGCCGCGATCATCGTCAAGCAGGTCGACGAAAAGACGCGTTCGAAGACCGGTATCAACGAACTCCTGCGTAGCGGCGAGTGAGCATGACCGTCACCCTCTACGGCTTGCCCAACTGCGATACCTGCAAGAAGGCGCGCAACTGGCTTGCGCGCTTCGACGTGGCCCACGAGTTCGTCGACTACCGGGCGAACCCGGTACCGGCGGCAACGCTGAAAGCCTGGGCGGAGAAGATTGGCGGATGGGACAAGCTGGTCAACAAGGCGTCGACCACCTGGCGCACCCTGCTGCCGCAGCGCAAGGATCCGCGTAGCGATCCGGAGTGGACATTGCTGCTCAAGGAATACCCGGCGCTGATCAAGCGGCCGGTGGTGGTCGACGGCGACGACGTCGCTGTCGGCTTCACGGATAATGCATTCAAGAAACGCTTCGGCAAGTAAGGCCATGTCTGCCGTCCTCGACCTCACCCGCGACCTCATCAGCCGCCGCTCGGTCACGCCGCAGGACGCAGGCTGTCTCGAACTCATCGCCGGGCGCCTCGCCGCCGTTGGCTTCCACATCGAGCACCTGCGCTTCGACGATGTCGACAACCTGTGGGCGACTCACGGCCATGACGGTCCCGTGCTGGCCTTCCTTGGGCATACGGATGTCGTGCCCTCGGGTCCGGAGGACGCGTGGCGTTCGCCACCGTTCGTACCCACGGAAAGCGACGGCATGCTCTACGGTCGCGGCGCGGCAGACATGAAGGGTTCGGTGGCGGCGATGGTCATCGCGCTCGAACGCTTCGTGCAGGCGCATCCGGCGCATCCGGGGACGGTCGGTCTGCTGCTGACCAGTGACGAGGAAGGCGTGGCGCTGCACGGTGTGCGAGAGGTCGTCGAGCACTTTACGACGACGGGTCAGCGCATCGACGCGTGCATCGTCGGCGAGCCATCGGCAAAGGCGAAGCTGGGCGATCTCATTCGCGTGGGGCGTCGTGGCTCGCTCTCGGGCACGTTGACCGTGCACGGTGTCCAGGGTCATGTGGCGTATCCGGAGAAGGCGAAGAACCCGATCCACAGCTTCGCTCCCGCGCTGGCCGTCCTGGCGGCGGAGCGCTGGGACGAAGGCAATGCGGACTTTCCGCCGACATCGTTCCAGGTGTCCAACATCAACGCCGGTACGGGTGCGAACAACGTCATTCCCGGCGAACTGGTCGCCTTGATCAACTTTCGTTTCTCCACCGCCAGCACCGCCGATGCCCTGCGCGAGCGTACCGAGGCGGTCCTTCGCGCGCATGGCGTGGAATTCTCGATCGACTGGCACCTGTCCGGACATCCGTTCCTGGCTACGCCGGGCGGTCATCTGCGCGAGGTTGTGGTCGGGGTCTGCCGCGACCTGTGTGGGATCGATCCCGAGCAGAGCACGGGCGGCGGTACATCGGATGGCCGCTTCATCGCCCCCATGGGTGCCGAAGTCATCGAGCTGGGCCCAGTGAACGCGACGATTCACAAAGTGGACGAGTGCGTATCGATTGCCGACCTTGAGCGTTTGCCCGACTTGTATGCGGAAATCTGCGAGCGCATGTTGCGCTGATCGCCGGCGTTTGCGGCGGCGTTCGCCGATAGCCCGCTCGCGGTGCAAGCACGAAGCTCTCTCCGCTCGATAACGGGCGGACGTACGGATACGAACATGAGAGTGAATGCGCGGATCGCCCTGGCGGTGCTGACCTCCGTCGGGTTTTGCCATTCGTCGGTGGCGATGGTCCAGGACGACACCAGTGTCGTGGGCCTGACGATCCTGACGGTGGACGACAACGACGATTTCGTCGAGGTCGAGTTGCAGATCGAGGCGTGGCTCGACGAGGGCAGGCGAGTTGCCCTGACGGGTTCGTCGTCGATGCTCGGTCTGCTCAAGCCCGATCGCGTTTACGCATGGCCGACAACCAACACTATCGTGCTGGATTCAGCCGACGGCTTGGGTATCTTCGGCTTCGACGCCACCGATGCGGCCCACCGCCTGAAGATATTGAGTGGATGGGTCTGGGCCGAGCGCGAGGCGGTCGGCGAGTCCGTGGTCCGTGACGTTCGTTCGGCCGACAGCCCGAATCGATCGTTTGACTTGACCTTCGACCTTACCGCGTCGTCGCCATCGTCGCTTTGCCGCGCATTTCGCAGGAAGCTGGCCACGACCTTGTTCAGCCATCGGCTTCCGGACGTCGAGGAAAAGCGGGTCTTTGCCAGCGAGATGCGGCGCTGGTGCCAGTACGGGAATTTGTCGGTGCGCCTCGCGGAGCCCCCTCAGTTCACGATTGCCCCCTTTCGCTCCACGGACGAGCCTCGACTGAGCGTGGTCGCCGAATGGGGATTGTTTCGCAACGACGATCCCCTCGATCCGAAGGGGACGACGTTCCTGCTCTGGACCAAGACCGTGGGCGAGGGTGGGGGCAGCGGTTTTGGCCGGCGCGACGGCACCGAAGGGTACTTCGATGCCGTTGGCGGTGGAATGCGGCGCCTGCTCGACGCGTCCATTCATAGCGGGTGGGGTCCGACCAGGAACGACGATGTTGGCTCGGCGTGGCCCGTAGACTCGTCCTTCCCCCGCTCGTCCAAGACAAATCTGTTCCTCTGCGAAGTGCCGGACGCACCTGATCTTCCCGGGTGTCCGCGGGAGCCGCGGTTGCGATCTCTGTATCCCGCCGATTCGATCGACGGCGTCGTTACGGTTTCCCGGGCCGAGCGATTCATCGTCGGCGGCAATGCGCAGGCCGGCGTCTCCGTCGACACGACAGGGAAGGTGACGCCAAACATGAGCTTCAGCCTGAACATCGTCAAGGCGACGACGGACGTCGCGCAATCGGAAATGCAGCTGGTACAGACACGGACCAGCGCCGACTCCGTCTTCTATCGGGCTACCCGATGGACCCCGGATATTCCCGCCCTCTACCGGTGGGTCAATGCACGCGAACACGCAGGTAGCCTTGCCCAGGCGACGCCGCTGGCCGCGACCCTCAATCCCCAGTACGAAATCATCTGGGAGCTGCCGTTGCGCGGTAACGAAGGGCGCAAGCTGTCATACAGCATGATTTACGAGGCGGGCTGGAATACATGCTTCAATGGTCCCAATTGCGCGACCCCGGCGCAGCCGCCCGACCGGACACTGCAAGCGAAGGCGCGCGTCGGTTGGAGCGATAGCATCAAGCTGATGATGCCCTACGACTGAGGCGGACTACCGTTGCTTGGGGAACACCGCGATCATGCCCGCGTAGGGCTTGGTCATGAAGGCCGGCGCGCCCGCGTAGCCGTCGTCGGGCGTGAAGGCTTGCGAGATCGTGCCGTCGAGGAACAGAGCGTCGCGGCAGCCGATCTCGTCGCGGAACAGCCGCGCGAAACTGTGGAAGTTGACCGGTGCCCGGCTGACCACGAAGACCACTTCATGCGGCGACTTGGCACACACGCCACTGCGCCACTTCATGCTGTCCGAGCCGTTGTCGAACTGCGGATTGATCTGGCCGTCGATCACCAGCATGGGGCCCGACTGCGTGGCCCACTTCGGCTTACGGGCGGCGTCGCGAAATCCTTCGCTGGTATGAACATCGGCGCTGCCATCGTCGTAGACGGCGAAAACCCCGTTGGGTAACAGTGAGAAGTTGCCCGAGCGCGGGTTGCCGTGAATCAGGTTCAAGGGGACGAGCGCCTTGCCGTTCTCGACATACAGGCCAAGCGGCTTGAAGTCGCGATCGTAGATGCCCGCGTTAGTCGCGAACGACAGCGGCCGGCCCCTGGCCGAAGTCCAGGTCCTGAGCGCATCGATCGTGCTGAACGGTTGGTCCGTTTCCGGATTGCGCCAGTACAGCTCGATGTCTTCGCGGCGGGTGTCGACGGTGACGGCGAAATAGGACTGGCTGTCGAACACCAGGTCGCGGCTGTCGACGGCGTCCGCCGGCGCGACGCAGCCCATGGCGGTAGCCGCCAGGCCGGCCACGATGGCGATGCGAACGAGGAAGGGGCGGGTCATGCGGGAAAGCGGCGGGTGGGGCATCCGTCGATGTTCGCCGGGTCGCTCCGGCCGCGCAAGGGGCGAAACGCCGCCTTCGCATGGCGAGGGGGTAAACTCCGGGGTTTTTCCCCCTTGTTGCCACCGCCATGCCTTATACGCCCATCGTTGCCACACTAGGCTACGTGATATCGCCGGACGGCCAGCGCGTCCTCATGATCCACCGCAACGCCCGCCAGGACGACCAGCACCTGGGCAAGTACAACGGCCTGGGTGGGAAAATGGAGCCGGGCGAGGACATCGCCGCGTGCATGCGGCGCGAGATCATGGAGGAGGCCGGCATCGAATGCCTCCAGATGCGCCTGCGTGGCACGCTGAACTGGCCTGGCTTCGGCAAGAACGGCGAGGACTGGCTGGGCTTCATCTTCATCGTCGACCGCTACGCCGGCACGCCGCTCGAGTCCAATCCCGAGGGCAAGCTGGAGTGGGTGCCGGTGGCCGAGCTGGATCGCCTGCCTATGTGGGAGGGCGATCGTCACTTCCTGCCGCTGGTTTTCGACGCCGATCCACGGCCGTTCCATGGCGTCATGCCGTACAAGGACGGGCGGATGGTTTCATGGAGCGTGACGCGGCTCTGACGAATCGCCGCTGAAGCGGCTCCCACAGGGGGCAAGAATCGCCGCTGAAGCGGCTCCCACAGGGGGGGCAAAGAATCGCCGCTGAAGCGGCTCCCACAGGGGGCAAGAATCGCCGCTGAAGCGGCTCCCACAACAGCCGCTCTGTGTGGGAGCCGCTTCAGCGGCGACGGCCCCGGCAGGGGCCGCCAGCCAGACCTCAGCCGGTCGTCTCGATGCGCTCCACGCGGCGCAGCCCACGCGGCAGCACGCCGCCTCGCGTCGCCCGGCTGCCGCCGTATTCCACGAGGTCGGCCCACTTCAGGGTCAGCTTGCGCTGACCGGCGTACAGAGTGATTTCGCCCTTGCCCTCGGTAACGACGGCAACACCGACCACGCGCTCTTCGCCCGACGACAGCTTGGCCTTCGGAATCTCGATGAGCTTGTTGCCCTTGCCCTTGTCCAGTTCCGGCAGTTCCGCCACCGAGAACATCAACAGGTGGCCTTCGCCGGTGACCACGACAATGCGGTCGCGCGACGGATCGGCGGAGATGGCAGGCGCGAGGACACGGGCACCGTCACTGAGCGAGATAATCTGCTTGCCGGCCTTCTGGCGGCCGGTCAGCGCTTCGAAGCGTGTCACGAAGCCGTAGCCGAAGTCGGTTGCCAGCACGACGCGGGTGTCGTTATCCGCCGTTACGAGGGCATCGAACCTGGCTCCGGCCGGCGGGCTGAAGCGGCCCGTGAGCGGTTCGCCGTTGCCGCGCGCGGAAGGCAGCGTGTGCGCCGGCGTGGCATAGGCGCGGCCGGTGGAATCGATGAAGGCGACCTGCTGCGTCGTACGCGCACGGGATATGGCCAGCAAGCTGTCGCCATCTCGGTAGGACAGCGCCTCGCCGTCGATGTCGTGGCCCTTGCCGGCACGGACCCAGCCTTTCTGCGAGAGCACCACGGTGACCGGCTCGGAAGCGACCAGGGCGCTCTCGTCCAGCGCCTGCGCGACACTGCGCTCGATGAGCGGGGAGCGACGCTCGTCGCCATACTTCTCGGCGTCGCTACGCAGTTCTTCCTTGATCAGGCTCTTCAGCTTGGCGGGCGACTTCAGCAACACGCTGATGCGTGCGCGCTCTTCCTCGAGCTTGCTGGTTTCCTCGTTGATCTTCATCTCCTCGAGGCGGGCCAGCTGGCGCAGCTTGGTCTCGAGGATGTAGTCGGCCTGTTCCTCGTCGAGACGGAAACGCGAGATGAGGACCGGCTTGGGCTCTTCCTCGGTGCGGACGATCCGAATGACTTCGTCCAGGTTGAGGTAGGCGATGCGCAGGGCATCGAGCAGGTGCAGGCGGCGTTCCACCCGGCCCAGGCGATGGTTGAGCCGCCGCGTGACGGTGTCGGTGCGAAAACGCAGCCACTCCGTCAGGACCATCTTGAGGTCCTTAACCTGCGGGCGGCCATCCAGGCCGATCATGTTCATGTTGATGCGGAAGCTCTTTTCCAGATCGGTCGTGGCGAAGAGGTGCTGCATCATTTCGTCGGCATCGACGCGGTTGGAGCGCGGCACCAGCACCAGGCGGATCGGGTTTTCATGGTCCGATTCGTCACGCAGGTCTTCGATCATCGGCAGCTTCTTAGCCCGCATCTGCGCGGCGATCTGCTCGAGGATCTTCGACGGCGACACCTGGTGCGGCAGCGCGGTGATGACGATGTTGCCTTCGTCGCGCTCGTATACGGCGCGGGCACGGACGGAGCCGCCGCCGCTCTGGTACATCGCCATGATCTCGCGGCGCGGCGTGATGATCTCCGCAAGCGTCGGGTAGTCGGGGCCGTGCACGTGCTCGCACAGATCGGCGATCGTCGCGTCCGGATCGTCCAGCAGGCGGATGCAGGCGCTGGCGACTTCACGCAGGTTGTGCGGCGGGATATCGGTGGCCATGCCGACGGCGATGCCCATCGAGCCGTTCAGCAGCACATGCGGCACGCGGGCGGGCAGCCACGAGGGTTCGTCCATCGTGCCGTCGAAGTTCGGAACCCAGTCGACCGTGCCATGGCCCAGTTCGGAAAGCAGTACCTCGGCGATCGGCGTAAGGCGCGATTCCGTGTAGCGCATCGCGGCGAAACTCTTCGGATCGTCCGGCGAGCCGAAGTTGCCGTGACCATCCACGAGCGGGTAGCGGTACGAAAACGGCTGGGCCATCAGCACCATCGCTTCGTAGCACGCCGAGTCGCCGTGCGGATGGAACTTGCCGATCACGTCGCCGATGGTGCGCGCGGACTTCTTCGGTTTCGCCGTGGCCGACAGGGCCAACTCGCTCATGGCGTAGATGATGCGGCGCTGCACCGGCTTGAGCCCGTCACCCACGAAGGGCAGCGCGCGGTCCAGTACCACGTACATGGAATAGTCGAGATACGCCCGCTCGGCGTAGTCCTTGAGCGGGATCTGTTCGTAATTGGCTTGCAGATTCATGGGCTTGGCTGTCCGGCTGGCGCGCTACGGCGCGTCGTTAACCGGGTGATGTTGCCAGAAAGCCGTCTCACAGGTGTAGACCGGATCGCGGACCGGCCTCCTCACCCTCTAGCGCAACGCCTTCCCCGCATCCACATCCTTCAAGAACCCGATCAACCCGGTGAAATACGTCTGCTGGTCGTCGTACATCGCCAGATGGGCTCCCTTTGGGCAAAGCAGGAACCGGGCATCGGGCATCTTCTTCGCCATGGCCTCCATGTACTTCGGGTCCATCGTGTCGTATCGGGCGCCGATCACCAGCGTGGGGACCTTGATCGTCTTCAGGTCCTTGCTGCGGTCCCAATGCAGCAGCTTGCCGCTGGCGCCAAGTTCGCTGGGTCCCTGCATGGACACGTAGATCTGCTCGTTGATGTGACCGAACGAGCGCAGTACCGGCTCCGGCCACTGCCCGGACGGCATGCGCAATACGTGCTGCTCGTAGTGCATCGGCATCAGAATGGCCATATAGGCTGGGTCGTCGGTCTTCTTCTGGGCTTCCATGCGCTTGACCTCGGCGAGCTTCTTCGGGTCCATCGCCGGCATCAGCACCTTCGTCGCGTACTCGTTGTAGGCGGGAATGCTGTCGACCATGTTGGAAACGATCAGGCCCTTGAGGTGCTGTGGATACTTCAGCGCGTATTCGATGGCGAGCACGCCACCCCACGAGTGGCCGAGGAGATAGAAGTTGTCCTTGTCCAGGTGCAGGGCCTGGCGAACCTGCTCCACCTCGTCGACAAAACGCGGGATTTCCCACAGCGATTCGTCGGTAGGCTTGTCGCTGAAGGCCGAGCCCAGCTGGTCGTAGTAGTAATACTCGATACCGGCACCGGGGAAATAGCTGTCGAAGGCTTCGAAGTACTCGTGCGTGGCGCCAGGGCCGCCATGCAGGAGCAGTACCTTGATGGTCGGATTGTTGCCGACCCGCTTGGTCCAGACCCTGAATTTGCCTTTGGGCGTATCGATGGTGATCATCTTCACGCCACCCGACAGGACGTCGTCGTGGCCGGCATGATCGAAATACGAAGGGGAGGGCGGTGAGCTGTCGGCGGGCGCGGCAAATGCGCAAGCGGTGACGAGCAGCAGCGTAACGGCGGCAAGCAGACGGCGCATATCGTTGTCCCCCAGGTGATGCCGCCGACTATCGCCGGGCGCCGCCGCGCTGGCAAGTCGCCAAGGCCCGTTCACCTTTCCGAAGGTTCCGCAGCGAGCGTCCCCCACATCCACCCGGAAGCCGACCGGTCAGTGCGTTGCCGGTGGCCGCATGTACGGCCTCAAAGCGTGAAGTTCGCTTCGACGGGGAAATGGTCGGACGGATAACGGCCGTCTTTCGAGGTCGTCACGGTCTGCACCGACGTGGCTTCCACGCCGCGATAGAGAATCCAGTCGATCCGCTTCGTCGGCTTGCCGGTGAAGTCGTGGAAGGTCTCTTCCGGGCCCTCGCGCTTGGCTGCCGTGGGCCAGGCATCCTTGAGCGCGGACGTAAGCGTGGCGTGCGCTTCGCTTTCCGGGCCGGTGTTGAAGTCGCCGGTGATGATGACGGGCACGCCGGCAGGCAACTTGCCTATCCACGCCGCCATTTCATGCGCACTACGGGACCGTGCGTCTTCATCCTGATCACGGTACGGATAGTGCGTATCGAGCAGGTAGAAGCGCTTGTGGTCCGAGCGTCGTTCGAACAGCGCCCAGTTCACCATGCGCGGGAATAGGTTGCCCCAGGTGATGCTGGCCACCTTGTCCGGGGTATCGGAGAGCCAGAAGTCACCGCTATCGATCAGCTTGAGGCGGTCCTTTCGGTAGAAGATGCCCATGTGCTCGTCAGCATGGCCGCCGAAGCGATCGCGGCCGAACCAGGTGTATTCCGGAAGGCGCGAGACGGTGTCGTCGCCCTGTTCCTGAGCCAGTTCCTGCGTGCCGATCACGTCCGGATGAAGCTGCCGGATGGTATCGGCGAACAGGTCCCGCCGAGCCTCCCAGCGGTTCGGGCCATCCTTTCCGGTAATGGTGCGCACGTTGAACGACATCACCCGGAGTTCCTCGGCGATGGCGGGCTGGGCGATGGATGCGACCAGTGCGGCGAAAAGGGCGAGTCGGGACGTCCGGACCATGTGGGGAGGCTGCCTTCTGACAGGGGGAGTCTTCCGAATATATCGACGTAACGAGTTCATGTCCGCTACCTGGGTCGCACCTGCGAGCGACACCATGTCGCGCCCCGGATCGCTCTCGGCGGGATCCACCGGTCCCGAGGATCGGTCAGAATGAGGCGATCTTACGCAGCAGCGGAGCGGACATGAACAATCCCGAGCCTGAGATGCCGGCATCCGGCGCCAATGGCCGCCGCGTCGCACTCGTGGTGATTCTGATCGCGTTCGTGGCTTCGGCGACCACCGCCATGCTGGCGTTCACGGCCTCTCATCGCGCACGGACTGCGGACGCCACGGCGCAGGCGGCAGACATCGCGGACCTGCGTGCGGCGCTTGCCGAATGGCAGGCACAGGTGACCGAGGCACAGCGTGCGGGGCATGACCAGGCACCGGAGCGTCAGAGGGTGCTCGCGTCGCGGGCCGCCGCACTGTCGGCGTGGAAGCCGCGCACACCCTGCGGTCAGCAAGGCCGGGAACAACTTCGCGTGGCGATGGACGCGAGGATTCGTCGTATCGGCGGCATGCTTGCGGGACAGCCCGCCGGTCTGGACCGAATCGATGAGCAGGCCAGCCTCAACGTGGCGCTTCGACAGTGCGAAGGCGACGCGGGCCGCGATGTGAACACCTGACGGACGTTATTCGAAGAGCCTGCCCAGCGTTTTTGCGCCGCCGTTAGCCATCCAGGCGACCATGCCGCCGCAACCGAGGGCCACGGTGGCGCTCGCGGCGCCGACGCCCTTCCAGGTCGGAAGGCCGGCGAGGTTGGTTTCGATGCGGTCGAGCCGGGTTTCCAAAGTTCCCTGACGGCGTTCCGCCGCATCGAAGCGCTGATCCATGCGATCGAAACGTTGATCCATGCGGTCGAAACGTTCGTCCATACGGTCGAAACGTTCGTCCATGCGGTCAAGGCGCTGATCCATACGGTCAAAGCGATCATCCATGCGATCCAGGCGCCTGTCGATGCCATCGAGGCGGCTCTCCACGACATCCAGTCGGATCGCAACCGCGGCTACCTGTACCTTCAATTCACCGACATCTTCGCTAACCTTCTGCAGGCGCGCGTCCATGGTTTGCAGGCGGCCGTCGATACTTTTGAGCAAGGCTTCGAGCACCACTGGATGACCCTCCGTGAGTCCTGGCTGGGAAACACGAGCGTATCGCGCCTCGTAGATGTCTGAATTGAGAATCGAGACCGGTTTTTGCCCGTCGATCGTTACGTTCGGGTTCGTCATGAGAGGTGTCTCCGCCAGGGCCGAGCCCATGCTCGCCCAGCGGCAACGGATCGGTCTGTAGCCATCGCCCCCGCGATACGGTCGTATTTTTCCGTGGATGCGGCTACTCAGCCACGGCACTGAACCGTGATGTCCCGCCTCGCCATGGCGCCGCCGGCTGCCGTGTACGGCTTGGCGCTGTACTGGACTTGCGCGCCCTCGGTGCGGTCGATCACTTCGTAGGGCCCATGGCACAGACCCGAAGCCTTGTTGTAGCAGTCGCCGATGTCCTGAGAGCCTGTGTTGCAGGTGACCAGAAAGGCCTGGTCACCATCAGGAAGCGTTATCCGCCTGGCCTCGGTACATCCGGCGGAAAGGCCGACCATACAAACCAACAGCGCGATCCGCATAAGTCACCCGTCGTTGTCCATCGCCGTGCGTATGAGCATACGCGCAGACGATGCCCCGGCGCGACGACATGCGCAGGGTATGGAGCAAGAGGGAGAGTGTGTGACGCCGCTGCTATCGCGATGGTCTGCAAGTGCGGGGAAATGGTGGCTCGGGACGGAATCGAACCGCCGACACGGGGATTTTCAATCCCCTGCTCTACCAACTGAGCTACCGAGCCACAGGAGCCTGCAACGAGCGTTGCGGCGAGTGGAGCCGCGTATTAAATCCGTTGCGAGGGCCGACGTCAAGCCTCTCGTTCGGGCGGAACGTAGCCGGCGGGCTGCACCACATCGCCGCCGAAGAAGTACTTCTCCATTTCCCCACTGAGGAAACCGCGCGTCTTCGGGTCGAGCGGGGACAGGCGCATCTCGTTGATCAGCATGGTCTGGTGGCTCAGCCACTGCGCCCAAGCTTCCTTGGAGACATTCTCGTAGATGCGCTTGCCGAGGTCGCCTGGCCACGGGGCGAAGTCGAGGCCTTCGGCATCGCGGTCGAGTTTCACGCAGTGAACCATGCGCGTCATGGGGATATCTCCGGAAGGTTGTCCAGCAGCGTGCGTACCGGGGCGGGCAGGCCGAGCGAGGCTATCTCGTCGCGGTCGCACCAGCGCCGGTCGGGGCGGTCGGCCACGGCGGCAAGCGGGGCCGCATGGTCGAACAGGATGGGTGAAACGTCCAGTCGGTAGTGACTGAAGACGTGGGTGAAGGCGGGTAGTGGATCGGCTTCGCCGACGCGGGCGAGACGGGAGGCGACGCTGCCGGCCGCTGCGACATCCTCCGCCTCGGGCAGGCTCCACAGTCCCGACCACACGCCTTGAGCCCCGCGCTTTTCCAACAGGACGCGACCGTGAGCGTCGCGCAGCAGCAGCATCGACAGCGCGCGGGTCGGGATTTTCTTGCCGGGCTTGGCCGTGGGCAGTGTCGCGGTCAGGCCGTCTCGCAAGGCGATGCATCTGGCGGCTTGCGGGCACAGCGGGCACAGCGGCTTGCTGCGTACGCAGACGGTGGCACCGAGGTCCATGATCGCCTGGGTGAAATCCGCCGTGCGCGCCGCGGGAGTGTGTTCGTCCGCAAACACCCACAGGCGCTTTTCCACGGCGCTCTCGCCCGGATGTCCGGCGATGCCGTGATAGCGGGCGAGCACGCGCTTTACGTTGCCGTCCAGGATCGGAAAACGCAGTCCATACGCCTGGGCAAGGATGGCGCCGGCGGTGGAACGGCCGATGCCCGGCAACGCCAGCAAGGCATCGATGTCGCGCGGCAATTCACCGCCGTGGCGTTCGACGCACAGTTGTGCGGCCCGGTGCAGGAAGCGCGCCCGACGGTAATAGCCAAGACCGGACCACAGTGCCAGCACGGTGTCTTCGTCCGCCGCCGCCAGCGAGGCGAGCGTCGGCAGCCGCTGCACGAAGCGTTCGAAGTAGCCGATCACCGTTACGACCTGGGTTTGCTGCAGCATGATCTCCGACAGCCATACGCGGTACGCATCGCGCGGGTGCTGCCAGGGGAGGTCTTTGCGGCCGTGATGGTCGTACCAGCGCAGCAGTTCGGTAGCGAAGGGATTCATGGCGAAGCAGCCGGAGCGATCACGGTGGAACTTGCGGCCGGCGACACCGGCGTGGCGCGGACACGCAGGCCCTTGATATGCACGCTGCCGATATCGACCTGCGTGGCGTCGACGCTGCCTTGCACGGGAGGCAGGGTCGGCGAATGCCCGGCCTGCATGCCCGTCCACCAATCGGCCAACGCGAGCGGCGGCAGGTGCAGGTCCGCGTGGTCCTGCTCGCCGTCGATCTTCATGGCGATCGATAGCGGGTCCTGCTGGTTCGCCGGCGTGATACCCAGCACGACGTCGTAGGGCGCCGCAGCGGTGCGCGTGACTCGCCCGGCCATCGAGGCCCCGACATCCGCGCCTCCTCGCCAGGTGGCATCGCCGCGCAACGTCGCGCTGAAACGGCCCTTGCCGGCTATGTCCAGGTCGAGGTCGTCGAGCGTCAGTATGCCGCGCGCGAGCGAAGGCGTCGTCGCGAGGTCGAGCGCGTAAGGGGCATCGTCAGCCGTGCTCGCATTGATCGTCAGCGTGAAACGATGATCGTTGGCCAGACGCCCGGCATCGATGTCGACGTTGGAAAGCAGCAGGCGGTTGCCGCGAAGCAGGGTGCTTCGCGAGACGCGGAAACCGGCATCGATGGCGGGCAGGATCGCGCCTGCGGTAGAGGGTCGCGGCGGAAGCGAGTCGATATAGGCGGAGACGGCGTCGAGGTCGATACGCGCGCCTTCGACCTCGAGTCGCGAGATTGTCGCCTCGCCACCCATCAGGGTGCGCCACGGCAGCACGAGCTTCCCGCGTGACGCGACGATCAGTGGCGTGCCGCCCGCATTGCCGCGCAGCGTGATGCCATCCAGTTCCAGCGAGGGCTTAGGCCAGAGAGTGGGGCTGGCCGGACTGGCCAGTGTAAGCTCGAGCCCGGCGGCCCGGGCGCGTGACTGCAGCAGCGCGGTGAAACGCTCCGGCTGAAGCACGACGTACATGGCGATAAGCGCCGCGACGACGATCGCTGCGACAAGTCCGGCGACGGCGAGCAAGCCGATCCGCAGTCGACGGTTCATGGCCGCGACGCTTTCGATGCGACGCTCACTCAGCCACCGAGGCTCGCCGGCAACAGGCCGTCGACGAAGGCTTCTGCGTCGAAGACGCGCAGGTCGGTGGCGGTCTCGCCCAGCCCCACGTAGCGAATCGGCAGCCCGAACTCGCGGGCCAGCGCAAACATCACGCCGCCCTTGGCGGTCCCGTCGAGCTTCGTGACCACAAGGCCAGTCACGCCTGCGGTGTCGCGGAACTGGCGAAGCTGGCTGATCGCATTCTGGCCCGTCGTGCCGTCGATGACCATGAGCACTTCGTGTGGGGCGGCGGCATCGAGCTTTTTCATCACCCGGCCGATCTTGCCAAGCTCGTCCATGAGTCCGCCCTGGGTGTGCAGGCGGCCCGCGGTGTCGGCGATCAGGACCTGCGTGCCACGGGAACGGGCGGCCTGGAGCGCGTCGAAAATGACGCTTGCCGAGTCCGCATCCTGACCCTGCGAAACGACAGGGACCTTGTTGCGTTCGCCCCAGGTCTTCAGCTGCTCGACCGCGGCGGCGCGGAACGTATCGCCCGCGGCGAGCATCACGCTGCGGCCTTCGTCCGAATAGCGGCGGGCCAGTTTGCCGATCGTGGTGGTCTTGCCCACGCCGTTGATGCCGACGGTGAGAATGACGAAGGGCGTGGACGTGGTGACGTCCAGCGGCTTTTCCACCGGCTTGAGCAACGCGACCAGTTCACGGCGCAGGGCCTTCAGGAGGTCTCCAGCATCGGCGAATTCGCGTTTGTGCATGCGCTTGCGCAGGTCTTCGGCCAGCTTGCCGCTGGCCTCCACGCCCACGTCGGCGGTAATCAGGGTCGTTTCCAGCTCGTCGAGGAGATCGTCGTCCAGCTTGGGATGACGAACGAACAGCGTGCTGAGGCTCTTGGCGAAGCCACTGCCGGACAGGCGCTCGCGCCAGCTTCGCTTGACCGGCTGGGCCGCTTCGACGATCGAGGCTTCCTCGATGTCGGGCTCCACCTCGGGAGCTTCCGTCTCGGGCAGGACGGCTTCGGCAAGGGCTTCGGAGACCGCCGGGCCGGCGTCGATCGAGGCGGCGTCGGCAGCCTTGTCCACGCGCTCTTCGGGCGGCGCGACATCGGGTGTCGCGGTAGGTTCGACGGGCTTCTTCTTCCAGAACTTGAGCATTGCGCCAGCGATTCAAAGACAATAGGCGAATGCTAGCACTCCCGTCCTCACTGGCCGCTGAGCGATGAGCGCCTCCGGTCGCGTCCGCATCATCGGCGGAACCCTGCGCAACTCCCGCCTCGACGTCCCCGACCTGCCCGGACTCCGGCCCACGGCCGATCGCGTCCGCGAAACCCTGTTCAATTGGCTGCAGCCCGTGGTTGGCGGGGCGCGCTGCCTCGATCTCTACGCCGGAACCGGGGCGCTCGGGATCGAGGCGCTCTCCCGCGGCGCCGGCGCGGTTACCTTCGTCGAGCGCGACACCAGGCTGGCTGCCGCGCTCAAGGCGAACCTGGCCCGACTCAAGGTCGGCGGCGAGGTCGTCGGCGAGGATGCATCGCGGTGGCTGCGCGGTCCCGCCCGCCCGTTCGACGTCGTCCTGCTCGACCCGCCCTTTGCCCTGGATATCTGGGCGGACACCGCAGGACAACTGGAAGAGGGTGGGTGGATTGCCGCCCATGGCTGGATTTACGTGGAGGCTCCTCGCGGTGCGACCTTCCGCCTTCCTGGCAACTGGTTCCCGCATCGCCAGGGTCACGCCGGAGAAGTGGCCTACGCCCTCTATCGCCGCACCCCGGCTGATCCGTTAAGCTAGCCCGCGCTTTCCTTCGACCCGCCTTCATGACTTCTCTGCCGGCCAATCCGCGACTTGCCGTTTATCCCGGCACGTTCGATCCGATCACGAACGGTCACGCCGATCTGGTGTCCCGTGCCGCGCCGCTGTTCGACCGCATCGTCGTGGCCGTGGCGGAGAGTCGCAACAAGGGCCCCGGCTTCAGCCTTGGCGAGCGCATCGCGCTGGCGCGCCTGGCGCTGGCCGACCTGCCCAACGTGGAAGTCCGCGGTTTCGATTGCCTGCTCGCCCACTTCGTCGCCGAGATCGGCGCAGGCGTGATCCTGCGTGGTCTGAGAGCCGTGTCGGATTTCGAGTACGAGTTCCAGCTGGCCAGCATGAACCGTCACCTGATTCCCCAGGCCGAGACGCTGTTCCTGACGCCAGCCGAGCAGTACAGCTTCATTTCCTCCTCGCTAGTGCGTGAAATCGGTCGCCTGGGTGGCGATATCTCCGGCTTCGTGCATCCGGCGGTGCAGCAGGCCATGCGCCAACGCTGGCGCAACTCTTGAAAACAAAGGTGATCATCATGCGTAAGTTCGTTCTCGCCGCGTCCGTGGCCCTGACCGCCGCTCTGGCCCTCTCGGCCTGCAACAAGTCGGAAGACGCCGATCAGGCTGCCACGCAGCAGGAAGCCGCCCTCGCCAAGCCGACCAATCCGACCGATACCAAGGCCTGGAGCCAGTACTTCGGCCAGATCGTGCGCAAGAACATGCAGGGCATGACGGCCGACCGCCCGTTCCCGTACTTCGTACCCGCCGGCGACGACCAGGCCGGCCAGGACGGTCGCGCCCGCCAGCTCGAGAACGTCCAGGGCACGGTCGCCCGCGGCGTCACCCCGGGCAACATGCTGGTCTTCGGTGGCCCGGAATCGGCGAAGACGGCCGACCTCATCGTCGAAGCCTTCAAGGGCGCGAATGCGGGTTCGTTCAAGAACGTCATCGTGCTGTTCATCGGCGACCAGGCCGACCAGCAGCGCGTCGCCGACGCTCTGGCCCCGACCGGTGCCACGTACCGTTTCGTCGCGTACTGATCGACCCGGCGAACGGTGTCGAACGAAGGGCGCCGCACCTGCGGCGCCTTTTTTTTGCTCTTTGCATCCGTGTTAGGGGGGGGGGGGCTGGCCCGCCTTTGGCCTCGCCTTCGTTCGGCTCGCGTTGCGTCGCAAGAGCCAGCGGGCGCCACCCTCGGGGCCCCGCTTCGGCGACCCGCCCCGGGCCCCGCGTCGGAAGGGCCGCGTGCCGCGGCCGTGTACTTATTGCCCTGCGGGCCGGGTCGGGCTCCGACCGGGGGTGCCTTTACTGTGGGAGCCGCTTCAGCGGCGATGGGTGCTTGCCGCACCCTGGCCCGCTGCCGCGGGATCGCCGATGAATCGGCTCCCACAAGATCGCCGCTGAAGCGGCTCCCACAACATCGCCGCTGAAGCGGCTCCCACAACATCGTCCTCGTAATGTCGAGGGTCAGCCCCTATCGCGTCGAACGAAGACCCACCAGCAGCGAGCGTTGCGCTCGACCCCACGAAACCTCGAGCCAAACGAAGGCGAGCCAGCCCCCAGGCAATGCGCGAAACAGCCTCCAATCCGCGACCGCCCCCTCTTTGGGGGTAAAATGGCCGCCATGTCCCTGATCATCCTCGACACCTGCGTCAACTGCGACGTCTGCGAACCCGTGTGCCCGAACAAGGCCATCTCGCTTGGCGAGGTGTATTACGAGATCAATCCCGACCTGTGCACCGAGTGCGTGGGTCATTTCGACGTGCCTCAGTGCGTCGAGGTCTGCCCGGTCGAGTGCATCCCGAACGATCCCGACCACGTGGAATCGCGCGAGCAGTTGATGCTCAAGTACGAGCACCTGATGGCGAAAGCCGCCTCGTAAGCCCTTGCCCGGCCGCATCGGTTAATCTCACCGATAGCGATATCACTTTCCGGAGCGAAACCCCCATGGTCCATGCCCCGTCGTGGCGCGTGCTCGCCGCGAGCTTCTTTCTTGTCGTTGGCGCAGGCAGCGCCGCCGCAACGACCGTGCCGCAAGCTTCGAAAGGCCCCGGCCACGCCGCTATCGCCAGCGCGAACTACCTGGCCACGAACGCCGGCTTCGAAGTGCTGGGCAAGGGTGGCAACGCTTTCGACGCCGCTGTCGCCGTCTCGTCGACGCTCGCCGTCGTCGAACAGCAGAGTTCGGGCATCGGCGGCGGCTTCATGGCCCTGCTGCATCGCGCGTCCGACAACCGCGACGTCTTCATCGATGCGCGGGAAACCGCGCCGAAGGCCGTCGATATGAAGGCCTACGTCGGCAAGGACGGCCAGCCGAACAGAGACGTATCCACGAACGGTCCGCTGTCTGCCGGTATCCCTGGTGAACCGGCCGGCCTGGTCTGGATGGCGGCGCATTACGGCAAGCTTCCGCTGTCGGTTTCCCTCGCGCCGGCGATTCGCATCGCCACGGAGGGCTTCCAGCCGGATGCGCGTTTCCTCGGCACCATCGAGGATCGCAAGGACGTTCTCGCCCGTTATCCGGCCTCGGCCGCCGTGTACCTGCCGGGAGGCAAGGTGCCCGCTGCCGGCTGGACGCTGAAGCAGCCGGATCTGGCGAAGACACTGCAGCGGCTGGCGGCGAAAGGCCGCGACGGCTTCTACAAGGGCGAGACCGCGAGGCTGCTCGTCGACGCATCGCGCAGCGCCGGCGGCAACTGGACGGCAGCCGATCTGGAGGCTTACCAGGCGAAGGAGCGCGAGCCGCTTTCCGTCGATTACAAGGGCTATCGTATCGTCACCGCACCGCCGCCTTCTTCCGGCGGCATAGCCATCGCGGAAATCCTCAACATCCTTTCCGGCTTCGACCTGACGAAGGTGGACGTCGCCCATGCCACGCACCTGACGATCGAGTCGATGCGCCGCGCGTTCCGCGACCACAACGAATACCTCGGCGATCCTGACTTCGTGAAGATGCCGCTCGACATGCTGTTGTCGAAGTACTACGCGGACGGCCTGCGCGCGACGATCTCGCCGGACAAGGCGACGCCGTCCGATCTCCTGCCGACCTCGATGGCCCCCGAGCCGGGCATGCACACCACGCATTTCTCGGTCATCGACGCCGAGGGCAACATGGTCGCTTCGACGCTCACGGTAAACCTCGAGTTCGGCTCGGGCTTTGTCGCCAAGGGTACCGGCGTCGTGCTCAACGACGAGATGGACGACTTCGCTCTCGTGCCGGGCCAGCCGAATGCCTTCGGCCTGCGCGGCGCCCTGGCCAATGCACCGGAGCCGGGCAAGCGCATGCTCTCGTCGATGTCGCCCAGCTTCGTGTTCGGTGCCGACCGCACGGCGGTGATCGGCTCGCCAGGCGGCTCGACCATCATCACCCAGGTGCTCGAGGGCATCCTCGCCTTCATCGACGGCAAGAGCGCCTCTGAGATCACTGCGCAGAAGCGCTATCACCATCAGTACCTGCCCGATCGGGTGGATATCGAAGCCGGCGTCTTCGACGATGCGACGGCCAAGGCGCTCACCGACATGGGCCATGTGCTGAAGAATCGTTCGCCATGGGGCTTCATGAACGTGGTGACCTGGGACCACCGTACGAACACGCTCGACGCCGCCAGCGATCCGCGGCGCCCGTCGGGCCTGGGCAAGGTGCAGTAAGGTTGCCGGTATGAAACTCTGGTCACTCATCGGCAATTCTCAGCGCCTCGACGGCGGGGCCATGTTCGGCAACGCGCCGCGCGCGATGTGGTCGCGCTGGATAACGCCGGATGCGGAGAACCGTATCCCGCTGGCCTGCCGTTGCCTTCTCGTCACCGACCTGGACGGCCGGAACGTGCTGTTCGAGACCGGGATCGGGGCCTTCTTCGATCCGGCCATGCGTGAACGCTTCGGGGTCGTCGAGGATCGCCACGTCTTGCTCGATTCGCTGGCCGAGGTCGGTCTGCGCCACGAGGACATCGACGCCGTCGTGCTGTCGCACCTGCACTTCGATCATGCGGGCGGCTTGCTTGCTCCGTGGGTTGAAGGCCAGGCGCCCACGCTGCTGTTCCCGAATGCACGCTTCGTCGTCGGCGCCGACCACTGGGCACGTGCGCGCGATCCACATCCACGCGACCGTGCGTCGTTCATTGCCGAACTGGTCGGTCTGCTCGAGGCGAGCGGTCGGCTGGAACTGGTTGAGACGGGGCAGGCATCGTCGCTGGGCGAGGCCGTGCGCTTCGCGTTTTCCGAAGGGCATACACCGGGCCTCATGCTGGCCGAGGTGGGTGGGGTCGTGTTCTGCGCCGACCTGATCCCCGGACGTCCCTGGGTGCATCTGCCGGTGACGATGGGCTATGACCGCTGGCCGGAAAAGCTGATCGACGAAAAACGGGCGTTTCTCGACGACAAGATCGCACGTGGGGTAAAGCTGTTCTTTACCCACGACCACGGCTGCGCCATGGCGTCCGTGGAAAAGGACGGTAAAGGCCGTTACGCGGCCGCCGATATGCATGAACGACTAAGCGGCATCGAGGCGTAAGGACGCTGGTGATGGGCACGGGGGCGGGATGAGGTCGAAACACAAGATCAAGGACAGCGGCATGGCCTGGGGTGCGCGCATCGCCGGTGCCGTATTGCTGCTTGGCGGACTGGGCCTGATTGCCTGGAACGAACACCGGGTCATGGACTACGGTGCAGCCATGGCGCGTCACGGCGCGCCTGTGCTGGACCTGGGCGCCGAAGGCCGGCCCTCGTCGGGGCAATACGGTTCGATGACCCGGGTCAGCGGCATGCCGCAGATCCTCGATGCCCCGCGCGATCCCGAGTTCAATGTCCGTGCGGAATCGCCGATCCTCGTCCGTCACGTGGAGATGTTCCAGTGGCGTGAGATCACGGTGGGCGGTAGCACGCATTACGAACTCGACTGGGTCGACCGGCCCATCGACGCGAGCAATTTCGCCAAGCCGGCAGGGCATGTGAATCCCGGCGCCTTCCCGATCCAGGGGCGTCAATTCGAGGCGGGCGAGGTGAAACTGGGCAACTTCAAGCTGTCGGCGCCGATCGTCCGTGCCTTCCCGGGACGCATCGACATCGCGCCCGACGAACACAAGCTCCCGCCGAACCTGGCCGCGACCTTCCAGCGCGTCGGCGACAAACTCGTGACGAGTGGCAAGCCGGCCAACCCACGACTGGGCGATCTGCGGATCAGCTGGGAAGCCGTTCCGGTGCAGTCGATGACGGTGCTGGCGCGGATCGACGGCGACACCCTGGCAGCCCGTCCGGCAAGCGATGGCGATCCGGGCTTCGACGTCCAGGTAGGCGATCGCAGCCTGCTCGATGTGCTTCCCGCCATGCCCGAACCGCCACAGGCCGTGCTGCTGGTGCGCCTGGGTGCCTTCGTGCTGGCCGCCCTGGGCACCCTCCTGTTGGCCTGCGCCAGCCGTCTGCGCAACGATGTGCTGTTCGCCGTGGGCATGGGTGCCGTCGTGGTACCCGCTGTGGCGGGTGCGATGTGGCTGGCTGGCGACGCGATGACCGCAAGCGTATGGTTGCTCGTCGCCGTGCTCGGCGCGGGCCTGGCGATCTGGCGCGTTCAGCAGCGATCGTCGACGCAGCCCGACTGACTCTGAAGGAGCGACACCATGCGCATCACCGGACTCTACGCCGCCGTGCTGGCCTTGCTCATCCTGGGCCTGGCGGTGCGCGTGATGTTCATCCGTCGGCGCAAGAGCATCGGGCTCGGTGACGGCGGCGATCGTTCGGTCGCCTGCGCCATCCGTGCGCACGGCAACGCCACCGAATACGTGCCGCTGGCGTTGATCCTGCTACTGATCCTCGAACTCAACCAGACGCTGCCGATGCTGCTTCATGGGTTCGGCATCGTGCTGGTGATCGCGCGCATCGTGCACGCCGTTGGCCTGTCGCGCGCGGCCGGCAACTCGGCAGGGCGCGCCGTGGGTGCCGGCATGACCCTGCTGGTTATCGCGCTGATGGCCTTGATGCTGATCTGGCAATACGTGGTGATCCACGTTATCGCGCCCAGCCTGAGTTGAATCAGGCTTCGGCTTCCACCACCGCGGTACCGTCGGCAAATGCGTAGACGTGGTCGGCCCAACTGGCCGCCTCGACATACATCGCCGCCATGGTCTGCAGGTGCTGCGTGCGCAGCGCCGAATCGGTCTCCAGTTCGCCTTGTTCCCAGTGACGGATCTGGTCGAGCAGAGGGGCGAACGGGCCGGCGCCTTCAAGCAACGCTTCGCGGATCTCGATCGCCAGCGGAAGGTGCTCGAGCACATAGGCCATCGACACGTTCATCAGGGTATCGAGCAGCGAGAACAGGCCGGCCGTGAAGGCCATTTCCTGCAACTCCGGCTTGATGGTGCGGGCCAGCTTTTCGCACATGTGCGCGCGGATGAGCGCCAGGCGAAGCAGCTCCGGTGGACGCTCGTCCATGCCCGAGACGGCCATGGTGAAAATCCAGTTGCGCATGCGGTTCACGCCGAAGAACACCGCGGCCTGTTCCACCGATTTCAGCTGGCGGGGCAGGGCGAAATACGCGGAGTTCACGCAGCCGAGCAGCTTGTAGCTGAGGACGGCGTCGTCGCGAATGATCTTGCCCAGTTCGACGGGGCCGTTTTCCGGATCTTGCAGCGCGCCCATGAGACGTAGCACGCCGAGCTTGCTCGGAGCGAGTCGCGGCATGTCGACGCGCTCGGGGCGGAGCAGGTACTTGCCCTGGAAACCGTCGACGTCCTGGTCGGCGTAGTCGACGAAGGTTTCGTGGGAATCGATGCCGGTGACGATGACCTTGACGCCGAAGGCGTGGACATAGTCCATGTGCGCGCGCGCCGCGACGGGGTGGCGGTGATCCACCGCGACCTTGGCGAACTGCACGATGCGCAGCAGGGCATCCACGCCGGCCCGATGTTCGGGATCGGCAGGCAGGTTGAAATCCTCGAGCATGAACAGGCAACCATGGCCCTTCAGCTCGCGGAGCTTTTCGAGCAGCTGGTCGTCGGTGCCGACATCCGCGCTGATGCTCGCGCCAAGACGTGCATTGTGGCGAAGGATGTCCGCGTGCTCGAGGAGCAGCTGGGGCGACATGTGCAGGAAGGCGCGATTGTCGCGAACGAGGCGCTTGAGGCTGCCGTCGGCGATCGCGCTCAGTGTGGCCTGTGTATGGGCAAGCGCCGCGGCGTCGATATCGCTGCCGATCGGGCGTGGGAACAGAAGCTCGTAGGCGAACAGCGCCTGCTTCCTGTCCAGAATGGGTACGCGGACGATCGGGAGGATTCCGTCGTCATTCACCGCTGTCGGCTGGGGGGTCACTGCCATTGCTTTGTTGGTGCGCCGTCTGGGTGAGCCTGGAGGAGGGTCTTGGGTGGGTCAAACCTGCGCGATGGTGGCGGAACGCAATTTCACCCGCGCGGTGTCGCCGTTGGGACCGTAGGTGGATCCACCCGGCGAATCGCCCGCAAGCAGCGCAAGCGCCTGACGAACGTGGCCGATTCGCTGGCCGACGATGCGGCCGTTTATTTCGTTCAGCCGGCGGCACTCGACGAGGCGTTCGATCGTGTGCGTCCAGCGTGCATCGTTGAGCGTGTCGACACCGGCGGCGTCGCCCAGGTGGCGTCGCTCCGCGTCGAGCTTTTCGATGCGGTCGAGCTGGCCGCCCTTCACCCGGCTGACGGTGTCGAGCGCGTGCGAGTCGCCCTGGTCGAGCGCCATGCGCTCGTCGATCAGGGTGGCGTGCAGCGCGTCGACCTCATGGGCGAGATCGCCCATGACGGCGCGGACGGCCGCGTCGAAGTCGGAGCCGAGCGGATCGGTCATACCTTGCCGCCGATCTGGCCTTCCATCGCAAGAAACTTGCTCGCGATGGCCTGGGAGTCGGGCTTGTAGGTGCCGTCGGCCAGCTTGCTGCGGATGGCGTCCACACGCTTGCTGTCGATGCCATCGCCGCGGCTGGCGGCGTCGAGCGCCTTGGCCGAGTCGGTGATCTTGACGCTGTCGTCGCTCGGACGCACCGAGCTGGCGCTCTGCGTCGAGGCGGCGGAGCCGGCTGCCTGGTTCTGGGTGCGAAGCTGCACCTGGGGCTGCGGGGCCTGGATACCCGGTTTGATTGTCGTCGTCATGATGTTTCCTCGGAGCTGGTGTCCTTCAAACCCTTTATCGGCGGTCTGTCGGCGAACTTTAACGGGCTCACGGCCGTGAAGTGTGACCGGGTTGGGATTTCGTTCATGGCAATACCGCGACGGTGCCCGCCCCGGTGACCACGGCGTCGAGGACCTTCCCGGAAGAAGCATTGCGGACCTTCAGGCGCGTACCGGTGTCGCCGGCACCCATCGCCACGCCGCTGGCGCGGATGACCACGCCGTCGACAGCCGCCTCCATGCTGACCGCATCGCCGATGCGAACGGCCTGCCGGCCGGCGAGCATGCCGGGAGTCAGTACCGTCCCGGCGCTCAGTGGACGGGCCAGGGAGCGGCCGTCGATCTGGCCCAGCTCGGCGATATAGCCGTAGCCGAGGCTGGTCACGTCGCGTTCTTCGGCGCGAACGTCGCCGGCGCCGACGCCGTCGCCACGGGCGAGCGGTCGGGTGGTGACCAGGACGTTGGTGAACATCTTGATCCTCACCGGCACGCGGACCGTCCAGCCGCCCGGCACCGGGCAGTGCACGACCACGCTCGTGCGCGCGCCGAGCGGCCGATTTCCGGGTAGGGACGATTCGAGCGGCTTCGGGCAGTCGGCCAGGCGCAGCCGGCTGTCGAGGGGATCGGCATCGGCGGTCATGCGTGCGCCGGGCAGGGTGCGGTTCTGTTGCAGCCACGTCACCGCCGCCGTGCGCACCGAGTCCACGCCCTGCGTTGCCGCCGCGTCGAGCGGCAGGGCGAGCAGGGCGGTCGCGGCGACGACACAGGCGAGGGTGGATGGCTTCACGCGGCGCGTTCCGCCAGCGATGCGGAGAGGCCCTGGGTGATCGCATCCAGTTCGCGGTTGAGGTCGGCCACCATGTGGCCGGCGTCGGCGTGACGGCCTTCGCCCAGCGTGATCGCGTACTGCGAGGCGAGGCTGGAGAAGCGTTCACCGGCGGCGCGGATGCTGTCGGCCGAACTGTCCGGACGGCGTGCGCGGAACTGGTCGATGCAACGCATCAGCGGCGTGGTGTCCAGCCAGCGACGATCGAGGCTGGCCGGATCGCGCGAGGCGAGCTCCACGGCATAGCGCAGGCCCTGGCTGGCCTCACGGATCATCTGGCTGAGGCTGGCGGCGTCGAGGTCGCCCTCGGTCTCGAGCCGGCTCAGGCCGAGTCGATGGGCCAGCACCGCGGCACGCGCCGCGGCGTCGGCCTGGCGACGGGCTTCGTTGGTGACACGCCCGAGCGTGCCCTGGGTCGCCTGGATGGCCGCGATGCGACCCTGCAACGCGCCCATGCCTTCGCGTGCCGCGTCGATGTTGCCGCGCGCACCGCGGGCGGCTTCATCCACGCGGCCCATCGAGGCCTGCATGCCGGCGATGCCGGACTGGGTCTGGTCGAGGCGGCGCAGGCTGTTCTGCACGGCTTCGTCGAGCTGGCCGGCGAACTGCCCGACCGCTTCGGTGGTCTGGTCGATTTCGGCGGTGGCCTGGGTGGTCTTCTCCGCGAGCTGCTTGACCTCGTCGGCGACCACGGCGAAGCCGCGGCCCGCCTCACCGGCGCGAGCGGCTTCGATCGCTGCGTTCAATGCGACGAGGTTGGTCTGGTGGGCGATGTCCTGCACCGTCGCGGTCAGCTTGCGGATCGCGGTGAAGTATTCGGAGAATTGCGCGTGGTTGCGGCTCATGCCCGAAAGGGCGCTGCGCAGCAGGCGCAGCTGACCGTCGAGGTCGCCGGCCGTGGCCAGGCCCTGGCTGCCGGAGTCGCCCATGCCGGTCGCGCCGGCATAGGCCTGGTCGAGCGCCGTCGAAATCCTGGCGCTGGCCTCCGTCAAACGTCCGGCGGTATCGCGGGCCCCTTCGACCACCTTGCCCAGTTCGAGCAGGGTGCCGCCGAGCGCCTGGGCATTGGTCAGTACCATGCCTTGCTGCTCGATAGCCTGGATGGTCGTCGCCGGCGCGGTTCGCGGCTCCGCCGGCTTGAGCAGGGCGCCAAGCGCGCTGGCCGCGGCCGGATACTGCGCCGAGAGGGCGCGAACGCGAGCCGCATCGCCCTGGGCGGCGGCGTGGGCGAGGAGGCGGACGTGCTGGCTCCAGAGGAGGGTCATGATTTCGCTTTCATCGGATGGTCGCTCCACTTAATCGGTCGGGAGCTTCAGGACTTGAGTCATGCAATCGGCATGCCATCGTGGCGGCTACAGAAACGGCGGTCGCCGCCGATACGGTTCCCGACACCTTCTGTAGATGCCTCGCACGTCATGGCCCGACCGCTGCTCGACACCGTGGAAACCTTTACCCGTCTCGCCGGCCACAACCGCGTGGCCATGTTGCTGTTCCGCCTGGGCGATCGCCAGGCGTTCGGCATCAACGTGTTCAAGGTGCGCGAGGTGCTGCGCCGGCCGCGGCTGGAGCGGATGCCGAGCATGCACGCCCTGGTCTCGGGCAGTTTCGATTACCGCGGCAGCACGATTCCGGTCATCGACCTGGCTGCAGCCATGGGCTATCCGCCGCTGGCCAGCATCGACAGCGCCCACCTGATCGTCACCGAATTCAACCTCTCCGTGCAGGGTTTCCTGGTCTCCGACGTCGATCGGATCGTCCATGTGGACGGCGCCAACCTGACGGCCCCTCCCGCTGCGCTCGGCTATGGGGCGCGCGTCAATGCCGTCACCCGACTGGATGGCGATCTGCTCGCGGTCGTGGATGTCGAGCAGGTACTGGCATCGGTGTCGCCCGTGGCGGCCCAGCTTTCCGACCGTGTGCAGCAGGCGGCACATGTACAGCAGGCCGGCAACCGCCGTGTCCTGGTAGTCGACGATTCGGCTGTCGCCCGTACCCAGCTGGTCGACCTGTTCCGCAAGATGGACCTCGAGTGCGTGATCGCCAAGGACGGCAGGGAAGGCCTCGAGAAGCTGCGCGCGCTGGCTGTCGGCCCGGCGGACGATCGGGTGGACCTGGTCGTCTCCGATATCGAAATGCCGCTGATGGATGGCTATGCGCTGACCACCGCCATCCGCGAGGATGCCCAGTTGCGCCACATGAAGGTGCTCCTGCACAGCTCGCTGAGCGGCGTCTTCAACGAGGCCATGGTGGCCCGCGTCGGCGCGGACAAGTTCATCGCCAAGTTCCAGCCGGACATCCTCGCTACCGCCGTGCTGGACCTTCTGCCGGCCTGACCGGGGCCAGGGCGCCGGCGACGTTCGTCCGTCGCCGACCCGGCATGCCGGGGCGACGGAATTCCGCCACCGCCGACGAACGTCTCCTCCCGAACCACCCCAAACGGCGCCACGGCGCCGTTTCGCATGTGTGGTCCTGGCGTGGCACGGCTCTTGCTCAACCCCTCGGGCCACGATAACGAGGGGGCCAAGCCATGATCGACAAACCGGATCCGCTATTAGGCGTACACGCGCAGGCCCTGGGTCTGTGGCAGCGCCGTGCGGAAGTCATTTCGTCGAACCTGGCCAATGCCGACACGCCGGGCTTCCTCGCGCGCGACCTCGATTTTCGCAAGGCGATGACCGCCGCCAGCGGTACGTCCGACGGCCCCGGGTTGCAGATGACGGCGACCGAGTCCGGCCATATCGGCGGCAACCCGGCCTTCGCCGCCGTGGACGCGGACAAGCTCGCCTATCGCGTCCAGACCCAGCCCACGATGGACGGCAATACGGTCGATACCCAGGTCGAACAGGCCCAGTTCGCCGCCAACGCCATTCACTACCAGGCGTCGCTCAGCTTCATCACCGCGCAGATCCATGCCATGCGCATGGCCATTTCAGGATCCAGCTCATGAGCCTGCTCAAGATCTTTGATGTCGCCGGCTCCGGCATGGCGGCGCAGTCTGCCCGACTCAATACCACCGCCAGCAACATGGCCAACGCCGACAGCATCGCCAGCAGCGAGGCCGGCGCGTATCACGCGAAGCAGCCGCTGTTCTCGGCGGTGCAGCAGCAGGTCAACGGACAGATGGAAAGCGGCGGCGTGCGCACGCTCGGCGTCACCGAGAGCCAGGCGCCGATCCAGGCGCGCTACGAACCCTCCAACCCGCTCGCCGACGCGAACGGCAACGTCTATCAAAGCAACGTCAACACGGTCGACGAGCTGGTCAACATGATCTCCGCGTCGCGCTCCTATCAGAACAACGTCGAAGTCATGAACAGCGCCAAGCAGCTCATGCAGAAGACGCTCGACCTCGGCAAGTAAGGAACTCCCATGGTAGACGCCGTCAGCGGTAACAACTCTTCCTCTTCCTCTTCGTCGACCGGTCAGCTGCAACAGCAGACGCTGAACCAGTCGGATTTCCTCAAGCTCATGGTCACCCAGATGACCAACCAGGATCCGACCAAGCCGATGGATTCCACCCAGATGGTGGCCCAGATGGCGCAGTTTTCGCAGGTCGCCGCGACGCAGGAGCTGCAGAGCTCCTTCGACTCCCTGGCCACCAACCTCACCGGCGACCAGTTCGTTCGCGCCGCCTCGCTGGTCGGCCAGCAGGTGCTCGTGCCGTCGACCGCCGGCAAGCTCGAGAATTCCTCGATGACCGGCGCGGTGAACGTCGGCACCTCCGGCACCTACGTCAACGTGCAGATCAAGGACACGGCGGGCAACGTCGTGCGCACGATCGATCTCGGCCAGCCGGATGCGGGCCTCGCCCAGTTCAGCTGGGACGGCAAGTCCGACAACGGCGCGCAGCTGCCCGACGGCGTTTACCAGATGTCCGCAACTTCCGGCGGCACGGCGATCGATACCTTCGTTCGCGGAAAGGTGGAAGGCGTTGGTGCCTCGGGCACCAGCGGAACGTACGTGCAGGTAGCTGGCTACGGCGGCGCCCTGCTCAGCCAGATCGCGCAAATCCTGTAACTCCAGCAAGGAAACTCCACCATGCCATTCGACATCGCCCTAAGCGGCATCAATGCGGCGTCTTCCGACCTGGAAGTCACCGCGAACAACATCGCCAACGTCAACACCGTGGGCTTCAAGGGCTCGCGCGCCGAGTTCTCGCAGGTCTATTCGGCGGCCGGCAACAATCTTTCCGCCCAGGTCGCCGGAAGCGGTGTTCGCCTGACCAACATCGCCCAGCAGTTCGGCGATGGCGACATGACCCAGACCGGCAATTCGTACGACTTCGCCATCAGCGGTTCGGGCTTCTTCACCGTTCGCGACGGTTCCGGCTACTCGTATACGCGCGCCGGCAACTTCCATCCGGACGACAACGGCTTCGTCGTCAACGCGACCGGCCAGAACGTGCAGGTGTATCCGCCGACCGCGAACGGTGGCTTCGACATCAGCAGCTTGGCCGACCTGAAGCTGACCAACGGTTCCAGCCCGGCGAAGGCTTCGACCAATATCGGTCTGACCGCCAACCTTGCCGCCAGCGCCACGGCGCCGACCGGCGGTGCGTTCGACCCGACCAACGACAAGACCTACAACACGCTCTCCACCTTCCAGGCCTACGACTCGCTCGGCGCGTCGCATACGGTCAACGTGTATTACACGAAGGATGCGACCAACCCGAACACGTGGAGCGCCAACATGACGGTCGACGGTACCCAGGTCGGTACCGCGCAAACGATGACCTTCAGCGCGGGCGGCGCGATCCTGACCCCTGCCGGCGGCAAGCTCAACTTCGGCGCCGTTTCGCCCAATCCGGGCGCCACGCCGCTGAATCTCAGCATCGACATGACCAAGGTCACCCAGTTCGGCGACAACTCGTCGACGACGGCGGTCACCAACGACGGCTACGCCGCAGGCACGTTCTCCAACATCGACGTGGCCAAGGACGGTACGGTTTCGGCAAAGTACTCCAACGGCGTCAGCACGCCGCTCGGCCAGCTCGCCATCGCCACCTTCGCCAACAACCAGGGCCTGCGCCAGCTCAACGACACCAACTGGGCACCGTCCTCGGAATCGGGTCAGCCGATCCGCGGTACGGCCAACGCCGGCGGCCTGGGCCAGGTGCAGTCGGGTTCGCTCGAGGCGTCGAACACCGCCGACCTGACCGCGCAGCTGGTCAACATGATCAAGGCGCAGCGCAACTACCAGGCCAACGCCCAGGTCATCTCGACCGACAACACGCTCACCCAGACCATCATCAACATCCGCAACTAAGCGTGATGGCCGGCGCGGCCTCCGGGCTGCGCCGGCACGTTTGCGCCGTCGAACAGGGATTCCGCCATGGACCGCTCCGTATATGTCGCTATGACCGGCGCCACGCAGATCATGCGGGCGCAGGACGAAGTGGCACACAACCTCGCCAATGCCAACACCACCGGCTTCAAGGCGGAGCTGTCGGCGTTCCAGAGCCTGCCCGTGCAGGGCGACGGTATGCAGACGCGCATCAACGGCGTGGCCCAGGGCACCGGTTGGGATACGACGGCGGGCGCGCAGCAGCAGACCGGCAACGACCTGGACATCTCGGTGCAGGGCGATGGCTGGATCGCGGTACAGGGCGCCGACGGCAACGAGGGTTACACCCGCGCCGGCAATCTGCGGATCGACGCCGACGGTTTGTTGACGGACGCGCGTGGCAATAGCGTCATGGGCGGTGGCGGTCCGATCACCATCCCGCAGGCGTCCAGCGTGAAGATCGGCTCCGACGGCACGATTTCCGTCGTCCCGCTCGGCGAGTCGCCATCCACGATCGCCACGACCGATCGCATCAAGCTCGTGAACCCCGGCAACGACCAGCTGAGCTACGGCAGCGACGGGCTCATGCACATGAAAGACGGCAGCCAGCCCCAGGCGGACGCCAATGTACGGGTGGCCTCCGGCACGATCGAATCGAGCAACGTCAACCCTTCCGACGTGCTGGTGAAGATGATTTCGCTGTCCCGGGAATTCGAAATGCAGGTCCGTTCGATCAAGACCGCCGACGACAACGCCCAGTCGGCATCGAAATTGCTACAGGTGGGGTAACCACCGCCACGCGACGCAATTCCGTCGCCGGCATGTAAAGCGCCCAAGCGCAGGAGTCAACGATGTTCTCGTCCCTCTGGATCGCCAAGACCGGCCTCGATGCGCAGCAGACGCGCATGGACGTCGTCTCGAACAACCTGGCCAATACGAACACCACGGGCTTCAAGCGCGCCCGCGCCGAGTTCGAGGATCTGACGTATCAGAACCGCGGCCAGGCCGGTGCACAGACGACCGAGCAGACGCAGTCGCCCACCGGCTTCATGATGGGCACGGGTGTCCGCGTGGTCGGCACGCAGAAGATGTTCGACCAGGGCGGTTCGCAGCAGACGGACAACCCGCTCGACGTGCGCATCGACGGTCGCGGCTTCCTTCAGGTCACCCTGCCGGACGGCACCGTGGGCTATACGCGCGACGGTTCGCTCAAGCGCGACCAGGATGGCCAGATCACCACCAACGACGGCTACCCGCTCGAACCTTCGATCACCATCCCGGCCAATGCCAGCACGGTCACCATTGGCAAGGACGGCACGGTCAGCGTCACCACGGCCGCCAATTCGGCGTCCCAACAGGTCGGCACGATCCAGCTCGCCGACTTCGTCAATCCTGCCGGCCTGCAGCCGCGCGGCGACAACCTCTACCTGGAGACCGCGTCCAGCGGCGCTCCGCAGACCGGTACCGCCGGCCTCAATGGCCTCGGCACCCTCGACCAGAATGCCCTCGAAGCGTCCAACGTGAACGTCGTCGAGGAAATGGTGAACATGATCGAGACCCAGCGCGCCTATGAGATGAATTCCAAGGCGATCTCGACGGCCGATCAGATGCTCCAGTTCATCTCCAACAAAACCTGAGACACGTCATGAATCGTCCCCTCGTTCGCATCCTGCTCGCCGCGCTGCCGCTCGCCGTGCTCACCGGTTGCGCGATCGTTCCGCCGACGCCGAAGCCGATGTATACCGCCACGTTGCCGCCGGAACAGTTGGCCGCACCGCAGGCGACCGGTTCGATCTACGCCGACCAGACCTCGCTGGAACTGTTCGCCGATCCGCGCGCGCATCGCGTCGGCGACATCCTGACCATCTCGCTGGTGGAAAGCACGCAGGCCAGCAAGAAGGCCACGACAGCCACCAGCAAGAAGAATGGCAACAACATCAGCTCGCCGACCGTGCTCGGGCAGAGCCTGAAGTTCGGCGGCAAGGCGGCGGACAGCACACTGGCGAGCGACAACTCCTTCGCCGGCGACGGCTCGTCGAGCCAGAGCAACGCGCTGACCGGCCAGATCACCGTGACCGTCGCGCAGCGCCTTTCCAACGGCGCGCTGATCGTGCGTGGCGAGAAGTGGCTCACCATCAACCAGGGCGAGGAACTGGTACGTATCTCGGGCATTGTCCGCGCCCAGGACATCGGTAACGACAACGTCGTGCCGTCCAGTCGTGTCGCCGATGCGCGCATCGAATACGTCGGCAAGGGCACGCTGGCCGATTCGAACACGCGTGGCTGGCTGTCGCGCTTCTTCGACTCGAAGTGGATGCCGTTCTGATGAAGACCTTCGTCCTCCGCTTTCGTGGGATCGTCCGCACGGCAGCGGCCGTACTGGCTCTGGGCGTGATCGTTCCGGCACAGGCCGATCGTATCCGCGACCTGGTCCAGGTCGGTGGCGTGCGCAGCAACCAGTTGATCGGCTACGGCCTGGTCGTCGGCCTCGATGGCAGTGGCGACCAGACCAGCCAGGCGCCCTTCACCACGCAGAGCCTGGAGAACATGCTCCAGCAATTCGGCGTCACCGTGCCGGCCAATGTGCGTCCGCAGCTGAAGAACGCCGCCGCCGTGACGATCACCGCGGAGTTGCCGCCCTTCGCCAAGCCGGGCCAGCGCATCGACGTCACCGTCGCCTCGATCGGCAACGCGAAGAGCATCCGCGGCGGCGAGCTGCTCATGTCGCCGCTCAAGGGTGCCGACGGCAACGTCTACGCGATCGCCCAGGGCAGCGTCGTGGTGGGCGGCGTCAGTGCGCAGGGCAAGAGCGGCTCCAGCGTCCAGGTCAATATTTCCGCGAGCGGCCGCATTCCCGGCGGCGCGAGCATCGAGCGCAGTGTGGCTTCGTCCTTCGACAAGGGCGGCGATCTGATGCTCAACCTCAACACCGCCGACTTCACCACGGCCGCGCGCATCGCCGAGGCGGTCAATCGCAACTTCGGCTCGGGTACGGCAAACGCCCTGGACTCCGGTTCGGTCGCCGTGCGCGCGCCGTTGGACCCGTCGCAGCGCGTTTCCTGGCTGTCGGCCATCCAGTCGCTCGAAGTCACCCCGGGCGATGCGCCGGCGCGGATCATCGTGAATTCGCGGACCGGCACCGTCGTGATCGGTTCCGACGTGAAGGTCGGCGCCGCTGCGGTGGCCCACGGTTCGATCCAGGTGACGATCAGCGAACAACCGCAGGTCAGCCAGCCGAACGCGTTCTCGCGAGGCCAGACGGCCGTGGTGCCGAGCAGCCAGGTAGCGGTGAGCGAAGACGGTGGCCACATGTTCAAGTTCGGCCCCGGCACCAGCCTCGACGCCATCGTGCGTGCGGTGAACCAGGTAGGGGCCTCGCCCAGCGATCTGATCTCGATCCTGCAGGCGCTGAAGGAATCCGGCGCGCTTCATGCCGAGCTGGTGGTGATCTGACATGGCCAGCCCGGTCGACGCGCAGAAGCTCGGCACCTACGCGGACATGTCCGGGTTTGCCGGCCTGCGCGCGGCCGCGCAGCAGAACTCGAAGTCCGCCCTGCCGGTAGTCGCCAAGCAGTTCGAATCGATTTTCACGCAGATGATGCTCAAGTCCATGCGCGACGCCAGCTCCGCGATGGGCGACGACATCATGGGTTCGCAGGCCGTCAGCTCGTACCGCGACATGTTCGATCACCAGTTGTCGGTGACGCTGTCGCAGGGCAAGGGCATCGGCATCGCCGACATGCTGATGCGTCAGCTCGGCGGCGCGGATTCGACCAAGGCCGATTCCGCCGATAACGGCCTGTTCGCCGGCGTCACCGGCGACGCCAGCACGGCCGATGCCGTGTCTTCCAAATCGGATCAGGACAGCGGGCTCATGGACTCGCTCGAGCGCCTGCTCGGCAAGGCCGGCCAGGCCGTGGGCGATGGCGCCAACGCCGTCGCCAGCGCCGTCGGCAAGATGACTATTTCCGGCCCCGAGGACTTCGTCCAGAAGCTCGCTCCGCACGCGATCGAGGCGGCCAAGAAACTTGGCGTCTCCGTGCGCGCACTGCTCGCGCAGGCGGCCCTCGAAACGGGCTGGGGCAAGCACATGCCGGCGCAGGGCACCACGGCGAGCAACAACATGTTCGGCATCAAGGCCGGCAGTAGCTGGGACGGCAAGCGGGTCAACGTTCCCACGCTCGAGTACGAGAACGGCGTCGCCGTGCGCAAGAAGGATAGCTTCCGCGCTTACGACTCCCCGTCGGACTCCTTCAAGGATTACGCGAACATGGTCGCCAGTAGCCCGCGTTACGCGAACGCTGTCGGCCGTGGCGACGATATCGCCGGCTTCGCGCGTGCGCTGACCAGCGGTGGTTACGCCACCGATCCCAGCTATGCGCAGAAGCTCACCGATATCGCCAACGGGCCAGTGATGAAGCAGGCGCTCGCAGCGCTCAAGCAAGTCGCCGGCGAACTGTAAGCACGGGCCCATGAAGAGTTAACGAAGGAATAGACGATGGCCGATCTGCTCTCCACCGGTGTATCCGGGCTGCTTGCCTCGCAAGTCGGCCTGGCCACCGTTGGTCACAACATCAGCAACGTCAACACCGCGGGCTATACGCGGCAGACGACGACATTCAACGCGCGTGCGCCGGAATTCAAGGGCGGCTACTACGTCGGCCAGGGTGCCGATGCGATCAGCGTGCAGCGCGCCTACAGCCAGTTCCTGACCCAGTCGGTCTGGTCGGCCAGTTCCGGGCAGAGCCGCGCGGCGCAGTACGCCACGCTCACCGCTTCGGTGAACAACGCCGTGAGCGGTTCGGCCAACCTGCAGACGGCGCTCGACGGCTTCTTCGGTTCGGTCAGCGACGTCGCCAACGCGCCGATCGATACGGCCAGTCGCCAGGCCATGATCGGCAAGGCGAACACGCTGGTGGCGACGTTCAAGTCGCTGTCCTCGCAGTTCCAGCAGTTGGACCAGCAGACCAACCAGCAGATCAGCGCCGCCGTGGACAGCATCAATTCGCTGGCCAAGAGTATCGCCGACCTCAATGGGCAGATCCAGAAGGGTTATGCCGGCGGCGCGGTGCCCAACGACCTGTTGGACGCTCGCGACCAGGCGGTGTCCCAGTTGTCGCAGATCGTCGGGGTCAACGTCACCCAGACCAGCGATCACATGTACACGGTCTCGGTGGGCAACGGCCAGCCGCTGGTCAACGGCACCGATGCCACCAAGCTGAGCACGGCGAACAACCAGTACGACTCGTCGCGCCTGGAAGTCGTTGGCCCCAGCGGTTCGGTGATCAGCAACCAATTGGGCTCCGGCTCGCTCGGTGCCACGTTCGACTTCCGCAGCAACGTGCTCGATCCGGCGCGCAACCAGCTCGGGCGTGCCGCCATCGCGATGACCGATGCCTTCAACAAACAGAGCGCGCAGGGTATCGACCTCAACGGCGACGCCGGCAGCAATTTCTTCAACATTTCCGACCCGGCCGTGTTCAACAGCACGACAAACAAGGGCACCGGGACCGTCACGGCCACGGTGGCGGATGTGTCGAAGCTCGACGCGTCCGATTACATCATGCGGTTCGACGGGACCAACTGGTCCGCGACGACGACGGCGGGCGTGACGGTGCCGATGACCGGTACCGGCACGGCGACCGATCCGTTCGTGGTCGGCGGCCTGAAGGTGACCGTGGGTGCGGGCGCCGCCGCGGGAGACAGCTTCCAGATCCAGCCGACGCGCAATGCGGCGTCGACGATGTCCGTGGCGGTCAGCGACACCAACAAGATCGCCGCTTCCGGTCCACTCGCCGCAACGAAGGGGGCGGGCAATACCGGCAAGGGCGTGCTCGGCAACCTGACGGTCACCGATGTCACCAATCCGGCGTTCAATACGCCCGCCACGATCGTCTTCACCTCGCCGACCACGTACACGGTCAATGGCGGCGCTCCGCAGACCTACGCGGACGGCGATACGATCACCGGCCCCGGCTGGACGCTAAAGCTAACCGGCTCGCCTGCCGCTAACGACACGTTCGCCGTCAAACCGGCAGGTTCGGCCAGCGGCGATAACGGCAATGCGCTCGCCATGGCGAATGTCGCCAACAAGGGCGTGCTCGACAACGGCGTCACCACGGTGGGCAAGTCCTATAGCCAGCTGATCGCCCAGGTGGGTACGGCCGGCGCGCAGGCGAACACCGCGTTGACGGCGCAACAGAGCATCCTCGACCAGGCGAACGCGTCACAGCAGGGTCTGTCGGGTGTGAACATGGACGAAGAAGCGGCGAATCTCCTGCGGTTCCAGCAGTCCTACGCGGCGTCGGCGCAGGTGATCAACGCCGCCAACACGATCTTCAATTCCCTTCTTACCGCAGTGCGGGGCTGATCATGCGTATTTCGACATCATGGGGCGCACAGCAGGCCGTCAATACGATGCTGGATCGCCAGTACGACCTGTCGCAGACGCAGCTCGCGCTCGGCAACGGCAAGGCGATCCAGACCCCTGCCGACAACCCGGCCGCGGCGGCGCGCGCGGTCGACGTCAGCTCCGCCAGCGCGCAGAACGACCAGTACACGCGCAACATCCAGTCGGCGAACACCAAGCTATCCGCCGAGGAGAGCACGTTGTCCTCGGCGGGCGATATCCTCGACCGTATCCGCACGCTTACCCTGCAAGGCATGAACGGCACGCAGACCGACCAGTCGCGCCAGTCCATCGCCACCGAGCTTCGCCAGACGCTCGGCCAGCTGGTTGCCTTGGGTAACACGAAGGATGGGCAGGGCGAGTACATCTTCGCCGGCAGCCGCACGTCCACCCAGCCGTTCACCATGTCCGACCTCAGTGTGAGTTACGGCGGCGACCAGAACCAGCGCATGGTGGCCGCCGCGGCGGGCCTGCAAGTGGCGACGGGCGACAGCGGTTCCGATGTCTTCATGTCGATTCGCGGCGGCAACGGCACCTTCGTCGCGTCGGCAGGCGCAACCAATACCGGAACGGCGGTGATCGGCGCCACGTCGGTGACGGATGCGTCGCAGTGGGACGGCGGCAGCTATACGGTGAACTTCACCTCGCCCACGACGTACGAGATACATGACGCGACGAATCCCGCCGGGCCGCCCCTGTCGACCGGAACGTACTCGTCGGACGCCGGTACGATCAATTTCAAGGGTGCGCAGCTCAACGTGACCGGCACACCGGCCGCGGGCGATACGTTCGCCGTCGGACCCTCCTCGTCGCAGGATGTCTTCTCGACGGTGGCCGGCATCATCAATGCATTCGAAACGCCTGGCGGCGGCGCGGGCATGAACAACCAGCTCAACGCGCAATTGCAGAACCTCGACCAGGCGCAGACGAGCTTCACCGACACGCGCACGAAGATCGGCGCGCGCATGAATATCCTCGATCAGCAGACGCAGATCAGTGCCGATACGTCGCTGCAGTACGCCAGCACCTTGTCCGACCTGACCGAACTCGATGTCGCCAGCGCGGCGAGCAAGTTCTCGCAGCAGCAGGCGGCACTGGATGCGGCGCAGCAGTCCTACGTAAAGATGCAGAACCTCTCGCTGTTCAACTATCTGAAATAGGCCCGCGGCCTGAAGTAGGTACGCGACATCATCGCAGTGCGAGGCAGTGCGATATGTGGAAGCAGCGGCAATGCGCTCGAGCAAGAGACGGTCAGGCCTGGCCTGGCCCGGGCCGGGATGAAATCGACCCTAAACCCATGGCCCGACGTGCCGATAAGGAACCCGACAGAGCCTGGGAACGCAGTCTTTCCGGACCCTGATCAAGAAAGTTGTTGACAGGCAGAAAAAGTTCTCAAGTTTCTTCCCGGCGTGCCGTAAACCTCTCTGAGGCGGAAGGCTTCCATCACGGAACCCCGCCGGACTACGCCGCATAACCTCCGGCATTTCGGTTCCGCTTACAAAGGATTATTCCCATGGCACTGACCATCAACACCAACATCATGTCGCTGAACGCTCAGCGTAACCTGGGCACTTCGCAGACGAAGCTCGCCTCGGCTATCGAGCGCCTGTCGTCGGGCAACCGCATCAACAGCGCGAAGGACGACGCCGCCGGCCTCGCCATTTCGACCCGCATGACCACCCAGATCAACGGCCTGAACCGCGCCGTGCAGAACGCCAACGACGGTATCTCGCTGTCGCAGACGACGGAATCGGCCCTCGACGAAGTCACCAACAACCTGCAGCGCATCCGCGAGCTGGCTGTTCAGTCGACCAACGCATCCAACTCGGACAGCGATCGCGCCGCTCTCGACGCCGAAGTCCAGCAGCGTCTGTCGGAAGTCACCCGTATCGCCACGCAGACCAACTTCAACGGCATGAAGGTCCTGGACGGCTCCGCCCAGAACCTCAGCTTCCAGGTCGGCGCCAACGTCGGTGAAGTCATCAACGTCGGCCTCAACCAGGGCATGAAGGCCAACCAGGTCGGTCAGCTGGCCACCGGTTCGATCGCCGCCGCGACCTTCCCGAAGGGCCTGACCCTCGCCGCCGGTGACCTGACGGTCAAGGTCGGTGCGGGCGCCGCGGTGAACGTCGCCGCCGGCAACTACGGCAGCGTTTCCGACCTTGCCACGGCCATCAACAAGGCCGCCGGTTCCAACGTCGCCGCCGTGAACGGCACGACGGGCGAGCTGGCCATCACGGCCGACGCGACCAACGCCATTACCCTCGGTGGCGCGGCACAGACCTCGCTTGGCCTGCCGGCATCCGTGGCGGTCAGCACCACCGGCGCATCGACCGCGGCGGTCGCCGCCACCAAGACCAGCATCGACCTGGTCGCTGGCGATGCCTCCTTCACCGTCGGCGGGCAGTCCTTCGACCTGACCGGCTCGTTCAAGTCCATGCAGGACGTCGCCGACGCGGTCAACTCGAAGTCGGGCAAGGGCATCAACGCCTACGTTTCGACGGACGGCTCGCTGAAGTTCTCCTCGGCTTCCGACATCTCCGTGACGGTCAAGGCCGGTAGCGGCGCCGCCACCCTGGGCCTCACCACCCAGACCGACGCGGTCAGCACGACGCAGACCCTGGCCGATTCCAGCGTCAAGACGGTCGATGGCGCGAACGACACGATCAACCACATCGATGCCGCCCTGCAGTCGGTTTCCAACCTGCGCTCCACCCTCGGCGCCGTGCAGAACCGCTTCGAGTCGACCATCTCCAACCTGCAGAACATCTCGCAGAACCTGACCTCGTCGAAGTCGGCCATCACCGACGCCGACTTCGCCCAGGAAACGGCGAACATGTCCTCGGCTCAGATCCTGCAGCAGGCCGGCGTCTCGGTCCTCGCCCAGGCCAACCAGAGCCAGCAGATCGTCACCAAGCTGCTCCAGTAACAGGCTTGGCAGGGTACTTGCTTACGTGTCCACGGCTGGTTCCCTCACGGGGGCCAGCCGTCGACATATTGGCGCCCAGGGTAGTGAGGCGTCCCCCAGGAGAGCTTCATGGCCACGAATCCCATCACACTCGGTTCCAGCTCCATCGATGTCGCGTCCATTGTCAGCAATCTCGTTGCCAACAAGCGCGCCGCGACGGACAAGGCGCTGGCCGATCAGGCCACGGCCAATACCACCCAGGTTTCCGCGATCGGCAACTTCACGTCGTCCCTGACGAGTTTGCAGAACGCGATCAAGTCGCTCACCAATGGCTCCGCGTTCACCACGCAGAAGACCTCGGTCGGCGATTCCACCGTCATCGGCGCGACCGCCGATGCCGATGCCCAGCCCAATACGTACAACATCGTCGTCGGTCAGCTGGCGTCCGTGCAGAAGACCACGTCGGCCGGCTTTACCGACGCCACGTCCGCTGCCGGCACCGGCACGCTGACCATCTCGATCGGCGGCAAGTCGATGAGCCTGAGCGTCGCCTCGGGCGCCAATTCGCTGCAGAACATCCGCGATTCGATCAACAAGTCGTCGGATAACCCGGGCGTCACGGCCAGCATCGTTACCGGTACCGACGGCGCGCACCTAGTGCTGACCTCCACGTCCACGGGCGCGGCCAACGCGTTCACGGTGACGACCAGTGGCGGCGACGGCAACCTGTCGAAGCTGAACTTCGATCCGACCACCGACACGCCGACGACCAAGGCACAGGACGCCACGTTCACGATCGACGGTACGCCGGCCACCAGCACGACCAACTCGGTCGCGGGTGCGATCGACGGCGTCACCCTCAGCCTGGCCAAGATCGGCTCCAGCACGCTCACCATCGCCAACGATCCGACGGCTGTCTCCTCGGCCTTGCAGAGCCTGGTCACCTCGTACAACGCCTTCGTCTCGACCTACCAGACGCTGACCAAGTACGACGCGACGACCAACCAGGTCGGCGCCCTTATCGGCGACGCCACGGTCACCTCGCTGAAGAGCCAAGTTTCCAGCCTGCTCGGGTCCCAGTTCACGGGCAACACGTCCGGTCCTACATCGCTCAGCAACCTCGGCGTTTCGTTCCAGGTGGACGGCACACTGGCCTTCGACTCGACCAAGCTCACCGCCGCCCTGGCGAGCAACCCGAAGGAAACGCAGAACCTGCTCAGCGGCACCAACGGCATCGCGCCCAAGCTGGACGCCATGATTACCAGCTGGACCTCGTCCAGCGGCATCCTGACCCAGCGCACGGCCAATCTGAACCAGAAAGCCAAGGATATCGCGCAGCAGCAGAGCGATTACGACGTCACCATGCAGGATTACACCAAGCGGTTGACGACGCAGTACACCGCGCTCGACACGATGATGACCAAGCTGAGCAGTACGAGCAGCTACCTCCAGCAGCAGTTCGACGCGCTCAGCACGTCGAAGAACTGACCGGAAACCCCAGGACACACTCATGGCACTCGGATATTCCCAAGGCGCTGGCGCCTACCAGCAGGTCCGTACCCACGGCGGCGTCGAAACCGCCGATCCGCACGGTCTGGTCACGATGCTCATGGACGGCGCGCTCGAACGCATCCGCTTCGCGCGAGGCTGCATGGTCAATGGCAATGTCGCCGGCAAGGGCGAGGCCATCTCAAAGGCCATAGAAATCGTCGGCGCACTGCAGGGCGGCCTGAACCACGAGGTCGAAACGCCGCTGGTCGGCCAGTTGGACAGCCTGTACGACTACATGAGCCGTCGCTTGCTCCACGCCAACGTGCATAACGAGATTTCCGCCCTGGACGAGGTCGGCGGGCTGCTTGGCCAGATTCGCGAAAGCTGGGTCGCCATTCCGACCGAGGCCCGCCAGGTTGCCGGGACCGGCGCGTGAACGACACCGTCTGGTGCGACCTCGACCTCGTGCTCACCCTCACCGAGTCGATGCACGCGGCGGCGAGCGAGGGACTCTGGGACGAACTGGCAGCCCTGGAAGCCGAGCGCGAGCCGGTGATTCGCCGCGGCACCATGCCGGATACGCCCGAATCCGTCGAGTCGCTGAAGGTGATCATGCTGACCGATGGCCTGATCAAGGACCTGGTGTCCGCCGCCCGCGACGAGGCCGCCGCGGCATGGGACGCCTCCCGGCGCGTGCGCCGGGCCGTCGCCGCGTATAGTTCGTTCTGACCGACGTATCCTCTGGCAGGGGCGGAACGCATGAGTGACGAAGGCTGGCTGGCATTCTCCGAACACGTCGCCTGGGACGCACGGTTTCATGCCACGTGCGAGCCGGGTCCTCGGCCCGACGCCGCGGCGCTGGCCCTGATCAACGACCGCAACGCCAGTGTCCTGGTCGCCGTCTCGGCGCTGATGGACCGCCGCAGCGACATCGGTGAAGACGACAGCCCGCTCACCCAGGAAGTCGCCCGGCTCGATGCCAAGCTCAATGTCCTCATGGAGATCGTCAACCGGTTGCTCCTTCCGCAGTCTGGCTTGCCGGCGCGCATCGCGCTCCGCTTCAACGCTTCCGGGGCGGTACTGCCCTGGGATGGCCTGCCACCGATTGGCCAGCCGGCGCTGCTGAAGCTCCACTTCGACGCCTGCCGGGCTCTGCCGCTGGAATTGCCGGGTGTCCGCCTTGCGGGCCCCTCGGACGGCAAGGGTTTCCTCGCTTTCGAGGGGCTCTCCGAACCGGTCCGCGACGGCATCGAACGGCTGGTTTTCCGCCAGCACCGCCGCCAGGTGGCCGAATCCAGGGCACAGTCGCGTCCTCAAGAACCCTCCGAAGGGTGAGGTGACGTTTTACGTCACGTGACGTCTGAACGTCGCGTGGCACCCTGCGTCACATTCGTGACGCGTGTCGTCAGCCTTGACGCGTGCGGGCATCTTCACCTTTCCGTGACTTGCCGGAAAGGTTTTCTTCACGGCGGGCGAGGCCGCGGCGCAGCGTGAGTTCATGCCGTGACGCGCCGGAATTCCGACGTTGGCACGCTCCTTGATTGATACCTTGCAACGAAGCCGACGGGATTCCACCGCGAACCCTGCTCAGGCCCTCGATCACACGCAACGTGAGGTATTTCAGGTGAAGTCTTCCAACTTTCTCGTCATCGAGTCCGACGCCGCCCGCGCAGACAACGTCATGTCGGCGCTCGCCTTCCTCGGCTACCGTCCGGTGCTGGCGAGCCACCTGTCGACGCTCGATGCAAGCGAAAGTTGGCGTGGTGCCTTCATCGGCACGGTGGAAGACGAGAACGAGCTCGAGGGCTACCTGGCCTCGCTCGGTCGCCATGCGCGCAACCTGCCTTTGCTGGTGGCCGCAGACTCGCCGATGGCCACGCCGTTGATCGCCGGCGACGATGCCCGCAGCCAGAACGTCGAGCTGATCGACGTGCCCCTGCGTTACGAGCGCCTCTCCGAAGCCCTGCGTGCCCTGCATTCGCGCGTCGAGCCGACGCCGGCCAGCCGCCGGCTCGTCGGCCAGTCCGGACCGATGCAGCGCGTCAATGCGCTGATCCGCCAGGTCGCCCCGTTCGATTCCAGTGTGCTGGTGCTTGGCGAATCCGGCAGCGGCAAGGAGCTGGTCGCCCGTACCATCCATGACTGCTCGCCGCGCCGCGACAAGCCGTTCGTCGCGATCAACTGCGGCGCCATTCCCGCCGAGCTGCTCGAGAGCGAGCTGTTCGGCCATGAGAAGGGCGCTTTCACCGGTGCGATCAGCACCCGCAAGGGTCGTTTCGAGATGGCCGAGGGCGGCACGCTGTTTCTCGACGAGATCGGCGATATGAGCCTGCCGATGCAGGTGAAGCTTCTTCGCGTGTTGCAGGAGAGGGTGTTCGAGCGTGTCGGCGGCAATCGGGCGCAGCGCTGCGACGTCCGCATCATTGCGGCCACGCACCGTGACCTGGAAACGGCGATCGAACGCGGCGGCTTCCGCGAAGATCTCTTTTATCGCCTGAGCGTATTCCCGCTCGAGATGCCCTCGCTGACCCAGCGCCTCGAAGACCTGCCGGCGCTCATTTCCGAATTCAACCAGCGCCTGGTCCAGCGTGGCCTGTCGTCGGTGCGTTTCTCGCCGAGCGCGATGACCGCGCTGTGCCAGCATGCCTGGCCGGGCAATGTGCGTGAACTGTCGAACCTGGTCGAACGCATGGCCATCCTCATGCCGCACGGTGAAGTGCGCGCCGGGGATCTGCCGGAGAAGTATCGCGGCGCGCTGCCGGTGGAAGAGGTGTCCGGCGCCGCGCTGATCGCGATGATGGAGGCCGAACCCGAGCCGGTGACCGAATCGTTCGGCTACGGCGAAGGCGATCCCGCGGTGCTTCCGCTGGGTGGTCTCGACCTGAAGGATCACCTCGCCGGGATCGAGATCGGCCTGATCCGCCAGGCGCTGAACTCGGCCAACGGTGTGGTCGCTCATGCGGCCAAGCTGCTTCGCGTGCAGCGCACCACGCTGGTCGAGAAGCTGCGCAAGTACGGCTTGTCCGAGACGGCGCAGGTGGGCTGATCGCCCGCCGCGCTCGACGCGTCCGGTTGGCATAGCTCGTGCATCGAGTGCCAGTAAGCCGATAACGCGTTGGAAAACCGTCATGACCACGATCGATGTCAACAGCCTCCTGCTCCAGATGCGCCGCATCAGCGCGCAGACCGAGATGCCCGCCATACGCGGCGTGGGCGAGGCGGCTGGCGCCGAGAAGAGTTCCTTCGGCGACCTGCTCAAGCAATCGATCGACGGTGTAGCGAAGAGCCAGGAGAAGGCCGGCCAGATGGCCGCGGCTTTCGAACGCGGCGATCCGGGCATCGATCTGGCGCAGGTGATGATCCAGGGTCAAAAAGCCGACCTCTCGTTCCGCGCGATGAATGAAGTGCGCAACAAGATGGTTGATGCCTACAAAGAAATCATGAACATGTCGCTCTAAGCGGCATGCGCCTCCCGCAAGGACTGAAGTCGAACCATGGCAGATAACGGCGTAGCCAATACGGACAAGAACGACGGCAAGCGCATGGACTCGTTGAAGTCGCTGGCGCAGACACCGGCGGCGCGTCAGCTCTTCATGCTCGCGGGTATCGCCGGCGCGGTCGCGATCGGTATCGCCGCGGTCATGTGGTCGCGTGCGCCAAACTACGGCTTGCTCTACGGCGGGCTGGAACAGAAAGATGCCGCCGCCGTGACCCAGGCGCTGCAGGCAGGCAACACGCCCTATACGCTGAGCACCGACGGCAGCTCCATTTTCGTGCCTGCCGCCGACGTGGCCGGCGTGCGCCTCAAGCTTGCTGGACAGGGCCTGCCCCAGGGCAGCGCCGCCAGCGCCGCGCCACAGGCGGATTCGCCGTTCGGCATGAGCGACATGGCCGAGCGCTCGCGCTACCAGTCCATGCTCGAGAGCGATCTTTCCAGCACCATCGCCGGCCTGCAGTCCGTGCGTGCGGCGCGCGTGCATCTTGCGTTGCCCAAGCCGTCCGCCTTCGTTCGCGACAACAAGCCGGCCAGCGCGTCGGTCGTCGTCTCGCTCTATCCGGGTCGCCAGCTCGACCAGGGCCAGGTGGCCGCCATCGTGCACCTCGTCGCCGCCAGCGTGCCGGATCTCGACACACGCCAGGTCTCGGTGATCGATCAGGGCGGCAACCTGCTGACCGTGAGCGATCCCGACAGTGCCTCGGCCATCGGCGACAGCCGGTTGCGCCTGTCCAACCGTATCGAAGCCACGTATACGCAGCGCGTCGAAGACCTGCTGACCCCGCTCGTCGGCGCCGGTAAGGTGCGCGCCCAGGTCTTCGCCGATCTGGACTTCTCGCAGACCGAGAAGGCCAGCGAGACGTTCAACCACGACAACCCGGCGTTGCGCAGCGAACAGACGAATAGCGAAACGCGCACGGATGCAGCCAACAACGGCGGCGTACCGGGTGCGCTGAGCAACCAGCCGCCGAACACCGGCGCCAATGCCACGGCCGCCAATCCCGCCGCGGGTGGCGGTGCCAAGGGCCAGAACGCTGCCACGCAAACGGCGCAGACCCCGAGCCAGCAGACCCAGAGCGCGACGCGCAATTACGAGCTGGATCGTACGGTCAGTCACGTCACCGATCCCGCCGGCAAGGTGGCGCGCCTGTCGGTCGCCGTGGTCGTCGACAACAAGCAGGTCCCGGACAAGGACGGCAAGAACAAGAGCGTGCCGTTCTCGGCAGAGGAAATCGCCCGCCTGACCGAACTGACCAAGAATGCCGTCGGCTTCAGCGCCGCTCGCGGCGACAGCGTCAGCGTGATCAACGAAGCCTTCCATGGCGCGATCGCCGACGACGAGCCCCAGTCCACCCCGTTCTGGGAGCGACCGGGCATGCTCGACCTGATCAAGCAGGGGCTCGGCGTGATGATCGCCCTGCTGGTCGGCTTCTTCGTCCTGCGTCCCATCCTCAAGGGGCTGCTCAAGCCGGCGCCGCTGGTCATGAACAACGCCGCGCTGGCCGGCCCGATGCCGACCGTCTCGGTGATGGTCGACGACGACGACATGACGCCGGATCGCGTGAGCACGTCGCCTCAGCTGGGCTCGCCCGCGCTGCTGGCCTACGAACAGAAGGTCGGTCTGGCCAAGCGCATGGCCGCCGAGAATCCTAAACAGGTCGCGCAGGTCGTAAAGAGCTGGGTATCCGACGATGGCGCTTGAACAGAAAGAAACCCTGACGGGCGCACAGCGAGCCGCGATCCTTCTCCTCACCCTGGGTGAGGAAGACGCCGCTTCGATCCTCAAGCACCTCGGCGCACGCGACGTGCAGGCGGTCGGCACCGCCATGGCCGCGTTGAAGAACGTTTCCAAGGAGCAGGTCGAAACCGTCCTGACCCGGCTGCAGGAAGATGTCGGGCAGCACACCTCGATCGGCGTCGGCACCGAGGAATACATTCGTCGCATCCTGGTCAACGCACTGGGCGAGAACAAGGCGGGCGGCCTGATCGACCGGATCCTCCTGGGCCGCAGCAGCAAGGGCCTGGAGTCGCTGAAGTGGATGGAGAGCCGCGCCATCGCCGAGATGATCGGCCAGGAACACCCGCAGATCATCGCGCTGGTGATGGCCCACCTCGAGGCCGACCAGGCCGCCGAAGTGATCGGCTACCTGCCGGCACGCACGCGCAGCGACGTCGTCATGCGCATCGCCACGCTGGACGGCGTCCAGCCGCATGCGCTGAACGAACTCGACGAAATCATGGAGCGTCAGTTCTCCGGCAATTCCAATAAGCTGAAGTCGGCCAGCGTCGGAGGCCTCAAGGCCGCGGCAGACATTCTCAACGCGATGGAAACCTCGCGCGAAGCCGAGCTGATGGCGTCCATTCGCGGCATCGACACAGGCCTCGGCGAGCGCATCGAGGAGCTCATGTTCGTCTTCGACGATCTCGCCGACCTCGACGATCGCAGCATGCAGACGCTGCTCCGCGAAGTGCCGTCGGCGCGCCTCATCACCGCGCTCAAGGGTGCGGAAACCGCTATTCGCGAAAAGATCTTCGCCAACATGTCCAAGCGCGCCGCCGATATGCTGCGCGACGATCTCGAGGTCAAGGGTCCGGTCCGCCTTTCCGAGGTGGATGCGGCACAGAAAGAAGTGCTGGCCACGGCGCGGCGTCTCGCCGACGCAGGCCAGATCAATCTCGCCGGTGGCGGGGAAGAATTCGTCTGATGAGCCTCACCTCGATCCTCGCCCGCGAACGCGTCGACCAGTTCGAACGCTGGGAGCTGCCGGTCGTGGGCGGTCCGGACCCTCATGTCGCGCGCGCGGAGGTCGAGGACGAAGGTCCGCATCGGCCGACCGTCGCCGAGATCGAGGCGATCGAGCGCCAGGCACGGGAAGAAGGCTTCCATGCCGGACTCAACGAAGGTCGGGCCATGGCCGGACGTGAACTCGCCGAACAGGTGGCCCGACTGGATGCGCTGTTTGCGGCGGTCGAGCGGCCGTTCGCCGAGCTCGATCACGACGTTGCCGCCGACCTTGCCGTGTTGGCGACGGTGATTGCCGAACGTGTTCTCGGTTATGAGATCGCCACGCAGCCGGAAAAGATCCTCGATGTGGTTCGCCAGGCGGTCGATGCGTTGCCTGCCGCCACCCGCCAACTGAAGATCCATCTGCATCCGGCCGACGCGGCACTCGTTCGCGAGCATCGCGTCGGCGTCGACCATGAAGGCACGGTCGTCGACGACGCCAGCCTGCAACGCGGCGACGTGCGACTGGAAAGCGAGCAGTCGCGGCTCGATGCCCGCGTGCGGACCCGACTCGCCGCCGTGATCGACAGCGTACTCGAAGGCCAGGTCGACCCCTCGTGACCGCCGAGACCCATACCGCCGCCCGCATCGCGCACTGGCGCGAATCGCTCGCTGCCCAGCGCGCGAGCGCCGAACGTGTACGGCCGCTGCAAGCGGAGGGCAAGTTGCGCAGGGTGGTCGGACTCACGCTGGAGGCTGTCGGCTGCGAGGCACCCGTCGGCGCCCGTTGCATGGTCGCCGGTGCGGATGGCAGGCAACTGGAAACCGAAGTCGTCGGCTTCTCCGACGGCCGACTGCTGCTGATGCCCACGGGCGAAATGCATGGCGTGCTGCCCAATGCCCGCGTGACGCCCGTCGCCGCCGTTTCCGGCGTGCCCGTGGGCGATTCCCTGCTCGGCCGCGTCATCGGGCCCGATGGTGCGCCACTGGATGGCCTGGGTCCGCTGCTGGCCCGCGAGCGCGCGCCGCTTCGTCGCGATCCGATCAACCCCATGATGCGCCGGCCCATCGATACACCGCTCGACGTTGGGGTGCGCGCCATCAATTCGCTCCTCACCGTCGGCCGCGGTCAGCGGATCGGCCTGTTCGCGGGCTCGGGTGTGGGTAAATCCACGCTGATGGGCATGATGACCCGCTTCACCGATGCCGATGTCGTGGTGGTCGGCCTGATCGGCGAGCGCGGCCGCGAAGTGAAGGAATTCGTCGATCACACACTGGGCGAGGAAGGCCGCCGTCGCGCGGTTGTCGTCGCCGCGCCGGCGGATGCGCCGCCGCTCAGCCGCCTGCGTGGCGCGCAGGTCGCCACGGCGGTGGCGGAGCACTTCCGCGACCAGGGCCTGCGCGTGCTCCTGCTGATGGATTCGCTGACTCGTTATGCCCAGGCCCAGCGCGAAATCGCGCTGGCGATCGGCGAGCCGCCGGCGACCAAGGGCTACCCGCCTTCCGTGTTCGCGATGCTGCCGGCCCTGGTCGAGCGCGCCGGTAACGACGCCGAGGGTCGCGGTTCCATCACCGCTTTCTACACGGTGCTCACCGAAGGCGACGACTACCGCCACGACCCGATCGCCGATGCGGCACGGGCCATTCTCGATGGTCACATCGTCCTGTCGCGCGACCTCGCCGAAGCGGGTCACTACCCGGCGATCGACATCGAGGCATCGATCAGCCGCGTTATGCCGGCCGTGGTCAGCAAGGATCACATGCGCTCGGCCCAGCGTTTCCGTCAGGTGTACTCGGCCTATCGGCAGCAGCGCGACCTGATTGCCGTCGGCGCGTACCAGAAGGGCAGCGATCCGCGCACGGACGAGGCGATCGCGCTGTATCCGCGGCTGTCGGCCTTCCTCCAGCAGGAAACCGATGAGCCGGTGAACCTCGCCGACGCCGAATCCGGCCTCGCCGACACGACGCAGGCCGGCTGATGGTCTCGCGCGCCGACCGCTTGCAACCGGTTGTCGACCTTGCCGAAGAGAAGGCGGAGGATGCTGTGCGGGTGCTGGCGACGCAGCAGCGCGCCCTTGCCGACGCCGAGCACCAGCTCGTCGAGCTGCGCAGATACCGCAACGAATACGCCCAGATGCCCGACGGCATCGGCATTACGGCCTTGCTCAACCGTCAGCAGTTCCTGCAGAAGATCGACATGGCCATCGTGCAGCAGCTCGGCGAGGTACAGCGTCGCGAACAGGCGCTGGATCACGCGCGCCGGCTGTGGACCGACGCACGCGGTCGCGCCAAAGCGCTGGACTCGGTCGCGACGAAGTACCGCGAGCAGGAGCGCAAGTCGGACGACCGTCGCGAGCAGGCGCAGGCAGACGAACGTTCTCAATATCGCCGAAATCCCCGGAGCGAGGCATGACGCCGGCCTGCGTCCGCCGCCTCCCGAACGACCTCATCGAGTACTCCGCATGAATAACGCCACGCTTGTCCTCAACGTTGCCCGCCCTGTCACCCCAGCGCCTTCGCCGGCGCCGGGCGCCGCAGTCGCTTCGTCGGCCGCTGGCAAGACCCAGGACGACACGGCCTCGAACAAGCGCTTCGACGCGGCGATGGACGCGGCCCATGCGGATGCCCGCAAGACCAAGGACCAGCCTGCGGACAAGGGTGCGACGACGACGTCCGTGCCGACCTCGGCCAGCAAGGATCCGGGTGCCGACAAGACGACGGTGGCTCAGGCCGGGGACAAGAAGCCGGACGACGACGCGACGAAGAAAGACGACGCGACCGATGGCGATACATCGCTGGCGACGAGCGTACTCGCCCTCATCGGCGTTCCGCCCAAGGGCACCTACGTCGCGGCGAAGGCGCTGGCCTCGGCAACGACCGCGGCAGGCAAGCTCGGTGCGGCGCTCGGTGCCGTCGGTGGTGCTGGCGGCACGCCCGGCCTCGCTGTCACGCCGGACGCCACAGTCGCTGTGAAGGAGGGTGCCGGCAGCGGCCTTCCAGCCATGGAGGCGCTTGCGCCGGCGCCGGTTGCCGTGGCGGCCGCATCGCCTTTCGCCAGCCTCCTGGCCGCGCAGGGCGGCGACCTCGTCGCGAACAAGGACGATGCGGCGACCGACCCCACGAGTGCCAGCCCGATGCCGCTCCTGCATGCCCCGGCGATGGCCGGCGTCGCCGCGCCGGCCGTCCAGGTGCAGGCCACGCAGGCCGCGACCTCACCGCAGTTCAGCCAGGAACTGGGCGAGCAGATCGCATGGATGGGCTCGGGTGAGGTCAAGTCGGCACGGATCAAGCTGCACCCGGAAGAACTCGGCAGCATGGATGTGCACGTGACGATGGATGGCGGCAAGGTCAACGTGGCGATCCTCGCCCAGCACCCGGCGGCGGTGCATGCCGTGCAGCAGACGTTGTCGCAGCTGGACACCATGCTGGCGCACCACGGCCTGTCGCTCGGCGAGACGAATGTCGGTCAGCGTGATGCCGGCCAGCAGGCGCCCCAGGGCGGTTCGACGGGCGGGCAGGGCGGTGCGGTGGCCGACGACGCGGCCAGCACCGACGTCGTCGCGACCTCGCGCGTCTCCCGCAGCCTGGTCGACGAGGTGGCGTGACATCGTTTCGTGACGTGATCTCGTCAAGCGTCAAATTATCGGCTCCTTGCACCGATGACAGGTCGCTACGAGAACCGCGTCACAGCGCCATCTTTCCATCCCGGAGACGGGTGATGCAGATGGCACGTCGCTTGCAACAATAACCGCAAGCCCGACGGGCACGACGCTTTTGAATTCGCATTGCAGAGGTTTCACGCATGGCCGCAGCACCCCAAGAATCCGCCGAAGGCGCCCCCAAGAAGAAGGGCAAGGGCAAGCTCCTGCTCATCGCCGCGCTGGTGGTGCTCGTCGCCGGCGGCGCGGGTGGCTATGTCCTGATGAAGGGTGGCCACGGCAAGGCGGGCGGCGAAGGCGCGACGGAAGTCGCCAAGTCCAAGCCGGCCGTTTATCTGCAGCTGGACCCGGCGTTCGTGGTTAACTTCCAGGACGAGACCGCCCTGCGTTTCCTGCAGATCGGCGTCAACGTCATGTCGCACGATCCCGAAGCGATCGCCGCCGCCAAGGAAGCCGATCCCGAGATCCGCAATGCCTTGCTGATGCTGTTCTCCGCGCAGGACGTGAAGTCGCTGTCCGACGTGAAAGGCAAGCAGAAGCTGCAGGCCGCGGCGCTGGCGGAGATCCAGCGTGTGCTCAAGGAGAAGATCGGCCGTCCCGGTGTGGACGCGGTGTACTTCACCAGCTTCATCATGCAGTGACGGGACGCTTCGGCCATGAGTGACATCCTTACCCAGGAAGAAATCGACGCCCTCCTGGCCGGCGTGGAAGGCGGCGCGGTCGAGACCGAGGTCGAGCTTCCGCCACCCGGTGGTATCCAGGATTACGACTTCACCCAGCAGGACCGTATCGTTCGTGGCCGCCTGCCGACCCTGGAAATGGTCAACGATCGCTTCGCCCGGTACTTCCGCGCCAACCTGTTCAACGTGCTGCGCAAGTCCTGCGAAGTCTCGGTACTCGGCGTGAAAATGACCAAGTTCAACGAGTACGTGCACTCGCTGGCCGTGCCGAGCAATCTCAACCTGATCCGTATCAAGCCGCTGCGCGGCACCGCGCTGATGGTGTTCGAGCCGCGTCTGGTCTTCACCGTCATCGACAACTTCTTCGGTGGCGATGGTCGCTACCACGCGCGTATCGAGGGCCGGGATTTCACCCCGACCGAGAACCGCGTGATCCAGATCGTGCTGCAGGAAGCCTTCACCGCCATGGCCGAGGCATGGGCGCCCGTGCTGAAGATGCAGTTCGAGTTCCTCAATTCCGAGATCAACCCGCAGTTCGCCAACATCGTGAGTCCCACCGAGACCGTGGTGGTGTCCCGCTTCCATATCGAGCTGGACGGCGGTGGCGGCGAAGTGCACCTCACCCTGCCGTACTCGATGGTCGAGCCGATCCGCGAGCTGCTCGACGCCGGCGTGCAGAGCGACCGTGCGGAGCGCGACGAGCGCTGGATCCAGAACCTGCACGAGGAGATCCTCGACGCCGAGGTTGAAGTGACCTCGATGCTGGCCGAAGCACGCCTGACCATCGGCGACTTCCTCCACCTGCGCAAGGGCGATGTGATTCCGATCAGCCTGCCGGAATGCGCGACGATCTTCGCCGAGGACGTGCCGATTTTCCGGGGGCGCATGGCCAATTCCAACGGCAACAAGGCCATCCAGTTCGACTCGCTGATGCGCAAGCGCGGCGAGGGCAAGGCCATGCCGGTGACGACCACCGAGCCGATGCCCGAGTTGGTCTGAGTTCGGAGCATCGCCGATGAATCGGCTCCCACAGGGAGCCGCCCCACATCGAGCCCGGTGGCTCTGTGCTTCGTGTGGGAGCCGATTCATCGGCGATGGGTACTTGCCGCGTGTGGGAGCCGATTCATCGGCGATAGGTACTTGCCGCGTGTGGGAGCCGATTCATCGGCGATAGGTACCTGCCGCGTGTGGGAGCCGATTCATCGGCGATGGGTACTTGCCGCGTGTGGGAGCCGATTCATCGGCGATGGGTACTTGCCGCGTGTGGGAGCCGATTCATCGGCGATAGGTACTTGCCGCGTGTGGGAGCCGATTCATCGGCGATAGGTACTTGCCGCGTCGCTGCGCCAGCCACACCCGTCCCGCAAACTGACGTCAACTGACCGTCACCGCACGCAACTGCCGTCATGCGTCAGGTTTCCGTCTAGTGTCAGTTTCCGGTCAGCCGGTGGCCTCCGGGTCGCGTCGCCAAACGACTGAAAGAACACAAAAAATTCACTGTCTCCGCCCTGCCGAAACCATGGCACGCGGCTTGCTTCTATGGGTACATACCCAGCAACGTGAACAGCGGAACCGACATGAACGAACCCACCACGCTCGAAGAGATGGAAGGCGCCAACGAAGCCAACCTGCACAAGTCCATGGGTCTGGGCGCCGAGGTGAACCTCGACGTCATCCTGGACGTGCCGGTCACGATGGCGATGGAAGTCGGTCGCACCAAGATCAGCATTCGCAACCTGCTCCAGCTTAACCAGGGCTCGGTGGTCGAACTCGACCGCGCCGCCGGTGAACCGCTGGACGTCTTCGTCAACGGCACCCTGGTCGCCCACGGCGAAGTCGTCGTGATCAACGAAAAGTTCGGTATCCGGCTGACCGACGTGATCAGTCCGGCCGAGCGCGTCCGCAAGCTGCGGTGATCATCATGCGCCGTACCGCCGCTGCCCTCATGGGTGGCTTCCTTTCCTGCGCCCTGATGACGGCCCCGGTGGCTGCCCCGGTCGCCGCTCCGGCGGTGGATTCGGGCGCGGAAGTGATCCGCGTGCTGATCAGCCTGCTTGGCGTCGTCGCGCTCATTTTCTTCGTCGGCTGGCTGAGCCGCCGCGCCCAGGTGCGTGTGCGTCCCGGCGGCCGAAAGATCCGCGTCATCGAATCGATGCCGGTCGGCATCAAGGAAAGGGTCATGCTGCTCGAAGTCGGTGGCACGCAGCTCCTGGTCGGCGCCTCGCCCACCGGTGGCCTGCGTACGCTGCACGTCCTGGCTACGCCGGTAGAGGACGAGGCTGCTCCGACGGCCACCGTGCCGGCGATTCGCGGATTCCGCGATGTGCTCAACCAGTGGAAGCGTCCGTGATCGCGGCGGCCATCGCGGGCAAAGCCCGCTCCCACAAAGTGCAGTCGCGCAAGGTGCGCTGCTGGTCGCTGCTTGTATTCATCGTGCTGCTTCTGCTGCCGCTGGCCTCGTTCGCCGCCGATCCGATATCGCCGCCGGGCATCCAGCTGCTGAACGTGCAGCCGGGCGCCAACGGTAGCCAGAACTGGTCGCTGTCGATCCAGATGCTGGCACTGATGACGGCGCTGACCGTCCTGCCGGCGATCCTGCTGATGATGACCTCGTTCACCCGCATCGTCATCGTGCTCGGCTTCCTGCGCCAGGCGCTGGGCACCAACAGCACGCCGCCGAACCAGGTGATCATCGGGCTGTCGCTGTTCCTCACGTTGTTTGTGATGTCGCCGGTAATCAACAAGGCCTACGACACGGGCATCAAGCCTTACATGGACGGCCAGATGACCGTGCAGGATGCCGTGCCGCTGGCCGCCGCACCGTTCCGTCACTTCATGCTCGACCAGACGCGCGAACCGGACCTCCAGCTGTTCACCAAGCTCGCCGGTGAGCAGCCGTACGCGGACAAGGACGCGGTGCCGTACCGCGTGGCGCTGCCGGCCTTCGTCACCAGCGAGCTGAAGACCGCGTTCCAGATGGGCTTCCTGCTCTTCATCCCGTTTCTGATCATCGACCTGGTCGTGGCCAGTGTGTTGATGTCCATGGGCATGATGATGGTCTCGCCGATGATCATCTCGCTGCCGTTCAAGATCATGCTCTTCGTCCTGGTCGATGGCTGGACACTGCTGCTCGGCACACTGGCCGGGAGCTTCTACCAATGACGCCCGAATCGGTCATCGCCTTCGGCCAGCAAGCCCTGCACATCGCCATGCTGGTCGGTGCGCCGCTGCTGCTCACCGCCCTCACGGTGGGTCTGGTCATCGGTATGGTGCAGGCGGCCACGCAGATCAACGAACAGACCCTCAGCTTCATCCCGAAGCTGATTTCCATGGCGCTGGTGATGATCATCACCGGTCCGTGGATGCTGCGCACGCTGGTGACCTTCACCCGCACCCTCATCGAAAGCCTCCCGCAAGCGGTGCGCTGATGCCGATCGACCTCAACCAGCTCGAAGGGTGGGTGGGTGGAGCGTGCTGGGCGATGGCCCGCATCTCCGGCCTGCTGCTCGTCGCGCCGGTGCTGGGGGCGAGCACGATTCCCGTGCGCATCAAGATGGGCCTGGCCATCCTGTTGACGATGACCCTCGCGCCGCTGGCGCCGCTGGACATCCGTCCGTTGTCCGCCCAGGGTGTCGCCACGCTCGCCCAGCAGGTACTGATCGGCGCCGCGCTGGGCTTCATCCTCAAGCTGGTCTTCGAGGCCGTCGCGTTCGGCGGCCAGTTCGTTTCCCAGGCCATGAGCCTGGGCTTCGCCGAAGTGGTGAATCCGGGCGTCGGCGGCACCACGCCGGTGCTCAGCCAGTTCTACACGATGATCGTGACCCTGCTGTTCCTGGTGATGAACGGTCATCTCCAACTGATCGGCCTGCTCGCCGACAGCTTCCGTACCATGCCCGTCGGCGACCACGGCATCGGCGCGGACGGTATCTGGGGCGTGCTCCAGTTCGCCAGCCATCTGTTCGGGGGTGCGGTACGCGTCGCCTTGCCGGCGCTCACCGCCGTGCTCGTGGTCAACCTCGGGTTCGGCGCGATCAGCCGCTCGGCGCCCTCGATGAACCTCTTCGCGGTCGGCTTCCCGATCACCATCTGCCTGGGCATCATCGCCGTCTGGCTCGCGCTGCGTGGCCTGCCGAGCGCCTGGGATTCGCTGCAGACGGACGCCTGGGAAGCCATGCGCCAGATGGTCGGGAGGTCCTCGCCGTGAGTGAGTCCGACCAGGAAGACAAAACCGAATCACCTAGTGACAAACGCCTTCGCGAAGCCCGCGAGAAGGGCGATCTGCCCCGTTCGCGCGATCTGTCCACGGCCGTGGTGGTGCTTGCCGGCGTAACCACGATGATCGCCTCGCGCGACCAGATGGCCGTACATGCCGCCAACATCATGCATGTCGGCTTGCGTTACGGCCGGGACGACCTGTTCGCCGCCAACGGGATCGGCCGTGCGCTGATGACCGCGGCGGCCGAGGGCCTGAAGCTGCTCGGCCCCGTGTTCACGGTGACCGCGGTGGCCGCCGTCGCCGCGCCCGCCCTCATGGGGGGGCTGAATTTCTCCGCCGAGGCGCTGGTGCCGAAGTTCGACCGCCTCGATCCGATCAAGGGCTTCAGCCGCCTGGTGTCGATGAACGGCCTGGTCGAACTGGGCAAGTCGCTGCTGAAGCTGATCCTGATCGGTGGCGCGCTGGTCTGGTTCCTCAACCGCACCACGCGCGAGATGTACGCGGTGGGCAGCGGTCCGGTGAAGGACGGCATCGCTCATACCTTCGGCGTACTTGGTCAAGCGTCGCTGATCTTCGCCTGTGCGCTGGGCCTGATCGCCCTTGTCGATGCGCCCTGGCAGGCCTTCAGCTTCACCAAGAAGATGAGGATGACCAAGCAGGAGGTAAAGGACGAGCACAAGGAAAGCGACGGCAGCCCCGAACTGAAGTCAAAGATCCGTCAGATGCAGCTGCAGATGTCGCGTCGGCGAATGATGGAAGACGTTCCTACGGCGGACGTGATCGTCGTCAACCCGACCCACTTCGCCGTCGCCCTCAAGTACGACGAGGTGAAGATGGGCGCACCGCGGGTCGTGGCAAAGGGTGTGGACGTCATGGCCCAGCAGATTCGCGACGTGGCCGGCGCGGCGAAGGTTCCCGTCGTCGAAGCGGCGCCGTTGGCACGCGCCTTGTATGCGACGACGGAAGTCGGTCGCGAGATCCCCTCGGCGCTGTATGTCGCCGTGGCCCAGATCCTGGCCTATGTGTTCCGCCTGAAGCAGGCGATCGCCGTTGGCGATCTCCCGCCCGATCTGCCCGAGCAGGACATCGATCCTGAACTGCTCGGCCCCTACCGTATGGATAAGTGACGATGGCAGCTACGACCACGCTCATGGGCACGTTCCGGCAGATCGGCCGGCGAGGCATTGCCGCGCCGGTCGTCATGCTGGTCATGCTCGGCATGCTGATGCTGCCGCTGCCGCCCTTCATGCTGGACCTGCTGTTCACCTTCAACATCGCGCTGTCGCTGGTGATCCTGCTGGCCACCATGTACGTGATGCGTCCACTGGAGCTGGCCTCGTTCCCGACCGTGGTGCTCTTCGCGACCTTGCTGCGCCTGGCGCTGAATATCGCCTCGACGCGCGTCGTCCTGCTGCACGGGCACAACGGTCCGGGCGCGGCGGGCAAGGTGATCGAGGCCTTCGGCGAATTCGTCATCGGCGGCAACTTCGCTGTCGGTTTCGTGGTCTTCGCGATCCTCACCATCATCAACTTCGTGGTCGTGACCAAGGGCGCCACGCGCGTTTCCGAAGTCACCGCCCGTTTTACCCTCGACGCCATGCCCGGCAAGCAGATGGCGATCGACGCCGACCTCAACGCCGGCCTGCTCACCCAGGAACAGGCGCGCGAACGCCGCCAGGAAGTGCGCGAGGAAGCCGACTTCTACGGCTCGATGGACGGTGCCTCCAAGTTCGTCCGCGGCGATGCCACGGCCGGCATGCTCATTCTCGCGATCAACATCATCGGCGGCTTCTTCATCGGCATGCTTCAGCATGGCCTGTCCGCTTCCGAGGCCGCGCGCACCTACACGCTGCTGACCATCGGTGACGGCCTGGTCGCCCAGGTGCCGGGCCTGATGCTCTCGATCGCCACCGCGGTCATCGTCACTCGCGTGTCCAAATCGCAGGAGATGGGCAAGCACGTGATGGGGCAGCTGTTCGGCCAGCCGAAAGCGCTGGGCGTCGCCGCCGCCGTGCTTGGCGCGATGGGTCTGGTCCCGGGCATGCCGAACCTGCCATTCCTGCTGCTGGCCGCGGCTGCCGGCTTCGGCGCGTGGAAGCTCCAGCAGAACAAGGATCGTCTCGCCGATGGCGGCGCGCCGGGCACGGCCACCGCGCCGGGCACCGAACTGGCGCTGGAATCGACGCCAGCGGGCGAGCGGCTCGAGCTTTCCTGGGAAGACGTGGCCCAGGTCGACACGATCGGCCTGGAAGTCGGCTATCGCCTGATCCCGCTGGTGGACAAGGCCCAGGGCGGCGAGCTGATGGCGCGGATCAAGTCGGTGCGCCGCAAGCTCTCGCAGGAGCTGGGGTTCCTCGTCCCCTCGGTACACATTCGCGACAACCTGGATCTCTCCCCCCACGGCTATCGGATCTCGCTGATGGGCGTGCCTATGGGTGAAGCCGAAATCCACACCGAGCGCATGCTGGCGATCGATCCGGGCCGCGTGCACGGCACGATCAACGGCATCGCCACGCGCGACCCCGCCTTTGGTCTCGACGCCGTGTGGATCGAGCCGGGCCTGCGTGAACACGCGCAGACGCTGGGCTATACGGTGGTCGATCCGGCCACGGTCATCGCCACGCACCTGTCGCACATCCTGCAGAACCACGCGCACGAACTCATTGGCCACCAGGACGTGCAGCAGCTGCTCGACCGCCTGGCCCAGCAGACGCCCAAGCTCGTCGAAGACCTCGTGCCCAAGCGCCTGTCGCTCGGTGCGGTGGTCAAGGTGCTGCAGAACCTGCTTGCCGAGCGCGTACCCATCCGCAACTTCCGCGGCATCGTCGAATCGCTGGCGGAGCATGCGGGGCAGAGCCAGGATCCCGGCGTGCTCGCGGCCAGCGTGCGCGTGACCCTCGGTCGGCAGATCGTGCAGGAAATCGCCGGTCTCGGAACTGAGGTTCCCGTCATAACTTTGGCGCCGGAACTGGAGCAGATTCTTCTGCAGTCCCTGCAAGGCGGCGGTCCGGCTGGCGCGGCGATCGAGCCGGGCCTTGCCGATCGCCTCCAGCAGAACGTGGCCGAGGCGGCACGACGTCAGGAAGCGGCCGGCGAACCGGCGGTTCTTCTCGTCTCGCCGGCGCTTCGTCCGTGGCTTTCCCGCTTCACGCGCCATGTGGCCCAAAACCTGCATGTACTCGCCTACAACGAGGTTCCGGACAACCGTCGCGTCAAGCTGGTGACGGCCCTCGGACGATAGGACAGAGGATCTAACGCATGAAAATCAAACGATTCGTTGCCGCCGACATGCGCCAGGCCATGCGCCAGGTCCGCGATGAGCAGGGGCCGGACGCCGTGATCCTGTCCACGCGTCGGATGGACGACGGCATCGAGATCATCGCCGCGCTCGACTATGACGAAGCGCTGGTTCGCGAAGCGGGCTTCGCCTTCGAGCCGCCGACCGCGGAAGAGACCGCGGCCAGGCACGCCGCGACGCCGGCACCGATCCGCGCCTCGCGCGACGGCGACCGTGCCGCACGCATCGACCAGGCACGCGCCGCCACGGCCGCCGCCGTCGAGCGCGCCACCAGATCCGGCACGACGAATCCCAATGCACCGCAGCGCCAGTCCAGCGCCGCGCTTGCATCCAGCGTGGCCGACGTCGTCCGCGCCGCCACGGTAAACCCGAACAGCGATGCCGCCGTGAATGGCGTGCGCGCCGAGATCAACAACCTGCGCGAGATGCTCGAAGTGCAGCTCTCCACGCTGGCCTGGAACCAGATGGATCGCGAGCAGCCGCTGCGCGCCCGCGTGCTTCGCGAGATGACCCGGCTGGGCATCGACGGCGACGTGGCCCGTGCGCTGTGTGCCGAACTCCCGCCCGGGATGACCTCCGAGCAGGCGCGTTACCTGCCGCTGGGCATCCTTTCGCGCAACATCCGCACCAGCGGACGCAACTTCGATACGGTCGGCGGCGGCATCACCGCCCTGGTCGGCACCACCGGCGTCGGCAAGACGACGACGATCGCCAAGCTCGCCGCGCGAGCCGTGCTGCGCCATGGCGCTTCCAATGTCGCCCTGATCAGCGCCGACCAGTACAGGATCGGTGCGGGTGCGCAGCTGGAGCATTACGGCCGCCTGCTCGGTGTTCGTGTGTATAACGCCCACGATGCCGACAGCCTGCGCAACGTGCTCCTGCAGCTGCGCAGCAAGCACACGGTACTGGTCGACACCGCCGGCATGGCCGGCAACGATCCCAAGCTGCAGCAGCAGTTCGACACGCTGCGCGCCACCTCGAATCTTCGGGTCTGCCTGGTGCTCGCCGCCAACGCGCAGGCCCAGGCGATCGACAACGCGATCCGCTCGTACGCGCCGCTGTCGCCGCAGACCGCCATTCTTACCAAGCTCGACGAGGCGCCACTGATCGGCGGTGCCCTGTCGGCGCTGATTCGTCACGCCATGCCCCTGGACTACACCACCGACGGGCAGCGAGTGCCCGAAGACATCGCCTCCGCCGATGCGCGCAAGCTGGTCTGCCTCGCGGCGCAGCTGCTCAAGCAGCGTAACGAGGAGCCCGACGACGCCGTGCTTGCCGATCGTTTCGGTACGGCGGCGCCCGCGCTCGCCTGATCGGAAACCCGCAGAACGTGACTACCGCCACCGCACACTCTTTCACGGCAGTGAATTCCTTCATGACCACACACGTCGATAGCACCCAGGCCGCCGGCCTCAACTGGCTTGACGACCGTCGCCCCACCCGCAGCATTGCGATCGCGGGCGGCAAGGGCGGTGTCGGCAAGACCACCGTGGCGGTCAATCTCGGCATGGCCCTGGCCATGGGCGGGCGCGATGTCGTCCTGCTCGATGCCGACCTTGCCATGGCCAACATCGACGTCCTGCTCGGCCTCCAGCCGACCCGCCACCTCGGGCACATGCTCGAGGGCGAGTGCCGTATCGAGGACCTCATCCTCCAGGCGCCGCATGGCCTGAAGGTGATCCCGGCGACGTCCGGCGCCCGCCGCATGGCCCAGCTGCCGAACATCGAGCACGCCGCCGTGATCCGCGCGTTCGACGAATACCCGACCGCCCCCGAATACCTGATCGTCGACACCGCCGCCGGCATCTCGGACAGCGTCTCCATGTTCGCCGCCGCCTCCGACGAGGTGGTGGTGGTGGTCTGCGACGAGCCGGCTTCCCTGACCGACGCCTACGCGCTGATCAAGGTCATGAGCCGCGAGTTCGGCGTGAACCGCTTCCGCATCGTGGCGAACATGGTCCGCCACGCCCAGGAAGGCCGTCAGCTGTTCGAGAAGCTGTCACGGGTCACCAACCGTTTCCTGGATGTTTCCTTGGATTTCATGGGGATGGTCCCGCACGACGAGTACCTGCGCCAGGCGATTCGCCGCCAGTCGGCGGTGGTCGATGTCTGGCCGAGCAGCCGATCCGCGGTCGGATTCAAGAATCTGGCCAGGTCGGTCGATACATGGGGTGAACCCGAACCCCGTGCTCAGGGTCGCATCGGCTTTTTTGCCGAGCGGTCCCACCTGGGAGGAGGGTTGCCACTGTGAGCGTTGCGACGGAATACCTTGAAGTCACGCGGATCCCGGCAGATCAACTGGTGCGCACCCACGCGCCGCTGGTACGCCGGATCGCCTATCACCTGATGGGCCGGCTGCCGCCGAGCGTGGATGCGAACGACCTCATGCAGGCCGGAATGATCGGTTTGCTCGAGGCGGCAAGAAATTACTCGCCGACTCGCGCGGCCAGTTTCGAGACCTATGCGGGTATCCGCATACGGGGCGCGATGCTGGACGAACTGCGCAAGACGGACTGGACCCCGCGCTCCGTCCATCGGAAGTTGCGCGAGGTGGCTGAGGTGACCAGGCAGATCGAGAACGAAACGGGTGGCGATGCCGAAGACGCCGAGGTGATGAAGCGGCTCGGTATCGACGCCATGGAATACAACCAGATTCTGGCCGACGCGGCGAGCGCGCGGTTGCTCAGCCTCACGGCGCCGGAAGGCGACGAAGGCGCGGCGATCGACGTCGCGGACCCCGATGCAGCGGGTCCGGAAGGGATCTTCGAGCAGGACGGCTTGCGCGATGCGCTGGCGCAGTCGATCGACGGCCTGCCCGAACGCGAGAAGCTGGTGATGTCGCTGTACTACGATGAAGAGCTCAACCTGAAGGAAATCGGTGCGGTGCTGGGTGTGAGCGAATCGCGGGTGTGCCAGATCCATGGCCAGGCCCTGATCCGCCTCCGCGCACGCATGACGGGTTGGAAAGACAAGCATTGACGGCATTACGGTGCCGTCGCCGGTAAGAAACGCGCAGTCAGGCGGAGACGAGTTTTGGACAAGAACATGAAGATCCTCGTGGTGGACGATTTCTCCACCATGCGACGCATCGTCAGGAACCTCCTGGTCGAGCTGGGATTTACGAACACCCTCATCCAGGAGGCCGAAGACGGCAACGCGGCGCTCGTGATGCTGCGTGCCCAGCCCTTCGACCTGGTGGTGACCGACTGGAACATGCCCAACATGACGGGCATCGACCTGCTTCGCGCCATCCGCGCGGACGCCGGCCTGAAGTCGATGCCGGTGTTGATGGTCACCGCGGAGAACAACCGCGACCAGATCATCGCCGCCGCACAGAGCGGTGTGAACGGTTACGTGGTCAAGCCATTCACGGCGGTCACGCTGAAGGAAAAGCTCGACAAGATCTTCGAACGACTCGCCGCGGCTGCGGGCTAAGGGAATGACGATGAACACCATGCTTTCCGCCGGCCACGAGGTCGCCCCCGAACTGCGCGAGCTGCTCGACGCCGATGACAGCGTCGCCTTCGAACAGGCACTCGACCGCCTGCTGCGCAGCCGTGAACAGCACCTGTTCCTGGCCCTGGGCCACCTGGCGCGCGATCTGCACGAGTCGGTTCGCCGGCTCGCGTCCGACATTTCCAGCGACGGCGTGCCGGGCAACATGAGCGATGCGCGCAAGCACCTGCGCGACGTGCTCGAAATGAGTTCGCAGGCCGCCCACCGCACGCTGGATTTCAGCGACAAGCTGCGCCCGCAGGCGCAGGCGCTCGCCAAGCAGGCGGACGAGGTGCTGGTCATGGATCACGCCGATCCGTCCTTTGCCCCTAACGCGACGGCCCTGGCCGTGCGCGTGGGCGATTTCGCGCAGAGCTGCGATATCGGCCTGGGCGAGATGGTCGAAGCGCAGTCCTGGCAGGATCTCTCCGGCCAGCGCGTCGCGCAGGTCGAAGGGTTCATGGCGAAAGTGGAATCGTCCCTGGTCGAACTGGTGCGTCTCACCGGTTCGCTCGCCGGTGGCAGCCACGCACCCGCCGCGGACAAGGTGAGCCAGGACGAAGTGGATCGACTGCTCAGCGAATTCGGGTTCTGAGCGCCGTATGAGCGTGGAGCTGGACAACGAGCTGCTCAATGTCTTCCTGATCGAAGCACGCGAACTGCTCGAGAGCCTGGGCGAACAGCTCGTGGATCTCGAGGCCTCGCCGGGAGACGCCGAGCTGCTGAACGCGGTCTTCCGCGCATTCCATACCGTGAAGGGCGGTGCGGGCTTCCTTGGCCTCAATGCCATGGTGGAGCTGTGCCATCGCGCCGAGGACCTCCTCAACGAGGCCCGTAACGGCGCGGTGGTGTTGAACGCCGGCTTCATGGACGCGTTGCTCGAGTCGCTGGATCTTCTCAACGACATGATGCGTGCGGCCGACGCGGGCGTCCCCGCCGAGCCCGCGCCGCGTTCCGTGCTCGATCGCCTGCTAATTCCGGGTCGCGCGGGTTCCGCGCCACCGGTGGCGCTGTCGCCGGTGCCAAGCTCCGCACCCGCGGTGCCGGCGCCGTCTTCGCCGCGTGCCTACGATCCTATCGAAGACGAATTCGAAGCCATGCTGGATGCCGCGCGCAACGATCGCGCGCCGGCGTCGGCGCCGTCGGGCACGATCAACGACGACGAATTCGAGGCCCTGCTGGACTCGCTCTATGGCACCGGCGCCCCCGGCGCCGAACCCGGCGCGACCCCGGCCACCCCCGTGGGAGCCGCTTCAGCGGCGACACCGTCCGCACCTCCCGTGGGAGCCGCTTCAGCGGCGAAACCGGCCGCACCTCCTGTGGGAGCCGCTTCAGCGGCGATACCTGCTGCCGCGACGCCTGGTGACCCGAACGCCATCAGCGACGACGAATTCGAAGCCCTGCTCGATAGCCTCCACGGCACCGCCGCCCCCGGCGCGCTGGCCAACGTGCCGGCTGTCGCAGGAGCCGATTCACCGGCGAAACCCGCCGCATCGGCATCCCGCAGCCCTGTGGGAGCCGCTTCAGCGGCGATACCGGCCGCCGCGACGTCGCCATCGAAGCCTTCCGCCCCGGCGAAACCCGCCGCTTCGGCAGAAAAGCGTACCGCTTCGACCGCCGACACCACGGTCCGCGTCGACACCTTCCGTCTCGACAGTCTCGTCGACGCCGCGGGCGAGCTCGTGCTCGTTCGCAACCGCCTGACCAATCTCGCCCCGCGCGGGACCAACGACCCGATGGAACGCGCCATCGGCGAGCTCGAGCGCGTGGCCGAAGACCTGCAGAACGCCGTTCTGCGCATGCGCATGCAGCCTGTCGGCAAGCTGTTCTCACGCTTCCCGCGCATCATCCGCGACCTCGCGCGTCAACTCGGTAAAGACATCGAGCTGGTCACCGAAGGCGAAGACACCGATATCGACCGTACCGTCGTCGAGGCGCTCGCCGATCCGCTGGTGCACCTGTTGCGTAACGCGGTGGACCACGGTATCGAAATGCCGGACGTGCGCGAGCGCGCCGGCAAGCCGCGCTCCGGCACGGTGCGCCTGGCCGCCGGCCAGTTCGGCGACCGCATCGTCATCACCGTCACCGACGACGGCAAAGGCATGGATCCCGAGGTCCTGCGCCGCAAGGCCGTCGAAAAGGGCCTGATGGACGAAGAGCAGGCGGCACGTCTGGACGAGCGCGAATGCTACGAAATCGTCTTCCGTCCCGGCTTCTCCACCGCCGCCGAAGTGTCGGACATCTCCGGCCGTGGCGTCGGCATGGACGTGGTCAAGACCAAGATCGTCGAACTCGGCGGCACGCTGTCGATCGACTCGCGCGTCGGCCACGGCAGCACGGTGCGACTCTCGGTGCCGCTGACGCTGGCGATCATGCGCGTGTTGATGGTGCGCGTCGGCAGTCGCCTGCTGTCGCTGCCGCTGTCCAATGTCACCGAAGTCTTCGAACTCGTCCCGGGCCAGATCCAGGAGCTGGACGGCCGCATCGTCGCTTCGCATCGCCAGCGTGCGCTGCCGCTTGCCGATCTGGGCAACTGGGCCGGGGCGGCGGGGAAGGGTGGTCACGTCGTGGTCGTGCAGATCGGTCACCAGACGCTCGGCTGCCTGGTCGACGAGGTGCTCGGCCGCGAAGACGTCATGGCCAAGCCGCTGGGTCCGTTCCTCAAGGATGTTCCCGGCGTCGCCGGTGCGACGATCACCGGCGACGGCCGCATTTCGCTGGTGCTCGACCTGGCCGGCCTTGCCGACGATGCCGGCCAGGTGCTGCCTTCACTAAGGATGGCTGTCTGACATGGATATCGTGAGCGTCGTCGGAACGATCCTGGCCTTCGTGGTCATCATCGTGGGTACCATCCTCAAGGGCTCGAGTCTCGATGCCCTGTGGAACCCGGCCGCGTTCGTCATCGTCTTCCTCGGCACGCTCGCGGCGCTTCTCGTGCAGACCCCCGGCCCGGTGCTCAAGCGCGCCTGGACCATGCTGCCGTGGGTGTACCGCCCGCCGGATATCGAGTCGGAAAACCTCGTCAGCCGCATCGTCGGCTGGAGCGAGATTTCCCGCCGTACCGGCCTGCTCGGTCTCGAGCCGGCGATCGAGCGCGAATCCGATCCCTTCATCCGCAAGGGGCTGCAGCTACTCGTGGACGGCACCGAGCCGGACGCCATGCGCTCGGTGCTCGAAGTGGAGGTGTACGCCCGCGAGCACACCGACATCGAAGCTGCCAAGGTCTTTGAGAACGCCGGCGCCTATTCGCCGACGATGGGCATCATCGGTGCCGTCATGGGCCTGATGTCGGTCATGCAGAACCTGGCCGATCCAAGCAAGCTCGGCCACGGTATCGCCGCGGCCTTCGTCGCGACGATCTACGGCATCGGGCTCGCCAACCTGCTCGCATTGCCCATGGCGTCACGCCTGAAGGGCCTCGCTCGCCTGCGCTCGCAGATGCGCGAAATCCTTGTCGAAGGCCTGGTCTCGATCGCCCAGGGCGACAACCCGCGACACATCGAAAGCAAGCTGCAAGGGTTCCTGTCGTGAAGCGCCGCCACCACGAAGAACACATCAACCACGAGCGTTGGGCGATCCCCTATGGGGATCTGATCACGTTGCTGCTGGCGTTGTTCGTGGTGATGTATGCCGTGTCGGCGGTGAACGAAACCAAGTTCCGCGTCATGGCGCAGTCGATCAACGAGGCCTTCAACGGCACCGGCAAGGTCATCGAACCGATTCGCGAGGCCACGCCCGCTGCGCAGGTGCCGCTGCCGAACCAGTCGCGCGCGCCGGTTGCCGCACCGATCGCCAAGATCGACGTGCCGATCCCGCCGCGCAACCTCCCACTGCCGGGCCACGAGGGCGCCGCGCCCACGCGCCAGGAATCGGCGAGCGTCAACACCGCCACCGCGGCGAACACCACGGTCGGCAAGACCGAGGACGCGAGCCTCAGCCAGATTTCCGACGAAGTGCAGCGCGCGATGAAGCCGCTGATCGACAAGAACCTGGTCAGCGTGCGTCAGACCAAGGACTGGCTGGAAATCGAAGTCCGCACCGATATCCTCTTTCCCGTCGGCGTCGCCAAGCTGCAGGGCACCGCCGAAGACGTGCTGCGCAAGCTCGCCGGCATTCTCGGCCCGTTCCCGAACGCCATGCGCATCGAGGGCTACACCGACAACACGCCGATCGCGACCGCCACCTTTCCGTCGAACTGGGAACTGTCCGCCGCGCGCGCCGCCACCGTCGCCCGGTTGCTGACGGTCGGTGGCGTCGATCCGCATCGCGTCGGCATCGTCGGTTGGGGCGAATTTCGTCCGACGGCCGACAACGGCTCCGACGAAGGCCGTAACCGCAACCGCCGCGTACTCATCGTGGTGATGAGCGACAAGGCCGAGCCGGCGCGCTTCTACAGCGACGCCGATCGCCTCCCCGGTGCCGGTGCCGGTGCCGGTGCGGCCACGGCCACGGCCCCTGTCGTGGGGAATCGCTGATGCGTGTCTGGGCGATCTCGAACCAGAAAGGCGGCGTCGGCAAGACCACGACGACGGTCGCGCTTGGCAGCCTGCTCGCCGCGTCCGGCAAGCGCACGCTGCTGATCGACATGGACCCGCATGCGTCGTTGTCCGGCTATATCGGCGTGGAAGGCGGTGCGCACGGCAGCGTCTACGACCTGTTCGGCATCGGCGGCAATCCGCTGCCGCCAGGCACCCTCGTGCACGCGACGCAGTGGGATCACCTGAGCGTGCTGCCTGCATCGGCGGCGATGATCACGCTGGACCGCCAGTTGGGCACGCGGCCCGGCATGGGACTGATTCTTTCCCACGCGCTCGCCGAGCTCGCCTGCGATTTCGACCACGTGCTGCTCGATTGCCCGCCGACGCTCGGCGTGCTCATGGTGAACGCGCTGGCGGCGAGCGATCGTCTCCTCGTGCCGACGCAGACCGAAGCGCTCGCGCTGGCCGGGCTGGAGCGCATGCTGCGCAGCCTGTCCATGATTGAGCGTTCGCGGGGCCGACCCTTGCCACGCACCATCGTGCCGACCATGTTCGACTCGCGCACGCACGCGTCGCGCGCTTGCCTGGAACAGCTGCGCGAGACGTATGGCGAGGACGTGAGCCAGGCGGTGATTCCCACCGATACCCAGATTCGCGAGGCCAGTGCGGCGGGCGTACCGCTCGCCTCGTGGCCGGCCGCCCGCCGTGGCGGCCTGGCCTACCGACAGTTGCTCGATGAGCTGCTGGCCGCGTCGGCGGCGCCCGTGACGGATGCGGCGGCGTGATGCGCGCCCTCCAGGACGCCGAGCAGATCGTTGCCGACTACCTGGCGGAGCTGTTGATGCCCGCCTTGCCGGCGGCGGCACCGGACGCCGCGGTCAAGGTCGTCTCGATCGACCCCTGGCGCACGGTGCCGACGCCGGAGTCGCCGGCACCTGTCGACGTCCGCTACCTGCTGTGCCTCGCCGCGGGGGTGCGCCTCGCGGTACCGATGGCCGATATCACCCATATGCTGCCGATGCCGCCGCTGACGCCGCCGAACACGACAAATCCGATCTGCCTCGGTCGCTGGCGTCATCCCAGCGGCGAAGCGCGTGTCGCCGACCTCGCCGCGATCCTCTCGCCGGACATGGCCGGCGCGCAATCGTCCACGCTGGTCCTGCTCGGCGACCGCGCCTGGGCACTGGCCTGCGTCGTGGACGACGAGCCGGTGGAGATCGAGATGACGGCCATCCAGTGGCGCCCGGGCGCAACCACGCGCCCCTGGCTCGCCGGCATGTCCCAAGAACCCAAGTGCGGCGTGGTCGGTACCACGGCGCTGATCGAATGGCTGGAAAAGGAGCTGGGCCCGTGACCGATACCTTTCGCGACGGGCGTGGCGCCTGGCTCGGATTCTCCCTCAAGGGACAGCGCTACGCGGTGTCGCTCGCCAGCGTGCGCGAGGTGATTCGCTGCGGCGACATCACGCCCGTGCCGGGCGCGCCCGAGGACGTGCTCGGCATCGTCAACCTGCGTGGCCAGATCGTGCCCGTGCTCGACGGCCGTCGCCGCTTCGGCCTCGATGGGCGCCTCGACGCGGCCGATGAAGATGCCCAGCGCGTCATCGTCTTCGACGATGCCGGGAGCATCGTCGGCATGCGCATCGACGTCATCGGCGACATGCTCGAGTTCAACCCCGCCGATGTCGCTCCGCCACCGCCCGGCCGTGCCACGCGCCGCGATGACCCTGTCAGCGGCGTCATCACCCGCGACGATGGCTTCATCGCCTTAGTCGACATCCCCCGCCTCTGCAGGGCGTGATGCAAGGCTGGTCTCCTGCAAGAGCCCAGCTCCCTGTGGGAGCCGGCTATGCCGGCGATGGCTCTCGCCACACCCCGCAAAACATCGCGCTTCTGCCAAATCGCCCTTTGCGCTACCGTGTCCCCGCACCCAAGGGAACCCACGCATGAGCCCCGTCATCGGATACGTCCTGATCGCACTGGCCGTCCTTAACCTGGTCGGCTTGCTGTTGCTCTTTCGCCGCGTCGGCCTGACACCGTCGGCGGTGCCGGTCGAGACGCCCGTCGCTTCGGCAAAAGGCGCTGCGGCGGCTTACGAAGACATTCGTGACATCCGCGACGAGCCTACGCCAGCTGTGCCTCCGGATGCACTCGCCGCCATGCTCCGTCGCCTCGAGAACCGTCTCGGCGATATCGAAGACCAGGTGCGTCGCAATCCTGCCATGACCGTTGCGGGTGAGCCGGGTGCGGCTACCGATCGGGCGCTTGCGCTTGCGCAGCGTCTTGCGCGTCAAGGTGCCTCGGCGAAGGATATTTCTGAGACCTGTGGTATTTCGTTGACGGAAGCTGAGTTGTTGCAGAGGTTGCACGCGCCGCGTTGATCCATTGCGCGTTCTCACACCTTGCGGCGTTTGGCCGCGATCTCGGAGATCGACCGGCCGCCCGGTCGTCTGTGGCGCGTGCAACAGCGAATGCACAGACAACGAAACGACCGTAGCAAAACAATGCTGGGTTGTCTGTAAGGCTCGCATTGATTGACGGAGATTAGCGCCCCACGGAAAGAGCTCCGCGCGGGCTTTCTACCTTCGTATCAGATAAATCGGGTCCGGGTTGTGTGACCTGCGTCGCGCATGTGCGACGTCGAGCTATTTCTCAGATTTCTTCTATATGCACGGTCGGATTGCCCGTCTACGTTCGTAGTCTCATGACGATAACGAACTAAGGGGGAAGGATGCACAAGATTGCAGGTCTGCTCATCGCACTCGTGTGGGTGCCGTCGGCCGCGGCATCGATGCCGCATGTGGAGCTCGTCGTCGAGTACAGGCCGGTCATGGGCGCTCCAAATAGCGTGCGCCTCAAGGCCACGAATTTCGGTCCCGGAAACGCTTACGTGATGTCCTACCACACGGCGTTCGCGTTGCCCGAAGGGAGAACAACGGGAAAATGGCTTCAGGTGCGGGACGAATCGGGCATCGAAGTGGCTTACAAGGGTAGATGGGTCCTGACTCGCATGCCAGGACCGTCAAGCTACCGGAGCATTGCGCCTGGCGAAACGATCACATCGGACATCGATCTCGGAGCAGAGTACATATTGCCGGATGCTGGGAGTATCTCGGTCAGCTCGGCCATCGATGTCATGGACCGCGTGCCCAGGCTCGATGACATGGGCGAACCGGAGAGCGTGCCTCACGAACTTGTTCAAAGCGCGACCGTTCAATTCTCGGTGAGGCCTTCGCCGAGCCGCGCTCGGGCCGGAGTGGGCTCCGTCATACAGTGCAGCGCCGAACAAACGGCTTCCACGCAGCAGGCGGTCACCGGTGCGCAGGCCGCTTCCCACGAAGCATTGATGTTCCTGAGCTCACTCTATTATTCCGACCCCATCGATCCTGAGAACCCCGTACCGCCGCGCGTTCACATGAAGCCACATCTTCGATATCACTATTGGTTTGGCCAGTACGACGAGTGGGCCCCGCAGCCGCCCGATCCTGGCTGGGTGGACACGAACAATGCGATGGTGGACCAGGTGGTTGCTGCGACGTACGCTCGGTTGCTGGGGGGCGCACGAGCGGCTTGCGATTCCTGCCCCGGCTATGATCCGAGCTCGCGGGCGTGGAACGAGGGCGATCTTATTCACCTTTGTCCGGTCAACTTTCTCGACCCGGTGAACGGCGGCGTTACCTCTCAGGTTGGAACCATCGCGCATGAGGTTTCTCATCGCCCGGATAGCTACGCGATTCCGACACAGGACTTTCCTAATGTTAAGAATCGCGCAACGGCGCATGCGCTCGATCGGACAAGCGCAGTGCGCAGTGGAGCTAACTATGAATACTTCATCATGAATGTTCCGCTTGGGCGGGACGCGTTGGAGTGAGCGCCGCGTTGGGGTTGGCGTTGGCGGACTGATGTTGGCTGGTTTTCGCCGCTGAAGCGGCTCCCACAAGGAGCCGACTTGGTTAGCCTTACCTGCGACAGTGGCTTGCCCGTGACGAGGTAGAAGAGGTCACCGGGCTGTTCCATGACCGGGTTGGAGAACACCGTGGGGATCGGGCGTTGTGCGGTACCGGAGACGTAGAGGCCCACGGTCTGGCCGTCGGCGATGGCGGCATTGGGATTGAGCACACGCGTTGCGCGGACGAGGTGAACCTTCTGCCCGAGGTCGACACGGATATCCGCCGAGATCGGCGAGGCCTTGGTCGCACCGGCGCCGGGCAAGCGTTCGACATTGACGTCGGCGAGGTCGATGTTGCGCTCGCCGGTGACATTCATGCCCTTGGCGTCCTGCACGATCTGGATGTCGGGCGAGACGATGGCATTGGCAGCGGGAATATCGACGGCAGTGAATTTCGAGCCGTGGATGGCGAGGCGTAGTTGCGCGCAGGCGCCCACTGCGGCTGTGCCCTCGATGCCTGGCGTGCCGTCGCCGGAGGCGATCGTGCCGTCCCCGGCGTAGTTCTTCGCATCGGCCGTGGTCATGTTGATGCGGCCGTCCCTCGACACGTCGCCATCCAGCGTGCCGCCCTTGTTGAGCGAAGCGCGCATGGTGACGCGCTAGTTGTACGGCGAGAGCTGCGCGTTCGCGACGAGATTGTCGTAGACCAGCAGCGGATTTTCGCTGCGATCGGTGCAAGCGATCGAACCATGTGCGCTCGTGATGTTGGCCTGGCCCGACAAAGCGCCTGCGGCCGTGCGATGGATGCTGTCGTCGCCTTCGATGGTGCGGCAAGGTGCTTCGGCGAAGGACATTTCCGAGACGTGTGGGATTTCGTTGACGGAAGCTGAGTTGTTGCAGCGGTTGCACGCGCCGCGTTGATCCGATGTGACGTACGTCACGTTCGGGATCGCTGCGGAGATATTTCAGAATCCTTCCATATGACGTAAGAGTCGCCTGACATAGCGTGAGTAAGCCAACAGGCTCCCTACGTCAGGAAACGTCAGCATGAGAGTTATCTACAGAACCGCGTTCACGGCGGCTATCTGGTTTTTCGTCACAGCGGCTTATGCCGGCAATGAGGTGTCTCTGTCTCTGGCCCACGATGGCCGAGATGCTTCCGCGGCGAATTCAGTCGCCTTGACTCTCTCCAACGGCACAGAGCACGATATTTTTATTTACGGATACAACAGCGTCTTCGCCCAGCCCGATGGCCGGACGACCAGCAATTGGCTCAGTGTCACCGATGCGTTCGGCCACGAGGTCGCGTACAAGGGGCGCTATGTCGTCATGGGCGCGCCGCCGCCGTCCCTGTTCATCCGCATTCGGTCGGGAGAACACCTCGATGTCAAGGTCGACTTATCCCGGGAGTACGACCTTCCTCCGGCGGGATCGGTCACTGTAAAAACGAGCGTAGCGATATACGAGCGTATTCCGGCGATCTTGCCGAATGGGGAATCCGAGAGCATTGCTCACGAGTCAGTCGAAAGTAACACCGCTACATTTGTCGTGGCGCGTGCTGGCGCGCGTATCGCAGCGACTACTTCAACCATTCAATGCACAGCGGAGCAGCAAGACGCCACGAGCCGTGCCATTGCGGGTGCGAAATCGATTTCGGAGGCGGCTATGAATTTCCTGGGATCGCTGTACTACGTTGACCCGATCGATCCCGAGAATCCCTCGCCGCCACGAGTGCACATGAAGCCTCACCGCCGCTATTTGAACTGGTTCGGCAGTTGGGACGAAGGTGCGCCCCAAGCCCCCGAGCCAGGTTATGAAGCTACCGACAACACTCGCGTTGACGAGACCATCGTCGCCACATACGTCCGCCTCCAATCAGGTGCGATGACCGCTTGCGATCAATGCAAGGGATATCATCCGGCCGCCCGCGCTTGGGCAGAGGGCAAGCTCATCCATCTGTGCCCGGTGAACTTCACCGATCCCATCACCGGTGGGATCACCTCGCAGGCCGGAACCATCGCGCACGAGATTTCACATCAGGGCGACAGCATGGCAAAGGCCGCGGTGGATATCGACGGGGTCCGCGATCGGGCAAGCGCACACGCATTGCCCCGCTCGTCCGCCGTCCGTAGTGCAGCCAACTATGAGTATTTCATCACAAACGCGCCTCTTGGTCGGAGCTCAGCGGCAGCGAGCGGCACTCAACAGCCGCAAGCTGGTCACTGATCACCCAGGCAATGAAGCGTCCGTAATAAAAAACAATGCTGAGTTGTCTGTAGGGCTCGGGTCGATTGACGGAGATCGACGCTTCGGAAAGGAAAAAGGCCCTCGCGGGCCTTTTCCTTGAATCAGATAAATCGGGGACTGAGGCGAGGTGGTTTTCGCCGCTGAAGCGGCTCCCACAAGGAGCCGCCTTGGTTAACGCTCCAGGCGGTAGTTCAGGCTGGCTCGGCTGAAATCCGTGGCGTTTTGTGCTTCGAAGTTCCACTTCTTGCTGAAGAGGTATCGAAGTGTGATCACCTGGCCGGGATCGAACAGGCCCACGCCGTAGCTCAGGTACAACCGTGGAGACAGGTACTTGCCGACGGTGAATGCCGAGGTGCCACCAAGTGCATCGTTGTTCGATACACCAATGTCATCGACACCGATCTTCGAGCCGACGCTCTTCGCCAGCAGATCGCCCGCCGCCGAACCCAGTGCCTGTGCTGCCGCGCCCACCATGTTCCCCTCGCCACCGCTTACCTGCGACAGCGGCTTGCCGGTGACGAGATAGGAGAGGGCGTCGGACTGTTCCATGACTGGATTCGAGAACACGGTGAGGATCGGCCGCTGCGCGGTACCGGAGACGTAGAGGCCCACGGTCTGGCCATCGGCGATGGTGGCATTGGGATTGAGCACACGCGTCGCGCGGATGTTGAGTCGAGGATTGTCGATGGGTGTGGTGGCGAACAGCAGCTGGCCCTGCTGGATTTTCAGATCCTGCCCATACGCCTTATACGTACCGTCGACACCGATCTGGCCCTGGCCCGTCGTCGCGCGGCCCGGACGTTCGCGCACGTCGAGCTGGCCAGTGATGCGGCCATCGATGCCGAATCCAACGAGGTGGACTTTCTGCCCGAGGTCGACGCGGATATCCGCCGAGATCGGCGATGCTTCAGCGGCGGCTTCCTGCTGTTTGTCGTCGACCACGACGACATCGGGCGAGGCTTTGGTCGCGCCGGCACCGGGCAGGCGCTCGACGTTGATGTCGGCGAGGTCGATGTTGAGCTTGCCGGTGACATTCATGCCCTTGGTGTCCTGGACGATCTGGATGTCCGGCGAGACGATGGCTTTGGCGGCGGGTATGTCCACGGCGGTGAACTTCGAGCCCTGGATGCCGAGGCGCATCTGCGCGCCGGCACCGAGCGCGGCCGTGCCCTTGATGCCGAGCGTTCCGTCGCCGGAGCCGATCGTGCCGTCGACGGCGTAGTTCTTCGCATCCGTCGTGGTGACGCTGATTCGGCCGTCCTTGAGCTTCAGTCCTGCGCTCGGGACTTCGGCGGCGAACCCGGCGACAAGAGCCTGCCCGGTGATGGCCGGCGCAGCGAGGGTGCCGCCGAGGTTGAAGTTGGCTTCGAGGCCGCCCTTCACGTCGGCGACTTCGCTGGTGAACAGCTCGATGACACCAAGGTCGGTGAGATGCAGCGCGACGGTGCCGCCGAGCGCCTGTTGCGCGCCGCTAATCGACACGTTGCCATCCAGCGTGCCGCCCTTGTTTAGCGAGGCGCGCACGGTAACGCGCTGGTTGTCCGGCGAGAGCTGCGCATTGGCGACGAGGTTGTCGTACACCAGCAGCGGGTTCTCGCTGCGATCCGTGTAGGCGATCGAACCGTGCGCGCTCGTGATGTTGGCCTGTCCCGACAAGGCACCGGCTGCCGTGCGACGGACGCTGCCATCACCTTCGATGATGCCATCGGCACGCATCGGGCTGTTCGACTGCTCGGCCGCCGTCATGATCAGTGCAAGCGGAACCTTGCGCAGGCGATAGCTGCCGTCGAGGTTGCCACCCTTGTCCTGCTTCGCGGCCACGCACAGCAGCGGCTCGCCCGCGGTGAGGCAGAGATCGCTCATGCTCGCCGCGCCGTCCTTCCACGCAAGCTGGCTGCTGTTCTGCAGGCGCCAGCGCGGCAGCCCCTGATAGTCGATGTTGAGCGTGGACAGCGTACCGCTCCACGCGCCATCGCGCAGCGAGCCGGAAAGCTGGAGATCGGCGGCGAGCGGACGACCGGTCGCGTCGATGCTCAGCTGATGCTTCTCCTGCGTACCATTCGCGTTGACGGCGAGCCTGTCGAACACCAACCCACCCGACGCCACATGCGTGCCGACGACATCGACCTTGCCACCGGGTTTACTGATATCGGGAACATCGGCGTCGACGGTGAGCATGTCGACCTTCTGCCCCGCATAGACGATGGCGCTGCCGCGCACGTTCGCCTTCACCGCCAGCTTCGGCATGTTGCCCTTCGCGGAGACATCGCCCTGGATCCGCCCACCGGCATCAGGCAGCCAGTCTCCGAGCGATGTGATCGCCAGCTTCAGGTTCGCGTCGTTGGCGGCATCGCCTTTGGCGTCGAGGTGGACCGTGCTTCCGCCGGAGGCGAGATCGAGCGTGCCATTGACCACTTCGTTCGGCTTCAGCGTGAGCTTGCCGAAACCACGCAGCTGTCGCTGGCGTAGCGTGCCATCGAGCTTACGCAGATCGAGCGTCCCGAGTGGGCCGTCCTTCTCCATCTGTCCTTCGGTGGAAAGATCGAGGTTGAGGGCGCCGGGCCATTCGGCGAGAAGCTGGCTGGGATCGAAGCGCTCGCCCTTGAGATCGACCTTCCAGGCAAGCCGGGGCTGCAGGGTAAGCGTGCCGCTGGCGGCGAGGCTGCCGTTCGGCTGCTTCAACTGCACGTTATGCAGGGTAATGAGGTCCGGCTTGCCGTCCACGTCGAGCGTGAACTTGCCGACGTGACCGGGCGGCCCGATATCGACATCGCCCGCGGCGTGGTATGCCTCCGCGCTGCCTTTGAAGGTCAGCTGGCCGACGCTGGCGAGGTCCTGGCCGGCGACGTTTGCAGGGACGAGCACGTCTTTCCAGCCAAGTGCAAGGTCCGCCGAGACGGGCTGCGCGGCGATCTCCACCGTGCCGCGCGCGGTAAGCGAGCCTTTGACTTGCGGCGAGCTGACGGTGAGCTCATCGAGGTTAAGTCGTTTGTAGTCGTGATCGAACGCGGCCTTCACCGGCGTCAGCCGCACGACGTAGTCATTGAGATCGAGATTGCCCGTGAGATCCGCGTGGTATCGGTCACCCGATCCCTGCAGGGCAACGCCGAGCGACTGCAGGCTACTGTCGCCGATCAGCGGCTTGGGGTCGAAGCGTGGCGCGTCGATCTTCGCCGTCCAGGCGAAGTCGCCGCTTTGCACGAGGTCGGCGTCCACCTGCGCAACGAAGGGCAGGGTGAGCTTGATGATGGTGTGTGCTTTCGCACCGTCGCTGTGTGCCTCAAGCTCGCCGGCATAGTGGATGTCGCCAAGCTTCCAGCGGAAGCTTGCCTTGCCGTCACCCTTGTAGCCCTTGCCGACGGCGAGCGTGCCGCCGAGATCGGCCTGACCGTCGGGTGCTCGCAGCGCGAGGGTTTGCAAGGCGATGCCTTTCGATGTCCACGAGCCGACGAGGTCGAGCGAGTTGGATTCGAAGAGCGGCTGGCCGGCCTGCGTCACCTTCACGTGACCGATCTTGACCTTGTCGAGCACGATGTCGAGCGGTGGGTCGAGCGAGAACGGCTCGGACGCGGCGTCCGGTTCAGGCTGGCTGGCCGGCAGCGCAACGTCGATGCCGTCCGCTGTCAGGTCATAGACATGCGCGCGCTTGCGCAGCAACGAGCCGAACGAGAAATCGACATGCGCTCTGGCGACACGGATATCGATGCCCTTGCCATCGCGATAACGTACACCGGCGAGATTCAGCGGGCCGGAAAGCTGGCCTTCGGCATGTTCAACCGTGAGCGCGTTATCCGTAAACCCTTGCGCACGAGCGAGCGCAAAACGGAGCCCGGACGCACTGCCGACCAGCCACCACACGCTGAGCACGACGATCAGAAGCAGCACGCCTAGCGCCACACCCGTGCGGAACAGCCATTTCATGCCGATGCTCCTCACAGGTCGGGCCCGATGACGACGTGCAGGTGGATACCGTGCGACTCTTTGTTGCCCACCGGTACGGCAAGGTCGGCGCGGATCATGCCGACCGGTGACAGCCAGCGCACGCCCAGGCCGGTGCCGACGAGTGGCTTGTAGTCGGTGCCGGCAAAGGCGTTGCCCGCGTCGACGAAGGCGGCCATGCCCCAGTTGCGCGTGAAGTAGTGCTCCACCTCGGTGCTGCCCACGAGCAGATTTTCGCCGCCGATGACGCGACCGAATGAATTCTTCGGGCCGATGCTTTCGAAGTCGTAGCCGCGCACGGAACGATCGCCACCGGCGAAGAAGCGCAGCTGCGGGGGCAGGGCGCTGAAATCGTCGGTCCAGATCTTGCCCGCGGTGCCGCGGAGGATCAGGCGATTGCGTCCCCAGAAGGACTGGATCCACTTCGCATCGCCCATCACTTCCGAAAAGCGGGCATCGGAAAGCAGGTCGCCTGCCGTGCTGCGCGCGGTGAGGGTCAGCGACCAGCCGCTGCGTACGAAGGTCGGGTTGTCGCCTTTCTTCCGGCTCAGGGTGACTTCGGGATACAGCAGCGTGCTCCGGCCGTGTTCGAGGCCGAGTGCGTTGTCGCCTTCACCGCCGCGCTTGCCGACGGTGAACGTGCCGGACAGGGCATTGATGCCGATGGTGCGCGTCCAGCCGTGCCAGAGCCGTGTTTCGTTGGCGACCAGCTGCACCGTGCGCGACTTCGAGGTCACCGTGTTGGCGTCGCGATAGTTCGCGCCGAAGTTGAAGCTGCGCTGGTCGGCGCCGGGCATGGGGATCTGGTACAGCGTGGAGAGCGTCTTGAGGCGCTGCGCCATGACGATCTGGTTTTTCCACTTGTGGCCGCGATCGTTCACCCAGCGCTTTTCGATGCCGCCCTGCAGTCCGGCGCCGGTGTCGGTGCCGAAGAACGGGCCGCCGGTGTAGATGGTGCGCTTGGCCGGGGCGAGTTCCACGTCGATGTCGATCGTGCCGTCCTTCGCGCTGTCGGTATCCGGCATGACGTTGACCACCGCGAAGTAGTCGGCTCCGTTCAGCGCCTGCTGGAGATCGAGCAGCTGGTTCTGCGAGAAATAGTCGCCGCTCTTGAAGGGCACGTAGCGGTCGAGGAAGCCGTCGCGGAACTGCGAGTTTTCGAAGTGGATCTTGCCGTAGCGGTAGCGCTTGCCAGTTTCCCAGGCAAGTTGCACGGTGGCGCTGTGCTCGGCCCGGTTCACTTCCACGCGGTGGGTGACGAGCCTTGCGTCGAGGAAGCCCGATGCCGTCAGCGCGCCGCTCAAGGCGTCCCGGGCCGCATCGTACTGGCCGTCGTTGAGCGGTTTGTCCTTGAGTCCGGTCACGCCACGCATGGCACGGGCGATCGGCGGGAGCGTCGCGGGCTCCTTGTCGATGCTGAGGTTCACCGCCTTCACGGTAACCGGTGTGCCCGGCACGACGTGCAGGGTCACCTGCCAGTCGTTGCCGACCTGCTTGATGTCGCCCGTGGCTGTGGCTTCGTAGTAGCCGTAGGGCCGCAACGCGGCCTGAACCTCGTCGGGCGCCTTGTCGTAGAGGCGTCGAATCTGAGCCGCGGTCGCGTCACGCTTGGTGTACTGGCTCAGCTCGACGCCGGCGACGACGGCGTTCTTCAGGCTCTCGTCGACCCCGTCGACGGTGACGACAACGCCGGCGTGGGCGAGGGAGGGCAGGAGGAACCACGGCAGAAGCAGCAGTCCATGGCGTCTGGTTCGGCGCATGAGCATTCCGTTCCGGTCGTGATCCAACACCGTTGGGGTACGGCGGCTAGCGGGATCGCCTCCGGCGGCCCCTGACATTGAAATCTTGGCGTAACTTACCGTGCGCGGCGTGCAGGGTCGATACACAAACGTGAACGACCCCCGCCTTGTTCAGCCTGCCTCGTCACCGGCGCGATGCGCGATCCAGGCGCCGGCCAGCGCCGACACGTAGGGAATCGACTGTGCCGCGAGGATGAACATCCACAGCGTGCTCTCCACGTAGCTCGTGCCGTAGTGCATCGCCATGCCGACCACCGCGCAGAGCAGGGCGATCGCCATGAGACCTTCCTCACGCACCGGGGCAAACGCGGCAAAGCTGCTGCCGCCCATGCGGCGGCTCTTCGCGGTCACCACGAAAGCCGTCTTCTCGCGCGTCAGGCCATGCAGGATGCCTCGCGCGATCGCGTGCGAGAGGCCCATGCTGGCCACCGACGCCATGAGCGTGTCGTACCAGCTGCAGGGGACACGTGCGCGGTACAGCACGATGCCGAAGATCGCCTTGGCGAAGAAGAACCCGATCACCGGGATCAGGAACAGCTGCATGGGCAGGTTGAAATACTGCGGCGCGTAGATCATGCCGGCGGTCCACAGCAGCCCCATCATCGTGAAGACGAAGTGCAGGGCGTCGGCGAACCAGCTGAACCAGCCGGTGAGGAAGTGGAAGCGTTGCCCGGCGGAGAGCGGCCCCTTGCGGGTCATCCAGCTCCAGCGACCCTTGAGGATCTGCATGGCGCCGAAGGCCCAGCGGTAACGCTGGCTCTTGTATGCCTTGAAGTCGGCGGGGGTCAGGCCCTTGCCCATCAGCTCGTCCACGTAGACCAGCTCGTAGCCCGCATGCATCAGGCGCAGGCCGAGCTCGGCGTCTTCGCAGATCGTCCATTCGGACCAGCCACCGGTGCCCTCGAGGGCGGAGCGGCGGACCATGGTCATGGTGCCGTGCTGGATGATCGCGTTGCGCTCGTTGCGATGGTGCATGCCGATGCGGAAGAAGCCGTCGTATTCCCATGCGGTCATGCGGCGGAAACGGTTGTTCTCGAAATCGCGATGGGCCTGCGGGCACTGCACCACGGCCACTTTGGAGTCGTGGAAGTAGCCGGTGAGCGCGGCCAGCCAGTCCTCGCGAACCTCGTAATCGGCGTCGATCACGGCAACCACGTCAGCGCGCTCGTCCGTGGCGGTCAGGCCGAAGTTCAGCGCGCCCGCCTTGTAGCCGGGCCAGGGCTCCAGATGGAAGAAGCGGAACTTGGGGCCGAGTTTTTCGCAGTAGGCCTTCACCGGCTCCCACACCGCGGGATCCTTGGTGTTGTTGTCCAGCACCAGCACTTCGAAGTTTTCGTAGTTCAGCGCGGCCAGCGAATCCAGCGTGATCTGGACCATCTCCGGTGGCTCGTTATGGCAGGCCAGGTGAATGGAGACGAAGGGCTGTTTCTCGACCGGATCGTACGGAAGCATGCCGGCATGGCGCATCCAGTTGCGGCGCCAGAGCACCTCGGTGAACTCGAAGCCATTGATCAGCAGGATCGCCAGGATCGCGATCTGCGCCGGGAACAACAGGATCAGCATGGCCCAGTCGAACGGGCTCAGGTAGAAATTGAAGGGCAGGGTGGCCGACCAGACGATCAGGCCGCAGGCCAACTGGAGCAAGGCCATGAAGAACAGGCGGCCCATCAGCTTGAATCGGCGGAAGCGGCTACCGAACCAGACCATCGGGAAGAACGCCAGCACCGAGGCGGCGAACGCCTTCCACGGCCAGCTGGTGTCTTCGGTGACCGGGCCCTTGAACGGGAATTTCAGCTGGCGGTCGGCATTGAACATGCCCCAGTACGCGCCGGTGCGGCCTTCGCCCAGGTTTTCCTTCCACGGCTGGTCGATGGCTTCGAGGACGTAGTAGTCATCGATGCCCGCATGCTTGGCTGTGTTGAAGAAATCGCGCAGGAAGATCGCTTCGTTGGAAACGGTCGGATAGGCGTACTCGTGGCGGTCGCCGTTGGAAGGCCAGCCGATCTCGCCGATGGTGATGTGCTTGCCTGGGAACCGCTGCTGCAACGCCTTGAAGCTGGCGATCGAATCGGTCACGCCATCCTTGCGATCGATGCCGTTCCAGTACGGGAACAGATGGACGGTGATGAAGTCGACGTGGTCGGCCAGTTCCGGATTTTGGATCCAGATGTGGAACGGCTCGGCCATGGAGACCGGCTGGTGCACGGCGGCACGCACGCGGTCGAGGTAGGCCATCATCTGTTCGGGCTTGAGATCGCCGCGGTAGAGGACCTCGTTGCCGACGATGACGCGCGAGATGGTTTTCGGGAAACGGTGGGCCTGGGCGATCAGCGCATCGATCTCGCGCTCGTTGTTTTCCAGCCGGGTGTCGATGTTGGCGCCGGCCATGACGTCCAGGCCTTCCTTGTCGGCCAGGCGGATCGTCTGCGGGTTCTCCAGCATCGAATACGTGCGGATGCGCGGCGAATAGCGGTGGACCAGCCGGAGGTCGCCAGTGATTTCCGGATCGGAGGAGAAATCGCCCCGCATCGGATTCTGGTAACGCTGGTAGGCCGTGAAGGCGAAACCGGAGATGGGTCCATTCCAGTCGTCCGGGCCACGCGGGATGTTGCCCAGGAACCACAGGCCCACGTTGAGGCCCGCGACTAGGACCGCCAGCAGCAGCGCGGTAAGGATCGGATGGCTTCGTTCGGTCGTGGTAACAGCGCTCAAAAACAATCCCCGGACCGGTCGGCCCCCAAGTGGCATCAAGTGAGGTAACCGGGGGAGCTTAACGAACGTGGGGGGCTGGCTCAACGCATGGCGGCACGGCCGGTCAGGGGGAACTCAGCGTGGGGCGCGCTCGCGGCGCGCCCCACCTGCCACCGTGACCGCTTATTTCAGCAGGGAGCGGAGCATCCAGGCGGTCTTCTCGTGGTCCTTGAGGCGACCGGTGACCATGTCGGCGGTGCCTTCGTCACCTGCGGCCTCGGCGCCCTTGATGGTGTCGCGGGCCGTCGCGGCGGCGATCTCGTGGCCTTCGACCAGCTGGGCCACCATGTCTTTCCACTCCGGCACGCCGGCTTCTTCCTTGATCGAGGTGAGCTTGCCGAACTGGCTGTAGGAGCCCGGGGCGAACACGTCGAGGATGCGGATGCGCTCGGCCACTTCGTCGGCGGCCAGCCAGAGGGCGTTGTACTGCACCTCGAACATGGCGTGGAGGCTGTTGAACTGCGGGCCCGTCACGTTCCAATGGAAATTGTGCGTCTTCAGGTACAGCGAATAGGTGTCCGCGAGGAGCTTGGACAGATGCTTCGCGACCGCTTCGCGGTCTTTCTTGGCGATACCGATATCGATGGCCATGTAGCGACTCTCCTTGGTTTTTTCTTTCTTGGAGCAAAATCTTAACGAGCGGAACCGTCGACGTGAAATGAAACGTTCCGATGCCGTCGATAGACGCACGCTATTATTGGCGTTCCCATGAGTACCCCCACAAGCCCCGCAAGACACCCCGCCCCGGATCCGCGCCTGCGCGAGCTTCGCGACGCCCTGGGCCAGGTCACCAGTCGCGACTACGGCCGCCTGTCCGGCCGCTGGCGCGCGCTCTCGCGCAAGCCGGAGGCCGCGAAGATCGATTCGCTCGCCAGGGACATCGCCGTCTCGGTGGCGCGGCGGGCCGCGCGTGCCGCCTCGAAGCCGCCGATCACCGTCGATGCCTCGCTGCCGATCGCCGCGCGGGCGGAGGACATCATCAAGCTGATTCGCGAGAACCAGGTGGTGGTGCTGGCGGGTGAAACGGGTTCGGGCAAGACCACCCAGCTGCCGAAGCTGTGCCTGGCGGCCGGCCGCGGCGAAGCGGGCCTGATCGGCTGCACCCAGCCGCGACGTCTGGCCGCACGCTCGGTGGCGACCCGCGTGGCCGAAGAACTCGGCACGCCGCTGGGCGACAAGGTCGGCTTCCAGGTCCGCTTCACCGAGAAGGTCTCGGACCAGGCCCTGGTCAAGTTCATGACCGACGGCATCCTGCTGGCTGAAACCCAGTCGGATCCCTGGTTGTCCGCCTACGACACGATCATCATCGACGAGGCGCACGAGCGCAGCCTGAACATCGATTTCCTGCTCGGTTACCTGAAACGGCTGGCCCAGCGCCGGCCCGAGCTCAAGATCATCGTCACCTCGGCGACGATCGACACCGACCGCTTTGCCGCGCATTTCGGCGACGCGCCCGTGGTCGAAGTGGAAGGCCGGACCTTTCCGGTCGATGTTCGTTACCGTCCGCCGGGCGAGCGCGGTGAGGGCAATGTCGCGCAGATGATCGCCGACGCCATGGACGAGATCACGCGGGAGGACCCTCGCGGGGACGTGCTCGTCTTCCTTCCCGGCGAGCGCGAGATCCGCGACACCCACCTTCTCCTTTCGCGCAAGCAATACCGCGAAACCGAGGTGCTGGCGCTCTATGCCCGGCTTTCGGCCGCCGAGCAGGATCGTGTCTTCAAGCCGGGTACGAAGCGCCGGATCGTGTTGGCGACCAACGTGGCCGAGACCTCGCTCACGGTGCCGCGCATCCGCTACGTGATCGATCCCGGTACGGCGCGCGTCAAACGCTACAGCCAGCGCAGCCAGCTGGAACGCCTGCACATCGAACCGATATCGCAGGCCGCGGCGAACCAGCGCAAGGGCCGCTGCGGTCGCGTGGGTCCCGGCATCTGCTACCGGCTGTATGACGAAGCGGATTTCAACCTGCGCCCGGCCTTCACCGATCCCGAGCTGCTGCGGTCCTCGCTGGCCAACGTCATCCTGCGCATGCTTGCGCTGGACCTGGGCGACGTCGAAGACTTCCCGTTCCTCGAGGCCCCCGATCCGCGCGTCGTGGCGGACGGCTATCGGCGCCTTGCCGAAATCGGCGCGATCGACGAGGCCCAGCGCCTGACCGGCATCGGTCGTACGGTCGCCCGTTTGCCCATCGACGTCCAGCTGGCACGTATGCTCGTCGAAGCGCGCCGCCTTGGCAGCCTCCCCGAGCTGATGACCATCGTGGCTTTCCTGAGCATCCAGGATCCTCGCGAGCGTCCTCCCGAAGCCCGCGGCCAGGCGGACGCGGCGCACGCCCAGTTCGCCGATCCGAAATCGGATTTCATCGGCGTGCTGAATCTCTGGCGTGCCCATGGCGAGGCGGCCGAAGAACTCACCTCGTCGAAGCTGCGCGACTGGTGTTCGCGGCACTTCCTGAGCTTCATGCGCATGCGCGAATGGCGCGAGTTGCATCGGCAGCTCGTGCTGGTCACACGCGATCTGGATTGGTCGAGCAAGGTTCCCGCCGCCGCTGGCGCCCTCGCTGGCGACGCGCTTTTCGAAGCGGTCCACCGCAGCTTGCTCGCCGGCCTGCCCACCCAGGTGGGTCACAAGGACGAGAAGGGCATCTTTCGCGGCACGCGCGAGCGTCGTTTCCAGGTCTTCCCCGGATCGGCCCTGGCGAAAGCACCGCCGGCCTGGATATTCGCCGGGCAGATCATCGATATCGGCGGGCGCGTGTGGGCCATGATGTGCGCCCGGGTCGACCCCGCATGGATCGAGTCGCAGGCCAGCCATCTGGTTCGCGCCACGGCGCGTGACGCGCACTGGTCGCGCAAACGCGGCACCGTGATCGCCTACGAGCAGGTCACCCTGTTCGGCCTGGTGCTGGTCGAACGGCGTCCGGTCACCTTTCACAAGCAGGACCCACGACTGGCCCACGAGATCTTCGTGCGCGAAGCCTTGGTTCGTGCGGATATCGACAGCCGCGCCGATTTCGTCCGGGCCAACGCGCGCGTGCTCGAGCAGGCGCACGATATCGAGGCCAAGCAGCGCCGCGCGGGCCTGCTGCGTTCGGACGAGGCGTTGTCCGCCTTCTTCGACGGCAAGCTGCCCGAGGATATCGCCGATGTGCGCGGCCTGGACGCGTGGTATCGCAAGGCGGCACCGGCTGAGCAGGCCGCCTTGCGCTGGACGCTCACCGATGTGATGGACAGCGGCACCGGCCTCGATCCCAAGGCGTTCCCTGCGGCGCTGGACATCGACCAGCACCGTTATCGACTGGAGTATCGCTTCGTACCCGGCGACCCGGCCGACGGCGTCACCATCCAGGTGCCGCTCGCCTTCCTCAACGCGCTGCCCATCGCACGCGGGGAATGGCTGGTCGGCGGCCTGATCGTCGACAAGGTTGCCGAGCTGATTCGTGCGCTGCCCAAGGCGCTGCGCCGCAACTTCGTGCCGGCGCCGGATTTTGCGCGCGCCTTTGCCGAAGCCGAGGCGCCGCGCGACGAATCGTTGGCCAAGGCGCTGGCCCGCTTCCTCAAGCGGGCGACCGGGGTCGACGTCGACCCCGCCGCGTTCGCCGGCGCCGAGCTGCCGCCGCACCTGCTCATGCGCTATCGCATTCACGACGAGAACGGCCGCACGCTGGCGGAAGGCCGCGATCTGGCCGAGATTCGCGGGCGCTGGGAGGGCAAGGCGCGTGAGGCGTTCTCGCGCAAGACGGACGTCGAACTCACGCGCGAGGACATCGTCGCCTGGGATTTCGAGTCCATCCCGAAGGAGGTCCGTTCCGAAGGTGGGCTGACGGCGTATCCCGCGCTGGTCGACCTGGGCGAGGCAGTGGCCCTGCGTGTCTTCGAGCGCGCCGATGAAGCCGCCGAAGCCCATGTGGGCGGTGTCGAACGCTTGCTGCGCCAGGCACTGGCGCCGGAGTTCAAGCGCGCGCGGCGTCAGTTGCCGATCGCCAACCCGCTGTCGCTCAAATACGCGCCGATGGGCAGTGTCGAGGGTCTGCGCGAGGATCTCGTCGAAGGCGGTTTCAGCGATCTGATCGCCGAGCGCCGCCTCGACGCCCGCACCCAGGGTGAGTTCGAGGTCTTGCAGGTGCAGCTCGGCCGCGAGCTGTTCGCCGCCGCCATGGCCCGGCAGAAGCTGGCCGAGCCGATCATCGAGGCCCAGGCGGAACTGCGCCCGTGGATGGACCCGCCCCTGATGGGCTTCGCCAAGGCCAGCTACGACGACCTGCGCGAGCAGCTTGCCGCCTTGCTGCAGCCCGGTTTCCTGCGCGAACTGCCGACCTCGCGACTGGCCCATCTGCCGCGCTACCTGAAGGCCATGCGCCTGCGCGCCGAACGCCTGCGGCAGGACCCCGCACGCGACCAGTCGCGTATGCTGCAGGTGCTGCCTTACTGGCGCGCATTGCTCAATGCGGGGGGTACCGCCCTGGATGCGGTGGTCTGGAGCGAACTGCGCTGGTTGCTCGAGGAATGGCGCGTGTCGCTGTTCGCGCAGGAGCTGAAGACCGCCGAGCCGGTGTCGGCCAAACGTCTTGCGCGCGCGTTGGAAGAAGCCCAGGCAGCGCAACGATGACTACGCGGAAGGACGACGCCACGATGAGCGAGCAACGCGCCCCCGACGTCAGGGCCCCTGCCATGCCGTTGACCGACCGTGCGCGAGAGGCCTGTGCGCCGTTACCCGTCGCGGCCCGCGCGGAAGCCGAAACCGTCATCGAGTTGTTGCGCCTGCTCGGTTGCGACGACGAAACCTGCGCGTCGGCGTTGTGGTTCTCGCTGATCAACGGCCTGCCCGGAGCCGCCGACGAAGCGGCAAAAACCTGGAAACCTTCGCTGCGGCGACTCATCGAAGGCCAGGGCGAGGCCGAGAAGGTCTGGGCCCTGCATGCGCAGCGTGGTCCGGTCGGTGGTGCCGAAGGCTTGCGTCGGCTGCTGTTGGCGATCATTCGCGACCTCCGCGTGGTCTTCGTGCTGCTCGCCCGCCAGCTCGCCGCCATGCGCACGGCCATGGCCCTGCCGGACCATGAACGCCGCGAACTGGCCCAGCTGACCTCGGACATCCACGCACCGTTGGCCAACCGGCTCGGTATCTGGCAGTTGAAATGGGAGCTGGAAGACCTCGCCTTCCGCTACCTCGAACCCGACACGTACCGGCGCATCGCACGGCTGCTGGACGAGCGCCGTGCGGATCGCGAAAGCTTCATCGCGTCGAGCCTGGCCACGCTGCGTAGCACCCTGGAGGGCGCAGGCGTGCAGGCGGAACTCGCCGGCCGGCCGAAACACATCTTCTCCATCTGGAAGAAGATGAAGAAGAAGGGGCTGGAGTTCTCCGACCTCTACGACATCCGCGCCGTGCGTATCCTCGTCGACACTGTGGCCGATTGCTACGCCGCGCTCGGTCTGGTCCACAGCCTGTGGCCGCACCTCCCCGGCGAGTTCGACGACTATGTCGCGCGACCCAAGGGGAATGGCTACCGCTCGTTGCACACCGCGGTCATGGGGCCGGCGGGCAAGACGCTCGAGGTGCAGATCCGCACGCACGAGATGCATCGGGCCAACGAACTCGGTGTGGCCGCACACTGGCGTTACAAGGAAGGTGGTGGGGCCGACGCCGAGTTCGAAGCGAAAATCGCCTGGATGCGCAAGCTGCTCGAGCCGCGCGGCGAGGACGAAGCCGAGCTCGTGGCGGGCTTCGAAACCGAGTTGATGGAAGACCGCGTGTATGTGCTCTCGCCCAAGGGCGAGGTGATCGACATGCCGCGTGGTGCCACCGTGCTCGACTTCGCGTACCACATCCATACCGAGGTCGGGCATCGCTGCCGTGGCGCCAAGGTCAACGGACGCATCGTGCCGCTGACCACGCAGCCGCGTAGCGGCGACAGCATCGAGATCCTCACCACCAAGACCTCCGAGCCGAGCCGCGACTGGCTCTCGTCACACCACGGTTATCTCAATACCTCGCGTGCGAAAGAGAAGGTGAGGGCGTGGTTCCGACGTACCGCGCACGACGCCAACATCGTCGCCGGCAGGACGGCGTTGGAAAAAGAGCTGCGCAAGCTGGCGCTCGACGATGTCGACCTGGCCAAGCTGGCCACGCATTTCCGTCTCAAGGGTGTCGAGGAGCTCTTCGTCACCATCGCGCTTGGCGAAGTCACGCTGGGGCAGATCGCCCGCTCGCTGCAGGAGCCGGTGGAGCAGGGGATCACCCAGTCGGGCAATCCCGTGGCCTCGCGTGCGGCACAACACGATCGCGGCGCGCTTTCCATCGAAGGCGTAGGCAACCTGCTGACGACGCTGGCGCGCTGCTGCCAGCCGCTGCCCGGCGACCCGGTACGCGGCTTCATCACCCGCGGGCGCGGTGTGTCGGTCCATCGGGCCGACTGCGCCAGCCTGTCGCGTCTTGCCCGGAAGAATCCGGAGCGGGTGATCGACGTGAGCTGGGGCAGGGTGGAAGTGCAGAACTACGAGATCGACATCGAGCTGCGTGGCTACGACCGCAAGGGCCTGCAGAAGGATGTGGCGACCACGATCAGCAACACCGGGCCGCACATCGTCGCTTCCTCGAGCCGCGTGCACGTGCAGACAGGCGAGGTCGAAATGCGCTTCACGCTGCGCGTGAAGGACTATGAGCAGCTGTCGATGTTGCTGGGACGGTTGGGGGCGCTGCCGAATGTGACCGACGCCCGCCGCCTCGGCGGCCGATAAGGATCCGCTCAAGGAGCCGCTTTCTGTGGCGGCCGCTTCAGCGGCGATGGGGTGCTCGCCCAAGCCCGGCCCGCTGCCGCGGGATCGCCGCTGAAGCGGCTCCCACACGTCAGAACCCACCCATCATCATCGCCACACCCCAATCCTTGATCGGCGCTGCGATCAGCATGCGCCCAAGGATCAGGCCGAGGATCACCACGGTCGGCGAGAAATCCAGTCCGCCCAGGGTCATGCGTCCACGCAGCGGTCGCACCAGCGGCTCGGCCAGACTGGTGACCAGGCGCGCCACCGGGTGGTAGCGGTCCGTCGAGAGCATGCTCAGCAGGGACCAGACGAAGACCAGGACGACCCAGGTGAGCAGGAAGAAGTCGAGCGTCTCGCCGAGGCCGACCACGACCAGGCCGACCACGTTCGGCATGATGCCGGCCATGGCAACGATGAGCAGCCACTTCACGCACTCGAGCAGGAACACCGCCAGTAGCGCGCCCGTGTTAACCCGGCGAACGCTGGGCAGGACCTTGCGCACGGGGCGCAGCACCGGATTGGTGAAACGGTAGAGGAACTGGCAAATCGGGTTGTTGAAGTCCGCGCGGAACGCCTCGGCGAGCAGGCGCAGGACGAAGAGGGTGACGAGGGCCCCGAAAATGAAATCCAGGATCAGGGAGCCCGCGTTGGTCAGGTAGTTCACGTGTTCGATTCCATGTCTTCGGAAAGTTCAAAGCCGCGGCGGCGTGCCGCGTCGACGGCCCGGGCCACGATGGCAGGGAAGCCGTCGGCGCGGAAGCTGTCCAGCGCCGCCTGGGTGGTGCCGTTGGGCGAGGTGACGCGCTGGCGCAGCGTAGCCGCGCTCTCGCCGCTCTCGATCAGCATGCGGCCGGCGCCAAGCGCTGTCTGCGCGGCGAGGGCGCGGGCCGTCTCGCGGGAGAGCCCCTGAGAAAATGCCGCGTTTTCGAGCGCCTCGACTAGCAGGAAGAAATACGCCGGGCCACTGCCGGAAAGGGCGGTGACGGTGTCGAGCTGGTCTTCCTCGGGCACCCAGACGGTCAGTCCGGCGGCGTCGAGGACGTGCTGGGCCTCGGCGCGCTGGGGGGCACTGACCCGGCCGTTGGCGAACAGGGCAGTAGCCCCGGCGCCGATCATGGCTGGGGTATTCGGCATGCACCGGACCACGGGCAGGGCGCCGTCCAGCCAGCGCTCGATCTGGGCGATACGGATGCCCGCCGCGATCGAGATGATCACCGGGCGGTACTTCTGCACCACCGGCCGCAGGGCCCGGCATACATCGGCCATCATCTGCGGTTTGACCGCCAGGACAAGGATCGAGGCGCCTTCGGCGGCATCGAGGTTGTCGGTGTAGGTCGCCACACCGTACTCGCGGGAGAGCTCCTGCAGGGCCTCGGCGCGAGGTTCGGCCACGGCGATGCCGCCCGGCTGGGCGCCGTGGCGGATCATGCCGGCGATCAGCGCCGTGGCCATGTTGCCGCCGCCGATGAAGGCGATCCGATTCATGGGGGTGTCCGCTCCGTTCGCGACGTCTTTCACAGTCGTCGAAGCATATATGGTGCCGCGCCTTGCCGCCGACCCCCGGGCGTGTTTACCTATGCCGACAAAGATAGGGGACCCCAATGGATATCGCCGAACTCCTTGCCTTCTCCGTGAAGAACAAGGCCTCCGACCTGCACCTCTCCGCGGGCCTCCCGCCGATGATCCGCGTCGACGGCGACGTGCGCCGGATCAACATCCCCGCCCTGGAGCACAAACAGGTTCATTCGCTGATTTACGACATCATGTCGGACAAGCAGCGGCGCGACTTCGAAGAGTTCCTCGAGACCGACTTCTCCTTCGAGATCCCGGGCCTGGCCCGCTTCCGTGTCAACGCCTTCAACCATAACCGTGGCGCCGGCGGCGTGTTTCGTACCATTCCGTCCGAAGTGCTCACCCTGGAAGACCTCGGCGCGCCGAAGATCTTCCGTGAGCTGATCGAGCAGCCACAGGGGCTGATCCTGGTCACCGGCCCGACCGGTTCGGGCAAGTCGACCACCCTGGCGGCCATGGTCGACCACATCAACAAGAACGAATACGGCCATCTCCTCACCGTCGAGGACCCGATCGAGTTCGTCCACACCTCGCAGAAGTGCCTGGTCAACCAGCGCGAAGTCCACCGCGATACCCACGGCTTCAACGAAGCCCTGCGTTCCGCCCTGCGCGAAGATCCGGACTACATCCTGGTCGGCGAGCTCCGCGACCTGGAAACCATCCGCCTGGCACTGACCGCGGCGGAAACCGGCCATCTGGTCTTCGGCACGCTGCATACGTCTTCGGCGGCGAAGACCATCGATCGCATCATCGACGTGTTCCCCGCCGGCGAAAAGCCGATGGTTCGCTCGATGCTTTCCGAGTCGCTTCGCGCGGTCATCTCGCAATCGCTGCTGAAGAAGGTCGGTGGCGGCCGCATCGCGGCCCACGAGATCATGACCGGCATTCCCGCGATCCGTAACCTGATTCGCGAGGACAAGGTCGCGCAGATGTATTCGGCGATCCAGACCGGCCAGCAATACGGCATGCAGACGCTCGACCAGAACCTGCTGGATCTGGTCAAACGCGGCCTGATCACGCGTCAGGAAGGGCTGATGTACGCCAAGAACAAGGAAAGCTTCCGCTAGGCCCGCCCAGCAGGCCGTTCCTGCCATCCGGCGGGACGGCCGCAGACGGCCACAGACCGTGAAGGCGGTCGCTGCAGGGCTCTTCCCCGCGGTATATGATCGCCCCAGGGGCGCCGGCCCGGTCCGGCCATGGGGACACACGCGATGAGCGACTTCGATTTCACCTCCTTCCTGAAGCTGATGGTGCATAAGCAGGCCTCCGACCTGTTCATCACCGCCGGCGTCGCGCCGTCCATGAAAGTGCAGGGGCGCATCGTTCCGATCACGCAGAGCCCGTTGTCGGCGCAGCAATCGCGCGACATGGTGCTGAACGTGATGACTCCCGCTCAGCGCGAGGAGTTCGAGAAGACCCACGAGTGCCAGTTCGCCATCAGCGCCTCGGGCGTCGGCCGCTTCCGCGTATCGTGCTTCTACCAGCGCAACTGCGTCGGCATGGTATTGCGCCGGATCGAGTCGAAGATTCCGACGCCGGAAGAACTCAACCTGCCGCCGGTGATCAAGCAGCTGGCGATGACCAAGCGCGGCATCATCATCTTCGTCGGCGGTACCGGTACGGGTAAGTCCACCTCGCTGGCCTCGATGATCGGTTACCGCAACCAGAATTCCACGGGTCACATCATCACGATCGAGGACCCGATCGAATACGTGCACAAGCACGAAGGCTGCATCGTCACCCAGCGCGAACTCGGCATCGACACCGACAGCTGGGAAAACGCGCTGAAGAACACCCTGCGCCAGGCGCCGGACGTCATCATGATCGGCGAAGTGCGTACGCGCGAGACGATGGAGCACGCGATCAATTTCTCGGAAACCGGCCACCTGTGCCTGTGCACGCTGCATGCGAACAACGCCAACCAGGCACTGGACCGCATCCTGCACTTCTTCCCCGAAGATCGCCGCAGCGCGCTGTTCATGGATCTTTCGCTCAACCTCAAGGGCATCGTGGCCCAGCAGCTGATTCCCACGCCGGACGGCAAAGCCCGTCGCGTCGCCGTGGAAGTGCTCCTGGGCACGCCGCTGGCCCAGGATTACATCCGCCAGGGCGAGGTACACAAGCTGAAGGAGCTGATGCGCGATTCCAACCAGTTGGGCATGCGCACCTTCGACCAGAGCCTCGTGGAACTGTTCCACGCCGGCGAGATCTCCTACGAGGACGCCTTGCGTCACGCGGACAGCTCCAACGAAGTGCGCCTGCGCATCAAGCTGGCGCAGGGCGGCGATGCGCATACGCTCTCCCAGGGGCTGGAAGGCGTCGAGATCGACCAGGTCAGCGACAAGCAGACGTTCGGCGGCATGCTTTCCCGCTGATTCGCGAGCGCCTCGGAGGGTGGCAGACACGTCCTCCCTCCGAGGCGCCTGGCTTGCCGGCGCCGACAACGAAGAGAGGGCGCCTCGCGGCGCCCTCTCTTCGTTACTGCGGGACGTTGCTGTTACTTGGCAGCGGCAGACACCGTCAGGCCGCTCGCGTCGACGCTCTTGACGCCCTTGACGGCCTTGGCGATCTTCTCGGCGCTGGTCTTTTCCTTCGCCGTGGCGACCGTACCGGTCAGGGCGACGACGCCTTCGGTCGTGGTGACCGAGATGTCGCTACCCTTGACGGCCTTCTTGGTGGCGAATTCCGACTTCACCTTGGTGGTGATCCAGGCATCGTCGGTCTTGCCGGCGACGGTCTGGTTGTCGGCCTTGGCGGCGGCCGGGGTGGAGTCCTGAGCATTCACCTGGGCGAACGGGACCGTACCGAGACCGGCGACGAGGGCAGCAGCGAACAGGGCCTTGCGGAGGTTGGCATGGTTCATGGTGAGCTCCTTTTTACGAATCTGTGATGGGACTGGGGAACGGCGCCACGGGCTGTGGCTGCCTGTCCGGGACCTATGGAAACAGCGCATCCGTGAACGATTCGTGCCCGTAAAACTGCTCCGTTCAGGTTCGGCGGGTGGCCCATGCGGCTGCCGCTTCGCGCTGGCTCGGGAGGGAGGGGCTGGCTCGCCTTTGGCCTCGCATTGTGTCGCTCGCGTTGCGTCGCAAGAGCCGGCGGGTGCCACCCTCGGGGCCCCGTCTGCGGCGACCCGCGTCGGAAGGGCCGCGTGCCGCGGCCGTGTACTTATTGCCCTGCGGGCCGGGTCGGGCTCCGACTGGGGGTTTTCGACGCGACTCCTGTCGCGCGAAAACGGCCGGCCATCCCTGGCCGGCCCCCTGCGGGCCTGATCCAGTCGGAGCCCTCGCCTACGCTAACCGGCCCCGAGGGTGGCACCCGCCGGCTCTTCCGCACGTCGAGGGTGATTGTGGGGAGAGCAGGGCCGGTAGACCGGGGTGCTTGTTGTGGAGCCGCTTCATCTGTGGGAGCCGATTCATCGGCGATCCCGCGATAGCGGGCCAGGGTGCGACAAGCACCCATCGCCGCTGAAGCGGCTCCCACAAGATCGCCGATGAATCGGCTCCCACAACATCGTCCTCGTAACGTCGAGGTGCAGCCCTATCGCGTCGAACGAAGACCCACCAGCAGCGAGCGTTGCGCTCGACCCCACGAACCTCAGTGCTCGGAAGAGCCGGCGGGTCTCACCCTCGGGGCGATTAGCGTAGGCGAGGGCTGCGACCGGACAAGGCCCGAAGGGGGCCGACCGGGATGGTCGGCCGTTTCCGTATAAGGCAGGAAGCCGATTCGGAAACCCCCGGGCGGAGCCCGACCCGGCCCGTAGGGCAATAAGTACACGGCCGCGGCACGCGGCCCTTCCGACGCGGGTCGCCGTAGACGGTGCCCCGAGGGTGAGACCCGCCGGCTCTTGCGACGCAACGCGAGCCAAACGAAGGCGAGGCCAAAGGCGAGCCCGAGTGCGAGCCCGAGCCCCCGTTCCGATAGCAAAAAAAAAGCGCCCCGAAGGACGCTTTTCGTTACGCGGGGTTGCGAGGTTTATTTGTATTCGACCGCGCCGGAGATGACCAGCCCCTTGTCTTCCATGTGCGCTTCGCCGGTGACCTGGACCACGCGGGTGGCCTGGGCCTTCATGGCGTCGAACTGCGCCTTCGAGCGCTGGGCAGCCGCGGTGTCTTCGGCCTGGCTTTCCGGTGCGCCGTCGGCGCCTGCGGCCGTGGTCATCGCGTTGGCGTAGGTCTGCGCCTTATCCGCCATGACGTCAACCCAACTGCGGTACATGTCGCCGTTGAGATGCATGCGGCTGAGGCGGCCGGCATCGCCGGTGCTGGCCATGAGGACTTCATCGAGCTTTGCGTCTTCGCCGGGGCCCACGCCGATCGCAATGGCCTGACCGTTCATCGCGGCCCAGCCTGGCATGCCGAGCATGCCGACGATGTTCGCCGGCAGAGCGGCTGGCTTGCCATCGCCGGCGAGCTTGAAGTCGCCGCCGAGCACGGCCTGGCCCATCGCCAGCAGGCCTGGGGCGTTGCGCGTAGCGAGCACGACGCGACCGGTGACCTGCGGCATCTGCGCCGCGGATGCGGCCGGCTTGAACGTGTCGATGACGATACGGACGCCGCGAATGTCGCCGAACGGCGGAATGGCGGCCTGCTGCATGGTCGAACCGAGCTTGGTGAAACTGTCGTTCATGTTGGCGAACGCGGGGCACTCGAACGGCTTGGCCGCCACGGCTTCCGACTGCGCGGTCATGAACGTGCGGATCTGCTCGACCGGCAGTGCGAGGCTGACGTCGAACGGTGCTGCTGCGTCCTGGCCCAGGCCGGGCAGCTCCACCTTCAGGCCCGAGAAGGCCTTGGTGATGTCGTCGGCAAGAGCGACGTCGACGCGCTGGTCCTGGTGGTGCAGGTCGAGCTTGGTGTAGCCGAAGCTGATCGACGGGATGCGTGCCGCGATGCGCGTGGCTTCGGTCTGGCAGCTCGGCGGCAGCACCGGGGCAGGCTCGCCGGTCTTGGCCGACTGCGCCTTGATGAAGGCGGCGAAGAGGGGATCCTTGCCGGCTGCGATCAGCGGCAGGAGGCGGGTCAGGTCGACCTGGCCGACAGCGTAGTCCTTGTAGCCCTTGTCCTTGGCCAGGTCGGCGAGGCGACCGTCTTCCTGCAGGCTCTTCTCAGGACGGTCCGCGCCCAGGGCCTGGCGGATCGTCGGCTGCGCGGCATCCGCCGGTAGCAGCGAGACCACGGCCTGCTTGCCCACGGTGGCGATGACCATCTGGACGCCGGTATCGGAAAGGGTCACATGACGGTAGGCCTGGCCGCCGGCATCGGCGGTCTCCAGCTTCTTGCCGTAGGCGGTCTCGAGGCGGCCCACGAAGGCCTCCCAGGCGGCCGGATCGGCGAGCGACACACGGGCCACGGGGCTGAGGCCGAGGCCATAGATGGCCGAGCCGGTCTTGATGTCGAGGCCGAGGTTCTTCAGTGCCGCTTCGGCGGTCTTGCCGTCGAACTCGGCGGCGACGGCCTTCATCAGGTGGGAGCCGTCCACGTTGCCCTTGGCTTCCATGTCCTGCGCGAACGCCTTCATCTGGGCGACCTGGCCAGGCAGCTCGGTGTTGACCTGGTTGAGCATCGCCTCATAGGCATCGTCGTCCAGCTTGTCGAGGCTGGCGGCCACGTACGGTGTATCGGCTGGCACGAAGGCCAGTGGGGCGTCCTTGTCCTTGTGGCCGCAGGCCGCCAGCAGCACGCTGGCGACGCCGAGCGCGATGAGTCGCTTCGTCGGTCGCATTTCGTATCCCGTTGTTTGAGTTGTCCCTTGGTCCGACCATTATGCCGGAAGCCGGGCCGAGCGCGGGATCAGCGTCCCATCACTTCCGCCAGGACGGCCATTCGCACGAATACCCCATTGCCGACCTGTTCGAGAATGCGCGACTGAGCCCCGTCGGCGACGTCGCCGGCGATCTCGATGCCCCGATTGATCGGGCCGGGGTGCATGACCAGGCAGCCCTTCGCGGCACGGGCCAGGCGCTTCGTGTCCAGGCCGAAGCGCTCGAAGTAGGCGGCTTCGTCGGGCAGGTCCGTGGTGGCCATGCGTTCTTTCTGAAGGCGCAGCATGATCACTGCGTGGGCGCCTTCGATCGCCTCGTCGAAATCGTCGTGGAGGGTCACACCGTCCAGTTCGCCCTCGGCGGGCAGCAGGGACGACGGCCCCACCAGGCGGACATCCTTCGCACCCAGTGCCGTGAAGGCATGCACATCCGAGCGGGCCACGCGAGAGTGACGTACGTCACCGCAGATGACGATGCGCAGCTTGCGAAAATCCGGATGGTGGTTGCGGATGGTCAGCGCGTCGAGCAGGCCTTGGGTGGGGTGGGCGCGGTTGCCGTCGCCGGCGTTGACCACGGCCACGCCGCTCATCGCGTGCTTCACCAGCGAGTCCGGCGTGCCCGACTCCTTGTGCCTCACGATAATCGTGTCCAGGTGCATCGCTTCGAGCGTATGCAAGGTATCGAACAGTTCTTCGCCTTTGGCCGTGGACGAGAAGCCGATGTCGAAGTTGATGACGTCGGCACCCAGCCGGCGCGCGGCCAGCTCGAACGAGGTACGCGTGCGCGTGGAAGGCTCGAAGAACAGATTGAGCACCGTACGGCCGCTCAGCAGATCGAGCTTGCGCGTGCCATGCGCGGTCGCTTCGCGCATGCTGTTGGCGCGGTCGAGCAAGCGCTCGATGGTGTCGCGCGGCAGGTTCTCGAGGGTGGTCAGGTGGCGCAGGCGTTGTGACATGACGTCGACGTCCTCAAGGTGGATAAAGCGGTTTCAGAACTGGGCGAGATGCGATTCGAGAATCACCGCGGCGGCTTCGGCGTCGATCGATTTCACATCGGATTTCTTGCGCGTGCCGGCCGCGCGCGCCGCGGCAAAGCGGCGTGCCGCCTCCTGCGAACTCATGCGTTCGTCGGCGAAGGCGACAGGCAACCCATAGCGCTCGCCGATCCGCTCGGCGAAGCGGCGCGCGGTGCGTGTCATCGGTTGTTCCTTGCCTTCGTTGTCCAGTGGCAGACCGACAACGAGTTCCGCCGGCAGCCACTCGCGGCGCAGGTTATCCATGACCTGCCAGTCAGGCTCGCCGTCGCGGACGGGCACGGCGGCAAGTGCTCGCGCGGTCCCGGTGAGGCGATTGCCGACAGCGACGCCGACGATCTTCGTCCCGACGTCGAACCCGAACAGACAGCTCATCGCGCCCCGTGCTCAGGCATGGCCGGCATAGCCGGCGATCTGGGAGGGGTCGCTGACACCTAACTTGCGCGTGGCCGCGGTCCAGCGTTCGTCCAGCGGCGTGTCGAAGATGATGCGTTCGTCGGCGCGGGTGGTCAGCCAGGCGTTGTCCATCACTTCCTGCTCGAGCTGGCCGGCTTCCCAGCCCGCATAGCCCAGCGTGACGACGGCACGGCGCGGGCCTTCGCCCTTGGCCATGGCGACGAGGATGTCGCGCGAGGTGGTGACCGACCAGTCTTCGTTCACGCGGTAGCTGGAGTCCCAGTGACCCGGCTCGCGATGAAGCACGAAACCGCGCTCCTGCTGCACGGGGCCACCGATGAGCACCGGATAGTCGGCGATCTCCGGGTCTTCGCACTGCAGTTTCATTTGCGCGAGTACGTCGCCGAGGCGGTATTCGGAGATCTGGTTGATGAGCAGGCCGACCGCGCCGTCTTCGCCGTGCTGGCAGAGAAAGGCGACGCCGCGCGCGAACGGGGGTTCGGCGAGGGTGGGCATCGCGATGAGGAATTGCCCCGCGAAGGTGTTGGCGATCGTCATGGTCTCATTGTAGCCGCTACGAACATGACTCGTGCGCGAATATTCAGCGCCATGCAGCTAGCTTGTGGGCCTATGCCAAAGGAGGCTGTCGGATGAGGAAGATGATGTTTGCAAAGGTTTTTATCGTCGCCGCGGGAGGGCTCGTCGCGTCCTCGGCGCTGGCCTCGTCACCGACCGCCTGGAACGACTACGACCAGCGCCTGACGAAGGCCTGCATCGCAGCCAGCGGCCTGAAGGATGCGAAGCCGGTCGGCGGTCCGATCCGGTACGACGATCGCGTGCCGGTGACGGCGCTGGTACTGGCCGGACGTTATCCGCAGAAGCACATGAACAACCGGCCGGGACGGGAGCTGTGCGTCTGGGATCGCAAGGCCGGCAAGGCGTATATCAGCGAAGCCGACCAGCTGTTGCCCAAATAGAAGCTGTTGCCCAAACAGAAAATGTGGGAGCCGCTTCAGCGGCGAAAAGCCAACGGAGCGGGATAGCCGGAAGCTTCATCCCAAGGCTCGGCTGGCCCGCTGCCGCGGGATCGCCGATGAATCGGCTCCCACAACGATTCAGTAATTCCGCAGCACATTGCCCGGCAAGAACTGCCAGGTGCGCGTGATGTACAGCTCGTCCACTCGTGTCTTGTCCGCCGGCAGGGTGGGGAAGGGCGCGGCGAGGCGCACGATGCGCTGGGCGGCCTCGTCGAGCAGCTTGTGCCCCGAGCTCTTGATCACGTCCATGCTCTTGATCGAGCCGTCGCGGTTGAGGCCCACCGTGAGCACCAGCTCACCGTAGACACCCTGACGCCGGGCCTCATCCGGATAATTCAGGTTGCCGACGCGCTCCACGCGACCGACCCAGCCCTTCATGTAAGCGGCGTAGACGTACTCGCGGGTGTTCGACGAGATGAATTTCTTCTTCGGGCGCTTGGCATATGCCTGCGACTGCTCGCGGACCTCGGCCGACAGCTTCGCCATCTCGAGCTTGCGCTGCACTTCCTCGTCCGAGACCGGCACGGGCCGTTCCTTCCGCTCGACCTGCTCCTTGCTGGAGTCGACGGTGAAGCCCGTCTCCCCGGAGGTGGTCAGCAACTGGGCGGGGGTGCGCTCGGTGGGCGCCGGCGCCTGTGCGTCCCTGGGCTGTGCGGTCAGGCCCTGGTTGGGCGTCGGCAACGGGCCGGACACCGGCTCGGACGGGCGCGCGGCCTTGTCCTGGTCGCCGCCGCCCGAATTGCTCGCCTGGGCAAGGAAGTCGGCCTTGTCCGGCTGCTCCTGGTTGGCGACGTCCACAAGGGTGACGTCGAGCGTGGGAACGCTCGGTTTGGGCTTCTCCGCATCGAAGGTGATGCCGAGGATGACGACACCGTGCAGCAGCAGCGAAAACAGCAGGGTCGCGCCGAACAGGTCGGCGCCGGTGGTACGGGTCGTCATCGGGCCTCGATTGCGTCGAACAGCAGCCCCGCGATGTTAATGCCGAACTGGGCGTCCAGTTCGCGGATACAGGTCGGAGATGTGACGTTGATCTCGGTCAGGTAGTCGCCGATGACGTCCAGGCCGACGAAGCGCAACCCACGGCGGACCAGTTCCGGGCCGACCTGGGCGGCGATCCAGCGGTCGCGGTCGGAGAGCGGTCGGCCTTCGCCCCGTCCGCCGGCGGCCAGGTTGCCGCGGAATTCGTCGCCCTGGGGGATACGGGCCAGGGCATAGGGCACCGGTTCGCCATCGATCAGGAGGATGCGCTTGTCGCCTGCCGTGATTTCGGGAATGTACTTCTGGACCACCGTGAAGTTGCGGGAGCCATCGAGCAGGGTCTCCAGCATGGAGTTGAGGTTGGCGTCGCCGTGCTTGACCCGGAAGATGCCCCGGCCGCCCATGCCGTCCAGCGGCTTGAGGACCACCTCGCCATGCTCGGCGACGAAACGGCGAAGCTCGGCGGCATCGCGCGAGACCAGGGCCGGGACGATGCACTGGGGGAAATCGAGCGAAAAGAGCTTTTCGTTGCAGTCACGCAGGCTGCGCGGGTCGTTGATCACCTTGCAGCCGGCGCGCTGGGCGCGCTCCAGGACCATGGTGTCGTAAATGAACTGGGCGTCCACCGGCGGGTCCTTGCGGGCGAGGACGATGTCGACCTCGGCCAGCGGGCGCCATGTCGGCTCGCCCAGGGTGAACCAGCCGCTCGGATCCTCTTTCACCGTCAGGGGGCGCAGGCGTGCCCAGGCCTCGCCGCTGCGCAATGCCAGGTCGCCCTGCTCCATGTAGAACAAGGTGTGGCCCCGGCGGGAGGCCTCCAGCAACATGGCGAAGGTGGAGTCCTTGGCGATCTTGATGGCGCGGATGGGGTCCATCAGGACCGCAACGGAGAGCGACATGGGAGGTGTCCGGAAGAGCAGGAAAGGTGCCAAGTCTAGTGGGGGAGGGGTCGCAATTTCACAAGGAATTTTCCCTTTAAGAACAATTCATCTTGACGGCGACCCGGCCAACCATTAAACAGCGAACGGGAGGAACGCCGAAGAGCGGACCACCGGAGCCCAGGTTCCGGGAGACGACCCAGCGCACGGATCAGCCGGCATCAAACCAGCTATCCTGCGGTGGGATTTGCGGTTTTTTTGTGCGTGCTACGGGGGCGCAGTGAACGAAAACGGACGTGGTACCGATCTGACCGGCTTGCGGGTCATGGTCATCGACGATTCGAAAACCATCCGACGCACGGCCGAGACCCTGCTGAAGAAGGAAGGCTGCGACGTTCTGACCGCGGTCGATGGGTTCGAGGCGCTGGCAAAGATTTCCGACCAGAAGCCGAACATCATCTTCGTCGACATCATGATGCCGCGCCTGGACGGCTACCAGACCTGTGCGCTGATCAAGAACAACGCCCAATTCCGCGGAACGCCGGTGATCATGCTGTCCTCCAAGGACGGTCTGTTCGACAAGGCGCGCGGACGCATCGTGGGCGCGGAGCAATACCTCACCAAACCATTCACCCGCGACGAGCTCCTCGGCGCGATTCATCGTTACGCGACGGCGAGCTGACCAAAACTCCGCTTATCGACGTCCAGGGGGACGTGTGGCAAAAATTCTGATCATTGACGACTCGCCGACCGACGTACGCGTGTTCACCACGCTGCTGGAGAAGGCGGGTTTCTCCGTTTCCAGCGTCGACAACGCCGAGTCGGGTATCGATAGCATCCGTGCGAGCAAGCCTGACCTGGTCATCATGGACGTCATCATGCCCGGCATGAACGGCTTCCAGGCCACCCGGACGCTTAGCCGCGATCCGGCCACGTCCGACGTGCCCGTGGTGATGATCACGACCAAGTCCATGGAAACGGACCGCGTGTGGGGGCTGCGCCAGGGTGCGAAGGCCTTCATCACCAAGCCGGTGAACGAGAAGGAACTGCTCTCGACCATCGCCAGCCTGCTGCCGAACAAGCATTGAGGGCGCCATGAGCGAGAATGCGGCACAAACGCCTTTCGAACTGCTCGCCCATTACGAACGCGCCTGCCTGGCGCACTCCGCCGGCGCGCCCGAGCGGGTCGAATCGCTGGGCCTGTGGCGTGGCATCGGCTTCCGTATCGGTCGCCGTGCCTTCGTCAGCGGCATCGAGGAGATCAACGAACTGCTCGCCGTGCCGCCGCTGACCAATGTGCCAGGCACGCAGCCCTGGCTGATGGGTGTGGCCAATGTTCGCGGCAACCTGGTTCCGGCGATCGACCTGGGCCGGTTCCTGTTCGACGAGCGCACGCCTTCATCCGAACGTACGCGGTTGCTGCTGGTCCGCCAGCACGGCGGTACGGTGGGACTGCTGGTCGACGAGGTGTTCGGCCAGCGCACCATGGACGAGTCGCAGCGCGGTACCGGTAACGAAGAACTCGATCCGCGCCTGGCGCGGTTCGTCGCGGAAAACGTACAGCTGGGCGAGCAATCGTTCGGGCTTTTCAGCATGAGCCGCCTGGTTCGTGCGCCGGATTTCCGGCAGGCGGCGCTCTAAGCGCTTCCATGGGGGACGGGACGGCCGGGTGGCCGCCCCGCAACAGGATAGGCGGGAGCGGTAACGCGCCTGCGATGGGAACGGAGGGGCGGCCAGTGCGGCCGCTTCGTCATGCCGACGACCTCATTCGGGGCGCGGTGACTAGCTTTGCCAGGTTTGGTCGAGGTGAGTATGAGTACGACAACAGGGGGCGCAGGCCGGGAACGTGGTTACACGATGGTTATCGTGGCCCTGCTTCTGGCTATCGGTTTGGCGTCGGTCGACTTCTGGTGGCTGAACATCAAGAACGGTGAGGATCGCGAGGCCATCGCGCTGACGACCCAGGTGCAGGTGCTTTCGCAGCAGACCGCGAAGTACGCACTCGAGGCATCGGACGGCAACCGCGATTCCTTCCGCGAACTGGCAGCCACGCGTAACACCATCGATTCGGCGGTGCAGCGACTGGTCAAGGGCGATGAGAAGACCGGCATGCCTTCCTACGCGGAGAACGACGCGACGCCGTCGGGTCGCTCGGTGGGCGCCCTGGCCAACGCCTGGCACCAGCTGGACGCGGACATCGGCAAGATCCTCTCGAACAAGGACCTGGTCCTGAGTTCAGGTGAGCGCGCCGACCTGTTCTCCAAGCAGATGCCACTGCTGAACTCGCGTACCGACGAGGTGCTGAACATCGTCCAGCAGAAAAACGCTTCGTCCGAGCAGACCTTCACCATCGCGCGCTGGATGCTGATGGCCGACCGCATGATCCGCCGCGTGCAGGAAATCCTGCAGGGTGGCGACGGTGCGCAGTCCGCGGCCGATGGCTTGTCCCGCGATGCCCAGCTTTACGGTGCGGTGCTCAAGGGCCTCATCGACGGCAACGCCGACGGCGGCGTTCGCGCGATGACCGACACCAACGCGCGCAAGATTCTCGAAGGCATGCAGACCTCGTGGGGCGACTTGGTCGACCCGGTGGCCCAGCTGGTCGCGGCATCGCCCAACCTGCAGGACGTGAAGCGCGCCGGTAACCAGGCATCGCTGGACTCGCAGACCGTTCTGCTCCGCGCGAACGAATCCGCGGACCAGATCGCGAAGAAGTTCCGCCTCTTCCCGAACGTGGGCTGGGGTCTCGTCGGCGCACTCGCCACGGTAGCCTTCGCCCTGCTGCTCGTCGTGACCCTCGTGCGCGACCAGCGTCGCCGCCTCGAGAGCACCTCGGAATTGAACCAGCGCAACCAGACCGCGATTATGCGGTTGCTGGACGAGATGGGTACGCTCGCCGAAGGCGACCTGACCATCAAGGCCACGGTGACCGAAGACATCACCGGCGCGATCGCGGACGCCATGAACTCCGCGGTCGACGAGATGCGCAACCTCGTCACCACGATTAACGAAACGGCGGTTCGCGTCTCCGCGGCGGCACAGGAAACGCAGGCGACCGCCATGCACCTCGCCGACGCGGCCGAGCAGCAGGCGCAGCAGATCACCTCGGCGACGTCGGCCATCAACCAGATCGCGACCTCGATGGATACCGTGTCGAAGGATTCGGCGGAGTCGGCCGACGTGGCGCAGCGCTCGGTGCAGATCGCATCGCGCGGCGCGGAAGTGGTGCGCGAGACGATCCAGGGCATGGACTCGATTCGTGACCAGATCCAGGAAACCTCGAAGCGAATCAAGCGGCTGGGTGAGTCGTCCCAGGAGATCGGCTCGATCGTGGAACTGATCAACGACATTGCCGAGCAGACCAACATCCTCGCACTCAACGCGGCCATCCAGGCGGCCTCGGCCGGCGAGGCGGGTCGCGGTTTCGCGGTCGTCGCGGACGAAGTGCAGCGCCTCGCCGAACGCTCGGCGAGCGCGACCAAGCGAATCGAAACGCTGGTGCAGACCATTCAGTCCGATACCAACGAGGCGGTCAGTTCGATGGAACAGACCACGGCCGAGGTGGTCGCCGGTGCCCGACTGGCCGAGGACGCGGGTACCGCGCTGGGCGACATCGAGCGCGTCTCGAACGATCTGTCGGCACTGATTCAGAACATCTCCGCCGCGGCACGCCAGCAGTCCGCTGCGGCGACCGATACCTCGGCAACGATGAACGTCATCCAGGAGATCACGTCGCAGACGTCGTTGGGCGCGAGCCAGACGGCCGAATCGATCGGCAACCTGGCCCAGCTCGCGAACGACCTGCGCCTGTCCGTCGCGAACTTCAAGCTGCCGGGCTGATGCAGTGAGACTTCAAGACCATACCGATTTCACCACGCTGCATTGGGTCAAGGCGGAGCTCGACGACGCCCTGTCCAAGGCACGCCAGGCCCTCGAGTCGTATGTCGAGGATTCTCGCGACGCCTACGTCATGCACACCTGCGCCGCCGACCTGCACCAGGTCCACGGCACGCTGCGTATGGTCGAGCTTTATGGCGCCGCGATGGTCGTCGGCGAGATGGAGCAGCTGGTCGCCGCATTGATCGACGATCGCGTCGCCCACCGCGATGACGCCTATGCCGCGCTGATGCGCGGCATGATGCAGATGCCCGATTACCTCGAGCGTCTGCAGAGCGGTCATCGCGACGTGCCGATCGTGCTGCTGCCCCTGCTCAACGATCTGCGTGCGAGCCGCGGCGAGCAGTCGTTGCACGAGTCCGCGCTGTTCACGCCCAACCTCGATACCATGCTGCCGATCGGCGCCCCCGGAGCGAGCGACCCGGCCGTGGCCGAGGCGCATCGCGCCGAGTTGGCCGAGTTGCGCGTGCGTTTCCAGCAGCAGTTGCTTGCATGGTTCCGTGGGCAGGGCAACGAGCGTCAGTTGCTCGGCATGCGTGCCACGCTCGACGCGATCGCCGCGCGCTGCTACACCATCGCCGGCCGTCGCCTGTGGTGGATCGCCGCCGGTGTCCTTGAAGGCCTCGAACGCGGGGTATTGCGTGCCCACGAAAAAGACGTCCGCCAGCTGATCGGTCGCGTCGATCGTTCCATTCGCGAGCTCGTGGAAGGCGGTGAGGATGTCCTGCTCACCGGCGAATCCGACGATCTCGCGCGCAAGCTCCTTTATTACGTTGCCCAGGCCAAGACCGGCAGCGACCGGATCGAGGAACTGCGCCAGACCTATCGCCTGGACGGCCTGCTGCCGCGCGCCGCCGAGCTCGAACACGCCCGTGGCTCCATGTCCGGGCACAACCGCGCGCTGCTCGACACGGTGTCGGCGGCGATCAAGGAAGACCTGCTGCGGGTGAAGGAATCGCTCGATCTTTTCCTGCGTCGCCCCGACGGCGACCCCGCACAGCTTGGCCCCCAGGCCGAGGTGCTCGACCGCGTCGGCGATACGCTGGGCATGCTTGCCCTGGGCGTGCCGCGCCGCGTCGTCGGCGAGCAACGCCGGATCCTCGGCGAGATCGCCACCGGGCAGCGTCTGCCCGACGAAGAGTCCTTGCTCGACGTGGCCGGTGCGCTGCTCTATGTCGAAGCCTCGCTGGACGACCATATCGAACGCCTCGGCGCGGAAGGCGAGGGCGACGCCCCGGTTTCCGATTCGGGTCCGTCGCCGCTGCCGCGTAGCGAAGCACGACACATCCTTTCCACGTTGATGCGCGAAGCCACGACCAATACCTCGAAGGTGAAGGACGCGATCGTCGCCTTCGTCGAATCGTCGTGGGATCACGCCCAGCTCGAGGGCACGCCCGAGCTCATGGGCGAGATCGGCGGCGCCATGCGCATGCTCGGCGCGCCGCGCCCGGCCGAGCTCTCCGACGGCATCGGCCTGTTCATTCACCGTGAACTGCTCGGCGACCGCCGCGTGCCCAACGGCGCGCAGATGGATCGCCTCGCCGACGCGCTGGCCGCGCTCGAGTATTACCTGGAAGCCGCGCGCGAACATCGCGGTGGCCTCGAGCACATTCTCGATGTGACCCAGCAGAGCCTTGCCGAACTCGGCTACTGGCCGGTTCCGGTCGTGGACGAGCCGGTATCGCTCGGTGACGCCGCGCTGGAGGCGATCGACACCGCCGCCATCGAACACATCGCCGTGCCCTCGACCAGTGTCGACACTGGCGAGACCGTCTCCAGCTTTGCCGAAACCTTCGACCTTCTCGACGAGCCGCCCACCGAGGCGGAGATCGAAGCGGCGCAGGCGCATGCCAGCGAAGCCGTGGCTCACGATACGGCCGCTGCCGCGACGGGCGAGGAAGACTGGGTCGAGATCGAAGAAGAAGTCGAGCAGGAGGTCGGTGGCAACGGCAATGCCGAGTTCGCTGGCTTCCAGATCACCGTCGATGGTATCGACGACGAGATTCGCGAGATTTTCCTCGAGGAAACCGAGGAAGAGATCGGCAACCTGCTCGCCGCGCAGGGCGCCTGGCTCAAGGATCCGGAACGGATCGAGGCGCTGGTGCCGATCCGTCGTTCGTTCCACACGCTGAAGGGCTCCGGCCGCCTGGTCGGCGCGCGCCTGCTGGGCGAGTTCGCCTGGAAGGTCGAGAACATGCTCAATCGTGTTCTGGACCAGACGATCACCCCGCACGACGGTGTGCAGGCACTCATCCGCCATGCAGTGGATGCGCTTCCGCAGCTCAAGTCCGCGCTGGAAGGCGAGTCGACCCCGGGTGCGCCGATCGCCGCGATCATGGAAACGGCCGATCGCCTGGCCATGGGCGACAGCGCCTTCGTCGAAGACGTGGCGAAGAGCTCGGTCCATACCGTTCGCACCAAGGTCAAGCGTCGTGTCCCGCGCGACACCATCGCCGCTGTGCCGACCGCCGCGTTCGCCGGATACGGCCACACCCCGTCGGAACCGGTCGAGGCGACACCGATGGAGCCGCCGTACGTGGCCCCTCCGCTGCCCCCGGTCGACGCGGTCCTGCTGGATATTCTGCGTACCGAGGTGGCTCAGTACCTGCACGTCATCCGCGCCAACCTCGCCCTTGCCGGCGACGGCGAGCTGCCGGTGGACGACGGCCTGCTGCGTGCCGTGCATACGTTGCACGGTGCTATCGGCATGGTCGACATCCCGGTGCTGATCCAGGTGCTCGCGCCACTCGAGGGCCTGATCAAACGCGTCCGCGCCAGTGGCGTGCCGCTGCGCCCGGCGGGCGTGGACGCGCTCACCGACGCGGCCGATCTGGTCGATCACGTGATGGACCAGTTCGACGCGCCCGATCCGCGCGTCCCCGACGTGTCCGCCCTCGCCGCGCAGATCGTCGCGCTGCGTGACGAACAGCCGGAAGCCACCGTCGCTCATATCCTGTACGAGCCCGACCCGCAGCCGCTGGAAGACGAAGCGGCGGTCGACGACGCACCTGCGGCTCACGAGGTGCTTTCGTTCGAGGAGCCGGCTGGCGAACTCGACGACGCGCTCGCGGACATCACGTTCGAAGAGGACGAGCTGGAAGCATTCCTGCGCGACAGCGCGGCGCCGTTCGCGGAGCCCGCTGCGGATCCCGTCGTGGATCCCGTCGTGGAGCCCGTCTCGGAGCCCGCCATCGAGACCTCGCTCGACGCCGAAGCGCCCGTGCACGACGACCTCGTGCCGACGAACGCCACGCCCGAAAGTCTCGAAGCCGAACTCGAAGCCATGTTGGCCGGCGAGCTCGCCGCACGTGAATCGGCTGCGGCCGAGCACGCGCAGCACGTCGCCGAGGCGCCGGCGGAGCCTGCCACGGCCGCCGATGCGCCGGATGAGAACGATGCCATCCCGGATATCGAACTCACGCCGATCGAAACGGCGGACGCGACGTCCGACCTAACCGCCGAGCTGCTCGCTTCGTTCGAGGGCTTCCAGATCGACAAGCCGGAAGGCGAGGTCAAGCCGATCCTGAAGTACGACGCCGAAGAAGATGCCGCATGGCGTTCGCTCATCGGCGGTCTCGCCGACGAGCCGGCTGTCGAGGAAGCGGCCCTGCCGCAGCCGATGTCGCACGATGGCGACGTTCTGCACACCGACGATGGCCTGGTCGAGCCCCGCCTCGACGATGAGGAAGCGGTCGACGAGACGGCTTCGGAAGAAGAGGGGTTCCTCGCCGACGAAGCGTTCGCGCTGGATGCGTCGACGCCCGTTGCCACCGTCGAGCACACGGAGTCGACGGAACTTGCCGATATCGACGAGCCCGTCGCGGCCCCGGTTCCGGAGCTGTCGCCGTACGCCGATATCGACCCCGACCTTCTCGAGGTCTTCGTCGAAGAGGGGCGCGAGATCCTCGACCACGCCGACGGCGCCCTCGCGGCCTGGCGCACCGATCCGCAGACGGCGGAGCACGTCACCGCTCTCCAGCGTGACCTGCATACGCTCAAGGGCAGTGCGCGCATGGCCGGCCTGGCTGTCGTGGGCGATCTTGCCCACGCCATGGAGGCCCTGCTCGACGCGGTGGCCGGTGGCCAGCGCGAGAGCGACCGCCCGTCCATCGAGGCCACCGAGGTAGGCTTCGACCGCCTTCACGGCATGATCCAGAGCATCGCCCTGGGTCGCGCCATTACCCTCAACGACGCCGACATCGAGCCGTTCGCACGGCTCGCCGGTGCGCCGATCGCCCCGGACACGCTCACGGCGGAAAGTTACCGCGAAGAGCGCGAAGCGGCGATCATGGAGCCATCGCCGATTTCCAGCTTCGAAGCGCTGGACGACGTCGAGACGATTCCCGTCCTCGATCGCGATCTGCCGGAGCTGTTGCCGGAGTTCGAGGAAGAGGAGCTCCAGCGCTCGTCGCAGGAACAGATCCGTGTCCGCGCCGACATGCTCGACACGCTGGTGAACCATGCGGGCGAAGTGTCGATCTACCGTTCGCGCCTGGAACAGCAGACGGCCAGTTTCCGTTCGACGCTCACCGAGCACGAGCAAACGGTCAGCCGCCTGCGCAGCCAGCTGCGCATGCTCGAGATCGAAACCGAGGCGCAGATCATCGCGCGCTACCACCAGGAACACCGTGAGACGGGCGCGACGAACTTCGATCCGCTCGAGCTCGATCGCTTCTCGCAGTTGCAGCAGTACTCGCGGGCGTTGGCCGAGTCGGTGTCCGATCTGGTGTCCCTGCAGACGATCCTCGACGAGCTGACCCGTCAGTCCGAAAACCTCCTGCTCCAGCAGCAGCGAGTGAACGCGGAACTGCAGGAAGGCCTGATGCAGACGCGTATGTTGCCGTTCGACGCCATGGTGCCCAACCTGCGCCGTACGCTGCGCCAGGCGGCCGGCGATGTCGGCAAGCGGGCCCAGCTGGTGGTGGAAGGCGCCAACGGCGAAATGGATCGCAACATGCTCGACCGCATCAAGGCGCCGTTCGAGCACATGCTGCGTAACGCGGTCGCCCACGGTATCGAAGCTCCCGAGGCACGCGAGGCCACCGGCAAGAACCCGGAAGGCACCGTGCGCATCCAGGTGTCGCGCGAAGCCACCGAGGTGGTCGTGCGCCTGTCCGACGACGGCGCCGGCATGGATCGCGACGCGATCCGGGCCAAGGCCATCGAGCGTGGCTTGCTGCGTCCGGACGCCCGTGTCTCCGACGACCAGATCTTCCAGCTCACCCAGGTCCCGGGTTTCTCCACGGCGGAGAAGGTGACCCAGGTCGCGGGTCGCGGTGTCGGCATGGATGTGGTCGCCAACGAGATCAAGCAGCTTGGCGGCACGTTGGGCATCGAATCGCAGAAGGGCGTCGGCACGACGTTCGTGATGCGCCTGCCGTTCACCCTCGCGGTGACCCAGGCACTGATCGTACGCATCGGCGAAACCAACTTCGCGATCCCGATGACCTCCGTGCACGGCGTGGCGCGCGTCGCTCCCAACGAGCTGGCGCACCGCATGGCCGATGCGGAACCGAGCTTCGATTACCTCGGCGACGACTACACCATCCACGACCTTCCGCAGCTGCTCGGCGTGCACGTGGTCTCCTCGCCCGAGGAAGGCGACGTGCCCCTGCTGCTCGCTCGCTCGGGCGACCTGCGCGCCGCGATCCGCGTCGATGCCGTGCTCGGCTCGCGCGAAATCGTGGTCAAGCCGGTCGGGCCGCAGGTCAGCTCGGTGCCGGGCATCCTCGGTGCGACGATCATGGGCGACGGCTCGGTGCTGATGATTCTCGACCTCGCGCCGATGGTGCGCCACGGTGTGGCACGCCGCGCGTTCGAGGCCGAGGCCGCCATCCCGCACGCTCCGCGTGTGCAGGACGAGGTGCGCGTCAAGCCACTGGTCATGGTGGTCGACGATTCGATCACCATGCGCAAGGTCACCGGCCGCGTGCTGGAACGTCACGAGTTCGAAGTGATGACGGCAAAGGACGGCGTGGACGCCCTCGAGAAACTCAACGAGCGCGTGCCGGACCTGATGCTGCTCGACATCGAAATGCCGCGCATGGACGGCTATGAACTGGCGACGCAGATGAAGGCGGACGAACGCCTGGCGGGTGTGCCGATCATCATGATCACCTCGCGTACCGGCGACAAGCATCGCCAGCGCGCGTTCGATATCGGTGTCGAACGCTACATCGGCAAGCCGTACCAGGAGAACGACCTCATCGTGCAGATCAACGACGTGCTCGGAGTGACCCATGGCTGATCGCGAGCCGTCGGTCGCCCTGCTGTTCGACGACGCGGCGCTCGCCGCGCACCTGCGCGACGCCCTCGTCGCTCACGGTGCGCGGATCGTCTACGAGTCGGACCTGCGGGCCTTCGCACCGGCCGAACTGGTCGGCTCCTCCGCCGACGTGGTCGTGGTCGATCTCGACGACCCCAGCGATAGCGACCTGGACCGTCTCTACGACACGGTCGAAGGCGGCCACCCGCGCCTTGTCTTCAACGACGCCGATGCCAGCCGCCATCTCGAAGGCTGGGATCGCGCCCGCTGGGCGCGACATCTGGCCGCCAAGCTGGTTGGCACGACGCCGATGGATCCGCCTCGTCCCGAGGATGCACGTGCCATCGAGCCGCGTATCGAAGCGATCGCCGGCGTCGCCGCGCCGGCCGAGGAAGCGCTCGACGAACCGCTGGTGGACGAGCTCGCCATCACCGGCAGCCACGGCTATGCGGAATCGCCGATGGTGCTCCGTGACGATGGCGGGGCCGTCGCCGCGGTCGACGAAGCGCCTGGCGCAGGTGCCAGCGACGACCTGGACGATTCCATCCGCTTTTCCGAGCCGCCGGCCGATTCGGCGGAAGAAGGCGAGGGGACGGATCCGCTCGCACTCGCTGCCGAACTCGAGGCGCTGCTGGCCGACAGCGACGCGGACTCGATCAATGGATCCGATGGCCTCGAAGATGTTCCCTCCGCGCCGCTGGAGCTCACCGAGCTGGCGTCGCTGGATCTGTCCGGTTTCGAAGTCGTCGACGAGGCACCTCCGCCCGCCCCCGCGGTCGAGCGGGAATTCGACATCGGTCAGTTCAGTTTGTCTGCCGACGCCGAGGGTGCGGCACAGGCACATGAGCTGCGCGAGCCTTCAATACAGATCGAATCGCGCGCCACGCAATACGTACCTCCGCCGGTTCCCGAGTGGGACCTGGTCGACCATGACACGATCGTCATCGAGACGCCGGTCCACGGTAAACCCGCGGATTTCGGGATCGAGACCATGAGCGCCGCGGAATTCCTCGCCCAGGATATCGTCGACGACGGCTCGCACGGTCTCGAGGCAGGCATGTCGCTCCAGCTCGTTTCGATGGAAGAGGCCGTTGCGCCGCGTACCGATGGCGACTTCTCCCATGAGATGTTCCTCGAGGGCAGCAACCGCGCGGTGCGCCGCATCGTCGCCCTGGGTGGCGCGCGCGAGAGCGAAACGACGGTGGCGACTTTCGTCGCCGCGTTACCCAAGCGCATGCCCGCCGTCATCCTGGTCGCGGTGCACCACGACGCCGATCCGAAGGATTTCGCGCAGCGCCTCGGCCGTGCACGCGTAGCCACCGACGGATCGCATACGGAGCACGGGGAGATCCTCGTCGTACCGCGTGGTTCGCACGTGCAGATTCGCCGCGACGGCAGCGTCACGGTGCGCGAGGACGGCAGCCCGAGTTCCGCGGCCGGCCCGTCGATCGACGGCATCTTCAGCACGCTTGCGGGCGGCTTCGGCTCCGACGCCCTGGCGATCGTTTTCGCCGGTCGCGGCAACGACGCGGTGGCCGGTTCGCAGGCGGTGTACGACGCCGGTGGCCGTGTCTGGGTCGAGACGGTCGCCCCCGAGGTCGAAACGGGACATATGGTTGCCGGCATTCGCGAGGAACGCGTGGCGGGCTTCGCCGGCGACGTTCATGCGCTGGCGCAGAAACTGATCGAGGAATTCCCATGAGCGAGCCGTTACCGCGCGAAATCCGCTGCGTCCTGATTCCCAGCGGCGGCGTTCGTCTGCTCCTGCCCAATGCCGCGGTGGCCGAAGTCATCACGCTGACCGGTGTCGAACCCGTCGCCGATGCGCCGCAATGGCTGGTCGGTCGGATTACCTGGCGCGGCTGGCGGGTACCGCTGGTGCGTTTCGACCATGTCGCGGCGCTTCCGGAAGAGGGCAGCGCGCAGGCGCCGCGCGTGGCGGTGCTGAAGGGCGTGAGCAATCATCCCGACATGCCCTATCTCGCGGTCCTGACGCACGGCTTCCCCCGCCTGACCACGCTCAACGCGGAGCTCCTGCTGCCCACGCACGACGGCCACGAGCTTCCCTTTGGCGTCCGCGCGCGCGTCCTTGTCCGCGACGACACGGCGGTGATCCCGGATCTGGAGGCGCTGGAAGAGACCCTGGTAGGCATGCTCGCCGAGGCGTGACCTCTCCTCGCACCTCGATCATGGCTCGCCTTCGGCCTCGCGGGCTCGGCTGCGCCATCGCTCTCTACACTTGGGCGTTTCGCGGGGGAGACCTTGGTGTCCACCCTCGCTGCTCAGACAGTCCTCCGCGCTCGAAAAGGAAGGCCGCTCCGCGGCCGTGTATCTATTTGGCCTACGGCCACTCACTTGTCCGGAACTCGCCTCGAGGGTGGACACCAAGGTCTCTCACGACGATACGGTTGAGTGGAAGGAGAGCCGGCGGCGGGGGGTGGGCACCGACGGTTCTGCGCCGCCGCGTTCACGCCCGAAGCGGCGCATCACAGCGGACCCCAAAGCGGGTCACACAGCGAATGTCTTATCGTTCTTCGTCAGGCTCCACGCACCCTGCGTGATGCCCGCTTGGCCACCATCGATGGTCTGCTTTCGGTATTTCCACTGGATGGCGGCATACCTGAGTGAAATCGTTTCGACAGGTAAAGGACTATCGCCGACCCCGAGCGAGATCTGCGAGATGAGAACACTCTTGAGTTGAATCTCAAGATACTTGACGCGTTTGCCGTCACCGGCGTCGCGGTAGAGATCGATCTGCGCTGACTGAAACGTCGTTCCCCCCGAAAGAGCCTGGTATAGCAGTGGACTCGATGAATCGACTTCCTTGAGCACAGCCATATCGCCGTGCTCGGTGCGGCCTATGGTGTGTCCCCCGGCAGTGGAGGCGTACGCAGAGGAAGGCTGACGCATCTGGTGGCGCAACGCGTTAAGCTCGATCCACTGACTGTGTTCCTTGTCCATGGACTCGCCCAACAAGTCGGGTCCGGACAGTTGTAGATAGACGCTTTTCATGACGTTCCTTTCAGGGGTGTGTGGGCCTTTCAGCGCCTCATGCCGACGCGCTGCATGGGTGGCTTTCTATAGGTTTTCGCTCGCGAAAACATGAGAAGAACGGATGCCGATTTTTCTCGTACGACGTCCGTTCATCCACTCAGCCAGCGTGCATGAATGGCATCCCGTCGATACATGAATGCGCGACATTTACGTGCTTTCGAAACCGATGTCGTCCGACTACTATCCGCGCCGGATCTCGCCCGACCGGTCACGCGGAATGGTGAGAGCATTCGTAGTCGAACAAGGAGCATCACCATGCATGGGAAGTCATCGTGCGAGCGTGCCACCGATATCAAGGGAAGGATCGAAGCTATTCCCGGCGCAATGCGCCAGATGGGCTGGGGTGTATCTGCTGCGCTGATGGAGCGCTGGATTCACTCGCCCGCTTCGGTGCTTCCGAGTGAGTGGAAAGGCAAGGACACGCCCGATCCTCGGGGCCTGTCTTCAGGGCATCTGGACCAACAGATCGTTCGAATGAGTTGGGCTATGGCGAATTCACGCGTACGCATCGCGACGAGTGCCTTGCACGCAAAAATGGCTAACGGCCCGGCGAGAGGATGGTTGGCTGAGCGCGTGGCATCGCTGCCTTGGGGCGCGAATGGCCGTATGCCGTTCGGTAGTCTGAAGGATAGCGCCATCCAGCTGGACAGGACCTGCCAATCGAATTTCGAAGCATTTGGTGACGAGTGGGATACGATGGATGACCTCTACGGAAGCTTGGGCATGGCTACGGTGAAGGTTGCGCTTATCGGTGAAGCGAGGCGCGATGCAGGAACCGGAAGGCTGTCGCTTCAGGTCAGTCACGCCGGGTTCTACATTCGCGACACTTACGACTTCAACGATTTTCAGTACCTCGGAACGTGGACGAAGAACGGCGTGCTCAGTAAGGCGCAGATGGTCATGAATACGGCACTGGACGGGATGGCGTTTCGCTGGGGCGGCGAGCCGATCGGCAACGTGTTCAATCATGATTTCGATACCTACCGATGCGTGACCGGATTCGGCGGCGATTTCGTTATTTACTCCGATGTCCACTGGGAACCGGCGAACCTGCTGCTCCAGCTGACGTGATGGCGATGAAGGCCGTTCTTGCCACGCTAGTCGTTGTCACCGGGTTCGCCCTCTACCAGGCCTCCAACTGGTGGGAGCGCGCCTATGCGGCGTACGATTCTTCGGAGATCAGTCCTGACGGCTGCTTCCGTATCGATACATACGAGCCGTTCTGGATTCTCCCATCGATGTTCCATCGAAGCCCGGATCCAGACCCGACGATTCGTAACCATCTCGGTCGACCATGGGGAGACGCCATCTTTAAGCGTGCCTATCAAATAGGCACCGGTGAGTTACTCGGCGAGACGGTCATTTTCGACCCTGTCGGGCCGCCTGAAATCATCGATTGGGGTCGGGGATCGAAGCCCGGGAGACGTGTCGTCGTCGCCAACGGCTTTCCGCTCTTCGACTCCAATCGCTGCTCTGATGATGCAACTCTGGCGAAACTCGAGGCGTTCTACGAACGCCAAAGAGAGGCCAACCAGCCGGTGGTGGATACGTGGAGGAAGCAACGAATGCAGGAGGCAGCAGAAGATGAGAAGCGATGATTGCAGGACCGGCCTCACGTCGCCTGGTGGGGCCGGCGTCCCGCCGGTTCCCGTTCAGCTGACATGATGGCGATGAAGGCCATTGTTGCCACGCTAGTCGTCGTCACCGGGTTCGCCCTCTACCAGGCCTCCGACTGGTGGGAGCGTGCCTATGCAACCTACGATTCTTCGGAGGTGAGTCCCGACGGCTGCTTCCGTATCGATACGTATGAGCCGTTCTGGATTCTGTCGTCGAAGTTTCACCGAAGCCCGGATCCTGATCCGATGATTCGTAACAGTCTCGGCAGACCATGGGGAGACGCCATCTTTAAGCGCGCCTACGAAATAAGTACCGGTGAGGTTCTCGGAGAAACCGTGGTATTCGACCCCGTGCCCCCCGCCAACCTTGTCTATTGGGGAGACACGGCGGAGCCCGGACGTCGCGTTGTGTTCGCGAACGAGTTTCCGCTGTTCGATTCCAGTCGCTGTTCTGACGATACGACTCTGGCGAAACTCGAGGCGTTCTACGAACGCCAAAGGGAAGCCAACCAGCCGCTGGTGGATGCGTGGAGGAAGCAACGAATGCAGGAGGCCGCAGGAAATGAGAAACCGTGACTATCGGATCGTTCTCAGGTCAGCGGTGGTGCCCTGCCAGACAGTCTCGCGCCCGGCGACGTACTGGGATTGAGATCAGCGCATTACCCCCTTGACGTGTAAATGAGAATCGTTATCATCAGAGCCGAACCCTTTACCGGAGCTCGGCCATGTTGATGAGAACGCTTCCCCTGACCGATAACGGCGGCCGCGACAAGGTCGTCCCGCTGCGGGCCGCCCCCACAGTCGCGCGCCGTATCGAGAGCACGCGTCTGCTCGACGGCTCGCGGGAGCTCGTCATCGAGCATCAGGGCAACGAGTACCACTTGCGTCTCACGCGCAACGACAAGCTCATCCTCACCAAGTAAAAGCACTACTCCCCGACGCCAAGCCACGCGGGGTCTCCCCAGACCGCCCAGCCAGGCATCCCATTCCGGCAGTCACCCGGGAGACGCGCCATGTTCGGCTGGTTAGCCTCGTTCGGCATGCACTCGCGTGCCCGGTCCACCCCCACCACACGTTGGTTGGCGATCACCCCAAGGACGCTGGCGGACGGTCTCGGCCAGCTTGGGGGTGTGTTGTACCTTGCTCCGCGATCCGCCGCCGGGCCACCGCAGGATGGCGCCTCGTCCGCATGCCTGGTCGAGTCGGCGGACCTCGCGCCGCTATTGGCGTCGCATTACGTCGGTCTCACCTGTGCGATCACCGCGGAAGGTCCGCGCGAGTGGATCGACTGCGTGGGCGGGCAGGGCGAAGCGCTGGCCCGGATCTATCTGCTGCCGGACACCGACTATCTCGCCTGGGATGGTCTGTTCGTGGACGCCGCGCCGGTCGACGCACCGGCGTGGCATCGACCCGACCGCGAATGGCTGCGCGCTTCGCGGGCCCGCGTGCTTTCGTTCACGCGGCGGCGCCTGGTCGGTTTCACTGTCCTCGGCGCTCGCGACGTGCTGATCTCGTCGCTTGGGCGCGGCGTGGCACGCGACATCGCCGTCTCCGAATCGGTAGGCATCACCGTCTGAGGGAGCTGTCTGTCCGGTCGCTCCAGTGTCCGGACAGTTTGTCCGCGGACACGGCGTCGATGCCGTGGAATCACGGTAACTCACTGTTTTAAATCGATGTATCGGCTTGGCACGCCGCTTGCTCTCTTCCCTCCAAGTGAATCCAGGGAAGCCAGCATGATCCGCGATACCTCCGCCACGGACCGCCTCGTCGAAGTCGGTTCCAACCGTAACCGCAAGCTGATCTTCATCGGCGCAGGCATTGCCGTGGCCGTCGCGCTCGGCTTTGCGGTCCCCCACGTCGCCACGATGTTCTCGGCCGACAGTTCGGTGAGCGCCTCCCGCCTCAGCTTCGCCACGGTGACGCGCGGACCCTTCGTCCGCGACATCGCCGCCGAAGGCAAGGTCGTGGCCGCGGTGAGTCCGACGCTGTATGCCACCTCCGCCGGTGCGGTGGTGCTTACCGTGCATCCGGGCGACGTAGTGAAGAAGGATCAGGTGCTGGCCGTGATCACCAGCCCCGACCTCGCCGCCAAGCTGGCCCAGGAACGCTCGGCAGCCGATGCCGCGAAGGTGGAATTCCTTCGCGCGCAGATCGACGCGACGAAAAAGCGTTCGGAACTGCAGAAGGCCTACGACAACGCGGTGATCGACCAGACCGCCGGCCAGCGCGACCTCAAACGCTATGAAGGCGCGTTCGCCAAGGGCGCCGTTCCCGTTGCGGACGTCGACAAGGCCAAGTCCACGCTGGACAAGGCGGATGTGACCGTGAAGCACGCCCAGTCAGACCTCGCCACGGATAACGGCAGCCTGACCTTCGACATCCAGGCGAAGAAGCTCGCCTACGACCGCCAGGTGCTGCTCGTGCAGGATCTGGAGCGTCAGGTGGACGAGCTCAATGTGAAGTCCCCGGTCGACGGCCAAGTGGGCCAGGCGTTCATCGCCGAGCGCGCCACGGTCGCGAAGGATGCGCAGCTGCTCAGCGTCATCGACCTTTCCGCCTTGCAGGTTGAAATGAAGGTGCCGGAGAGCTTCGCACGCGACCTCGCCATCGGCATGCCCGGTGAAATCAGCGGCAACGGCAAAGTCTGGAACGGCAAGGTGAGCGCGATTTCGCCCGAAGTGGTCAACGGTGAAGTCGCTGCGCGTCTGCGCTTCGACGGCGCCACGCCCAGCCAGCTCCGCCAGAGCCAGCGTCTCTCGGTGCGCGTGCTTCTGGACAAGCGCGACAACGTGCTCACCGTGCAGCGCGGCTCCTTCGTCGACGAAAGCGCGGGCCGCTATGCCTTCGTCGTTGCCGACGGCATGGCCGATCGTCGCGATATCCGCGTCGGCGCGAGCAGCATCGACAAGGTCGAAATCCTGAGCGGCCTGAAAGAAGGCGACAAGATCGTCATCTCCGGTGCCGACACCTTCGGTGACGCGAAACACGTCGCCATCAGCCGCTGATCCAACCTCATTCCCTTACCAACGAAGGAACCGCCATGCTCAAGATGACCCATCTCGCCAAGGTCTACCGCACGGAAGTCGTCGAGACCTATGCGCTGCGCGATTTCAACATCGACGTGAAGGAGGGCGAGTTCGTCGCCGTCACCGGTCCTTCGGGTTCGGGCAAGACCACCTTCCTCACCATTGCCGGTCTGCTGGAAACCTTCACCGGCGGCCAGTACCACCTCGACGGTGTCGAAGTGAGCCAGCTCGACGACAACGCCCGCTCGCGCATCCGCAACGAGAAGATCGGCTTCATCTTCCAGGCCTTCAACCTGATTCCCGATCTCAACGTGTTCGACAACGTCGAAGTTCCGCTGCGCTATCGCGGCATGAAGGCGGCCGAGCGCAAGCAGCGGATCATGGACGCCCTGGAGCGGGTCGGCCTGGCCTCGCGCGCCAAGCACTATCCGGCCGAACTTTCCGGCGGCCAGCAGCAGCGCGTCGCTATCGCGCGTGCCCTGGCCGGTTCGCCGCGCCTGCTCCTGGCGGATGAGCCGACCGGTAACCTCGACACGCAGATGGCCCGCGGCGTGATGGAACTGCTCGAGGAGATCCACCGCGAAGGCGCGACCATCGTCATGGTGACCCACGATCCCGAGCTTGCCGCGCGCGCCCAGCGCAACGTGCACGTGATCGACGGCCAGGTGGTGGATCTGTCCGAAGAGCCGCGCTTCCACACGCAGCCGAACGTCGCCCTTTCCTGATCCGTCCGCCCAACGTTCCGGGGACATCCATGTTCAGTTACTACCTACAGCTTGGCTTGCGCAGCCTGCGTCGTAACCCGGTACTCACCGGCTTGATGGTGATGGCCATCGGTTTCGGCGTCGCCGCGTCGATGACGACGTACTCGGTGTTCCGCGCCACGTCTCGCGATCCCATTCCGCAGAAGTCGAGCCAGCTGTACAACACCCAGCTGGACAATTGGGGTCCCGACAAGGTCGAGAAGGGCGAACCGCCGCAGGCGCTCAGCTACAAGGATGCGACCGCCCTGTTGCGTGCGCATAAGGCCAAGCGCCAGACCGTCACGTATCCGATCGGCGTCTCGGTGATTCCCGACAATGCGGGCCGCCTGCCGATACGCGAAGGCGCGTACGCCACCGGCGCCGACTTCTTCCCGATGTTCGACGTGCCCTTCCTGCAAGGCACGGGCTGGACGCTCGAGGACGACGAGAAGCACGCCAGCGTCGTGGTCATCACCAAGTCGCTCAACGACAAACTGTTCGACGGTGGACAGAGCGTCGGCAAGCAACTGAACCTGGATGGCCATCTGTATCGCATCACCGGCGTGATCGACGACTGGGCACCGCAACCCCTGTTCTTCGACGTGCCCAATACCGGCGGCTTCGATGAAGGCGCCAAGGTGTACGTTCCCTTCAATCGGGCGGTGGACCTCAAGCTTCCGAATGCAGGCAACAACAGCTGCATCGCGGAGCCGGGCGAGGGCTGGGACAACTACCTGCGCTCGGAATGCATCTGGCTGTCGCTGTGGAGCGAACTGCCGACCAAGGCGGAAGCGGAAACCTACCGCCAGTACATCCAGGGCTACGCCGCCGACCAGCAACGTGCGGGCCGTTTCGCCTGGGCACCGAACACCAAGGTGCGTGACGTGATGACATGGCTGGATGTGCAGCACGTGGTGCCGAAGGAATCGCAGGTCTCGCTCATCGTCTCGCTTGGCTTCCTGGTGATCTGCCTGGTCAACACGATCGGCCTGCTGCTTGCGAAGTTCATGCGCCGTGCTCCGGAGATCGGCGTACGCCGCGCGCTCGGTGCCTCGCGCAAGGACATCTACGCGCAGTTCCTGATCGAGGCGGGCACGATCGGTGTCGCTGGCGGCGTTCTCGGACTCCTCCTCACGGGAGTGGGCATCCTTGGTGTCGGCCTGGTGTTCCCCGAGCCTGTCGCGCGTCTGGCCAAGCTGGACCCGGTACTGATCCTGCTTACGCTGGTCGTCGCGATCGCCGCCTCGCTGATCGCCGCGTTCTATCCCACATGGCGCGCCGCACAGGTCCAGCCGGCCTGGCAGCTGAAATCCAACTGAGGACATGATCATGCAGATCAAGCCCATTCTTTCCGCGCTGCGCCGGCACAAGGCAGGCACGATCCTGATCGCACTGCAGATCGCGCTGACCCTCGCCATCGTGTGCAATGCCCTGTTCATCGTGCATGAGCGTGTCGACAAGGTGAACCGAACGACCGGCCTGGACGAGACGAACCTCATCGCGGTCTCGAACGATTATGTCGGCGCGCCGGAAGACTTCACGCCGATCATGAAGACCGACCTGCAGACGTTGCGCTCGCTTCCCGGCGTCGCCGACGCCTACGTCACCAACTCCTACCCGCTTCGCCAGGGCGGGTGGTCCACCGGCGTGCAGGTCGATCCGGATTCGAAGAAGCAGGGCATCTCTACCGCGCTCTACTTCGGCGACGAGCACACACTGAAGACACTCGGTGTCCGTCTGGTCGCCGGTCGCAACTTCAGTCCGGGCGAAGTCGTCACGGTGGGGCGCCAACAGCAGCCGGGTACCGCCCAGGTGATCGTTACCAAGGCGCTTGCGGACAAGGTCTTCCCGGATGGAAACGCGCTGGGCAAGGTGATTTACCTCGCCAAGGGCAAGCCCTCCACGATCGTCGGTATCATCGAGAAGCTCACGACGCCGTGGATCCAGAATGACTTCGTCGAGGGCGATTACGTCACGATCATGCCGGTGCTTTTCAACAGCAGCTTCCAGCAGTTCCTCGTCCGCACGCAGCCGGGCCAGGAGGATGCCGTCTTCAAGGCCATCCCGCCGGCGCTGTATGCCTCCAATCGTATGCGCGTGCTTCCGGAGAAGGTGGGCATCCGAAAGTTCGAGGAAGTTCGCCGGCGTGCATACGATGCCGACCGTGGAATGGCCATCCTGATGAGCGTGGTCTGCGGCGTACTGCTTGCGATCACGGCGGCAGGCATCGTCGGCCTGTCGAGCTTCTGGGTGGGCCAGCGTCGCAAGCAGATCGGTGTGCGCCGTGCACTCGGTGCGCGGCGCAGCGACATCCTCAGCTACTTCATGACCGAAAACTTCCTGATCGCCCTGGTCGGCGTCATCGTCGGCGTGGTGCTGGCGGTGGGCCTGAGCCAGTGGATGTTCACGCACTTCGAAATGAAGCGTCTGTCGCTGACGTATGTCGCGATCGGCGTCGTCGCCTTGCTCGCCCTGGGTCAGGCGGCGGTGTTCGCACCGGCATTGCGGGCGTCGCGGGTGTCGCCGGTCGAAGCGACGCGCAGCGTCTGACGACGCGCCACGGAGAGCGGAATGTTCGTTTACTACATGGAACTCGCGCTGCGCAGTCTGAGGCGGAGCAGGGCACTGACGGCGCTGATGATCCTCGCGATCGCCTTGGGTATCGGGGCATGCATGACCACGCTCACCGTGCTTCACGTACTATCGGGCGATCCGCTGCCGGGGCGCAGCGGGTCCATCTTCTATCCGCAGATGGATCCGCGCGACATGAAGGACTATGCGTCCGACCAGGCGTCCCCGAGCCAGGAATTCCCGAGGCAGCTGACCTGGGTCGATGGCATGAACCTGTTGCACGCGCGCCGCGCCGATCGTCAGGCCCTGATGGTCGGCGGCCAGGTGGCCATGCAGGCGGCGGACGCACGCACGGATCCCTTCTTCTCATCCGCGCGCTATACCACGGCGGACTTCTTTCCGATGTTCGACACGCCGTTTCGTTACGGTAGGGCATGGACGGCGGCCGACGACGACGCGCACGCCCGCGTGGCCGTGATCGGCAGCGATCTGAACGACAAGCTGTTCCATGGCGAGGACAGCACGGGTCGCACGGTTCGCGCCGACGGGCACGACCTGCGCGTGATCGGCGTGCTCAAGTCCTGGCGCCCGGTTCCGCATTTCTTCGACCTGAACGTGGGCGAGTTTTCGGACAAGGACGATGTTTTCATTCCGCTGTCGACATCTCGCGACTTCCTGCTGGGCCGGGCGGGTGGCGTGCAGTGTTGGGGAAAGGGCTCGGGTGATGAAAGCGCGATGGAGAGCTCCGACTGCGCATGGCTGCAGTTCTGGGTGGAGCTGGACAGTCCGACCAAGGTGGCGGCTTATCGCGATTTCCTCGCCCACTACGCCGCGGAGCAGAAAGCCATCGGTCGCTTCGAGCGACCCGCGAAGACGCGCATGCTCGATGTCATGGGGTGGCTCGACCACGAGAAAGTCGTGCCGAGCGATGTGCGCCTGCAGGTATGGCTGGCGCTCGCGTTCTTCCTGGTCTGCCTCGTCAACACCGTGGGTCTGATGCTGGCGAAGTTCATGCGTCGCTCGGGTGAGGTAGGGGTCCGGCGCGCACTCGGCGCGTCGCGTATCAGCGTGTTCAGCCAGTTGCTCACCGAAGCCGGCATGGTCGGCCTCGTCGGTGGGGTGGCCGGCTTGCTCTTGTCCTGGCTCGGTTTGTGGCTGGTCCGGTTGCAGCCCGTGCCCTACGCGAAGCTGGCTCATCTGGACCTGGCGATGCTCGGGGTTACCTTCGCGATGGCGATCGGCGCGACGGTCGCCGCAGGCGTTCTCCCCGCATGGCGCGCCTGCCGCATCACCCCCGCGCTACAGCTGAAGAGCCAATGATATGTTGAAGGACGTCGGTCCTATCCTTTCCGCCTTGCGCAAGCACCGGCTCACCGCCAGCCTCGTGGTGCTCGAGATCGCGCTGACCTGCGCCATCGTCTGCAATGCCGTCTTCCTCATTGGCGATCGCCTTGCCATGGTCGATCTGCCTAGCGGCATCGACGAGGCGAACGTGGTCCACATCGTTACCTCCGACATCGGCAGGCATGGCGACGGCCATGCCCGCACGGAGGCCGACCTCGCGGCGCTGCGAGCGATTCCCGGCGTGGTGGCGGCCACGATCAGCAACAGCGTGCCTTTTGGCGATATCAGCTGGGGCAGCGGTCTCAACCTTTCGCCCAACCAGCAGACCTCGACCGTCGACGTGAAGAATTTTTACGGCGAGAGGGTTGGCGAGACGCTGGGAACGCATCTCGTGGCAGGACGTTATTTCGATGCGTCCGAATACGTCTGGCTGGATGATCTGGCGACAGGCAAGGTCAAGCCGCCACCGGTCATCATGATCACGCAGGGCCTGGCCCGACACCTCTTCGGCGATGCGTCGGCGCTCAGTCGCTCGGTGTGGGTCGGCAGCGGTAACACCGAGATGCGCGTGATCGGCGTCGTGGATCATCTCGCCAGCGCGGGCGGCGGCATCGACCGCTCCGCGATCGAGTTCACGACGCTGATGCCTTGGCGCGAACCGGGGGGTGGCAACCTCGGCTCCTTCATCATTCGCAGCCAGCCGGGGCAGGCCGACAGGGTACTGGCGCTCGCCGTCGAGAAGCTGAAGCAGATCGACCCGCGACGCGTCATCGTCAAGAAGGAACTTTATAAGGCGATCCGCGACGACCACTTCGCCGGCGATCGTGCCATGGCCGGCTTGTTGGTGGCGGTGTGCGTCATCCTGCTGGTGGTCACGGCGCTGGGCATCGTTGGCCTGGCGAGTTTCTGGGTGGGCCAGCGTCGACGCCAGATCGGCGTGCGTCGCGCCCTTGGTGCCCGCCGCGTGGACGTGCTTCGCTACTTCCAGACTGAGAATTTCCTGCTCGCCAGCATGGGCATCGGACTCGGCATGGCGTTGGCTTATGGCATCAACCTGTTCCTCATGCGGGAGTACGAGCTGCCGCGGCTGCCACGGGTCTACCTGCCGGTGGGCGCCGTGGTTCTGTGGGTCCTGGGCCAGCTGGCGGTGCTCGCGCCGGCCCTCCGTGCCGCATCCGTTCCCCCCGTCGTGGCTACCCGTGGCTAGAATGCGAATGGCTACACGGGAAAAAAGTGCCGGCGGGGTTTCAACCCTTTCGGCGGGGGAAGCATCCATGGCTGCATGCGAAGGGTACCGATGCGCTGCGTATTGATAATCGACGACAACCCCGCCGTGGGCGAGGCGCTTTCGCTCGCGCTTTCGTTGCGGGATATCCGCCCCCTGGTGGCGATGACGCCCGAGGACGGTCTGGCCACGCTGGCGACCGAGCGCGTGGACGTCGTCATCCAGGATATGAACTTCACGGCCGACACCACCTCCGGAGAGGAGGGGGTCGCGCTGTTCAAGGCGATCCGCGGCCGCCATACCGACCTGCCGGTGATTCTGCTCACGGCATGGACGCACCTGGACACGGCGGTGGAGCTGGTCAAGGCCGGTGCCGCCGATTATCTGGCCAAGCCCTGGGACGACACCAAGCTGCTCGCCACGGTGGAGAACCTCCTCGAGCTCTCCGAATCCACCCGCGAAGTCACGCGTGCCCGGGTCGAGCGTCGCAAGCGTCGCGAGGTGCTGGAAGGTCGGTACGACCTCGACGGACTCGTCTTCGCCTCCGAAGCCATGAGCCGCACGATCGAACTGGCCTGCCAGGTCGCGCGCTCCGACGTGCCGGTGCTGATCACGGGCCCCAACGGTTCGGGCAAGGAGCGTATCGCCGCGATCGTGCATGCCAATTCCGCGGTGCGCCGCGGGCCCTTCGTCGCAGTGAACTGTGGCGCGCTGCCCGGTGAACTGATCGAGGCGGAACTGTTCGGCGCCGAAGCGGGTGCCTACACCGGCGCCAACAAGGCGCGGGAAGGCCGTTTCGAAATGGCCGATGGCGGCACGCTGTTCCTCGACGAAATCGGCAACCTGCCGCTGCCCGGCCAGATGAAGCTGCTGCGCGTGCTGGAGACCGGCCAGTTCGAGCGGCTGGGTTCGGGGCGCACGCGGCAGGCTAAGGTGCGCGTGCTCAGCGCGACCAATGCCGATCTCAAGGGAATGATCGCCGCGGGCACGTTCCGTGAGGATCTCTATTACCGCCTCAACGTGATCGACGTGAACCTGCCGGCGCTGGCCGATCGCACGGACGACATCCTGCCGCTGGCCGAGTTCTTCCTCGCCGGCCAGGCCGAGCTGAGCGAGGACGCGCGCGAAGCGCTGCTCGCCCACCCCTGGCCCGGCAACGTACGCGAATTGAAGAACGCGATCGCCCGCGCGGCCCTCCTGGCCAGCGAAGGGCGCATCGAACCGGGTCACCTGAACCTGCCGCCGCCCGCGCCCAGCGCCAGCCGCAACCTCGACGAGCCCAGCCGGGAGTCGGTCGAAGCCGCGCTGGCCTCGGCCGGCGGCGTCGTCAGCCGCGCCGCGAGCAACCTGGGGTTGTCGCGACAGGCGCTGTACCGGCGCATGGAACGTTACGGACTGGCGGTGTGATCTGCTAGCGTCCCCGCCATGAAGACGCTCTCGCTCGAAGGACGGATGACCCTGGTCGTCGCCGGTTCGGCGATCGTCGGTGCGCTGGTCTTCGCCGGCGTATCGATCTGGCCGTTTCCGCAACTGGTGGCGTGGATGCGCGAAGCGCCGGCCAAGGCCGGCAAGCTGCCCGATGTCGTTCCGGTCGAATTCTTCGACGGGGGCACGGCACTGCTTATCTGCCTCCTCGTGCTGATGCCGCTTTCGGTGTGGGTCGCCCATGCGCTGGTCGAACCGCTTCGGCGCCTGATACGCGCTCTGGAAAGTGCCGTGGCCAGTTATCGCGACGGCGATTTCAGCATGTCGATAGGGACCACCCGGCGCGACGAGCTGGGCGACCTGATCCGCATGCACAACGCGCTGGGCCAGACCCTGCGCGATCAGCGACAGCACCTGGCCCAGCGCGAGCTGCTGCTGGATACGGTGGTGCAGAACACGCCGGTCGCCCTGGTGCTCACCGACGCCGCGGACAACATCACCTACGCGAACATCGCCGCGCGGCACTTGTTCAACGAAGGTCGTTCGCTCGCCGGCCTCGATTTCTCCACCGTGCTTGCCGGGATGCCCGAGAGCCTGCGCGAGGCGGCGGCGAGCGGCGAAGACGCCCTGTTCTCGGTCGAGATGGAAGGCTCCGAGGAAACCTTCCACTTGTCGCAGCGTGGGTTCCGCCTGCAAGGACGCCCGCATCGCCTGCAGCTTTATCGGCGCATGACGCGCGAATTGTCTCGCCAGGAAGTCCACACCTGGAAACGGGTGATCCGCGTCATCAGCCATGAGCTCAACAATTCGCTGGCGCCGATCTCGTCGCTCTCGCACTCGGGCGCGGAGCTCGCCCGCCGCGGCGACCTTGCGCGCCTGCCTGGCGTGTTCGCGTCGATCGGCGACCGGGCAAAGCATCTGCACACCTTCATCTCCGGCTATGCGAGCTTCGCCAAACTGCCCACGCCCCAGGCGCGCGCCGTGCCATGGGGGCCATTCCTCGACGCACTCGGCCTGCACGCGTCGTTCCGCCTTGTCGGGACGGCTCCCGAGCAGCCGGGCTGGTTCGACACCACCCAGGTCGAGCAGGTGCTGATCAATCTGATCAAGAATGCCCACGAAGCGGGTGGCGAGTCGAACGAAGTCACCCTTGCCGTGCACGCGCTCGGGCGCGAAACCCTGATCGAGGTGTCCGATCGCGGCCCGGGCATGAGTGAAACCGTCCTGGCCCAGGCGCTGTTGCCCTTTTATTCGACCAAGCGCTCGGGTACGGGGCTGGGGCTCGCTCTGGCACGGGAAATCTCAGAGGCCCACGGTGGCCGCATCGCACTGGCCAACCGCGAAGGCGGCGGCCTACGGGTCACCCTGGTCCTCCCTGCCGGAACCCCCTGACCCGCTTCGCCTATACTCCGGAACATATCCGGATGAGGGAGTGCAAGGGATGGGAAGCGTCGTTGCGTTGATTGTCGTTGTCGTCGTGGTGATCGTGCTCGCCAAACTGATCCGCATCGTGCCCCAGGGCTACGAGTGGACGGTGGAGCTGTTTGGTAAATACACGGGCACTCTGACCCCTGGCCTGCATTTCCTCATTCCGTTCGTCTACGCCATCGGGCGCAAGATGAACATGATGGAGCAGGTGCTCGAAGTCCCTTCGCAGGAGGTCATCACCAAGGACAACGCCGTCGTGCGCGTCGACGGCGTCGTCTTCTACCAGATCCTGGACGCCGCCAAGGCCGCTTACGAGGTTGCCAACCTCGAAGGCGCGGCACTGGCGCTGATCATGACCAATATCCGCACGGTCCTCGGCTCGATGGACCTCGACGAGAGCCTCAGCCAGCGTGACGCGATCAACGCCAAGCTGCTTGGTGTGATCGACGAAGCGACCCATCCCTGGGGTGTGAAGGTCACCCGCATCGAGATCAAGGACATCTCGCCGCCGCGCGACCTCGTCGATGCCATGGCCCGCCAGATGAAAGCCGAGCGCGAGAAGCGCGCCAACATCCTCGATGCCGAAGGCTATCGCCAGGCCGCCATCCTCAAGGCCGAGGGCGAAAAGCAGTCGGCCATTCTCTCCGCCGAGGGCAAGAAGGAAGCCGCCTTCCGCGAGGCCGAGGCACGCGAGCGCCTGGCCGAGGCCGAAGCGAAGGCGACCACCATGGTCTCCAACGCCATCGCCGGCGGCAGTGTCAACGCATTGAATTACTTTGTCGCCAACAACTACGTCGACGCGCTGAAGGAAATGGCGCGTTCGCCGAACCAGAAGATGCTCCTGCTGCCGATGGAATCGGCCGGAATCCTCGGCTCGCTCGCCGGCATCGCCGAGCTGGCCAAGGACTCCCTGACCGCCCAACGTGCACCGACCCCGCCTGTCGCCGGCGGTGACCGCGCACCGCTACCGCCGCGTTGATGTCATGACCGAACTGGCCCTGCACTACTTCTGGTGGGTCGCCGCGCTGGTGCTGATCGGCGGCGAAGTCATCTTGCCCGGTTACTTCATGCTGTGGATCGGCATCGCCGCGGCCGTCATGGGCGGCGTCGTATTCGTCGTGCCCGACATGGGCGCGATCACCCAGGCGGTCGTCTTCGGCGTGCTGGCCTTCGTTTCCTGCTTCGTCTACTGGAAGTTCGTCCGGCCGCGACTCGAGCGCATCGTGCCGGTCGGCAACGAGCGTCTGAACCGTCGGGGCGACCAACTCATCGGGCAGCGCTTCTCCTTATGCGAGCCGATCGTCAACGGTCGCGGCAAGGCACGCGTGGGCGATGGCATGTGGCTGGTCGTCGGCCCGGATCTTCCCCTCGGCGCGACGATCGAAGTCATCGGCATCGACGGCACCACCCTGCGCGTGAAGGCGGTGGACGTTGCCTGAGCCCGTGCCGCTGAGCGTACCGGTGAGCTTCGCCACCACGGCGATCAACACCCGCATCGCTTTCCTGACCGAACTCGCCCGCCGTCTGCATCAGTACGGAACCACCGCGCCTCGCTTGGAAACGGCGATCGCGCGATCGGCCCAGCGCCTGGGTCTCTCCGCCGAAGTGTGGTCGAGCCCCACGGCGATCATCGTCTCCTTCGCCGACCTGGGGCAGGGCGACGACGGCGTGGCCCAGGTCACCCAGGTGATGCGCCTACCGCCAGGCGACGTGAATCTGGCGCGTCTGTGCGAGGCCGATCGCATCGCGGATGCGGTGATCGACGGACAAATGGAATTGCGCGAAGGCTTCCACCTGCTGCGCAAGCTTGGCGCACCGGAAACCTTCCTGGCCCAGTTCGGCGTCATCGCGAGCTACGGCTTGTGCGCAGCCAGCGTCGTCGCCCTGTTGCTGCACAGCGCCTGGCCCGACCTGATCACCGCCGGGGTGATCGGCGTCCTGATCGGCCTGATCACGGTCGCATCCGGGAGCCGGCCGCGCCTGGCGGCGGCCAGCGAGGCGATCAGCGCCATGGTGGCGACGATCATCGCCACGGTGGTCAGCGCCTATGTCGTGCCGCTGGCCCTGAAGTCGGTGATCCTGGGAAGCCTGATCGTGCTGCTGCCCGGCATGGCCCTGACTACCGCCGTCCGCGAGATTTCCAGCCAGCACCTCGTCGCCGGCGTAGCGCGCATGGGCGGTGCGATCGCGACCCTGCTCAAGCTCACGTTCGGCACCGTGGCCGCGAGCCAGCTGTGCGAAGCCGTCGGCATCGTCCCGCGGAACTATGCGCTTCCGCCGTTGCCAGGCTGGGCGGACTGGCCGTCGCTGATTCTCGGCGCCTTCTCCTTCGCCATCCTGTTCCGCGCGGCCAAACGCGACTGGTTGGTGGTGATGGGCTCGGTGGTACTGGGTTATCTCGCCACGCGGTGGGGTGGCAGTATCTCCGGCTCGTTGCCGGGCGCACCGTTCGGCGTATTCGTCGGTGGACTGTTGCTGGGCTCGTTGAGCAACGTGTATGCGCGTTATGCACAGCAGCCTGGGGCGGTGGTGCGCGAGCCCGGGATCATCCTGCTGGTGCCGGGGTCAGTGAGTTTCCGCAGTGTCTCCTATCTGCTGGATCGCGATGCGTCGCTGAGCATGGACACGGGGCTGCTGGGCGTCACCTTGCTGGTCTCGCTCGTTGCAGGGTTGCTCTTTGGTGACCTGATCGTGGCGCCGCGTCGATCGCTTTGATCTAGCGGTTCGGGTGGGCGGGCTCGCCTTTGGCCTCGCGTTCGCGTTGCGTCGCAAGAGCCGGCGGGTGCCACCCTCGGGGCCCCGTCTGCGGCGACCCGCGTCGGAAGGGCCGCGTGCCGCGGCCGTGTACTTATTGCCCTACGGGCCGGGTCGGACTCCGACCGGGGGCGCCTTTACTGTGGGAGCCGCTTCAGCGGCGATGGGTGCTTGCCGCACCCTGGCCCGCTGCCGCGGGATCGCCGATGAATCGGCTCCCACAACATCGTCCTCGTAACGTCGAGGGGCAGCCCCTATCGCGTCGAACGAAGACCCACCCGCCGGCTCTTGCGACGCAACGCGAGCCTTAAACAGGCAATGAGCAAAGGCCGAAAAAAAAGCCCCGCATTAGCAGGGCTTCGATTTTTCAGCTTAATGACAGCGAATCAAACAAGCAGGTCGGTTTCTTTCTTGCCGGCTTTGAGTGCTTCATTGAACCAGCGCGGGCGCTTGCCGCGGCCGGACCAGGTCTGCTCGGCGTTGCCGGGGTTGCGGTACTTCGCGGCGACGGTGGTGCCGGCCCGCTTGGATTTCGGGGCTCGGGCGCCGAATACGTCGTCGAACGTGAATCCCTCGGCCTTGATCAGCGCATTGATCTTTTCACGCAGCTTGGCCACCTTTTCCTTGCGCAGTTCGGTCTGGCGGACCTGTGCCTTGGAAATCAGCTCATTGAGCTGGTTGTGGTTGAGGTTCTTGATATCGACAGCCATGAGGGTCTCCGGTGCAGGATTAACGTGCGCGCCGGGATTTTTAGCTGGTTGCGCGACAAAAAGCAAAATGCCGGATGTCTGTATCCGGCATTCGCGTAAAAAGCCTGGTTGTTACCTACGTGAAATAACGGCAGATAACCACGCCAGTAATGCTCCGATTAGAGGGCGCCGAGAAGTGCCAATAGCTCCTGGCGGGTCACGTTCCGGCTTTCGCTGTCTGTCCGGGCGCGGTATTCAAACGTGCCGGCTTCCAGTCCGCGTGCGCTAACGACGACACGGTGCGGGATGCCGATGAGTTCGATGTCGGCAAACATCGAACCCGGCCGCAGACCGCGATCGTCGAGCACGGTGTCGACGCCAGCCTGCGAAAGTTCTTGGTACAGCGACTCGCCGGCTTCGGCGACGACGGCATCGGCATTCTTCGGGTTGATGACGCATACGGCGACGCGCCACGGCGCCATGGCATCGGTCCAGATCATGCCGGCCTCGTCGTTGCGCTGTTCGATGGCGGCGGCGACGATGCGGCTGACGCCTACGCCGTAGCAGCCCATGTACATGGTGGCTTTCTTGCCGTTGCTGTCGAGCACGTCGGCGCCCATGGCTTCGGCGTATTTCTGGCCGAGCTGGAAGATGTGACCGACTTCGATGCCGCGCGCGAGGCGGATATGTCCCTTGCCATCCGGCGACAGGTCGCCGTCGACCACCTTGCGGATGTCGGCGATGCGGTTGATCCGCGCGTCGCGCTGCCAGTTGGCCCCGGTGAAGTGCGTGCCGTCCTGGTTGCCGCCGCAGACGAAATCGGCGAGCAGGGCCGCGCTGCGATCGACGATGACGGGAATCGCGTCGGGCAGGCCGACCGGACCGATGGAGCCGGGACGGGCGCCCGTGGCGGCGAGGATTTCCTCTTCGCTGGCGAGTTCGGATTCGTCGGGCAGCTCGGGAAGGTGGGCGGCCTTTACTTCGTTGACCTCGTGGTCGCCGCGCACGCAAAGGGCCACCAGGCCGTCGCGGCCACGGACCAGGATGGTCTTGACCAGCTGGCTGGCCGGCACGCCGAGGAAGGCGGTGACCTCGTCGATCGTGCGCTGCTTCGGCGTGTCCACCCGAGTGAGCGCGGCCGACGGAGCGGGGCGTTCCCCCACCGGCGCGAGGGCCTCGGCTTTCTCGATGTTGGCCGCGTACGACGACGCATCCGAGAAGGCGATCGCATCTTCGCCCGAGTCCGCGAGCACCTGGAACTCGTGGCTGGCGCTGCCGCCGATGGCGCCCGTGTCGGCGTCGACGGCGCGAAATTCCAGCCCGAGACGGGTGAAGATGCGCGAGTAGGCGTCGTACATCGCCTGGTAGGTCTCGCCGAGCGATTCCGGGGTGAGATGGAAGGAATAGGCATCCTTCATCAGGAACTCGCGCGCGCGCATCACGCCGAAGCGTGGGCGGATCTCGTCGCGGAACTTGGTCTGGATCTGGAAGAAGTTGAGCGGCAGCTGTTTGTAGCTGTTGAGCTCGTTGCGCGCGAAGTCGGTGATGACTTCCTCATGCGTGGGGCCGTAGCAGAATTCCTGCTCCTTGCGATCCTTGATCTTGAGGAGCTGGCCGCCGAACTTCTCCCAGCGGCCGGTTTCTTCCCACAGTTCGCGCGGCTGCACGGACGGCATCAGTACCTCGATCGCGCCCGCCCGCACCATCTCTTCGCGGACCACATGCTCGACCTTTCGCAGCACGCGCAGGCCCAGCGGGCTCCAGGTGTAGAGGCCCGAAGCCAGCTTGCGGATCATGCCGGCGCGCAGCATCAGCTTGTGGCTGGCGACTTCCGCATCGGCGGGGACTTGCTTGACGGTGGCGAGGTGGAACTGGCTGAGGCGCATGCGGGATGTCTTTCGGGTGAAAGCGGGGATTATAGGCTGGCTACTCGCCCCGCGAGCGGCCCGGTTACTTGCAGTAGAGGGTCATCTGCGCCTGGGTGGTTTCGACCTGGCGCTTACGGCCGGCATCGTCCAGGAGGCGGGTGCCCCCTTTGCCGTCATCCACGGAGACCTCCTTTTCCTTGTTCAGCGTATCGGCGTTCTTGCGCAACTGGTCGCACAGCTTGGCGCGGTTGGCCGGAGTATCGGCAACGGCGCCCGGTGCGGCGGGCGCCGCGGCAGTCGAGGCTTTGGCCGGCGCGGGTACCGGATTGCCTGCCGGCGGGACGACGACGCCGCTGGTCTTGATCTTCTCGACCTTGGTACCTGCCGGCGGCGGGGAATCGGCATAGTGCGTGACGCCCTGGGCGTCCTTCCACTTGTAGGCCTGGCCGAAAGCCAGTGGACAGACCGCGACGAGAAGGGCGAGAACGAGGTAGCGGCGCATGCGGGCCATCCGGCAGGGTGAATAGTGGCGCAAACAACTATCACCGGACGGTACGGCACGCAAGCGACCATGTCGTGTTTCGTGCGGCAGCGCTTACGCCGGCGCCCGACTGACGCTTCACGGCGCCTGGGCTACACTGTCCTCCCACGTCACGGCATTGGCCCATGAGCGATCCGATCCAGGTCCAGGGGCCGCGTCACCGCGGCATTTACCTGCTCCCCAACCTGTTCACCACCGGTGCGATGTTCGCGGGGTTCTACGCGATCGTCTCGGCGATCGGTGGTCACTACCAGACAGCAGCCCTGGCGGTTTTCGTCGCCGCCATCCTGGACGGCATGGATGGTCGCGTCGCGCGCATGACCAACACGCAGAGCGAATTCGGCGTCCAGTACGACTCGCTTTCCGACCTGGTCAGCTTCGGCCTCGCTCCCTCCCTGGTCATGTACACCTGGTCGCTGTCGTCGCTGGCCGCCTATGGCCCGGTGTGGGGCAAGATCGGCTGGGCCGCCGCGTTCATCTATGCGGTGTGCGCCGCCTTGCGCCTGGCACGCTTCAATACGCAGGTCGGTGTGGCCGACAAGCGCTATTTCCAGGGGCTGGCCAGCCCGGCCGCTGCCGGCTTGTGCATGTCCTTCGTCTGGACCATGGAAAAATTCGACATTTCCGGCCCGTCGGTGGCGTTCTTCGCCATGCCGCTGGCCGTGATCGCCGGCCTGCTCATGGTCAGCAACGTGCGCTACTACAGCTTCAAGGCATGGCCGAAGGGCGACCGTGTCCCCTTCATCTGGTTGATCGCCGCGGTGCTCATCGTGGTGCTTCTGCTGATCGATACCGCCCGCGTGTTGTTCGCCGTGGCCGTGATCTACACCATCTCCGGTCCGGTCCACACCCTGTGGGGACGCGCCACTCATCGTCGTCGCGTGCGCCGGCACGCCAAAGCAGCGGAGTAAGAAGATCGCCATGCCAGCCATCGCCAATCGTCGCGAACGCTTGCTCCGGGTCATGGGTGTCACCCCGTGGCGCCTGCGGGTGGGCGACGTGGCCCCGGGCGACGATGCCGTGTCCGCCAATGAGCCGGCCACCGCCGAGCAGGCGGGATGTGTGGTGATCCTTCCGGCCGGCAGCAGTGCCCGTGAACTCGACCTGCTCGGCAAGGCGTTGCGCGCGTTCGGCCCGGTCACCGGTCGCGCCGCTCGCCTCGAAGTCGGCGAACGTGGGCTCGGGCGGGTGCCGGTGGCGGGGGCCTATCTCGTCTTCGGTGAAGCCCAGGCGCGCGCCCTTGGACAGGAACTTCCCGCAGCGGTGCTGAGCGCCGCGCAGATCGTACTGGTCGATCCGCCCTCGGCCATCCTGGCCGATGCGGCTGCCAAGCGTCGTTTGTGGAACGGCCTGCGCGCGCTCGGACGCGCCCTCGCCACGGGCTGACACCATGGTCGCCGTGACCCGTCCCTCCACGGAAGTGCGCGCGATGCGTCGCGAGGATCTCGACGCGGTCGTCGCCATCGAACACGCTTCGTATGAGTTTCCCTGGAGCGCGGGCATTTTCCGCGACTGCCTCCAGGCCGGGCACAATTGCTGGGTGCTGGTACACGAGGGGGAGATCGCCGGCTACGGCATCCTTTCCGTTGCCGCCGGCGAAGCACATGTACTCAACGTCTGTATCGGCGACGCCCATCGCGGCCTCGGCTATGGCCGTCGCATGATGCGCCGGCTGATCGACCTTGCCCGTTGGTACGGGGTGGAACGAATCTTCCTAGAAGTCCGTCCATCGAACCCGGTAGCCAAGACGCTCTACGAGACCCTCGGTTTCACCGAGATCGGTCGCCGCCCCGCGTACTACCCGGCGAAGGGTGGGCGCGAGGAAGCGATCGTCATGTCGCTGGAAATGCGTCTTTCCGGCTAGGTCTCAGCCCTCGCGCAACAGGGCCATCGGCGACGTCCTCAGTACGCGCCGCGTGCCGTACAGGCCGATCGCCATGACCACGAACGCGGCGAGGACGGCAGCGCCGACCAGTGGCCAGACAGGCGGCACGAAGTGTTCGATATGGAATACCGCGTTGCCCAGCCAGAAGCCCGCGCCGCTGGCACCGAGTGCGGCGGTGAGGCCGGCGACCAGGCCCAGCAGGGCGAACTCGCAGGCCGCCGCCGCGCGCAGTTGCGCGCGCGTGGCGCCGAGCGTGCGTAAAAGTGCGGCCTCTTTACGCCGCTCCTGCGCGCTTGCCGCCAATGCCGCGGCAAGCACCAGCGCGCCTGCGAGCAGGCTGAATCCGAGCACCCAGCGCACGGCGCCGCCGACCCGATCGACGATTTCGCGGACACGGTCGAGCAGGGCGTCCACGTCGATCAGGCTGAGGTTGCCGAAGTCGCGCGATACCTTTGCAAGGTCGTCGGCGTGGCCGCGCGGAAGATAGAAGCTGGTCAGCCAGGTGTGCGGCAGGTCGGTGGCGTGTGTCGGATCGATCATCAGGAAGAAGTTGACCCGGAACGAACTCCAGTCGACCTGGCGCACGCTGGTCAGGCGCGCATCCACCGTACCCTCGCCGACCTCGAAGCGCAGGGTGTCGCCCAGTTTGAGGTGAAAACGATCGCGCCACGACGTGTCGACCGATACCTCGGCCTGCGCGGGGGAGGCGCCCGGCCACCTGCCGGCGACGACCTTGTTGGAGGGCGGCAGGTCGGCGCTCCATGACAGGCGCAACTGCCGGTCCGCCGCGTCCTTGGCCTGATCGTCGACGAAGGCGATGCGATCGATCGAGCTGCCGTTGATCGCGGTGAGCTTGCCCACTGCGAGGGGCATCATGTTGGTCTTCGTCGCGCCCATACGCTCCAGCGCACGCGAGAACTCGTCGCGCTGCTCGTCCTGCAGGTTGAGCGCGAACCAGTTCGGCGTATCCACCGGTAGTTCGCGTCGCCAGCCGTCGAGCAGCGAGGGCGCGATGACTGCCAGCAGCAGGAGGGCGCAAAGCCCAAGCGACAACGCCGTGGCCTGCACGAGGGACAGGCCGCGGCGACGCGCGAGCGCGGCAAGGCCCAGCCGCAGCGCGGGATGCGCGCCCGGTGCGACGCGTCGCGCGATGACCAGGAGGAGGCCGGAAAGGAGCGCGGCGACCACGGCGACCCCGGCAAGGCTCGCGGCCAGGATGCCGGCGAGTTTCGCCGAATCGCTCTGCAGCCAGACCAGGGCGACGGCGGTCAGCACCGGCACCAGGTAGAGGGCGTCGAAGCGGCGCACGCGGCGCTGCATGGATTCGCGGAAGACCGCGACCGGCGGCACCTCGGCAAGACGAACCAGCGGCGGCAGGGCGAAGCCGGCCAGGACCGCCAGCCCCATTGCCGCGGCGGCGAACGCGGGGCCCAGGGGCAGCGTGGTCGGGATGTTGTCGAACAGCTGGCTGGCGAAATACCAGGCGCCCTGCGCCAGACCCAGCGCGATCGCCATACCCAGTGCCGCGGCAGGGATGGCCAGGGCGGCAAGCGTCGTTATCAGCAGGGCGGCGATACGTCGACGCGGTGTGCCCAGCGCGCGCAGCAGGGCCACCTCGGCGGCCTTGCGGCGTGCGTAACGCGAGGAGGCCAGGGCGATCGCTACGCCAGCGAGCAGCGCGGAGAGCAGGGCGGTCAGGCGCAGGAACGCGCTGGCGCGATCGAAAGCGGAGCGCATACGTTCCTGCATCTTTTCCGGCGTGATCAACTCGGCGCCGTGGGGCAGCGAGCTTTGCTCCACGCTGGCACGCCAGGCGGCGACGGCGGCCGGCGGCCCGGCGACGAGCAGGCTGTGCCGTGCCCGGCTGCCGACGGAAAGCAGGCCGGCATCGTTCGCGTCGTCGAGGTTCATCAGCGCGCGTGGGGCCAGGGCGAACAATTCGCCGCCGTCGGGCTGGCGAATCAGTTCGGCGGCGACGGTGAGGTCGCGGCCGCCGATCTGCAGCTTCTGTCCCGGCGTGATGCCCAGGCCGACCAGGGCGCGATGGTCGAGGAATACTTCGCCGCGCCCCGGGCCATGGCTGGCATGGTCGCTGCCCTTCGCGTCGAGGACTTCCAGGGTGCCACGCAGCGGGTAGGCCGCGTCGGTCGCCTGCACATCGAGCAGTTGGCTGTGTTCGCCGACGAAGGCGACGCTGCGGAAGGCGGCCCCACGCGTGGTGTGCAGGCCACCGTCCGTGGCCGACTGCACGAGGGGCTCGGGCAGGGGCGCCGGAGCGGACACGCCCATGTCGCCGCCGATCAACTCCGCGGCGCTGGCAAGGATGCCGCGCTCGATGCGGGTGGATAGTGTAGCGACGACGCCCAGTGCGATCACCGCCAGCACCAGCGACGCCGCCAGGGTGCGCAGTTCGACAAGGTGCCATTCGCGCCGGAGCGTGCGCAGGGCCAGCCGGGTCACGTTCACGCGGGTACCCCGAGGCGGCCTTCGTGCAGTTCCGCCGAGCGTGCGCAACGAGCGGCAAGGCGAGCGTCGTGAGTGACCAGGATCAGCGTGGTGTTGTGTTCGCTGTTCATCGCGAAGAGCAGGTCGCCGATGTGCTCCCCGGTGTGCTGGTCGAGGTTGCCCGTGGGTTCGTCTGCAAAGAGGATGCGCGGCCGGTGCACGAAGGCGCGGGCCAGCGCCACGCGCTGCTGCTCGCCGCCCGAGAGCTGGGCCGGGTAATGGCGGCGGCGCGCACCGAGGCCGACCGAGTCCAGCGCGGCATGGGCCCGCTCGCGCGCCGAGTTGTCGCCTTCCAGCTCCAGCGGGAGCATCACGTTTTCCTCGGCGGTCAGTGCCGGCAACAGATGGAACGACTGGAACACGAAACCGACCAGGCGCCGGCGGATGGCCGCGCGGGCTTCCTCGTCGATCGCCTCGAGCGGCTGACCGTCGAGGCGAACGCTGCCTGCCGTCGCGACGTCCAGGCCGGCCAGAAGGCCGAGGAGGGTGGTCTTGCCCGAGCCCGAGGCGCCGACGATGGCGAAGCTCTCGCCCGCCGCCACGCTGAGGTTCACCCCGGACAGGATGTCCAGCCGTCCCTCCGGGCCGAAAACCGACTTGCTAACATCGGTCACTTCAAGAAGACCTCGGGAAGAATCGCTCATGCGTCGTTGCCTGTTCCTGTTGCTGTTGCTCTGGTGCGCCATCGCCTCCGCGGCGGAAACGCCGCGCAAGGTTCTGGTGCTCGGGGACTCGTTGTCGGCGGCGCACAACATCCCGGTGGATGCCGGTTGGGTGCGTTTGCTGGACGCTCGCACTTCGAAGATGGCGACGCCGTGGGCGATGGTCAATGCCAGCATCAGCGGGGAGACCTCACTGAGCGGGCGTAACCGGCTACCCGGCCTGCTGCAGAAACAGCATCCCTCGGTGGTGGTGATCGAACTGGGCGCGAACGATGGGCTGCAAGGGCTGCCGCTGGGGCAACTCGCGGGCAATCTCGACAGCATGATCGACGCCGCGAAGGGGGCGGGGGCGAGGGTCCTGCTGCTGGGTATCGAGCTGCCGGTCAACTATGGCCCGCAGTACCGGGACGGACTGCGCAAGGTGTACGCCGATGCCGCGAAAAAACACAACGTGGGCCTCGTACCGTTCCTGCTCGACGGCGTGGCACTGGACCCGGCCCTGATGCAGGAGGATGGCCTTCATCCCACGGCCCAGGGTGAGCCCCGCGTGGCGGAGAATGTGTGGAAAGCGCTTACGCCCCTGCTTCGTTAAACGACATAACCTCCACGTAGGCGTCCGCAGAATGAATGCTCGTTTTCGGTCTTCACACGGTTCTCACTGGTCCGGCCGTTAACTCTTCACATTTGTGAATCACAGAGGAGTGGCACCGATGAGCAACCGCGACGAACAGGCCGGCCTGATCCTTCTTGTCGAGGACAATCGCCAGATCGCCGAGATGGTGGGCGAGTTCCTTGAGCGTCGGGGCTACTCGGTCGATTATGCCGCCGACGGCGTGAGCGGCCTGCACCTGGCGGTGTCCAACAGCTACGACGTGATCGTGCTCGACCTCATGCTCCCGGGCATGGACGGCCTGGACGTCTGCCGCAAGCTGCGCAAGGACGGCAAGAAATCCACGCCGGTGCTGATGCTCACCGCGCGCGACACCCTGGAAGACAAGCTGGTCGGCCTCGAAGCCGGCGCCGACGACTACCTGGTCAAGCCGTTCGAAGTGCGTGAACTCGAGGCCCGCCTGCGCGCGCTCATCCGCCGCGATCGTCGCCAGGTCTCGTCCGAGGTGCTCAACGTGGGCGACATGACCCTCGACACCGCCACGCTCCGCCTCACCCGCGGCGGTCAGGAACTCACCGTTTCGCCGATCGGCCTGAAGCTGCTCGCGATCCTGATGCGCGAATCGCCGCGCGTGGTCAGCCGCCGCGACATCGAGCGCGAGATCTGGGGCGATACCCTGCCCGATTCGGACACGCTGCGCTCGCACCTGTACAACCTGCGTCGTGTCATCGACAAGCCGTTCGACCGTCCGCTCCTGCATACGATCCATTCGGCGGGTTACCGCCTGGCCGACCTCGATTCCGAAGTCGCGGCGTCGCAGACGGCATGAAGGCTCCGCGGCACCGGATGTAATCGATGGAAGGCAGCAAATCGCAGGGGACAAGGCGTCGGCGCGGATCGTTTCGTGCTCGTGTCGCCATTGTCTTCGCTCTGCAGACCCTGGTCGTCGTCATCGCTTCGCTGATGGCGGCGAAGAACGTCGCGCCGGTCGGTGCGGCGATAGCGATCATGCTGTCGTCGGGCTGCCTGGCGTGGCTGGCCGTGTCTCGCGAGTGGGTGCCGATCGCGGCGCTGGCGCGTCTTCTCGAAGGCTGGGATCCGGACAAGCCGGATATGGCCCAGCTGGACGCCGAGGGCGGCAAGCACTCCAACAACGACGTCGGTTCGCTGATCCGTGGCCTGCACGGGCTGGCGTCGCGGATCGATGGCTTCGGCGAGCGCGAGCGCAATTTCACCCGGGATGCCAGCCATGAGCTGCGCAGCCCGCTGACCGTCATCAAGATGTCCTCGGACATGCTCGCCGACGAGACCGATCTGTCCGACTTCGGTCACCGTTCGCTGGAGCGCATCCGTCGCTCCACGCGCGAGCTGGAAGCGCTTGTCGAGGCCTTCCTCATTCTTTCGCGCGAGTCCGACCAGGGCCTGGCCGAGGAAGACTTCGTCGTCAACAAGGTGCTCCGCCAGGAAGTCGAGTATGCGCGTGAGCTGATCGCCGGTCGTCCCGTGGAGCTGATCCTCGACGAGCCTGCGAGTTTCGCGCTGCATGCGTCGCCCCGGGTGTTCGCCGTGCTTTGCGGACAGTTGATTCGGCACGCGCTGCAGCAGACCGACCAGGGCGTGATCGTCGTGACCGTGATGCCGGGTAGCGTGAGCGTGATCAATCCCGCCGTCGACATGCCGGAGCAGGGCAGTCGTCGTCATGCGTCGGTGGACCGCCACGGTTTCGACCTGGCGATCGCGCGGCGACTCTCCGATCGTTTCCAGTGGCCGCTCGAACTGCGTTCCCTTCCCGGCGCGAACCGCGTCGCCAGCGTGCGTTTCCCGCACCCACAGCCCGTCGAGGCTTGATCCCCCGCTTGTGTGGGAGCCGCTTCACCGGCTGTGTGGGAGCCGATTCATCGGCTGTGTGGGAGCCGATTCATCGGCGATCCCCTGCGCAGCCTCAGTTCACCAGCCTCGAAATCCGCTCGGCACTCAACGCCCCGCTGAACGCCTTCCGCGTGCCATCCGCGCGGATCACCAGCGTACGCGGCGTCTCCCCGCCCCAGGTCGGATCGATCAGGTAATTGATCCGGTCGGGCGTCGCATCGGCGTACGCGCGCGACGGTACCGCATCCAGCCCTGCCGCCTTCAGCCGCGCCGTCAGCGCTTCGCGCTGTCCGATCCCATCCGTGGCGACGAAAACGAGGTCGACGTCGGCGTGCCGTCGCTGCCAGGCAAGCAGTGCCGAGAGATTTTCTTCGCAGTAGGCGCAGTCCAGTGCCCACAATGCGACGACACGCACGCCCTTGGCTGGCGGCGCGACCAACGCCTTCACGTCCGTCGAGGCGAGGGCGACAGGCGGCGCGGCGAACGCCGGTGTCGCCGCCGCCAGGGCGCCAGCCAGTAGCAGTCGCCTCATCAATGCAGCGCTTCCGTCGGCACGAGCCGGAACTGGCCTTGTGGATTCCAGGCCACGAAGGCGCGGTGATCCCAGAGCAGCAGTTTCGGCCAACCGGATGCGTCGGCCGTGTGCGCAATCTGCCTTGCCTCGCCGAAGCTGGCGCCACCATCGGTGGACTCACGCAGCATCAGGTTCAGTCCTTCAGCCGACATCTGGTGATAGGCGATCCAGACGTGTGCGCCATCGGCGAGAAGATCGGCGTGCGATGCCCCGGCGGTGGCGACGGTCGCCAGATGAGCCGGTGGCGCGCCCGGCACCAACTGGCCGTACCAGATCGTCGCCTTTCCGTCGGCGGCGCTGAACCACACGGCGTGGCGAGTGCCCTTCGCGTCGATGGACAACGAGGGACCATGATGGGGGCAGCCTTCAATGTGCCACTGCGTGAACGTCGCACGCTCCACCTTGGGCGATGCGCCGCCAGCAGGCAAGCTGGCAAAGGCATGGTCACGGATGTTGTCACCGTAGATGGCGCGGAAGAAGGCGTCGATGGAACCGTCGGGCGCACGCGCCAGCGCGATGCGGCAGCACTCGCAACTCTCGTCGACGATCTTGCGCTCGGGGGCGAAGTGCGCGCCGCGATCCGTCGACCAGCTGTAATACGTCGCCGCGCCGAGGTACGGCTTGCCCGTCGCCTTGGCGGCTTCGACGTCGCGTTTGTCGATCCAGGCAACGATGACGTCGCCCTTGCCATCCACGGCGAGTGAGTCGAAACGATGGGTGATTTCCGCGCGATCCGTATGCACGGTGGTTGGCAGATCGAAGTGGGCGCCACCATCGAGCGAGCGTGAGAACCGCACGAACCCGGTCCACGGAAGCTTGCGTGGCTGCGACCAGGTGACATACAGCTCACCCTTCGGCCCCAGCGCGATCTTTGGCCGGTTCTCGCCTTCGGCGTAAATGGGCTCGCCGGTGGGGTTGACGATGGTGGAGGCGCTGAAGGTGCGGCCCATGTCTTCGGACCGGCGGGCGCGCACGTGCTCGCCGACGGTATCGACGACCCACAGATGACCGGCGGCATCGATGGCGGCATCGAAGCCCAGTGGCGCTTCGTGGCCCATGGCCATGCCGTGCATGTCGTCGGCATGGGCCGACGTCCCGCTGGCGAGCAGCAGCAAGGCGAGGGAGGCGGGGGAGGCGAGGCGGGGCATGCTCAGCGCTCGTCCGGGCGTTCGCGCACGGGGTGCTTGCTCAGCTTGCGCTGCAAGGTGCGCCGATGCATGCCGAGCCGGCGTGCCGTCTCCGAGATATTGCCTTCGCATTCGGTCAGGACGCGCTGGATATGCTCCCATTCCAGGCGACGCAGCGGCAGCGGCGCATCCGGTGCGTCGACCAGGTCGTCCGGGTCGGCGGGGCCGGAGTCGCCATCGAGCAGCGCGCGGACCACCGCGTCGGCATCGACGGGCTTGGCCAGGTAATCGTGCGCGCCACGCTTGATCGCCTCCACAGCGGTCGCGATCGACGCATAACCGGTGAGCAGCAGGACGCGCATGTCGGGCACCAGTGACTGCAGCTCGGGGATCAGGCGCAGTCCGTTCTCATCGCCCAGCTTGAGGTCGAGCACGCAGTAGCGCGGCTGGTGGCGGCGGGTGAGGGCACGCGCATCGTCGGCGTTATCGGCGGTGATCACCTCGAAGCCGCGCGAGGTCATCGCCCGGCCAAGCACGCGGGCAAACGTCGGGTCGTCGTCGACGATCAACAGAGGGCGACCGCCGGGCGGGACGAGTTCATTCATACCGAATCTCCAATAACCGAAAGAGGCAGGCGCAGGCGCATCTGTGCGCCGTGGCCGGTATTGCTGGCGGCGAGTTCGCCTTCCAGGCGCTCGGCGGTCGCTTCGGCAAGGGCAAGGCCGATGCCGAGGCCGGTCGCCTTCTGCGACAGGCCGAGCGTGCCGAGTTCGTCGAACTCGTCGAAACCGGGACCCTCGTCGGTGACGATGAGTTCCAGCCAGCGGTCGTCACGGCGAATCGCCAGCGAGACGGTGGCGCTGTCGTTCAGCGCCGACGCATCGGCGGCATTGTTGAGCAGGTTGATCAGCGCGTGGCGCAGGCCTGGCGGTGAGCGCAGGCGGAGCCTCGCGGCATCGTCGGAGACGTCGAGCGCCACCTCGGCCTCGGGGCGCAGCAACTGGAAGCGCTCCATGCAGCCGTGGATGAATTCGCCCAGGGTGATCCGCTCCGGCACCTGCGACAGCTGCGCCTGGCCGAAGGCCACCATCTCGCGAAGAATGGTGCGGCAGCGTTCCACTTGACCCTGGAGAAGATCCAGGTCGTCGCCCAGTTCGTTGTCCGCCGCATGCTCGCGGCGGATCTCCGGCAACAGTGTGCGCATGGTGGACAACGGCGTATTGAGTTCATGCGCGGCGCCGGCGGCCTGCGTAGCGATGGCCAGGATGCCTTCGTCGCGCAGTGCGCGCTCCCGGACGCGCTGCACCTCGCCCTGCTGGTGACGGATGGCCTTGGCAAGGTTGCTGATGAACACGCCCAGCAGGATCGCCATGATGACGAAGTTGACACCCATGCCCGCGACGTAGAGGTCGAGATCCAGGCTGCTGTTGCCCAGTGTCGGCAGCGGCAGGTGGTACGGCACGAGCAGCACGTAGGCGACGCCGGTGAGGATCGCCACCAGCGACACGCCGGCGATCGATAGCGCGGCCGCCGACAGCGCAATGGGTACCAGCAGCAGGGTGACGAAGGGATTGCTGGCACCGCCGGTGAAATAGAGCAGGTAGCCCAGCAGTAGCGTATCGGCGGCGATGTGCACGATGGCTTCGCCTTCGGTCACTTTCCATGGCATGCCCAGACGGAACGACGCCCCTGCGGCGAACACCGCGAGGACGCAGACGCCGATCATCAGCGGCAGCAAGGGGACATCGAGATTGAGCAAGGTGACACAGGAGAGAATCGCCACGCTTTGCCCGGCAATGGCGCACAGGCGGAGCCAGGCAAGGGTACGCGCGAGTGCGAAGGGGCCGGAGCGGGATGACGGCGAGTGCAGGTTGTCGCTCACGGTGGTCTCTTCAAAGTGGAAGGGCCGCCACGTGGGCGGCCCTTCGGCGCGTTACAGGTCTTCGTTGTGTACCGGCGGGAACGGCGGCACGTTGGCCAGCGCATGATTGAGCGACAGCTTCTTCATCAGCGGCAGCATGCCCACGGCGATACCCGTGCAGAGGATGCCGACCATGCCGAGCTTGTTGAACAGGCTGGTGTAGATGGTCAGCGACTGCAGCGGATCGGTGATGTTGTCCGGAATGGCTGCGTAGTTGGCGACGACGCTACCCATGTACTGGGCCACGCCCGAGGCGACGTAGTAGGCGCCCATCATGAAGCCACCCATGCGCGCCGGCACGTAGCGCGCGATCATGGCGAGGCCGAGGCCGCTCACCAGCACTTCGCCCAGCGAATACAGGCCGTAACCCCAGACCATGTACCAGGACGAGATCTTGCCGGCGATCGCGGTGGTGGCACCCAGGCCGTACATGAAAAAGCCGGCGGCGACGGCCGCGAAGCCCAGCGCGAACTTGGCGGCGACGGGGAAGTCCTTGCCGCTCCTGCCGAGGGCGTTGTAGATCCAGACGAGGATCGGCGAGAGGATCACGATCCAGATCGCGTTGAGCGACTGGAACTGCTCGGGAATCCACGTGAAGATGTTCCAGCCGAACAGGCTGAATTGCAGATCGACGTTGCGCTGGGCGAACAGGTTCAGCGAGGTCGACATCTGCTGGTAGAAGATGAAGAAGAAGATGGTCTGCACGGTCAGCACGAGCGCGGCGATGAGGCCGGCGCGTTCGCCCAGTTCGCTCGAGCGGATCAGGTGCACGAAGATGCCGAGGATGACGACACCGGCGATATACACGCAGGCCTGTGCGACGCCCTGGTTCTGCAGGATGTAAGCCGAGGCGGCGATGATCAGGATGCCCGCGCCGACGATGGCGAGGATGTTCTTCACCAGCGGCGGGTGTTCGTCCGGCTCGGAGCCGACATGGGCCAGGGTCTGGCGCATGAAGAAATAATTGACCAGGCCGAGGATGAGGCCGATGGAGCAGACACCGAAGGCGGTGTGCCAGCCGAGCGCGTCGCCGTAATGCTGGCCCACGTAATCGCGGATCCACGGGGTCAACAGCATCGAGATGGTCGAGCCGACGTTCACCGCCATGTAGTAGATGGTGAACGCGCTGTCGATCTTGACCTCGTCGCCCTCGTAGATCTTGCGCACGAGGTTGCCGGCGTTCGGTTTGAACAGGCCGTTGCCGAGGATGATCACGCCCAACGCGATGTACAGGAAGTAGGTGCTGTTGGTCGGGATCCAGAGCAGGGCGTAGCCCATCATGAGGACCACGGCGCCGGTCAGCATCGTGCGACGCGTACCGAGGAATTTGTCGCCGATCCAGCCGCCGATCGCGGGTGTGGCATAGATCAGGGCGGAGGCTGCGCCCCAGACCAGGTTGGCGTCGATGTCGGGAAAGCCGAGCTTCTTCACCATGTAGGTGACCATCAGCACCTGCATGCCGTAGAAGCCGAAGCGCTCCCACATCTCGATGAGGAAGACCGTGCTGAATGACTTGGTCTGTGAAACGGGCGGGTTCTGGATTGCCATGTATTTTCCGGAAGCATTGGAAACAGCGAGCCGGGATCGGAACCCTGGCTCCCGTCGCCGTGACCCTGAACGAAGTCACAACCGTTCAAGCGTAATACAAATGTTCCGCCGGGTTGTGCTGCAGCGCCAGAGGGGCGCGGCGATACGCCACGCGGCGCGCTCCAGGCGGCTTCCAGGGCGTGGTATGGCATCATAGGGGGCCTACCGCCACCTCCAGCCCCGACCATGGTCCCGAATCCCGTCCATTTGTCCGCTTCGGCGACCTGACCGCCCATGGCTTCCACGATTCCGCGCGGGCCGCGGCAGGTCTTTACCGCGTTCCAGTGGTCCATGAAGGGACTGAAAGCCTGCTATGAGCACGAGGCGTCCTTCAGGCTTGAGGTTTATCTTGCCGTGATCCTCGTTCCCCTTGGCTTCTGGCTGGGCAATGGCGGTATCGAGAAGATCCTGCTGGTCACCTTTCCCATCCTCGTGCTCGCCGCCGAACTGCTGAATTCGGCGATCGAAGCCGTGGTCGACCTGGTCAGCCCCGAATTCCACGAACTGGCCGGCCGGGCCAAGGATATGGGCTCCGCCGCGGTCTTTTTTCTCCTGGTGATGGTCGGCGTGAGCTGGGCCTTGATCCTGGTCCCTCATTACCTCAACTGAATCCGGCGCTCGGTGGGAGCCGATGCGTCGGCGATGCGCCACGCGATTTCCTGCGGGCCGCCCCGGTTTGGGTTAACTTGTGCCCCGCATCCCAAGGAATCGCCGCCATGAAGACACTCGTCCGTGCTTTTGCCCTCGTCCTGCTCGCCGGCTTTTTGTCCGGTTGCGGTTACAACGCCATCCAGCGCGAAGACGAATCGGTCAAGGCCGCCTGGTCCGAAGTCCTCAACCAGTACCAGCGTCGCGCGGACCTGGTGCCGAACCTGGTCAATACCGTGAAGGGCTACGCCCAGCACGAAGAGCGCGTGCTCACCGAAGTGACCAACGCCCGCGCCAAGGTCGGGCAGATGCAGATCACGCCGGAGCTCGCCAACGATCCCGAGGCCCTGGCCAAGTTCCAGGCGGCCCAGGGCCAGCTGTCCGGCGCGCTCTCGCGCCTGATGGTGGTCAGCGAGAACTACCCGCAGCTCAAGGCCGACGGTTCCTTCCGTGACCTCCAGGCCCAGCTCGAAGGCACCGAGAACCGCATCACCGTCGCGCGCAACCGCTACGTGACGGCCATCCAGTCCTACAACACGCTGATCCGTTCCTTCCCGAACAACCTGACCGCGAAGGTCATGGGCTACAAGGTGAAGCCGAACTTCAGCGTCGAGAACGAGAAGGCGATCTCCACCGCGCCGACCGTGGACTTCGGTTCCACCCCGGCTCCGGCCCAGGCACCGGCTCCCGCGGCCAGCCGCTGATGTTTCGGGTCGCGGCGCGGCTGCTGCTCGCCGTCGCCCTGCTGGCGCCGCCTTGGGCGGCGCTGGCGGCGGACGATGCCGCCGTGCCGACGTTGCAGCGTCACGTAACCGACCTTACCGGTACGTTGAGTGCCGATCAGGTCGGCCAGCTGGATGCGCGGCTGGCCGAGCTGGAAAAGCGCAAGGGTGCCCAGGTGGTCGTACTGATGGTGCCGACGACCCAGCCGGACGACCTCGAAGGCTATTCCCTCAAGGTGGCCGAAGCCAACAAGATTGGCCGCAAGGGGCCGGACGACGGTGTCCTCCTGCTGGTGGCCAAGGACGACCGCAGAGTGCGCATCGAAACCGGCTACGGCCTGGAAGGTGCGCTGCCGGACGCGATCGCCTCACGGATCATCCGGGAGTACATGGCGCCCAAGCTGCGCACCAACGATTACTACGGCGGCATCAGCGATGCGCTGACCGCGATCACCCAGATCGTCGACGGCGAATCCCTGCCGCCACCGGTCAACCCCGATGAGAGCCACGAGCGTCGAAACGGTGGCGGAAGCCTGCTCCTGCCGCTGATCTTCGGCGTCTTGTTCCTCCGCGGCATCCTCGGGCGCGCGCCGCTGTGGGCGCGCATGCCTATCGGCGGCGCGGTCACGGGTGGCCTGGGTTGGCTGTTCATGCATTCCCTGTTCGGCGGGGTCATCGGCCTTGTCGCCGGTGCGCTGTTCATGGCAATTCCGGGCGGGGCCGGGCGCTCCATCGGCGGTGGCGGCTGGGGCGGTTTCGGTGGCTGGGGCGGCGGCGGTGGTTTTGGCGGCGGCGGCTTCGGCGGCGGCGGCGGTGGCGGCGGCTTCAGTGGAGGCGGCGGCAGCTTCGGTGGTGGCGGCGCGTCGGGGAGCTGGTGATGAACATGCAACGGATCGCCGCCAACCTGTTCGGGGCCTGGTTCCAGATCGGTCGCCAGTTCGGCCCGGAAACGCTCGATGCCATCGCCGGCACGGTATCGGCCGGGGAGGCTACGCATCGCGGCGAACTGCGCGTGGCGATCGAGTCGCGCCTGCCGTTCTCCGCCGTGGCATCGGAGGTTACCGCTCGCGACCGAGCGGCCATGCTCTTCGCCCACCTGCGCGTCTGGGACACCGACGACAACTGCGGCGTCCTGCTTTATGTCCTGCTCGCCGAGCACCGTATCGAGATCGTCGCCGACCGCGGCATCGCCAAGGCGGTCACGGCGGCCGAGTGGGAAGCGATCACGGGCCATATGCGTGAGGCTTTCGCGGAAGGCCGTTTTCGCGAAGGCGTGCAGATCGGCGTGGCCGAAGCGGGCGCCTTGCTCGCACGGCATTTCCCGGCCGACGGCCGGGCGCGCGAGAACCAGCTGCCGGATCGGCCATTGGTCCTGTAGCGCTGGCACATCCGAGTAACAGGGCGGCGGACATACACCGTTCGGGGAATGGTCGCCCGGCTCCCGCCGTAGCACCCTTCATGGGTCATCCTCGTCCGGCTCGACGCATGAAGACCTTCCTGTTCCTGATCGTTGCGTTTCTCGGCTCGTCGCTGGTCCAGGCACAGACCGCCAACGACGAGGCGGCACTCACCGCGCTACCCCAGGCTTTTGTCGACGCGTGGAACCGCCACGATGGTCACGGACTCACGGTACTGACCGAGCGCGACGTGGATTTCGTCACCGTCGACGGCAAGTGGATGCGCGGGCAGAAGGATTTCGAAACCTACCACACGCGTATTCTCGGCGACCGCTTCCGCCTCTCGGTGAATCGCGTCATGGGTACGAACGTGCGCTTCCTCGCGGCAGACCTCGCGTCGGTGCATTACACCTGGCAGATCACCGGCGCCACGGATGCCGAGGGGCGCCCCGTTCCACCGCGCTCGGGGATCATGGTGTTCCTCGCGCGCAAGCAGCACGGGCAGTGGTTGATAGCGGTGGGGCAGAACACCAACGGCGCGCCTGCTCGTAGCGAGGGGGCGGATATCGTTTCGCCGCTGGCGGTGGTGCCTTGACGGATGGCATCGCCCAGCGTTCTCTGGTTTCCCTCAAGCGAGCGTAAGTCGAACCTTGTTGCCCATACGCGCAGCGAAGGTAACCAGCATGTCCAAGCTGAACTTCTCGACCTTCCCCCGACGAAGGTCGGATACCCGGCTCTGGCTCACTTTCAGAACCTGGGCCGCTTCAGTCTGCGACAAATGTTTGTCGTCGATCATCTTCTCGATGGCGATCATGAGCTCGGATCGCATCTTGTGGACACTGGCCTCGGGCTCAGAAAATCCAAGGTCAGCGAACACATTTCCGCTGGAATGGGTCAACGTCGTGTCGTCGCGGGTCATTGGGATACGTCCTATCTGGCCTGGGGGAGTTGCTACGCCTGGCACCTGTGGTCCGCGTGTCTAAGGAGCAATCGATTTATATCGTGACCTACCAATCTTGATATCAGAGAGAGGGGTCTTCTGCGTCTTCTTGGCAAAAGCATGGAGCACATAGATCTGGTGTCCGACATGGGTGACGTAGAAAGTCCGGCCGCAGGCCGACGTTCGAACCTCAGAACTTCTGCTGGTATCCCACGTAGACATACCGGTCGACATCGAAGGCCGGGTTGTACGGTGGGCTGCCGCCACCGGCGCTGGACACGTTGTAGTACAGCGGGCCCTTGCGATTGAAGACATTGTTGATGCCGACGCGGAAGTTGCCGTTCCAAGGCGCCTGCCAGCGTAGTTGCGCGTCATGGAACGCGACCGAGCCCTTTCGGCTGATACCGGTTGCGCCGCTGATCGCATTGATCTCGTTGGGGCGGTTGCACTCGACCGTCGCGGACCAGCACGAATCTTTCAAGCCGTCGAAATAGCGTACGGTCCAGGTCGCGCCGAAACGCTTCCATGACCAGTCGAGCGACAGGTTCGAGCGCACGCGGTACAGGCCCTGCACGCCGTTCATATAGCCGGCCAGTTGTCGCGGCGGCGAACCCGGGCTGCTCGATTGCGTGTAGTCCTTCAGATAGGTGCTATCGGAGAGCAGGGTGAACTCGCCGTAGCGCGTCTCCGGGAAGCGGTAGTGCGCGCCGAGGTCATAGCCTGCGGTATGCAGCGTGCCGAGGTTGGCGAGGCTCTCGTCCAGCGACGTGATGTGCCCGTCGGCGGCCCGGGTAAAACGCCCGCAGTAGGTCGGGTCATTGCGCACGTAGCAGAAGTTGAGGATGTCGCCCGCGAGGATCGGCGTGATCACGTCGCGGATGTCGACCTTGTAATAGTCGAGCGTGACATCGAGGCCATCGAGGTAGCTGGGGCTGTAGACCAGGCCAGCGGTCCGCGTGATCGACGACTCGGGCTTCAGCGCTGGATTGGCACCCGTGCGGAAGGCGACCGGATTCTGGCCGCCCGTGGCCGAGTTGACCTGCGCGCCCGACTGGTCGATCTGCCGGTAGTTCGCCGGCACTCCGGCGGCGGCGCAGCGTCCACGTACACCGGCGTCGGAGGCAGCCGCGCCATAGGCGCTGTCGCAGGGATCGAGGAAGCTTTCGAAGCTTTCGCTCGAACCCGCGTAGAGGTCGGCGACGGTGGGCGCACGGAAGCCCTCGGCGTACGTACCGCGCAACAACACGTCGTCGAACGGCTTCCAGCGGAAGCTGTACTTGTTGTTGGTACGGCCACCGAACGCGCTGTAGTGCGAATAGCGCGACGACGCATTCACCGCCAGTTCCCGGGCGAAGGGCAGGTCGGCGAGCAGGGGTACGTCGAGTTCGAGGTAAGCCTCGTTGACGATGTAGCCGCCGTTGGTCGGGTTGCTGGCAAGTTGGGTGGTCAGACCCGCGGAGTCAAGGGGATCGGGCACGTAGCGGCCGTTCTCGCTGCGATGCTCCAGACCCCCGGCGACCCGCACGGTGCCAGCAGGCAGGTCGAACACACCGCCGGTCAGGTTGGCGACGATGTCGTTGGTTCGCGTTACCTGGCGCGCGGTCGTCGTGGACTGCACGTAATTCCAGACGGCATCCGGCGTGCCGCCGGGACCGGCAAGAATGTTCCAGGGAACGCAGCCTGCCGCGCGATCCACGGCATTCGCGCAGACGATGTTGCCGTTCACCACCGCGGTGGGGCCGAGCGCCTTGGCCGCGTTGGCCAGGTTGATGTTGCCACTGTCGGTACGGCTGTCGCGCGCCTCGGAATAGCCGTAGGTCACGTCCCAGTTCCAGGTGCGGTCGTTCCAGAGGAAACTGCCTTCGGCGCCGGCATCGACGTGGAAAGCCTTGCTCTTGGCCCAGGTGATTCGCGGCACTTCCGTCGTCCGGCGGAAGAAGTCGGTTTCATAGCCGGGGAACGGGTTGTAGGCGTTACCGGGATCGATGCCGAGATCGCTGGTGCGACCGGAGCCACTTTCCAGCGGATAGCCGGCGGCCTGGCTGCGCGTATCGCGCACGCCATAGCTGGCCATGCCGCGTAGGGCGATATCGTCGGTGACGTTGTACCGCCCCGTCGCGAACAGGTTGCGCAGCTTGCTGCCGGCGCGGAAGGTCATGTCCCGCGACGTGGAATATTTGTCGGCGTTGCTGTTGACGTCGTACGGGTGGTAATTGGCTAGGTCGGCGGTGTCGCCGACCACGCCGCCGGGATGGTTCACCACGTAGCGGTTGGGCATCCACGAACCGTCGGCGCTGTAGGTACCCGCGCCCGCCGTCCCGGCCGCGCGCGGATCGACCACTCCGCCGTACGGGCCCATGCCGAAACCGACATCGGGATGGCGTGGGCCATAAGCGGTGCGGGTGAGCGAGCGCTTGCTGTCGGACAGTTCGTCGGCGTCCTCGTAACTGGCGCCGAGAATGATCGAAGCGCGCTCGCTGCTCTTGCCCCAGGTAAACGTGCCGTTCTTCTGGCTGCCGTCGCCCTTGCCGTTGACACCGTAGAGCACGTCCGCGGAGGCGCCCTCGAAGCGATCGGTGGTGACGATGTTGACCACGCCGCCAATGGCATCGGAGCCATAGATCGATGAGGCGCCGTCCTTGAGCACTTCGATTCGCTCGACAGTGGCTACCGGAATGGTGGAGAGGTCGGTCAGTCCGTTGAGGCTGGTAGCCCAGCGACGGCCATTGACCAGGATGAGGGTGCGTACGGCACCGAGGTTGCGCAGGTTGGCGTAACGGCCGCCGGCGTCGGTGCTGGACGAAAGCGTGTCCTGCGGCGTGACTTCGGGTGTCGACGCGGATGGAATGCGGCCGATGATGTCGGCCAGGCTGGTCAGCCCTGTCTGGCGGATGGCCTGGCGATCCAGGGTGAACACGGGCTGGGCGGTTTCGACATCGGTGCCGCGGATCCGCGAGCCGGTCACGCTGACGTTCACCGGTGCGAGCATTTCCGCCGACGAGCTGGTTTCCTGCGCATGGACCCCCGCGGCAGGCAAGCAGGCTCCGAGCGCTACGGCAAGCGCTACGCGTCGCCCTGCGACGAGGCGCTTGTGCCCGGAACTGACGTGCATACCCTGAAGCCTCCCAAGCCCCGCCATACCCCACCCGGGCTCGACGATCCACCGAAGATAACGCGGGCGGCGTGACCGGGGCAACCGGCGGAAGTCATGGGCCTCCGCCGGTGGGTGTCCTGGCTCAGTTCGACGCGGTGGTGGCTTCGCCGCCACCGATGTTCTTGTCGAGGAACGCCTGCAGCTTGTTATAGAACTCCTCGACGTTCTCCGGCTTGAGGAAGCCGTGCTTCTCGCCGGACTTGGTCAGGACTTCGTAAGGCTTGTGGGCCGCATCCATCGCGGCGCGCATCGCCTTGAACTGGGCGAACGGCACGCGTTCATCGTCCTCGCCGTGGACCAGCAGGACCGGCACGGTGATCTTGTCGGCCAGGTGGTCGGGGGAGTTTGCGGCCAGATCGGCCTCGTCGTGGCCGACCACCGTGGTCAGGTAGCTGCGGCCGAGCTTGGTCGTCTTGATGTCGCCCTTGCTGTACATCATGCCCAGGTCGTAAAGGCCCGCGTAGCCCACCGCGCACTTGAACATTCCCGGTTCCCGGATGGTGGTCATCATTGCGGCGTATCCGCCGAAGCTGGCCCCGTAGACGCAGATTCGCTTGGGGTCGGCGTAGTTCTGCGCGATCGCCCACTTCACGCCGTCGATCAGGTCTTCCTGAACGCGCGTGCCCCACTTGAGGTAGCCGGCCTGCTCGAAGCCGTTGCCGCGACCGCCGGAGCCGCGGTAGTTCACCTGCAGCACCAGGTAGCCACGATTGGCCAGGAACTGCGCGTCCTCGTCGTAGAACCAGTCGTCCTTGATGCCGATCGGGCCGCCATGCGGCAGCAGGACCATCGGCAGGTTGGCTTCGGACTTGCCCTTGGGAAAGGTGAGGATGGCCTCGAGTTCCATGCCGTCGCTGGCCTTGAATCGCAGTGGACGGCGCTCGGCCATCTTCGTCGCGTCGATCCAGGGCGCGACGGCGAAGAGACTGTGCACCTTGAACGTCTTGGTATCGATCAGCATGAAGCGACCCGGATCGCGGTCGCTCGACACGCCGAACATCAGCTGCCCACCGTCCTGGCTGAAGTCGATGAAGTTGACGAAGCTGCCCGGGAATTTCAGCGACAGCGCCATATGCAGCTTGGCGATCGCGTCCTGGGGATCGACATAGGTCACCTTCGGGATGCCACTCTCCGCGTACGTGCCGAAGGGCCGTAGTGGCACGGGTGTCCACAAGCCATCGGATGTGACCAGGCTGAAATCGTCCCGGCTGATCACGCGGCGGTTTCCGCCGTCCTCGTCCTGCTCGACCAGTTCGCCGCCCATGCCATGGGGGCTGTAGCGGGCGTACATGCGGTTGCTGCCAGCCACGGAAGCGACGGGAACGAAGCGCTGCAGTTCGCCGTTTTCGGGCACCTTGGCCCAGCCGCTGCCTTCGCGGTGGAACACGACGTACTTGAAGTCGGCATCGGTACCGTAGGAGAACTTCGCCGCGCCATCGGGCGAGATCATGAAGCTCATGCTGCCGATACCGATGTCGGCCATCTGCTTGCGGGCACTGCTGGTGGCATCGACGTCGTACAGCGTGCTGCGATTCTGGTCCGACCACGAAGTTGCGCGCATGTAGAAGTGGCCGTTGCTCTGCACCGGCGCCCCTTCGATCTCGCCCCAGCCCGAGTCGGTCTGGCGCGTGGCCGAGCGCTTGCCGACGGCCTCGTAGCCGTAAAGGTAGTCGGGGTTCTTGCCGTCGATGTCGATCGCCATGATCTCGCCGGTGTACGAGGTGTTGCCGATCGAGCCGTCCTGCTTGCCGCGGGCGACGACCAGGCGCGTGGCGCTCGCCCAGATGATGTTGGCGGGCAATTCGTAGGGGGGCATCCGGATCAGGCTGATTGGCTTGCTCGGGTCGTCGACGGCATAGATGGCGATGGCGTGCGTCTTGCCGTCGACGTCGTGATAAACCACCGAGAAATGCTTGCCGTCCGGCGAGAGGCGGGGCATGGTCAGCGGCTCGCGACGGGCGAAATCGGCCGTCGGGATCAGTTCGGCGGCGGCTACGCCGGAGGCGCAGGCGCCCATACACAGCACGGCCAGCAACGGCCGCGCGAAGCGGTACTTCATGTTCGACTCCCCCTGGTTGGGTACATCCATACACGCGGTCCTCCCCGGACCGCGCCCACGCCGGGATATAGCCCATTCCGGGGCCGGCCACAAGGCGACCCCTGGGCCGGAGGGGGCGCTACACTTGCCGCCTGCGATCTTCCTGGGCCCTCCATGGCAACTCCGTTCGTCGTCAATATCGATCCCGTCGCGCTGTCCCTCGGGCCTCTCCAGGTCCATTGGTACGGGCTCATGTACCTCGGCGGCTTCCTCGGCGGATGGGCGCTCGGCGAGTACCGTCGCCGGCAGGGTCGCCTGCCGGTCAGCGCCGATCGCTTCGGCGACCTCATGTTCTATTGCATGATGGGCGTGGTCCTGGGTGGCCGTATCGGCTACATGCTCTTCTACACGGCCATCTCCTGGATCTGGACCGACCCCCTGGCGATCTTCCGTATCTGGGACGGCGGCATGTCCTTCCATGGCGGCCTGCTCGGCGTGGTGGTGGCCGGCATCTGGTGGTCGCGGCGCAACAACGTGAAGTTCTTCGACACCATCGACTTCGTCGCGCCGCTGGTGCCCCTGGGCCTCGGCCTCGGCCGCCTGGGCAATTTCATCAATGGCGAGCTGTGGGGCAAGCCCACCGACCTGCCCATCGGCATGATCTTCCCGCATGCGCCCGACGCGCTGCCGCGCCATCCCAATCCGCTTTACGAGTTCGCGCTGGAAGGCGTGGTCATGTTCACGGTGCTCTGGCTGTTCACGCTGAAGCCGCGCCGGCGCTACGCCGTCTCGGGCCTGTTCGCCCTGATGTACGGCTGCTTCCGATTCATCGTCGAATTCGTCCGCGTGCCCGACGCCCAGCTGGGCTACCTGGCCTTCGGCTGGCTCACGATGGGGCAGGTACTCTCGCTGCCCCTGATCGCGCTCGGCATCCTCTGGCTGGTCATGTCGCGCCGTGCGCCCTATGCACCCGTCGCGGCGCCCCCCGCGACCGCGACCTGATATCGTCCCGAGCCATGCAGCCCTACCTGGAACTCCTGCGCCACGTGCGCGACCACGGCACCGAGAAATCGGATCGTACCGGCACCGGCACGCGCAGCGTGTTCGGCTGGCAGATGCGCTACGACCTGGCCAGGGGTTTCCCCCTGGTCACGACGAAGAAGCTGCACCTGCGCTCCATCGTCCATGAGCTGATCTGGTTCCTGCGGGGCGACACCAACGTCGCTTACCTGAAGGAAAACGGCGTCAGCATCTGGGACGAATGGGCCGACGCCAACGGCGACCTCGGCCCCGTATACGGCCGCCAGTGGCGCGCATGGCCGACGGCCGACGGCAAGGTGGTCGACCAGATCGCCTGGGTCGTCGACGAGATCAAGCGCAATCCGGATTCGCGTCGCCTCATCGTTTCCGCGTGGAACGTGGGCGAGTTGCCGAAGATGGCGCTGATGCCCTGCCACACGATGTTCCAGTTCTACGTGGCCAACGGAAAGTTGTCCTGCCAGTTGTATCAGCGCTCGGGCGATATCTTCCTCGGCATTCCGTTCAACATCGCCAGCTACGCGCTGCTCACTCACATGATCGCCCAGGTGACCGGGTTGGACGTGGGCGACTTCGTGCACACGCTGGGCGACGCGCATCTCTACGCGAACCACCTCGAGCAGGCCGACAAGCAGCTTCTTCGCGAGCCGCGGCCGTTGCCGAAGCTCGCGCTGAACCCGGAGGTGACGTCGATCTTCGACTTCCGCTTCGAGGATATCGCCATCGTGGACTACGACCCGTATCCGGCCATCAAGGCGCCTGTGGCGGTTTGAGTCGCCAGGGTTTGCGCCGCATCGGCATGCCAGCCGCCACCGATAGCCTTGATCAGTCGGATGTCCGATTCCAGCTGCCGCCGCGATAGCTCGACATCGGCGCGACGCTGAGCCAGCGCGGTACTTTGGGTGGAGACGACCTCGAGGTAGTCGGTCGCACCGGCCTGGTAGCGAGTGAGGGCCAGCTGCGCCGCGCGATCGGCGGCATCGACGGCCCTGTGCTGTGCCGTGGCTTCGTTGCCGAGTACCCGCAACGACGACAGGTTGTCTTCGACGTCCTGGAACGCCGAAAGCACGGTCTGCCGGTAGTCGGCGGCGGCAGCGTCTTCCTTTGCCTCGGCCTGACGCAGCGCCTGCTTTCGCCGCCCGCCGTCGAACAGCGTGCCGACCAGGGCAGGGCCGATCGACCAGAAGCGACTGGGAAGCGCCGCGAAGCTACCGAGCGTCGACGCCTCGAGGCCACCGGATGCCGAAAGGAGCAAATCGGGGAAGAAGGCCGACGTGGCTTCCCCCACATCCGCATTGGCCGCGGCAACGCGGCGTTCGGCGGCGGCGATGTCGGGCCGGCGCTCCAGCAACGTCGAGGGAAGACCAGCCGGTACGGCAGGCAAGGCGATGGCGGTCGTGGACGCAGGGATGGTGAGGCCGGACGGTGGCATGCCCATCAGCGTGGCGATGGCGTGCTCGAAATGGGCGCGGCTTTCGCCGACGTCCACCCATTGCGCACGGGCGACCTGCAACTGGGTTTCCGCCTGCGCGAGGTCCGCATCGGACGCGATGCCGCCCTTGAAGCGTACCGCCACCAGATCGCGGGCTTTCGTATAGTCGGCCACGGTCTGTTCGAGCAGCGTGGCCTCCGCATCGGCGTCGCGCAGCCCGACGTAGTCGACAGCGAGCTCGGCATGGGTGGCGAGGCTCACTGACGCCAGGTCGGCGGCGCTCGCCTGGTAGCGGGCGTTGGCGGCATCGACCTGATGGCCGATACGGTCGAACAAGTCGGGCTCCCAGCTCACATCCACCTGGGCGTCGTAATCGGAGACGGTCTTGCCGGCCAGCGAGCGTCCGACGACGTTCTGCGAGGTATGGTTGCGCGACGCGTCGACGCCCGCGGTGATCGTCGGGTAGTACGCGGCGCTCGCCTGTCCGGCCTCGGCCTTCGCGGCGCGCAGGTTGGCCACCTGGCGGGCGATGGACGGGTTGCCGGCATCGACGCGCGCCTCGAGCCGGTCGAGCGTCTCGTCGCCGAATGCGCTCCACCAGTCGGCACGATCCACCGCATCGGCGGGATGCGCGGCGACCCAACCGGGTCGAACGTGGCGCGCATCCGCGCCTTCCGCGGGTTGCTCCTTGAATTGCGGAGGGACGTCGATGGAGGGTCGGACGTACGCCGGCCCGGGCGTACAGCCTGCCGCAAGGATGGCTCCGATAACGAAGGCAAGCGTGCCGGCGTTGCGGGGGAAGGACGTCATGCGCATGGTGATTTCCTCGTTCGCTCAGGTCGCATCCGCGGGATGCGTGTTGATGCTCACTGCCTGGCCGTTGCCGATGGCGTCGCCCGGATCGACAACCACGCGCTCGTCACCGCGCAGCCCGGTACGGATTTCAACGCGGGTGCCGAAGTCGCGCCCGAGCGTCACGGGGACCAGTTGCACCTGACCCTTGCTGTCCACGGTGGCCACTTGCACCCCTGTAGGACGAAACAGGAGTGTGTTGGCCGGCAGCGATAGCGCCGCTCCCGGCGATGTCAGCGCAAGCTCGACCTGGGCGTAGGCACCCGGAGGAACGGCCCCGTCGGTGTTGTCCATGTCCACCTCGGTGCGCAGCGTGCGGCTGGCTGGATCGATGGCGCCGGATGTCCGTGCCACGCTTCCCGCGAACGTGCGGCCGGGGAACTGAGGCAAGGTCAGTGTGGCTCGCGAGCCAATGGTCACATCGGTGGCCTCGTCCTGCGGCACGTTGACGAAGACGCGCAGTTTGTCGGTTTCCGCGAGCCTGAAGAGGGCCGCCGGCGTTCCGCCGTTACCCGCATCGACCAGGGCACCGACATCGACGTTGCGAACCGTGACGACACCGTCGAACGGCGCATAGACCTTCTCGAACGACTGCAGCTGCCGGAGGCGCTCGACGTTGGCCTGAGCGGCACCGAGCATGGCCTGCTTCGCCTTCATCGCGCTCACGTTCTCCTCGCTGGACTGTCGGGACACGGCATTGTTCTTGAGCATGTCCTCCCAGCGCGAGGCAGTCACCCGTGCGATGTCGAAGTTTGCCGACGCCGTCGCCGCGTCGGCGCGAGCCTGGGCCAGTTCGGCATCCACCTCGGGGGACTGGATCTCCGCAAGCAACTGCCCCTGGTGGACATGCGTGCCGATGTCGGTCAGCCAGCGACCGAGGTAGCCACTGGTCCGGGCGTAGATATTCGCTTCCTGAAAGGCTTCGACATCGCCCGGAAGCACGAGGGACTGTTGGTTCGGCGCCTTGGTGGGGACCACCACCGCCACCGTCGGCACGCTCAATGCCGCTGTCTGCTTCACCACGGCGGCATGGGCGGACAGGCGGGGAAGGCCGCCCACCGCAAGGGCGATACAGACGACGGCGACAGGCGCAGCGACGAGGAGCCGTGAATGCGACTTGGCAGAAGGTTGCATGGGGGTAAGCATGAGAATGACGCTCCCGTCAGTGCGTGGAAACAGGGGAAGGAAGGACAGCCGGCGCCTTCAGGCGACGCGCGAGCCAGGTGTGCACGGCGGCGAAGATCGTGGGGACGAAAATCAGCGTGGCGACGGTGCCGAACAAAAGGCCACCGATGACCGCACGACCGAGCGGCGCGTTCTGCTCGCCGCCGTCACCGAGCCCGAGGGCCATCGGGAGCATGCCGATGAGCATGGCGAGCGCGGTCATCAGAACAGGGCGGAAGCGCGTGCTTCCCGCATCGAATGCGGCTTCGACAGGATGGGCGCCGTCGTGCAGTCGGTCACGTGCGAAGCTGACCACGAGAATGCTGTTGGCCGTCGCGATGCCGATGCACATGATGGCGCCGGTCAGGGCCGGGACGCTGACCGTCGTGCGCGTGACGAACAGGATCCACGCCATGCCGGCCAGCGCACCCGGCAAACCGCCGATGATGACCAGTGGATCGGTCCACGACTGAAAGTTCACCACCATCAGCGCGTAAACGAGGAGCACGGCGAACGCGAGCCCGAGCAACAGACCCGAGAACGACGCCTGCATCGTTTGCACCTCGCCGCGCACCGTAATGCTCGAGCCGGCGGGAAGCTGGGCGCGTGCCTGGGTGACGAGACGATCGACGTCGGCGGCGACGGCACCCAGGTCGCGGCCCTGTACACCCGCGAAGACATCGATGACCGGCTGCACGTTGTAATGCGACACCACGGCGTCCTGCGACGTGCGGGTCAGCGTGCTCAACGAGCCGAGGATTGGCGAGACCTGCTTGCCGGTGGCATTGCCGGTGAGCGGAATGTTGTTCAGGGCCTGCAGTGAATCGATGTCGTACTGCGGCGCCTCCGTCATCAGCGGATAGCTGACGCCGTTCTTCGGATTCAGCCAGAAATTGGGCGACGTCTGCGAGCTTCCGGAAAGCGCGATGAGCAGGTTCTGCGCGATGGTTCGCTGCGGAAAGCCGGCCTGGATGGCTTTTACCCGATCCACATCGACGTCGATGGAAGGCGCGTCGTCGGGCTGCTGGATGCGCGGATCGACCAGGCCGTCGACATGGCGCATTCCGGCAACCAGTTGCTCGGCGATCTTTCGGTTGCCCGTCTTGTCGGTGCCCACCACCTGCACGTCGATCGGCGAAGGCAAGCCGAAATCCAGGGTCTGGCTGATGATGTCGGCGGGAAGGAACGAGAAGGTCACACCGGGGAAATCGCGATTCAGGCGATACCTGAGAGCCGTGACGAACGCCGCCGTGGGACCGTGGCCGGCCTTCAGCGATATCAGTATATCCGCGTCCGCGGAGCCGACCGGCAGCGACGAGTCGTAGGTCATGTTGATGCCGCTCACCGGGAGGCCGATGTTATCGAGCACGCTGCCGAGCTGAGCCGACGGAATGACGCGGTGGACATCCTGCTCGACCAGATCCACGATGCGGGCGGTCTGTTCGATCCGTGTCCCGGTGCGGGCGCGCATGTGCAGGCGGATCTCGCCTGTGTCCGATGTCGGGAAGAAGTCGCGGCCGAGGAAGGGTATGAGCAGCAACGACCCGGCGCAAACGACGATGAACACGGCGCCAAGCCGACGCGGATGGGCGATGACGATTCGCAAGGCCGCCTGGTAGCGCACATGCAGGCGCTCGAAACCTGCTTCGAAACGTTGCTGGAACCGGCGCAGCACACCGGGGCGACCCTCGTCACCCTCGGGTGCGGGACGGTCGTTACGTAGCATGTACATGGCCAGCGTCGGGATCAGGGCGCGAGAGAAGAAGTACGACGCCAGCATCGCGAAGACGACGGCTTCGGCGAGGGGCACGAACAGGTAACGGGCCACGCCGGAAAGAAGGAACATCGGCAGGAAGACGATGCAGATGGAGAGGGTCGACACGAGCGTGGGCAGGGCGATCTGTGCCGAGGCATCGACGATCGCGTCGCGTAGCCCCTTGCCCATGTCGCGGTGGTGGCTGATCGCTTCGATCTCCACCGTGGCATCGTCGACGAGGATGCCCACCGCCAGCGCAAGGCCGCCCAGCGTCATGATGTTGATGGTCTGGCCGAGCACGGAGAGCACGATCAGCGAGGTGACCACCGACAACGGAATGGTGATCGCGATGATCAGCGTGGACCGCCAGCTGCCGAGGAACAGCAGGATCATGATCGCGGTGAGGCCGGCGGCGATCATGCCTTCGCGGACGACGCCGCTCACGGCCGAGCTGACGAAGACGGACTGGTCGGAGACCGGTTTGACCTCGAGCGCTTTGGGCAGGCCCGCGGTGATCTTCGGCAGCAGGCTCTTGACCGATGCGATGATGTCGAGGGTCGACGCATCGCCGGACTTCTCCACCTGGAGCAGCGCCGATCGCGTCCCGTCGACCCGCACGATATTCGTTTGCGGCGCGAAACCATCGCGCACCGTCGCGATGTCACGCAGGTAGGTCACGCCGCCCGCCGTCGCCTTCACCGGTATCAGGTTCAGCGCGTCGACCGAGGACGGGCTACCGTTGAGATTCACGTTGTACTCGAGCGCACCGATCTTCGCCGTGCCACCGGGGAGAATCAGGTTCTGCGCGTTCACCGCGTTGACGACATCCAACGGTGCGAGGCCATGGGCCTGCAAGGACTTGGGGTCGATATCGACCATGATCTGCCGGACCTTGCCACCGAAGGGCAGCGGAATGGCCGCACCCTGCACCGTGGCGAGCTGCGTGCGGATGAAATTGTTACCGAGGTCGTACAACTGCTGCTCCGGCAGCGTATGGCTGGACAGGGCCAGCTGCAGGATCGGCACGGTCGACGCGTTGTATGAGATCACCAGCGGCGGGAGGGTGCCCGGCGGGAGCACGCGGAGGATCGACTGCGCGTTGGCCGATGCTTCCGCGATCGCACGGTTGATGTCCGCGCCTTCATGGAAGTAGACCTTGATGACGGCCACGCCATTGACCGTCTGCGATTCGACGTGCTCGATGTTGTCGACGTCGGAGGTCAACGCACGTTCGTAGGGCGTCGTGATGCGGTTGGCCATGTCGTCGGCCGAGAAGCCGTTGAACGACCAGACGATGCTCAACACCGGAATGTTGATGTTCGGAAAGATGTCGGTCGGCGTGCGAAGCACCATGAGCGGACCGATGATGGCCAGGAGCAGCGCCATCACAATGAAGGTATATGGCCGCCGAAGCGCCAGTTGGACGATCCACATGGGGGTTCCGCCTTGGGCAGTTTGGGTCGTCCGGAAGACTAGGTTCCCAGGCCTTGCGCGCTACTGACGGGTTCCTGACAATTCTGTAATCACGCTCGCCGGAGGCCGGATGTATGATCGGATCCAGCACCACATGCGAGATCCGCCATGCGCCTTCTGGTCATCGAGGACGAAAAGAAAGCCGGTGAATATCTGAAGAAGGGGCTGGAAGAATCCGGCTTCACCGTCGATGTCGTGGCTAACGGCATCGACGGTCTCCATCAAGCGCTGGAGGACGACTACGACCTTCTTGTCCTCGACGTCATGCTCCCGGGAATGGACGGTTGGGAGGTCCTGCGCCGTCTTCGCTTGAAGAAAGAAACCCCCGTTTTGCTGCTTACGGCTATCGACGAACTGGAAGAACGTGTTCGCGGCCTCGAACTCGGCGGCGACGATTACATGGTGAAGCCATTCGCCTTCGTCGAACTGCTGGCGCGTATCCGTACGTTGCTTCGTCGCGGGCCGCCGCGCGACATCGAGCAGGTCGACATCGGTGATCTCTCGATCGACGCCGTCCGCCGTCGCGTGCGCCGCAACGGGCAGCGTGTCGACCTCACACCGAAGGAATTCTCGCTGCTCCAGTTGCTGGCGCGCCGCCGTGGCGAGGTGCTTAGTCGCACGCAGATCGCTTCCTACGTATGGGACATGAATTTCGACAGCGACACGAATGTCGTCGAGGTCGCGATCCGGCGCCTGAGAGCGAAGATCGACGATGGCCATGAGGCGAAGCTCATCCATACCGTCCGCGGCATGGGCTACGTCCTCGACGACCGCCACGAGGACAGGTGATGGCCCGCATGTCCCTGGCCGCCCGGCTGACCGCCACGTTTCTCGTGATCATGACGGTGTGCTTCGTGCTCGTGGGACTTCTTCTGTACAGGGCTGCCGAACAGCGCGGCCATGAGCAGGACGACACCAACCTCGTGCTCTCCGCGCGGCACCTCCGGCGGTTGGTCGCCGAACTCGATTCGCTCGGTGAGCTGAAGGCTCATCAGGACAGGATGGTGATAAGCGTTCTGGGCGATACCAGCAACGCGTTGCGCATAGTGGACGATTCAGGCCAGGCGCTCGTCGACTACAACCCGAGTGGGTTCCCGCTCGACGTCCGGGCGCCCGTTCCCGCCGACCAGCGCGTCGTCGCGGACAATTTGCGTACATGGCGTGGCGACGACGGGGTGCCGATACGTGGGGTGGCCGTCACCGGACAGGTGCGCGACGGCGCGCATGTAACCATCGTTGTCGCCCGGTCGCTCTCCGACCGCGAGGCGGTGCTCCACCGATATGGCCGGGACATGGCCTTGCGCTTGTTGGCCGGCATGGTGGCCGCCATCGTATTGAGCCATTTGCTCGTGAGACGTGCGTTGCGGCCTCTTCGCGCCATGGCGTCGGACGCCGCGATGATCACGGCGCAGAGTTTGCAGACCCGGCTTTCCGCAGGTGGCGCGCCGGCGGAATTGCATGCCCTGACCGATGCACTGAACGCCATGCTCGATCGGCTCGAAGGAGGCTTCACGCGCGTGTGGCAGTTCACCGTGGACCTCGCCCACGACCTGCGTACGCCGATCGGCAATCTGCGCGGCACCAATGAAGTGGCCCTGACGCGCACACGCACCGCCCCGGAGTACCAGGCATTGTTGGGTTCCAACATCGAGGAATGCGATCGCGTGAGCCGCACGATCGAGAACGTCCTGTTCCTGGCGCGCGCGGACAACCCGCAATTCGCCTTGCAATGCGTTTCGCTCGATGTCGCCGTCGAGCTGGAGCGCATCGCCGAGTACTTCGAAGGTATCGCGTCCGAGAGGCAGGTGGCCATCCAGACACTGGGCACCGCCCATCTCAGCGCGGATCGGGACCTCTTTCGCCGTGCGGTGAGCAACCTTCTCTCCAACGCCCTGCGGTACACGCCGCCGATGGAGACGATCACGCTGCGAACGGCCGCGGTGGATGACATGGTCGTTGTCGCGGTGGAGAATCCGGGAGACGGCATCCCGCCCGAACACCGGGAAAAACTGTTCGACCGCTTCTACCGCGTGGACCGCTCGCGTAGCGATTCGGCCAACTCGACCGGCCTGGGGCTGTCGATCGTCAAGAGCGTCATGGAGCTGCACGGTGGCAGGGTGGCGGTCGAGAGCGAGGTCCAAGGCGTCACGCGGTTCGTCCTGTGGTTTCCGAATCGCTCCTAGCTCACGCCAAGGCAGTTCAGACGCTTCGCGTCGCTTCCACCGGCGGGACTCGGGAGGCGCGCCGCGCGGGCGACAGCACCGCCAGTTGCCCGAGCAAGAGCAGGATCGCCGTTCCGCTTCCCACGTAGACCAGCGAGAGCCGCGAGGTCTCGAAAGCACGCATCATCCAGGCGTTGAGCGCGAAGGCCAGCACGACGCCGGCCAGGGCCCCCGCCATGCTGATAAGCCCGTTCTCGGTGAGGAAGTACACGAGGATATCGCGACGCGTCGCCCCCAACGCACGACGGATGCCGATCTGACGGCGTCGTTGGCCCACCCAGAAGCTGGTCAGCCCCACGATACCCGCGGCGGTGACCACGAGCAGGGTGACGCAGATGCCGCCAAGCATCCAGGCCAGGCCACGGTCGCTGCGGTAGGCCATCTCCCGCACTTGGCGAAATGCCATCACGCCATGCGGTGAAGGAACGACGCGGCGCGTGCTCTGTGCCTTCAGTGCGTCGGGCACCGCGCGCAGGAGCGCGGGCAGCCGGCCAGGTTGTGCACGTATGACGAAGAACGCACCGCTGCCCGTCAGATGCATCGGCACGAAGATCGAGTCTTCCCAGTAGATGTCATCGGAGCTGTTGGTCTGCGGCGTCTGCACGTGCTCGACGATGCCGACGATCGTGCTCGGGCGCGCATCGCTGTTTCCGATGTAGAGCGACTTGCCGAGCGCATGGCCGTCGGGGAACGCGCGTTTCGCCAGGGCCCGCGTGACGATGATCGAAGGCGCGTCGGGGCTGCCGTTCGGTACCAGGGCGCCGATCTCGTCGGGGCGGAAGTTGCGCCCTTCGGCGACCTTTACTCCGAGCGTGTTCAACGCATGGTCGTCGACGAAGTAGATCGACGCCCCTTCGCTGACGAAATGCGAACTGGCGGGGTCGAGTCGGATGCCGCTCTGCCAAGCGCCGCCGACCAGGGGATACGCGTTGGTCGCATAGGCATCGGCGACCCCGGGCATGGCACGCAACATGGCGACGTCGGCTGCCTGGCGCGCAGGGATTTCCGCAGCGGGCGAAACCCAACGGTTGTTCACCACCATGATGTCGTTTTCGGCGATGCCGGTGTCGCGCGACAGCCGTTGCAAGCGCTGCTCGATGACGAACAGCGCATTGCAGACGACGGCGAGCGTCAGCGCCACCTGTACGGCAATGAGGATGGCACCGGCCTTGTGATGGCGGAGCGCGGCGAGAATGGGACGGATGGGTGGCATGGGGTGCTCCGGGTCAGCTGGCTTTGAGTTGCCATGCCGGCTGCACCCGTGAGGCGCGCCAGGTGGGATAGAACGCCGCGACGAGAGTGCTGACCAGCGCGACAAGGACAGTGAGGCCGAGCAGGGGCAGGTTCATGTGGACGAGAGCGGCGATCGCGGGGTCGAACACGGCGCCGATGCACAGGGTGCCTAACGCGGTGAGGATCACGCCGAGCGCGCCGCCGGCCAGGCCGACCGAGGCGGCCTCGAGCAGGAATTGTGCATAGATGGCGCCACGGGACGCGCCAAGCGCCCGGCGAATGCCGATCTCCGGCGCGCGCCGCATGAACTTCGCAAGCAGTAAGCCGATGACGTTGACCAGGCAGATGACCAGGAAGGCGGCGGAGACCAGCACGCTCATGCGCGCTTCCGCCGGCACGACCTTCCGGAATTCCAGCCACTCCAGCACGTTGCGCAGCCGTACGTTCGGTGCCCACGCAAAACGGCCGCTGCGTGTCTGCTCGGCCGCGTAGTCGTGCAGGAACTGTCGGTATGAAGCCGCGCTCGCCGCGTCGGGAAGCTCGGCCCAGAAGCTGATGAAGATGCACTCGGAATGGACGAAATTGTCCCAGCCAGGCTTGGACGGCCGGTTGCATACATTGCCGCCCGCGGGTTCACGACCGTCGGCGATGGCGCGTGCGAAGGGCATGTAGATCTCGCCGAGGTCGCCGAAGCCTTTCTGTCGCGTGTCCAGGTCGAAGAAACGTGGTCGGGTATCCCAGGTATCGGTGACGCCGACGATGCGAAAGCGCGTGCCCTCGAGGTCGATCTCGCGTCCCACGCTGTTGGCGCCGCCGAACATGCGGTCGTTGAGGCTCCTGCCGATGACCACCACCCGCGCGCTACCCGCATCGTCGGCCGCCGACCAGGGCGCGCCGAAGAGGAAGGGCACGTCGAACATGGGAAACATGTCGGCCTGCACGGCATAACCGCGTGCAGGCGAGGCCATCGTGTTGGGCTCGTCCGCGACGATCGACACGCCGATAGGGTACAGCGGCGTCTGCCGCTTCGCCTTGTGTGCGTCCACCAGCGCCGTCGCATCGCGCCAGGTGAGCCATGGCAGCGGATCGCCGTCGCTGTTTTCCGGGCCGTAGTTGTCGATCTGCGCGATGAACAGCTGCGACGACTTCTCCGGGATGGGATCGCCCGAGGTCACGCGGAACACGGCGTAACTGGTCATCGACGCCGCGACGCCTATCGCGATGACCAGCACCATCAACAGCGTCAGGACCGGATTGCGTTTGAGACTGCGAAGTCCGAGCTGCATGTAGTAACCGAACATCGTTGGCGATCCCTGTGGTGTCTTCCCCAACGCAGGCTAGCAAGGTGTATGCCACGGGCCCCGCCGCACCGCGCCGCGACCTTCGCCGGCTTGGGCCTGTCCGCGGACAGACGTCCGGCGGACAGGCGGACGTGAGCCCGTCCAGAGGGCGCCACGTCGAAAGCGTCATCGGGGTGGTTCCATCGTGGGAATCAAACAGGCGTTAGTTTCTTCATCACACTTGGAGGACTACTATGCGGACCGCAAGGGCCGCCGTGTGCGCCCGTTCCACCTCCCATTCGAAGGAAGCTTCATGTCCGTTCACCTGGTTGCCGCGCTCGACGAGAACTTTGCTATCGGCAAGCAGGGAGGCCTGCCCTGGCACCTCCCCGAAGACCTGCGTCACTTCAAGCGCCTGACCACGGACAAAGCCGTGCTGATGGGCCGCAAGACCGCCGAATCGATCGGCAAGGCGCTCCCCGACCGGGTGAACTACGTGCTCTCCCGCAAGGGTGAGGCACCGTACCCGGGCCAGATCACCGTGCGTTCGGTGGCCGAGGCCCAGGCCAGCTGCAACCACGCCGGCCTCATGGTCATCGGCGGCGGCGAAGTGTTCCGCGAGGCGCTCCCGTACGCGCGCACGCTGTACCTCACCTGGGTCTACGCCGCGGTGGATGGCGCCGACGTCTTCTTCCCGGGCATCGATTTCAAGGAATGGGCCGAGGTGTCGCGCGTGCACCACAAGGCCGACAAGGAGCACGCCCACTCCTTCGACATGGTCGAATACGTCCGGAACGTCTGATGCATGTGGTCGCCGGCGTCCTCGTCGATGGCGCCGGACGGATCCTCATCGCCCAACGCCCGCCCGGCAAGCACCTGGCGGGCGTGTGGGAGTTTCCGGGGGGCAAGCTCGAGCCGGGTGAAACGCCGTTGGTCGCGCTCGAGCGCGAACTCGACGAGGAGCTGGGTATCGCCGTCGACCCATTCTCGCTCGAGGCACTCGTGCGCATCCCGTGGCGTTACGGCGAGCGCGGCTTGCTGCTGGAAGCGATCCTCGTGCGCGCCTGGTCGGGTGAACCGAAGGCACTCGACGCCGCGGAGATCCGCTGGCTGGATCCACGCGATATCGACCCGGCGATCCTGGCACCGGCGGACCGTCCGATCCTGGCCTCGACGCGATTGCCGTCGCACTATCCGATCACGCCACCTGACGTTTCCGCCCAGGAGGCGGTCGATTTGCTGACCAGCGCACTGGCGCGGGGCGAGCGCTTGCTTCAGCTGCGCCTGCCCGGGTTGCCGGTGGAGGCGGTGCGTGCCGTGGTGGAGCGGTTGCTCCCGACGTTGCGCGCGCATCGGGCGATCGTGCTGCTCAATCGGGATATCGAGGGGGCGCTCGCCTTCGGCGAGGGCGTAGGCGTGCATCTGGCCGCCTCGCAGCTGCATGCGCTGGACGCGAGGCCGCTACCGTTGTCGCAGACGGTTGCCGCGTCCTGTCACGATGCGGTCGAGCTCGCGCTCGCGTCCGCGATCGGCTGCGACTTCGCCACACTGTCGCCCGTGCATGCCACGGCCAGCCATCCGGCCGCCGAACCGCTGGGCTGGCCGCGCTTTGCGCAACTGGTCGAGGCCGCTTCGTTGCCGGTCTACGCGCTGGGCGGCCTCGGGCCCGACGACGGGATGGACGCGCGGCTGCATGCCGCGCAGGGCGTCGCGGGGATTCGCGGGTTTCTCTGAGCCGGTTATTTGGACTTCAGTCGGGCGACAAGGGCCTTCAGGACACCTTGTGTCTCATCGGCGAAGAAGTCGTCGATGAACCCCGGATCGAGCAGATCGGTCGTATCGCCCCACACCTCGACCAGGTCGGCACGCGCGATCGCGCGTGTACGCAGCATGGCGTTGGGAGGCAGTTTAAGCATGTCGGTCATCCACATCACGGCACGCTGCACGACCTGTTCCACCGTGGCGAGTTCGTCCACCAGGCCGATCGCGTGCGCTTGCTCGGCATCGACCATGGCCCCGGCGACGACCAGGCGCTCGGCGCGGTAATTGCCGACGATACGGCGCATGGCGAACTGGATCGGCTCGGGCACGGACAGGCCGACCTGCACTTCGTTGAGGCCGATCTTGTAGGGGCCGTGCGCCATGATCCGGTAGTCGCAGAACAGCGCGACGACGGCACCGCCGGCAGGGCTGTGGCCGGTGATCGCGGCCACGGTCGGAATGCTCGATGCGGCGATCGCGCCGCAGAGGGCGAAGAATTCGTTCCAGAACGCCTGCACGCCCGCACGATCGCGCTGGATCAGGGCGGGAACGTCCACCCCCGCGGAGAACATGCCCTGCGCACCGGAGAGGACGATGCCGCGAGCGCCATGGGAAGGCGCTTCGACGATGGCTTCGCGAAGCGCGCGCACGAGGTTGATGTCGAACGCGTTGACCGGGGCGCGCGCCATGCGGATTTCATGGATGCCGCCGTCGTGCGGAAGAATGTCGAGCATGGGCGCGTGTCCGTCGGGAATGGTGAGGTAAGTATGACCGGGCAGTGCGGCGAGGGCATGCCGCACTGCGGTCGTCCGCAGGCTCAAGGGTGCGGCAGGTCGGCGGCGGTCCAGGAGTAGCGCAGGGTGTAGTCGAGATTGACCGAACCATTGGCCGGCACCTCCACCTTGAACTCCAGCAGCTCCGGTGTGGACTTTGTCGGCTTGACCGACGACGACGTGACCGCCCACTCGCGCCAACGGCTCGGGTGCTCGCGCACCGTGATCGTACGGCTGGTCTGCCCCGCGTTGGTGAGGACGATGCGTGTGCCTTCATCCATGCGATGCGAGGCGGCGTCCGCGCTGAACGACGTCTGCTCGCGCGTCGCGCCGAGGTCGAAGGCGTTACCGAGGGAGACGGTCGCATCCTTGTTCTTCGGGGTATCGTCCAGGCGCCCCTCGCCGAGCAGTTCGGCATTGCCGTCGCGATCGGTGGTCAACACGCGGACATAGCCGGCGGGCAGCGCATCGAAGGCCTTGAAACGCAGGTTCGAAACGATCTGCGTGCTTGGCGGCATGCCGATGTCGCGTTCCAGGCGCGGCTGGTTGCCGTAGTAACGCATGTTGGTGTCGTAGACGGCTTCGCGTTCGCAGTCCAACGTGCGGCTCTCGTACAGCGGTGTCTGCGTCACGCTGCCATCGGGCAGATCGACTGCCGCGGGCAGGGTGTAGGTGCGCAGGTCGCCGAGCGTGGCCTGGCGTGGTTCCATCGGTGCGGCGTCCATGGCCATCGCCGCGGGTGCGGCGCGGGCCATGAACAGCTTGTCCCGCACCGGCGGCGCCTTGGCGCGCTGCGCGTCGCCGGCGACGAGCTTCAGCGAGACATCCTTCCAGTCGCGTCCGCTGCGGTTGGCGATACTGGCGGACGCATCGAAGTTCATCTTGCAGGTGGCGCCGGGGGCAACCGTCGCCACATAGGCGCCGCGCCAGCCCAGGCCGGAAGTCGGGTAGTCGAGCTGCGCGGTGCTGTTGCCGGCGCTGCCGCCGGCCACCCGGACCTGCAGCGTGGAGCCACGGGCGAAGTCGGTGGCGTCGGCCGCACGCAGCGCCGCGTAGTCCTTGATCAGGCTGGCCTGGCCGTTGGCTTCGCGAATCACCAGGGCGTCGCCGCCACGAACCAGCGTGCCGCTGGCGATGGGCTGGCCGGTGGTACCGATGGCGGTCACGTTATGACCGACCAGTCCTGCCACGGCGCCGTCGAAACCCTGGCCGAGCAGCAGCCGCTGCGACACCACGCGCGTCCCCTTGCCGGGAAAGCGTAGCGAGAGGGCTTCGCTGTCCAGCGCCGCAGGGAGACCGTCGATGGAGAGATCCTGGGTGCCGCCCTTCAGGTCGAAGCCGCGGCGCTCGTGGACCACGGCATAACCGTCGCTGGAAACGGCTTCGCCGTTGGTGGCGAAGAGCTGATCGCCCTCGGCGCGGTAGAGGGTGAGCGCGGTGCGCTCGTCGGTGGCGGCGAAGGCGGGCAGCGCGACGGCACCGGCGATCGCGAGAACGAGTAAACGACGCGACATAGGTCTCTCTCCGTGATGATCCTGCGGGATCATACCGGGGAGAAATGAACGGCGTGGGATCAGGCGATGTCGGAGCCGGCGCGTCAGGCGTTCTGCGCGTCGGCCACGGCATCGCGAATCACCTGCGGCAGGGGCACGGGCCGGCCGGTCTTCGTGTCGATCCAGACCACGGTGACGCTGCCGTCCGCGTGGATCTTCGTCGCATCCTGGGTATCGACGATGCGATGGCCGACCGTCATCGAGCTGTTGCCGAGACGGTTGACGAACAGCTCGATCTGGATATCCGCCGGCCATTCGATCGGCAGGCGATAGTTGATTTCGCTATGCGCCATCACCGGCGCGCCTTCCTCGCTGTACCACTTGCCTGGCAGCGTCTGCAGCCATTGCAGACGCGCTTCCTGGAGGTAGACCAGGTAGTTCGCGTTGTTGACGTGGCGGTAGGCGTCCATATCCTGCCAGCGAACGTCCATCGGCGTGATGAACAGCGGGACAGGTGTGTTCGAAGCGTCGGTGCTCATGCGGTTCGTTTCTTCTTCGCGGCCGGGGCCGCCTTCGCGGTGGATTTGGGAGGTGCGGCTTTCTTCGCGGGAGCCGACGCTTTGGCGGGCGCCTTCGTCGGAGCCTTAGTGGCAGCCGTCTTGGCGACGGCGGTCTTGGCATCCGGTTTGCCGGCGGCCTTCGCCGCCGCTGCGGAAGCCGGTGCCAGGTGTGACTTAAGGAAGCGGCCGGTATGCGATTCCTTCGTCGCCGCGACCGTTTCCGGCGTGCCGCTGACCAGGATGCGCCCGCCGCCCGAGCCACCCTCGGGGCCAAGATCGATCAGCCAGTCGGCTGTCTTGATCACGTCGAGGTTGTGCTCGATCACGACGACGGTATTGCCGTGCTCGACCAGCTTGTGCAGTACGTCGAGCAGTTGCTCGATGTCGTGGAAGTGCAGGCCGGTGGTCGGCTCGTCGAGGATGTAGAGCGTGCTGCCGGTGTCTCGCTTGGACAGCTCCTTCGACAGCTTCACGCGCTGCGCTTCGCCACCGGACAGCGTTGTCGCGCTCTGGCCGAGCTTGATGTAATCCAGGCCCACGGCACGCAGTGTTTCCAGCTTGCGCGCGATCACCGGCACCGGCTCGAACAGCTTGAACGCGTCTTCCACCGTCATGTCGAGGACGTCGGCGATGGTATGGCCCTTATAGAGCACCTCGAGCGTTTCGCGGTTGTAGCGCTTGCCGTGGCAGACATCGCAAGGCACGTACACGTCGGGAAGGAAGTGCATTTCCACCTTGATCATGCCGTCGCCCTCGCAGGCTTCGCAGCGACCGCCACGCACGTTGAAACTGAAGCGGCCCGGCGTGTAGCCGCGCTGGCGCGACTCCGGTACCTGCGCATAAAGCTCGCGCAGCGGCGTGAACAGGCCGGTATACGTCGCCGGGTTCGAGCGGGGCGTGCGGCCGATCGGCGACTGGTCGATATCGACCACCTTGTCGAACAGCTCGAGGCCTTCGATCGACTCATACGGCGCCGGTTGTTCGCCCGCGCCGTTGAGCTCCATCGCAGCGAGGCGATAGAAGGTGTCGTTGATCAGCGTGGACTTGCCCGAACCGGACACGCCCGTGACGCACGTGAAGGTGCCGACCGGTATGCGGACGTCGACATCCTTGAGGTTGTTGCCGGTGGCGCCCTTGAGCTCGATCCACTGGTCGTCGCGCGGTAGGCGGCGCTTCTTCGGCACGCGGATCCCGCGCTCGCCGGTCAGGTACTTCGCCGTCACCGACCGCGGCGAGGCGAGGATGTCCTCCAGCGAACCTTCGCCGACGATCTCGCCGCCATGCACGCCCGCGCCGGGCCCGATATCGAGGATATGGTCGGCGGCGCGGATCGCGTCCTCGTCGTGCTCGACCACGATCACCGTATTGCCGAGGTCGCGCAGGCGGGTGAGCGTGCCGAGCAGGCGCTCGTTGTCGCGCTGGTGCAGGCCGATCGACGGCTCGTCGAGCACGTACATCACGCCGACCAGGCCGGCACCGATCTGGCTGGCCAGGCGGATGCGCTGCGCTTCGCCACCGGACAGCGAGTCCGCCTGGCGATCCAGCGTCAGGTAGTTCAGGCCCACGTCGTTGAGGAAGGTCAGGCGCTCGCGAATCTCCTTGACGATCTTCACGGCGATCTCGCCGCGCCAGCCCGGCAGCTTCAGGCTTTCGAAGAAGCCGAGGGCGTGGTCGATGGCCAGCGAGGTGAGTTCGGGGATCGCGCGGTCGGCGACGAACACGTTACGCGCCGACGGATTGAGGCGCTGGCCGCCGCAGTCGGGACAGGGATGGTCCGCGATGTAGCGTGACAGCTCCTCGCGTACGGCGGCCGATTCGGTCTCGCGGTAGCGACGTTCCAGGTTGGGCAGGATGCCCTCGAACTTGTGCTCGCGGGTGACCTTGCCGCCACGGTCGGTGATGTAGCGGAACGGGATGACGTCCTTGCCCGAACCGTTGAGCACGGCGTTCTGCATTGTCTTGGGCAGCTCGCGCCATGGCGTTTCCGGGTCGAAGCCGTAGTACTTCGCCAGCGAGACGATCAGCTGGAAATAGTGGGCGTTGCGTCGGTCCCAGCCGCGGATCGCGCCGCCGGCGAGACTGAGCTCGGGGTGGCCGACCACGCGCGACGGGTCGAACACCTGGGTCACGCCCAGGCCGTCGCAGGTCGGGCAGGCGCCGACCGGGGAGTTGAACGAGAACAGGCGTGGCTCCAGCTCCGGCAGCGAGTAATCGCACAGCGGGCAGGAGTATCGCGAGGAGAACAGCTGCTCCGGTGCCTTGGCGTCGTCCATGTCGACCAGGACGACGATGCCGTCGCCCAGGCGCAGGGCGGTCTCGAAGGACTCGGCCAGGCGCTGCTTGATGTCTTCGCGCGGGCGGAAGCGATCGATCACCGCTTCGATCGTGTGCTTCTGGCGCAGGGTGAGCGGCGGCACGGCGTCCAGGTCGTATACCTCGCCGTCGACACGGGCACGGACGAAGCCCTGCGCCCGGAGCTGGTCGAACACCTGAACGTGCTCGCCCTTGCGCTCGCGGATCACCGGCGCCAGCAGCATCCAACGCTTGTCGGCGTCCAGCGCCATCGCGGTGTCGACCATCTGGCTGACGGTCTGGGCCTCCAGCGCAATGCCGTGGGTCGGGCAGCGAGGCGTGCCGACTCGCGCGTAAAGCAGGCGCAGGTAGTCGTACACCTCGGTGATCGTACCGACGGTGGAGCGGGGGTTGTGGGAGGTCGACTTCTGCTCGATCGAGATGGCCGGCGAGAGGCCTTCGATCGTGTCCACGTCCGGCTTTTCCATCATCGAGAGGAATTGCCGCGCGTAGGCGGACAACGACTCGACGTAGCGACGCTGGCCTTCGGCATAGATCGTGTCGAAAGCCAGCGAGGATTTGCCGGACCCGGACAGCCCCGTAATCACGATCAGGCGATCGCGGGGCAGGTCGAGGTCGATATTCTTGAGATTGTGCGTGCGGGCGCCGCGGATGCGAATGCTGTCCATGTGCCGACATGATGGGGGGAGCCCCCGACTATACCAAGGGTTCTCGGCCTTCATTCCGCCTCGACTTATGACGGTTCAGCACAGGTGATTTGCGGGATCGGTACCCGGCCGTCGAGGCGTACCCGTCTGGCGCGGACGCAGCTACCATGGCCGTCACCCCGGGGAGGGGTGTGCCATCCATCCCATAGAGGAACGTGACGCATGCGTAAGTGGACAGGGATCGCCGCCGGCCTTGTGCTGGCGGGTTGTGCGGGTCAGGCGCTCGCGGCGCAGCCCAGCGAGCAGCAGGTGCGCCAACTGATGGACGCTGTAGGCATGGGCCGCATGCTCAGCCAGATGAACAGCCAGATGGCTGGGGTGATGCAGAACGCGCTGCCCTGCGTCCCGGCCAGCTACTGGCAGGGCTTTGTGGACGCCAACGCGACCAACCAGCTGATCGGCCGGATGGTGCCGGTCTACCAGAAGCATTTCACGGCCGAGGACATCGACGGCCTGCTCAAGTTCTACCGCTCGCCGCTGGGCCAGAAGGTGATCACCCAGATGCCGGCGACGATGGCCGAGGGCATGCAGATCGGCAAGCAGTGGGGCCAGGAACGCGGCCAGCAGATGATCGCCCAGCTACAGAGTCAGGGCACGCTGAACCCGCAGGGCCAGTGCCCGGCAAGCGGCACCGCCGCGAAGCCGGCCGCTGCGACGCCGGCGCCCTCACCGGCCGCCCCTGCACCCGCCAAGAAGAAATAGCGCTCCCCGCGGGAGTCGCCCGTTGTAGGAGCCGCTTCAGCGGCGATCCCGCGACAGCGGGCCCCGCCCAGGCGGTCCCGCATCGCCGCTGAAGCGGCTCCCACACAAGGCGAGCGCCTCTAAAGCGTTGATTTAAAAGCCTATTGTGGAATTTCCGGGCTGGCCGGAGGGCCTGCCCGGCTTTCGCTTAAGCACCTGATTGACCTTGCCTTTTCCCCTTGGCTATAATTCGCAGTTCGCAACACCCGCAAGACCCTAAAAAGAACTACATAATCAGCAACAGGAAACAACCATGAGCTACGCAGTCATCAAGACCGGTGGCAAGCAGTATCGTGTGATGGCAGGCGAAATCCTGCGCGTCGAACTGCTCACCGCCGAAGTCGATTCCACCGTCCAGTTCGACCAGGTCCTCCTGGTGGGCGAAGGCGAGTCGATCACCGTTGGCGCCCCCCTGGTCGCCGGTGCCACCGTCAGCGCGAAGGTTCGCGCCCACGGTCGCGCGGATAAGATCCGCATCGTCAAGTTCCGTCGTCGTAAGCACTACAAGCGTACGCAGGGACATCGTCAGCATTACACCGAAATCGAGATCACGGGCATCAACGCCTGATCTGCGGAGGATATGAGTCATGGCACATAAAAAAGGCGTAGGTTCCAGCCGCAACGGTCGCGATTCGAACCCGAAGTATCTCGGTGTGAAGATCTATGGCGGCCAGGCTGTTGAAGCCGGCAACATCATCGTTCGTCAGCGTGGTACCAAGTTCCACGCTGGCGTGGGCGTCGGCCTCGGCCGCGACCACACCCTGTTCGCCCTGATCGACGGCACGGTTGCCTTCAAGGTCCGTGGCGAAAAGGGTCGCAAGTTTGTCGACGTCGTCCAGGCGTAAGCCTCATTCGACGCGATAACGAAGGCCCCGCCCACGGCGGGGCTTTTCGTTTGTAAAGCGCTATCACTTCTTCACCAGGTTCCCTCCCCATGAAATTCGTCGACGAAGCACAGATCAGGGTCACGGCCGGTACCGGCGGCAACGGCTGCGTCAGCTTCCGTCGAGAGAAATTCATCCCCTTCGGTGGCCCCGATGGTGGCGACGGCGGTAATGGCGGCTCCGTCTGGCTCGTGGCCGACGAGGGTCTCAATACGCTTGTCGATTTCCGTCACATGCGTGCGTTCAAGGCCGAGCGCGGGCAGGGTGGCATGGGCAGTCAGATGTATGGCAAGGGCGGCGAAGACTCCGAAGTCCGCGTGCCTGTCGGGACCGTGGTGACCAACGTCGACACCGACGAAGTGATCGGCGACCTCACGGCGCACGGCCAGCGCCTGAAGGTGGCGCAGGGCGGTCGCGGCGGTCTTGGCAACATCCATTTCAAGAGCTCGGTAAACCGTGCTCCGCGCAAGTTCACCCCGGGTACGCCTGGCGAAGTGCGCGACATCAAGCTCGAGCTGCGCCTGCTCGCGGATGTCGGCCTGCTGGGGTTCCCGAATGCTGGCAAGAGTACGTTCATCCGCGCCGTATCGGCGGCGACGCCGCGCGTGGCGGATTATCCGTTCACTACGCTGCACCCGAACCTGGGCGTGGTGCGCATCGGTTACGACCAGAGCTTCGTGATCGCCGATATTCCCGGGATCATCGAGGGCGCTGCCGAAGGTGCGGGCCTTGGCATCCAGTTCCTGCGCCATGTATCGCGCACCAGCCTGCTGCTGCATGTGGTCGATATCCAGCCGATCGACGGTTCCGATCCGGTCGAGCAGGTTCGCACCATCGAGAAGGAGCTCGCGGAATTCGACGCCGAACTGGTAGGGCGCCCGCGCTGGCTGGTCATCAACAAGTCGGACGTCTTCTCCGACGACGCCGAGCTCCACCGCGTGGCCAACGACATCGTGGCCCGTTTGGAGTGGAAGGAGCCCTGGTTCCTGGTTTCCGCCGCCGGCGAAATCGGCACTTGGGATGTCTGCCTCAAGGTGCAGCAGTTCTTCGACGCCGAGCGCGAGAAGCAGCGCGAAAACAAGGGAGTGGCCGACGACGTGCGCATGCGCGGCGAATAAGCAGGTCAGGGAGCTGCTTCAGCGGAGAGAGGCCAGCGAAGCGGTGGCGCTGCAAGGCTCATCGCCGATGAATCGGCTCCCACGCTGCAAGGCTCATCGCCGATGAATCGGCTCCCACACTGATTTGGGCCAGGTTGAGGTCGGCTTTTGGGGTCAGGTTGAAGTCGGCTTCTGTCCGGGTTCAAGGCAACAAAAAAGCCGGCTTGCGCCGGCTTTTTTGCGAACAGCGATGTCGCGCAGGCAATTACGCCAGGTCGCGGATCTTCGCGTTCAGGCGGCTCTTGTGACGGGCAGCCTTGTTCTTGTGGATGAGGCCGCGTGCAGCGTAGCGGTCCATCACCGGCACGGCGACGGCGTAAGCCGTGACTGCGCCGGCCTTATCCTTGGCGTCGATCGCCTTGACGACCTTCTTCAGTGCGGAACGCACCATGGAACGCGCGCTGACGTTGCGCAGACGGCGCTGCTCCGACTGACGCGCACGCTTCTTCGCGGACTTGATGTTGGCCAAGGTGAAGCTCCAGAGTTCTGTTGGTTTTAAGAAAGACGCCCATTTTGAGGCCAAAGACGGGTCGCGTCAATAGCTTAGAGCCCGCGCGGGCGGGCCTGGCGGGCGGGGCGGGCCGCGTGCCCGGAAATTTCCAGAGCGCAGACTGTCCTCCGCCCGTCCGCCGCTGTCAAACTAGGGGTTTGCGATCACCCGGACACGGATGAAAACCCCCAGTCTTCTTCGCGGCGTGCTGTCTTTCAGCGGCATGACCATGGTCTCCCGTGTCCTCGGCCTGGTCCGCGACATGGCGATCAACCACTCGTTCGGCGCCAATGCCGCGACGGACGCATTCTGGGTGGCCTTCCGCATTCCGAACTTCATGCGCCGGCTGTTCGCCGAGGGCTCGTTCTCCACCGCCTTCGTGCCGGTCTTCACCGAGGTCAAGGAGACGCGCGCCCACGACGACCTCAAGCAGTTGATGTCGCGGACCGCGGGCACGCTGGGCGGTGTCCTGTTGGTGGTGGTGGCGCTGGGCGTGATATTCGCGCCCCAGGTCACGGCGCTGTTTTCGCCCGGTGCCGTCGAAACCCCCGAGAAATTCGAGCTGACGGTCAACCTGCTGCGACTGACCTTCCCGTTCCTGCTGTTCGTCTCGCTGACGGCGCTGTGCGGCGGCGCGCTCAACAGTTTCCACAAGTTCGGCCTACCGGCCCTGACGCCGGTGATCCTCAACCTGTGCATGATCGGCGGCGCACTCTGGCTGGCGCCGCGCTTGCATACCCCGATCATGGCCATGGGCTGGGCCATCCTGATTGCCGGGATCCTGCAGCTGGCCTTCCAGTTGCCCACGTTGCGCCGCCTCGACCTGCTCGCGCTGCCGCGCTGGGGCTGGGGCTCGCCCGACGTGCGGCGGATCATGCGCCTGATGGTGCCGACCCTGTTCGGCTCCTCGGTGGCGCAGATCAACCTGTTGCTGGATACGGTGATCGCCTCGTTGCTGGTGGCGGGCTCGCAGAGCTGGCTGTCCCAGGCCGATCGTTTCCTCGAACTGCCGTTGGGTGTGTTCGGCGTGGCGCTGGGCACGGTGATCCTGCCCTCGCTGTCGCGCCACCACGTGGGTTCGGACAAGGAAGGCTTTTCGCGCGCGCTGGACTGGGGGCTGCGCACGACCCTGCTGATCGCGGTGCCGGCGATGTTCGCCCTGATGATCCTTTCGGTGCCCCTGGTGGCGACGATCTTTCAGAACGGCGCCTTCACCGCCTTCGATACACGAATGGCCTCGTTGTCCATCTCGGCGTTGAGCTTCGGCCTGCCGGCCTTTGCCCTGGTCAAGGTGGTGCTACCCGCGTTCTATGCCCGTAAGGACACCCGCACGCCCGTCCGCGCGGGCGTCGCCTCGCTGGTCGCCAACATGGTGTTCAACGTGGCCTTCCTGGCCTTGCTGTTCTTCCTGTGGGCGAGCCCGGCGCAGAAGGCTGGCTCGTGGTTCGCCGCGATCTCGACGATTCCCGGCCTGCACATGGCCCTGGGCATGGCCAGTGCGCTGGCGAGCTACCTCAACCTGTTCCTGCTTTGGCGCTGGCTGGGCAAGGCCGGTGTCTACGAGCGCCAGCCGGGCTGGGCCCGTCATCTGCTTCGCCTGGGCATGGCCTGCGCGGCGATGGTCGCCGTCCTGCTGGCCGGTCTAGCCTTCTGGCCGGAGTGGACGGATGTGGAGAAGTGGCATCGCGTCTGGCGTCTTGGCGTGCTGGTGATCGCCGGCGGCGGCACCTATGTGGCGGCCCTCTTCGCGATGGGCTTTCGTCCGCGCGACCTGCGCACGCGTTGAGGCGCGGGCGGCGAGCCTGGACGCCGCATTGTGCGGCGCAATGGCCCGGCTATACTGGCCCGATGGCTTTTATTCCGCATCGCACCCAGGACGCCCACGCATGACGCTGCGACTCCATCGCGACGTCGACGGCCCCTGCCTGGCAGCCGAAGGCAGCATCGTCGCGATCGGCGCTTTCGATGGCCTGCACCTGGGCCACCAGACCATCCTCGACGAGGTCCGCCGTCGCGCCGAGGCACGTGGGCTCGTCCCCGCCGTGATCACCTTCGAGCCGTTGCCGCGGGCGTTTTTCTCGAAAGAACCCGTGCCGCGGCTGTCCGGCGTGCGTGAGAAAGCCGAAGGCATGACAGCCGCGGGCATTCGCGAGCTCCTGTCCCTGCGTTTCGACGAGGCGCTCACGGCCATGTCCGCCGAGGATTTCGTCCGCCGCGTGATCGTCGGCCGGATGGCTGCCCGGGAAGTCTGGGTGGGTGAGGATTTCCGCTTCGGCCACCGTCGCGGCGGTGACTTCGCGCTGTTGCAGCGCATGGGTGAGGAGCTCGGCTTCACGGCTCATGCCGTGCCGCCGGTCGTCGTCGACGGCGAGCGGGTGTCCTCGTCCAAGGTGCGCACCCTGCTGGGCGAGAGCCGCTTCGTCGAGGCCGCCCGGTTGCTCGGCCGGCCGTTCGTGATCGATGGGCATGTCGAGCGGGGACAGCAGCTCGGTCGCACCCTTGGATATCCGACCGCGAACGTCCATCTCAGTGAACGGGTGAGCCCGGTGCATGGCATTTTCGCGGTGCGTATCGGCATCGGCGAGGGCCCGTGCAGTTGGCCGGGCGTGGCCAGCCTGGGTGTCCGGCCGACGGTGAACGAGGTGCGCGAGCCCCTGCTCGAGGCCCATCTGTTCGATTTCTCCGGCGATCTCTACGGCCAGCGCATCGGCGTGGAGTTCGTCCGCAAGCTACGTGACGAAGAAAAATTCGACGGCCTCGACGCCCTGACCGCACAGATGCGCCAGGACGAGATCGCCGCCCGGCAGGCCCTTGGGATGAACCCCCTACTTGCCCCAGAAACCCACGGTTGACAGCGATGACCCAGGATTACAAGAACACGATCAACCTGCCGCAGACGGCCTTTCCGATGCGCGGCGACTTGCCCAAGCGCGAGCCGGGCTGGCTGGCCAACTGGGAGCGCGTGAACCGCTACGCGCAGATTCAGGAAAAAGCCGCCGACCGCGACAAGGTCTTCGTGCTGCATGACGGTCCGCCGTATGCGAATGGCGCGATCCACCTCGGGCACGCCGTGAACAAGGTGCTCAAGGACGTCGTGGTCAAGTCGAAGCTGATGGCCGGCTACCGCGCGCCCTACGTGCCGGGTTGGGACTGCCACGGCCTGCCGATCGAAATCGCCATCGAGAAGAAGTTCGGCAAGGCGGGCGACAAGCTCGACGCCGCCGCCTTCCGCCAGAAATGCCGCGAATACGCGATGGCGCAGATCGACCTGCAGCGCGTGGACTTCAAGCGCCTCGGCGTCCTGGGCGACTGGGAAAAACCGTATCGCACGCTCGACTTCACCTACGAAGCCGACATGATCCGCGCGCTTGCGCGCATCGTGGAAAATGGCCACGTGGTGAGGGGCGCGAAGCCGGTCTACTGGTGCTTCGATTGCGGCTCGGCCCTGGCCGAAGCCGAGATCGAATACGCCGACAAGACGTCGCCGGCGGTGGACGTCGCTTACGACGCGGTGGATCCGGTGTCCTTCGGCGCGCTGTTCGGCATCGCCGCCGGCGACGCCAGGATCGCCGTGCCCATCTGGACGACCACGCCGTGGACGCTGCCGTCCAGCCAGGCGGTGTCACTCGGCGGCGAGATCGAATACTCGCTCGTCGAAGGCCCGTCGCGGAACGGCAAACCGCTGCTGCTCGTCATCGCCTCGGCGCTGGCCGAGAAGGCGCTTGCGCGCTACGGCGTGGATACCGTGAACGTCCTCGGTCGCGTGCAGGGCGCGGTGCTCGAGAACCAGCCGCTGCATCACCCGTTCTACGACAAGCACGTGCCGGTCATCCTTGGCGACCACGTCTCCGACGAAGACGGTACCGGTGCGGTGCACACCTCACCCGACCATGGTGCGGAAGACTTCACGGTCAGCCAGCACTACGGCATCGGTACGCTCAACTATGTGGACGGCCGTGGCGTATACCGCAGCGACCTGCCGCTCGCGGGCGAGGTCTCCTTCGCCGGCATGCATATCTGGAAGGCCAACGACGCCATCGTGGACCTGCTCCGCGATCGCGGCGTGTTGCTCGCGTTCGCCAAGCTCACGCACAGCTACCCGCACTGCTGGCGCCACAAGACGCCGGTGATCTTCCGTGCCACGCCGCAGTGGTTCATCGGCATGGAGCAGGCCGACCTGCGCCGCACCGCGCTCACGTCGATCAAGTCGGTCCGCTGGATCCCCGGCTGGGGCGAAGAGCGCATCGCCGGCATGGTCGACGGCCGTCCCGACTGGTGCATCTCGCGCCAGCGCACATGGGGTGTGCCGATCGCGCTGTTCGTCGACAAGAACACGCATGAGCCGCATCCGGACAGCGTCGAACTGCTGGAGAAGGTGGCGCAGCGCGTCGCCCGCGAAGGTATCGATGCCTGGTTCTCCCTCGACGCGCATGAGCTGCTGGGCGACGACGCGGACAAGTACGAAAAGGTCACCGACGTCCTCGACGTGTGGTTCGATTCGGGCGTGAGCCACTTCGCCGTGATCGGCGCGCGCCCGGAGCTGCAGGCCGGCGACGCCAGCGAATACAAGGTCATGTACCTGGAAGGCTCCGACCAGCATCGCGGCTGGTTCCAGTCGTCGCTGCTCACCTCGGCGGCGATCAACGGCCGCGCGCCATACGACCACGTGCTCACCCACGGTTTCACCGTGGATGCGCAGGGCCGCAAGATGTCCAAGTCCATGGGCAATGGCATCGAGCCGCAGGACATCATGAAGACCCTCGGTGCGGACATCCTGCGCCTGTGGATCTGCTCGACCGATTACCGCAACGAAATGTCGCTGTCGGACGAGATCCTCAAGCGCGTGGCCGATACGTATCGCCGCGTGCGCAACACGGCGCGCTTCCTGCTCGGCAACCTGGACGGTTTCGATCCGGACAAGCACCTGCTGCCGACGGCGGGCTGCCTCGACCTGGATCGCTGGGCCGTGCAGCAGGCGGCCGACACGCAGGCGGCGATCGTCGCCGCTTACGAGCGTTACGACTTCCCGGAAATCGTCCAGCGCGTGCAGAACTTCTGCACGAACGAGTTGGGCGCGCTGTACCTCGATATCACCAAGGACCGCCTGTACACGATGCCGACGGACAGTCGCGGCCGGCGCAGCGCGCAGAGCGCGATGTACCGCATTCTCGAGGCACTGGTGCGGTGGCTCGCGCCGATCGTCACGTTCACTGCGGAAGAAATCTGGGCGAGCATGCCGGGTTCGCGCAGCGAGTCCGTGCTGTTCGAGACCTGGTACGAAGGCCTCGACGTGCGCCAGGACGGCGACGATCGCGGCTGGTGGTCGACCTTGCTCGGTATCCGCGCCACCGCTTCGCAGGTCTTGGAGCGCATGCGCAAGGAAGGCCAGATCGGTGCCTCGCTCGACGCCACGCTGACGATCCACGCCGACACCGCGACCCAGGCGGCGCTGGCGGAATCCGCGAGCGAGCTGCGCTTCTTCTTTATCACCTCGGACGTGACGCTGTCGCCGCTGGAAGGCCGTCCGGCCTCGGCCGAGCGTGTCGAGCTCGATGGTGCCGAGGTCTATGTCTCGGCAGGCGTGAGCGACGCGGTGAAGTGCATCCGCTGCTGGCATCATCGCCCGGATGTCGGTGTGGATCCGGCGCATCCCGAGATCTGCGGGCGCTGCGTCGAAAACGTGGCGGGGCAGGGGGAAGATCGCCGCTGGTTCTGAGTAACCGGTCCCGACCCGAACCACCCGCGCCGCGTCAAGGCGGCGCGGCCGCTCCGCTTCGAATGGCCTGCCCGAATGACCGTACGCCCCAAACCCAATGCGCTTGCCTGGCTCTGGCTAGCCGTCGCCATGATCGGCCTGGACCAGCTCACCAAGTGGTGGGCGCTGACCTCGCTGCAACCGGCGGAAACGCCGCATCCGGTCATCCCGGGCATCCTCAACTGGACGCTGACCTTCAATACCGGGGCGGCGTTCAGTTTTCTCGCCGACAGCGCGGGGTGGCAGCGCTGGTTTTTCGTGCTGCTGGCCGTGGCGATCAGCGGCACGCTGAGTGTCTGGCTGTCGCGTACCCCGCGAGCCGACTGGCGCACGGCCGCGCCGCTGGCTCTTATCGTGGGCGGGGCGGTGGGCAACGTCATCGACCGCCTGCATGCGGCCAAGGTGACCGATTTCATCCAGGTATTCCTGGGCAGCTACCCCTTTCCCGTTTTCAATGTGGCGGATTCGGCGATCAGCGTGGGTGCGGTGTCCATGATCCTGTTCAGCCTGTTCAGCGGGCAGCAGAAGCCGGCGTCGCCGTAAGGCCGAGGTAACGGGCCGCGCCGCCAACGCGCCGCGCCTGCCAACGGGCCGCGCTGCCACGCGGATCGCCATGGAGCGGCTCCCGCAGGGTGCAGGCTCGTTGTGGGAGCCGCTTCAGCGGCGATGCGGCCGCCAGAGCGCCCGCCCGGCAGCCATGCGATAATTCGACCGTCCCGGCGCCCCCAGGCGCCACCGCTCATTCGAGGTCCCCTTGGACATCCTGCTCGCCAATCCCCGCGGTTTCTGCGCCGGCGTCGATCGCGCGATCGCCATCGTAGAGCGTGCGCTCGAGTCCTACGGTGCGCCCATCTACGTTCGTCATGAAGTCGTTCACAACCGCTTCGTCGTCGAACGCCTGCGCGCCGACGGTGCCGTGTTCGTCGAGGAACTGGACGACGTGCCGGATGGCTCGACGGTGATCTTCAGCGCTCATGGCGTGCCCAAGGCCGTGCGCGAGGAGGCCGACCGTCGCCGTCTCAACGTCTTCGATGCCACGTGCCCGCTCGTGACCAAGGTGCACATGGAAGTCGCCCGCCTCGGTCGCGCCGGTCACGACGTGATCCTGATCGGCCATGCCGGCCATCCGGAAGTCGAAGGCACGATGGGCCAGTGGAATCCCGCCAATAGCGGCAACATCTACCTGGTCGAGTCGGTGGAGGACGTCGCCGCGCTGGCACCGTCGCAGCCGGATAAGCTCGCCTTCGTCACCCAGACCACGCTATCGGTCGACGACACGATCGCCATCATCGGCGCGCTGCGCGCGAAGTTCGTCGCCATCGAAGGCCCACGCAAGGACGACATCTGTTACGCCACGCAGAATCGCCAGGATGCCGTACGTCGTCTCGCCGACGCCGTGGACCTGGTCCTGGTGGTGGGTTCGGTGAACAGCTCCAACTCGAACCGTCTCAAGGAGCTGGCCGAGAAGCAGGGCGTCACCTCGTTCCTTATCGACGGCGCCGAGCATATCGAGCGTAGCTGGCTCGAAGGCAAGACGCGCATCGGCGTGACCGCGGGCGCCTCGGCGCCGGAGAAGCTGGTGCAGGAAGTGATCGCGCGCCTGCAATCGTGGGGTGCGGGTAGCGTTCGTGAGCTGGACGGCGAGGCCGAGAACATCACCTTCGCCCTGCCTAAAGAGCTCCGTCTGGCCGGTTAAGGCTTGCGCCCCGCACCAAGCTTCCCTAAAATCCCCGTTCTCGCCGAAATAGCTCAGTTGGTAGAGCGCGTCATTCGTAATGATGAGGTCGTAGGTTCGATTCCTATTTTCGGCACCACTATTCTTCCCGGACTGCCGTCGAGCGGTCCCGGAGGCACAAAAAAACCCGCCGATGCGGGTTTTTTTGTGCCTGCCATGTCGCCGGGATCAGGCGGCCAGCCGCGCATCCTCTGCGAGATAGCGCAAGCCGATAGATAGCGCCATGTCGTAGCCGGCGCCGGCATTGCCCGGCACCACCACGCTGACCAGCGACGGATGACCCGGCACGAGTGCCGATGCGTCCGCTTCGTCGCTGTCGTCGTGGATCTCGATATACGGCACGCCCAGGTGGGCGAGGGCGTCGCGCAATGGCGCGATGTCCTCGTTCGGCACATCGTTGGCGTCCACATCGAGCAAGACGAGTTCGGCTTGGTCGCCGGTGGAGCGATCGAGGTAGCCGGTCAGCTCCACGAAGTCGTGGCAGGGCCGCCAGAGCAGGTCGACGCCGGCCGCCTGCGCGCGCTCCCACAGGCGCCACATCGCGTCATCGGCCATGGTGGCCTGTACCGCGTCACGACGCGGGCCGGTGATCACGACGATCGACATCGTTCGCTGCTCCAGTAAGTCGGGAGTGCAGTATCCGGCCGGGATGCGTAAAAACGCTGCGCCACTCGGGCGCTTTCCGGGTAACGCCTGCGTAAAGAAATGCTAACGTGCGGCGAAAATCGTCAAGGATAAGCATCGTGGACGGCACACAGGACATCGCCATCGTTACCGCGCGATTGCGACTGGATCGACTCGTCGCGACGGATGCACCGACGCTGTTCGCCTATCGTGGCGACGAAGCCGTCGCGCGCTACCAGGGCTGGAGGCCCGCCGACCTGGCAGCGGCGGAGGCCTTCATCGGCGATCAATCCCTGCTCGCGTTCGGCACCGCGGACAGCTGGTGCCAACTGGCGATCCGCGACAAGGCCACCGGCGAGTTACTTGGCGACTTCGGCGTGCACTTCCCGGTCAGCACGGACGATCCCATCGAGTTCGGTCTTTCCCTGCGCCCGGAGCGCCAGGGCCGGGGCTTTGCCCGTGAGGCGATGGGGGCCGTGCTGGACCTGGCCTTCGATGAGTGGGGCTACCGGCGCGCCGTGGGTTCGGTCGATCCGCGCAACGTGTCGAGTATGGCCTTGTTGAGGTCGCTGGGCTTTCGGCAGGAAGCACACCACGTGGAGAGTTACTTTTTCCGGGGCGAGTGGGTCGACGACGTGATCTTCGCCATGCTGGCGCGGGAGTGGCCCCGTCACCCCTGATATCCCCCCTGCCGGGCGAATCCGGCACACACACGGTCTTCATGGAAAGGGTGAGACACAGGCCGGAGCCAGGCGCGGAAACCACCATGAGCGAACGTTACGTGCGCATCTACGTCGTCCAGCCTCCCGAGGTCGGAGCGGATTGGGCTGTGCGCGTCGACTCGGACGTGCCTGTGCGTTTTCGGCATGAAAAAGATGCCTTGAGGTACGCACTGACACAGGCGCGGGCACGCACCGGGCAGGGGGCGTCAGTCGAGCTGAGAGTAGAGGACGATCATGGCCATTGGCGGTCCATGGCGCTTTGACCGACGGAAACGGCGATGCACACACCAGTTCAGCACTACAGGGGCTACGACATCCTCTGCAGCGCCAGCGGCTACACACTGCTGCGTAACGACGTGGAAGTCCTGACGGTGGGCACGCGCGATGCGGGGAGCCACCTGCAGGATTGCGCTCGCCTGAATCGACTGCTGGAAAAGGCCAGGCAGAGCGTCGACGAGCTCATCGACGGTGATTGACCCGTGGCTCAGGCCGCGGCGAGGCGGGCGAGCGCGACGGCGCTGGGCGGGGCAAGGTGGCCCAGGGCGGCAGCGGGCAGGAAGCGCCAGTCGGACAGGCGGCGGGGAAGGCGTGCGCCGGCATACATTTCCCGCAGGCTGGCGATGGCCTCCTCTGGCGAGTCGAAGCGCCCCACTTCGCTGTCGCCGCGCAGGGCACGCCAACGGTGGCCGTGATGGACGATGCGGAACGGGCATTCGGCCGAGGTGAATACATATTGCGCAAGCACGGAAAGACTCCTTCGTGACCTGCGCATTGTCGCTGGGGAGTCGTGACCGCTTTGTTATCCCGAGGCTACCGGCCCGTGTCGGGACGGGCGGACACCGCTCGTCGGCAGACACTTGCCGCTCGTCAGACAGTTCTAGTCTGGACACCCGAGGCGGACTACTGTTCGGCTGCCGGAACCGGCTGGCTGGGGGGAACACAGTGAATCAACGCATCTCGTCGCGCGTCGGGCGTCGTTCGTCGGGCTTTACCCTGATCGAACTGATGATCGTTGTCGCCATCATCGCCATCCTGGCGGCCATCGCGATTCCCACGTACCGGGATTACGTCACAAGGTCGAAGCTGACGGAGGCTCAGAATCTTCTGACCGATTACCGGACGAAGATGGAGCAGTACTTCCAGGACAACCGAACCTACGTAAGTAGCGGAACGACCTGCGGCGCGACCCTGCCCAGCTCCCCAAAGAACTACTTCACTTATACGTGCACAGGGACCGCGTCGACGTTCCTGGCCACCGCCACAGGGACGACGGGTCAGGGAGCCGATGGTTTTACCTTCACGATCGACCAACTGAACAATCGCGCCACCACGGCGGTGCCGACGGCCAAGGGCTGGACCGCTTCGACCACGTGCTGGATCCTGCGCAAGGATGGTTCGTGTTCATGACACGTCGTCACGCCGGGGGCTTCAGCCTGCTCGAACTCATGGTAGTCGTTACCATCGTTGCGATCCTGGTGGGCCTAGCGGTGCCGAACTACCGTACGTGGGTGCTGAACACGCGCATTCGTGGCGCTGCGGAGTCGATTCAGAACGGCTTGCGCACAGCGCGCAACGAAGCCGCGCAGCGCGGTAAGAACGTTCGCTTCGAACTCACCTCCACGGACGCAACCTGGCAGGTGTGTGAGCTGCCGGTAGGAAAGACGGCCTGTGTCGACGGTACGGTCATCGACCAGCATGGCGTCGCGGATAGCGCAGGTATTGTGATCACTGCGTCCAAGGCGACAGCGGACCTCACGACCTATGCGGCGTTGACGGGTGGGTTACCAGGAGGTATTACGTTTGGCCCGCTGGCGCGACCCCTGGTTCCGGACTACGGCACCACCGCGTTGCTGCGTATCGATGCTTCTTTCCCGAGCAATACCGACACACGTTGGCTTGCCACGACCATTTCGGCAGGGGGATCCGTGCAGATGTGCGATGTCCGTTTGCCGAAGACCACCGCACCGAACGGCTGCAAGTGAGGAATCGACCGTGAAATCACTCCCACTTCGTGCTCCCGGTAGTCGCGGCTTCGTGCTGCTCGACGCGCTCATCGCGATCCTGATTTTTTCCTTCGGCATCCTCGGTCTGATGGCTGTGCAGGCCAACGCCACGCTGCTTTCCAGTGACGCGAAATACCGTACTGATGCGGCGCTGCAGGCGGACCGCCTGATCACCCAGATGTGGATATCGGATCCGAAGACACTGGTTGCCCAGTTTGCCGGCGACGTCGGCGCGACCACCGCGCCGCAATACGCGGCGTGGCTCAAGCAGCTCGACTGCTCGACCGCCGACCAGACCTCCAATTGTCTCCCGGGCGTCACGGCCAATCCGCCAACCGTCGCGGTGACGGCGGCTGGCGTCGTCACGATCACGGTTCGCTGGAAGGCGCAGAACGCGGCTTCCGGCGACGCGGCACATCAATACGTCTCCATCACCCAGATCGATCGAACGTAAGCGAAGGAGCAGGGGGCATGTCGATGTCAAACGGCCGTGCGAAGTCCGCGGGCTTCTCGCTGGTCGAGCTCATGGTGGGCATTCTGATCAGTATCATCTGCACGCTCGGGATGATGGCCGCATTTGCGGCATTCGAGTCGCAGAAGCGCACGACGACCTCGGGTAGCGATGCGCAGCAGAATGGCAGCTTCGCCGCCGTGGCGCTCGAACGCGAAATTCGTACCGCAGGTAGCGCACTGGTTCAGGGTAAGAACTACGGCGTGTGGGGGTGCGTAATCACTGCCTGGTCGGCTTCGACCCAACGGCTGCCGCTGACCTCGAACCTGGGTGCGCCGTTCGCCAACTGGCCAAAGAAGACCTTGGCGACGCCCGTGCTCGTCGCCAGTGGCGGCGCCACCGCGCCCGACGTGATCGGCGTGATCCGTGGTAACGCGTCACAGCGCACATTCAAGTCCAACATCACGTCGACCACAACGAGCACGGTCATCGTCGACAACGCTTTTGGATTCCTGCCGAACGATTATGTGCTCGTCTCCGACAAGAGCGGCGCCTGCTCGCTGGGCAAGGCCACCGCGGTGACGGTTGGTTCGGGCACGGGCTCGCTGACGCTCGGCGTCGCGGACTCACCGACCAACGGATTCCAGGGCGCCTACTCGGGTGCCGGCTATCTGATGGACTGGGGTTCCGATCCGGCAATCAACCTCTACGGAGTGGATACGAAGACGAACTCCCTGGTCGTCTTCGATCTTCTTCAGAGGACGGCGACGAGCGCCGCAGTCGTCGCTCCGACACCGGTGGCAGACAGCGTCGTCAACATGAAGACGCTCTATGGCGTGGACGACGGCGCAAACGGTGGCGCTGCGAACGACGGCACCATCGATGAGTGGGTCCAGCCGAGCGGAGCGTGGGATATCACCAAGCTGGCTCCGGATCCGGATACCACGACGGCGGATGCCCTGCGTGCGCAGATCCTGGCGGTGCGCGTGGTCGTGGTGGTGCAGAGCCGTCAACAGGAGCGTGCGGCGCCTGCAACGGCGGCATCTGTGCAGGGCGCGGCTTACATCGGCTACACCGGCGCCACGACGATGGTGCTGTTCAAAGACCAGCCCGCGAAACTGCAGTACACGATCCCGACGCTACCGCAGTACCGGTACAAGGCCTACGACATGACCATTCCGGTGCGTAACAACTACATAAAGCAGTACTTCTGAGGCCGCCCTAATGCCGAACGCACATCGTATCGCAGGCTTTCAAGGTGGCCCCGCCCGACAGAGAGGCATGGTCGCGACACTGATCGCCCTCATCGTGCTGATCGTGACGCTGTTCGCCGTCGTCGCGCTGATGCGCTCGGTGGATACCGCGAACACCGTCGCGGGAAGTCTGGCGTTCCGCCAGGCGGTGCTGCAGGAAGCAGACCGGGCCTACACCGAAGCCAAGACGCTGAACGTCTACACGCCGCCCACCAGCAACGCGGACAACGCTGGCGTTGGTTACTACTCGTCGGTGCAGACCGTGTCCGAGGTGCGCGGCGACTTGCCGAAAATCTTGTATGACGCCGGCCCCGGCAACAACTGGGTCGGTACCAAGGAGTTGGCCTACGGCACCGTGACGTCGGGAAATTTGGTGCACTACGTCGTCGAGCGCCTGTGTCCCCTGCCCAATGTCGACGCCACGCTGTCCTCTTGCATCGTTCCGGGCAAGGCGATCACCGGCGGCACGAGTTCTAATACCACGAGCGATCCCGGTATTCCGTTCAACACCACGGGTTCCGCCGCGGCTTTCCGCCTCAGCGTACGCGTGGATGGACCGAAGAATTCCGTCGCTTTCGTACAGACGATCCTGCGTTGACCTGGTGGCCGCGTCTGGCCGCTTGACAGTAATGACGGTGCCCGGCCCCGTCGGACTTCGCGAATGACATCGGGCCACGTGCCCACTGGAATGGCCATGCAGACATCCAAACGATTCATCCCCGGCGCGCGCTGGTTGACAGCCGCGTTTACGCTGGTTGCAGCGATGTGCGGCGGCATGGCCTCGGCAGCGAACACCCCGCTCTCCGACTTGCCGCTGTACAGCGCGAGCACGGTCCCGGCAAACCTGATGCTGGCGCTGTCGGTGGAGTTCCCGACAGCGGTGGTCGCGGCCTATAAGGACGCCACAGGTATTCCATACGTCTACACCGATTCGAGCGGCAACCTGCAGTCGATCTCGAGCTGCACCGGTACGGTCAGCAACGTGGGCAGTTGCTACTACTCGAACATGAAATACCTGGGCTACTTCGATAACGCGAAGTGCTACACGTATGTGGTGGGACAGACCGCAAGCGACGGCACCGTCCTCGGCGACTTCTTCAAGCCGGTGGCGGGCGTCTCGGGTCCGGTCTGTTCCGGCTACTGGAGCGGCAACATGCTGAACTGGGCACTCATGACGTCGCTGGACGAATTTCGTCAGGCGCTCACGGGTGGCTCGCGCGATGTGGATACGGCCACGAATACGATTCTGATACGTTCCAAGCTGGGTACCCAGAGCAGCGTCGGCAATTTCCCAGACCGCAAGTTGTCGTCTTCGGCGAACGTTTCGCCGAGCACCGTGGTCGGCACCGACACCGTGCCCGTCACCGTACCGGCTACGCCGAACCCACCGCTGGCGAGTCAGGGGACGCTGTATATCCGCTCGTACAACCAGGGCACGACGTTCATCGTGTCGGACCGCTCGGACTTCGACGCAACGAAGACCACCAACCAGAGGGTGTTCAACGCGCGCGTAGCTGTCTGTGTTTCCGGGCAGACGGAAAGCAACTGTAAGGCCTACGGTTCGAACTACAAGCCTGAAGGCCTGATTCAGCAGAATTTCGATCGTATCCGCGTCGGCGCCTCGGCATACACGTACAAGTTCACCAGTACCGGTGCCGACTACCCCAACGGTGCCATCCGCGCCCTGCTTCGCGATAATGGCCCGACCACTTATAACGGCAACGGTGCTCGGCAGCCCAATCCCAACTCGGAGTGGGATGCGAGCACGGGCGTCCTGGCCAAGAATCCCGATGTGGCTGACGGGCTTGCCGCTGGCGGCGTGAAACCGACCGACAGTGGCGTGATCAACTACCTGAACAAGTTCGGCAACACGAACGACTACGAACGCTATGACACGATTGCCGACCTGTATTGGGCGACATTGGCCTATTACATGCGCGTGCCTCTTGCCGATGCATACACGGCGAACGTGACGACAACCAATTCGCTGGATACGACTTTTCCCATATTCAAGAATCAGCCTACCAAAGGGGTTTGGGATGTCCCGGACCCCATGGCGTATACGTGCCAGAGCAATGCGATCCTGATGATCGGCGACGCCCACACGCACTGCGATTCGGGTGTGCCGACGTCCTCGAATGCCATCGGTAGCAATTCGACCTGCGGTGTATCCAATCGTACGACGCTGCCTGTGGTGAACGGTGCCGACGCGGGCAAGTACACGAACATGCTCGGTAACCTGCCCCTGCTCGAATACGACCCTTCAACAGGAACGGCCGCCTCGAAGTCCATGGCGTCGCTGATGGGCGTGACAAATCTTGCGGATCTCGCCGAGCCTGGCGCGGGCACCGATTCCACATACAACATGGCGGGCCTTGCGTACTTCGCTCATGTCAATGACATCAGGCCGGATTCTACCTTTTCCCCCAACTTCCAAGGCAAGCAGACGGTCGATACGTACGTCGTCGACGTCATGGAACCAGGCGGTTACGACGGCTCGAAGGGCAACGATATCTTCAACCTGACGTCGAAAGCCGGTAGTCACGGTCCGAACATGTACTGGCTGGCGGCTAAATACGGTGGTTTCAGCGACATCACGGGGAGTGGGCAGCCGACCAGCATCCTTACCTGGCATACAAACACATCCGTCGTTTCCTACACCGGCGGGACGGATCTGCGCCCGGACAACTATTTCATCGGTAATCGTCCCGACCTGATCGTCTCGGGGCTGTCGTCGATCTTCACCAACGTGTCGTCGAGTCAGTCGTTTTATGCGGCTGGGCCAAGCGTCTCGCCTTCTCGGGTGCTTACGAATGTCGCGGCCAACGCGGCGCCTTACTATTCGCCGAGCGCCGGCTTCCCGACCTACACGACGCGGTACCTGCCCGGTGTGTGGACGGGCGAGGTACAGGGTTACGCGGCATCCGCTGTCGTTGGCGCCAACCTGGCGCAGGTGACAACGCCGTGGAGTGCCACGTCACAGTTGTCGCTGCTGACGTCCTATGTGAGTTCGGACACCACCGTGGTCGGTTGGCGCGACCTGCGCCGTATCGTCACCATGGTCGGCGGGACGCCAAAGGCCTTCACTTGGGGAACGATCTCGACGGCCCAGCAGACCGCACTTCGTAGCGACTCGGCCCTCCTCGACTACCTGCGCGGCGATCGCTCGAAAGAGGGTACGAAGTATCGAATCCGCACCGGCTTGCTCGGCGACGTGGTGAGTTCGCAGGCAGCACTCGTCCAGGGTGCGCTGAACACTTCGTATACGGAGGCCGCGAATCCGGGCTATGCAGCGTTCAAGACCAAGGTAGCCAACCGTGCTCCCGTGGTGTACGTCGGCGCCAACGACGGCATGCTCCACGCCTTCGACGCCACCCTCCAGCCTACCCCGGTGGGCTATAACTTCGGCGGCGGCGGCCAGGAACTTTTCGCCTACGTTCCGTCGTTTGTATACAACGGGCCGAACGGCACGCCTAACGTGGATGGACTCGCCGCGTTGGCCAACCTCAAGGGCGTGACGGCGGGCGGTGCCAGCTTCTCTCACCATTTCTATGTCGACCAGACGCCGCAAGTCGGCGACGTTGACTTCAAGTGGACGGTGACGACGCCGGGTGTGGCTGGAACGCGCCCGGCGACACAGGACTGGCACACGCTGCTCGTGGGCGGACTGGGCAAGGGTGGTAAGGGCATTTACGCCCTCGACATTACCGACGCGCCCACCTCCATTGGCGTGACCAAGCCGGACATTACAGAGATCACCAAGAAGGTTCTCTGGGAATTCACCGACGCGAAGATGGGTTACACATATGCCCGGCCGCTGATCGTCAAGACGCGTAAGTACGGCTGGGTGGTGCTGGTGACCTCCGGGTACAACAACGCGGACGGTATCGGCTACCTGTTCGTCCTCAACGCACAGACCGGTGCGTTGCTGGAGACGCTGCAGACACCGACCGGCAGCCTGACGACGCCGATCGGTCTGTCGCGTCCGTCTGCTTTCGTACAGGACGTCTCGGATAACACGATCGAGCAGGTATACGCAGGCGATCTCCAGGGCGATGTCTGGCGCTTCGACCTGTCGGGGACGGGAAACTATCCAACCCCGGTGCTATTCGCCACGCTGAAAGATTCCAAGGGCGCTAGCCAGCCGATCACGACCGCGCCGCGCATCGAGCTCGACTATTCCTCCTCGGGCATCGATACGCGCCGCTGGGTGTTCGTCGGTACCGGCAAGTTCCTGGACACCTCTGACCTGACCGACACGCAGACCCAGACGATGTACGCGCTGCGCGACGGTACGGGCTCGACGCCGGCAACGACAGGCCTGCCGCTGACCCGCTCGAAGCTTGCGAAGAACGATCTGACGACGAACCTCAACCTTCAGGACGCGGACAGCGGCTGGTATTACGACCTGACCGGCACAGCCGGCGACGGCACGCTGGCGACGGAGCGGATCGTGGTCGATCCCGATGCGGTGGCCGGCATCTTCGCCATCAACTGGGGAACGCTGATCCCGACGTCGGATCCCTGCTCGTTGAAGGGCGCGGTCTACTCCTCGACGTTCTCGTCGGGCCAGTCGAACTTCCTCGACTCCGCCGGTAAGCCTCAGTCGTTCATCACTACGACCAGTGCCGTGACCAACCTGCAAGCGGTGCAGCTGCCCGACGGCTCGTTCGTGCTGCTCTACGGCCAGACGTCGAATGTGCCGGCGACGGCCAAGATGGGTAGTGGCGGTCTGCCGCCGGGCCTGACTCGTGCCAACTGGCGGGAGATCCTGAACTGAGGTAATTGACGACGAGCGCGGCAGGCCTTAAAATGCCGCGCTCGATGGGCGGTTAGCTCAGCGGTAGAGCACTGCCTTCACACGGCAGGTGTCACAAGTTCGATCCTTGTACCGCCCACCATGAAAAACGAAAGCCCGGCTCAAGGCCGGGTTTTTTGTGTCCGACCGTTTTAAGGCCCGCTAAAGCTCCCGCCGGTACAATGCGCCCGCTGACTCACCGGACCCCGCCATGCACGAAGCCCTCGCAAACCTTCACCTGTTGATCCTGACTCCCTGGAAGGTCATCGGCCTGCTCGGCACGCTGCTCTTCACGGCGCGCTGGTTCGTCCAGTTCTACGCCACGAAAAAGAACAAGAAGGTCACGGTACCGATGTCCTTCTGGTACCTGTCGGTCTTCGGCAGCGTGCTCACCCTGGCGTACTTCATCTGGGGCAAGAACGACTCGGTCGGCATCATCCAGACGGCCTTCCCGATGCTGGTGTCGTTCTACAACGTGTTCGCCCACCTGAAGCACCGTAACCGGAACGAAGAGATCAAGCCGGGCGGCCCCGAAGAGACCTGATCAGTCCGGGTCGTAATCCAGATAGGGCGCCAGCCAGCGCTCGGCCTCGGTGCGGTCCCAGCCCTTGCGCCTGGCATAGTCCTCGACCTGCTCGCGGCCCAGCCGGCCGACCACGAAGTACTGGCTGTCCGGGTGCGAGAAGTACCAGCCCGAGACCGCCGCCGTCGGATACATCGCAAAGCCCTCGGTGAGCCGCACCGTGGTATGCGTCGTCGCGTCGAGCAGTTCGAACAGCGTGCCTTTCTCGGTGTGCTCCGGACAGGCCGGGTAGCCGGGGGCAGGGCGGATGCCGCGGTAGCTTTCGGCGATCAGGGTATCGTTGTCCAGGGCCTCATCCGGCTGGTAGCCCCAGAATTCCTTGCGTACGCGCTCGTGCAGGCGCTCGGCGAAGGCTTCCGCGAGGCGGTCGGCCAGGGCCTTGAGCAGGATGGACGAATAGTCGTCGTGCGCCGCCTCGAAACGGGCCACGTGTTCGTCGATACCGATGCCGGCGGTGACGGCGAAGCCGCCGATCCAGTCCTGCACGCCGCTGTCCTTGGGCGCGATGAAGTCGGCCAGGCAGAAGTCCGGTCGCTCCACCGGCTTGTCGACCTGCTGGCGCAGGTGGCGTAGCGTGGCCAGCGCCTTGCGCTTGCCCGTGCCGATGTCGGCATAGACCTCGATATCGTCGCCGGTCTGCGCGGCCGGCCAGAAGCCGATCACGCCCTTGGCGGTGAGCCATTTCTCGGCGATCAACGTGTCGAGCATGGCCTGGGCGTCGTTGTAGAGCTCGGTGGCCTGCGTGCCGACGACCTCGTCGGTGAGGATCGCCGGGAACTTGCCCGCCAACTCCCACGCGTTGAAGAAGGGCGACCAGTCGATATAGCTGCGCAGTTCGGCGAGGTCGTAGTCCTCAAAGGCGGTGATGCCGAGAGCCTTGGGCGTCGGCGGCACATAGGTCTGCCACTCGCCGACAAAGCGTTGCGCGCGGGCCTTGGCCAGCGGGACGAGCTGCTTGCCGGTGCCGCGACCCTTGTGCCGTTCGCGCACTTCGGCGTAGTCGGCGCGAACCTTGATCATGAAGTCGTCGATGAGGTCCTTGCTGACCAGCGACTGGGCTACGCCCACGGCGCGCGACGCGTCCTTCACCCACACGGTCGGCGATTTGTAATGGGGCTCGATGCGCAGCGCGGTGTGCGCGCGCGACGTGGTCGCTCCGCCGATCATCAGCGGCACGTGGAAGTCCTGGCGCTGCATCTCGCGCGCCACCTGGCTCATCTCTTCCAGGGAGGGCGTGATCAGGCCGGAGAGACCGATGATGTCGGCGCCGACCTCACGTGCGGTATCGAGGATCTTCTGCGTCGGTACCATGACGCCGAGGTCGAAGACCTCGAAGTTGTTGCACTGGAGCACCACGCCGACGATGTTCTTGCCGATGTCGTGGACGTCGCCCTTCACGGTGGCCAGCACGATCTTGCCGTTGTTCTTCGCGCTGTCGCCGGAAATCTTCTTCTCTTCCTCGATGAAGGGAATCAGGTGGGCGACGGCCTTCTTCATCACGCGCGCCGACTTCACCACCTGGGGCAGGAACATCTTGCCGGCGCCGAAGAGGTCGCCGACGATGTTCATGCCGGACATCAGCGGTCCTTCGATCACGTCGAGCGGACGCTTGGAGATCAGGCGCAGTTCCTCGGTGTCTTCGACCACGAACTGGTCGATACCGTGGACCAGCGCATGGCTCAGGCGATCGATCACCGGCTTCTCGCGCCAGGCGGCGGTCTCGACAGCGACTTCGGCCTTGCCACCCTTGTACTTGTCGGCGATCTCGAGCAGGCGCTCCGTGCCGTCGGCGCGGCGGTTGAGCACCACGTCCTCGACGCGCTCGCGCAGTTCGTCGGGCAGGTCGTCGTAGATCGACAGGCCGCCGGCGTTGACGATGCCCATGTCCATGCCCGCGGCGATCGCGTGGTAGAGGAACACCGAGTGAATCGCTTCGCGCACGGGGTTGTTGCCACGGAACGAGAAGGACACGTTGGAGACGCCGCCGGAAATGTGCGACGAGGGAAAGCGTTTCTTCAGCTCGCGGGTGGCTTCGATGAAGTCCACCGCGTAGTTGTTGTGTTCTTCGATACCGGTCGCGATCGCGAAGATGTTCGGGTCGAAGATGATGTCCTCGGGTGGAAAATCCACCTCGTTGACCAGCAGCTCGTAGGCGCGCGAGCAGATCTCGATCTTGCGCTCCTTGGTATCCGCCTGACCCACTTCGTCGAAGGCCATCACGACCACGGCGGCACCGTACTGGCGTACCTTGCGCGCATGTTCGAGGAACAGCGCCTCGCCTTCCTTCATGGAAATGGAGTTGACGATGCCCTTGCCCTGCATGCAGCGCAGGCCGGCCTCGATCACGCTCCATTTGGAGGAGTCGACCATGATCGGCACGCGCGCGATGTCGGGCTCGGAGGAGATCAGGTTGACGAAGCGCGTCATCGCCGCTTCGGAATCGATCAGGCCTTCGTCCATGTTGATGTCGATGATCTGCGCGCCGTTCTCCACCTGCTGGCGCGCGACGTCGACCGCTTCTTCGTAGCGGCCTTCCTTGATCAGCTTGCGAAACTGCGCCGATCCGGTGACGTTGGTGCGCTCGCCGACATTGACGAAGTTCAGGTCGGGCGTGAGGATCAGCGGCTCGAGGCCGGAGAGTCGGGTATGGCGGAGAGTGGTCATGCGGCTTGCGCGGCGTCCTGGCGTACACGCGGCGGGTAGGGCGCCACGGCGGCGGCGATCGCCGCGATATGGGCGGGCGTCGTGCCACAACAGCCGCCGACGATATTGAGCAGGCCCTCGGCGGCGAAGCTGGCGATGGTGGAGGCCATGGCCTCGGGTGTCTCGTCGTACTCGCCGAAGGCGTTGGGCAGGCCTGCGTTCGGATGCGTGCTGACGGCGCTGCCGGCGATGCGTGAGAGCATCTGCACATGCGGGCGAAGGTCCTCCGCGCCGAGGGCGCAGTTGAGGCCCACCGACAGCGGTCGGATGTGCTCCACCGAGTAGAAGAACGCTTCGGCGGTCTGTCCCGACAGCGTGCGTCCCGAGCGGTCGGTGATGGTGCCGGAGATCATCACGGGAACGCGGGCGCCGAGTTCGTCGAACAGCTCGGTGAGCGCGAACAGTGCCGCCTTGGCATTGAGCGTGTCGAAGATGGTCTCGACCATGATGGTGTCCGCGCCACCTTCGATCAGCGCCCGCGCCGATTCGATGTAGTTGTTGGTGAGCGCCTCGAAGCTGATGTTGCGAAAACCCGGATCGTTCACATCCGGCGAGATCGACGCCGTGCGGCTGGTCGGGCCGAGGACGCCGATGACGAAGCGCGGCTTGTCCGGCGTCAGCGCGGTCATGGCGTCGCAGGCTTCCCGCGCGATGCGTGCGCCCTCGCGGTTGAGCTCGGGCACCAGGTGCTCGAGGTGATAGTCGGCCTGGCTCACGCGCGTCGCGTTGAAGGTATTGGTCTCGACGAAATCCGCGCCCGCTTCCAGGTAGGCCATGTGGACGCCGCGGATGATCTCCGGCTGGGTCAGCAGGAGCAGGTCGTTATTACCCTTCAGGTCGCACTCGCCGGGATGGTCGTGGTCGTGTGTGTGGTGGCTGTCGAGGCCGCCGGAAAAGCGCTCGCCGCGGTAGCCGGATTCGTCCAGCCGATGGCCTTGGAGCATGGTGCCCATGCCGCCGTCGAGAATCATGATCCGCTCGGACAAGGCCTTCTCGATGAGGGCGACGCGGTCGGGATGGAGCCAGGGTAGGGTGCTCATCGGCGGTCTCCGGTCAGGGCTTACGTGCGAGCAGGCTGATGACTTCGAAATGCGGCGCGCGGCGCTCGCGGCTGAGGCGGTCGCAGCTGACGACATCCAGCCCGGCCGCCTTCGCCATCGCGACCAGGCCGTCGCAGGTGAAGCCCAGGTTGCGGTGGTCGAAGGGCTCGATCACGGCGCGATGCTCGTGCTCTCCCAGGGTGGAAACGAGCAGCCTTCCGCCCGGCTTGAGCACCCGCGCCACCTCGGCGAACACGGCTTGCGGTCGCTCCGCATACGTGAGGGCGTGGAGCAGCAGGACAAGGTCGAAGCGGTTGTCGTCGAGGTCCAGCGCGTGCATGTCGCCGGTACGGACGTCCACATTGGTGAAGCTGGCCAGGCGCTGGCGCGCGGCGTCGACCACCCGCTCCGAACTGTCGACGCAGACGATGGAATGGGCGTGCGGCGCGAGCAACTCCGCGGTGACGCCGTCGCCCGATGCGATGTCGAGGACATCGCCGGTCGCCAGCAACTGGAGCAGGGAGCGCGCGAGGGTTTCCCAGGTGCGCCCCGGCGAATAATGGCGCTCCATGTCCCCGGCGACGGTGTCCGCCCAGCCTTCCGTGCGCGCCCGCTGGGCGAGGACCGCCGGCAGACGCTCAGCGTCTTCACGGAGCAGGGCGTCGCTCAGGGTGTCGCGCAGCGAAGCCACCAGCGCAGCCAGCGTGGGGTCGGCCTCTGCGTTGGCGCGATAATAGGCGGACACGCCGGCCCGGCGGTCGCGGACCAGCTCGGCTTCCTTGAGTTTGGCCAGGTGGGTCGATACGCGTGGCTGGGCGAGGTGGAGCACGGCGGCCAGCTCGGCCACGGTCAACTCCTCGCGATCCAGCAGGGCGAGCAGGCGGACGCGCGTGGGGTCGGCCAGCAGGCGAAGCACGGTGGAGGCCGTCGACAAGTCCATGCCGAATCCTTTTATCGCGATAGAGAGATACATAAGGATGCGGCCACGCCGCCCCAGCGTCAAGGCCGATGTTGCAGTGCATGGAGGCAACGGCTCGAACGGCCGTTAGAATGGGCGGCTTGTCTCTACCCCAAGACTTGCCGACCTCCCGGCCGGCCCGAGGAATGCTCATGGATTTCCGCTTCACCGACGACCAACTGTCGATTCAGTCCATCGCCCGCGACTTCGCCCAGAAGCGCATCGTCCCCGTCGCGGCCGAACACGATGCCAAGGGTGAATTCCCCCTGGAGAACATCCAGGAAATGGGCCAGCTGGGCCTGATGGGCATCGAGGTGCCTGAAGAGTACGGTGGCGCGGGCATGGACCCGGTGGCCTACGTGCTCGCCATGGTCGAGATCGCCGCGGCCGATGCCGCCACCTCGACGATCATGTCGGTGAACAACTCGCTGTTCTGCAACGGCATCCTGAAGAACGGCACCGAAGAACAGAAGCAGAAGTACGTGCGAGCCATCGCCTCGGGCGAAGCCATCGGCGCGTACGCGCTCACCGAGCCGCAGTCGGGATCGGATGCGTCGAACATGCACACCCGCGCCGTGAAGAACGCCGAGGGTGACTGGGTGATCAACGGCAAGAAGAGCTGGATCACCTCCGGTCCGGTCGCCCGCTACATCGTGCTGTTCGCGGTGACCACGCCGGGAATGGGTGCTCGTGGTGTGTCGGCCTTCATCATCGATACCAAGCGCCCGGGCTTCGCCGCCGGCAAGACCGAACCGAAGCTCGGCATCCGCGCCTCGGCCACCTGCGAGATCGAGTTCCACGACTACGTATGCCCGGCCGGCGACATGCTCGGCGCCGAAGGCAAGGGTTTTGGCATCGCCATGGGCGTGCTGGACGCCGGTCGCATCGGTATTGCTTCGCAGGCGATCGGTATCGCTCGCGCCGCGTACGAAGCCACGCTGACCTGGTCGCGCGATCGCAAGGCTTTCGGCCACCCGATCGGCACGTTCCAGATGACCCAGTCGAAGATCGCGGACATGAAGTGCAAGCTGGATTCGGCCCTGCTGCTGACCTTGCGTGCCGCGTGGACCAAGGGTCAGGTTGAGAAGACTGGCGGTCGTTTCGGTACCGAGGCGTCGATGGCCAAGCTGGTCGCTTCCGAAGCGGCGATGTGGATCACCCATCAGGCCGTGCAGATCCACGGTGGCATGGGCTACTCGAAGGAAATGCCGCTGGAACGCTATTTCCGCGATGCGAAGATCACCGAGATCTACGAAGGCACGAGCGAGATCCAGCGTCTGGTGATCGCGCGTGCGGAGACGGGATTGCGCTGAGGCGCTGTCGTTGCCGCTCTCCGCAAGAGGCCCCGGCATAGCTGGGGCTTTTTTTGTTCGTCGCTCAGGCGTGGACGTTACGAGGACGATGTGTGGGAGCCGATTCATCGGCGATCCCGCGATAGCGGGCCAGCGTGCGGCAAGCACCCATCGCCGCTGAAGCGGCTCCCACAAATGACCATCTACCTACATGTGGGAGCCGATTTATCGGCGATCCCGCGATAGCGGGCCAGGGTGCGGTTGCGGCAAGCACCCATCGCCGATCAATCGGCTCCCACAAAAAGCGCCCCCAGTCTCGCCGGCGGTGCTCTCCCCCCAATCCACCTCGCCGGCTCTTGCGACGCACAGCGAGCCAAACGAACGCGAGGCCGCAGGCGAGCCCTCGCCCCCCCCCCAGCATGCCGAAACGAACAAAAAAGCCCGGCTATGAGCCGGGCTTCTCCGTTACCGATGTCGCGTCTTACGTTCGTTTCGTTCCGCGATGGGTATCCGAATCGAAAGCCCTCACATCGCCGACGTTCGGTGCATGCGGCTCGAGGTTCGTCGGGCCACCGTCGTGCGGACCGTTGCCACCACCACCGCCGTGCGGATCGTGGTCGTCGCCGTCGTGGCCGTGATGCGGCATCTTGGTCGAGACCTCATCCAGCTTGTCACCCAGCATGCGGCGAACGCTGACGTAGAACACCGGGATCAGCAGCAGGCCGAGGAAGGTGGCGAAGAGCATGCCGCCGATGACGCCCGTACCGATCGCATGGCGCGAATTCGCACCGGCGCCGGTGGAGATCGCCAGCGGGAACACGCCGAGGATGAAGGCCAGCGAGGTCATCAGGATGGGGCGCAGTCGCAGGCGGGATGCCTCGACCACACCTTCGCGCAGGGTCTTGCCTTCCTGCTGCTTCTCCACTGCGAACTCGACGATCAGGATGGCGTTCTTCGCCGCCAGGCCGATCACCGTGATCATGCCGATCTTGAAGTAGATGTCGTTCGGCAGGCCGCGGAGCATCGAGAAGACGACGGTACCGAGGATGCCGAGCGGAACCACCAGGAGCACGGCGACCGGGATCGACCAGCTTTCGTACAAGGCGGCAAGGCAGAGGAAGACAATGACGATGGACAGGGCCAGCAGCATCGTCGAAGAGTTGCCCGAGAGGATTTCCTGATACGACTGGCCGGTCCAGTCGTAACCGAAGCCCTTGGGCAGCTTGTCGTTCACGATACCTTCGACGACACCCATCGCCTGACCGGTCGAGTAACCCGGTGCTTCGTTACCGACGATTTCGACCGCGGAGTAACCGTTGTAGCGGTTGAGCGTCGGTGCCGCCATCGTCCACTTCGAATGCACCACGGTCGATAGCGGGATCATCGAGCTGTCGGTGGCCGTGGAGGCGCTGGCCACCGAAGCACCCGTCGCACTCGACGCGCTGGTGCTCGATGCCGAGGTCAGCGTGCTTGGCGTGAAGATGTGCTGGAACGCATCCGTACCCATGCGGTACGGGGCGTCGGCCTGCAACATCACGCGCTTCACGCGGCCGCCGTACTGGAAGTCGTTGATGTACACCGGGGCCAGCGTCAGCTGGATCGCGGTATAGATATCGCTGACATTCAGCCCCATGGTCTGGGCCTGGGTGCGATCGACGTTCAACTGCAGCAGCGGAGCGTCTTCGAGCGTGTTCGGACGAATACCCACCAGGGCCTTGTTCTGCGCCGAGGCGCCGAGCAGGGCATTGCGAGCCTGGGTCAGTTCGTCACGCGACTGGCCGGCACGCGCCTGAAGGTACATGTCGATACCGCCGAACTGCGACAAGCCACGGATCGTGGGCAGGTTGACCACGAAGATCGTGGCGTCGCGCACCGCCTGCATCTTGCCGTTCATCTGCTGGATGATCTGGGTCGCCGTGAGGTCACGGGTGTCCCAGTCCTTCAGCTTGATGAAGTTCATGCCGACGTTTTCACCCTGGCCGACGAAGCTGAAGCCGGAGATCTGGAACACGCCGTCGACCGTCGGATCCTTCAGGATGATCGCGCGCATGTCCGTCATCACCTTTTCGGTGCGGGCGATGCTGGAACCGGGCGGCAACTGCACGATGGCCAGCGCATAACCCTGGTCTTCGTCGGGGACGAAGCTGGTCGGCAACCTGGCGAACAGGAAGCCGCACAGCACGGCGATCAGCACGAACACGATCATCCAGCGCGGCGCATGGCGGACGGCGCTGCCGATGTGGCCGGAGTAGGTGTGCTGGACCTTGTCGAACACCTGGTTGAACTTGCGGTAGACGATGTTCTTGCGCTCGTCGTGCGCCGGCTTCAGGAGCGTGGCGCACAGCGCCGGCGTGAACGACAGGGCGAGGAACGCCGAGAAGCCCATCGACACGGCGATCGTCAGGGCGAACTGCTTGTAGATGATGCCCGAGGCGCCCGGCTGCAGGGCCGAGGGAACGAACACCGCCGCCAGCACCACGGTGATCGCGACGATGGCGCCGGTGATCTGGCCCATGGCCTTGCGGGTGGCTTCCGGGGGCGAGAGCCCTTCCTCGGACATGATGCGTTCGACGTTCTCGATCACCACGATCGCGTCGTCGACGACGATACCGATGGCCAGCACCATGCCGAACAGCGTGAGCTGGTTGATGGTGAAGCCAAGCGGTGACAGGCCGAGGAAGGTGCCCAGGAGGGCGACCGGAATGACCAGGGTCGGGATGATCGTGGCGCGGAAGTTCTGCAGGAACAGCAGCATCACGAGGAAGACGAGGATGATGGCCTCGACCAGCGTATGAACCACTTCCTCGATCGAGATCGTCACGAACTTGGTCGTGTCGTACGGCGCGAACCAGGTCACGCCATCCGGGAAGCTCTTCGACAGGTCCGTCATCTTGGCGCGGACGGCGTTGGCCACGTCAAGCGCGTTCGCGCCGGGCAGCAGCTGCACGCCGAAGGAGCCGGTGGCGGTGCCGTTCCACTGGGCGTTGAAGCCGTAGGTCTGCGGGCCGAGTTCGACACGCGCTACGTCCTTCAGGCGCACCACGGTGCCGTCGTTATTGGCCCGCAGGATGATGTTGGAGAACTCTTCGGGCGACGTGAAGCGGCCTTCCGCGGACACCGTGGCGCTGAAGCCCTGTCCGTTGACGGCGGGGTCCGTGCCGATGGAGCCGGCGGCGAACTGCACGTTCTGCGTGCTCAGTGCCTTGCTCAGGTCGGTAGCCGACAGGCCGTAACCGCGCAGCTTGTCCGGATTAAGCCAGACGCGCATGCCGTACTCGGAGCCCAACTGGCGCGTGCTGCCCACGCCCGGGATACGGGCGATCTGGTCGAGCACCTGCGAGGAGACGATGTCGGTCAGACGGTTGCCGTCGATGGCCGGATTGGAGGAGGTCAGCGCGACGAACATCAGGAAGTCGGGGTTGGACTTGGCCACCACGACGCCCTGCTGGGTCACTTCCGAGGGCAGGCGAGGCGTCGCGAGCGACACCTTGTTCTGCACCTGCACCTGGGCGATGTCCGGATCGGTGCCCGTCTCGAAGGTCAGCGTGACGGTGGCCGTGCCGCTGGAACTGGAGGCGGAGCTGAAATAGAGCAGGTGATCGATACCGGTCAGCTGCTGCTCGATCACCTGGGTCACGGTCTTTTCGGTCGTGTCCGCGCTCGCACCCGGGTAGGTCGCCGTGACGACGACCTGCGGCGGGGCGATGTTCGGATACGACTCGATACCCATGTTCAGCAGGGAGATCGTGCCGCAAAGGCTGATCAGGATCGCCACGACCCACGCGAAGATGGGGCGGTCGATGAAGAAACTCGGCATGACGAAACTCCCTTACTGCTTACCGGCGGGGGCGGCCGACGAGGCCGCCTTTGCCGGAGCGGTGGCGCCGGGGGCACCGGCGTCCTGCGTGGCCTTCGCCGGGGACGGATTCACCGGCGCGTTTTCCTTCGCCTTGGCGAGACCGTCGACGATGATCTTGTCGCCTGGCTTGAGGCCGCCGGTGACGACCCAGTTCGAACCGCTGATGCGGTCGGTCACGATCGGGCGACGGACGGCAGCGGTCGGCACGGTCTTCTCCTCGCCGGTCTGCGGGTCCTTGGCCTTGGCTTCGCCGACGACCAGCACATAGGCACTGCCCGGATCGCGGAGCACCGCCGCCTGGGGCACCAGGTACACGTTGTGCAGGTCGCCCATGTTGGCCTTGACCGTCACGAACTGGCCGGGGAGCAGGCGAATGTCGGGATTGGCGAGCTGGGCGCGGAGGTTCACCGTGCCGGTCTGCGGGTTCACCGTGGCCGAGGAGAAGTCGAGCATGCCCTTCTCCTTGTACTCGGAGCCGTCGGGCAGCTGGATCGTGACGGTGGACTTGTCGGTGGCCGAGAGGGTCGCATTGCCCGATGCGGCCGCGCGGCGCATGGTGTCCAGGTCGGAAACCGACATGCTGAAGTTCACGTAGAGCTGGTCGATCTGGTCGACCTGGGTCAGCAGGGTCGTGTCGCCCTGGCCCACCAGGGCGCCCTCGGTGACCTGCTGCTGGCCGGCACGGCCGTCGATCGGCGAGACCACGTCGGTAAAGCCGAGGTTGATCCGGGCCGACTGGACGTTGGCTTCGGCCTGCTTCACCGCCGCATCGGCCGTGCGCTGGGCGGCCTCGGCGGTGTCCAGGTCCTGCCGGGATACGTAGTTCTTGCCGATCAGACCGCGGTTGCGGTCGGCGGTGGCCTTGTTGTTGGCCGCCGTCGCGCGCGCCGAGGCGAGCAGGGCGAGCTGCGAGTTCAGCTCGGCCGTGAGCGGCTGCGGGTCGATCTGGAACAGCTTCTGGCCGGCCTTCACGTCCGTGCCTTCGACATAGAGCCGCTTCAGCAGGATGCCGGGTACGCGGGCGCGTACATCGGCGGTCCGGAAGGCCGAGATGCGTCCGACCTGATCCTGGATCAGGGGAACGGTCTGCGGCTGGGCGCTGATGAAGCCGACCGGAGCCGGGGGCGGCGCCGGCGGTGCTTCCTGCTTGTGGCAGGCGGCGAGCGCGGCAGCGAGGCTGAGGGCCAGCAGGGGTGTGCGCAGGGGCAGGGGATTCATGAGAACTCCGTTCCGTTTCCAGGTTTCTTGTTCGTAAGCGCCGTGGCATCCGGGAGGATGTCGTACGCATGCATAAATACAGTTACCGCGTGTCGCGCCCAGTCGTCCTGTGCCTTTTGTCCCCTTGCGTGCATTCCGAAGAGGCGACGATCTCCTTCGAGCCCGTGGAGCATGGACAGGAACAGTTCCGCAGCCACGTCAGGATCCTCGCGGCGCATCCTGCCCAGGTCCATCGCCTCGGCCATGCAACGGGCCAGCCGGGCCGCGACGGTGTCGATCGCGGTCCGGAAGAACGTGCGCGCCGCGGCCGGGAACCGCGGGGCTTCCGCGATCAGCATCCGGCCCAGCGCCACGTTCGCGTGGTCCATCACGTAGGTCTGATGGGCCTTGGCCAGCGCGACGAGCGTGCTGCTGAGGCCGCGACTTTCCGGGGTGAGGGTAGCGTGCAGGGGTAAGACAAGTTGTTCGACGGCGGCGTGGAACAGGGTGTCCTTGTTTTCGAAGTGCGCATACACAGTTTGCTTCGACACGCCCGCCTCGCGTGCCACGGCACCCATGCTGACGCGATAACCGTCACGCAGGAATAACGCGCAAGCCGCCTGGAGCACCCGCTGCTGACGATCGGAGGTCGGCCGGGGATCCAGGTTCGACATTCGTATACCTGCTGGACTATACCGTCCAGTTTAGAATCTCCCTCGGACCAGCGTCAACGGGCATGAACAACATTCGCCTGCGAATTGTTGCATCGCACTCGGCCGCAGGTGGGGAGCATGCCCGCGTGGCCTCGCGCGAGGTCGTGCAATATGTCGCGGCGCACTGAAAAACCGGCAACGGCGAACGCGTGACGGTGTGGCTACATGCCATGCGTGAGAGCTATGCTTTGCCGGTTTTCCTCTCTCTCCCCACATCGATATCCGCCCATGAATGCGATTCGCGCCGCAGCAGACGGCCAGTTTCACGCCGTTGTTTTCGATGAACTGAAGAAGATCGGCTATCCCGCGGAACGCCTCGACGAGGCGCGCTATTTTATCGAAGCCTTTTTCGAGCGCATCGCGCCGGCCGATTACGCGCTGCACGCGCCTGATCGCTGGGCGGCGCTGATCGCCGATCTGCTCACCTTCGCGCGCGAGCGCCAGGCGGGCAAGGCCAAGGTCCGTGTCTACAATCCTGGCGTGTCCGGCAGCCGCGCCGTGATCGAGGTCGTCACCGACGACATGCCCTTCCTGGTGGACACGGTTTCCATGGTGGCCGCCGCGCACGCCGACATCCAGGTGATCATCCACCCGGTGGTGCCGGTGCAGCGCTCCGCCGCGGGCGTGTTGGAATCGGTCGGTTCCGGCGACACCAACGAATCGATCATGCGGTTCGAGATCGACCGCCTGGACGATACCGAGCTGGACACGGTCAAGACCAACCTCGAGACCGCCCTGGCGGACGTGCGTGAGGCCGTGGACGACTGGCGCGCCATGCGCGCCAAGATGAACGAAGTCGCGGACGACCTCGGCAAGCGCTCCCTTCCATATACCGCCGAAGAGGTGCGTGAAGCCACGGAGTTCCTGCGCTGGGTCGCCGATAACCACTTCACCTTCATGGGCTACCGCGAATACGAAGTGGCCCATGGCGAAGGCGATGACGTCCTGCGCACCGTCGAAGGCTCGGGCCTGGGCATCCTGCGCGCCGCGGAGCGTTCCCTCGCGCCACGTTCGCTGCGCACCCTGGTGGCCAGCGAGCTGCCTCGCTCGGGTTCGACCGATGCCATCATCCTGACCAAGACGAACGCCCGCTCGCCCATCCACCGCGCGGGCTACATGGATTACATCGGCGTCCTCAAGTTCGACGAGAAGGGTCGTCCGGTCGCCGAGCAGCGCTTCCTCGGCCTGTTCTCCTCCAACGCCTATATGGCCCACCCGCAGCATGTGCCGCTGGTTCGTGACAAGTGCGAAGCGGTGATGACGCGCTCCGGCCTGAAGAGCGACTCGCACTCGGGCAAGGCGCTGCGTCACATCCTCGACACCCTGCCGCGCGACGAACTGTTCCAGTGCAGCACCGACGAACTCTACGCCCTGGCCATGGGCCTGCTCGAGCTGGCGCAGCGCACCCGCACGCGCCTGTTCATTCGCCGCGACAGCTACGGTCGCTTCTTTTCCTGCCTGGTGTTCATTCCTCGCGATCGCTTCAACACGTCCGTGCGCGAGCGCGTGGAAGCCGTGTTGCGCGAGGCCTTCCACGGCGAGCACGTCGACTCCGCCGTGCTAATGGGTGAAGCCGCACTGGTTCGCCTGCACGTGGTCGTGCGTCCGCGTATCGGCGACCATCCGGTCTATGACGCCGCCACGATGGAAGCCCAGATCGCCTCGATCGCGCGCAACTGGAACGACGAACTGCGCGACCGCCTGATCGAAACCGCCGGCGAACAGCAGGGCATCATCCTGGCCAATCGCTACGGCAAGGCGCTGCCCGCTGGCTATGTGGATGAAGTGGCGCCCCACGTGGCCGCCGCCGACGTCCGCGCCCTGGCTGGCCTCGACGGTCCCGATGCCATCAGCATGTCGTTCTACCATCCGCAGAACCGTCCCGAAGAGCTGCGTTTCAAGGTCTATCGTTCCGGCTCGGATATCGCCCTGTCCGAGGTGCTGCCGCAGCTGGAGAATCTCGGCCTGCGCGTGCTCACCGAGCACATGTACGAGCTGAAGCTCGCCGATAGCGCGCTGTACATCCAGGACTTCGAAGTCCAGCCGGTCGACCGCCTCGCTTTCGACGTGGAGCAGGTCGGTTCGATCTTCGAGGACGCCTTCGAGCAGATCTGGCGCGGCAACGCCGAGAACGACGGTTTCAACCGCCTCGTGCTCGGCGCCAAGCTCGGCTGGCGCCAGGTGGCTATCCTGCGCAGCTACACCAAGTACCTGCTGCAGACCGGCGTCGCCTTCTCCCAGGCGTACATGGAAGACGCGCTGAATCATTACCCGGCGATCGCCGGCCTGATCGTCGAGCTGTTCAACGCCCGCTTCGACCCACGTCGCGAGAGCCTCACCGACGCCGAACGCGAACGTGCCGAAAGCCTGCTCTCGCACGAGATGCACGCGCTGATCGGTCCGGACATGCTCGCCGCACAGCCAGGCCTCATCGGCAATCTCGTCTCGTCGCTCGGCCGTCCGCGCGCCGAGCAGGCCACGGCGGTGGAAGAAGCGCTCAACGCGCTGCTCGACAACGTGTCCAGCCTCGACGAAGACCGCATCCTGCGCAGCTTCATCGCGCTGATCCACGCCACGCTGCGGACCAACTTCTTCCAGGCATGGGATGGTGCGTACCGTCCGTACCTGAGCTTCAAGTTCGATTCGCACAAGGTGCCCGAACTGGCCAAGCCGGTCCCGTTCCGCGAGATCTTCGTCTACGCCCCGCGCGTGGAAGGCATCCACTTGCGCTTCGGCTCCGTCGCGCGCGGTGGCCTGCGCTGGTCGGATCGTCGCGAAGACTTCCGTACGGAGGTGCTCGGCCTGGTCAAGGCGCAGATGGTGAAGAACACGGTCATCGTGCCGGTCGGCTCGAAGGGCGGCTTCTTCGTGAAGCGTCCGCCGGTCGGGGGCGATCGTGACGCGCAGCTGGCCGAGGGCATCGCCTGCTACCGCATGTTCATCAACGGCCTGCTCGATATCACCGACAACCTCGTCGAGGGCAAGGTGGTGCCGCCGCACGACGTGGTTCGCCACGACAACGACGACCCGTACCTGGTGGTCGCCGCGGACAAGGGCACGGCCACGTTCTCCGATATCGCCAACGCGATCTCGACCGAACATGGTTTCTGGCTCGACGACGCGTTCGCCTCCGGCGGCTCGAACGGTTACGACCACAAGGGCATGGGCATTACGGCCAAGGGTGCCTGGGAGTCGGTCAAACGCCACTTCCGTGCGCTGGGTCGCGATTGCCAGACCGAGGACTTCACCGTGGTCGGCGTCGGCGACATGTCCGGCGACGTATTCGGCAACGGCATGCTGCTGTCGGAGAAGATCCGCCTGCTCGCTGCGTTCGATCACCGTCATATCTTCCTCGATCCGAACCCGGACTCGGCGACATCCTTCGTCGAACGCCAGCGCATGTTCGCGCTGCCGCGTTCTTCGTGGGACGACTACGACAAGTCGCTGATTTCGGCCGGTGGCGGCGTGTACCCGCGCAGCGCCAAGTCGATCCCGGTCTCGCCGGAAGTCAAGGCGGTCCTCGGCATCCGCAGCGATGCGACGCACATGGCGCCGACCGATCTGTTGTCCGCCATCCTCAAGGCGCCGGTCGACCTTCTCTGGAACGGCGGTATCGGCACCTACGTCAAGGCCACTACCGAAACGCACGCGGACGCCGGCGATCGCGCCAACAACGCATTGCGCGTCAACGGTAACGAGCTGCGCTGCAAGGTGGTGGGCGAGGGCGGCAACCTGGGCATGACCCAGAAGGGCCGCATCGAGGCCGGTCAGGCCGGCGTGCTGCTCAATACCGACTTCATCGACAACTCCGCCGGCGTGGACACCTCCGATCACGAGGTGAACATCAAGATCCTGCTCAACGACGCCGTACAGCGCGGCGAGCTCACGTTCGAAGGTCGCAACAAGCAGCTCGCCGAGATGACCGACGAAGTCGGCCGCCTCGTGCTGTGGGACAACTACCGGCAGAACCAGGCCATCACCGTGATGGAGCACCAGTCGGTGCGTCGCCTCGGCTCCATGGCCCACTTCATCAGCACGCTGGAAGCCGAAGGCATGCTCGACCGTGCGGTCGAATCCCTGCCGACCGCCGCCGAGCTGACCGAGCGCAAGCTCCGCGGCCAGGGCCTGACGCGTCCGGAACTGTCTGTGCTGCTCTCTTACGACAAGATCCGCCTGTTCCAGCAGCTGCTGGATTCGGACGTGCCCGAAGATCCGTACCTCTCGCGTGAGCTGGTTCGCTACTTCCCCGTGCCGCTGCACGAAAAGTACGCCGAGCATATGCAGCGCCATCGCCTGAAGCGCGAGATCATCGCCACCGCGGTGACCAACTCGACGATCAACCGCATGGGCGCCACCTTCATGATGCGCATGCAGGAAGACACGGGCCACGGCCCGGCGTCGATCGCCAAGGCGTATACCGCCGCGCGCGAGATTCTCGACGCCCGCGAGCTCTGGGCCGAGATCGAGGCGCTCGACGGCAAGGTGGCCGAAAACACCCAGATCGACGCGATCCTGCAGATCTGGTCGTTGCTCCGTCACCTGACCCGCTGGTTGCTCAATCGTCCGGGTGGCACGCTGGATATCGCCGCCAATGTCGACCGTTATGCCAGCGAAGTGACCGTGCTGCGCAAGGCCCTGCCCGATGCCCTCACCGATACCGGGCGTGGCGACTTCGCCGCGAGCCAGGAGAAGTGGGAAGGCCTGGGCGTGCCCAACACGCTGGCCGTTCGCCTTGCGCGCGTATCGGTCCTGCGTGCGGCGCTGGATATGGTCGAGGTGTCGAAGCAGAGCGGCAAGGACATCGCCACCGTCGCCAAGGTGTTCTATGAGCTGGCCGAGGCCCTCGACCTCGAGTGGCTGCGTGGGCAGATCGAAGCGCTCAACGTGGAAGGCGCATGGCACGCGCAGGCGCGCGGTTCGCTGCTGGACGAGCTCAATGCCCAGCACCGCGCCCTGGCCCTGCAGGTGATCTCGGTCGCCGGCGATCGCACCGACGTCAGCCCGGTCCAGGCCTGGCTGCAACGCGACGACGCCACGCTCAAGTACACCCGCGCGATGCTGGCGGAAATCCTCACCCAGAACGCGGACTACCCGATCGCCTCGGTCGCCGTCCGTCGTCTGGCCCAGCTGGCCCAGATCCCGGTCTGACGGATCCGACGCCAGGTCGCCAAGCGGCTCCCGCTCCTTGAGGGAGCCGCTTCAGCGGCGAAGAGGGCAATGTGGGAGCCGCTTCAGCGGCGAATGAAACACTTGCGAAGCACCGAACACCTAGCCGTTCCTCCGCCCGAAGGACTAAGCTCCCCGCTGGTCCTTCAAGCCGACATCCATGCGCCTAGCCTTTGTCGCCAGCGAAACCGACGTCGCCCAACGTGCGCGCACCGCCCTGGTGAAGCGTTACGGCAGTGTGGAACCCGGCGACGCCGAGATCATCGTGTCACTCGGCGGCGACGGTTTCATGCTGCGCACGCTGCATACCTACCGCACGCTCGGCGTGCCGTTTTACGGCATGAAGCTCGGCCGCCTCGGGTTTCTCATGAACCAGCACGACCTTGATGCCCTCGCGGAGCGTATCGAGCGTGCACATCCGGCCGTGCTGCACCCGCTCGAAATGCACAGCACCTGTTGCGATGGTGCCGAACACCGTGCGCTGGCCTTCAACGAAGTGGCCATGCTCCGCCAAAGCAACCAGGCGGCGCATATGCGCGTGAGCCTCAACGGCGAGGTCAAGCTCGACGAACTGGTCTGCGATGGCATCCTGGTGTGCACCCCGGCAGGTTCCACCGCCTATAACCTCTCCGCCCACGGCCCGATCCTGCCGCTCGATGCGAACGTGCTGGCGTTGACGCCGATCAGCCCCTTCCGTCCGCGCCGCTGGCGCGGTGCCATCCTCCCGCACGCCACCAGGGTGGGCTTCGAGACCAAGGACCCGAACAAGCGCCCGATCAGCGCCACCGCGGACTTTCACGAGGTGCGCGACGTGCGCAAGGTGGAAGTGAAACAATCCCGGCGGAACGCCGTCCGCCTGCTGTTCGACCCGGAGCACAATCTCCAGCAGCGCATCCTCGACGAGCAGTTCGCCCTGTAAGCGGTCGGCACTCTTCATGTGGGAGCCGCTTCAGCGGCGATGAGGGCGCGTTATCCTGGCCCACTGGCGCGGGAGCATCGGCGAACCGGCTCCCACAATGTTGCATCAGGTGCATTAGGATGGGGCCAGCTAAGCACCGCGGACACCGCTTCGATGAACGCTCCCGACAGTCACGCTCAGACCGCTCACTCCGATGCCTCCGTGCACGACAATCGCCTTGTCGTAGCCATCTCGTCGCGCGCGTTGTTCAACATGGAGGACGGGCATGAGCTGTTCGAGCGCGACGGGTTGGACGCTTATCGCTCCTACCAGATCGAGCGCGAGAACGAACTCCTGACGCCCGGCGTGGCCTTTCCGCTGGTGCAGAAGCTGCTCGGCCTGAATGCCCTGTCCGGCGACGTACCGCCGGTCGAAGTGATCCTGCTCTCGCGCAATTCGGGCGACACGGGTCTGCGCATCTTTAACGCGATCCAGCATTACAAGCTGAACATCTCGCGTGCGGCTTTCACCAGTGGTGCTCCGACCTCCGATTACATCGCGCCGTTTCGGGCGGATCTGTTTCTCTCCGCCAATGCCGAGGACGTGGGTCGCGCCTTGCGCGCAGGCGTCGCCGCGGCGACGATCCTGCCCTCGACGGCCCCCCAGCGCTCGAGCGAGCAGCTCCGCATCGCTTTCGACGGCGATGCCGTGATTTTTGGCGACGAGGGCGAGCGGGTGTCGAAAGAGCAGGGGCTCGACGCGTTCCATCGCAGCGAGTCGGAGTTGTGGGCCGAGCCGCTTTCCGGCGGTCCGTTCCGCGGGTTCCTGTCGGCATTGCATCGTTTGCAGGCGGCGTTTCCCGCAGAGACCTCGCCGATTCGCACGGCCCTGGTCACGGCCCGTTCGGCGCCTGCGCACAAGCGCGTCATTCTCACGCTGCGCCGCTGGGGCGTTCGTATCGACGAGGCGCTGTTCCTGGGCGGCCGCGACAAGGGTCCGTTTCTCGATGCCTTCGGTGCGGACATCTTCTTCGACGATTCCCCGGCCAACGTCGAATCGGCGAGGCGGCACGTGGCCACCGGACACGTGCCGCACGGGGTTTCGAACAACTAGGCCGGCTGCGCCACTCAGACGATATTCGTCCACCGCCACCAGTCGGTCTTCTTCTCTTCCCGAACGAAGGTGAACAAGCCCGCGCCCAGAATCAGCACGATGCCGACCAGCATCGGCCAGTCCAGGTGGTCGTGGAAGATGAGGTAGCCGAAGAGAATCGCCCAGAGCATCTGGCTGTACTGCGTGGGCGCGACGCGCGCCGCCGGCGCGTTCTGCGTGGCCAGCATGAGCAGCACGGCACCGGCGGCGGCGAGCAGGCCATAGCCGAGCACCAGGAACCACTGGTGGGCATCCGGCCAGACGAAGTGCGGCAGCATCATGATGAACCCGGCGAGCATGGGCCCGACGACGCCCGCGCCATACAACGTGATGCGCTTCTCCGTCGCCCCGGCCATGCGTAGCGCGATGATCGACAGCGCACCGGTAATGCCGCAGATGATCGCCGCCACATGGCCGGTGCCGAGGTGACGAAAGCCGGGACGCAACACCACCAGTACGCCGAGAAAACCGACCACGACGGCCGACCAGCGTCGCCAGCCCACGTGTTCGCGCAGGAAGACCACCGAGAGGATGGTCACGAAGATCGGCAGCAGGAAGATCAGCGAGAACGCCTCGGCCATGGGCAGGGCGGTGAACGCCATCACCGCCGTGATGTTGCCGATGGCGCCGGCCATGGCGCGGAGCAGCCAGAGGCCCGGCATCTTCGACATGACGATCTCGCTCCAGCGATCGCCGGGCTTCTTCAGGAATGGAAAGGCGGCCATGGCCAGCACGGCACCGAAGAAGACGGCCTCGTACGGCGGCAGGGAGCCCTCCAGGGACTTCACGAAGGCGTCGCTCCACGCGTAGGCCGCGTAGCAGGCAAAGCCGAGGAGGACGCCTTTGAACATGGGAATGATCCGGTGGCGGGGGCAGGGCCATTATGTAATCGATTACGGTGCGCGAGCACCCTTCGCCGCTGAATCGGCTCCCACAGGTAGCCCGAGTGGCCGTTTACGGGCTGTGATCCTGAGCCACCGCCGGGTTGCAACGATTGCTGCGCCCCGCCATGACCGCGGCTCGCAGCGGGGCTACAATCGAGGGCTTTCCAGCAGCCGACTTACGAGTACCCGCATGGCTCAGCGCCTCGATCCCCTCGATCTCTACGACGTCCGTTCGCTGCTCACCGACGAGGAGCGGATGGTCCAGGATACCGTCGGCCGTTTCGTCGACGAGAAGGTGCTGCCGATGATTGGCGATGCCTTCGACCAGGCCCGCTTCCCGGCCGAGCTGGTGCCCGAGATCGCTGCGCTGGGCCTCCTCGGTGCCACGCTGCCCGAGGAATACGGCTGCGCCGGCATGAACGCCGTCAGCTACGGCCTGATCTGCCAGGAACTGGAGCGTGGCGATTCGGGCCTGCGCAGTTTCGCTTCCGTGCAGAGCTCGCTGTGCATGTACCCGATCTACGCCTACGGTGCGGAAGAACAGAAGCGTGAATACCTGCCGCGCATGGCCGCCGGTGAGGTGATCGGTTGCTTCGGCCTGACCGAACCGCACGGCGGTTCGGATCCCGCCAACATGAAGACCGTGGCGCGCAAGGACGGCGGCGACTGGGTCATCAACGGCGCCAAGATGTGGATCACCAACGGGAACCTGGCGCATATCGCCATCGTCTGGGCGCAGACCGACGACGGTATCCAGGGGTTCGTCGTGCCGACCGATACCAAGGGTTTCGCGGCGCAGGTAGTGCACAAGAAGATGAGCCTGCGGGCCTCGGTCACGTCCGCGCTGTTCTTCGACGAGGTTCGCGTGCCCGACAGCGCCCGCCTGCCGAACGTGAAGGGCCTGAAGGGCCCGCTGGGCTGCCTCAACCAGGCTCGCTATGGCATCACCTGGGGCCCGATCGGCGCCGCGCAGGCCTGCCTGAAGGAAGTCCTCGATTATTCCGAGCAGCGCATCCTGTTCGGTCGCCCGCTGGCCGCCAACCAGGCCGTGCAGATCCGCCTGGCCGACATGGCTCGCCGCATCACCACGGCTCAGCTGCTGTCGCTCCAGCTCGGCCGGCTGAAGGATGCCGGTCGCCTGCAGCCGACCCAGGTCTCGCTGGCCAAGTGGAACAACGTGCGCATGGCGCTGGATATCGCGCGCGACTGCCGTGACATTCTCGGTGGCGCCGGCATCACCACCGAGCACTCGGCCATCCGTCACGCGCTGAACCTGGAATCGGTCATCACCTACGAGGGCACCGAGACCGTGCACCAACTGGTGGTCGGCCGCGAACTGACTGGCATCAACGCGTTCTGAATTCGCTCCATTCTCGAGTCTGCCCATGTCCGTTCCGCATCCCATTCCCGCCCGTCACAAGGGCTTCAATCGCGCCGAGATCGTCGACCAGAATTTCGCCGAGTTCGTACAGTTCTGGGAGGGCGATGTCGGCCGTGCGCCGCGCGACGACGAGCCCGTTCTGCCGGGCAGCGCACTGGATGCGAGAGGCTTCCGCGAACTGCTCGAATCGCAGCTGATCAGCCGCCACCTCGATCTCATGGCGCGCGTGCTGCGCGTGCAGAACAAGGTGTTCTACACGATCGGTTCCTCGGGGCATGAGGGCAATGCGATGGTGGCGCGGCTTACGCGCCATACCGATCCGGCGTTCCTGCATTACCGCAGCGGCGGCTTCATGGCCGAGCGCTTCCGCAAGCTGCCGGGCATGGATCCGGTGATGGATTCCGCGCTCTCCTTTGCCGCGAGCAAGGACGATCCGGCATCCGGTGGGCGGCACAAGGTCTGGGGCAGCAAACCGTTGTGGGTGCTTCCGCAGACCTCGACCATCGCGTCGCACTTGCCCAAGGCGCTCGGTACGGCCGTCGCCATCGAGCAGGCGCGCCGGATCAACCATACGTTGCCGATCCCAGACGATTCGATCGCCATTTGTTCCTTCGGCGACGCTTCGTCCAACCACGCGACCGCGCAGACCGCCTTCAACGCGGCGGCGTGGACGGCCTACCAGAAGTTGCCCGCCCCGGTGCTCTTCGTCTGCGAAGACAACGGCATCGGCATCTCGGTGAAAACCCCGGGTGGCTGGGTCGCGAACAATTTCCGCCACCGTCCGGACCTCGACTACTTCTACGCGGACGGTCTGGACCTCGCCGGCGGCTACGCCGACGTGCAGAAAGCCGTGGAACATTGCCGCCGCACGCGCCGGCCCACCTTCCTGCATCTGGGCACGACGCGGGTCATGGGGCATGCCGGAACCGATTTCGAGATCGAATGGCGTTCGATCGACGAGCTGGTCGCGCTCGAGGCCACCGATCCCCTGCTGCGTAGTGCCGCCATCGCGCTGTCCTCGGGTCTTTACGATCGCGATAGCCTGCTCAATCTCTACAACGACACGCGCAACCGCTGTTTCGAAGCGGCCGAAGAAGCCGATCGCCGCCCGCGCATCGCCACTCTGGCCGAGGTGATGGCGCCGCTGGCGCCGTATACGCCGGCTGCCGTGCGCGCGGAAGCCGAACGGCCCGCGAACGCGGACGAGCGCGTGCGCGCCTTCGGTGGCGTCGACAAGCTGCCCGAGAAGCAGCCGCCGCGCCACCTGGCCATCCAGATCGGGCAGGCGCTGCACGACTTGATGGCGAAGTATCCCGAGAGCCTGCTGTTCGGCGAAGACGTCGCACAGAAGGGTGGCGTGTACACGGTGACGAAGGGCCTGCACAAGGCGTTCCGCAACGCGCGCGTGTTCAACACGCTGCTCGACGAAACGATGATTCTCGGCCTCGCCCAGGGCTACGCGAACATGGGCATGCTGCCGCTGCCCGAGATCCAGTACCTCGCCTATTTCCACAATGCCTGCGACCAGATTCGCGGCGAAGCGGCGTCGTTGCAGTTCTTCTCCAACGACCAGTACCGCAACCCGATGCTCATGCGCGTCGCTTCGCTGGGCTATCAACGCGGTTTCGGCGGTCACTTCCACAACGACAATTCGATCGCCGCGCTACGCGATATCCCCGGCCTGGTTGTCGGTTGCCCGAGCCGCGGCGACGATGCCGCGACGATGCTGCGCACGCTTTCCGCGCTGGCCAAGGTGGACGGACGCGTCACGGCGTTCTTCGAGCCGATCGCGCTGTACATGACCAAGGACCTCTACGAGCCTGGCGACGGGCAGTGGCAATTCGCCTACCCGGCGCAAGGCGAGGCCATGCCGCTGGGCGAGGGCCGCGTCTACAACGACGATGCGGACGACCTGGTCGTCTTCACCTTCGGCAACGGCGTGCCGATGAGCCTGCGCGCGGCCAGGCGCATCGAGGCGGCGCATGGCTGGAAGGTGCGGGTCGTCGATCTGCGCTGGCTGGTCCCGCTCAACGACGGTTTCATCGCCGCGCAGGCGACCAAGGCGAAGCGCATCCTCGTCGTCGACGAGGGCCGCAAGAGCGCGGGCGTAGGCGAGGGCGTCATCACCGCGATCGTCGAGGGTGGCCTGGGCCATCTGCCGCTGCGACGTGTCGTCGGCGCGGATACCTTCACCCCGTTGGCCGGCGCCGCCTTCCTGGTGCTGCCGGGCGACGACGACATCGTGGCCGCCGCCGCCGAACTGGCCTGACGCGACCGGTCATCGCCGCTGAAGCGGCTCCCACATACAGCCGCTCCCGCACGAGCCGCTCCCACATAAAGCTGCTGCCACACAGAGCCGCTGCCACACAGAGCCGCTGCCACACAGAGCCGCTTCCACACGTCATCGCCGCTGAAGCGGCTCCCACATACAGCCGCTCCCGCACAGAGCGGCTCCTATGGGAGCCGCTGCCACGATAGCCGCTCTGTGTGGGAGCCGATTCATCGGCGATCCCGCGGCAGCGGGCCGGCCTAGCGCAGCTTGACCTCGGTGCGCCGGACCAGGGCCGGGCCGGCGGGGCCGGCGCAGACCACCTGGTTGCGGCCGCTCAGTTTGGCGGCATACATCGCCGCGTCGGCCCGCTCGGTCAACGACTGCACCGTATCCGCCGCCGAGCGCATGGCGACGCCGATCGACACCGTCAACAGGTCGTCGGTCTGTGCCTGTCCCGTATGGACGTCCAGGCGATGGACGCGCCGACACAGGCGCGTCGCGATCTGCACGGCGTTCTCTTTCTCCACACCCTGCAGCAGGGCCACGAACTCCTCGCCGCCGAAGCGGCCGAGCAGGTCGGTCGGGCGGAGTTCGTCGCGCAGGGCCGCAGCGACCGCAACCAGGGCGCGGTCGCCCGTGGCATGGCCGTAGCAATCGTTCAGCGACTTGAAGTGGTCGAGGTCGAGGAAGAGCAGGGCGATCGGGCGCGACATCCCCTGTTCGAGCACCTCCAGGGCGGCATCGGTCCAGGCGCGGCGGTTCAGTACGCCGGTGAGCGGGTCGCTATCGGCCAACTGGCGGGCCTTGTCGCGGTCGTGGCGAATGGTGAGGGCGCGGTCGGACAAACCGATCGAGAGGACGACCGCCTCGAACGCGCCCACCGCAATCGCGGCGTCCGGCAGCCATGGTGCGCCGGCAAGCATGCCTTGTTGCTGTGCCCCGCACAGCGCCGTGAGCACCAGCAGGGGCGTCCAGCCGACGAGAAAGAACCACGCGTGGCGTGAGCCGCGTAGCGCGGCGGTTGCGCCCGTGACCAGAAGTAACAAGGCACCGAGCAGCAGAAGCGGTTGCAGCAGCAGTTGCGAGGTGTCGACCAGCACGCCGATGCCCGTCGCACGCGCGACGGTCAACACGGGCATGCCGATGGCGAAGGCCAGTACGGGTATCCGCAGCAACGGGACGTAGTCGTCGACCTTGGCGAAGCGCAGCATGAACAAGGCCGCGAACGAGACCGAGAGTGTCGTGGCGGCCGCGCCGAGGGTGTCCGCCAGTCCGGCAAGCGACTGGATCTCCAGCGGATGGAAAACGTAGCCGGACTTCAGGCCCTGGATCAGCGCGTAGCAGAGCAGGTAGGCCACGTACCAGCCGAAGGTCATGTCGCGGAGGATCAGCGCGAAACACAGCGCCATCAGCGCCATCGTCATCATCACGGCAAAGCAGGCCGTGGCGAACACCACCCAGCCGCCATCCTCGCGCAGGTAGTCCCGCCAGGGCTCCACGGTCATCGTGACGGCACCGGGCGGCAGGGTGGTCGCGGCGAACCGGAGCAACAGCGGATGCGACGCCGGAATCGACGCCGGTATCTCGAAGATCAACCTTCCGTGACCATGCAACGCCGGACCGAAATCCTCCAGCGAGGTGGTGGCGATCGGGCCGTGGTCGTCATACAACGCCGCCGCGCCAAGGCCGGGCGTGCGGATACTCAGCACGCGGTTGCCGGTGGTCCACGGGGGAAGGGTGCGCAGGATGACCCAGGTGCCGGAGGGCGAGTTGGGGAAGACCTGCATGCGGGAAGGGTCGAACGACGCTAGCGGGCGGCTGTCCGCCTCGCGCAATACCTCGGCGGGGTTGTCGCCGGGCTGGGCCTCCCGCCAGTTACCGGCCAGCGCTTCGGCCGAAGCCGTCCCGGCCAGGAGCAGGCAACAAAGGCAGCAGAACACCGTCGCCTGCAGCAGGCGAAGCGCGATCCGATACTGTCCCTTGTCCGCAAAACCCATGCCGAGTCCCAAGACAAAACCTGCTGCGCGTCGTGGTGGACGCGCCGCATGGATCCGGATGTGTTTCCACGGAAACCAACCCCGTCTCCCCCGTCCCGCTACACGTTCATTGTGCCGCGAGTACGCGGAGTGTGTCGCCTGGGTCGTTCGGGTTAGGTGAAGGTGCCGGTGCCCGGGCGGCTCAGGTCGGCGCGGGCGCGACCACGCCGCCGAAGCGCTCGAGCAACTGCATCTGGGCGTCCCTGACCGGCTGGCCGGCGGGCGGCTGGGTCAGCACATAGCTGCCGTCGGCATGCTGCAGCCATGCCGAGTGGTTGTCGGTCAGGTAGGCGTCCAGTTCGCGACGGACACGCTGCTTCAGCTTCTTGCCTTCGATCGGGAAGCAGGTCTCCACGCGACGGTCGAGATTGCGCTCCATCAGGTCGGCGCTGGCGAGGAACAGGTCGGGTTCGCCATCGTTGTGGAACCAGTACACACGGCTGTGCTCGAGGAAGCGACCGACCACCGAGCGAACGCGGATGTTCTGCGACACGCCGGGAATGCCCGCGCGCAGGCAACACATGCCGCGCACGATCAGCTCGATCTTCACCCCGGCCTGGCTGGCCCGGTACAACGCACGGATGACCTTCGCATCGGTGATCGCGTTGAGCTTGCAGACGATCTCGGCTTTCTTGCCGGCGGCGGCGTGCGCCGCTTCGCGCGCGATCAGGTCGAGCAAACCCTTCTTCAGGGTGAACGGCGCATACAGCATGCGCTTCATCTTCAGGGCCTTGCCCATGCCGGTCAGCAGCCGGAACAGGCGATGGACGTCGTCACACAGGGCTTCGTCGGAGGTGAGCAGGCTGTAGTCGGTGTAGAGGCGTGCGTTGCCCGAGTGGTAGTTGCCGGTACCCAGGTGCGCGTAGCTGACCAGCTTGCCGTTCTCGCGGCGCTGCACGAGCATGAGTTTGGCGTGCGTCTTCACGCCCACCACGCCATAGGTGATCACCGCGCCCGCCTGCTGCAGGCGCGAGGCGAGGCTGAGGTTGGACTCCTCGTCGAACCGCGCGCGCAGTTCGACCACGGCGGTGACTTCCTTGCCCGACCGCGCGGCCTCGACCAGGGCGTCGACGATTTCCGAATTCGCGCCGCTGCGATAAAGCGTCTGCTTGATCGTCAGCACCTGGGGATCCTTCGCTGCCTGGCGCAGGAAGTCGACCACCGGCGAGAATGATTCGAACGGATGGTAAAGAAGGACGTCCTGCTTACCGATGACGGTGAACATGTCCTCGGCATTGACCAGCGCCTTGGGCAGGGCGGGTATGAAGGTGGGGAATTGCAGGCGCGCGTACTGGGGCTGCAAGGTCATCTCGAACAGGCGCGCCAGGTTCACCGGGCCGTTCACTTCATAGAGCGCGGCCGGCTCCAGCGCATACTGCTTCATCAGGTAGTCGACCAACGGCTTCGGGCAGTTGTCGGCCACTTCCAGGCGCACGGCATCGCCATAGCGGCGCGAGAAGAGCTCGCCGCGGAGCGTGCGGGCCAGATCCTCGACGTCTTCGGGGTCGATCGTGAGATCGGCGTTTCGGGTCAGGCGGAACTGGTACGAACCGAGCACGCGCATGCCGGGGAACAGGTCGTCCGCATGCGCATGGATGATCGACGACAGCAGGACGTAGTTGTCGCCGCCTTCGCAGATATCGTCAGGCATGCGGATGAGGCGCGGCAGGATACGCGGCGCCGGGACGATCGCCAGGCCGGAATCGCGACCGAAGGCATCGGTGCCTTCCAGCTGCACGATGAAGTTCAGGCTCTTGTTGACCAGGCGCGGAAACGGATGCGTCGGGTCCAGGCCGATCGGGGTGATCAGCGGCGCCACTTCATGACGGAAGTAGCGGCGTACCCACAGCTTCTGTTTGTGCGACCACTGGTTGCGCCGGACGATACGGATACCTTCGTCGGCCAGCGCGGGGAGGATCTTCTCGTTGAGGATGGCGTACTGCCGCTCGATCTGGCGATGCGCGATCTCGGCGATCTCGGCCAGCGCGCGGCGCGGCGGAATACCGTCGGCGCCGATCATCTCGTGGTCGAAGGCGATCTGTTGCTTGAGTCCGGCCACACGGATCTCGAAGAATTCGTCCATGTTGGACGAGAAGATCAGCAGGAACTTGAGCCGCTCGATCAACGGCTTCGACTCGTCCAGGGCCTGGTCGAGCACGCGGATGTTGAATTGCAGCTGCGACAGCTCGCGGTGGATATAGAGGCTGCTGTCGTTGAGGTCGATCGTCGGCAACTCCGCTGGCGGCGCCTGGGGCGGCTTCGCGGCGGGCGCTTTCGTCGGCGCGGTCGACTCGGTGGGTGGCGTCATCGTATCCAGGGCGTCGTCCTCATCGCGGGTTGCGACGCCTCATGGTACGCCGCCCGGTGAGCTTATGACCGCGGTTTGACACCACCGTGACATCCCTCGGGTCGGCGAACCCTGTGGGAGCCGCTGAAGCGGCGATCCGCGGCAGCGGGTTAGCTCGAGGCCTGCAGCGATCGCCGCTGAAGCGGCTCCTACAGAAGGCGGCGAGCGCGATCAGACCACGAGCGGTTCGGGTTCGAGCGTGACACCGAACCTGGCTTCGACGCCGGCGATCACCTTCTGCGCGAAGGCCCACAGCTGCGGACCGGTGGCCTTGCCGTGATTGACCAGTACCAGCGCGTGACGGTTCGAAATGCCCGCGTCGCCATCGCGCTCGCCCTTGAAGCCCGCGGCCTCGATCAGCCAGCCGGCGGAGATCTTCGAGGTGCCGCCGGTATGCGGCCAGACCGGTAGCCCCGGGTGGGCGAGCGCCAACGCATCGGCCTTGGCCGCGCCGACGATCGGATTCTTGAAGAAACTGCCTGCATTGCCGATGACGGCAGGGTCGGGCAGCTTGCGTGAACGCAGGCGAACCACCGCCTCGGCCACGTGGTACGGCGTAGCGCGTTCCACGCCCATCTTCGCCACTTCGTCGCGGATGCCTGCGTAGTCGAGCGACAGCGGCCGCTCGCGCGGCAGCGCGAAGGTCACCGCGACGACGATCCAGCGGCCCGCCTGTTGCTTGAAGGTGGAATCGCGGTACGAAAAGGCGCAGGCAGCCTTGTCGAGTACGACGAACTCGCCCTTGTGCGTGTCCCACGCTTCGACCGTATCGATGAACTCCGCGACCTCGACGCCATAGGCACCGATGTTCTGGATCGGCGAGGCGCCCACCGTGCCCGGGATGAGGATCAGGTTCTCGAGTCCCGCATAGCCCTGGCCCAGCGACCAGCGCACGAAGTCGTCCCAGCGCTCGCCGGCGGCGACACGAATCAGCACGCGATCGTCGCGCTGGAAGGTCTCGACACCGCTCGTCGCCATGGCCAGAACCGTGCCGTCGAAGTCGCCGCCGATGAGCATGTTGCTGCCTTCGCCCAGCACCAGCACCTTGCCGCCGCGGATGGCGGGGTAGGCGAGGATCTCCGGCAGCTTCGTCGGATCGCGTACTTCGGCGAGCAGCTTCGCGCGGGCATCGACGCGCAACGTGTTGCGGCCGCCCAGTGGCGCGTCGCTGGTCAGCGTGAAGCCGCCCATGTCGATCGGTGCGTTGTCGATCATGCGACGGTCCCGCGCCGACGAATCTCGGTCACCGCTTCGGCGATCAGCGTCGGTCCGCGATAGACCAGGCCCGAGTAGACCTGCACCAGCGACGCGCCGGCCTCCATCTTTTCCGCTGCGGTGTCGCCGTCGAGAATGCCGCCGACGCCGACGATCGGCAGTCTGTCGCCGAGACGCGCGACCATGCCACGTAGCACGGCCGTGGATTTTTCGAACAGCGGCCGGCCCGAAAGGCCACCCAGTTCATGGGCATGCGGATCGCCGGCCACCACGTCGCGGTCGATCGTCGTATTGGTGCAGATCACCCCATCGATGCCGGAGGAAAGCAGCACCTCGGCGATGGCGTCGAGTTCGGCATCGGTGAGGTCCGGTGCGATCTTCAGCAGCATCGGCTTGCGCTTGCCGTGCTGGCTCGCCAGACGCTCCTGCGCCTCGCGCAGCGTACCGACGAATCGGCGCAGGGTTTCTTCTTCCTGCAGGTCGCGCAGGCCCTGCGTGTTCGGCGAGGAGATGTTCACCGTGATGTACGTGGCCAACGGATACGCGCGCTCGAGGCACAGCAGGTAATCGTCGATGGCCCGTTCGTTGGGTGTGTCCTTGTTCTTGCCGATGTTGATGCCGAGCACGCCGCGGAACGAGGCTTTCTCCACGTTACGCACGAGCACATCGATGCCGTTGTTGTTGAAGCCGAGGCGATTGATCACGGCCTCGTGGTTCGGCAGGCGGAACATGCGCGGTTTGTCGTTGCCCAGCTGCGGTCGCGGGGTCACCGTACCGATCTCGACGAAGCCGAAGCCGAGTGCCGCGAGACCGTCGAGGTGGTCGCCGTTCTTGTCGAGCCCGGCGGCAAGGCCGACCGGATTCGGGAAATCGATACCGAACACGCGCACCGGCAGTGGCGCCGGCGGGGTCGCAATGAACCGCGACAAGCCGCTCCGCTCGGCCACGTCGGACGCGTACAGCGTAAGGCCATGCGCGGTCTCGGCGTCGAGGGCGAACAGGAGGGGGCGGATCAACTCGTACATGGCGTGGTCGTCAGGGCGTGGGATGGCCCGCGAACACGCGGGTGTCGTAATCGAAGTCTACGGTGCCGTTGTCCTGTGTCGCGTGGAACAGCGAGCGCAGGGCGAACAGCAAGGGTTCGTGATTGGGGTGGCCCGGCTTGGGCATGTAGGAGGACGACATGGTCCGGCCGAGCAGCGCATCGTAGTCGAGCTTCTGCCCGTGCGGGAACGACGCCATGCCGCGATAGCCATGGCCGTACCAGCGCGCCATCGTCTCGTCGTCCGCGTAGCGCTCGGCCACGCTGACATAATCGATGCCGTATTCGTGGAGCAGGCGCTCGTAGCCTTCGAGGAAAGGCGTGCCCTTCAGGCGGCGCGTGTTCCAGAACACCACCGCCAGGCCGCGCGGGCTCAGCACCCGCGCGAACTCCTGCTTCACCTTGTCCTTGTCGAACCAATGGAACGCCTGGGCGACCGTGACCAGATCCACGCTGCCACCGTCGAGCCCGGTAGCCTCCGCCGTGCCATCGACGGCGTGGAAACGAGCTTCGCTGCCCAGCCATTGCACGGCCGCCGTGCGCATCGCCGCGTTCGGTTCGACAGCGGTCACGCGGTGACCGCTGTCGAGGAAGAGCTTGCTCGAGATGCCGGTGCCGGCGCCGACGTCGGCAACGGTCCAGCCGGGAGTGACGCCCAGGGTGTGCAGCCAGCCGACCAGTGCCTGCGGGTAATCCGGCCGGTAGCGGACATAGTCCTCGACGCGGTCGGAAAAGCGATCCGTGGAGCGCAAATCGGTCATGGCCTCACCCGTTCGTCAGAAATCGAACTTGATGCCCTGGGCCAGCGGCAACGCGTCCGAATAGTTGATGGTGTTGGTCTGGCGGCGCATGTAAACCTTCCAGGCATCCGAGCCGGACTCGCGGCCGCCGCCGGTTTCCTTCTCGCCACCGAACGCGCCACCGATTTCCGCGCCCGAGGTGCCGATGTTCACGTTGGCGATACCGCAATCCGAACCGGCCGCCGACAGATACTGCTCGGCCGCCTTGAGATCCTGCGTGAAGATGGCCGAAGACAGGCCTTGCGGCACGGCGTTCTGCTGGGCGATGGCTTCGTCCAGCGTGTCGAACGGCATCACGTAGAGGATCGGGGCGAAAGTCTCGGTCTGCACCACGGTATCGGTGTTCTTCAGGCCGGTGACGATGGTCGGCAGCACGAAGTTGCCCTTGCGGTCGTCCAGCGCCTTGCCGCCCGTGCGCACGGTGCCGCCGGCGGCCTTGGCCTGTTCGATCGCGGCGAGGAAGGCGGTTACGGCTTCGGGGCTGTTGAGCGGGCCCATCAAGGTGGTCGACAGGGTCGGATCGCCGATCTTCTGTTCCACCTGGCCATAGGCCTTGACCAGCGTGTCGACGACGGCGTCATGGATGGACGAGTGCACGAGGACGCGGCGCGTGCTGGTGCAGCGCTGGCCGGCCGTGCCGACGGCACCGAAGACGATCGCCGGGATGGCCAGCTTCAGGTCGGCCGACTTGTCCAGGATGATCGCGTTGTTGCCGCCCAGTTCGAGCAGGCTGCGCCCCATGCGCCGCGACACGCGCTCGCCGACCATGCGGCCCACCTTGGTCGAGCCGGTGAAGCTGATCAGCGGGATGCGCTTGTCGTCGACGAAGGTCTGGGCCAGCTCGGTGCCGGCGTCGTTGAAGAGGAAGAACAGGTCCGGGAAACCGGCGTCCTTCAGGGCTTCGTTGCAGATCTTCATGGTGGCGATGGCCGAGAGCGGGGTCTTCGGCGACGGCTTCCACAGGCAGATATCCCCGCAGATGGCGGCAAGGAAGGCGTTCCACGCCCACACGGCCACCGGGAAGTTGAAGGCGCTGACAATGCCGACCAGGCCAACCGGGTGCCACTGCTCGTACATGCGGTGGCCCGGGCGCTCCGAGTGCATGGTGTAGCCGTAGAGCATGCGGCTCTGGCCGACGGCGAAATCGGCGATATCGATCATTTCCTGCACTTCGCCGTCGCCCTCGGGCTTGATCTTGCCCATTTCCAGCGCGACCAGCGAGCCAAGGGCATCCTTGTGCTTGCGCAGGGCCTCACCGCACAGGCGCACGGCTTCGCCGCGGCGCGGGGCGGGGGTCGTGCGCCACACCGCGAAGGCTTCCTGTGCGCGCTGCACGATCGTCTCGTAGTCGGCCGCGCTGGTGGCCTGTACGGTCGCGATCACCTCGCCCGTGGCCGGGTTGGTCGGCGACAGGGTGCCGGCGCCCGAGGTGCCGGCCCATTCGCCGCGGCCGAGGTAGGTACCGGATTCGTTGGCGGTGAGGCCGAGCGCTGCGAGAATCTTGCCGGACATGAAAGCTCTCCCTTGGAGACGGGTAAAACCGGGATTCTAGCAAACGCACCCTTCACACCCCGTTGTGCGGCGCGGGACGGATGTCTTCGGCGCGTGGTGATCGGGCGCTCCCGTAACGACCGCGCGGTCACCGCGCCGAGTCCATGCTGGATCTGTGTTCCTTTGCCAAGGCTGGTAGCGCCCATGTCCCGGATCTATGAGATTCCCTATCACCCCGACGAGAGCCATAGCTGGCCCCTGCGTGTGGACGGTGTGGTGCTGTCCCGCTTCGACAGTCGGTTCGAGGCCTTGCGCTCGGCCGTGAACCGGGCCTCTGCCGAGGGTGGCGACGTCAGCATCGGGGTCGAGGGGGCGGACGGGATCTGGCGGCCGTTCGGCAGCGACGCCAAGCGGCCGGCCCGGGTGCCGCCGATGCCCGGGCGAAAACTGCACATCGTTCGCTAGGCGCCTCGCGGCTTTATCCCGCCTTATCATGGCGCGGTCCTCCCAGCCGGATTTGCCCATGCTTCCCGAGATCACGCAGGCCCAGGGCGCCTGTCACTGCGGCGCCGTCCGCTTCACCGTCAAGCTTTCCGATGGCCTGCGCACCGCGCGCCGCTGCAACTGCTCGTACTGCCGCATGCGCGGCGCCGTCGTCGTGTCCGCCGAACTCGATGGCATCACGATCGAGCAGGGTGAGGACGTTCTCACCCTCTACCAGTTCAATACCGGCAGCGCAAAGCACTACTTTTGCTCGACCTGCGGCATCTATACGTTTCACCGGCGACGTTCGAACAACGCGCAGTACGGGGTGAACGTGGCCTGCCTCGAAGGCATCAGTCCCTTCGACTTCACCGACGTGCCCGTGCTCGATGGCGCGAATCACCCCGCGGACGGCGGGCCCCGGGCGGGCGAGCAGGTGGGCGTGTTGCGCTTCGTGGCATCGACGGCCCGATAGCCCGGCGCCTCGCTTCCGTTCGGTGTCGCCCCTCGGGTATCCTGACGAATGTTGGCCCCGTAGCTCAGCTGGATAGAGCGTCCCCCTCCTAAGGGGAAGGTCGCCCGTTCGAATCGGGCCGGGGTCACCACGGTTGCGTGCTTCTTCCAAGGCGGCGTTCCGCCCGGCGAGTTACGATCGTGGGGTCTTTCAGCCCGCGGAGCCCGCCATGACCCGTTCCTTCGACGCCATCATCGTGGGGGCCGGGCAGGCCGGGCCAGCGCTCGCCGGACGCTTGACCGGCCTGGGCAAGACCGTTGCCATCATCGAGCGGCATCTGGTCGGCGGCACGTGCGTCAACACCGGCTGCAAGCCGACCAAGACCCTGGTCGCCAGCGCCTCCGCCGCACGTTTCGCGCAACGCGGCGCCGAATACGGTATCGGCATTGGCGGCCCCATCAGCATCGACATGCCGGTCGTGGCGGCACGCGCGCAGAAGGTGATCCTGGATTCGCGCAAGGGCAACGAAGACTGGCTGGCGTCGATGCCAGGGCTCACGCTGATCCGCGGCCATGCCCGGTTCACCGGGCCGCGGCAGATCGAGGTGAACGGCGAGACGCTACAGGCGCCGCAGGTGTTCCTCAACGTGGGCGGCCGCGCCAACGTGCCCGACTTTCCGGGCGTCGACAAGGTCGACTACCTGACCAACAGCACGATCATTCCCCTCCAGGCCGTACCCGACCATCTCGTGGTGGTCGGCGGCAGCTACATCGGTCTCGAATTCGCGCAGATGTTCCGGCGCTTCGGTGCCCAGGTGACCATCGTGGAGAAGAACGCCAGGCTGGTCGGCCATGAAGACGAAGACGTTTCCGCAGAGATCCGTGCGTTTCTGGAGGCGGAAGGTATCGCCGTGCGAACGGATGCCTGTTGCATCACCCTGGCCAGGCACGAGCGGGGGGTGAAAGTCGGTGTCGATTGCACCGAAGGCGCGCCCGAGGTCGTCGGTACGCATGTGTTGCTCGCGGTCGGTCGTCGGCCGAACACGGACGACCTGGGTCTGGACAAGGCTGGCGTCGAGATGGACGACAGGGGCTATATCAAGGTCGACGATTTCCTCGAAACCAGCGCCAAAGGGGTCTGGGCGATGGGCGACTGCAACGGGAAAGGCGCGTTCACGCACACGGCCTGGAACGACTACGAGATTGTCGCGGCAAACCTGCTTGACGGTGCCAACCGCAAGGTCAGCGATCGCATCCTCGGCTACGCGCTTTACGTGGACCCGCCGTTGGGCCGTGTCGGCATGACCGAGACGCAGGCGCGCCAGTCCGGTCGGCCATTGCTGGTTTCGAAACGGCCGATGACACGGGTCGGCCGCGCCGTGGAGAAGGCGGAGACCTGGGGCTTCATGAAGGTGGTTGCCGATGCCGAAACGAAAAAGATCCTCGGCGCGGCGATTCTCGGCACGGGCGGCGACGAAGCCATCCACGGCATCCTGGACATGATGAATGCGGATGCTTCGATCGGAACGTTGCAGTGGGCCGTGCCCATTCATCCGACGGTGTCGGAACTGATTCCGACCCTGGTGGGCGATTTGAAGCCGGCCGACTGACATCCCTGGCCGAATCGGCGCCTGCGTCAAGCGATATCGGCGCCGGCCAGGGGGTTGTGGAAATCCTCGGCGACCAGGTTCTGCGTCAACCGGAACACGCCTTCGGCGACGCGGCGAGAGAGAACCACGTCGACGATCGTCGTTTCATGCGGACCGAGCGCATCGAGCAAGTCGTCGGTGCGCGCGGTGCTCGCCACGAGGTGGCGGATGAGGCCGGTGACGTCGACCGGTGCGACGTGTGCGCCATACGGAGGATGCGGCAGCAGCCGGTCGCGCAGTGTCTTGGTCGGATCGCGCGGATCCGCTATCGCCGCTTCACCGGCCAGTACCGAATGGTTGAGGAACATCGCCACGGTGGCCGGGCTGCGCGAATTGGCCTGCCGGTCGAGCATGAACCCTTGCGGCAAGTGATCGGCCGAGGCTTCGGGCCCGGCGGTCAGCTGGAACTGTGCGTTCACGAGCGGCTCGCCGCGGTCGTCCAGCAGGCGAAAGATCATCAGGCTGCGTGGGTCGTGAATATGTACGCGCGGAGAGAACAGCGATGGCTCCAGTTCCACGCGATCGGCGTCGCGCTGGCCGTTCTCGACGGCGAACGCCGCACACAGCGCCACGTATGCCGCCGCGGAATCCACCGCCAGGCAGCGCACGATCGCGTCGACGGTGAGCGGCGACGGCGGTTCGGCGCCCATGATTCCCTGCTTGCTGCCCGAATGAGCCAGTCCGGGAAGTATCTTGAACGCCGTACGCGGTGCACGCGTCAGCGTCATCGATAGCGTGGACGAGGCTACCGGCTGTGCAAGCACGCAATGCGTGGCGTTGAGGTTGGCGGCGGCCAGACGCACGACGCCGTCCGATCCATCCTCGCCGGTATACGAATTGACCACGTCGTAGAGGCTGCGGTCGGGCCGGTCGCCAATCAGTGAGAACAGATACGTGCCGCCGGGTGCGAGGTCCGTGCCGTGGACGACATCGAGGTTCTGCGCCACGGACTCCGGGCTGCCGAGTTCAAGCCAGTCGAGGATGCGTTGGCCAGGCTCGACGCCGTCGAACCAGGCCTTCAGACGACCGACGACGCTCTTGCCGAGTTTGGCCAGCGCGGACCCGAAGTGCGCGGGCGCGAGCATGACCAGGTGGCCAAGATGGATCGGCGCATACAGCCTCGGGTGTTCACGCTGGGCGCGAAGCCAGGCCATGACCAGGGGCCCGCCCGTGGAATGGGTGACGCAGTCGAAATGCCCGTCGGGCAGCGAGAGGCCCCGCAGGGCGTGGTCGAAAGCACGGACGATATCGTCCATGCCAATGCGATCGTCGAAGGTCACGTACTCGGACAGGTGAATGTCCAGCACCCTGAGCGACGAGCCCGCCTGTGCCGCGCGATCGCGCAGCACCGTGGGAAGGCTGCCGTAGGTCGAGGTAGTGGTGACGCTCCAGCCGTGCACGAATACGAGGGTGGACATGCGTCGCTACCTTGGGCTTGGGTTGGGCGGAGCTTATCCGGCACCGACGGGGCGGGGCGTGTCACACGTCGCGAATCACCATCAGTCGTATGTCGCTCATGTCATCGATGGCATAGCGTACGCCTTCACGACCGATGCCGGAGGACTTCGCCCCGCCATAGGGCATGTTATCGACACGGAAGCTCGGTACGTCGTTGACGATGACGCCGCCTTGTTCCAGCTCGTCCCATGCCCGCATGGCGCGGCGCAGGTCGTTGGTGAATACGCCGGCCTGCAGACCGAAGTCCGAATCGTTGACGGTGGCGATCGCCTCGTCGAAGCTCGCGACGCGCTGGAGCAGGGCGACGGGTCCGAAGGCCTCCATCCGCTGGAGCTTCGCATCGCGCGGCACGTTCTCCAGCAGCGTCGCCTCCAGCATCGCCCCCTTGCGGCCGCCGCCGCAGAGGATCCTGGCGCCGCCGTGCCTGGCTTCGCGTATCCACGATTCGAGGCGTTCGGCGGCGGCTTCGTCGATCATCGGGCCGAGGAAGGTGGCTTTTTTCTTCGGATCGCCGGCCTTCAGTGCTTTGACCTTCGTGACCAGCTTGCGGCGTAGGGCATCGTAGATGTCGTCGTGCGCGAGGATGCGTTGCACGCTGATGCAGCTCTGCCCGGACTGGTAAAAGGCACCGAAGACCAGACGCTCGACCACGGCATCGAGCCGCTCACCCTGGTCGCCGTCGACGATGCAGGCGGCGTTTCCGCCCAGTTCGAGCGTGACTTTCTTGCGTCCGGCTTTCGCCTTGAGGTCCCATCCGATCAGGCCGCCGGTGAACGACAGCAGCTTGAAGCGCGGGTCGGTGACGAGGGGGCCGGCATGCGTGCCATCGAGCGGCAGGATGGAGAAGGCCCCCTTGGGCAGATCCGTTTCCGCCAGGATATCGCCCATCATGAGTGCACCCAGGGGCGTCTTCTCCGACGGCTTGAGTACGAACGGGCAGCCTGCGGCGATGGCTGGGGCGACCTTGTGCGCGACCAGGTTCAGAGGAAAGTTGAACGGCGTGATGAAGGAGACCGGTCCCAATGGAACGCGTCGCGTATAGCCGTGGTAGCCCGCGCTGCGTGCCGAGATTTCCAGGTTGAGGGTCTCGCCGTTGATCCGCACCGATTCCTCGGCGGCGATCTTGAAGGTCTCGATGAGTCGCGTGACTTCGCCGACCGAGTCGTTGATCGGCTTGCCGGCTTCGACGCAGAGTGCGTAAGCGAGTTCATCCTTGCGTTCGCGAAAGCGTGTGACGCAATGCTCGAGGACGGCCTGGCGTTCGTACGGGCGAAAGTGCTTCATCGGCAGCGTCGCGTCGTGCGCGGCGGCGATGGCCTCTTCGAGTGCCGCGTCATCGGGCAGGGCGGCGCGCGTGGCGACCTTGCCGGTGTACTTGTCGATGACGTCGAAGGTCTTGCGCGATTTCCGCGCCTTGTTGGCAACGTAGTACGGATAGCTCGGCTCGAGCATGATCGGTTCTCGTGGCAGCGATGGCGGCATGATCGCGGGTGGCGCGTTCAGCCGTCGTGTAGGACCCGGCCGGCGAAGCCACACGGGAGGCGCATCATTCTTCGCGACGGACTTTCAGCTCGCCGTCGCCGAGCATCACGCGAAGGCGCTCGCCGACAGCGACGCCGCCGGCATGCTTGACCACCGCATCGCGCCGATCGAAGACGATCGCGTAACCGCGCTCGAGCGTGGCCAACGGGCTCACCGCGTGCAGCGTGCGGGCCTGTTCGGCGAGGCGCAGGCGGTCGCGCTCCAGCCGGCGTGACATCGCGGTGGCCATGCGCTGGCGCAGTTGGGCGATACGCAGAAGGGAAGGGGCGAGACGCCCTTTCGGATGCTGCGCCGACAGGCGCGCTTGCAGCCGATCGAGGCGGGCATGGCGCAAGGCATTGGCCTGGGCCACCGAAACCAGCATGCGACGACGAAGGCCTTCAAGGCGCTGTGCATCGCGCGCCAGGCGCGCTTGCGGGCGCTGCGCCGTGAGGCGGGCTTGCCAGTGGTCGGCACGCTGCGCGGCCGCCTGCAGACGGCGCGTCACCAGCGTCGTCATACGCTGGCGCAGACGATCGAGCTGGCGCGTGAGGTCGGCGCCGTCGGGCACGAGCAGTTCCGCGGCGGCCGAGGGGGTTGCCGCGCGCAGGTCGGCGACGAAGTCGGCAATGGTGAAGTCCACCTCGTGACCCACGGCGGAGACGACCGGTACGGCACTGGCGTGGATCGCCCGGGCGACGGCTTCGTCATTGAATGCCCAGAGGTCTTCGAGCGAGCCGCCGCCGCGCGTGACCAGGAGTACGTCGTAGCGACCGCTGGCCGACGCGCGGCGAAGCATGGCGGCGATCGCCGGTGGCGCTTCGCGCCCTTGGACCGGCACCGGCAACACGTCCACCTCGGCAAGTCCGAGACGGCGGCCGAGCACGCTCAGCACATCGCGGATGGCCGCGCCGGAAGGCGAGGTGATAACGCCGATACGGCGAGGGAAGAGCGGCAGCGCGCGCTTGCGTTCCTGGGCGAACAGTCCTTCCGCGCCGAGCCGCGCCTTGAGCTGTTCGAACTCCCGTTGCAGGGCGCCTTCGCCGGCCGGCTCCATGTGGTCGGCGACCAGCTGGAACTCGCCGCGTGCTTCATACAGGCCCACCTTGGCGCGCATCAGCACATGCAGGCCGTCGGTGGGACGGAAGCGCAGGCGCGACGCGGCCATGCGGAACATCGCGCATCGAACCTGGGCGCTGGCGTCTTTCAGCGTGAAATAAACATGGCCCGAGGCGGGCCGTGACACGTTCGACAGTTCGCCCTCGATCCAGACGCCCATGGGCAGGGCGTCTTCCAGCAGGTCGCGGACCAGCCGGTTCAGGCCGGACGGTGTGAAGATCTCTGGAGCGGGGCGGTTGTCGAAGTCGGACATGGACCGGAGAGGTTATCACGCTGCCCTGTAGTGTCGACAGGGCAGGGACTTACACGTCCTTCCTCGACTGACGCTCACATACGGAACACACCGAAGCGGCCCTGTTCGATGGGCGCATTCATCGAGGCCGAAATGGCCAGTCCGAGCACGCGGCGCGTATCGGCCGGATCGATGATGCCGTCGTCCCACAGGCGCGCGCTGGCGTAGTAGGGATGGCCCTGGCGTTCGTATTGGTCGCGCACGGGCGCCTTGAAGGCTTCTTCGTCTTCGGCACCCCAGCTGCCGCCACCGGCTTCGATGCCGTCGCGGCGCACCGTCGCCAGCACGGAGGCGGCCTGCTCGCCGCCCATCACGCTGATCCGCGCGTTCGGCCACATCCAGAGGAATCGCGCGCCGTAGGCGCGGCCACACATGGCGTAGTTGCCGGCGCCGAAGCTGCCGCCGATCACCACGGTGAACTTCGGCACATGGGAGCAGGCGACCGCGGTGACCATCTTCGCGCCATCCTTTGCGATGCCCGCGTTCTCGTACTTGCGGCCGACCATGAAGCCGGTGATGTTCTGCAGAAACACCAGCGGCACGTTGCGCTGGTTGCACAGCTCGATGAAGTGCGCACCCTTCTGCGCGGACTCGCCGAACAGGATGCCGTTGTTCGCGACGATGCCCACGGGGTAGCCGTGGATATGAGCGAAGCCGGTGACCAGCGTCTTGCCGTAGCGTGCCTTGAACTCGTGGAACTCGGAGTCGTCGACGACGCGCGCGATGACTTCGCGGATGTCGAACGGACGACGCGTGTCCTCGGGAATCACGCCATACAGTTCCTCCGCGGAAAAGCGCGGTTCCAGCGGCGCGCGTACGGCGAGCGGCATCTTCTTGGTGCGGTTGAGCGAGCCGACGATGTCGCGGGCAATGGCCAGGGCGTGCGTGTCGTTCTCGGCGAAATGATCGGCCACGCCCGAGATGGATGTGTGGACATCGGCGCCGCCGAGCGCCTCGGCGTCGACCACTTCGCCCGTGGCCGCCTTCACCAGCGGCGGCCCGCCGAGGAAGATCGTGCCCTGCTCGCGGACGATGATGGTTTCGTCGCTCATGGCAGGCACATACGCGCCGCCGGCGGTGCACGAGCCCATCACCACGGCGATCTGCGCGATACCCTGCGCGCTCATGCGCGCCTGGTTGTAGAAGATGCGGCCGAAGTGTTCGCGGTCCGGAAACACTTCGTCCTGCAGCGGCAGGAATGCGCCGCCGGAATCCACCAGGTAAATGCAGGGCAGGCGATTTTCCATCGCGACTTCCTGCGCGCGCAGGTGCTTCTTCACGGTCATCGGGAAATACGTGCCGCCCTTGACCGTGGCGTCGTTAGCCAGCACGACCACTTCCTGACCCATGACGCGACCGATACCCGCGATCACACCGGCGGCCGGTGCGGCATCGTCGTACATGCCATGCGCGGCAAGCGGGGCGATTTCGAGGAAGGGCGAGCCGGGATCGAGCAGTGCGCGGATGCGTTCGCGTGGCAGCAGCTTGCCGCGCGCGACATGCTTCTCGCGTGCCTTGGCGCCGCCGCCTTCGGCCGTGCGCCTGAGCGTTTCCCGCAGGTCGTCGGTCAGTGCGCGCAAACGCAGGCTGGCGGCCTGGAAGTCGGCGGAGCGAGGGTCGATCTGCGATTCGAGAATGGGCATGGGGGCGTTCGCGCGGCGACGAAACGACCATGATAGCGGGGCGCGGCACCGCGCAAACGCTGCGCCGCGCCAAATCGCGCTGGGCGCCCGCGGACGGCACAAGAAGGCTACTCTTCACCGTGGTCCGGGGATGCTGAGGTCATCGGTTCACTCGCTGCGCGAGTGCGTGTTATCAGCGGCTGATGCCGCGGCGGGCTCGGACGTGGCGGCGCAGAGCCTTCGGTGCCCACCCTCGCTGCTCAGACAGGTCCTCCGCGTTCGGTGCGGAAGGCCGCTTCGCGGCGTGTCTTATATGGCCTACGGCCGCTCACTTGTGCGGAACTCGCCTCGAGGGTGGGCACCGAAGACTCCCCCGGACCGTGAGGCTCGCGTGGGTCGAGCCAAAGCCGCCACGGCATCGCCGGTAAGCACGCCGACACAAGCGCGACGAAGGTGTTGGGCAACCGGGTACCAGCAACCGCTTCCGCTTCGTCCGGGTGCTCCGGGCGCTGCCAGGGCCGACCACGCATCCCGCACCGGCTCTCCTTGCACTCAACCGTATCGTCGTGAGAGACCTTGGCGTCCACCCTCGAGGCGAGTTCCGCACAAGTGGAGCGGCCGTAGGCCAAATAGGTACATGGGCCGCGGTTAGCGGCCTTTCCTTCTCGAACGCGGAGGACCTGTCTGAGCAGCGAGGGTGGGCGCCAAGGTCTCCCCGCGAAGCGCCCAAGTGTACAAAGCGATGGCGCAGCCGAGCCCCGCGAGGCCGAAGGCGAGCCATGCGCGCGATGCGAACGAAGGCTGGCATGCCCAGCACCCGCCACCGGTAGTCCACGGTGAACCAAAAAAAACGGCCACCCGAAGGTGGCCGTTTCGTCTCTCAGAACAAGGCCGTAAGGCTTAGTTCTTCTTGTCGTCCTTCGCGTCTTTCGCGTTGGAAGCGGCGTCCTTCGCCTGGTCAGCCGACTTGTCGGCCTGATCGGCGGCGTTGGCAGCGGCGTCCTTCGCGGCCTCCGGCGTGCCGCCGGCGGTCGAAGCGGAAGCGGCGGCCTGGGCCTGGCCGGCAGCATCCTTGGCCTGGTCGGCGGACTGCTGAGCCTGGGTGGCGGCCTGCGTGGTCGCGGCGTTCTGCGACTGGTCCGCGGCCTGCTGTGCCTTGTCAGCCTGCTGCTGTGCATCTGCAGCCGACTTCTGGGCGTCCTGCGCGGAATCCGTCGCGCCGTTGCTGCAAGCTGCCAGAAGCGCGACGAGCGCAGAGGCGAGAAGGGTACGCGTCAAATTCATTGTGTTTCTCCTTAGCCGTGGAATGCCGTTAGGCGGGCGTATTAATAGCCTAGTTGTTATGACTTAGCTACAGATCGAAAGGGTGTGCTTCAGGGCGCATTAAAGCCCATGGACAGCGCGTGACGGTTATAAAAAACGCCCACCCGTTTTTATCGACGTCAGGTTCACACCAATTCGATGGCGATCGCCGTGGCCTCGCCGCCGCCGATGCAAAGGGCTGCGACACCCCTTTTTGCCCCACGGGCTGTCAACGCATTGAGAAGAGTCACTACGATGCGCGCACCGCTGGCGCCGATCGGGTGGCCCAGGGCACAGGCACCGCCGTTGACGTTGACCTTCTCATGCGGCACGCCGAGTTCGCGCATGACCGCCATCGGCACGACCGCGAACGCCTCGTTGATCTCGAAAAGATCCACGTCTTCGGCTTTCCAGCCGGCCTTGTCGAGAACTTTCGAAATGGCCCCCACCGGGGCGGTGGTGAACCACTCCGGTTCCTGCGAATGGGTGGCGTGCGCGACGATACGCGCCAGTGCGGTAATGCCGCGTGCCTTCGCATCGTCCGCGTCGAGCAGTACGAGGGCCGCGGCTCCGTCGGAGATGCTCGACGAGCTGGCTGCCGTAATCGTGCCGTTTTCCTTGCGGAAGGCAGCGCGGAGCGTCGGGATCTTCGCGGTATCGGAGCGACCCGGCTGTTCGTCTTCGGCAAAGTCCTGCGGACCCTTGCGTCCCTGGACGGTCACCGGGACGATTTCGTTGGCGAACGCATTGGCCTTCTGCGCCGCCTGCGCACGCTCCACCGATGCGATGGCGTACGCGTCCTGCTCTTCGCGCGTGAAGGTGTACTTGTCCGCGCACTTCTCGCCGAACACGCCCATGGACTGGCCGTCGTACGGATTGGTCAGGCCGTCCCAGGCCATGTGATCGACCAGCTGGCCGTCGCCATAACGGATGCCGGTACGCGCGTTGACCATGTGCGGTGCGTTGGTCATCGACTCCATGCCACCGGCGACGACCACTTTCGCCGAGCCGACCTTGATCAGGTCGTGCGCGAGCATCAGCGCTTTCATGCCGGAGCCGCAGACCTTGTTGATCGTCGTGCAGCCGGCCGAAACGGGCAGGCCGGCTTCGAGCGACGCCTGGCGCGCCGGCGCCTGGCCGAGGTTGGCGGGCAGCACGCAGCCCATGATCACCTCGCTCACGTCGGCAGGGGCGATACCCGACTGCTCGAGGGCGGCCTTGATGGCGATGGCACCGAGCTTCGGCGTGGGGACGCCGGTGAACTGGCCAAGGAAGGAACCGATGGCGGTGCGCTTGGCGCCCGCGATGACGATCTCAGACATGGGAACTCCGTGGGACTCACATGGCCGCCCGAGGGGGCGGAAAACCGGTCGAGTATCGCAGCGGGGGCCGGGCCGGGGCAATCTGCGCCGCCGCAACGGTGTGCGCCGCGGCACGCCTTTGGCCGGGGTGCTATGCGAATATCGGCACCAGGGCGCCGCCGGGGAGATCGGCCGCGGGACAGTGATGTCGAACTGAAGGGGTTCAACGAGAGATGGAAAGCAAGATTCCGCGCCAGCGCGACCTGGCGCTGGCCGTGTGCCTGAGCCTGGGACTGGCCGCCTGCGGTGGCGGGGGTGGTTCGCGGAGCGGCGGTGGTGGCGTGGTCGTCGCGCCGCCGGTCAAGCCGCCGGTGACCCCACCGCCCACGCAGCCGACCCAGCCCGATCCGCCGATCGACGCACAGCTTGCATTGACCGGCGCCAACGTGGCGCAGGCCGCCGGTTTTACCGGCAAGGGCATCGCGATCGGCATCGTCGACAGTGGCGTCACCGCGACGCACCCCGCGCTCGCCGGGCGGGTGACGGCCAACCTCACCTATGTCGATCCCAGCACCAACAACATGGGTGTCGACGATGTCGTCGGCCACGGCACCGCGGTGGCGCAGATCGCCGCCGGGCGTCCGTTCGGCCAGTTCGCCGGCGGTGTCGCTCCCGACGCGACCCTGATTTCGGCCCGCATCATCAACGACAAGGCGCCGACCGACGACGGCTCCGGCCAGGGTAACCAGGCGACCTCGTCCGATCCCCTGGGCAAGGTCAACAGCGACGTCGTGGCGGCTGGCGCGAAGGTACTGAACAACTCCTGGGGCGGTGTGTACTGGAGTGCTTCGGACACGGCCGCGACGCAGAGCTTCCAGTCGGCCTACCAGCCGTTCACGGCCAATCACCTGTTCGTCTTCGCCGCCGGTAACGACAGCCGTGCCGATCCTTCGGACGTCGCTGCCTTGCCGTCGCGCGCGGCGGGCGTCGAGCAGGGCTGGCTCGTCGTCGTCGCGCTGGACAGCAACAACCCGACGCAGATCGCCTCGTATTCGAATCGGTGCGGCATCGCGATGAACTACTGCCTGGCCGCGCCGGGCGCCGTGATCACCACGTCGGCCACCTCGACCGTCGCCAATACGTCGTATCAGGTATGGACCGGCACCTCGCTGGCCGCGCCGCAGGTGTCCGGTGCCGCCGCGGTCGTCATGCAGGCCTTCCCGACGCTGAGCGTGAACTCGGTGCGGCAGATCATCCTGGGTACGGCGGACGATCTGGGCGCGCCGGGGCCCGACGCGATCTACGGTTACGGGGCGCTGGACGTCGGTCGCGCCATCCGTGGCCCGGCGACGTTCGACTGGGGCGATTTCCAGGCGACGACGTCCGCAGGCCGGGACATGGCCTTCGTCAACGACATCAAGGGGGCGAGCGGCCTCGTCGTCAGCGGTAATGGCCGACTCACCCTTTCGGGCACCAATACCTATGCAGGCGGCACCACGGTCAACGATTCGGCCACGCTGGAGTCGTTGCGCGCGCTGCCCGGGAGTGCCTTCACCAACGGCACGGCGACCCTCATCGCCCACGGCGACATCGGTGGTGGCGTCCTCAACAACGCGCAGCTGGTGACACTGGACACGTCGACGCACGTGGGGGGCGACTTCCGCCAGGGCACGAACGGCCGGCTCTCGCAGAAACTGGGGGCGCCACTCATCGTCGGTGGTACCGCGTACCTCGCCGGCGATTTCTACGTGGCCGGGGCGGTTCCCGGATACACCGTGAGCTCGCATCAGCAGGTGGTCACGGCCAACGCGGTGTCCGGCACGTTCGCCACGCTGACCAAGGGCGCCGGCGTTTTCCTCAGTTCGACCCTGCAGTACCTGCCGAAGGAAGTGTGGCTCGACACGACCTCGCTCAGCGTCACCCAGGTGGCGACGACGAGCATGTCTCAATCGGTGGCGGCGGTGAGTTCGGCGCAGCGCCTCGACGGCGCCTTCGCCCAGATCACGGCGAGCCTGGCCAGCGGTTCGCCGACGGCCGCCGCGGTGGATGCGCGCACCTTGATCGCGGCCGGCAGCATCCAGCAATCGTCCACCCAACAGGTGGCGCAGGCATCGCTGGAATCGCTTTCGGGTCAGCTGTATGCGGCGAGCACGGCCGTGACCTTGGCGGGTATCGAAGCGGGCAACGATGCCCTGATCGATCATCTCGATGCGCGAGGCCCCACCGGCGCCTGGGCGCAGTCGCTGGGTTCGCAGGGCGGCCTCAGCCGGTCGGGTTTCGGCAACGTTGGCTTCAACATCGGCGGCCAACTGGTCGGCAACGACATCAGGCTCGGTAACAACGGCTTCGCCGGTGTCGCGGTCAGCCAGATGCGCAGCACCGGCCAGCTTTCCGGCAGCATGGATCGGCAGAGCAATCGCGCGACCGAAGGCATGTTGTATGCGGGTTTGCGTGGAGCCAACTGGTACGGCGTGGGTCGCTTCGGTTTCGGCAGCTTCCGCGGTGACACGCAGCGCCTTCTGCAGCTGGGCGATCAGGGCGCCTTCGCTGGCGCGGACAATACAGGCCACTACAACGTGGCCTATGGCGAATTCGGCTATCGCACGAACGTCGGCGCCTTCACTCTCACGCCGTACGCGAACGCGCAGTTTGCGAGCATCCGTCGCAACGGTTTCGAGGAAGCGGGCGGCGAAGGCTTCGGCCTCGCAGCCAATGGGCAAACCACCTCACGCTGGCAGGCGGGCTTCGGCCTGCGTGCGGGCAGCTCGTGGCTCACCTCATACGGCAAGCTTCGCATCGATGCGAAGCTCGGCTGGCAGAACGCATTCGCAACAAAGGGTGAAGTGTTTTCGGCCCGCTACAACGGCATCGCGCAGTGGGCTCCCGTCGAAGGTATCGGCTTGTCGCGTCGCGCCGGCACGGCGGGCTTCACGATGGGCTGGGATTTGAGCGAACGCTCAACGTTCGCGATGGATGTCGAGCAGCGCTTTGCCGATCGCGACCACTCGCATTCGGCATCGCTGAGTTATCGACTGGCCTGGTAAACGGCGCCGACGGCCTTGCTTACGGACAGGCTGTGTGTGGGAGCCGATTCATCGGCGACGCTTTCCCCACACACGCCTACAGACAACCCAATGTTGTTTTGCTACGGTCATCCCGTTGCCTGCGTTCGCGCTCGTCTTGCTGCGCAGGCAACCATCGCTTCACGCGGTGAGAAGCGCGGCCCGAGCGTGTTAGAGGCACCCCCGGACCGCTGGCCACAATCAACTACACAGGAGTCAATCGTGATTGCCACCGATCATACGGCACTCGCTCGCCCGCCGGTTCCCTCCGGCGACACCCTCAGTGGTTTCCGGGTCGTCCGCGGCCCCCGCAGACCCGACTGACGAAGCAAAGCGTCAGCTCATCCATGAGATGTTTCTCGGCCGTATAACCCGGCGCGTGCTTCTGCGCTCCGGCGAAGCGGGCTGACGCTCCACCTACGTCATCCATCACGCCACCCGGCGCCCCGCACAGGGGCCAGCCGTGAATCCGCGAGTCCGTGTGATCCGCGGCACGTCGCTCCGTGCGCGTGCCGCACCTAGACCAACGGCGCCGTCACCAAGGAGCACTCATGTCCGCTACCCATGTACATGGCACGGTTCGCCGTGCGCGCTATTACCCCGACCCCGATGCGTCGGCGCACGACCTTCTGAACGACGCAGCGGAATTTCTCCAGTACGCGCGGGGACTGACCGAACTACTCGCGGAACTCGTGCACGAGTCGGATGCGGTCGACTGCGGGCGCATGGCGCTCTCGCTCGATGCCGTGGCTGCGCACCGCTACGTATACGTCCGTCGCCCGGCGACCGAATAAACAGCGGCGCGCCTCGTGTGGGAGCCGGCTACGCCGGCGATGGGTCAGGCCACGAGCCACCGCCGCTGAAGCAACGCCCACTATGTCGGGAGCTCGGCAACGTCCGAAAGTCCTCAGCACGTCGCCTCCTTTGTGTTGGCAGTCGCCGCAGCAAGACACCGTATTTTCCGGCCTGGCATCGTCCTCGCCGAGAGTGAGCCACGTGCCCGTGGCAGCATCCGCGTTTTGGACGAAGCAGGAATGGGCATGATGCCTCGGTGGTCGCGTCTCGGAGCAGGCCTGGGAGGCCTTGGCGCGTTGGTGATCGCTCCGTATCTGGCCGGCGTGTGCATCCTGGTGGTGCTCGGCATGCCGTTCAATCAGCTTGGTTACGGTCTGGCGTATGCGTACTGGCAGGCACTCGACCTGCCGGCATTCGCGCCGTACGCCATGCGCATTCGTTGGGCCGGTGGGGTTGGCCTTCTATTGGCGCCGCTCGTTTGGTCGGCTTACGTGCTGTATGCATGGCGCCGCGCGCATGTGCTGGCGCCGCCGCGCCGCCCACCCGAGTGGTTCGGGCCAGCGGACCTGCCGCGCGACGGCACGTGGATGCGCGCCGGCCAGCCCCTGCTGACGACCCATCGGTTTCACCGGCTTCGATTGCCGATCGGGGAGTCCCTGTTGCTTGCCGCACCGGACTATCCCGCGACGTGCGCCGTGCTCAAGAGCGCCCTGCGCGACGCCCAAGGACCGGTCCTGGTCATCGATCTCGACGGCATCCTGCACCGGGCCACCGCGGGCTGGCGCGTGGCAAAAGGTGAGGTCGTTCGCGTTGCCCCGCTTGGCGGTGGCGCCCCCTGGAATCCCTTAGCCGCCGCCTGGACGCGCGACGGCTTGCGTCGCGATGCCCTCGATGCGCTGGCGGCCTGCTGGTACCCGCAACGTGACCGCGCGGATCGGGTCCTCGTCAGCCACGTGCGCGGGGTGTTCGGCGCCCTGGTGACGGCTGTGGACGAGGTACTGCGCGCGGCCGGCGACACGGTGCCTCCCGCGCCCGGGGATGTGTGGCGGTTGCTGGCGCTGGGCAACGGGCGACTCGATCGTCGTGTCCTCACGGCACTGGCCCGGCAGCCAGCGTTGACCACGACGACCCGCGACGAGCTGCTGGCGTGCGCGATGCTGGACGACGACACGCTGGCGCGGACAGCGGAGCGCCTTCGCGGGCCGTTGGCGGTCTTCGCCGATCCCATGGTCGAGGCGGCCACACGCGGTACCGGCATGTCGTTGGCCTCGCCGGCGCAAGCGACGGTGTATCTGCACCTGCCATTCGCGCGCGGACAGGGCGCGATACCGATCGTCGAAGCCTTCGTGGCGCAGTGGCGCGAGAGCGTGCGCTATGACGACCCGTTGATCGTGATCCATGGACTGGATCTGCTGCCGCCGTTGCCGTTCCTGCAACGCGACGCGCAAGGCGTGCGTTGCCTTGCCTCGGTACGAAGCCTCGCCACGCTGTTCGATGACTATGGTTACGCCGAGCGGGCATTGATGCACCGTTTCAGCGTCCTCGCCATGCACGCGCCACGCGATCGCGCCCACGCCGAGCGCGAAGCCGACGCGCTGGACCGTCACGTGGCCTATCGGACGGCCAACACCCGGACGTCCTATGCGAAGGCCTTGCGAGCCGAGCAGCTACTGGCCTTGCGCACCGGCGAACAAGGCGTGTTCGCACCGCTGCTATCCCATCCCGTGCGCTGTCGCGTCGTCGGCGCGCGTCGCCATGCGCCTGCGCCCCCTATCGAATGCCAAGGAGAGCTCATGACACTTCCCAAGCCGCTGGCGGCCTTGCTGACCGCGTTGATCGCCGGTTGCTCGGCGCCGGCACAAAAGACCGTCGCCCCCCTGCCGCCATCCCCGTGTGGTCCGCTCGCTGGCATCGACAACTTCGACAATCCGGAGCGGATCGAGGAGGTCAAGCTGGGGCCGCATCGGTTCTGTTTGCCGGCGAAGTTGTTCAATGGGCCACACCAGCCATGGTCCAACGGCACGGAACTCGGATTTGTTCTGGACTGGCCGTCGCTGGAACCGTTGCCGCTCGGCTTCGACATGTACAAGGACAACGACAGGTTCCTGGCAATCCTGGGCATCGAGGTGTCGTACCCGGATCGATTGACCGACGAGCAGATGCGGGTCTTTCCACGGGGATGGATCGAGCCATTCGACCCGACGGACCCGGAGCAGCGCGCCGATCCAGCAGAGAATCTGGACCTGCGGATCAAGGGCGATCCGGTGCATGGCCTGACCCCGTATCGCACCGACGTCGACAGCCTCCGGCGTTATTACGAGAAGGTATATGGTGCAAACTCTCGCGCTACCGAACCGGACAATTTGGTAAGCGAAGACTGGCTCGTCGATATGGGCCCGGACGGTATTCCGCGCACGGTGCTGAAGTGCTCGCCGCAGGCTGTCCCCGACGGGGTCCGTATGGACGGGGGGCGTATGGTCAGTATTCCCGAAGTATTTCGGCGCGCCACGTGTACCCACCAGTTCGCCATTCCTGAGTACAGGGCTGTGGTCGAACTCGACTACCAGCGTATGGTCATGCCGGACTGGCGGCGGATCGAGACACGCATACGGACTTTGTTACGCGACGCGGAAATTAAGCGATGAGTACGCGCTTCGGTTTGACCCAACGGGACCTACGCGTCCTTGCTTACTACGTGAAAGAAAGAAACCGCGAGTTGTACTGGAACTATCTCGCCGAGCTACCCGGCAACGACGGCTACGGTCGCTTGGCGCTGGGTGTGGTCCGTCACGACAACATGCCCGGCGCCACGGCGAACCTCTATGCACAGAACTACGCCCGCGAACATGACGGCAAGGTACTCAGCGAACGCGAGTGGGACAGCTTCGGTGTCGATCTGATCAAACGGGATTTCGCGCTCCGCGTAATCAGAGTAAAGAAGGGACAGGCACACCTTGCCCTGAACCTACCCGCGCAGAATGTGCAGAACGCCCACGACGCGTCCTTCAAGGAGATCGGCGTCGATGCCGATGCCTGGACCCCACGCAAGCTTCTCGAAGCCGCTCGCCAAGCGGGCCAACGCGACGCCGAACATCAAGCGCACCTTGCCGCTGCCCGTGGCGAGGTCGTCGACATGAAAGCCATCCGCGAAGCTCGCGTCGAGCAGATCTGGTCGAACATGCTCAACAACGACGCGCTCGGTCTGCATCGGAGCAAGGACACCTTGCTCAGCCTCGCCGAGGCACAGGCCATGCCTGCCGCGGAACGTGCCACGTACGCACGGGATATGGCCGCGGCCTACCTTGGGGCCATTGGCGAGCGCTCGCACACGGTGCCGAACATCATCGGTCAAACCGACCACTACTACGCCCGTGACCGCGTCGGCGACTGGGTGGAGATGCATCACGCACAGGTCCCGGCCGGCATGCGACTGGACCAGATGGACGACGTGAACGACCCGACCACCCGGCAACGCCTGGAAGACACCTACCGGCTCCGCCAGGAACGCGCCGCCGCGCGCGAGGCCATGCACCCGGACGACCCCGGCCGGCACATCGCCTCGCCGCATCCGCTCGCGGTCACGAGCCCGCGGGCTACGGTACCCAAGGCGGGCGACGATCCGATCTACGCCGCGATCCGCGGGCAGCTACCGATGGATGTCTCCGACGACAAGGCGGCCGAGGCGGCCTTGCAGGCACGCCGCCTCGGCATCCATCACCCGAACCAGCTCGGCGACATCGATATCGAGGAGCGACGCATCGTCAGCGCCGGCATGTATGGCGGCCCGGTCATCGACTTGTCGATCGACACGCCCGCGCCGCCGAAAGAGGAAAGTCTCGCCCAGGCGACACAGCTCGACCAGCAGGCGGTGGCGATGCAACAGGAGAAGGACATGCAGATGCAAATGCAGATGCAGATGCAGCAGGTGGCCATGCAGCAGTCGGGGCCGGTCATGAGTTTGTAGCGGACACATGGAGAACGTATAAAAAAGGTTCATCGTGGATTACCGGGGACGGGTGCTCGGCATGCCGGGCGTTCGTTCGCACCTCGCCGATGGCTCGCCTTCGGCCTCGCGGGGCTCGGCTTCGCCATCGCTTTGTACACTTGGGCGTTTCGCGGGGAGACCTTGGCGCCCACCCTCGCTGCTCAGACAGGTCCTCCGCGTTCGAGAAGGAAAGGCCGCTAACCGCGGCCCGTGTACCTATTTGGCCTACGGCCGCTCCACTTGTGCGGAACTCGCCTCGAGGGTGGACGCCAAGGTCTCTCACGACGATACGGTTGAGTGCAAGGAGAGCCGGCGCGGGATGCGTCGTCGGCCCCGGCCGCGCCCGGAACATCCGGGCGAAGCGGAAGCGGTTGCTGGTACCCGGTTGCCCAATACCTTCGTCGCGCTTGTGTCGGCGTGCCTGCGGGCGATGCCGCCGCGCGCTTTGGCTCGACCCACGCGAGCCTCACGGTTCGGGAGAGTCTTCGGTGCCCACCCTCGAGGCGAGTTCCGCACAAGTGAGCGGCCGCAGGCCATATAGATACATGGGCCGCGAAGCGGCCTTCCGCACCGAACGCGGAGGACCTGTCTGAGCAGCGAGGGTGGGCACCGAAGGCTCTGCGCCGCCACGTCCGAGCCCGCCGCCGCGGCATCAGCCACTAAGTGAACCGATGCCTTCGGCGTCCCCGAAGGTCCGCGAAGAACCCAAAAAAAGGGCCGCCCCGCCTTCCGGTGGGGGCGACCCCTGTCGCAAAACGCGAGCTGCGCCTGTTATGACTTGCCGTGGAACAGCTCGCGTCCGATAAGCATGCGACGAATTTCGTTGGTGCCTGCACCGATCTCGTAGAGCTTCGCGTCGCGGAGCAGTCGTCCGGCCGGGAACTCGTTGATGTAGCCGTTGCCGCCGAGCGACTGGATCGCCTCGAGGGCGACCTTGACCGCATTGGTCGACGCATTGAGCAGGCACGCGGCCGGATCGATGCGCGACTTCACGCCGTTGTCGAACTGCTGGGCCACCATGTACGCGAAGCCGCGTGACGATTGCAGCGCGGTATACATGTCGGCCACCTTGGCCTGCATCATGCCGAACGTGCCGATAGGCGCGTTGAACTGCTTGCGCTCGCGCACATACGGAAGCACGAGGTCGACCGCGGCCTGCATGATGCCGATCGGGCCGCCGGAGAGCACGAGGCGCTCCGTATCCAGACCACCCATCAGCACGCGCACGCCTTCGTTCACCTCGCCCACGATGTTCTCGGCGGGGATCTCGCAGTTGTCGAACACCAGTTCGCAGGTGTTCGAGCCACGCATGCCGAGTTTGTCGAGCTTCTGTGCGGTGGAGAAGCCCTTCATGCCCTTCTCGACGATGAAGGCGGTCATGCAGCGGCTGCCGGCGGGACGCGGTGCCGTGCGCATGTAGACCAGCAGCACGTCGGCATCGGGGCCGTTGGTGATCCACATCTTCGTGCCGTTGGCGACCCAGACGTCGCCGACCCGTTCGGCATGGCAGCTCATCGAGCCGACCACGTCGGAGCCGGCACCGGGCTCGCTCATCGCCAGCGCGCCGACCCACTCACCGCTGGTGAGTTTGGGCAGGTACTTGCGGCGCTGGGCATCGTTGCCGTTGTGGTAGATGTTCTGCACGCACAGGTTGGAATGCGCGCCGTAGGAGAGGCCGACCGAGGCGGAAGCGCGGGAGATCTCTTCCATGGCCACCATGTGCGCGAGGAAGCCGAGGCCGGAGCCGCCGAATTCCTCGGGTACGGTCACGCCGAGCAGGCCCATGTCGCCGAACTTCCGCCAGAGGTCTTCCGGAAAGACGTTCTCGCGGTCGATACGATCCGCGCGTGGGGCGATTTCCTTCTCGGCGAAGGCGTGGACGCTTTCGCGCAGGAGGTCGAGGTCTTCACCGAGGGAAAACGGGCGCATACGTGCAACTCCGGGGGATACGGGTAAAAAGCTTCCCATCGTAACGCGCCGGAGAACTCAATCCACGGCGCGACGCAGCAATCAGACTGGCGGTAAGGCCGCGATATGGTCGTGAACGCGGACCAGCAGGAGGCATTGTCGCTCCACCAGGCGCACGGCCTCCGGCGCCTCCGCGACGCGGACCGACGTCCCGACCAGCAGGGTCGGCGTGCCCAGCGGTGGGGCCGGGGAGCCGACCCGCACATGTTCGGCAAGCGCATCCAGGCCGTGGGCGATCCGGGTGGCCAGCTCACCCACCGCGGTCGCGTCGTCCGGGGCCAGGGCCTGGCGGTGGGCGCCGAGTGTGGAAAGATGCGCCAATCCGGCTTGGAGGGCGGTGAGCAGGCGCAGGGCGCGCTCGCCGCGCGCGCGCGGATGGCCGGGTTCGGCGAGCAGCTCGTTCACGTTGCCGGCCACGGCCGCCTGCGCGGCGTGCGCGTCGCGGCGGGCGATGCGGTAGGGCAGGTCATCGGTTTTGCCACTGCGGTACTGCGCGGCGATGCGTTGCAGGTAGCGTCCATAGGCGAGCAAGGCGTCGGCGACGACATCCTCGAGGCGGCGCACGCGCCAGTCGGGCAGGACGAAGCGGATCGCGACGGCGGCGACGACCGCACCCAGCAAGGTATCGAGCAGCCGCGGACCGATCGCGTCGTACCCGGCGCCGACACGGTCGAAGCAGAGCAGGACGAACAGCGTGATCACGGCGGTCGCCAGCGCATAGCGGCGCAGACGGAAGGCGAAGAAGCCGGCGCCGGTGGCGACCAGCACGGGCAGGCGCCAGTCACCGCCCGGTAGCAGGCGAAGCATGGCCCAGCCGACCACCAGGCCTGCCGTGGTGCCGACCACGCGCTGGATCAGGCGACGGCGCGTGCTGCCGTAGCTCGGCTGGCAGACGAAGAGCGTGGTCAGCAGGATCCAGTAACCGTGGGAGGGATGCAGGGCAAGCATGAGCAGGTAGCCGGCAAGCATGCCGGTGGCCAGGCGCACGGCATGGCGGAAATGCATCGAACGTCGGTTGAGGCGCAGGCGGACACGGGCGATGGCGTCTCTAAGCGACGACGGCTCGTTGCCTTGCAGCGAGGTGTCCATGTCCTGCGGCAGGCTGCCTTCGTCCTCGATGCCGGCCTGAAGACGTTCCATGTTGGCCATCAGGGCGGAGAGCGCGTCGTCGATGGCTTCCTCCGGCGGGTCGCTGCGGCGGCGATACGCGATGGCCTCGCGCAGGTCGTCCAGGGCGGCGCGCGGCAACGCGATGGCGCTGAGCGGGGCGATGCGCCGGATGGCGTCGGCGCGTTCGCGACAGGCGACGGCCTGCAGGCGCAACAGGCGGCCGAATCGAAACATCAGGTCGCTGTGGTAGAGCGCGTCGGCGAGCTCGTCGTAGGGATAATGCGAGGAACTGATGCGCTCGTGGATGTCCTGCGCGACGAAGAACATCGCCAGGCGCGCCGCACTGCGTCCGCGTGGTTGGCGTCGGCCGATGCGGTCGATCAGTGCCGTGCGCGCGCCGGTCAGGGCCTCGACAGTGCGCAGGTTGCGCTTGGAGAAGTCGATGTCGAGCGCGGCGCGGTCCAGGCCATGGACGGGTTCGAACAGCGCGGCCTTGGCTTCGATGAGCGCGGCGAGCGATTCGAACAGCCGTGCCAGCGAGTGACGTACCGCACGTTGCGGCGCAAGCGCGCTCCAGAGCAGCGAGAGCAGGCCATACCATGCGGCACCGACGAGGATCGCCAGCGTGCCCTCGTAACCGGTACCGGCGGGCGCGGCGTCGGCGGCGATCATCGTATAGACCGAGAGGATCAGCGTCGCCGTGGCGATGGTGGCGTAACGTCCGCTGGCCGCGCCGAGCATCACGAGGAGGAAGGTGCCCAGGGGCAGGGCGACGGCGAAGAGGATGGGCTGGCCGATCAGGGCCCGTACGCCGGCAGCGGCTGCCGCGAAGCACAGCAGGGTGACCACCAGCCCACGGAGGCGGCCGCGCCATGCATCGTCGGTTTCGGCCAGGGCGCAGGCGATGGCGCCGAGCAGGGCGGGAACGATGGCGCTGGCCGGACCGACGAGCGTGCACCAGGCGGTAATGCCCGCCAGCGCGAGGACGGTGCGCAGCACGTCGGCGAAGCGGTCGGATTCGGCGAGGTGGCGTAGGGAAGGCATGCGCGTACTTTACCGGTCCTGCGTTGGGGCACCGAAGCTATCGCCGATGAATCGGCTCCCACAAGGGCATTGCGGATGAATCGGCTCCCACAAGGGCATCGCCGATGAATCGGCTCCCACAAGAGCCGGCTCCCACAAGGGTATTGCCGATGAATCGGCTCCTGCCGAGCGGGTGGTCTGTGCGGATCCAGCGATGCGGTTTCAGCAGAGCCCGCCGTTCACCGCCAGCACCTGCCGCGTGATGTATGCCGCCTCCGGGCTGATGAGGAAACGCACGGCGGCCGCCACCTCGTCCGGCGTGCCGGTGCGCTCCATGGGGATGACCTTCACGATCTGCTCCACCGGCACCTCGGGGTCGAGCATGTCGGTGTCGATCAGGCCGGGTGCCACGCAGTTCACCGTGATCTTGCGCTTGGCCAGTTCTACGGCGAGCGCCTTCGCGGCACCGATGACGCCGGCCTTGGACGCACTGTAGTTCACCTGCCCGCGGTTGCCGATGATGCCCGAGACCGAGGTGATACAGACGATGCGCCCGGGCTTGCGGCGGCGGATCATCGGCATCACCAACGGATGCAGCACGTTGTAGAAGCCGTCGAGGTTGGTTCGCAGCACCTGGTCCCAGTCCTCCGAGGTGAGTCCTGGAAAAGCACCGTCGCGGGTGAGGCCCGCGTTGCAGACCACCCCGTAGTACGCGCCATGCTCGGCCACGTCGGCTTCGAGCGCCGCGGCCGATGCGCCACGATCGGCGATATCGAACTGCATGACGCGTGCCGCCCGCCCCTTGGCGACGATCTCGGCGACGACGGCCTCGGCTTCCTCGCGCCGGGAGCGACAATGCACGACGATGTCGTAGCCGGCATCGGCGAGATTCAGCGCGATGGCGCGACCGATGCCGCGGCTGGAGCCGGTGACGAGGACGGTATCGTTCATGGTGCGGTTCCCTTGGAATCGAGTGTGTTGCGTGGATCGAGGAAAGGCGTGGGGTCCGGCGGACTGAACACGGTCAGCCGCGCTTCGGCATGGGCACCCTGGGTATCCACGCGACAGCTGAAAGAGCCCATGCCGTCTTTGTCATGGAAGGTTCGCAGCGCTTCGATCACGAGTTTCGCACCGGGCGGAAACCTGTCCGCATCGACACGATAGCTACGCGTGCCCAGCAGGAACCCCGGGCGGATCGCACCGCCGCCGGCGAGTACCTGGCAGCCGTTCCATGCGGCGATGGCCTGCGCCATCAGCTCGATGCCGGCCCAGCCGGGCAGTCCATCGGCTTCGACGAACGCATCGCCCTTGCGGACGATCCGCTCGCAGACGATTCGGTCGGTGTCCCATTCGAGGACGCGATCGAGCAGGATCATGCGGCCTGCGTGTGGAAGCAGTGCGTCGATAGGCCACGGCGTCATGCGGTGTGTGCCAGGATCAGGCTCGCGTTGTTGCCGCCGAACGCGAACGAATTGCTCATGAGGTAACGACGGCCGGGTGGCAGGCGGCTGTCATGGTCGGTGAAAGCCAGCGGCGGCAGCGATGGATCGGCTTCACCGTCCCATACGTGCGGCGGCAGACGGCGCTCGGGGTCGGTCAGCGCCAGCCAGCAAAATGCCGCCTCCAGCGCGCCGGCGGCGCCGAGCGTGTGTCCGGTGAGCGCCTTGGTCGAGGAGCAGGGCACGGGGCGGCCGAAGGTCGCGTCGACGGCGCGGCTTTCCATGGCGTCGTTGTGTTCGGTGGCGGTGCCGTGCAGGTTCACGTAGTCGATCATGCCCGCATCCAGGCCCGCCGACGACAGGGCACGTGCCATGGCATCGCTGGCGCCACGCCCTTCCGGGTGCGGCGAGGACATATGGTGAGCGTCGGAGCTCGCGCCACCGCCGAGAAAGACCACGGGAGCCGCTTCGCGTGTCATCAGGAACAGGGCGGCGGCTTCGCCGATGTTGATGCCGTCGCGTCGCCGCGAAAAAGGCTCGCAGCGCGCATCGGCCGTGGCTTCGAGGGCGTGGAAGCCGTTCGTCGCCAGGCGGCACAGGCTGTCCGCACCGCCACAGATAACGGCGTCGCAGAGGTCCGACTTCAACAGCCGTTGCGCACTGAGAAGGGCGCGCGCGCCGGACGTGCAGGCGGTCGAGATCCCGTAGGCCGGACCGGCGATGCCGAGCCATTCGGCAAGGAAGGCCGCCGGTGCGCCCAGCTCCTGGTCGGCGTAGCGGTAGTCGGCCGGCCAGCTGCCGGTCCGCCCGCGCGTGGCGATGCTGCGCGTCGCTTCCTCGATCCCCGTGGTGCTGGTGCCGATGACGATGCCGACGCGTCCGGCACCGAAGCGTGAGATGGCGTCGCGCAGTTCCGCTTCGATCTCCCGTGCGGCCAGCATCAGCAGGCGGTTGTTGCGTGTGTCCCGATGCGACAGCTCGGCCGACATCGCGGGCAAGGGGGCGGTCACATGGCCCACCGTCTGTGTCTGCCCGGGTACCCAGCCTTCGAGGTCGTGCAGGCCGTGCGTGGCCGCGCCGAACATCGCTTCCGCCACCGTGTGCTTGCCGGCGCCAAGCGAGCAGACCACGCCGAGAGCATTCAGATAGGTCGTCATGCGATCAGCCCGGTTTCCGCGCGGCTACGTTGACCAACGTTTCCTCACGCTTGCCGACCGGCGGTGCGGCCTTGATGCCCCAGCGCTCGAGCAGGCCGAAGTCTTTCGCACGGCTCCACCACAGGTAGGGCAGGGAAACCTGCGTATCGGTGAACACGAAGCCGCGCTCTCGCAGCATGGCGAGGTATTCGTCGGCGCTCTTCTGCACGTGCATCGGGTGCCGGAAGAACCAGCGGATCACCCAGGAATCGATGTACGCCTTGGTGGATTCGGCGAACAACAGCAGGCCGCCCGGCTTGAGCACGCGCCAGAATTCGTCCAGCGCGCGTTCCTGTTCGACCAGATGGTGGAAGGTCTGGTGGCAGAAGACGATGTCCACGCTGGCATCGGCCAGGTCGATGCGTGCGCAATCGCTGGCGAAGAGGTCCACCGCGATGCCCTCGCGTTCGGCTTCGGCACGGGAGAGGTCGATACTGTGCGGATCGGCATCGAGACCGAGCATGCGCGCGGGAGCGAACACATCGCGAAGATAGCGGAACGAGCGACCCTGGCCGCAGCCGACGTCGAGCAACGTACCACCCTGCGGCGAGGGCTCGCCGGCGAGCCGCTTGAGGTCGTTGATCGCCACGCGCAGGACATGGTGCTGCCAGGTGTGGGTGCGCAGGAAGACGAAACCGATCCGGGTTTCCTCGACATAAGTGGCACTGGCGTACTTCATCGGTGAGGCGTCCATGGCGATCAGGGCGACGGTCGACGCGCCAGCTGGCGCTCGATGTCGTCGATGAAAACGGAGGGTGAGACCAGCTGCATCTCGCCGTCGGCGAGGCGGACCGCTACCTGGATGGTGCTGGCGCGGGTCAGTCGCTCGCCGCTCGCGGCGTCGCTGAGGGTGTAATGGATCTTAAGCCGGTTCTGCCATTCGACCAGTTCGGCACGAACGCACAGTTTCTGGCCGAAACGGGCGGCACGCGCGTAGCGCAGCTGAAGGTCGATGATCGGCCATGCGTAGCCGGTGTCCTTCATGCGCACGTAGTCGTGCCCGAGTGCTTCCAGCAAGGCGCAGCGTGCGACCTCGAGATACTTGACGTAGTGCCCATGCCAGACCACCTCCATGGAATCGACATCGAAGAAAGGAACGGTCAGTTCGGTGTCGACGGCGAATACACCGTTAGCGCGCATCGTGGGCTCCGTTCGTACCGTGCCAGTACGCGTGAAAATTGAACCATTGCAAAGGGGCGGCGAGGCAATGCCGCCCGAGCCACTCGGCGTAACGCGACACCGCGGCGCCGATCGTGGCCTCGCGCGTCGACCGCTCCCATGTGGAGGCGTCGTCGAAACGGCGCAGGTGGATCGTGTAGCGCCCGGCGCGCTTGATACAGCAGACCAGGTTGACCGGACAGCGCAACATCGCGGCCATCAGCCAGGGTCCTTGCGGGAACGCGGCCGGGGCGCCAAGGAAATCGGCGTTCATGCTGCGGCCTCCGTGCTGGGGCACCCGGTCGCCGGCGATGGCCACCCATTCGCCGCGCTCGAGGCGCTGCGACAGATCCATCATCGTCGCCGTGTCGAGATCGCCCACATGCATCAGGCGCAGGCGGCGGTCGCCCGATTCGCCAAGCAGGCGGTTGAAGTGTGCCGCGTTGGGAAGGTGCATCAGAACATTCAGTGGCACACCCTCGCCGATCTCGGCCATGGCGCGGCAGACGTCCAGGTTGCCCAGGTGCGTACAGACCAGCAACTGCCCGCGGGAGCCCGAGCGGAGCGACTCGCGCACACCGTCGGGATCGTCCATGTCCACCGAGGACAGGCGCAGCTTGCCGCGCCAGACGTCGAAGCGATCGAGCATGCAATCGCCGAAGGCGAGGTACTGGGCCAGCACCGGCCGCCTGGGCGGGAACAGGTCCGTGCGGCCGCTCCACAGAGCCAGCCGTCGCTGGTAGTCGGCCACGATGTGTCGCGTGCCGCGGCCGGTGACGAAGAAATACAGCACGATGAGGTAGATCACCGGCGCGACGGGACGCCGGCCCAGCAGGCGTACGGCAACCGATGTGAGCTTGAGGCCGAGAAAGCTCCCACGCTCTTTTCGTGCCGCCCAGTGCGCGGCCCCATTGGCGGACTCAGGCATCGACGCCTTCCAGGCGAAGGTGGGCGGACGAGTAATGCGCATCGCCGGTGCGATAGGCGAAGTGCAGCCGGCCACGCGCCGCGTCGTAACGTAGCGTGAGCTCCACACGGTCGCCGGGACGCAGCAGGCGCTGGAACTTGAGCGCGTCCATGCCGCGGCACGTCGTGGGTGTGCCCAGTCGGGGCGCCGCGAAGGCGAGCGCCCAGCCGATCTGCACCACGCCCGGCAGCACCGGCGCATCGGGGAAGTGGTCCGCGAAACAGGCCAGGTCCAGCGGCAGCTCCAGCTCGATGACGTGTGTATCGCCGTCCAGCCGTTCGCCGAGCACGCGCGCCGCGGTGGGCAGGGGCGCCTGCAGGAGCCCGTCGACCTGCTTCGCTTCCGGCAGGATGTCGACGAAGCGCCAGACCATGGGGGTCGACAGCGCATCGTCGCCGGCCGCCTGTTGGCCGAGTTCGTTGATGAGACCCGTTCGGCCGTGGCGAAGCAGCGCCGTGCGCCCGGCCGGCGTGAGCGCGACGACCATGCCGGGCCCCAGCTTCCCTGCATAGCCGCCCGCCGCGTCGGCGACCCAGGGGTGCGAGTGCAGGCGCTGGGCCGCGTCGTCCATCGGTGCCTTGTTGATCCGGCGTCGCAGGCGCTGCCGCAGTATCCACTCGCCGACGAAGAGCACGCCCATCACCGAATAGGCGAGGATGCCGTTGTAGAAGGTCCACCACGACAGCGGGCCCCACTTGGCGAGCAAGGCCGACACCGTGCCGTTGAGGAAGAAGAACACCACCCAAAGCCAGGTGACCTTGCGGGTGTAGCGCACGGCCACCGGTGGCAGGTCGGGCTCGGTGACGCGCGCGATGCGCTCGATCATCGGCGGGCCGAATCTCAGGCTGAGACCGAAGGCGGCGAACAGCAGCGCGCAGATCAGGCTGGGGTACCAGCGCAGCAGGTCGTCCTCGCCACCGAAGGCGAGTACCGCGCAATAGACCAGCGTGACCCCCAGCATCCAGCGGCCGCCGGGCTGGCGCCACAGCGCTGGCGCGCGCACCAGCCAGAGGCCGCCGAGAATCAAGCCGAAGATCGGCGTGGAAACACGGTCCATGCCGAAGTAGACGATGAAGGGATAGAGCACGCCGACCAGCAGCAGTGCCATGTCGCTCAGTTTGCGCATGGGGCCCGGTTCGCTTCGACGTAATGGGCGAGGCTGAGCACCGTCTCGAAGTGGCGCCGCGCGTCGCGGGAGTCCGAGGCGATCTTCAGTCCGTAGCGCGTCTGCAGCGCGAGCGCCAGTTCCAGCGCATCGACCGAGTCCAGCCCCAGGCCCTGGCCGAACAGGGGCTGGTCCACGGCGATATCGTCCACTTTCAGGTGGTCGAGGGCGAGCGTTTCGATGATGAGGCCGGCGATGTCGCGTTCGAGGTCGTTCATGCCTTGAGTTCCCTGGCGTACAGTTGATGAAGGTGTTCGTTGAGCCGACGCGAAGCTATCGGCGCGGGCGCGCGCTCACTGAAGTCCGCCACGGCGATATCGTCGCCGACGCGAATGCGCATCCGCACGCGTCGGTTCGGCACGCTGTACCACGGCTCGGCCTTGGTCAGGGTGGTCGGCACCACGGTGATGAAGACGGGGGTGACGATACGCGCGCCGCGCACCGCGATGGCCGCGGCGCCGCGATGGAAGACCGGATCCATGCCGGGTGTCGTGCGTGTGCCTTCCGGAAAGACGATCAGCGTCTGCCCTTCACGGAGCACCTCGGCGGCACGCTCGAGCATGTCGGCACTGCCGTCGTTGCTGATGTACCCGGCCGCGGTGACCGGACCGCGCATGCACGGGTTCTTCCACAGGCTGTGCTTGACCACGCAGTTGGCTTCGGGCACGTGGCCGATCAGATAGACCACGTCGATCAGCGAGGGATGGTTGGCCACGATCATCTGGCCGGGCTGGCCAAGGCGCTCCACGCCGTCGAAGCGAATGTCGACGGTGCCGGTGCGATACATGAACTGCGAGTGCAGCCAGAAGGCGCGACCCACCGTGCGTCGCGCCCGACGCCGGCGTACGGGTTCCGGGCCCGGCCAGGCCAGCACGATGGGCAGCACGGCCACTCGCAGCACGATGCCGCCGATGCCGAACAGGGCGAAGCTCAGGGCGGTGCAGACGAAGCGCCATACCCAGAAATCGCGGCGGCGGGTCACGGAATCGGCTGCCAGGTCCATCGTCGTGTCTTCCACGGGTGGTCGAGGGTCGCGCCATCGTGCAGCGCGCGGACGAAATGCAGGGCGTGCGGGCCGGCGGCCGGCGGCGCCGCTTCCGTATTACCACGAAGCGATAGCCGCCAGCGCGGACCGGTCGCCATGCCGTCGGCGCGGGAAACGCGCAGGGCGACGGCATAGGAAAAGGGTACGTCGTCGATCCAGCCGTCGTACGCCTCCGCCGGGCGCTCCTCGGCGACGACGACGATCACCGACTCGGCACCGTCGCCAAGCAGGGCGACGGCCTCGACGATCGCGTGTTCGAAGGTGTCGGCTTCCCCGGCGATCGCCACCGATTCGCCGCGCTGGTCGCGCAGGATCGACCACTGGCCGGCAATGGCGTTGTGTACGGACAGGCCGAACTGCGTGGGCGACAGCGGTGCTTCGCGACCGATCTCGTCCAGCATGGCAAAGGTCCGCGTGGTCTCGCCGTGTCGCGAGGCATAAACGAAGGGGAGTTGCTCGTCGTCCGCACACATCGGCCATGCGGTGTGCATGACGATGCGGGCGAGGCGGCTGAGGCGGCGGCGCTGCATCGGCGCGACGAAGTCGCAAGCCGGCTGTTCGCCGGCATCGTCTGGCTGGTGCGGCGCGGTCGCCCAGTCGGCCCAGTCGGCCGGTTGCTCGATGCCGGGCGCCCATGCGGACCAGCGTTCGATGGCCAGCTCGATCATGCGACCGCCCCGGCGTACCGGCGGAAGACCAGGGCGGCACAACTGCCACCGAAGCCGAACGTGTTCGACATGACGCTGTCGACCGCCATCGCGAGCTCGCCGTCGATCAGCGGCGCGTCGGCAAAGGCGGGATCGCGATTCGCCGGCGTCGCACCGCCGAGCAGTACGCCGTTCTCCATCATCGCGATGGACGCGATAGCGTCGAGCGCGCCGGCCGCGGCCGGCGCATGACCGGTCAGGCCCTTGATCGAGGACATCGGCGGCACGGCGTGTCCACGCTCGCCGAACACCTGCGCCAACGCGTGCCATTCGGCCAGGTCGCCATGCACGGTGGCACACGCGTGGGTGTTCACGTAATCGGGAATCAGCCCGGCCAGATCGATCGCCTGGTGCATCGCTTCCGCCATGCCGCCCGCCTCGGGACTGACCATGCCGTCGGGATCCGAGGCGGCACCATAGCCGATCAGCTCGGCGAGGATGCGTGCGCCGCGCGCTTGCGCATGCTCGAGCGATTCCAGCACGAGCACGCCGGCCCCGCCGCCGAGCACGATGCCGTCGCGATCCGCATCGTAAGGGCAGGCCACGCGCTCCCCGGCCACGCTCGTCGTCGACAGGGCGTTCATCACGTCGAAGCACATGGCCGCCTTGTCGTGCAATTCCTCGGCGCCGCCGCAGACCACGATGTCCTGCCGGCCCAGCTGGATCAGTTCCATGGCCTGGCCGATGGCATGCGTCGCACTGGTGCAGGCCGAGCTGATAGTGAAGCCACGGCCGCCGAAGCCGAACGCGTGAGTGAGCGTCGCGGCTACCGCGCTGCCCATGCTGCGCGGCACGATGAAGGGCGACAGGCGCGAGATCCCGCGCGCGTGGAACATGTCCAGCCCGGCCTCGTATTCGGACAGGGCGGCCGAGGCACCCATGAGGATGCCGACATCGCGTTCGCGGATGCGCGCCTCGTCCAGTCCGGCTTCCTCGAGCGCTTCGCGGGTCGCATGCCAGGCGTACTCGGCTGCCTGCGGGAAATAGCGACGGAGCTTGCGCGGAGGCGGTTCGAGATCGCCGAGGTCCGCAGGCGCGGCGACGCGACAACGCATACCCAGCGCGGTGAAGTCGGGCATGTCGCGGAAGCCCGCGCGCCCCGTGCGCAGACCTTCGAACAACGCGTGGCGGTCGGAACCGAGACAGGACACGGCACCCATACCGGTGACGACGACCCGCCTCATCCGCCGTAGGCCTTGAAGATCAGCGAGGTGTTGATGCCGCCGAACGCGAAGTTGTTGTTCATCACGTGAGCGGTACGGATCTCGCGCCCCTGGCCGGTGAGGTAATCCAGCGGCGCGCATTCGGGGTCCGGCGTGTCGAGATTGATCGTCGGCGCGAACCAGCCGCCGCGCATCATCTCTATGGCCCACCAGGCCTCCAGTGCGCCACAGGCGCCAAGCGTATGGCCCACGTAGCTCTTCATCGAACTGATCGGCACGCCGCTGCCGAGCACATCCGCCGTGGCATGGCTTTCGGCGACATCGCCGCGATCGGTCGCGGTGCCGTGCGCGCTCACGTAGCCGATGGCCGTGGGTGGCAGGTCGGCATCGGCGAGCGCCATGCGCATGGCGGCAGCCATCGTCTCGCGGGTGGGCTGGGTGATGTGCTGGCCGTCGGAGTTGGTGCCGAAGCCGACGATTTCCGCGTAGATGCGTGCGCCGCGTGCGACCGCGTGCTCGTACTCCTCGAGAATCAGCGTCGTCGCGCCCTCGCCGACGACGAGGCCATCGCGTCCGGCATCGAACGGGCGCGGCGTGACTCGCGGGGTGTCGTTGCGCGTGCTGGTGGCGAAGAGGGTGTCGAACACGGCCGCACCGGGGCCGGACAGTTCTTCGGCACCGCCGCATACCATCAGGGTCTGCTTGCCGTGCTGGATGGCCTCGTAGCCGTAGCCGATGGCCTGGCTACCGGAAGTGCAGGCGCTGGACGTGGTGATGATGCGTCCCTTCAGGCCGAAGAACACGCCGACGTTGACCGCCGTCGTGTGCGCCATCATCTGGATATAGCTGGTTGCGGTCACGCCTTGCATGGAGCCGGTTTCCAGCATGCGCCCGATGGTCTTCGCCGGCTCGATGCTGCCGCCCGACGAGCCATACGCCACGCCCATGCGGCCGTCGGTGATCTCGGCGTGGCCAAGCAGGCCGGCGTCGTCGAGTGCACGTTCGCTTGCGGCGACGGCGAGTTGGGCCACGCGGCCCATGGAGCGCACGTGTTTGCGCGACCAGGTGGAGGGCAGGGTGAAGTCGTCGACGGGGCAGCCGAGGCGACCGTTCAGCGCATCGAAGTAATCCCATTCGTGCATTCGGCGCACGGCGTTGCGGAACTCGCGCAGGCGCGCTTCGATCGTGGCCCAGTCGTGGCCGAGCGGCGTGATGCCGCCGATGCCTGTGACGACGACGCGTTTCATCGCGCGACCTCCGGTGACGTGTGCTGCGTTGTTCATGCGGTTCGGTTCTTCGGTGCGGGGACGCTCACCGGCGCGAGCAGCGCGGTGAAGCCGATCCCGAGGAGCAGGGTAAGGCCAAAGTGTCGCAAGGCCGGCGTCGTGCTGAGCGCGAGCAGGCCGAAGGAGAGCAGGGCGGTTACCGCCGAAAGCAGCACACCCGCGTAGGCCGCGCCGGGGATATGGGCGACATGGGGTTCGCCTTCACGCAGGAAGACGGCGTAATTCGCGCCGACACCGAGTACCAGCATCAGGGCCATGACGTGAAACAGTGTCAGCGGCTCGCCGAGGTAACCCAGGGCGGCCACGCTCAGCACGATGCCCGCGGCCGGCGGCAACAGGACGCGCCAGGCCGCGCGAGCGCCGTAACGCCACAGGAAAGCGAGACCGACCAGGGCGAGCGCACCGCCCAGCCAGCCATCCGCATAACCGCGATAGCGACCGAAAAGTGCCGTGATGCTCGCCGGCTTGTCGACCAACGTAACCCCAGGCAGGCCATCGGACGCGGTACGCAGCAGGTCGACATCGTCCTGGCCCTGCGGCACGACGATGCTGCCGACGCCGTGTGCGCCACCACTCATCCATAGATAGCGGAACGGGGTGTACGCCGGCATGGCCAGCCAGTCGTCCAGGGTGAAAGCGCGCCCCGGCCATGCGGCGACGAAGCCGGCACCGCCTTCCGCACGGAAGCCGGCCTGACCCATCCAGGCGCTCATGCGTTCGCGTGGCGAGAACAGCGGTGTCAGCGCCGCGAGGTTCGCGGCCTGGCGATGCGCCGAAGGCAGCATGGCGCTGATCCCGGTCCAGCCGCCGAGTCTGCCGTCGCTCACCCAGGTCTGCAGCCGGTCGGTCAGTGCTTCTTCGCGCTGGAGCACATCCTCGGCGTTGGCGCCTTCGACCAGCCAGAACTGGCTGCCGCCGCCGAAGCCGGCGACGTCGCGGATCGTCGCGGTCTGCGCTTCGAGGGCTTTCGGCGGGGCAATGAGCAGATGGATATCGTCGTCGTGGCCCAGGCGGAGCCAGCCCGGAACGGCGACGACACAAAGCGCGGCCACCCCGAACAACGCGCGGCGCCCCGAGGCGATGCGCTGCCAGCCCAGGGCGAGACGAACGAGGGCTGGCGACAGCGGCGCGCGTGCGGGTTTCTGCGCCAGGGCGGGCAGCAGCCAGAACACGCTGGCACAGGCGATCGCCATGCCGGCGATCGCAAACACGGCCATCTGTCGTAGCGCCGGAAAGGGCACGATGGCAAGCAGCGTATAGCCGAGCAGGGAGGTAGCCAGCGCGAGCAGCAGCGCCGGACGGACCTGGCGTACGCCGCGCTCGGCGTTCCATTGCGCACCCGCATTCGCACGCGCGCACAGGTACTGGATCGAGTAATCGACCGCTTCACCGAGCAAGGCCGCGCCGAACACCAGGGTCAGCAGATGCAACTGGCCGAAGACGAGCACGGTCGTGGCGATCGCGCCGATGACGCCCAGGGCCGTGGAAACGAAGGCGATAAGCAGCGGCCGAAGCGAGCGAAACACCAGCAGCAGCAATAGCGCGATGCCGACGGTCGAGGCGATGCCGACGACATGCGTATCGTGCTCGGCGGCAGCGCGGGCTGAGGCGGCGTAGAAGATCGCCCCGGTGCGCAACAACGTCGTGCCCGGGTGCCTGGCGAGCATCGCGCTCTCCGCACGCTCCAGCGTGGCCAGCGCCCGACGCTGCACGAGGTCGTCGTACGAGGAACCCTCGAGCGTGGCGACGACCAGCACATAGCTGCCATCGTCGCGGTGCGCGGTGAGCAGGTCGTCCTCGGGCACCAGCGCCGAGCGATTCCACGGCTGGCGGTCCAGCCAGTGCTGCATCCAACCGAAGGGGTCGTCGGTGAGCTTCGCGCCGACATTGGCACCGAAGGGCTGGTTGAGTCGGCGCTTCAGCGCATCCACTGGATCGAAGCCCGGGGTGGTCAGCGCGGCCCGGTCTTCCGGCGTCAGCAGGTGAAAACGGAACGGCAGGAAGGGCGTGACCAGCTGGTCGAGATCGAACGGCGGCAACTCCGCGATCACCGAGGCAAAGACGGGATCGGCCTGCAGCGCCTTGCCGAGCTCCCTGGCTGCCGCTTTCGCGGCGTCATCGTCCTCGTTGTGGACGAGCAGCACCATCCGATCGCCGCTGGCCCGGGCGAGCCGCTCGACGGCTTCCTCGGCCAACGGATGGCGCTCGGTCGCGGGCAGCAGGGTGAGAACATCGGTTTGCAGCGGCGAGGTGCCGCGACCGAAGAGCAGCCAGGCGCATAGAAGGCAGACGACCAGCGACGCGATTGCGAACAGGCCAGCGCGTTGCGCGGTCGAGAACGCCTTCATGGAATGCCGAGCACCTTGGCTTCGACGAGCGTGAGCGAGCCGGCATCGCGCGTATTGGCGAAGGTGATCACGGTGCGCTCGCCGTTGGCCAGGCTTACTTCGATCGACTGGAGGAAGTCGTCGCCCTTGAGCGTGATGCCGGCGAGCACTTTCGCCACGCGCGCCTGTCGCGGTACGAAGTGCAGGGTCCAGCGTGCCGGTGTGCCCTCGGCGTCGATCGTGAATTGCCGCGTGGCATCGTCCGACTTGCCGGCGAGCAACGACTGCAGCATCCCGTAAACCTGGCCGACGCCACGATTGCCGTCGCGCACACGGTCGAGCGTGCCCTGCGCATTCAACCGCGAGGTGTTACCTGCGGCGAACACCAGGGTGTCTTCGAAGGGATCTCGCGTGTGCCAGACCATGCCGTGTCCGATCACGAAGAGCAGGTCGCCATGGCTCAGCTGCGGCTCCGCCAGCGCCGGATTCTCACGGCTCTGGGTGAACTCGGCGCGCACGTGTGGGTGCCTGGCGAGATGGCCGAGCACCTCGTCGGTAAGCGTGGGCGATTGCGCTTGCGCGGCGAACGCGCAGAGCAGGGCGAGGAATGCGATAAGGCGGCGCATCAGGGGTTCCCGCGGTTGAACTTGCGAAGGAGAAGGCGCGGCGCACGCGGCAGCATGCCCAGCAGCAGGCGCGTATGCATCGCGGTGATACGCGCGTTGTCGCGCCACATGCGGAAATGCGACAGGCCGTTCTCCGGATAAATCACCCGCGTGGGCAGGTTACGCACGGGCACGCCGCGCCAGAAGAGGCGAACGGCGATCTCGGTGTCGAAGTCCATGCGGGTCGGCAAGGGCTTGCGCGCGATCTCGGCGCGCGTCGCGTCGAGCGGGTAGAGCCGGAAGCCGCACATCGAGTCCTGGATGTCGAACGACAAGGTCTCGGCCCAGACGCAGGCATGGGTGAGGTAGCGCCCGTAGAGGCGGGCACGCGGCACGGAGTCGTCGTAAATCGGGCGCCCGCAGATCATCGCGTCCGGCGCGGCTCGCGCCTCGTCGAGAAAGCGCGGCACGTCGGCGGTGTCGTGCTGGCCATCCGCGTCGATCTGCAGGACATGGCTATAGCCGGCCTCATGGGCGGCAAGGAAGCCGGCGCTGAGCGCGGCACCTTTGCCGCCATTGGCGGGCAGGCGGATCAGGCGGAGGTCGCTGCGGCCGTCGACCAGCGCATCGAGGACCGCACGTGTCGGCGCATCCGAGCCGTCGTCCACGATCAGCACAGGCAGCCCATGCCTGGCGAGTGCGTTGGCGGTCGCGGCGATGGTCGTTCCATGGTTGTAGATCGGAACGACAGCGCAGGGCGCGAAGGTTCGCACCGCGGTGTCGCGGGGACCGAGCCTGCCCGCCATCGGTCCGCTCAGCGGGCGACGAGGGTCTGCACGGTGGCGACCACATCGCCCACGGTGCGCACGCTCTTGAAGTCTTCGGGCTTGATCCGGGTGCCGGTCATGTCCTGCACCTGGATGGCCAGATCGATGGCGTCGATGGAGTCCAGCTCCAGATCGGTGAACAGGTTGGCCTCCGGGGTGACCTTGGCAGGGTCGATCTCGAAGGTCTCATGCAGAACGGAGCGCAGACGCGCGAGCACGTCGTCGAAGGTGAAGGTTTCGGCTGGGATCGCGCTCATAAGCTCGGTAAGTCCATTTCATCCCCGGACGGACACGGTCGCCCCAGGCACAAGGGCAGCCACGCCGTCATCGAGGCGACGAAAGTCGTGTTCGGAAAGGTCTGGTTTGTTGCCGCCGCGAACGGCGTCCCCCTTGACCCAAAAGCTCCATGTAGGCAAAGCCTTACAAGATAGCCCGGGGTGATCGAAGTGTAGCAGATTGTCGCAGGGGGAGGGACCTGCGGCGGGGCTTGCGGTCGCCCTTGCGGTAACTCCGGTCGGACCCCTGTCGGACCCCTGCCGGACCCCTGTGGAAGCCCTGTGGGACCCCTGTGGGAGCCGCTTCAGCGGCGATAGGTACTAGCCGAAAGCCGGCCCGCTGCCGCGGGATCGCCGCTGAAGCGGCTCCCACAAGGGCACCGGCAGCGCCGCGCCCCCGGACAGACCTGCCACCCCGGACAGACCCGCGCCCCGGACAGACCCGCCCCCGGGCAGACCCGCCCCCGGACGCCGCGCACATCGTCCGCGGACACGCGCCGGCACGGCGGTTCCCAGGCGGAAACCGCATGGGAATGCGCCCTGCAGGAGATTTCGGCGGTTGGCACGCCCGATGCAACGGTAATCACGACCCCGCTTCATTCATCGTCACCAGGAGAACGACCATGAAATTCGAGACCGCCATGCTGAAAGGCTTCTTCGTCGCCGGCGTTCTGATCTGCCTGCTGAGCCTGGGCGCCATGATCGCCTCGCCCACGCCAGCCGTGGCCGCCGCGCAGATGATCGCCGCGGCGCGTTGATCGATGGCCGGCGCGACGACGACCGTCCAGCGTCACTCCGGCTCGATCAGACGCACGTTGGTCGCGTACAGGGGGCCGTCGACGCCCTCACCAAGATCGAACGATACCCGGTCGCCTGCCTTGAGCGATCGCCGGGGATAGGGCAGGCGGATCGTCTCGCGAAGGTCGGCCCTGGCTTCCGCTTCGAAGCAGGCGCGTGGCCACGTCGGTACGACGCTCGTGTCGATCGCCCAAGATTTGCGTTGTTCGTGCTTTTTCATTCGCATCCTCCAACAGTCCTGTGACGGATGAGAATGGAGCGCGCATCACGGCGCGCTCCACAGCAGGCTCGTTCGCTGCGATTCAGGCCTTCTGGACCTTTTCCGCCTGCGGTCCCTTTTGCCCTTGAGTGACGGTGAATGTGACCTTGTCGCCCTCGTTGAGCGACTTGAAGCCACTACCCTCGATCGATCTGAAGTGAACGAATACGTCGGGGCCATTCTCGCGCTCGATGAAGCCGAATCCCTTGGCATCATTGAACCATTTGACCTTCCCGTTCTCGCGATCCGACATGACATTTTCCTCTGCATGATCTTTGGGGCGATCGCGCATCCATGGCCTCGAAGCCGCCGGACGTATCGCCGAATGCATCATAAGTCCGTGGTCACCGCCCCGAACGCCTTGTGTCCCGACCAAACGTCGTAGGCGCAAGAGCGAAAAAAACCGGCGGATCAACGCAGCGGATCTCCTCTTGCCGGCTTCGCGTAGTGCTTAGGAAGACGCGATTTTTGCCACATTGCGAGCGGCGGAGCCTTTCGCGGTTTTCTCGATCTCGAAGGAAACCCGGTCTCCCTCCTTCAACGCTTTGTCGCCGGTTCCCTGGATGTCGCTCGACACCACGATGGCATCTTCTCCTCCGTCATCGGGGGCAACAACGCCAAAACCCTTTGTCACGTTGAACCACTTTACGGTTCCCTGCTGCATTCCCATGGTTGCTTTTGCTCCTTGCGTGGGTGAATAGGATGACGGAGTCCTCGCGATGACGACGAGTAGCGATGACAGACCGCCATGCCGCGTCCTTGAACGTTAAAGCGCGGTGGGTGCCGACCGCACGCGCATGACTACTCCCGCACTCTTCCACGGGGTAGTGGTATCGATGATCTGCCCCGAAAGAAGAATCCCTCCGGAGCGCTGCAAGGCGAAGCCCCGCGCAATCTCTTTGGGCGAGCCAAGAACGATGTATGCAAAGCCATGGTCGCCGAACGATTCATCCGGTATCCCAGCGGGTGAGTACCGCCCAACCAGGAAGCCACGTGCCGACCCACCGCCTAGCGAGCCGGCGACGAGGAGATTGCCTGCTTGATCGAACGCGCCTGTCGTCAGCCGCGATTGTCCAAGGCGATCGGGAGTGGAGATGGGCTTTCCGTCGCCAAAGCCCGGATTCGGGTGGCCGTTGGCGTCGATGCCGACGACGAATCCGTAGTCGCGGAAGCTTCCGTTACCCGAGCCAATCGCGTTTGTGCCTATGCCAATAAAGCCGCCGTCGCCGCTCGCGAGCAGCTGTTCGAGCCATGGGCGACTGACGGCCGGATCGGCCTCTTCAGGTAGGTGGTATGTGCCATTGGTTCCAAATGGCCCATCGATATCGCCGCTGGGAAGGAATCGGCGTACGAGCGCCTGCGATGCGTTGTTGCCGCCAAGCACGAACTTCTGCCCCTGAAGGACGGCATGATGAACGTTATCGTCCCGGCCGCCCGGAAACGACACGGGCTGGGTGCCTTCCTCGCCGAAGGAAGCGTCCATCTGCCCATTCTCGAGCAACCGCACGATCAAGGCGTCGACCTTCCCATCTCTGCGAAGCCTGCGGGCCACTACAGTGATCTTGCGGTCGGGCATGGGAATGACGGTGGCATGGATAAGAACATGGTTTGCGACGTCGATGTCGAGGTATCGCGTGCCACCCTCGCCGAACGATGCGTCGAGCGAGCCATCGGCATTGAACTTCGCAAGGAACGGTTCCTGGGCTGCGCCTGTGAGCGGTGGGCCGAGACTGCAGTGCAAGAGGATCTTGCCGTCCGGCAGAAGGAAGGGTTGAAGGCCTCTTGCCCCGATGGCGACTTCCGTGGAGGGCAGGTGCGGTTCGAACGGTGTGCCGGCGGCCGGTGGCAGCACGGTTGATGAACCGATTTCGATTGTCCCGCCGCGGCCTTCATAGACAGCGTATCCATTCACTCCGAAGGTGTCGTCGATTTGCCCGTCTGGGTGAAGCCTGGCAAGACCGAATTTCGAACCGATAGAAATATTGGCGCCGGGAACTGACAAGGCGACGAGGATGTACCCATCATCCCCCGTCGCCATGTTGTACGCATGGGTGATCGCGTTGCCGGATCTCAGGGTGACCTTGCCGTTGTCGCCGAACGAGGGGTCGAGCATGCCTGCTTTGACGGTTTGCGCATCCATGTCCATGTCCTTTTTCCGTTGAGACATGAATCTAGACGACGCACCGCGTCGCGGAATAGGCCTTTGGGTACCGGAAGAAATAAGAAAAAAGCCGCCGGATCAATCCGGCGGCTTTCCTGTTGCCCAATACGCGTAGCGATTACTGGCCGCGCATACGACCCTGGAAACGGGGCGCGCCGTTGCCCATGTGGGGCAGGCGGATCTTGCCGATCGCGCTGATGCGCTCTTCGGCCATGCGGTCCGCGGCCTTGTAGGTCGGGATGTTGTCGCGCGCGGAGATCTCGAAGATGCGACCGACGTTGTAGTAGATCGTGCGCATCATGCGCATGGCGCGCTCGCGGTTGTAGCCGTCGATTTCGAGCGAGACATTCATCACGCCGCCGGCGTTGACGGCGTAGTCCGGTGCGTAGATCACGCCGCGGCGGGCGAGTTCGTCGCCGATCGCGTCGGTAGCCAGCTGGTTGTTCGCCGCACCGCAGATGATCTTCGCCTTGATCCGGTCGATGGTCTGCTCGTTGATCGTACCGCCCAGCGCGCAGGGGCTGTAGACGTCGGCATCGACATCGTAGATCTCGTCGAGGCCGACGGCTTCGCAGCCCAGTTCGTCGACGCAGCGCTGCACGGCATCCTTGTTGATGTCGGTGACGAACACCTTGGCGCCCTGCTCGCGGAGCAGCTTGATGAACTCGCTGCCCACATGGCCGCAGCCCTGCACGGCGTAGCTGTACTTGCCCACGTCTTCGTTGCCGTGCTTGGTCTGCAGCGCGGCCATCAGGCCCTGCAGCGTACCGAAGGCGGTGAACGGCGAAGGATCGCCCGAGCCGCCGTGGACCTGGTGTACGCCGGTGACGTACTCGGTTTCGCGGTAGACGTATTCCATGTCGTTGACGTCGATACCGACGTCCTCGGCGGTGATGTAGCGACCGTTGAGCGAATTGACGAAGCGGCCGAAGGCGCGGAACAGCGCTTCGGACTTGTCCTTGGAGGGATCGCCGATGATGACGGCCTTGCCGCCGCCCAGGTTCAGGCCGGCCACCGCGTTCTTGTAGGTCATGCCGCGCGACAGGCGGAGCACGTCGTTCACGGCGTCCTGCTCGGTCTTGTACGGCCACATGCGCAGGCCGCCCAGCGACGGGCCAAGCACCGTGTTGTGGATCGCGATGATGGCCTTCAGGCCGGCGTCTTTGTTATGGCAGAAGACGACTTCTTCGTGGCCCGTGTTGGCGATGGTTTCGAAAATCATCGAACGCAAACTCCAGTTACAAGCGGCAGCAGCACCGCGCTTCTAGGTGAAGACCCGTGATGGGGATCACGAGTCGATAATGACCGTCCAAAAAAATCGCCCCGGCCGGTGGGCGGGGGCGAGATGTCGTGTCAGTTGCCTAGTTTAAACCGTTGTTGGCGTCCGTGTGGGTGCGCCGCAGCAACCGGCGTCACCGGACGGGTCAGCGGTGCCAGTGCGGGTCGCGGACCCAGGTCTCACGCTCGATGCGATAGCCGCGGCCGTAAGGACGCCAGACCGGCGGGCGGTACACGTAGCCAGGACGGAAGGCGTTCCAGCGTCCGCCGACCCAGACGTAGCGGCCACCGTACCAGTTCCAGTAGCCCGGGGCCCAGACGTAGCCGGAGCGCGGCGGCGGGACGCGCTCGAAGCGCGGCGGCGGCGGGCGCATGGTTACGACCTCGACATATTCCCGCGCGGCGGCTGGCGGGGTGTAGCTGGCAGCACCCGCGGCCAAGCCAAGGGCCGCCAGGGCAACGAGTTTGCGGGTCAGGGTCGTCATGGTGTCTCTCTCCTCCTCGGACGTCCGCGGTTGCGGATTCGTGCGCCAGAACGCGGTTTCCTTGCGCCGGGTTGACCCACCCTCCGAACTAGTGTTCAGCTTCGTGAAAGCTCGCCCATCCCCTCGGTTCACCGGTTCCCTCTCATGAAGCCACCCCGCCGCTTTGGCGTGCGCACCGTCGCGACCCTGCTCGGCATCCGCTTCGCCTACCGTTTCGGCAGTCGGCTTGCCCCGGCCCGGACAGTGGCCCACGCGGCCCGGCTTTTCCAGACGCCACTACCGAGCAGCCGCCAACGGGCGGCCCATGCGCAGGCGACCATGTCCGCGCGCAAGGAAAGGGTGGACGTCGCCGGCGAGTCCATCGTCACCTATGTCTGGGGCGATCCGTCCACGCAACCTTATGTGCTGCTGGCGCACGGCTGGTCGAGCATGGGCCTGCGTTGGGAAAGCTGGGCGCCGCCGCTTCTCGCCCGGGGCTGGGCCGCGGTGTCTTTCGACCAGCCGGGGCACGGGCAGAGCGGCGGTACGCTGTGCACCCTGCCGGATTTCGCCCGCACGGTCGCGGCCATCGGCCGCCACTACGGCGATGCGGAAGGCGTGATCGCGCATTCGCTGGGCGGTGCCGCGGTCACGCTGGCGCTGGGCGAGGGCTGGAGCGCGAAGCGCGTGGTCCTCATTGCCCCGGCGGCAGACCCGATGGCGGCGACTCGCCGCTTCGCCCGCTTCGTGCGCTTGAGTGAACATCTACGTGAACCCTTGCATCGCGCGCTCGCCGCACGGACCGGCGTGTCGATCGAGGCGCTCCATGTGGGCAGGCATGCGCCGCAGCGTACGCAGCCGGCGCTGATCGTCCACGACGAGTCCGATCGCGACGTGCCGGTGGAGGAGGGCGAGCTGTACGCACGCCTCTGGCCGGGTGCCGTCCTGCTGAAGACGCGGCGCCTGGGCCATCGCCGCATCGTCGACGATGAAGGCGTCATGACGATGGCGATCGCCTTTCTCGGTGGGGCGGAGGTCAGCTGAGCTACCATCGGCGTCTACCTCACGGAGCGGTCCCATGACAGCTACCTGCGCGATCTGTGGAGCGACGCACGAGGAAGACGAGCTGGAACTCAGCTACGGCCGGCCCGATGCCATTTTCGACATGCCCAACGACGAACGCTCGCTCGACGTCTACGAGAGCGACGATGCCTGCGTGATCGACGACGAACGTTTCTTCCTGCGCGCGACCCTGCCGCTACCGGTGCAGGGCCGCAAGGACGACTATCACATCGGCGTCTGGGTCGAGATCAGCGAGGAACACTTCCATCGCGTCGGCGATCTCTGGGACGACCCCGAACAGGCGGCGGAGCCGCCGATGCCCGCCACCCTGGCCAATGAAATCCGTCACCACGAGGGCAGCCTGGGCGAGCGCGTGCTCATGCAGCTGACCGGCCCGAATACGCGTCCACAGGTGTTCATCGTGGATCCGGAACTGCCGTTGGGACACGAACAACGGGCGGGGATCACCACCCACCGGGCAAGCACGTACTCGGCGGGATTGGCCAAGGCATAGGACATCGGCTTCGCTGCACCGCACCAGAGCCCGCACGGCCTCCGGCGTTAGAATTGGCGGGTTCCCCACCGCAGTCGATCCTTCCCCGGAGTTTCCATGAGCTCGCAGCCCAAGCACGTCCCCGCCAGCCACACCGACGCGGAGGCGACGCCGTTGCGCTTCGTCACGGCGGCGAGCCTGTTCGATGGCCACGACGCGGCGATCAACATCATGCGTCGCATCATCCAGAGCCAGGGCGCCGAAGTGATCCATCTGGGTCACAACCGCTCGGTGGAGGACGTGGTGCGCGCGGCGCTCCAGGAAGACGCCGACGCCATCGCCCTGTCGTCTTACCAGGGCGGTCACGTCGAGTATTTCAAGTACATGGTCGACATGCTGCGCGAGCGCGGCGCCGGTCATATCCGTGTGTTCGGCGGCGGCGGCGGTACGATCACGCCCGAAGAGATCCGCGAACTCCAGGCCTACGGCGTGGAGCGCATCTATCACCCGAACGACGGCATGAAGCTCGGCCTCACCGAGATGATCGAAGACGTCATGGCGCGGACGCGCGCGGCCGCCAGCCAGCGGGTCGAGGTGGCGCCGGCGGCGGCGTCGGTGGAAGACGAGATCTCGATCGGCGCCATGCTCTCGGCCATCGAGGAAGACCTGCTGCCCGAGACCGAACTCGCACGCCTGCGCAAGGAATGGCAGCTCGCCGGGAACAAGACGCCCGTGCTCGGCCTCACCGGTACCGGCGGTGCCGGCAAGTCCAGTGTGGTCGACGAACTACTGCTGCGCTTCCTGCACGCCTTCCCGGAGATCCGCATCGCGGTGCTTGCGGTCGATCCGACGCGCCGACGCAGCGGTGGCGCCTTGCTGGGCGACCGCATTCGCATGAATTCGCTGCGCAGCCCGCGTGTCTACATGCGTTCCATGGCGACGCGCCGCCAGCACGCGGCCACCTCCATCGTGCTCCACGACTGCATCGACTTCCTCAAGGCACAGGCGTACGACCTGGTCATCGTCGAGACCGCCGGCATCGGCCAGAGCGACTCGGAGATCGTCGATCTCGTCGACTTCCCGGTCTACGTGATGACCAGCGAATACGGTGCAGCCAGCCAGCTCGAGAAGATCGACATGCTCGACTTCGCCGAACTCGTGGTGCTCAACAAGTTCGACAAGCGTGGCGCCGAAGACGCGCTGCGCGACGTGCGCAAGCAGTGGAAACGCAACCGTACGGCGTTCCAGATGGCCGACGAGAACGTGCCGGTCTACCCGACGATCGCCAGCCAGTTCAACGACCCGGGCGTCACCTGGATGTTCGCCAATCTCTGCCGCCTCATGCGCGGCAAGCTTTCGTTGCCCGAAGCTGCCTGGACGCCGGATATCGACACCACGCTGCGCGAGCCGCGTGCCACCGTGTTGATCCCCGGCAATCGCGTGCGTTACCTCGCCGAGATCGCCGAGCAGGGGCGTGGGGTCAACACCGGTATCGCGAAACAGGCCGAGGCCGCCAGCAAGGCGCAGCATTATTTCGAATCGCTCAAGGACATCGGCGATGCCATGCTGCCGCGCGCGTTCGACCTGTACGATCACGACGCGCTCGGCGTCGACGGCGATCGCTCGCTGTCCACCCTGCGCCAGCGCTACAACGAGGCCGTGCGCGAGCTGAGCAGCGAAGCCATCGCGCTGTTGCGTGAGTGGCCTTCGCGCTTCGCCTCGGTCACCGACGAGTTCACCGAGTACCAGGTGCGCGACAAGGTCATCCGCGTCGAGAACTACCGGACCTCGCTGAGCCACCAGAAGATTCCCAAGGTGTCGCCACCGAAGACCAAGGACTGGGGCGAGCTGCTTTCCTTCCTCATGCGCGAGAACCTGCCGGGTTACTACCCGTACACCGGCGGCGTATTCCCGTATCGCCGTGCCGGCGAGGATCCCACCCGCATGTTCGCGGGCGAGGGTACGCCCGAACGGACCAACCGCCGGTTCCATTACCTCTCGCTGGGCGGCGCGGCCGCGCGCCTGTCCACGGCGTTCGATTCGGTCACGCTTTACGGTGAAGATCCGGCGCCGCGTCCGGACATCTACGGCAAGATCGGCAATTCCGGCGTTTCCATCGCCACGCTCGACGACATGAAGAAGCTGTATTCCGGCTTCGACCTGTCGGCGCCGTCCACGTCCGTGTCGATGACGATCAACGGTCCCGCGCCGATCATCCTCGCCATGTTCATGAATACGGCGATCGACCAGAACGTCGAGAAGTACCTCAACGAAGATCCGTCCCGCTGGGATGCCGTCAAGGCGCGTATCGCGCAGCTGTACCCCGACGGCAACCGCCCGACGTATACCGGTGGCTTGCCCGAGGGTAACAATGGCCTGGGTCTCGGCCTGCTCGGCATTTCGGGCGAGGAAGTGGTCGACGCGGAAACCTATGCGAGGATCAAGACCTTCACCCTAGCCAATGTGCGTGGCACGGTGCAGGCGGACATCCTCAAGGAAGACCAGGCGCAGAACACCTGCATCTTCAGCACCGAGTTCGCCCTGCGCATGATGGGCGATATCCAGCAGTATTTTGTCGACCACAAGGTGCGCAACTTCTACTCGGTGTCGATCTCCGGGTATCACATCGCCGAAGCTGGCGCGAATCCGATCAGCCAGCTGGCCTTCACGCTGTCGAACGGCTTCACCATCGTCGAGTACTACCTCGCGCGCGGGATGAAGGTGGACGACTTCGCCGCGAACCTTTCGTTCTTCTTCTCCAATGGCATGGATCCGGAATACACGGTGATCGGCCGCGTCGCGCGTCGCATCTGGGCCCGTGCCATGCGCGAGCGTTACGGTGCCAGTGCGCGCAGCCAGATGCTGAAGTATCACATCCAGACCTCCGGCCGTTCGCTGCACGCGCAGGAAATCCAGTTCAACGACATCCGCACCACGCTGCAGGCGCTGTATGCCTTGTTCGACAACTGCAACAGCCTGCACACCAACGCCTATGACGAGGCGATCACCACGCCGACCGAAGAAAGCGTGCGCCGTGCCGTCGCCATCCAGCTCATCATCAACCGTGAGCTCGGCCTCAACTTCAACGAGAATCCCTGGCAGGGCAGCTACGTGGTCGACGAACTGACCGATCTGGTCGAAGAGGCGGTTTACAAGGAGTTCGAAGCGATCAGCGAGCGTGGTGGCGTGCTCGGCGCAATGGACACCATGTACCAGCGCGGCAAGATCCAGGAAGAGTCGATGTACTACGAGCACAAGAAGCACGACGGCTCGCTTCCACTCATCGGCGTCAACACCTTCCTGCCGAAGGATCACGGCGGCGAGATCTCCACCGAGATCGAGCTCATCCGCTCCACGGAAGAAGAAAAGGGCCAGCAGATCGACAACGTGTTGCTCTACGGCCGCGCCCGTAACAGCCTCGCCCCGGAAAGCCTGCGCACGCTGCAGAAAACCGCACGCGAACGCCGCAACGTGTTCGAACAGCTGATGGACGCCGTAAAGAACAACTCCCTCGGCCAGATCAGCCACGCCCTATACGACGTGGGCGGCGAATACCGTCGCAACATGTAGTTCGAACAGCTCTTGTGGGAGCCGATTCATCGGCGATGGGTGCTAGCGATAGAGCGCCGGGCGGAGATATCCCCCGGCGCGGCGCAGCTCACCGACTCACAAAATCAATCTTAGACAACCCATTCACCTTAGCCTCGGCCAGCACCTTCGCCACGTCCTCGTACGAGGCGTCGTCCGACGCGCTGATGTGAATCGCCGGCTTGTCGCCCTCTTGCGAGCCGAGGATCTGCATCTGCGTCGCCAGTGCGGCGTCGGTCACCAGCACGTGGTTCCAGAAGGTCATGCCATTGGGTTCGATCGTGATATCGATGGGTTCCTGCATCGCCGTTGGCGGTTGCGAGCCGGCCGACGGCAGGTCCACGCGTGCCTTGTGCGCGATCACCGGTGCCGAGATCATGAAGATGATCAGCAGGACCAGAAGGACGTCGACGAGCGGGGTGACATTGATGCCGGAGAAAGGGGCAGCGTCTTGCCGTGCAGAGAAAGCCATGGTTCCTCCTACAGACGATATCGATGTGGTAATGCCCTGGTGCCTGGCCATGGGGGAATGCCCGGCGAGACCAGACTAGGCGCATAACGGCCCACGGCGCAAGAGTCAATGTTGAACCATCGCTGCCGTTCGTAGTCCCATGGGGGCTTGGTTCTGCAGGAGTAGGAAAGTTGAGTAGTCAGTCAACGGGTTCGAAGTGGGTTGCAGGTTTGCTTGTCGTCGCGATTCTCGTGGTGGTCGGCATCTTCGTCTACCGCGAGAAGCAGGCGCGCGACGCGCTGAATGCGCCGGCCTTCTCCAGCAGTCCAGCCGCCTCGGCGTCGTCGACCTCGGTGCGTGACACGCCACTCGTGCAGCATCCGATCGGCCCGGCCAGCGGATCCACGGCCGCCCTGCCGCCACTGGATCAGAGCGACGACGACGTACTCGCCGGGCTGATGGCCCTGACCAGTGACGGTGCCTTGAAATCGCTGTTGCGACCGGAAGCCATCGTTTCGCGCATGGTTTCCACCATCGACGCGTTACCCAAGCAGAGCGTCGGCATGAACGTGGTGCCCCTGCACACCCCGACCGGACGTTTCCAGGTCGTTTCCGACGACGGCAACTTCGTGGCGTCGAAGAAGAACGCCGAGCGCTACGCCACCTATATGTACGTGGCGGACAGGATGAATACGAAGGCTGCGGCCGCCTGGTACAAACGCAACTACCCGTTGTTCCAGCAGGCGTATCGCGACCTCGGTACGGATGGCTATTTCAACGATCGCCTCATCGAGGTGATCGATCACCTGCTCGCCGCGCCGGAGCCGAAGGGTAATCAGCAGTTGCTTCCGGAGAAGGTCGGTTACGTCTACGCGAACCAGGGCCTCGAACAGCTGTCGGTCGGGCAGAAGTTCATGATACGCGTCGGCCCCGAGAACGAGCAGAAATTGAAGCTCAAGCTTCGCGCGCTGCGTGAGGATGTGATCGCGCGGGACGCGACCACATCCGGTCCGGAACCCGGTGGTGCGCCGGGCCGCTAGTTGGACTTCAGCACCAGTTTGACGGTGCTTCCTTCGGTGATGTTGTAGTCAGCCAGTGACTTGCCGCCTTCAAGGTTTCGGCCAGCGAAAACGAGTGTCTGGTCGTCGGGATAATGCCCCTTGACGTCCTGGAGCCTCGCCTTGAGGTCGTCTACCGATTCGTCGGGATCTACCTGAAGGATCGTCTGATCGCCGCCAACGGCGTTTACCTGAATTTTCATGCCTGTCTCCTTGGCAAATGGTGATGGCATCCTGAGCGGCTGCCGGGCTCTTTTTGGGCGGGTGCGCGTGAAAGCTATGTGATGATCCGCGGGTTTGATCGGGGAGCATCGCCGCTGAAGCGGCTCCCACATCGGGACGACGAAGACATCGAAACGACGAAGACATCGAAACGACGAAGACGTCGGGACAGGGCGCGTCCCAGCGGCGATGCTTTTCGATCAGGGCGCGGCGGGCTTCGAAGGATCGCGCACGGGCACGCCGATATTGCACAGGTCGATCTTCCCCGCCGGGCGGGTGTAGAAATCGTCCTTGCGATTGCGCTTGGCCTCGATCACGGCGGCGAAGGTCTTGCTGTCCGTGCGTAGGACCTGGATCGGCGTGCGCTGCGCTTCGGGAATGTCGGCGGCGAGGCGCACGCTCTTGATCGTCACGCGTTGTTCGGGCTTGTCGTAGAAGCCCATCGGCTCGCCGCCCCGCGGGTACGCCGCGAGGAATTCCATGCCCTTGATGACCTTACCGGCCACGGCCAGGTTGCGGTCGAGGTTACGCGGGGCCTGGCCGATGATCGCGTAGAGCGAGCTGCCGTTGCCGGTTTCGGCGCCGACATCGCGCGCGACGCCGACCGTGCCGTAGCAGTGGGCGATCCATGCTTCGCCGGCCTTGGCGTCGCGGGCCACGGGGAAGCCTTCGGAGAAGCCCACCTCCGGTGCATAGACGTCGCCGTCCGGCAGCCTGGTGAAGGGAATCGCCTTGCCACCCAGCTTGCGCGTGAACTCCGGTGTGAGCGTCTCCTTGGCGCTACCCAGGCTCTTGGCCTTTTTCTTGTCGTCGCCATCGGGGTCGCCCCACTGGGTGACGAAGTTATCCTGCACGCGGATCACCTGGGTGCCGTCGAAATAATGCTCGCGGATCAGCGTGCGGATGTTGGCCGCATGTTCCGGCGACCAGTCCTGGGCCAGTTCGATGATGACCTGGCCCTGCGGCAGGTCCATGTAGACCAGGTTCTGCGGGTCCGGGGTGCGCCATTCGGCGGGGGTGGACTTGGCCAGCAGCTCCTTGGCCGTGGGCGTGTGCGCCTTCTTCGCCTCGTCGGCAACGGCGGGCATGGCGAGGGCAAGGGCGAGAGCAAGGCAGGTGCGAGCGAGCATGGGATCCCCGGATTGAGTACGAACCGGGAGAAAAGTAGCAGAGCCGGTTGTAGTGCGCTCGGGTTGAGTCCCATGATGTGTCATTCGTCATCCGAAGGCAGGCATGGATCCCTCCGTACTCGATAACCCGCTGTGGTACTCGCTCGCCGGCGAGCACGCGGCGCTGGCGCGGCGATCGGGCGATGCGCTCTGGTATGGCGACGCCTATGCACCCTTCGTCGCGGTGGCGAGCCGGGCTGCCCAGGTGATCGACGACCCCCGGCTGGAGGGACGCCGTTATTTCCTTGGCGTGGCGCCGAAGGTCTTGCCGGAGCGGTGGCTGCGCGCGGCGCCCGACGCGGGCCATGCCGTCCCGGATACGTTGCAACTCGTGCGCTCGCTGGACGCCCCTGAGCTGGAGACCGAGGAAACGGTCTCCGTGCTCGGCAACGAACACCGCGAGCGCATGCGAGCCCTCACCTCGCTGGTTTACCCGGAGTTCTTCCGCGAGCACACGGCGTCGCTGGGCACCTATGTCGGCGTGCTGCAGGAGAACCGGCTCATCGCGATGGCCGGCGAGCGGATGGCCGTCCCGGGCGGGCGCGAGATCAGTGCGGTCTGCACGCACCCGGAGTTCGCCGGGCGCGGCCTGGCGCGCGCGCTTCTCGCGGCCCTGGTGAACCGCCACCGCACCCAGGGGCTGGTTTCCTTCCTCCACGTGTCCGCCGGTAACGAAGGCGCCACGCGGCTCTACGAGAAGCTCGGCTTCGTCCATCGGACCACCTTGACGCTGACCGCCGTGGATATCGCCAAATCGCATTGAACGTCGATCAGGCATCCACGCCGAGCAGGGCCTTCGGTTCGAGATAAGCCTCCAGGCCGAAGCTGCCGTATTCGCGGCCCAGTCCGGATTGTTTGAAGCCACCGAACGGCGCCTTCGGCTCGTGCGCGAGCGTGTTGACCAGCACGCGCCCGGCATCGATGCGTGAGGCGACGCGGCGTGCGCGTGCGGCGTCCGTGGATAGCACATAAGCCTGCAGGCCGTAGGGCGTGTCGTTGGCGATCGCAATGGCGTCCTCGTCGTCGTCATAGGCGATGACCGACAGCACCGGCCCAAAGATTTCCTCGCGCGCGATCGTCATGTCGTTGCGCACGTCGGTGAACACGGTCGGCCGGACGAGCCAACCACGCGAATGGCCTTGCGGACGGCCTTCGCCGCCGGCGATCAGGCGTGCGCCTTCCTCGCTACCCTTGCGGATATAGCCCTGTACACGATCCCACTGCTTGCGGCTCACCATGGGGCCGACATCGGTCGCATGGTCGGAAGGATCGCCCGAGATCACCGCGTTCGCCGCGGCGGCGATACGCGTCTCGAAGTCGGCCAACCGGGAGCGTGGCACCAGCAGGCGCGTTCCCGCGATGCAGGCCTGGCCACTGTTGGCGAAGCCTGCCATCACGGCCAGCGGTACCGCGGTGTCGAAGTCCGCATCGTCGAGGATCACGACGGGCGACTTGCCGCCCAGTTCCAGTGTCACGCGCTTGAGGGTATCGGCAGCGGCGCGGACGATACCCTTGCCCACCGCCGTCGAGCCGGTGAACGAAATCTTGGCGATGTCCGGGCTGTCCACGATGGCTGCGCCGACCACGTCGCCACGGCCGGTCACGATGTTGAACACACCGTTCGGCGCACCGGCCGCATGCAGCGCCTCGGTGACGATACGGGTCTGCAGGGCACTCATTTCGCTGGGCTTGATGACCGCGGTGCAGCCGGCGGCGATCGCCGTGGCGAGCTTGCCGCAGATGAAGCCCGCATTGCTGTTCCACGGCGTAATGAGGCCGACGACGCCTACCGCCTGCATGACCACGGTCGCCGTGCCTTTGCGGCGTTCGAAGTCGAAGTGCTCGAGCGTCTCGATCGCGTCGAGGAAGACGCTGGACGCATGCTGGACCATCCAGCGCCCACGCTTGGCCGGCGCACCGTATTCCTCGAGCACGGCGGCGAAAAGTTCGTCGCCACGCGCTTCGATGGCCGCATGCATCCGGCGAAGCAGGGCGATGCGCTCGGCCACCGTCGTGCGGGAGAACGTCGGGAAGGCGCGCTTCGCCGCGGCGATGGCGCGGCGGGTGTCTTCCTCGTCGGCGAGACGGACGGTCCCGATGGCTTCCTCGGTGGCCGGGTTGAACAGCGCGAAGCGTTCTTCGCCATGTGGGGTCACAAAGGCGCCATCGATATAGATCTGGTCGATCGTGTGCATGAGGGTGTCCGAGAGGGGGAGGGTTTCGATGGAAAGGATGGGCGCAAAGGATTAGCCTGATAAGCAGGACAAAACCGGATAAGGCATGAAGCAGAGGCGGACAATGCGATCGGGACTCACGGAATTCGAGGCGGTTCTCGCGGTGGCCCGCCTGGGCAGCTTCCGTGCGGCCGCGGGCGAGCTGGAGATGTCCACGTCGGCGCTTAGCCAGTCGGTGGCGTCGCTGGAAGCTCACCTGGGCACCCGGCTATTCCACCGGACCACGCGCAGTGTTCGCCTCACCGAGGCCGGTGAGCGGTTTGTCGCCGACCTAGCCCCGGCCGTGGCCGGCATCCGCGATGCGATCGTCCGCGCAGGCGACGACGCGACCACGCCCAGCGGCACCCTCCGGCTCAATTCGTCGACGGGCGCCGCGCGCTCGTTGATGCTGCCTTTCCTCATCCCTTATCTGCAGCGCTACCCGAAGGTGCACCTCGATCTGGTCACCGAAGAGCGGATGATCGACATCGTCCGCGAGGGTTTCGACGCGGGCTTCCGCACGCTGGACACAGTGCCCGGCGACATGATCGCCGTGCCCTTGGGTTCGCCCATTCGCTTTGCCGTGGTCGGTTCGCCGGCGTATTTCGCGACGTACGGCCGTCCAGACGCGCCGACGGATCTGGGTCGGCACCGCTGCATACGCGCACGCATGCCGGCCGGACACATCTACCGCTGGGAGTTCGAACGCCACGGCGAAGCGATCAGCATCGATGTCGAGGGCCAGCTGACCCTGAGCCAGACCGACCTGATGCTCGAGGCGGCGCGTGCCGGCCTCGGGCTGACCTACCTGGCCGAGTTCCATGTGTCGAACGATCTCGCGGCGGGCACGCTCGAACGCGTACTCGACGACTGGACGCCGCCATTCGACCGCCTGTGCCTGTATTACCCAGGCAGGCGCCACGTGCCCGCCACACTCCGCGCGCTGATCGAGCTGATCAGGGAGAGCGGCTGAGCGCATGGGCCATGGGTCATGGCAAACCCTTGCGAGACGGCAGGCATCCTATCCGCAAGATTCCACGTCCCGGATGACCCATGCATCGCCGCTTCGCCCTGTTCGCCACACTTTGCCTCGCGGCTTTCTCGGCCCATGCCGAGGTGACCATCGATGGTCACATCGACCCGGCGGAATGGGCCGGCGCGCAACACATCACCGACTTCCGCGACACCCAGCCGAAGACCGGCAAGCCGGGCAGCCAGCCCACCGAGGCCTGGGTGCTCTCGACGCCGAAGGGCTTGGCGGTGGCCATCCGTGTCACCCAATCGGCCGACATTCCGCGCTCGAGGCAGCAGACGCGCCGCGACGAGGACGCGCTGGTCGACCGCATCAATGTCATGGTGGATTTCGATGGCGACGGCCGGGTGGGCTACGACTTCGAAGTCCGCTCCATGGGTGGCGTGGCGGATGAGGTGATCACCAACGAATCCGACTTCAGTTACGACTGGGACGGTCGCTGGGACCATGCAGTCAGCGAGGACGCCGAGGGCTACTCGGTCGAGATCCTGATTCCCTGGTACATCGCGCCGATGCGCCGGGCCGACGGCGGTAACCGCCACATCGGCCTGTACATCGATCGCGTCATCGCCGCGACCGGCGAGCGCATGGCCTGGCCGGCGATCGCGTTCGACCAGGGACGGTTCCTTTCCAGTTTCCAGAAAGTGTCGCTGCCGTCGTATTCGCAATCCTTGTTCGCGGTGACGCCTTACGTGGTCGGCCGGGTCGACCGTGCCCACGGGGGCGCCTCGTTCCAGGAAGGTGCGGACATCGTGTGGAAGCCGAACGGGCAGACCCAATTGACGGCGACCATCAATCCGGATTTTGGCCAGGTCGAGAGCGACGACCTGGTGGTGAACTTCTCGCCGGAAGAAACCTTCTTCACCGATAAACGCCCGTTCTTTACCGAGAACCAGGGCATCTTCGACTTCAGCCTGCTCGACGATTACTCGCAGCTCGTCTACACGCGGCGTGTGGGCGGCGAGTCGGACGACGGCCATGGGCCGGCGGATATTTCCGCCGCGGTGAAGGTCAATGGCAGCGTCGGCGACACCAGCTACGGCATCCTCACCGCGCAGGAAAAAGGTGACGACGGCCGTACCTTCGGTGCACTCCGCCTCACCCAGACCGAGGGCACGCAGACCTTCGGCATGCTTGCCACGCGGGTGAACCATCCCTACCTGAACCGCGATGCCAACGTGCTCGGCTTCGATCATCGCTGGCAACCGAGCGAAACGTTCACCGTTACCAGCAACGTGGTCGGCAGCAAGATCGACCAGCCACAGGCGAACGCGTCGGGGCTCGGTGCGACCAGCATCGTCTACTGGGAAATGAACCCGGTATGGAGCCAGCAATGGCTGGGCATGTACTTCGGCCATCGGCTCGATATCGACGACTTTGGCTACCTGCCGCGCAACGACATGGAATACCTGCACTGGGAAGTGCGTCGGCGCGATACCGATCTGCCTGCGGATTCCGCGTATGCGTCGCATCTTTGGCGCTATCGCGTCTCGGCTCAGGACAACACCGAGGGCCGGCGCATCTCCCGCCGCTTCCGTATCCAGCGTGACAGCCGGCGTCGTGACGGCGGTGACGAAGAGTGGCGACTCGATGCGTTCACCGCGGCCTACGACGACCTGCTCACGCGCGGCGGCAACCCACTGCACACGCCGCCGACCGCCAAGCTCACCTACCAGCGGGAGAGCCCGCGCATCGGCCACTGGAGCTGGAAGGACGAGGGGTTCATCGGCGGCAACCAGCTCACGGGATATCACCGTCTTTCCTATTACTTCAAGTTCACGCCGACCTACTTCATCACCGACGCTTTCAGCATCTTTGCCGGCGCAAGCTACGAGTGGGATCCGAACTGGCTGATCTGGCAGGACCGGGGCGGGCAGGTCTCGAACCTGGTCGGTTCGTACGACGGCCGCACGGTCGGTATCGACAGCGGGGTGAACTGGAATTTCGGCAACAGGCAGGAATTGCGCGTGAAGCTGCAGACGCTGGCCGTCGGCGCGAAGCTGCGCCAGGCCTACGAGATCAGCCCCGAGGGACGGGCGATACCCACCAGCGAGCACGTCGACGGGCTCGGCGTGGCCAACCTCGGCTTCCAGATCCGCTACCGCTATGAGATCGCGCCGCTGTCCAACCTTTATATCGTCTATAACCGCGGTGGCTACGAGGAAGACACCGAAGATACGGTGGGTTCGCAGTTTCGCCGTGGCTTTGGCCTGAAGGATGTGGAAGAGGGCCTGGTGAAGGTGGCCTACCGGCTCGAGTTCTGACGTTCTTCACGCGGGCTGTGGCATTCCTGCGCGATGCCAAAGGCCCGTAGCCCGATCGCCCACGCACCGAACAATCCCGTCCCCGGCCGGAGCATCGGCGAGCACGGCATCATCGGCAATCTCGATACCGCCGCGCTGGTCGCCAGCGATGGGACCATCGACTTCATGTGCTGGCCGCACATGGACAGTCCGACGGTGTTCGCAGGACTTCTCGATCCGGAAAAGGGCGGCGAGTTCAGCGTGACGCCCAGCCTCGCGGACGCGCGCACGATGCAGTTGTACGTGCCCGAAACCAATATCCTCATGACACGCTGGATGGCGGTCGCGGGCAGCGTTGAACTCACCGACTTCATGCCACACCCGGCGACCGATCCACGCGTGCCGCTTAGCGTGCTGCGCTGCCTGCGTGTGCCGCGTGGCAGGGTGCGGATTCGCGTGCATTGTCGCCCCCGTCTGGGCTACGCGAAGAACGTGCCGCAGGTCGAAGCGTATGGCGAGACGGTCGTATTTCACGACGGACCGCAATCATTACGCCTGGCTTCCTCCGTCCCGGTGATGATCGACGACGACCAGGGCGGCGCACACTCGGAGTTCGAGTTGGGGCCCGGCGAAGAGGTCTGGTTCGTCCTCTGCGACGAGGCGCACGATCCGCTCGATGCGCTCGAGTGCGCTGCCGCGTTCAACGAGACCGCCGAGGCCTGGCGTCGCTGGACGCGCAAGTCCAGCTATCGTGGGCGCTGGCGCGAGCGTGTCGATCGCTCGGCGCTGGTGCTGAAGCTGCTCACGTCGCACCGTCATGGGTCGGTGGCCGCGGCTGCGACCTTCGGCCTGCCCGAGGCCACCGGCGAAGGACGTAACTGGGATTACCGGGCGACCTGGATTCGCGATGCCTCGTTCACTGTTTACGCCTTCATGCGGCTGGGTTACATCGAGGAGGCGGAGCACTTCCGCCGGTGGATCGAAGCGCGGCTCGGCGATCTGGACCAGCGGTCGGCACTGCGCATCATGTATGCGATCGACGGCGGCGAAGCGGCGGACGAGGACGTCCTCGTCCATCTTGCCGGGTACGCCGATTCAAAGCCGGTACGGATCGGCAACGCGGCGCGCAGCCAGACGCAGCTGGACATCTTCGGCGAGCTGATGGACAGCCTCTACCTCGCCAACAAGTACGGCCGGGCGATCAGTCGCAGCGGTTGGCTGCACGTGGTTCGCATGGTCGACCATGTCATGCGCCACTGGAGGGAAGCCGATGAAGGCATCTGGGAGATTCGCGATGCCGAGCGTGAGTTCCTCCACTCGCGCCTGATGTGCTGGGTGGCGCTGGACCGTGCCGTGCGGCTGGCCAACAAGCGTTCATTGCCCGCGCCGATCGTCGAATGGGCCGCGGAACGCGACCGCATCGCCGAAGATATCTGGACTCATTTCCGGCATCCGCGACACGGCTATTTCGTCCAGTCCAAGGGAGGCACCGACCTCGACGCCTCGCTGCTGATGATGCCGCTGGTCCGCTTCGTTTCCGCCACGGATCCGGTCTGGCTCGATACCCTGGACGCGATCCGCGACCAGTTGACCGACGACGGCATGGTGTTCCGGTATCGCAACGACGACGGACTGGAAGGCGGCGAGGGCGCATTCACCACCTGCACGTTCTGGTACGTCGAGTGCCTGGCCCGCGCCGGTCGCCTGCACGAAGCGCGCGAGATCATGGCGCGCGGCGTGCTTTACTCCAACCACCTGGGGCTGTTCTCCGAAGAGTTGAGCCTTCGCGGCGATCCGTTGGGTAACTTCCCCCAGGCATTGACCCATCTGGCCTTCATCAGCGCGGCGTTCTACCTCGACCGCCAGCTCACGGACCCGGACGGGCAGACCTGGCAGCCCTAGACGAGCTGCAGGTCCCGAGGCTTCGCGCCGGGGAAGACCGTGGCGAGGTCCGCATCCGACAGGCCGTAGGTGCGGCGCATGAGTCCACCCAGCAGATCGCGATAGTTGTTCAGCACAGGGTAGTCGCGATTCTGCAGCAGGCTGGCCGCATTCACCGCCACCTGCTGGCCGGCGACGCGGCCGCCGTTGACCTTGCCACCCAGTACCCAGTACGTGGTGCCGTGCCCGTGATCGGTGCCCTTGTTTCCGTTCTCGCGGAAGGTGCGGCCGAACTCGGAAACCACGACCACCACCGTCTTGTTCCATTCCGCCTCGCCCAGTCCGTCGGCGAAACTGGCCAGGCCCTGGCCCAGCTGGTCGAGATTGTTGGCGAGCTGGCCGTCGGCGCCACCCTGGTTCACATGCGTGTCCCAGCCGCCGACATCGACGAAACCCAGGCGGAAGCGATCGCGCATGAGCGTCGCCATGCGCTGGCCCTGTTGCGCGAAGCCCCTCGCGTTCACGGCGCCGCGGCTGGCCGCGACCATTTCGGTCTGCAGATCCTGGGCCACCTCCTGGCGAAGTTGGAGGCCGTCGGTGGCGGCTGCCTGCAACGATGTGCCCTGGTACATGCTGGCCAGGATCTTCGATTGACGGTCGTCGAAAACGGCCTTGCCGCCGCCCTTGAGCGAGATATTGGGGATGTCGCCGGCACCGCGGAAACTCAGCGGCAGTGCATCGGTGAACGCGATCGGCGGCGAGCCGCGCAGCACGCCGGAGAGACGGCCCATGAAGCCCGAACTGTAACGGCGCGCGTCGCCGGCTTCACCGGCCTCGATGTTGTCCTGCGTTTCAAAGTGGCTGCGCGAAAGGTCGTCGGTGCCCGAGAACGGAACGAAGGCGAGTTGACGCTTATCCCATAGCGGCCCCATGGAGGCGGCGAGCGCAGGGGTGAGACCCCAGTTGGCGTCGAGTGCGCGCACGGCCTTCGGATTGCCGGCGTCCGGCCTGGCGAGCGCGATGGTGGGCCGCGATTCGTAATAGAAATCGCTGGAATAGGGCACGAGCATGTTGTTCGCGTCGTATCCGCCACGCAGGAAGACCAGCAGGAAGCGCGGCGACGAGGCGGGCGCGGCGAACACCTTGCCACCGAGCATGAGCGCGGGAACGGCAGCGGTGGCGGCGAGCAGGAACTGGCGGCGATCCATGGCAGGCCTCAGCGGTAGTTGAAGTCGGGGGACGAGAGCAGGAAGGTGTTCCATTCCTGCTGCGAGGTGGCCTGGGTGAGCGCGTCGCGCGTCTTCTGCGCCAGGAACGGATCGATGGTGGCGTAGTACGTGGGTGTGGTCAGCTGGGGAAAGCCGCCGCGTGTATGCGTACCTGCCTCGTCGAGGTCGAACAGGTGGTTGGCGCCGCTGCCGATCGACCGGGCGATCTCGAAGCGTTTGGCCACCTGGCCGGAGCTGGACCATTCCGAATCGTTCGTCGGCCAGCCGTCGGGGGTGATCCTGCCGAACGGTGCCTGGCCGAGCTGGTTGATCCAGTTCACCAGCGGGCGTGGGTTCGACACCGGCTTGCCGTCGTAGGCCAGGCGCATGGTCGAGACCAGGAATTGGGTCGGATCCTTGTAGCGCTTGCCGAGCGACGCGGTGAACTCCTTCGAGCTCAGCATCGTGTCCATCACGGCGGCGATGTCGCCGTCCGTGCGATGGAACGTCTTCGCCATCGCCTTGACGAGCGAGGGCGGCGGGTCGTTGGCGACGAAATACCGCGCGAGCTTGGTCGAGACGAACGTGGCGCAAGCGGGTTGGCTCACGATCAGGTCGACCGCCTTCTCGACTTCGTCGAAGCCACCGCCCTTGATCGATTGGCCGAGGAGCGTCTTGTCGCTGAAGTCGTGACGGTTCGGATTGAACTCGAACACCCCTTCCTGCACGTAATAGGCCTGCATATCGGGCTTCAGTTTGCGCGGTTGGCCGTCGAAGTTGACGCCGACGCCGGTGAGGATGCGCGCGAGGTTTTGCACGTCGTCCTGGCTGTAGCCACTGCCCACGCCGAGCGTATGCAGTTCCATCAGCTCGCGTGCGTAGTTCTCGTTGATCTTGTCACGGGCGTTCTGGACGTTGTCCAGGTACTCGAGCATGGCCGGGCTTTTCAGCGTGGCCATGACCAGGTCGCGGAACTTGCCCAGCGCATGCGGGCGAATGGTGTTCTGCGCGTAGTCGGCGACGACCCAACGCACGCGGCCCTTCGGCTGGAATACGCTGAAGTGGTTCAGCCAGAACCAGACCATCTGCTCGCGCAGCTGGTTCTCGTCGTAGATGGCGTAAAGCAGCTCGGACGCCTGCGCCTGCTGCGCGTATTCGTTGCCTTGTTTCTGCAGCGCCTGCTTGGCCGCCTGCTTGGCGTCGCCGTCCGGCATGGCGTTGATGTCGCGATACTGGTCGCGTATCTGCGCCACCAGCGTGGCCATGGGTGTTTTCATGACATCGAAGCCGTCGATCTGCGCGCGCACGTCGGCGGGCAGGCCATCGGTTTTCGGGTGAAGCTGATGGTCGAGGAAGCGCCGCCGACCCAGGTCGCGGTAGCTGGCGAGGGTGGCGGAATCGATGCCGAAGGTGACCCGGTCGAGCCAGGCGACGTCTTCCTTGGACAGGGCGTCGTCGCGCGCCGCGGCGGGCAGGGCGACAAGGGCAAGCAATACGGCGGCGGCCAACGCTCGCATGGAACCTCCGGCTTCGGTGGGACGTCCACCTTAAACGGCAACGAGGGCCGAAGGTTTACCCCTGCCTGACCGCAGGAACTTGCTGGCGCTGCCTTGGGTTCACATTTCGATTTCGTCGTCGCCGATGAATTCGATGGCGGCTTCGCGGCTGCCGGCGGTTTCCTCGGCAATCTCGCGCACACGCTCGCCGACCTTGTCGTTCGGCACTTCGACTTCGACGGTAAAGGTGCGCGAGCCGACGTCGTCGGACAATTCGCTCGAGCTGGAGTCGTCGCGGACGCCCATGCCGAAGTCGTCGATCTCTTCGACGCGTTCGACGCGGTCGATCCCGTGGATGGCGTTGACCACGTCGTCGAAGATGTCACGGTCGCCGGTGATGCGGAGCTGGATGCGGGGCATGGGGTTCTCCTGGATCGATGACGTCCGATGCTGGCGCCGGGCATGTATGCCCGAAGTGTAGGCCCGGCTAACATGGGATTTTTCGGCGCCGACATCCCATGCCCAAGACCTACGACCAGGCCTACTTCGACAAGTGGTACCGCAGCGTCGACCATGCCGTCGGCTCGCCCGCCGAGCTCAACCGCAAGGTTGCCATGGTGCTCGGCCAGGCCGAGTTCTACCTGGGTCGCCCGGTACGCAATGTCCTCGACATCGGCTGTGGCGAAGCTCCCTGGCGCGCGGTATTGCGTCGGATGCGCCCCGGCATCGTCTACCGCGGACTGGAGGCCAGCGAATACGCCGTGGCGCGTTACGGGCGTTCGCGCAATATCGGCTACGCCCGCTTCGGCCAGCTCGCCGAACTGCGCTTCGATACGCGCTTCGACCTGATCGTCTGTACCGACGTGCTGCATTACCTCAAGCCGGCGGAGATCCGCGCGGGCCTGACCGGCATCGGCGAGATGCTCGAAGGACTGGCCTTCCTGGAGCTCTATACCCGCGAGGACGATCCCGGCGGCGACCGCGAGGGCTTCCTGTCGCGGCCGGCGCGTTGGTATCGAGCCGCCTTCAACGAGGTGGGGCTGCTTCCCGTGGGCTCCCAGTGCTACGCCGGACCGCGACTGGCGCGCAGCGTGGCGGCACTGGAGACGCTCTAGCCCTCCCGCTGCCTCACGTTGCCATGAACCAGCCGGCCGCCGCCAGCGCGTTGTTGGCGGCGTGTGCGACGAAGCCCGGCCAGATGGACCCGCTGCGTACGCGCAACCAGGCGCAGAAGACGCCGACGAGGATCAGGTTGGGCACGGCGTACCAGAGCCAGTCCAGATCGGGCAGGTGCACCGCGCCGAAGACGATGGCCGAGATCGCGATGGCCCAGTTGTCGCCCAGGCGGGTTCGCAGTACGGACAACAAGGCGCCGCGGAACAGGAGCTCTTCGACCAGCGGCCCGACCACGACCACCACCGGCAGCAGGGCCACGCGCATGCCGACATGGGCGCGGTCGGCGATGTCGGTCACCGTCTGGCTGACGTCATGGTCGCCGGCCAGGAACTGGGTGAGCAGGCCGCCGAGCAGGGGCGCCAGGATGCCGAGCGCCGTACCGATCGCGACGTAGCGGCCCGAGGGCGCGGTGAATCCGAGGCCACCGGCGCCACCGTCGACCGTTTTTGCCGCCCAGCGTCGCACGATCCATGTTACGACCACCCCCGCGGCGCAGAGGAGGGTGAGGATCACCACCACGATCAGGCGATCGGGCTGGTCCGGTACCGCGTTGGGGAAGGTCCGGGCAATGAACTGCGAGGTGCCGCCGAACGCGCCACCGAAGCCGGCCTGCAGCGCGAAATAGGCGAGGATGGTCAGGGCGGTCTCGATCGTCCCCGGGGCCCTGGCAGGGAATCGGGGGGGCGAAGGGGAGGTGTCCAGGGGCGTGGAGGCGGGGGAGAGATCGTGAGGCATAAGCCACCGTAGCCGACGGGCCAGACCATCGCAACGGCGCTTCTGGCACAGACCGTCATGTGCCCCCTGTATAGTGTTGCGTCCCTTCCGGAGGAAACCGGGCGCCCCTCGCGCCGACCCATGTTCGCTTTCGACTGGCTTGCCGACCCATCGGCCTGGGCGGGTCTTCTCACGTTGATCGTGCTGGAGATCGTGCTCGGTATCGACAACCTCGTCTTTGTCGCGATCCTCGCCGACAAGCTCCACGCCCGCCAGCGCGATCAGGCGCGGCTCATGGGTCTCGGCCTCGCCCTGGTGATGCGCCTGTGCCTCCTGGCCGCCATGTCCTGGCTGGTCACGCTCACCCAGCCGTTGTTCAGCTGGAACGGCTTCGGCCTGTCCTGGCGCGACCTCATCCTCGTGATCGGCGGCGCCTTCCTGCTGTTCAAGGCCACCCTGGAATTGCACGAGCGCCTCGAGGCCGACGACGGCAGCGACGGCAAGGCCGCGCGCCGTGCCAGTTTCTGGCTGGTGGTGGCGCAGATCGTCATCCTCGATGCCGTGTTCTCGCTCGACTCGGTGATCACCGCCGTGGGCATGGTCGATCACCTGTCGATCATGATGATCGGCGTGGTCATCGCCATGGGCCTGATGATCACCGCGAGCAAGCCGTTGACGGTGTTCGTCAACGCGCGCCCGACGATCGTCATCCTCTGCCTGTCCTTCCTGCTGATGATCGGCTTCAGCCTGATCGCGGAAGGCTTCGGCTTCCACATTCCCAAGGGTTACCTCTACGCCGCGATCGGCTTCTCGATCATGATCGAGGCGTTCAACCAGACCATGCGACGCAATCGCCGCCGCTCGCTGCTGGTCGGCGGTCGGATCATGCGCGACCGCACGGCGAAGGCGGTGCTGCGCCTGCTCGGCGGCGCACCCGACGACGAAGGCGACAACGGCAAGAGCACACCGGCCACCGAGACCGCCGATACCGGGGTGTTCGGCAAGGACGAACTGGAAATGGTGCAGGGCGTGCTCGACCTGTCACAGCGGCCGGTCCGTTCGATCATGACGCCGCGTACGGAAATCGTCTGGGTCGACCCAGGCGAAGACCTGCCGACACTGCTGACCGAAGCACGCGAGTCCCCGCATCACTGGATGCTCGTGGCCAACGGCGACCTGGACGCGTTGATCGGCGTGGTGTCGTCGCGCGATCTGCTCGCCAGCCTCGCCGACCATGGACGCCTGGAAACCGAGCGGGTGGTGCGCAAGCCCATCACGGTGCTCGAATCGCTCAGTGTGCTGCGCCTTATCGACGAATTTCGCCGCGCACCGCTACAGGTCGCCCTCGTGGTCGACGAGTACGGCAGCATTCTCGGCCTGGTGACGCCGGCCGACGTGCTCGAAGTGATCGCCGGCGAGTTTCCCGACGAGACCAGCGAAGGCGATCCATCGGCGGTCAGCGAGCCCGACGGCGCGTGGCTGCTCGACGCCAGCCTGGACGTGCGTCGCGTCGAGCACCTGCTCGGTCATCGCCTGCCGGGCGCCAGCGACGGCAACTTCGCCACGCTTGCCGGTTTTGTGCTCCAGCGACTGGGCCGCCTTCCCAGCGCCGGCGACCGTTTCGAAACGGACGGACTGGAGTTCGAAGTCACCGCGATGGAAGGAGCGCGTATCCAGCGGGTGCGGGTCCTCGCCCTGGCCCGCGACGACGAGGATTGAGGCAGGAACCCGTGGGAGCCGCTTCAGCGGCGACAGCCAGGTTCCCGCGAACCCATCGCCGGCGGCGCCGGCTCCCACAAAGATCAGGCGGCAGCGTCTTCCGCCGGCGCGGTATTGTTTTCCATGATGGCCATGCCGATCCCGCCGGCGGCCATCAGCACGAGCGCGCCCCAGGCGATCATCGACACCAGGTAGCCCGGCCCGCGGCGCGAGGCCTCGCGCGCGTAGGCCCAGGCGTACCAGACCCGTCCGGCGAGCCAGACGATGCCGGCGATGCCAGCCCACAGCGGGTCGGCGTACTGGGCAGCCAGCCACAGGGCCGGGATGAACATCACCGCGTTCTCCAGCGTATTCATCTGCACCCGCCAGGCGCGCTCGAACGCCGGGTCGCCGGAGATCGACGGCGCCTTGATCCCATAGCGGTGACGCGCCCGGCCCACCATCCATACGGTGGCGAACATCAGGAGCAGGGTGAGCAGGGTAACGACGGCGGGGAGCTGACTGGTCATGAAACCTATCCGGAGGAGCGTATTCAGCCGCCGAGTCTAGCGGTTCTGGTCCATGCGATCATGCCGACCGTGTCTCGCTCCGGGGACACACCCATGGGAGGAGGGCGCCATGCTCTGGCAAAAAGGCCGTAGAAGCGACAACGTGGAAGACGCGGGAGAAGGCGGCGGTGGCGGAGGTCCTTCCTTCGGAGGGCGTGGCCTTGGCATCGGCGGCATCATCATCCTGGCCATCCTCGGCATGGTGTTCTACAAGGACCCCACGGCCCTGCTCGGCCAGGGCGAGCCGGGCGCGGCGCCCCAACAGCAGACCCAGTCGGCACCGCACCAGGCGGCGAGCAACGACCCGCAGGTGGACTTCGTCCGCGCCATCCTCGGCGAGACGGAAGACACCTGGGGCGAGATCTTCGCCGCCAACGGTCAGACCTACGAGCGGCCGAAGCTGGTGCTGTTCCACGGCGGGGTGCGCACCGCGTGCGGTTCGGCCTCCTCGGCGGTGGGGCCGTTCTATTGCCCGGGCGACCACAAGGTGTACCTGGACCTCGACTTCTTCCAGACGATGCAGGATCGCTTTCACTCGGCGGGCGACTTCGCCCGTGCGTATGTCATCGCGCATGAGGTCGGTCATCACGTACAGAACCTCGTCGGCGTGTTCGACAAGGTCAGCGATGCGCGCCGCCGCGGTGCGCGCCTGGAAGGTGCCAGCGGGCTTTCCGTCCGCCAGGAGCTCCAGGCCGATTGTTTCGCCGGCGTCTGGGCGAACCGCTCGCAGCAACGCCAGCAGTGGCTGCAGCCTGGAGACGTGGAATCCGCGCTCAACGCGGCGACCGCCATCGGCGACGACGCGCTGCAAGAACAGTCACAGGGCAGGGTGGTCCCGGATTCGTTCACGCACGGAACCTCCGCCCAGCGCGTGCGCTGGTTCAAGACGGGTCTCGAATCCGGTGACATCGGCAAGTGCAACACTTTCTCCGGTTCGATCTGACGCAAGCGACGTATGACCCATCCCTGTCTTCTCTGTGGCGCGTGTTGCGCGACCTTTCGCGTGGCCTTCCACTGGATGGAAACCGATCTCGCCGGCGGCATCGTGCCGTCGGCGCTGACCGAGCACCTCGACCCGCACCGGGTGAACATGCACGGCACCAACGCGTACCAGCCGCGCTGCAAGTCGCTGGTCGGTGAGGTGGGCGTCGCCGCGCATTGCGGAATCTACGAGGTCCGCCCTTCGCCCTGCCACGATCTCCAACCCGCCTGGGAAAACGGCGAGCCGAGCCCCCAGTGCGACAAGGCGCGCATCAAGCACGGGATGCAGCCGCTGACGTCGGACATGTGGGAGCCGCTTCAGCGGCGATAGTCGGTTTGTCGCGAACCCATCGCCGCTGAAGCGGCTCCCACACAAAGCGGGTCCCGCACAAAGCGGCTCCCACATAAAGCGGCTCCCACACAAAGAGCTTCCCGCACACAGCGGGTTCCAGATAAAGCAGCAAAAAAAAAGGCACCCGAGGGTGCCTTTTACCGACTCAGTAATCGCGCTTCTTGCGTGGCGGCTTGCCGCCACCGGCGCCACCCGGACCACCGGGGCGGGCGCCCTGGGGGCGGAAGCTACGCTGCGGCGGACGCGAGGCGTTACCGCTCTGCGGGGCTTCCACGCCGTCCCACTCGGCGATCTTCAGCTGTTGCTGGGCAACCCACACCTTCTTCAGGTGGGTGAAGATCTCCGGCGGCATGCCTTCCGGCAGGTCGATCAGGCTGTAGTCGTCACGGATGCTCACGCGGCCGATGAACTTGGCCTCGACGCCGCCTTCGTTGGCGATGGCGCCGACGATGTTGCCCGGCTTCACGCCGTGCTCGTGGCCCACTTCGATTCGGTACGTACGCTTGCCGGCTTCGGTGGTGTGCGGGCGCGGCTGGCGCATGCCTTCGCGCACCGGACGACGGTCGTTGAAGTCCCCGCCGCTCTCGCGCGGAGCACGGTCGAAGTCACGCTGCGGACGCTCGCGGTCGAATTCGCGTGGCGGACGCTCGGTGTATTCACGCTTGGCCGGCGGCTCGAGCAGCAGTGGCTGGTCGCCCTGGGCGATCTTGGCGAGTGCGGCGGCGATCTCGATCGCGGGAATGTTGTGCTCCTGCTCGAACTTCTCGACCAGCTGCTGGAACAGGCCGAGGTCGCCCGTCGCCAGCGTGTCGGTGATCTTCTGGTTGAACTTGTTGACGCGCGTGTCGTTGACCGCTTCGATGGTCGGCAACTGCATCTGCTCGATCGGCTGGCGCGTGGCGCGCTCGATCTGGCGGAGCAGGTTCTTCTCGCGCGGCGTGACGAAGAGGATCGCCTCACCGCTGCGACCGGCGCGGCCGGTACGGCCGATGCGGTGCACGTACGACTCGGTGTCGTGCGGGATGTCGTAGTTCAACACGTGGCTGATGCGATCGACGTCGAGTCCACGGGCCGCCACGTCGGTAGCGATGAGGATGTCGAGCTTGCCGGTCTTCAGCTGGTCGATCACGCGCTCGCGCTGCGCCTGCGCGATGTCGCCGTTGATCGCGGAAGCCGCGAAGCCTCGTGCCTGCAGCTTGCTGGCCAGTTCTTCGGTGGCCTGCTTGGTGCGCGTGAACACGATCATCGCGTCGAAGCTTTCGGCTTCGAGGATGCGCGTGAGCGCGTCGAGCTTATGCACGCCGCTGACGAACCAGTAACGCTGGCGAATGTTCGCCGCGGTCGTGGTCTTGTTCTTGATCGTGATCTCGACCGGTTCTTTCAGGTACGTCTGCGCAATGCGGCGAATCGGTGCCGGCATGGTCGCGGAGAACAGGGCGACCTGACGCGTCTTCGGCGTGGCCTGGAGCAGCTTCTCGACATCGTCGATGAAGCCCATGCGGAGCATTTCGTCGGCTTCGTCGAGCACCAGGAAGCGCAGGCCGGAAAGATCCAGCGTGCCCTTGTCCAGATGGTCGATGACGCGACCCGGCGTGCCGACGATCACCTGCGCACCGCGCTTGAGACCCTGCAGCTGCGGGCCGTAGCTCTGGCCGCCGTAGATCGGCAGGACCTGGAAGCCCGGCATGTAGGTGGCATACTTCTGGAAGGCTTCGGCAACCTGGATGGCGAGCTCGCGGGTGGGCGCGAGAACCAGCGCCTGCGGCTTGCCTGGCTTCAGGTCGATGCGCGAGAGCACCGGCAGCGCGAAGGCAGCGGTCTTGCCGGTGCCGGTCTGCGCCTGGCCGATGACGTCGCGGCCTTCGAGCAGCGGCGGAATGGTGGCGGCCTGGATCGGCGACGGCACTTCGTAGCCGACTTCGGCCAGTACGCGCATGACTTTTTCGTCGAGCGCGAGCGCGCTAAAACCGGGCTGGGCCGGAGCGTTATCTGTATCGGGGGATGACATGGCGACCTCGAAGAGGGGGCGCGGCGGCGGAAGCGGCGCCGGGCAGTAGCGGTATTGTAGCAGCGATGACCGCCTGGTGAGGCGGCCCATAGCCACTTGTTGCGTCGGCGTTACACTTCCCGGTCAGCTTTGGTAGGGAGAAGGGCATGACGACGATCGAGACGGTCTCGGAACAACGCTGCTTCGGCGGCATCCAGGGATTTTATTCCCATGCATCCGAAACATGCGGCGGTACGATGCGTTTTGCGGTTTTCATGCCTCCGGCGGCCGAAAACGGGCCTGTTCCTGTCCTCTGGTACCTCGCCGGACTGACGTGTACCGCTGAAACGTTCACGATGAAAGCCGGCGCGCAGCGTATCGCCGCCGAACTGGGCATCGCGTTGGTCATGCCGGATACGAGCCCGCGGGACACCGGTATCGCAGGCGCCACCGGCGACTGGGAATTCGGCGAAGGCGCGGGCTTCTATCTCGATGCCACGCAAGCGCCTTGGTCTTCACGTTTTCGCATGGCCAGCTACGTCGTCGACGAACTGCCCCGCGTGCTCGCGGAACGGTTCGCCCTGGACATGAGCCGGCAAGGCATTTTCGGCCATTCCATGGGTGGACACGGTGCGTTGACGATCGCACTGCGCAACCCGGGCCGGTATCGCTCGGTATCGGCGTTTGCGCCCATCGTCGCTCCCACCAGCGTGCCGTGGGGCGAGAAGGCGTTCTCCCGTTACCTCGGGGAAGATCGCAAGGCCTGGGCCCGCTACGATGCGACCCAACTGGTACGGCAGGGCGCCCGTTTCGACGGCCGGATCCTGATCGACCAGGGCGAAGCGGACGGCTTCCTGACCAGGCAGCTGCAACCCCAGCGGTTCGAAGCGGCCTGCGAGGAGGCGGGCCAGCCGCTCCGGCTGCGCATGCAACCGGGCTACGACCACAGCTATTACTTCATCCAGACCTTCGTCGAGGACCACCTGCGTCATCACGCGAAGGCGCTCGCTGCATGAGCGAACCCATCCGCATGCGAACACCACGCACGGTGATCCGCCTGCTCGATCCGGAAGAGGCCGACATGCTGCGCCGCTACCGTGTGGAGAACCGCGAGCACCTGCGTCCCTGGGAGCCCTTGCGCAGCGAGTCGCACTACACCGTGGAAGGCTGCCGGCTCGCCATCGAGGCGGGCCTCGAAGCGGCGAGGGCGGATCGCGGTTTCCCGTTCGTCGTGCTGACGCCCGACGGCAGCGAGATCATCGCGACGTTCACCCTTGCCAATGTCGTCCGTGGCGTCTTCCAGGCCTGTCATCTAGGCTACGGTATCGCGCGAAAACACGAAGGCCAGGGCCTGATGTACGAGGCCCTGGACGCCGCGGTCCGTTATGCGTTCGGCCCTCTGGACTTCCATCGCGTGATGGCCAACTACATGCCGCGCAATGATCGTAGTGGCCGCCTTCTCGGGCGGTTGGGCTTCGAGAAGGAAGGCCTGGCCAAGCGCTACCTGAAGATCGACGGGCTGTGGGAAGACCACGTGCTGACGGCGAAGATCAGGGCGCAAGGCTGACAAGCGACGACCGACGCGCGATCAGGCCTTGTTGGTGGCCGGACCCGTACGCTGGCGACGACGCTTGTGATTGCCGGTGTTCTCGCCGGTGCCCGCCGGCGAATGGCCGTGGGGACGGTGCGACGACGGGCGACCGGCGCTGCCACCGGCACTGGACGCACCTTGGCGACCTTGACCGTTCGACGGCGAACGGCCCTGGCCGCCGGCCGAGCGACCCTGGCCCCCACCGGAACGGCCCTGGCCGACCTGGTTGCGCGACGCCTGCGGCTGGCGCGGCTGCTGCTTCGGACGCGGCGCACCGGCATCCAGGCGCAGCGGCGTGCTCGGCTCGTAGCCGGGCACGTTGCTGATTTCCAGGTCGGTCTTGAGCAGGCGACCGATGTCGCGCAGCAGACCGGACTCGTCGTGGCTGACCAGCGAAATGGCCTGGCCTTCGGCACCGGCACGGCCGGTACGGCCGATGCGGTGCACGTAGTCTTCGGCCACCATCGGCAGATCGAAGTTGATTACCACCGGCAGCTGGTCGATATCGATACCGCGCGCGGCGATATCGGTCGCGACCAGGACGGTGACGCGGCCGGTCTTGAAGTCGGACAGGGCACGCGTACGGGCGTTCTGGCTCTTGTTGCCGTGGATCGCCGCGGCCTTGATGCCGGACTGTTCCAGGTGGCGGACCAGCTTGTCGGCGCCGTGCTTGGTGCGACCGAAGACGAGCGTCTGGCGGCGGCTGTCCTGCGACAGGATGTGCAGCAGCAGGTCGCGCTTGTTCGCCGCGTCGACCGGATGCACGCGGTGGGTGACCAGGGTCGCGACCGAGTTGGCCGGGGTGGTCGAGACTTCCTTCGGATCGCGCATGAACTGCTGCGCGAGTGCCTTGATTTCAGGCGCGAACGTGGCCGAGAACAGCAACGTCTGACGCTGGCGCGGCACGGCGGCGAGGATGCGCTTGAGTGCCGGCAGGAAGCCCATGTCGAGCATGCGGTCGGCTTCGTCGAGCACCAGGATATCGACCTTGGAGAGGTCGACCGAGCGCTGCTGCATATGGTCGATCAGGCGGCCTGGCGTGGCGACGACGACGTCGACACCGCGGCGCAAGGCCTGCAGCTGGTTGCCCATGCCGACGCCGCCGAAGATGACGGTGCTGGAAAGACGCACGTACTTGCCGTAGTCGCGCAGGTTTTCCTGCACCTGGGCGGCGAGTTCGCGGGTCGGGGTGAGGATCAGCGCGCGGATCGGACGGCGCGTGTCGCCACGGTCGTCCTTGGCAAGCAGCTGCAGCAGCGGCAGGGCGAACGCGGCGGTTTTGCCGGTACCGGTCTGCGCGGCGGCCATGAGGTCGTTGCCGGCGAGGACGAGCGGGATGGCTGCGGACTGGATCGGAGTCGGCTTTTCATAACCGGCTTCGGAAAGGGCGCGCAGCAACGCGGGCGCGAGGCCCAGCGAATCGAAAGACATGGAGTGAAGCTCCTGCGTGACTCGAGCGTTCCCTGGAACCGCACTACGAGTCGATGGATTGGCGGCCGCTAACCATGACGAAGACAGCAGGCTGGCCGGTGTCGAGCGCGCTTCCGAGGGTGGGGGAACGGGCGGGAGATTCTCCACGCCGGGGGTCCGCAAGGGAGTCGGAGCGCAAGCACGACCCGCCGAGTATACCTTATTGCGCCGCACAATGCTTCGACCCGGTAGGAGCCGATTCATCGGCGATCAGGAATGCCGGGAAGCGACCATCAGATAGCTGTTGTAGGGTGTGCGCCCGAACAGCGGCCGGAACTCGACCCGGATCCCCCGCGGCTCCAGCACCCCGCGAATATCGTCCTCGGTGGGGAAGTACTGGGCCCCGCCGGGAATCCAGCCCACGGCCTCGATGAACTTCTCCTCCCACACCGTGGCCCGATAACGCCACGTGCCGTCGCGGATCACGTTGCGCAGGATGAGCACGCCATCGTCGGCAAGATGGTCCACGGCGTAGGCCAGGAGGTCGGCCTGGCGGTCCTCCGGCAGGTAATGCAGGACATCCAGCAGGGCCACGTGCCCGCGAATCGCCTGTGGCGTGGTGGCGTCCACCTCGCTCAGGGAAAGGCTCGCACCCAGTCCGGCGCGGTCGGCGGCGGCCCGGCCCATGGCGATCTTCCGCGGATCGTGGTCCAGACCGAGGTAGTCGTCCAGTGCGCCACAGGCGTGCAGGTAATGGCCAAGGATGCCCAGGCCACAGCCGATGTCCAGCAAGGGCAGGCGCCGACCGGCGATCGCTGTCGCCGTGGCGGCATAGACAGGGTCGGTCGCGAGCTTGCCGTGGATGTAGATCCGGTCGCGGCGGCGACTGAACCGCGACGCGATGCGTCGCCGCGTGCGGGTTTCAGGGGTCATGAGCTGGTTTCCATCCTGGAAAGAGCCGGGCATGTCAGCCATGCCCGGCCGATTCGAATGACTAGTGCTTCTGCAGCGGATTGTCTTTCGAGAGATAGGCGTTGTATTCCTTCTCGTCGATCTTGCCGTTGTGATCGGTGTCGTTGTCGCCGATGTGCATGCGAAGCTGCTTCAGCCGCTCGTTATCCTTGGGGATATCGCCGCGGGTGATGTACTTGCCGTCCTTGGAGATATCCGAGAACGCGGGCGCGTCTTTGGCGCCGGCGGCGTCCTGCGCGAGAGCGGTGCCGACGCCAAGGCCGGCAATCAGGGCGAATGAAACGAGCGAGTACGAAAACTTCATGAGTCCTCCGTCTGTCGTGGAATGGCGTCGGTCGTACAGTGACGCGTCCCAGTGTAACCACGACACGTCGTCCCGTCGTCAAGCGGTCGTTCGGATTTCCCTCGCTGTGTTAACTTCGGCGCCGCCCGAATCTGCGTTGAGGAATATCTGATGCCGCTTCCCGCCGCGCTGCGCGAACTCGATTCGACTCAGCGGCATACCGTCATCGCCAGCTTCCTTGGCTGGACCCTCGACGCCTTCGATTATTTCCTGCTGACCTTCGTCATCCTCGCCGTCGCGGCGGAGTTCCACGTTTCCAAGCAGGAGGTCACGTACGGCCTGTTCCTGACCCTGGCGGCGAGGCCGATCGGTGCGCTCGTCTTCGGGCGGCTGGCCGATCGCTACGGCCGACGCCCCGTACTCATGTTCGACATCGTGCTGTTTTCGGTGCTCGAGATAGCCTGTGCCTTCGCCCCGACCCTCGGCATCCTGCTCGGCCTTCGCTTCCTCTTCGGCATCGCCATGGGCGGCGAATGGGGCATCGGCGCGTCGCTGGCGATGGAGTCCATCCCTGCCAAGTCGCGTGGCTTCGTCTCGGGGCTGCTGCAGAGTGGTTACCCCTGCGGCTTCTTCCTCGCCGCGTTGGCCAACTGGTTGCTGGTCGACCACATCGGCTGGCGTGGCCTGTTCATCGTAGGCGCCGCACCGGCCCTGCTGGTGCTCTACATCCGCCGCAAGGTGCCCGAATCGCCGGTGTGGGAAGGCCGCCGGAACGAAGCCCGGGAAAGTGTCTTCGTCTCCATGCGCGGGAACTGGAAGCGCTTCGTCTACATGATGCTGCTCATGGCCGCCTTCAACATGTTCAGCCACGGCTCGCAGGACATGTACCCGACCTTCGTGCAGGAAACGCTGAAGATCCCGGCTGGCTCGGGCACGGCCTTCATGCTCACGGCGCTGCTCAACCTGGGCGCCTTGTTCGGTGGCCTGACCTTCGGCTCGCTTTCCGAGCGGATCGGCCGGCGCAAGGCCATCATGATCGCCGCCCTGCTGGCGATCCCCGTGATTCCCCTCTGGACGTACGGTGGTTCCCTGCTGTTCCTGGGCCTGGGTGCGTTCCTCATCCAGGTGATGGTGCAGGGCGCCTGGGGTGTGGTGCCGACCCACCTCAACGAACTGTCGCCGGATGCGGTCCGCGGCACCTTGCCCGGCTTCGCCTATCAGATGGGCAACCTGCTGGCGGCGATTACCGCCACGGCACAGACCTGGATCGCGAGCCAGCGCGGCGGCGACTTCGCCTTCGCCATGTCCACCTGGATCGGGGCGGTCGCTCTGCTGCTGGCCCTGCTGACCTGGCTCGGGCCGGAGGCACGCGGCGTGGGATTCGGGAAGAAGCGCGATGCGGCGTGACGCGGGGCCCGCCGGCCGGTAAAATGCCCGGTTTTCATCCGGTAGAAAACGAACATGCAGGCTGGCAAGGACAAGGTCATCTCGTTCCACTACACGCTCACCGTCAACGGCGAGAAGGTCGAGAGCTCGGTGGAGGGTGGTGAGCCGCTCTGGATCCTGCTCGGTCACGGCCAGCTGATCCCGGGCCTGGAAGCCGGTCTCGAGGGCAAGTCGGTCGGTGACACCTTCGACGTCACGATCGAGCCGGAACAGGGCTACGGCCCACGCCAGGACGGTCTGACCCAGCGTGTGCCGAAGAAGTACTTCCCGCAACAGGGCAAGGGCCTGAAGGTGGGTGCTTCCACCGTCCTCTCGCTCAAGGAAGGCGGCAACCGTGTCGTCGTCGTGCAGAAGATCGGCTCCAGCGTCGTCGATGTCGACCTCAACCACCCGATGGCTGGCAAGACGCTCACGTTCAACGTCGACGTCCAGAACGTCCGCGAAGCCACGCCGGAAGAGATCGAGCACGGCCACGCGCACCCGAACGGCGACGCCGCTCACTGATCCGTTTTCGTCAGCGATATGTGAAAAGAAAGGCACCTTCGGGTGCCTTTTTTCTTGCCTGCGTGTCGGCAGTGAACGTATTCGGCAAAGGGACCCGATCCAGGCCGAATCGGCCCTTCCTGCCGTCTAGCGGGTGCGATCATCGAGAGGCACGCAGGCCACTGCGGGCACATTCCTCAATTAAAGGACACTCTCATGAAAAGCATGCCGCGCCTTGTTTCGTTCCTCGTCGTGTCTTTCGCCGCTGCGTCCGCCTTCGCCGCCGATGCCTCGCCGTCCGTTACTCGCACCGCCCAGAGCGTCAATGCGACCGTGCAGACGGCAGTACGTTCGGGCAGCGCCCCCCGGGCGGACATGGTGAAGTGCACCAATCCGCGTGAGTGCAGCGTCGGCTGAGTGTCCGACCATCGAGGCGACGCGATCTATCCTGTCGATGGGTCGCGTCGCTTAGGGATGCTGTGAAACGCGGCTGTGCACGGCTGCGCTCGAGCGCTTGATGCCGACGATGAGGCTGCTGGAAATAACCAGCGCGAGGATGACCTGCACACGGATCATCGCCGGATCGAGGAGGGTTTCGGATGTCGTGGCGAGGGCGATGCTGCTGAGCATTCCGCCGACCGCCGTACCGGTCCAGCCATGCCGCGCCGTGAGTGCGATGACCGGCACCGCCATGGCCAGGCGAAGTACATCCACGCCGATGCCGGACGACGCCGACGCGGTCACCGCGAAGGCGATCAACAGGGGCACGGCGCCCATGGCGACGTCGCGGGTGAGTGTGCTGCCGAAGAAGCGCTTCCAGGAGAGGCTTTCGCGGAACCACTCCCGTACGGCCAGGAGCATCGGCGCGAGACTGAGGGCTCCCAGGTAGGCGCCGAGCACGTACGCCAGCAGATCGATCAGGCCTTCGGCGCGCCAGGCGTCCCAACCGTCGGGGGCGACGATCAACGCGGCGAATACCGCCAGGTCGGTGCGCAGCGCTGTGACCACGGCGCAAACGAGCGTGGCGAACAGGAGCGTGTTTGCGTTTATCTGCCCATTGGCGTCGAAGAGCGGCATCCGCGAACGGATGGCTTTGACGAAGGGCATGCAAAGCGGAATGAACGGAATGGCCGAAACGGACGTCCATGCCCATCCGAAATCCGCTTCGTGCAGAAGCGCGTTCTGCATGACCGGCAGCGACTCGCCAAGGATCAGGGCGGGCCAGAACCGGTACGGAACGAGAAGCAGGCAAGCCAGGCGAAGCCCGGCCGTCAGGATCCAGTGCGAATACGAGAAATAGCGGGTGACCTCATAGCACGCCGCATACGCGGCGGCCACGGCCATGACTTGCCCCCATGATGCACGCTCGCTTTCCGCTCCTTGCATGCTGTTCGCTCCCGAGCGATGGTCCCCGTACGTCGTCGACTCGAAAAACCCGGGTCCTTGCTGGGCCGGCGGGCGTCATGGCGCATGATGTGGCCGCGGCCCGGGAATGGGAAGGCCACCCAACGACAATTCGCTGCGATTGCCGAATTTACGCCATGCTAACCCTTTCGGACGTCGCCGCAATGCCCTGACCTCCCGGTGCCGGGGCGCCGGGAGGTCAGGGTCGGACGATCGCTCAGGCGAGCGTCTTGCCGTTCACCGAGATATCGACATCCACATTGCCGCGGGTGGCGTGCGAATACGGGCAGACCTTCTCGTGAGCCGTCTTGACGATGTCCAGTGCCTGGGCCTCGTCGACACCCGGCAGGCTCACTTCGAGCTTCACCTTGATGCCGAAGCCGGAGTCGTTGCGCGGGCCGATGCCGACCGAGCTGGCTACGGAGGCGCCGTCCACCTTGACCTTCTGCTGGCCGGCGACGAAGCGCACCGCGCCCTCGAAGCAGGCGGCGTAGCCGGCGGCGAAGAGTTGTTCCGGGTTGCTGCCGCCACCGTTACCGCCCATTTCCTTCGGCAGGCGGAGGTCGAGCTTGATCAGGCCGTCGTCGCTTTCGACGTGCCCTTCGCGGCCACCGGCGACCTTGGCGTGCGCGGTGTAGAGGACTTCTTTGAGGTTCGAGAGGTTGCTCATGATCAATGTCCTTGGCGTTCGTGATGGGGGAGGGCGTCGGCGGTGCCGGGCCACGAGAGATAGTTAAGCACGCAATTAAATCGTGTGCAATTTAAATGATGTGAAGACACGGCACGCGTTGCCATTCGTTCAGTTTAGGACGCGGCGACCGTAGACGAAGTTCTCCTTCCAGTACGCGCCGTCGAGGTCGTCCAGGCGAACGGTACCGCCGGAATTCGGCGCGTGCACGAAGCGGCCCTTGCCGACATAGACGCCTACGTGGGTCACATGCCCGCGGCCGAAGAAGACCAGGTCGCCGCTGGCCAGTTGCGACTCGTCGACCTTGGGTTTGTCCAGGGCGGCCATTTCGCCGGAGGTCCGCGGCAGGCGGACGCCGGTCGAGGTCAGATAGATGTAGTTGATCAGGCCGCTGCAGTCGAAGCCGCCCTGCGGCGTGTTTCCGCCCCAGCGGTAGGGCGTGCCGACCAGGCCGATGGCACGGAAAAGGACGTCGTTCGCCGCATCGGCGGGCGGCGCGTCGGCGGCGCGGTTCGACCACGAGAGGTTCTTGGCCAGGGGGACGGCGGCGGCCGGGTTTCGCTGTTGCGAGGACGAGGAGCGCCTCGGCGGGGCGCCGCTGCAGGCCACGAGCAGGCTCATGGCCAGTGCGAGCGCGACGGGGGCGAGCAAGCGGATCGGGCGTGGAGGAAAAAATGAAGCAGTGACGGACATCGGGCGTTTCCCCCTGTAGGAGCGGCGCGTCGAGGTTATCAAATCAATGGGTTGCGTGGAATACCTCGCAAAGCGCACGAATTCATGTGACGGACAGGCCGCAGCGCCCTGGGCGCCCGCTAAACTTTGCCGATGGATAGATCCCGAAGCGACGTTCTGATCATGGGCGGGGGAGTGATCGGCCTGGCGTGCGCGTTGTACCTGCTCAAGGCTGGCGCGAGCGTGCGTGTGCTCGAACAGGGCCTGCCCGGAAACGGGGCCTCGCACGGCAACTGCGGCACGATCACGCCCAGCCACGCGGGGCCGCTGACCATGCCTGGCATGGTCGGCACGGCGCTGCGCTCGATGCTAAGCCGCGACGCGCCGCTCTACGTGAACCCGCGACCGGATCCGGCCCGCGCGCGCTGGCTGCTCGACTTCGCCCGTCACTGCACCTGGCGCGACTACAAATACGCCGGAGAAGCGCGCGGCGCGATCCTCAACCGGTCGCGGGCCCTGCTCGGCGAGCTCATCGCCGACGAGGGGCTCGCGTGCGAATTCGAGGAGGTCGGCGAGCTTTACGTCTACCGCGACGGTCGGGTCATGCAGGACGACCGTCCGCACGTGGAGCTCCTGCGGCGGTTGGGCATGGACGTGCGTGTCCTGGTCGGCGACGACGTGCTCGCACTGGAACCTGCCCTGCGCGAAGGCGTGATCGGTGGCCTGCTTCATCCGGGCGACGCCCGCCTGCGACCCGATCGCTATGTGGCCGAGCTGGCGAGACGCGTCCGCGAGCTGGGTGGCGCCATCGAGACCGGTGCGCGCGTGGACGAGTTCGTGCTCGACGGCGAGCGCATCTCGCATGTTCGCACCACGGGCGGGGTGTTCAGCGGAGACCGCGTGGTGATGGCGCTTGGCGCCTGGTCGCCCTTGCTTGGCAAGCTGCTGGATATCCGCCTGCCGATGCAGCCGGGCAAGGGCTATTCGCTGACCTGGGACCAACCACCCGAACGTGTGCCGACGCATTCGCTGGTACTGCGCGAAGCGGCTGTCTGCGTGACGCCGTGGGCGTCCGGCTATCGCCTTGGCAGCACCATGGAATTCTCAGGTTTCTCGGAGGGGCTCAACCCGGTACGCCTGGAAGCCCTCCGGCGTGGCGCCGCGACCTACCTGCATGAACCGGAGGGGCGCGGTGAGGCGGTGCCCTGGTGGGGCTGGCGTCCCATGAGCGTGGACGAATTGCCGATCATCGGGCCGAGCACGCGATGGTCGAACCTGACCTACGCCACGGCGCACGGCATGCTGGGAATCAGCATGTCGGCGGCAACCGGCGAACTGGTGGCGAATCTACTGTCCGGCCCGGCGCCGATGCTGGATCCGACGCCGTATTCGCCGGCACGTTTCGGTCTGTAAAAACACAGCACAAGGACGGGCGCGTTTGCTACGGTGGCGCATTGACCTTGCTGGAGTGACGCATGACCGTGGAAGCCTTCGACCTCATCGTGATCGGCGGTGGCTCGGGTGGCCTCGCCGCCGCGATTCGTGCCGGCAAGCTTGGGGTGAAGGTCGCGCTCGTCGAGCCGGGTGAACTGGGCGGTACCTGTGTCAATGTCGGTTGCGTGCCGAAGAAGGCCATGTGGTACGCAGCGCAGATGGCCGAAGCGCAGTACATCGCCATGGACTACGGCTTCCACGACACGCCGGGCAGCCTCGACTGGCCGCGCTTCATCGAGCGGCGCGAGGAATACATCGAGCGTATCCACGGCAAGTACCAGCAGGCGCTCGATCTTGCCCATGTCACGGTCGTGCGGGAAACCGGACGCTTCATTGGCAAGGCGCGCGTGCGTGCCGGCGATCGCGAGCTCACGGCACCGCACATCGTCGTTGCCACGGGTTCCAGGGCGAAGCACCTCGACAAGCCGGGCTTCGAGTGCGCCATGGATTCGGACGGTTTCTTCGACCTACGCGCGTGCCCGAGGCGCGCCGCCATCATCGGCGGCGGATATATCGCCGTCGAGCTTGCCGGCGTGTTGCGCGCGCTCGGCTGCGACGTCCACATGTATGTGCGCGGACGCCTGATGGGAGGCTTCGACGAGGAGATGGCATACGGCCTCGGTGACGAAATGGAGCAGCATGGCATCCACGTCCATTACGAATGCCAGATCGTCGCGGCGCACCAGACCGACGGGGCCATCCTGCTCGACTGCGATCGCGGGGATCATCCGGGCCCCTTCGATGCGCTCATCGTGGCCATTGGCCGCGAGGCGAATACGGCGGCACTCGACATCGGGGCGATCGGCCTGGCCACCACCGGGACCGACGGCCACCTGCGGATCGACGATTGGCAGAACACGAACGTCGAAGGGGTCTATGCCGTCGGCGACGTGACCGAACGGATGGCGCTGACCCCGGTGGCCGTGGCGGCGGCGCGCAAGCTGGTCGACCGGCTGTTCGGCGGCAAGCCGAACGCGAAGCTGGATTACGAGAACATCCCCAGCGTGGTCTTCTCGCACCCCCCGCTGGGCACGATCGGCATGTCGGAGCAGCAGGCCCGCGAGGCCTACGGCGCCGATGTGCACCTGTACAAGCAATCCTTCGTGCCAATGCAGCTGGCCCTGGCCCGGCGGCCCATCACCACGCGGTTCAAGCTGATCTGCGTGGGCGAGGAGTCGCGGATCGTCGGTATGCAGATGCTGGGGCCGGGCGTCGACGAGATCCTCCAGGGCTTCGCCGTGGCGATCAAGATGGGGGCCTGCAAGTCCGACTTCGACGATACCCTGGCTGTCCATCCGACATCGGCCGAAGAGATGGTCCTGATGGGCGATCGGGTGCCCGGTTGAGCGCTACACTCTGCCCATGATTCCTTACACCCTTCATCGCGGCACCGCGCCGCTCCTGGTCAGCCTGCCGCACAACGGCAGCGCTATTCCCGATGACATGGCCGCCCGCATGAAGCGTCGGGCGCGAGGTTCGGTGGATACCGACTGGCACGTGGCCGAACTCTACGATTTCGCCCGCGAGATGGGTGCGAGCGTGATCAAGCCGTTTGCCTCCCGCTACGTGGTCGACCTGAACCGCCCGGCCGATGGCCACCTGCTCTATCCCGGCAAGAATGAGACCGGCCTCGTTCCGACCGTGCTGTTCGACGGCCGGGAGATCTATCGTCCGGGCGCCGAGCCGGACGCTGCGGAGATTGCCGACCGCGTCGAACGTTGGTGGAAGCCGTATCACCAGGCCCTGGCCGGCGAGCTGGCTCGCCTCAAGGCCGAGTTCGGCCATGTGGTGCTGTGGGAAGGCCATTCCATCCGGAGCGAGGTACCGATGCTCTTCGACGGTCGCCTCCCGGACCTCAACCTGGGTACGGCCGATGGCGCCAGTTGCTCGCCCGGACTGCAGGCGCGCGTCGCCGCCGTGCTCGAGCGCCAGGAAGACTATTCGTTTGCCGTGAACGGCCGCTTCAAGGGTGGCTATATCACCCGCCACTACGGCCGCCCGGGCGACGGTGTCGACGCGATCCAGCTCGAGCTGGCGCAGCTCAACTACATGGACGAGGATTCGTTCGAATACCTGCCGAAGAAGGCCGCGCAGGTGCAGGTGCTGATCGGCGACATGCTGCGCGTTTGCCTCGAAGGCGCCCGGGCCCTCACGCCGTAGATCGACGACCCAGGTGTGCCACGCACTTCAGCTCGATCGCGATCGGGGTCGGCAGGGCGGTAATTCCCAGTGTCGTCCGGCACGCATCGACCCCCGCGAACGCCTCCGCGTAAAGCCGGTTGTACGTGGCGAAGTCGCCAGCCATGTCGGTCAGGTACACGGTCACGTCGACCAGATCCTCGAAGCGTGCGCCGCTGGCCTCCAGCACCGCGCGAACGTTGGCGAACACCTGCCGGCACTGCGCCTCGATGTCGTAGGCAAGCAGCCTGCCGTCCGCATCGAGGACATTGCCGGGCACGGCATTCGTGGACGGCACGCGCGGACCCACGCCGGAAAGGAATAACAGGTCGCCCACGCGTCGTGCGTGCGGATAAGCGCCGACCGGCGCCGGTGCGCCGTCGGCGCGGATGACGTCATTGCCCATGATCGATGCAGACATTCCTGGCCTCGGTGAAGAAACGCATGGCTTCGTATCCGCCTTCGCGACCGACCCCCGACTGCTTCGTGCCGCCGAACGGAGTTCGCAGGTCACGCAGCATCCAGCAGTTGATCCAGACGATGCCGAAGTCCAGTTTTGCCGAGAACCGGTGCGCGCGCGATACATCGCGCGTCCATACCGAAGCGGCGAGCCCATAGGGCGTGCCGTTGGCGATGGCCAGGGCATCCGCTTCGCTATCGAAGGGAATCAGGCTGACGACCGGTCCGAAGATCTCTTCCTGATTCGTCGTCGCCTCGGGTGGGAGTCCTTCGATCACCGTCGGCTGGACGAACCAGCCCTCGGCGCAACGCCCTCCGACGACGACGCGTCCGCCACCGGTCAGCAACGTGCCACCCTCGTCGACGGCGCGCGCGATACAGCCGGTGACCTTGTCGAAATGCGCCTGCGAGACGAGCGCACCCAACTGGTTCGACGCGTCCTGCGGGTCGCCGACCTTCAGGGCACGCACGCGCTCGACATAGGCGTCGCGAAAGCGATCGTAGATGCCACGCTGCACGAGCAGGCGCGAACCGCAGAGGCAGATCTCGCCCTGGTTGGCAAAACCCGAGCGCACGATCGTGGTCAGCGATGCCTCGGAGAAGTCGAAGTCGTCGAACACGATCGCCGGATTCTTTCCGCCGAGTTCGAGCGACACTTTTTTCAGCCGTGGTGCGGCGGCACTCGCTATGGCGACACCCGTACGCGTGCTGCCGGTAAATGAAATCGCCTTCACCGCATCGTGCGTGACGATGGCCTCGCCGACGGCGGGGCCGGTGCCATGGACGATATTGAGCACGCCCGGGGGAAAACCCGCCTCGCCGACGAGGGTTCCGAGCAGCCATGCCGTGTAGGGCGTGACCTCGGAAGGCTTGGCCACCACCGTATTGCCGGCGGCCAGCGCGGGTGCGATCTTCCAGGTGAAAAGATACAGCGGCAGGTTCCACGGACTGATACAGCCGACGACGCCTAGCGGCAGGCGCAGCGTGTAGTTGATCGCACCGTGTTCCATCGCGTGCGACTCGCTGCTCCACTGGCTGGCGGCCGCCGCGAAGAAGCGCAGGTTGGCGACGGCGCGGGGAATGTCCAGCGAGCGGGCGAGGGCAAGCGGCTTGCCGCTGTCCTGCGATTCCGCCTCGGCGAACGTTTCCAGGCGAGCTTCGATCAGGTCGGCCAGACGGTGCAGGCAGCGCCCGCGTGCCTCGGCTGCCGTCTGTGCCCAACCGGGCGCCGCGCGAGCCGCGGCGGCGACCGCGTCGGCGACATCGCCGGCGTCCGAATCGGGGCACTGGGCAAACGGCCGGCCGACGGCGGGATCCACACTGTCGAGGTAGCGGCCGCCGCGCGGTGCGCGCGATCGGCCGTCGATGAGGTTGGCGAGAATCAGCATCGCCCGCCTCAGTTGAAACTGCGCGTGCGACCACCGTCGACGGTGATGCTCACCCCGTTGACGTAGCCGGCGGCGGGACTGGCGAGGAAGGCGATCACCGCAGCCACTTCCGCCGGGTCGCCGAAGCGCGCCGCGGGCACGCTGGCGAGCAGGCCCCGCTCGACGTCGTCGCGGCTTCGCCCGGCCTTGCAACTGGCCTCGACCAAGGCCTCCAGGCGTGGCGTACGCGTGTAACCGGGGAGCACGTTATTCACCGTGATGCCGTCCGCGGCGACTTCGGCCGAGAGTGTCTTGGCCCAGCCGGCGACGGCGGCACGCACCGTATTGGAGACGCCGAGGTTGGGAATCGGCTCTTTCACCGAGGTGGAGATGACGTTGACGACGCGGCCGTAACGGGCCTCGCGCATACCCGGCAGGCAGGCGCGCGTGATGACTTGCGCGCCGATCAGGTGCTGGCGAAAGGCGACGAGAAACGCATCGGGCTCGGCATTCCAGGCGGGGCCGGGCGGCGGTCCGCCGCTGTTGTTCACCAGTACGTGCACGGCGTTGAGTTTCACCACCTCGGCGACCGCTGCGGCCAGGGCATCGGTGTCGAGCATGTCGACGGCCACATGGCGATGCTTCTGTCCGGGTTGGCTCGCCGGCAGCTCGGCGGCGAGCGCGACCAGGGCGTCGGCGGAGCGGGAGAGCAGGGTGACGCTGGCGCCCAGTTCGGCCAGTTCGAAGGCGGTGGCCCGGCCGATGCCCTGGGAGGCGCCGCAGACCAGCGCGTGACGACCGGTGAGGCGAAGATCCATGCGTGCTCCCTGGTTGGGTGGCGGCCTGTCAGGCCTGTCTCATCGCCCACCACTGTAGCGCCATCGCGGCGAACCAGCACGGCCACGCGAACCAGGGCGCACGACGCCACCAGCGCTGCCAGCGGTCGAGGTCGTCGTCGTTGAACAGGGCCGGGGCGTCGGAGCGCAGCACACGGCGCATCCGCAGCCAGTTGGCCATGCCATTGGGGCGGCCGGTGTCGGCCTCGGTGATCGTCGTCCATTGGTCCGGATAGCGCCGGCGCAGCAGCGCGGTGAAGCGCCATTGGGCGACGAAATGGAAGACGAAGGCGGCCACCGCACCGAGCAGCAACAGCAGATAGAGGAGGACGGCGGTCTGCATGCTGGCTCAGCTGCCCTTTTCTTTCTTGTCCTGGCTCTGAGCATGGCCCTGGTCCTGGCCCTGGCCGAGGATATCGGTGGCCACCACCTGGCGAATCGTGGAGATCACGCCATTGCCCGGCTGGGCCTTGTCACAGACCGCGTTGCTTATCGCCTTCTTGTAGGTGTCGTTCTGCATGCCCACGAACAGCACGCCGTCCGGACCGTGCGGAATCTTGAAGCTGCCCGCCGCGGCCATCTTCACCGGCGCTTCCGCCGAGAAGTTGCTGGGCGACTGCTCCCAATAGGTCTGGCCCTTCTGCTGCTTGGCCGACGAATAGACCACCAGGTAGCGTGCCTTGTCGTCCTCGACCTTGAACTTGCCGAAGGCGCCCGTCGTGTCGTTGGTCCAGCCCATGTATTCGCACAGCTGGATGTCTTCGGCGTGCAGCGGTTGGAAGGCGTCGTCGAGCAGGACGACCGTCGGCGCGAACAGGTAGCTCGAGCTCAGCCAGCGGCCATTGAGTTCGGCTTTCATCGCGACGGTGTACGGCATCTGCGCGCCGGTCGGCAGGCGGAAGGCCAGGAAGTAGCTGCGATCGCCGTTGAGGTTGGCGACCGGGGTGTCCTTGTCCAGCGAGAAGCGCTGCGGCTGCCAGGGCAACATGTCCTGGTAGGACAGGTCGGCGAAGCTGCCACAGCACGGCGTGGCGCTGTCGAGCGCCTTGCGTGCGACATCCACCGCGTTCGTCGGATTTTCCGGCGGACGGAAGTTGGGCGGCACGATGGCTTTCATCGTGTGGCAGGCCGCGAGCGTGAGCATCGCGGCAGCGAGAAGCAGGGAGCGAATCGGGGAAGGGGGCATAAGGATCGTGGTTCTTAAAATTCGGCACTCCCTGCCGCGCGGGGATACGGGATGGCGTCGCGAATGTTTGCAAGGCCGCAGACGTAGACGAGAAGGCGTTCGAAGCCGAGGCCGAACCCGGCATGCGGCACCGTGCCGTAGCGGCGCAGGTCGCGATACCAGTTGTAGACGTCCTTATCGAGGCCGAACTGGTCCATGCGGCGGTCGAGGTAGTCCAGGCGCTCCTCGCGCTGGGCGCCACCGATGATTTCGCCGATGCCCGGGGCAAGGACGTCCATCGCCGCCACGGTCTTGCCGTCCTCGTTGAGGCGCATATAGAACGCCTTGATCTCTTCGGGGTAGTTCATGACGACCACGGGACGGCCGATATGTTCCTCGGCGAGGTAGCGCTCGTGCTCGGTCTGCAGGTCGACGCCCCAGGCGACCGGGTGCTCGAACTTCTTGCCCGACTTCTGCAGGATCTCGACGGCCTCGGTGTACTGGATCCGCTCGAAGGGTTTGGCGATGAAGGCTTCCAGCCGGGAAATCGCATCGGGCTGGATGCGCTCGGCGAAGAAAGCCATGTCGTCGGCGCGTTCGTCGAGGACCGCCTTGAAGATGCCCTTGAGGAAGAGCTCGGCAAGGTCGGCCATGTCGTTGAGGTCGGCGAAGGCGACTTCCGGCTCGACCATCCAGAACTCGGCCAGGTGGCGCGTCGTGTTCGAGTTTTCGGCGCGGAAGGTGGGGCCGAAGGTGTAGACCTTGCTCATCGACAGGGCATAGGCCTCGACGTTGAGCTGGCCGGACACGGTCAGGAAGGCCTCGCGACCGAAGAAGTCCTTGCGCCAGTCGATCCCGCCCTTGTCGTCGCGAGGGAGGTTGGCGAGGTCCAGGGTGGACAGGCGGAACATGTCACCAGCGCCTTCGGCGTCCGAGGTGGTGATGATCGGCGTGTTGATCCAGAAGAAGCCCTGCTCGGTCAGCAGGCGGTGGATCGCCATCATCATGGTATGGCGGACACGGGTCACGGCGCCGAACAGGTTCGTGCGCGGGCGCAGGTGGGCGACCTCGCGCAGGAACTCCATGGAGTGTTGTTTCGGCTGGATGGGGTAGGTCAGCGGATTTTCGACGAAGCCCGTGACCTCGACCCGGGTGGCCTGGATCTCGTAAGCCTGGCCCTTGCCCTGGGAGGGCACGAGCTTGCCCGTGGCGATGATCCCGGCGCCGGCCGAGAGGCGTTTCACGTCCGTCTCGTAATTGGGCAGATCGGCGGTGGCGACCACCTGGATCGGGGCGAAGCAGGAGCCGTCGCTCACGTTCACGAAGGACAGGCCGCCCTTGGATTCACGCAGGGTGCGGACCCAGCCGCGTACAGTCACTTCGTGTTCCGCCGCGGTCGTGCCGCCGGCGAGAGCCTGCTTGACGCTTACCACCGTCATCGATTGAAACTCCGGAAAAGGCACCGCACATTAAAGAGGGCGCATGGGACGCGACTCTGCATGATAATGTAAGGGCCACGTGAACGGCAGCGTTCTCCCGATATACCACGGTAAAAAAACGTCTTCATGAGCATCCAGATCACTCCAGCCGCCTCCGACCGCATGCGCGCCTTCCTGGCCAAAGCCCCCGAGGCCGCGGGTGTGCGTTTTTCGGTCAAGCGCATGGGCTGCTCGGGCTTCGGCTACGTGGTCGACCTGGCCGGGGCCGTCACCGCGGACGATCAGGTCATGGATATCGACGGCATCCGCGTGGTGGTCGATCCCAAGAGCCTGCCCCTGGTGGACGGCACCCTGATCGATTTCCAGCGCCAGGGCCTGAATGCCTCCTTCGTTTTCCACAACCCCAACGCCACGGGCGAATGCGGCTGCGGCGAGAGTTTCACCGTCGCATAGCGAAAAAAGCCCCTGTAGGAGCCGATTCATCGGCTTGTGGGCCCAGTCCCCTGTGGGAGCCGATTCATCGGCGAAAAGCCAACGGAGCGGTGTAGCCGGAAGGCCATCGCCGGCACAGCCGGCTCCCACACCTGGCAGCCCAGTCCCCCTGTAGGAGCCGATTCATCGGCTTGTGGGAGCCGATTCATCGGCGAAAAGCCAACGGAGCGGTGTAGCCGGAAGGCCATCGCCGGCACAGCCGGCTCCCACACCGGCTCCCACGCCGGGTCGCACTCAGCCCACCGGGTCGCATCAGCCCACCGGGTCGCACTCAGCCCATCCCTTGCGATAACCCCCCGTTTCTCCTTACAATGCGCGGCTGGCTCTCCCTCAAGGAGGGTCTTCTTGCCTCACCGCACGTTGCGGGAGGCTGCCATCCCCGCAAGGGGTGCATCCACAAGGAGTCACCATGCGTCATTATGAAGTCGTGTTCCTGGTCCATCCGGACCAGAGCGAACAGGTGCCCGCCATGATCGAGCGCTACAAAGCGCTGATCGAAGGCGACAACGGCAAGATCCACCGCCTCGAAGACTGGGGCCGCCGTCAGCTGGCCTACCCGATCGCCAACCTCGCCAAGGCTCACTACGTGATGCTGAACATCGAGGTTTCGCAGAACGCCCTGAACGAACTCGAGACGGGCTTCCGCTTCAACGACGCCGTCCTGCGTCACCTCGTGGTTCGCCGCGACGAAGCCGACCTCGAGCCGTCCTTCATCCTCAAGAGCAAGGAAAAGGACGAGCAGAAGGGTTCGCGTCGCCGTGACGACGACGGCGACGGCGACGATCGCCGCGGCGGTCGCGACAACGACAACGATCGCGACAGCGACGACTAATCGGGGATCACAGCCATGTCCAAATTCTTCCGCCGCCGCAAGTTCTGCCGTTTCACCGCCGAAGGCGTCAAAGAGATCGATTACAAGGATCTCAACACCCTCCGTCAGTACGTCACCGAGAACGGCAAGATCGTCCCGAGCCGCATCACGGGCACGAAGGCACGCTACCAGCGCCAGCTGGCGACCGCGATCAAGCGCGCTCGCTTCCTCTCGCTGCTGCCGTACACCGACAACCACGACGTCTGATCGCCGCGCGCCCTCCCGTCATGGGTCGGGGCGCTCGGTTCAAGGCATTTCGGACAACCGTCCTGGCTGCACGGGGCCCATTCCGTGCTAACGAAAAGTAAGGAAAATCCATGGAACTCATCCTCCTCCAGAAGGTGAAGAACCTCGGTAATCTCGGCGACAAGGTCAACGTCAAGCCGGGTTACGGTCGTAACTTCCTCCTTCCGACCGGCAAGGCCGCTCGCGCGACCGCCGCCAACCTCGAAGCGTTCGAAGCCCGTCGTGCCGAGTACGAAGCCAAGGCCAAGGAGCATCTCTCCGGTGCCGAGGCTCGTGCCGCCAAGCTCGACGGCGCCGAGGTCACGATCGAAGTCAACGCTTCGCCGGAAGGCAAGCTGTTCGGCTCGGTCACCCCGCGTGACGTTGCCGAGGCGCTGACCGCCAAGGGTCTGCAGGTCGACAAGAGCGAAGTGATCCAGGCCGAAGGCCCGTATCGCAATGTTGGCGAGTACGACGCGGTTGTCGTGCTCCACGCCGACATCACGCAGACGGTCAAGGTCAAGGTGGTCGGCGCGTAAGCTCCGAACATCGTTGAATCCGAAGCGGGCGCCCCTGGGGCGCCCGTTTTCGTTTGGACGTCCGCTCTTTTGCGTAACCTCTCATACGCCCTCGCGCGGCGACTTGCTGGCGCCGACCCTTTCATCGCGCGAAAACGGCGGTCTGTCGCGGCTTTCGTGACAATCGGCGCGCCCGCCGTTGGCGCGGAGCGATCCGGCATCTAGAGTCACGCGCCTGGTGCATTGGGCTGGCGTGGTAGGGATGAACAAGCGATGGTGGCGTTCGTGTGTCGGTGCGGCGGGCGGATCGATACTGGGCATGTCGGCGTGGGCCGCGGACATCCCGGCGGACGATCCGCTGATGGTCGAGGCCCGCTATCGCTATAGCAACCTGCATTCGGACGGGACGTCCCGCAGGGGGCATGCCCACACGTTTCGCGCACGCCTGGGCTACCGCTGGACCCTCGGCCATGGCTGGAGTCTCTATGGTGAAGGCATCGGTACCGCCTCGCTATTCGGCCGACAGTACGACGATGGCTCCGGTCAGCGTCCGTCGTACCCTGCCGAAGCCGATCCGGCTTCCACCGGCGTCAGCAACGCATGGGTCGGGTATCGCAGCGAAGCCTTCGCCTTTCGCGGCGGCCGGCAGTACGTGCGTCTGGACAACGGCCGCTTCTTCAGCAACAACCTCTGGCGACAGAACCTGCAGTCGTTCGACGGCTTGCACCTCGCGTGGAAGGCCTGGCAGGGCGCCGAACTCGGCTACTACTGGCTCGGGCGGGTGAACCGCACGCTCGGCGCCGACTTCCACGATCGCGACCAGCGTCGCTGGAAGCTCGACGCGCACCTGCTGCATATGGAGCAAGGGCTTCCTCTCGGCACGCTCGTCGCCTACGGCTATTTCGTTCGCAACGACACCCTGGCGACCCGCTCCGTCAAGACGTTCGGTGTCCGCTGGACCGGAAAGCACGTGTTCGGAGACGGTGGAGCAACCCTTGGGTGGGCGGGTGAACTGGCTCGCCAGCATGACTACGCGAACAACCCCTCCCGCTACGGCCTCGGCTATAGCTTGTTCGAAGCCAGCTATGGATACGCACCGCTGGCGGCTCGCCTGGGTGAAGAACGGCTGGGTGGCAACGGCCGGCAGGCGCTCGATGTCGCCTATGGCGCGGCTCGTGCGTTCAATGGCTGGGTGGTTGCCTTCCGCGTACCGGCATCCGGCGTACATGAGCGCCATATGGGGCTGATGGGCGCCGCGAACCTCGGGCGCAAGGTCGACTGGCAGCTGACCTATCGGCATTTTCGGGCAGCGACGAACGGTGCGCTGCTTGGGCACGAAGTAGACGCCGGCCTGGCGGTGACGCTGGGCGGTGGCTTCTCGCTGGATTTCCAGTACGGCGACTATCGCGCGGCTCGCCACGGCGTGGACGAACGGAAGTTCTGGGTGGTTGGCGAATACCGCTTCGGGGCCGCTGCCAGGTAGTCGTGAAGGGTTTCCCACAACTTATCCACAGACTTATCCTCTCAACGCCTGAGACCAGGGCGCGTATGATGCGGGTACGGCGACCCGGACCCGGGTAAGTGCCGACAGCATCCCGAGGAAATCCATGGCCTTCAACCCCGAGCGCGGTGAGCGCGGTGAGCGCAAGCGTCGTCGCGAGCCCACGCCGTTCGACTCCCTGCGTATTCCGCCCAATTCGATCGAGGCGGAGCAGGCGGTACTGGGCGGCCTCATGCTTTCGCCCGATTCGCTCGACAAGGTGGCCGACAAGCTCACCGACGACGATTTCTACCGCAAGGATCACCGCCTTATCTGGCGCGCCATCAACGAGCTTGCCAACAAGGGCATGCCCTGCGACGCGGTGACGCTCGGCGAATGGTTTGTCGCCAACGACCTGGCTGAGATGGTCGGCGGCGCCAGCTACCTCATGGAGCTGGCCAACTCGACACCCAGCGCCGCGAACATCGGCGCCTACGGCGACATCGTTCGCGAAAAGTCCGTGCTGCGCATGCTGATCGACGCCGGCACGTCGATTACCGAGGACGGTTTCCGTCCCGAGGGCAAGAGCGTCCAGGAAGTGATGGAGCTGGCCGAGCAGCGTGTGTTCCGTATCGCGGAATCCGGCGCGCGCGGCAAGAAGGACATCGTCTCGGTGCGCGAAGCGGTCGGCGAAGCTTTCCGCATGCTGACCGAACGCTACGAGAAGCGCGGCCAGCTCACCGGTCTTTCCACTGGCTTCACCGATCTGGACGAGCTGACCTCCGGGCTGCAGCCGTCGGATCTCATCATCGTCGCGGCGCGTCCGTCGATGGGCAAGACCGCCTTCGCGCTCAACCTCGCCGAAGCCGCGGCGATGCGTGGCAAGAAGGCCGTCGCGGTGTTCTCCATGGAAATGTCGGCCTCGCAGCTGGCCTTCCGCTTGATTTCCTCGCTCGGTCGCGTTCACGCGCAGCACCTGCGTAACGGCGACCTGGCTGAAGAGGACTGGCCGCGCGTCACCTCCGCCATCACCATGCTGTCGGACGCCAAGATCTTCATCGACGACACGCCGGCCATGTCGCCGGTGGAAATGCGCTCGCGCTCGCGTCGCCTGCAGCGCGAACACGGCCTCGGCCTGATTGTGATCGACTACCTTCAGCTGATGCAGGTTCCCGGCAACAGTGAAAATCGCGCGACGGAAATCTCCGAGATCTCCCGTGGCCTCAAGGCGCTGGCGAAGGAACTCAACGTGCCGGTGATCGCGCTGTCGCAGTTGAACCGCTCTCTGGAGCAGCGCGCCGACAAACGCCCGATGATGTCCGATCTTCGCGAATCCGGCGCTATCGAGCAGGACGCCGACGTCATCATGTTCATCTACCGCGACGACTACTACAACAAGGAGTCGCCGGATAAGGGCCTCGCCGAAATCATCATCGGCAAGCAGCGAAATGGTCCCACCGACACCGTGAAGCTGGCCTTCCTCGGCCACTACACCAAGTTCGAGAACTGGGCCCCGGATTCCTACGTAGGTAGCTTCGACTGATTCGATGTGGGAGCCGATTCATCGGCGAATGGGATCGCCAGGGGGTTCTAACGATGCGTATGGTGATGTTCCTCGCGGCGATGTGCTTCGCGGGTTCGGCGATCTCGGCGACTCGGCCGGCCCGGATCTTGCTGCCCGACAACCCGACGCCCGACGAGCGCGCCGACATCGAGCAGCACCTGAACGACTGGCCCTTGCTCGCCCGCTTCGCGAAAGACAACGCCACGTACCCGCCGCCGAAGCCGGGCGAGAAGCGTGTCGTCTTCTTCGGTGATTCGATCACCGATTTTTGGGGCAGGCCGGTGGGCGAATTCTTCCCGGGCAAGGGCTATATCAATCGCGGTATCAGCGGGCAGACGACGCCGCAGATGCTCGTACGCTTTCGCGCCGATGTGATCGCCCTGAAGCCGGCGGTTGTCGTGATCCTCGCCGGGACGAACGATATCGCCGGGAACACCGGCGCGTCGACGCTGGCGATGATCGAAGACAACCTGTCCTCGATGACCGAGCTGGCCCAGGTCCATGGGATCCGCGTGGTGATCGCGACCTTGTTGCCCGTCGCCGACGACGTGGACAGCCAGCAGACGCTGCGACGCCCGCCATCGGCCATTCTCGCCCTGAACGCCTGGATTCGTGGTTACGCGGCGCGCGAACATCTTTCCTTGCTGGATTACTACCCGCTCATGGTCGACGAACGCGGGGCGTTCAAGCGTGAACTCAGTGACGACGGCCTGCATCCGAATGCACAGGGCTATGCCGTCATGGCACCGCTCGCACAGCGTGCGGTGGACGTGGTGTTGGCGGTGGACTCTCGCTAGGCCCGCCACCGCCACCCCCGTGCCACACGGTTGCCCGTTCGATGCGGCTAGACTGGGCAGTCCTCCTCGCCAGCGTTGTCCGCTTCCAAGCCCATGAGTCGTACCACCGTCGCCACCATCCATCTCGGCGCATTGCGCCACAACCTCGCCCGTGTCCGCACCCTGGCGGGGGATGCGAAGGTCATGGCGGTGGTGAAGGCCGATGCATACGGACATGGCCTCGAGCGCGTCGCCCGGGCCCTCGATGGCGAGGCGGAAGCCTTTGCCGTGGCCGCCATTGCGGACGGCCTGCGCCTTCGCGCTGCCGGCCACCGGCAGCGTATCGTCGTGCTTTCCGGTCCGGATACGCCTTCGGACATCGCCGAAATGCAGCGCCTCCGCCTGGATGCGCTGATTCACCACGACGCCCAGTTGCCCTGGTTGGCCAGGGCCGACCCGTCGCGCGGGCCTTTGCGCGCATGGATCAAGATCGACACCGGGATGCACCGGCTCGGCTTTGCGCCGGCGCGTGCGCGCGAAGTCCATGCGGCCCTGCTGGCCATGCCTGCGATCGACGCCGAGATCGGGTTGATGACCCATTTCGCATCGTCGGAAGAGTTCGAAGGCCGCGATACCGCACTGCAGATCCAGCGCTTCAAGGACGCGACCGCCGGCCTCGCCGGTCCCCGGGCACTGTCCAACTCCGCAGCGGTGCTTGGTTGGCCGGACGCGCGCGGCGACTGGGTTCGTACCGGCGGCCTCCTATACGGCCTTTCCGTGGTGGAAGGTCGCTCGGGTGCCGATTTCGGCTTCCGGCCGGCGATGACCCTGTCGACCCGCCTGGTGGCGATCAACCAGCTCGCGAAGGGCGAGCGGGTGGGCTACAACGCCACCTATGAATGCCCGGAAGACATGGCGGTTGGCGTCGCCGCCATCGGCTATGGCGATGGCTATCCACGCAGTGCCGCCGGTGGCACACCGGTGCTGGTCAATGGCCGCCAGGCGCCGCTGATAGGTCGCGTGTCGATGGACCTGATCACGATCGATCTGCGCGGCGTTCCCGACGCCCGCGCAGGCGACCTCGTGACGCTCTGGGGCGAAGGCCTGCCTGTCGAGACGGTGGCCGCCGCGGCAGGTACGATCTCCTACGACCTGACCTGTGGCATGACGCGGCGCGTACTCTTCGTCGACGACGAAAGCTGATCGTCGCGTCGTATTCCGCGTATCGCTCCGTGCGACGCGGTCGCGCTATATAGCTCCCTCACTTTCCGGAAGATCACGACACGATGGCCAAGGCCAAGACCGCCTACGTTTGTACCGAATGCGGCGCCGAGCACAGCAAGTGGCAGGGCCAGTGCGCGGAATGCGGCGTATGGAACGTCCTTTCCGCCTTCGTCGTCGAATCGGCCAAGCCTGCGGCGGTGGCATCGATCGGCTCCCAGCGCGGCGGATATGCCGGCGCTGCGGCAGGTGCGCCGAAGATCACGCCACTCACCGAAGTCCTGCTCACGGCGGAGGCGCGCACGCATACGGGAATCGGCGAACTCGATCGCGTGCTCGGTGGCGGTCTGGTCGATGGCTCGGTCGTGCTGATCGGTGGCGACCCCGGTATCGGCAAGTCGACCTTGCTGCTGCAGATGCTCGGCACGCTCGGGGCCGTCCTGCCCAGCCTCTATGTCACGGGCGAGGAATCGCTGGCCCAGGTGGCCGGCCGCGCCCAGCGCCTCGATCTGCCCCTGGCGCCGCTGCATGCGCTGGCGGAAACCTGCATCGAGCGCATCCTCGAGCAAGCGATGACCGCGCGACCGCGCGTGCTGGTGATCGATTCCATCCAGACCATCTGGACCGAGATGCTCACCGCGGCGCCGGGCTCGGTGAGCCAGGTGCGCGAATCCGCGGCGAAACTCACACGCTTCGCCAAGGAGACCGGGACCTCGGTGTTCCTGGTCGGTCACGTGACGAAGGAAGGCGGCATCGCCGGTCCGCGCGTACTCGAACACATGGTCGATGCCGTACTGTATTTCGAAGGCGAATCCGGTAGCCGCTTTCGCGTGCTGCGCGCCTTCAAGAACCGCTTCGGCGCGGTGAACGAACTTGGTGTCTTCGCCATGTCCGAAAAGGGCCTGCGCGAAGTGCCTAATCCCTCCGCCATCTTCCTTTCGTCGCATGCCGGGCCGACGCCCGGCAGTGCCGTCATGGTCACCCGCGAAGGCACGCGTCCGCTGCTCGTGGAGGTGCAGGCGCTGGTCGACCAGTCGTCGTTGGGCAATCCGCGCCGGGTGGTGCTGGGTCTCGAGCAGAACCGGCTCGCCATGCTGCTGGCCGTGCTGCATCGGCATGGCGGCATCGCCGCCTACGACCAGGATGTCTTCGTCAACGTGGTCGGCGGCATTCGCGTGCAGGAAACGGCATCCGACGTGCCGGTGTTGATGGCCGTGCTTTCGAGCCTGCGCGACCGCGCGCTGCCGGAGAAGTCCATCGCTTTTGGCGAGGTCGGTCTGTCCGGCGAAATTCGTCCCGTGCCCAATGGCGAGGAGCGTCTCAAGGAGGCGGCCACGCACGGTTTCCGTCGCGCTGTCGTGCCGGCGGCCAATGCGCCGAAGAAGGGGCGCGTGGGCGAGATGGAAGTCATCGGCGTCGAGCGCCTGTCGCAGGCCATCGACGCCTGCCGCGACTAAGAGGTGCTGCCAGGGGTTGCTGTTCAATGTGGAAGCCGACAAATGTAGAAGCCGACAAATGTGGGGGCTGAAAAATGTGGGAGCTGAAAAATGTGGGAGCCGATTCATCGGCGACGGCCAGGTCGCCGCCATCCCCATCCCCGTCGCCATCCCCATCGCCGCTGAAGCGGCTCCCACACAAAGCCGGTCCAACAGGTAGCCGGTTCCAACAGGTAGCCGGTTCCAACAGGTAGCCGGTTTCCGCCGCAGCCGCGCTCAGCCGGTCCGGTGCAGGATCAGCTCCAGCACCAACTTCGTACCGAAGAAGGCCAGCAGCAAGACGCCCATGCCGATCAAGGTGAGGTTGACGGCGCGCGTGCCGCGCCAACCGTAACGCCAGCGACCCCAGAGCAGGACGCCGAAGACGATCCAGGCCACGATCGACAGCACCGTCTTGTGCACCAGGTGCTGGCTGAACAGGTTGCCGACGAACAGCGTGCCGGTCACCAGGGTCAGCGTGAGCAGGACGAAGCCCACCGCGATGAGGCGGAACAGCAGTACCTCGGTGAGCGTGAGCGGGGGCAGGGCGCGCAACCAGTGGCCGAACTTGCTCCGCCTCAGCGCGCGTTCCTGAATGGCCAGCAGGATCGCCAGCGCCGCGGCGATCGAGAGAATGCCGAAAGCGAGCACGGCGATCGTCACATGCAGCTCGATCTGCCAGGTCATGGCTTCCGGCGCGGTGCGCGGCGCGATGAAGGCGTCCATGCCGAGAAAGACGGCCGACAAGGGGAAGATCAGGATGCCCAGGCCAGCCACGGGGCGAGAAAGATTCACCAACAGGGTGAGTGCCGAGGCGATCCAGGCGACCAGGGAAAGCGCGGCGAAGAAATGCAGGTCCAGCGTGCCACGGTGAGCGCTCAGCAGAAGTCCCGCATGGGCCAGTGCGGCCAGCGTCGCCATGGTCATTCCAACGCGCGCCAGGGGCTGGCCGCCCGTCATCAATGGCCGTGCAAGCACGCCTGCGGCAGACAGGTAGAGGACGATGGCGGCGAGCGCGAGAATGGCGACGATCATGGACGCGCAGTGTGGCATAGCGGCCCGGTATCGTGAATGCGACACGTTGGCAACGCCCGCCGTACGGCAGCGGTCCAGTCCGGCTATAATCGGTCGTTTACAGCATTCATCGACTCGCCATGTTCGAATCGCTCAGCCAACGCCTCTCCGACACCGTCAACCGCCTGCGTGGTCGTGGCCGGCTGACCGAAGAAAACATCCGCGAGACCCTGCGCGAAGTCCGCATCGCCTTGCTCGAGGCCGATGTCGCCTTGCCAGTGGTGAAGGCGCTGATCGAGCGTGTGAAGGTCCGCGCGGTCGGTCAGGAAGTCCTCAAGAGCCTTTCGCCGGGCCAGGCCCTGGTCAAGGTCGTCAGCGACGAGCTGACCACGGTGATGGGTGTCGCCAATACCGAGCTGAACCTCGCCGCCACGCCGCCGGCCATCGTGCTGATGGCGGGTCTGCAGGGCGCGGGTAAGACCACCACGGTCGCCAAGCTCGCCCGTTTCCTCAAGGAGCGGAAGAAGAAGCGGGTCATGGTCGTCAGCTGCGACGTTTACCGTCCGGCCGCCATCCAGCAGCTGCGCACGCTGGCCGAGCAGGTCGAAGTGACCTTCTTCCCGTCCGAAGCCGGGCAGAACCCGGTCGACATCGCCAAGGCCGCCGTCGCCGCCGCCCGTCGCGAGGTCATGGACGTGCTGTTGGTGGATACCGCCGGCCGCCTGCATATCGACGAAGCGATGATGGACGAGATCAAGGCGCTGCACGCCGCGCTCGATCCCATCGAAACCCTGTTCGTGGTCGACTCCATGACCGGCCAGGACGCTGCCAACACGGCCAAGGCGTTCTCCGACGCGATTCCGCTCACAGGCGTCGTCCTGACCAAGACGGACGGCGACGCCCGCGGCGGCGCCGCCCTGTCGGTGCGCTACGTGACCGGACGACCGATCAAGTTCCTCGGTGCCGGCGAAAAGACCGACGCCCTCGAGCCGTTCCATCCGGATCGCCTTGCCCAGCGCATCCTCGGCATGGGCGACGTCCTGTCGCTGGTCGAGGAGGTCGAGCGCAAGGTCGACCAGGAGAAGGCGCAGAAGCTTGCCGAAAAGGTCATGAAGGGCAAGCGCTTCGATCTCAACGACATGCGCGACCAGCTCGAGCAGATGTCCAACATGGGCGGCCTGGCCGGTCTCATGGACAAACTGCCGGGCATGGGCAATCTCCCGGACAACGTCAAATCCAAGGTCAACGACAACGAACTGAAGCGCATGGTCGCGATCATCGGCTCGATGACCAAGAAGGAGCGCCGGCACCCGGATCTCCTCAACGGTTCGCGCAAGGCCCGTGTGGCCCGCGGTTCCGGCACCCAGCCGGCCGACGTCAATCGTCTTCTCAAGCAGTTCATGCAGATGGAAAAAATGATGTCCAAGTTGTCCAAGGGCGGCAGCAAGGGCCTCATGCGCCAGATGCGTGGTGCGATGAAGGGTATGGGTGGCATGGGCGGAATGGGCGGCGGTATGCCGCCGATGCGCTAAACCCCTTCCATTTTCTACAACTTTCGCTAAAATGCCGGGTTTACCGCGCCCGCATCTAGCGCGCGCCTGCCGGCACCCGGCAATTCTGGAGCTCGTAATATGGTTAAGATTCGTCTTTCGCGCGGTGGCGCCAAGGGCCGTCCGTTTTATCACGTCGTCGTGACCGACCAGCGCAACAAGCGCGACGGTCGTAACATCGAGCGCGTGGGCTACTACAATCCGGTCGCTTCGGGCGCTGATAAGCGTCTCGAACTCGACGTTGCCAAGGTCCAGGCCTGGGTGGCGAAGGGTGCACAGCTGACCGATAAGGTGCGTGCCCTCGTGAAGGAAGCCGGCAAGCTGGCTGCTTGATGTCGACAGGGCTCGGTAAGCGCGTCCGGCTCGGACGCATTGTCGGGCTCTACGGCGTGCAGGGTCAGGTCAAGCTCGAAAGCTGGACCGAACCCCGCATTCAGATCTTCCAATACCAGCCATGGCTGCTGACCGCGCCGGGCGTGCAGAAGGAGATCGGCGGGATCCGCGGACGCGCGCAGGGTAAAGGCCTGGTGGCCACCCTTCCGGGCATCGAGGATCGCGACCAGGCGACCGCATTGATCGGCTGCGAGATTACCGTTTCGCGTGATGTGCTGCCGCCCCCCGCACCGGGTGAGTTCTACTGGACCGATCTCGAGGGTCTCGAGGTCGTCACCACGGAGAACGTCGTCCTGGGACGGGTGAACCATCTTTTCGCCACCGGCGCCAACGACGTCATGGTGGTGAAGGACGGCGAAAGGGAGCGACTTATCCCGTTTGTCCAGGGCCCCTACGTGCACTCCATCGATTTCGATGGCCAGCGCATCGTGGTGGACTGGGACCCCGAGTTCTAGAGCGACGATTCCAAATCATGCGTATCGATGTGGTCTCGTTGTTTCCCGATTTCATCCGCCAGTCGGCTGCGGTCGGGGTGGTCGGCAGGGCGCAGCAACGCGAGTTGTTACAGGTGGAAACCTGGAACCCCCGCGATTTCGCTCCCGACAAGCATCGCACCGTGGATGGCCGCCCCTTTGGCGGTGGGCCGGGCATGGTGATGCTGATCGACCCCTTGCGAGCTACGCTCGCGGCGGTTCGTGAGGCGGCACCGGATCCGGTGCACGTGATTTACCTCAGCCCGCAAGGTGCGCGGCTGACGCAGGGTAGGGTGGAAGCGCTGGCGAATATGCCGCGAATTGCCCTGATCTGTGGACGTTACGAGGGCGTGGACGAACGCCTGCTGCAGCACGAGGTCGACGAGGAGCTCTCAATCGGCGATTATGTGCTGTCTGGCGGGGAGCTTGCCGCAGCGGTGGTTATCGATGCGGTGGGTCGTCTTCAGGACGGTGCGTTGAACGATGCACAGTCCGCCCAGCAGGACTCCTTCTCGGATGGCCTGCTGGACTGCCCGCATTACACCCGTCCCGAGCATCACGATGTTTGGGGCGGCGTGCCGGAGGTGCTGCTTTCCGGCGATCACTCGGCTATTCGCCGGTGGCGTCGCAAACAGTCGCTGGGTCGTACCTGGCTGCGCCGGCCGGACTTGCTAACGCAGCGTGCGCTCGATGACGAATCGAGGGTATTGCTGGATGAATTCCGCCGTGAGTATGCACGGCTAAACGGTGCGGCCGATATCGACCGCCGTAACGAAAATTGATGACAGGTGTGCCATGAACAAACTTCTCCAACAGTTCGAAGCCGAGCAGATCACCCGCCAGCTGCCGGATTTCGGTCCTGGTGACACCGTGGTCGTGAACGTCAAGGTCAAGGAAGGTACTCGCGAGCGCGTCCAGGCGTTCGAGGGCATCGTCATTGCCAAGCGTAGCCGCGGTCTGCACTCCGCCTTTACCGTGCGCAAGATCTCGCACGGCACCGGTGTCGAGCGCGTGTTCCAGTCGCACAGCCAGGCCATCGACTCGGTCGAAGTCAAGCGCAAGGGCAAGGTCCGCGGCGCCAAGCTGTACTACCTCCGTGGTCTGGAAGGTAAGGCTGCGCGCATCAAGGAAGACGTGGCCGCCGCCGCTGCTGCCAAGGTCGCGAAGAAGGCCGCCGCTGCCGCTGCCCAGTAAATCCGGCAGCCAGCGCAAAGAAAAAGCCCGCGAGTGATCGCGGGCTTTTTTGTGGTCTGCCATCAGGTACGCCGGATAGAGCACGCCTTCTTGTGGCCTGCCATTAGGTACACCGGATATAGCAAGCCTTTCTGTGGTCTGCCATCAGGTACACCGGATAGAGCACGCCTGCTGTGGGAGCCGCTTCAGCGGCGATTGGGTGCTTGCCGATACCCGGCCCGCTGCCGCGGGATCGCCGCTGAAGCGGCTCCCACAGCCGCTGAAGCGGCTCCCACAGTCAGACCGGCATGTATTCCTCGGCCAGCACCTTGGCCGGCTCCTGCAGGAAGTTGCCCTGGACGAAGTCCACGCCGCAGGCGAACAGCAGCGACGTACTCACCGCGTCCTCCACCCATTCGGCTACGGTCTGCTTGCCCGACGCATGGCCTTCCTTGCAGATCTCGGCGATCTTCTTCTGGTTTTCCGGATGCTGCGGCAGATCGGTCATGAAGCTGCGATCGATCTTCAGGAAATCGGCTTCGACGTGGTTGAGCATCTGGAACGAGTTCAGGCCGGAGCCGAACTGTTCGATGGCGAACGCGCCGCCCGCCTTGCGCCAGCCGGCCACGAACTCCTGCGTGGGACGCAGGCTGGTCAGTACCTTGGATTCCGGCATCTCGATGACCAGGGTGCTGCGGCGCAGCTTGGCGGTCTCGAGACGGCGGCAGAGCCACGGTAGCAGGTCCGGGTCTTCCAGCGATTGCAGGGTCATCTTCACGAAGTAGGTCGTGGTGAGCCCGTCGTTTTCGCGGTGTGCCAGTGCGTCGATGGCGTGGCCGAGCACCCAGCGGTCGATGGCCGGGAGGAGGCCGTTGCGCTCGGCCACCGGGAAGAAGTACGACGGCAGCACATCGCCCTTCGGGCCACGCATGCGCACCAGGATCTCGTAGAACTCGCCGGCCGCATCCTGCAGGCTGATGATCTGCTGGTGGTAGAGACGCAGGCCATCGGTCGATAGCGCATGGCGTACGAGGTCGAGCCAGTATTGCTCGCGCTCGGCATCGGCTTTCTCGCGGGCGCTGGGATCGTGCAGTTCGACGCGGTTGCCGCCCTGGTTCTGGGCATTGCGCAGCGCCGCGCTGGCTTGTTCCAGTACGGCTTCCGTGTTGGCGTTCTTTTCGGCGATCAGGGTGCCGCCGATAGTGATCGTCACACTCAGCGATCGCGTGCCCGCATCGATGATGTGTTCGGCAATGCTGGTGCGCAGGCGTTCGGTGAGGGCGGCATGCTCGAGATCGCCGCGCGGCGCCAGGATCAGGCCGAGCGTGTGGTCGCCGAGGACACCGGCGACGTCTTCCTCATCGATCGATTCGTTGATCTTCGCGGCAATCGCGGCGAGCAGCTTGTCGGCGTTACCGATACCCGCGCTGGCCACGATCTCCTTCCAGTTGTCCGGTTCGAGCAGGAGCATGGCCTGGCCCTCGCGCCCGGCCGCGGCGGCGGCGACGGCTTCGTCGATGTGCTCGAGCGTGCGCGCGCGATTGAACAAGCCGGTGACCGAATCCCGCTGCAGTTGCGCGACCAGGGCGGCATCGACCATCTGCTGCCGGAACACGATCTGCAGGCAGGCTTCGCCCTCGAAGGTGGCGTGGGCGAACTCGACAAGGGCCTTGAAGGTACCGCCGTCGTCGCGGCGCGCCAGCAGTTCCAGCGGCGGCGGCGCCTTGTCGCCTTTGGACAGGCCGCGCAGGACGCCCTTGAAGTCGTCAGCGTGGGTGCCGGCGATCAGGTCGAGGATCGGCAGGCCGAGGATGTCGTCGAACTCGGCAAAGCCGAAGGCCTCCAGGTAGGCCTGGTTCACGCGAACGTGCATGCCTTCGTGGACGTAGGCAATGGCGTCGCGCGAAGAGTCGAGCAGCGAGTCGCAGCGGCGCTCGGTCTCGCGGAGCGACGTTTCCAGACGGCGCACCTGCCGCCGCGTGGAAAGGGCCTCGAATTCGCGCTGGACCACGGCCAGGACCTGGTCGGATCGTTTGCGCAACGCCACGCCGCGCGATCCGTCGGCGAAGAGATCGGCCACGATGTCGTCGCTGAGGCTGTTCACGACGGCGATCAGGGCCAGGTCGCGCCCGCTGGAATCCAGCTGGCGAGCGACGGCGGCAGCGTCGATGCCGGGCACGCCGGGGTTCATCAACACCAGGTCGGGCACCAGTTCGTCGAGCGCGGCCTGGATCTCCGGCGCGCTGGTTGCGCGGGCGGGGCGCACGGCGATACCGCCATTGCGCAGTACGTTGATCAAAAGCTCGGCGTCTTCAACCGAGTCTTCGATGAAGAGAATCCTGATGACGTTGTCGTGTTTCATGCCGTTCCGAAATGCCGCTTGCTACCCCGCGAACCATGGCTGGTCCGCTCCCCCGTCTCGCGGTCCGGCCAGGTCATGCTGGTCGGATGATGCCCATACTAGCGCGCGAAATCGGCAACGGGGCGTTTGGAAGGGTCGCCCTGCAGTTCACGCACGAGTTTTGGGACGAGGTAGCCAGGAAGCCTGCCCCGAAGCACTTCCATGAGCGCCAGGGCACGCTGGTCGGACACCTCGAAATGGGCCGCCCCGGCGACCTTGTCCAACTGGTGCAGGTAGTAGGGCAGCACACCGGCGGCGAACGAACGCTCGCACAGGGCGACGAGGGTATCGGCGTCGTCGTTCACTTCCTTGAGCAGCACCGCCTGGTTGAGCAGGGTGGCGCCCGCCGCGCGAAGGCGGCCGCAGGCGGCGTCCACGTCGGCATCGAATTCGTTGGCGTGATTGGCGTGAAGGACGACGACCTTCTGCAGGGGCAGGGCGGCCAGCCAGTGCGTGAAGGCGTCGTCGATGCGCTCGGGCAGGACCACGGGCAGGCGGGTATGGATGCGCAGGCGGATGACGTGAGGCATGTCGGCCAGTCCGCGGGTCAGCTCCTCGAGCTTATGCGTGGCCAGGGCGAGGGGGTCGCCGCCCGAGAGGATCAGCTCGCGAATGCTCGGGTCGGCCTTCACGTGGGCCAGCGCGTCGCGCCACTGGGCCGCCGCCGCGATCTCCTCGCCGTAGGGGAAATGCCGGCGGAAGCAGTAGCGGCAGTTCACGGCGCAGCTTCCGCTGGCGATCAGCAGGGCCCGGCCGTCGTACTTGTGCAGCACCCCGTGTCCAGCGCGTGAGGCCATGTCGCCCACCGCGTCCACGGTGAAACCGTCGACCTCGTCGTGCTCCGCCCGGCGCGGGAGCACCTGCAGGAGCAGGGGGTCGTTGGGGTCCCCGGGTCGCATGCGGGCCGCGAAGCCCCTGGGCACGCGCAGGGGAAAGCCCGCGTCGTCCGGCGGCAGGAGATCGGTCCGGTGGCCGAGGCCGACGACGCGCAGCAGTTCCCCGGCGTCCGTAATGGCGTCCCGCCATAGCTCGCGCCAGCCCGTGACGGGCGGCGATAGGCGGGAAGTGGGGCTTGCGGTTATCATTGTGGACCTTGGATCGGGCTCTGCAGCCCGTGACAGAACCTATTTTAGCCGCCCAGCGGGGCGGATATAACTCTGGAGCAGATACAGATGGGCATGCTTGGCCTCAACGACGTCAAAACGGGCAAGAAGATCATCCACAACGGCGACCCCTGGGTCATCACCGAAGCGGACTTCATCAAGCCGGGCAAGGGCCAGGCGTTCACCCGCATCCGTATCCGCAATCTCAAGGACGGACGCACGACCGAGCAGACGCTCAAGTCGAGCGATTCGTACGAAGAAGCCGATGCCGTCGACACCGATGCCCAGTTCTCGTACATCGAGGGCACCGGCAACGATCGCGAGTGGATCTTCATGCACACCGAAACCTTCGAGCAGCACCGCGCCAGCCTCGCCGCCATGGGCGATGCCTGGAAGTGGCTGAAGGGCGAGGAAGAGTGCGTGGTGACCCTGTTCAACGGCAACATCATCGCCGTGCAGGCTCCGAAGTTCGTCGAACTCAAGATCGTCGAGACCGACCCGGGCGTGCGCGGCGATACCTCGGGCGGCGGCGGCAAGCCGGCTACCCTGGAGACCGGCGCCGTGGTTCGCGTGCCGCTCTTCGTCAACCAGGACGAAGTCATCAAGGTCGATACGCGCACCGGCGAGTACGACAGCCGCGTCAAGTAAGGCGCAGCGTCTGATGCATCGATCGGCACGGCGGCCCTCCCGGGCGCCGTGCCGTTTTTTTTACGCTTCCCCGAGCCCGCCATGACTTCCAGTCCCATCGACATCGACCTCCTTATCGAAGCCCGCTGGGTCGTCCCCATCGAACCGCATGCCGTGGTCCTCGACGACCACGCGGTGGCCATCGACGGCGGCGAGATCCTGGCGATCCTGCCGATCGCCGACGCGCGCGCGACCTACGCGCCGCGCGAGCGCGTCGAGCTGCCCGAGCACGCGCTCATGCCGGGCCTGATCAACGCCCACACGCACAACCCGATGACCCTGTTGCGCGGACTCGCGGACGATCTGCCGCTGATGACCTGGTTGCAGGAACACATCTGGCCGGCCGAGGCGCGCGTGATGGGACCGGACTTCATCCGTGACGGCGTCGAACTCGCCGTGGCGGAAATGATCCGTGGCGGCACGACCTGCGCCAACGAAAACTATTTCTTCCCCGACGTGATCGCGGCGACCTACAAGCAGATGGGCTTTCGCGCGGTCATCGGCCTGCCGGTGATCGACTTCCCGACGCCCTGGGCAAAAACCTCGGACGAATACTTCAGTCGCGCGCTGGAAGTGCACGAGGCGCTCAAGGCCGAGCCGCTCCTGACCACGGCCTTCGTGCCGCATGCGCCCTACACGGTTTCCGACGAGAACTTCGTACGGATTCGCGACCTGGCCAACGAGCTCGACATTCCGATCCACCTGCACACGCACGAAACCGCGCTCGAAGTGCAGCAGGGCAAGGACAAAGACGGCGTGCGTCCCTTCGAGCGCCTGCAGAAGCTGGGCATCGTCACCGATCGCCTGCTCGCCGTACACATGACGCAGCTCAACGACGACGAGATCGCGGCTTGCGCCGCTGCCGGCGTTTCGGTGGCGCATTGTCCCGAGTCCAATCTCAAGCTCGCTTCCGGTTTCTGTCCGGCGGAGAAGCTGCGTGCGGCCGGCGTCAACGTTTGCATCGGCACCGATGGCTGCGCCTCCAACAACGACCTGGACATGTTCGGCGAAATGCGCACGGCCGCCTTGCTGGCCAAGGCCGTCGCCGGCGATGCCGCGGCGTTCGATGCCGCGTTCGCCCTGCGCGCCGCCACGCTCAATGGCGCGAAGGCGATCGGTCTTGGCGATCGCATCGGTTCGATCGAGCCGGGCAAGCGCGCCGATCTCACGGCCGTGCGTCTGGATGCGATCGAAACGCAGCCGCTCTACCATGTGGCCTCCCAGCTGGTTTACGCCACGGGTCGCCACCAGGTCAGCGATGTGTGGATCGATGGCCAGCGCAAGCTCGCCACCGGCGAGCTCGTCGGCATCGACAAGGCGCGCATTCTTTCGAAGGCTCGTGCCTGGCGTGAGATCATCGCCTCCGAGGAGGAAGCGTGAGCGATACCGAACATCTGTACCTCGTCCTCGTCGTGCGAACGCCGGCATTCCAGCCGGCGGCGGGCGAGGCGCACCAGGCCTTCCTGGCTGGCCTGATCGCGAAGCAGCAGCTCGAGATGACCGGTCCGTTCACCGATGGCACGGGCGGCGCGTATCTCGTGCGCGCGCCGAGCCTGGCCGCGGCAACCGAACTCGCGTACGCCGATCCCCTGCACACCAGCGGCTCGTCCACGCTCACTGTCCACGAATGGCGCGTGCGTCGCTTCGCGCCCGAGGCCTGAATCATGCAAACCAACGCCAATGTCAGCGCGGAAGAAATCGCGCGTTTCGAGAAGCTGGCCGCCCGCTGGTGGGATCCCGACGGCGAGTCCCGTCCGCTGCACGACCTTAATCCGGTGCGCGCGGCCTATGTCTCCGGACGCGTGAACCTGCGCGGCGCGAAGGTCGTCGATGTCGGCTGCGGCGGCGGTCTGCTGAGTGAGGCGCTTGCGCGCGCCGGCGCCCATGTCACCGCGATCGATCTCGGCGCCAAGCTGATCGAAATCGCCAAACTGCATCTGTTCGAATCGAACCTGCAGGTGGATTACCGCGTGCAGTCGTCGACCGAACTCGCCGAATCCGAGCCGGCCTCGTTCGATGCGGTCTGCTGCATGGAGATGATCGAACACGTACCCGACCCGGCCGCCCTGATCGGCGATCTCGCCGCCATGCTCAAGCCCGGCGGTCAGGTGTTCCTGTCCACGCTCAACCGCACGCCGGCGGCCTTCGGCGCAGCCATCGTCGGTGCGGAGTACCTGATGCGCCTGCTGCCGCGTGGTACGCACCACTACGCGCAGTTCCTCAAGCCCTCGGAAGTGGCGGGCCTGCTGCGCCGCTTCGGTCTCGACGTCGAAGACATCAAGGGTCTCGCGTACAACCCGCTCACGCGCAACGCGAGCCTCTCGTCGAACACCGCGGTGAACTACGTGCTCAGCGCGAGGAAGGTCGGGTGAATCGTTTGCCGTTCACGCTGGACGGGGTGTTCTTCGACCTCGACGGCACCTTGCTGGACAGCGCGCTCGATCTGCACGGTGCACTGGTGGATCTGTGCGCGGAGCAGGGCGTCGCGCCGCCTCCGTACGAGCGTGTGCGCCCGGTGGTCTCGCGAGGCTCGCGAGCGATCGTCGCCGTGGGCTTTCCCGGCCTCGACGCGGACGCCGTGCTGGCGTGCGTGCCGCGATACCTCGAGATCTACGAAGCGAACATGGCCCGGCATACCGTGCCGTTCGACGGCGTCGAGCCGCTGCTGGCAGGCCTGGATGCCGCCGGCATCGGCTGGGGCATCGTGACCAACAAGCCGGGCTTCCTGACCGACGGGCTGTTGCCGCAGGCGGTGCCGCATTGGAAGCCTGCCGCCGTGGTCTCGGGCGACACCTTGCCGGTGAAGAAGCCCGATCCGGCACCCGTGCTGCACGCCTGCGCCCTGGCGGGCTGCGACCCGGCACGCTCGGTTTTCGTCGGCGACGATCGCCGCGACGTCCAGGCCGGTAACGCGGCCGGCCTGTTCACCGTGGCCGTGCGCTGGGGTTATCTGGATGGCGGCGATCCGGACACCTGGGATGCCGATATCGTGCTCGACAGCGTTGGCGATCTGGCCGCCTTGCTTGGCGTGAGGGAGATCCCGGCGTGACCGACGGCGCTACCCAGAGTTTCGTCGATAAATGGCTGGCTGTGCAGCCGCAACAGCGCGTCGCCTTGCCGTTCGTCGAAGTGTCCGTGCGTGACGCGCATGTCGCCCTTGCCGCCTTCGAACACGAGCTGATCGCGTCGGCGTACGGTGTGCGCGAGCCGCAGGTCGCCGCCGCAAAACTGCAGTGGTGGGCCGAGGAATTGTCCGGCGCCGCGGCCAGTGGCGGCCGGCACCCGTTGACCAAGCCATTGTTCGCCGACGATCGGGCCCGACGTATCCCGGTCGATCGCTGGCTGGCGCCGGTGCTTGCCGCGATGGCCCAGCTGGAGCAGGGCACGCCCGCGGATTTCAGCGCGCAGGTGGCCGCTTCGCGTGGCATGCATGGTGCGCTCGCGGCCCTCGAGAACGCGTGGTGGTTCGGTGCGGATGCGCCGGTCGAGGCCGCCTCGCGGATCGCCACGTTGTCGCACCTGGTGTTCGCGCTGTCCCGGCTGGAGTTGGACGCCGAGCGCGAGCGGCTGCCCCTGCCCATGTCTCGCCTGGCCAGGCATGGGCTCTCGCGTGGCCAGCTCAAGGACGATACGCCGGCCCGGCGCGAGGCCTTGAAGGCCCAGCTCGCGGAGCTGGCTGCCGGCCTGCGTGAGGCCCTGGCCCTGGGCGAGCCCCTGAGCACGTTCCGCGGCCTGGAGGGCCGTACGGCGCTGTCCACGGCCCGTGCCGCAGCCAAGGCAACCGAACCCTTCCGTGAACTGCACTTACGGCAGTCGCGCAGCGGGCCGGCGACAGCCATCCGGGCCTGGCTGGCCGCACGGCACGCGGCACGATTCAGCTGAACGGACCGTTTCCTTGCGCGGACCATTGAGCCAATCCTCAACATCCCCATTTCGGTCACGGTAAGCCGGCAACGGCACGTTCTCCCTAGGATCACCCGATGTATATCCAAGATTCCCCGACCCGCCTGCTCCCCGACGTCGCGTCGCAGGAGCATGCCCTCGCCATCGGTACCCTGGATTGGGTCGGCATGGATGGCATGGAGATGCCGGTGCAGTTCGACGCCGGCGACGGCGATGTCCGCTCGACTGGCGCGCGCGTGGGTGCCTTCGTCAACCTGAACAAGCCGGAGGCCCGCGGCATCCACATGTCGCGCCTCTACCTGCTGGTATCGGAGGCACTTTCCGCCGGACCGCTGACCATCCACGGCATCCGCGACCTGCTCGGTTCCTTCCTGAGCTCGCACGAAGGCCTCTCCGACCACGCGAAGATCACCATCGGCTTCGAGCACCTGGTTCGCCGTCGCGCCCTGCGCAGCGACAACAGCGGCTGGCGCGCGTACCCGATCACCATCTGCGCCACCCTGAGCGGCGACAAATTCGCGATCGAAATCACCACCGACGTGGTCTATTCGTCGACGTGCCCGGCATCGGCGGCACTGTCGCGCCAGCTCATCCAGGACAATTTCGCGAAGACATTCTCCGCCGAGGGCGCCCTCGACCGCGACACCGTCCTCGCCTGGCTCGGTACGGAGCAGGGCATCCTTGCGACGCCGCACGCGCAGCGCAGCACGGCGACGATCCGCGTACGTCCGGCGGGGGAGGGCGTGTTTCCGCTCATCGACATGATCGATAACGTCGAAGCCGCTCTTGGCACGCCGGTGCAGACCGCCGTGAAGCGCGCCGACGAGCAGGCCTTCGCGCTCGCCAACGGCGGCAATCTGATGTTCTGTGAGGACGCGGCCCGGCGCATCCAGAAAACCCTCGATGCCGATGCGCGCGTCGCCGACTTCCACGTGCGCGTGGCGCATCACGAAAGCCTGCATCCGCACGACGCGGTCGCGTTTGCCTCCAAGGTCCGCTAACTGCCGTCGTAGAAGCCGCTTCTGTGTGGAAACGGCCCCTGTATAGGAACCGCTTCTGTATAGAAACCGCTTCTGTACAGGAAGCGCTTCTGTGTGGGAGCCGCTTCAGCGGCGATAGGTGCTCGCCTCAGTCATCGAGATTTCGCACCAAGGCATCGCCGATGCATCGGCTCCCACACGAATCCCGACTCGCTTCGTGCTACTGGATACCCGGCAACAGCAGCGGATCCAGCCTCACCCCGAACCAGTTGAAGCCCCAATGCACGTGGGGCCCGGTCGCTCGACCGGTCATGCCCGCCAGGCCGATTACCTCGCCCTGCTGCACGTGTTGCCCCACCTTCACGTCGATCCGCGACAGGTGCAGGAAGTTCGACGACAGGCCGAAGCCGTGATCGAGCAGCACGGTGCCGCCAGTGAGATAAAGGTCGGGTTTGGCGAAGGTGATGATGCCGTCGGCCGGTGCCTTGACCGGGGTGCCCTGCGGCACCGCGATGTCCATGCCCGAATGCGGTGCCTTCGGATCGCCGTTGTAGATGCGCTGGTTGCCGAACCGTCCGCTGATCCGCCCCGTCACCGGCCAGATGAAGCCGTGAGCGAAGTCTTCACGCGCGTCGTCGCGATCGCGCGCGGCGACCACTTCGGCCTGTTCGCGCTGGATGCGCGCCGCGATGTCCGGTGGCGGGTTCACCGTCGTCGGCGGCACGCCTTCGACGCGCTCGATCGGCCAGTCGCGCGGCGTCACGCCGAGGCTGTGCTTCGCGCCGCCGACGACGACCTCGATCGGCCCTTGCTCGTCGCGTCCCGCACCGAAGACGAAGATGCCATCGGCACCGACGTGGACGGGTTTGCCGCCCACGGTCACCCGCGACCCCGGCGCGGCATGGCCGATGACGAGACCGCCCTGGGACACGCTGGAGGGCAGGTCGGTCACGGCCGCGGCGGCCGAGGCGGAAAGGATCAAGGCGGCGATGGCGCTTACGACTTTCCTCATCGGTCGAACGTCAGTCGCTGGCCGCGAACGCTCTCATCCACCTTCTTGCCGTCCCACACGCGCTGGCCGTTGACGAAGGTCGAAGCGATGCTGCTGCTGAACGTTTCGCCTTCGAACGGGGACCAACCGCACTTGGACAGCACTTCCTCACGAACCACCGTGTGCTTGCGCTTGGGATCGACGAGGACGAGATCGGCGGCATAACCCTCGCGGAGGAAACCGCGGTTCTCCACGTCGAACAGCTTGGCCGGCGCATGGCATACCGCTTCGACGACGCGTTCCAGGGTCAACTTGCCCTCGAACACGCGCTCCAGCGCCGCCTGCAGCGCGTACTGGACCAGCGGCAGGCCGGACGGCGCCTTGTCGTACTTCTGCGCTTTCTCTTCGAGCAGGTGCGGGGCGTGGTCGGTGGCGAGCACGTCCAGGCGGCCCTCGGCCAGGGCCTTGGTGATGGCCTCACGGTCCGCTTCGTCCTTGATCGCCGGATTGCACTTGATCAGGAAGCCGAGGCGCTCGTAGTCCGGCGCGGCAAAATGCAGGAAGTGCACGCAGGTCTCCGCGGTGATCTTCTTGCCTTCGATCGGGCCCGGTTCGAACAGGGCCAGTTCGTCGGCGGTGGAGATATGCAGCACGTGCAGACGGGTGCCGTGTTTCTTCGCCAGCGAAATCGCCAGCTTCGTGGACTTGATGCAGGCCTCGCGCGAGCGGATGAGCGGGTGCTCGAACGCGGGAATATCCTCGCCATACTTTTCGTGGGCCTTGGCCAGGTTCACGTCGATCATCGGCGTGTCTTCGCAATGCGTGATGATCGGCGTCGGCGCGTCGCGGAAGATGTGGTCGAGGGTTTCCGGGTTGTCGACCAGCATGTTGCCGGTCGAGGCGCCCATGAATACCTTGATGCCCGGAGCCGCCTTGGGATCGAGCGCGCGGATGGCCTCGAGGTTGTCGTTGCTCGCGCCCATGTAAAAGGCGTAGTTGACCCGAGATGTTTCGGAGGCTCGCGTGTACTTGGCTTCGAGCGAATCGCGGTCCAGGGCCGGTGGCTTCGTATTCGGCATCTCCATGAAACTGGTGATGCCGCCGGCGGCGCAGGCGGTGGATTCGCTGGCGATATCGGCTTTCTGGGTGAGGCCGGGTTCGCGGAAGTGCACCTGGTCGTCGATCATTCCCGGCAACAGCCACAGGCCGGACGCGTCGATCACCTGTTCGTCACGCTCTTTTTCCAGACCTTGGGCGATGGTCGCGATTTTTCCATCGCGCAAGCGCACATCGGCGGTGAAACGGCGGCCTTCGTTGATCAGTTCGGCGTTCTTGATGAGCCAGGCGTCAGTCATGGATATGTGCTCCTTGGGCGCCACATCGGCGCAGGACAAAATGATCGGGTACGGGATCCAGGCCACCTTCGCAGAACGGCTGGCAGCGGCAAAGGCGCCAGGCGCCAAGCACGGAGCCGCGCACCGGACCGAAGCGGGCTATGGCAACCCGTGCATAATCGGAACAGGATGGATGGAACCGACAGCGTGCCCCTAGAAGGGGGCTCAGCCATCGTTTATAGAGGGACAGAAGGAATAGAAGGAGGCGGGTCACTTTTCAGTCCGGTGTCGACCGGCGTCAGCCAGTCGACAGTATCCCAGAAGATAGGTTGCTGGGCTAACGCATCTGGGCTATAACACCCCGCCGCCACGGCCACCGAGGTGAAGGAAATGGCGAAAATCGCTCGTAGTTCCGCAGCTGCCAAGGGCACCGCCAAGAAGGGCGGAGCCGGTGATGTGAGTAAGGCCAGGACGGCTACGGCCGGGGTAACGACAAAGGCGCCGGTGAAGACCGCGGTCAGTGCCGCGGCCAAGCCCGCGACGAAGACCTCGGCCAAGTCGGCTCCCCAGAAGGCTGCGCCCGCAAAGTCCGCGCCTTCGAAGAGTGCGCCCGCTAAACCGGCGGCCAAGGTTGCCGCCAAGAAGGCACCCGTCAAGGTCGCGCCGGTGAAGGCGACGACCAAGGCGGTGCCGAAAGTGGCCGCCAAGACCGTGGCAAAGGCGCCGGCGAAGAAGCCTGCACCTGCCGCACCCAGCAAGCCGGCGCCCGCAGTGAAGGCGGCGCCTGCCAAGAAGACACCCGCGGCGCCGGCCAAGGCCGCGCCCGCGCCCGCACCCGCGCCGGCGGCGAAGAAAGTCGCCCCGGCCAACGATGTCGCGCCGCCCGTCAAGGGTCGCACGGCATCGGCCGTTGCCGCTGTGACACCCCGGACAGCGTCCGCGGTGGGCAGCGCTACCTCATCCAGAAACGAGAAGTCCGCTCAATCCAGCATGAACAGCACAGCTTCCAATACCGCCGAAAACGGCATCACGCGTGAGGACGGCCGCTACGCGCTGCCGGCTTCGACTGTCATCGACCTGCCCAAGGGCTACAAGCCGGGCAGTGACGAGGAGTACATGAGTCCTCGTCACCTTGCCTATTTCCGCAACAAGCTCAAGGACTGGCGCGAGCAGCTCGTCGAAGAATCCCGCCAGACCATGGACAACCTCCGCGAGGAAGTCCGTGACGTGGGTGACGAGGCCGAGCGCGCCACGCGCGAGACGGAGAACTCGCTCGAACTGCGTACGCGCGACCGCTACCGCAAGCTCATCTCCAAGATCGACAAGGCCCTGCGCCGGATCGAGGAAGGCCGCTACGGGTTCTGCGAAGAGACCGACGAGGAAATCGGTGTGGAGCGCCTCGACGCCCGCCCGATCGCCACGTTGACCCTCGACGCGCAGGAGCGCCGCGAGCACCTGCAGAAGCAGATGGGCGACTGACCCTGGCAGATGGGCGACTGACCCTGTCTTGTTTCGAGTAAGGAAAAAGCCCCGCTATGCGGGGCTTCGTTTGTTGTGGGAGCCGCGTCATTTGTGCGAGCCGCTTCATTTGTGGGAGCCGCGTCATCTGTGGGAGCCGCTTCAGCGGCGATGGGTGCTTGCCGCACCCTGGCCCGCTGCCGCGGGATCGCCGATGAATCGGCTCCCACAGTGTCAGCCTCCCACAGTGTCAGCCTCCCAGGTGTCAGGCTCCCACAGTGTTGGCCTCCCAGGTGTCAGGCTCCCACAGTGTTGGCCTCCCAGAGGGCCGGCCTCCCAGAGAGTCGGCTCCCACAGGGTCGGGTCCTAGAGGGTCGGGTCTTGGAGGGTCAACCCCCGAGGGTTGCGGCGGCGTACGCCTTGGCCTTCGCCAGCATCGCCGCCAGGCCGTTGGAACGGGTGGGGGAGAGATGCTTGGCCAGGCCGATCTCCTGCACGAAGGACGGTTCCGTATCGACGATCTCGCGCGCCGAACGGCCCGAGTAGACGCGCAGCATCAGCGCGATAAGTCCGGAGACGATGGCGGAGTCGCTGGCGGCGTCGAAATACATCTTCGAGGCATCCCCCGAGGGAATCAGCCAGACCATGGATTGGCAACCGTGAACGCGGTTCTCTTCGGTCTTGCGATCGTCCGGAAACGGCGGCAGCTGCCGGCCGAGGTCGATCAGGTACTGGTAGCGCTCGGTCCAGTCGCTGAAGAAGGCGAATTCTTCGGCGATCGCGAGCTGCGCTTCGGCAGCCGTGGCTTCCTGGGGTTCGTTCATGCCTTCACCACACTCCAGCGCGTGCCCTGTGCGCTGTCTTCGATCGCGATGCCCAGGTCCTTGAGCTGGTCGCGAATGGCGTCGGAGCGGGCGAAATCCTTCGCGGCGCGGGCGGCGCGGCGTTCCTCGAGCAACGCCTCGATGGCGCCCGCGTCGATGGCTTCGCCCGGATTGCCCTGGCGGAACCAGGCTTCGGGATCTTCGGCGAGCAGGCCGAGCAGGGCGGCACCGCCGAGCAGGGCGGCCTTGGCGGCAGCGCGTTCCTCGCCCGTGGCGCGGCGCGCGCTATCGGCAAGCTGGGAAATTTCAGCCAGCGCCTGCGGTGTGTTCAGGTCGTCGCATAGCGCTGCCTCGACGGCCGGCGGGATCACCGGTACACCGGCGTCCACATCGGCCATGTCGCGCAGAACGCCATACCAGCCGTCGAGCGTGCGCACGGCCTGGGTCATGGCGGCATCGGACCAGTCCAGCGGCTGCCGGTAGTGGCCGCGCAGCAGCATCAGGCGGAGCGCTTCGGCGGGATGCTTGTCCAGCAGCTGGTGCAGCTGGAGCACGTTGCCGAGCGACTTCGACATCTTCCGGCCGTCGAAGGTGAGCATGCCGTTGTGCATCCAGAAGCGCGCGAACGGCTTGCCGCCGTGCGCGCAGACGCTCTGGGCGATCTCGTTCTCGTGATGCGGAAAGGTCAGGTCGACGCCGCCGGCGTGGATGTCGATGGTGTCGCCCAGGTGGGCTTCGCTCATCGCCGAACACTCGATGTGCCAGCCGGGACGGCCGCGACCCCAGGGGCTGTCCCAGCCTGGCAGGGTTTCATCCGAGGGCTTCCATAGCACGAAGTCGCCGGGGCTTTTCTTGTACGGCGCCACCTCGATGCGCGCCCCGGCGAGCAACTCGTCAGGGTCGCGGCCGGAGAGGGCACCGTAGGCGGGGAACGACTCGACGTTGAACAGCACGTGGCCTTCCGCCTCGTAGGCGTGCCCGCTGGCGATCAGGCGCTCGATCATGCGGATGATCTGAGGGATGTGATCGGTGGCGTAGGGCTCGACGTCCGGCGGGGCGACGCCGAGGCGCGCGAGGTCCTCGTTATAAGCCTTGGCGAAGCGCCCGGTGATCTCGCCGATGGGTACCCCGGCGGCCGCCGCCGCGGTGTTGATCTTGTCGTCCACGTCGGTGACGTTCCGGGCGTAGACCAGCTTCGGGTAATGGCGGCGGATCAGGCGTGCCAGCACGTCGAAGACCACCGGCGGACGCGCGTTGCCGATATGGATGTAGTTGTAGACGGTGGGGCCGCAGACGTACATGGTCACCCGCTGCGGATCGAGCGGGCTGAACGCTTCCGTGCGGCGCGACAGGGTGTTGTAGAGCGAGATCGGCATCGGGGATCCGTGGACGGGCGCGGCGGGCGGCCGGTCGGAGATATTAGCAAGCCCGGCCCGATGTGCGGCGCACGCGCCGGGAGGAATTCGGTTGACATGACGATGTGAAGTCGGGCCTGGCCTCTCTAAGCGTGGATTCAGCGTGAACTTGATGAAATGCACGGGTAGGCGTCTTGTGCGCCTGGCTGGAGGTTCTCCTAAATGTCTCGCCTGCTCATCCCCGCGATCATCCTCGCGGTATTCGCAACCAGCGCCGGTGCCCAGGACGGCCGTTATGGTCCGCCTCCGGGTCCACCGCCCGGCCCGGCCCAGGGCCCGGATGACAACACCCACTTTGGCTGGGCCGACGTCTTGCGCGTCGATCCCGTCTACGGCGTCGCTCGCGTCGAGACCCCCCGACAGGAATGCTACGACCAGCCCGTCGTCCGCCAGGAGTCCAGCGGTAACAGCACGGCCGGGACCATCCTCGGCGCCGTGGTCGGCGGCGTGCTCGGTAACACCGTCGGCAAGGGCGACGGCCGCAAGGCCGCCACCGTGGTCGGCGCCGTCGCCGGCGGCGCGGTCGGCAACAACCTCGCCCACCAGGGCGACCGCACCTACTCGGGCACGGAAACCCGCTGCCGCGACGTCAGTTCGGTCTCCGAACAGCGCCGCATCGCCGGCTACGACGTCGAGTACCGCTATCGCGGCGAGGTCTACGTGTCGCGCCTGAACTACGACCCGGGCGAGCGTCTTCGCGTCCGCGTCAGTGTGGCGCCTGCCGACTGAGTCGGTTTCGCACCGTGATCCGAACGGGGGGCCGCGAGAAATCGCGGCCCTTTTTTGTTGTGGGGCGCCCGTCTTGCGCGCCGCACCAAATCCCGGCATGATCGCGGTTCCACTTTTCCAGACCTTGCCGTGTCCCATACCGTCTACACCGCCGTCGTCTTCACCAGCGCCCGTATGGCCGCAGGGATGACCTCGCGTGCTCGTCGACCGTACATCGGATACTCGGCCGGGTAGGCTGTCGCGCGCTTTTCATACGCATCGACTAAAAAACCCGGCCCTGCGCCGGGTTTTTTTGTTTCCGATTCCTGACCCTCCGCCTTCTTCACTTCCTCCACGGCCGACAAGGCCACCGACCGATCTGGACCGCCATGACCGTTCGCCACTTCCTCTCCACCCAGGATTACAGCCGCGCCGAGATCGACGCCCTGCTCGCGCAGGCGGCGGAGTTCAAGCGCTCGCCGCAGGGCCAGCAACTGGCCGGCAAGTCGATCGCACTGATGTTCTTCAATCCGTCCATGCGCACGCGTACCAGCTTCGAGCTGGGTGCGTTCCAGTTGGGTGGCCATGCCATCGTGCTGTCGCCGGGCAAGGACGCATGGCCGATCGAGTTCGAGGTCGGCGCGGTGATGGATGGCGATACCGAAGAGCACATCGCCGAAGTGGCTCGCGTGCTGTCGCGCTACGTGGACATCATCGCCGTGCGCGCCTTCCCGAAGTTCGTCGACTGGCAGGTGGATCGCCAGGACAAGGTGCTCAAGTCGTTCGCCCAGTACGCCACCGTACCGGTGATCAACCTCGAGACGATCACCCATCCCTGCCAGGAGCTGGCGCATGCGCTGGCGCTGCAGGAACACCTGGGCAGCCTGCAGAACAAGAAGTACGTGTTGACCTGGACCTATCACCCGAAGCCGCTGAACACCGCGGTGGCCAACTCGGCCCTGCTGATCGCGACGAAGATGGGCATGGACGTGACCCTGCTGTGCCCGACCCCGGAGTACGTCCTGGACGAGCGCTACATGGACTTCGCCAAGGCCAATGCGAAGGAAAACGGCGGTTCGCTTCAGGTCTCGCACGACATCGAGTCGGCCTACCGCGGTGCGGACGTCATCTACGCCAAGAGTTGGGGTGCGATTCCTTACTTCGGCCGCTGGGACGAAGAGAAGGCCATTCGCGATGCCAACAAGCACTTCATCGTCGATGAGGCCAAGATGGCCCTGACCAACAACGGCCTCTTCAGCCACTGCCTCCCGCTGCGCCGGAACATCAAGGCGACGGACGCGGTGATGGACTCGCCGGCCTGCATCGCCATCGACGAGGCCGAGAACCGCCTGCACGTGCAGAAAGCGGTCATGGCCTCGCTCATCTCGCAAGCGTCGGGCGCCAAGTCCGGCCTCGGTTTCTGATTCGCCTTTCCCCTGTCCGTTCAACGTTCTTCCGGAGCCTTCATGTCCAGCCAAGATATCGTCCTCGCCTTTTCCGGCGGCCTCGACACCAGCTTCTGCGTACCCTACCTGATGGAGCGCGGCTATGCCGTGCATACCGTGTTCGTCGATACCGGCGGCGTCTCGGCCGAGGAACGCGAGTACATCGAGCAGCGCGCGCATGAACTCGGCGCGGCCTCGCATCGCACGGTCGATGCCTCGCAGGCGATCTGGGACAGCTTCGTCACCCCGCTGATCTGGGCTGGCGAGTTCTACCAGGGTCAATACCCGCTGCTGGTTTCCGACCGCTACCTCATCGTGAAGGCTTCGCTGGAGCGTTGCGACGAACTGGGCACGAAGTTCTTCGCGCACGGCTGCACGGGCATGGGCAACGACCAGGTCCGTTTCGACCTGACCGTTCGTGCGCTGGGCGATTACACGATCGTCGCGCCGGTGCGCGAAATCCAGCGCGAGCACACCCAGGTCCGCGCCTACGAGCAGAAGTACCTTGAAGACAAGGGTTTCGAGGTCCGTGCCAAGACCAAGCACTACACGATCAACGAGAACGTGCTCGGTGTGACCATTTCAGGCGGCGAGATCGACGCGTGGGAAATTCCGGGCGAGGGCGCGATCGGCTGGTGTGCGCCGCGCGCCGAATGGCCGTCCGAACCACTGCGCGTGGAACTCGGATTCGAGAAGGGTACGGCGGTGTCGCTCAACGGCAAGGCAGCCTCGGGCCCGGAGATCCTCGGCTTCCTCAATCGCGAACTGGCGAAGTACGGCGTGGGTCGCAGCCTGTACACCGGCGACACCAATATCGGCCTGAAGGGTCGCATCGTGTTCGAGGCCCCGGCGCTCACCGCGCTGCTGACCGCGCACCGCGCGCTGGAAGAAACCGTGCTCTCGAAGCAACAGAACCGCTTCAAGCCGGAAATCGGCCGCAAGTGGACCGAGGTGGCCTATGAAGGCTTCTTCAACGATCCGATCAAGGCCGACCTCGAGGCCTACCTCGTTTCCACGCAGCGCAAGGTCGACGGCAAGGTCATCATCGAAACCCGTGGCGGCTCGGTGTACGCGGTGAAGGTGGAATCGAAGAACATCCTGCATTCGGCCAAGGCCACGTATGCGCAGGCCGCGGACTGGGGTGTCGCCGAGGCCGAGGGCTTCATCAAGCTCTACGGCATGAGCTCGACGATCTGGGCGGAAGTCGACCGAGCCAACGGGAACTGATCCGACACATGGACAAACTTCTCGACGACACCTTGACCCATCTGCGTGCGCTGGTCGGGTACGACACGCGCAATCCACCACGAGAGATCGGCACGGATGGCATCTTCGATTACCTGCGCGCGAACCTTCCCGGGTTCGACGTGCAGGTGACCGATTTCGGTGCCGGCGCCGTCAATCTTTACGCGGTGCGCGGCAAGCCGAAATATCTGTTCAACGTGCACATGGACACGGTTCCGGATTCCCCGCACTGGACGGCGAGCCCGTTCGAGCTGCGGGTGACGGAAGACCGGGCGATCGGCCTGGGCGCCTGCGACATCAAGGGCGCGGCCGCGGCACTGGTGGCCGTGGCCAACGCGACCCAGGGCGACATGGCCTTGCTGCTGTCCACGGACGAGGAAGCCAACGACGCGCGTTGTATCGACGGCTTCCTGGCGACGCCGCGAGACTACGAGGCGATCATCGTCGCCGAGCCGACCAGGGGCGAGGCCGTGCTCGCGCATCGTGGTATCCATTCGGTGCAAATGCGCTTCCAGGGTCGGGCAGGGCACGCCTCCGGCGAGCAGAAGCCGTCCGATAGCGCCCTGCACCAGGGCATTCGCTGGGGCGCGGCCGCACTGGACCATGTCCAGGCGCTGTCGCACGAGCGCTTCGGCGGCCTCACCGGCCTGCGCTTCAACATCGGCAAGGTCGAAGGCGGCATCAAGGCCAACGTGATCGCGCCGACGGCGGACATCCGCTTCGGCTTCCGCCCGTTGCCTTCGATGGATGCGGACAAGCTGCTCGAGACCTTCCGCACCCTGGTTGAGCCGGCGCCGGTCGAGTACGGCGAAACCTTCCGCGGCGATTCGCTGCCGGCAGGGGACACCGCGACCGCCGAGGCCCGCCGCCTCGCCGCACGCGATATCGCCGACGAGCTCGGCATCCCGGTCGGCAACGCGGTCGACTTCTGGACCGAAGCCGCGCTGTTCTCGAAGGCCGGTTACACCACCTTCGTCTACGGCCCCGGCGACATCGCCCAGGCACACAGCGCCGACGAATGGGTCCTCCTGGACCAGCTCGCGCATTACGCACAGACCATCCATCGGATCGTGGACAGTGGAATCTAACCAGCATACCCGCAAGACGATCGTGCGCCTGCTGTCCTCCATGGGCAGCGCGCGCGAGATCCAGCAGTACCTCAAGCGCTTCTCGCAGCTGGATGCCGCACGCTTCGCCGTGGTCAAGGTCGGCGGCGCCGTGTTGCGCGACGACCTGCCGGCGCTGACCTCTTCGCTGTCCTTCCTGCAGCAGGTCGGCCTCACGCCGATCGTGCTGCACGGCGCCGGCCCGCAGCTCGACGAAGAGCTGTCGGCCGCCGGTATCGAGAAGAAGACCGTCAATGGCCTGCGCGTGACCTCGCCCGAAGCGCTGGCGATCGTTCGCCGCGTGTTCCAGGCGCAGAACCTGCGCCTGGTCGAGGCCTTGCAGAAAGTCGACACGCGCGCCACCTCAGTGCCGTCCGGCGTATTCGCCGCCGACTTCCTCGACCAGGGCACGTTCGGCCTGGTCGGCAAGGTCCGTGAGATCAACCTCGCGCCGATCGAGGCCAGCCTGCGTGCGGGATCGATCCCGGTCATCGCCAGCCTGGGCGAGACGGACTCGGGACAGATCCTCAACATCAACGCCGACTTCGCCGCGAATGAACTCGTTCGCGTGCTGCAGCCCTACAAGATCGTCTTCCTCACCGGGACGGGCGGCCTGCTCGACGGCGACGGCAACGTGATCGATTCGATCAACCTGTCCACCGAGTACGACCAGCTGCTCAAGCAGCCCTGGCTTCACTCGGGTATGCGTTTGAAGATCGAACAGATCAAGGATCTCCTCGACGACCTGCCGCTGACCTCGTCCGTGTCGATCACTCGCCCCGCCGAGCTGGCGAAGGAGCTGTTCACCCACAAGGGCTCGGGTACCCTGGTCCGGCGCGGCGAGCGCGTGCTGCGCTACGAGTCGTGGGAGGGCGTCGACAAGGAGCGGCTCCGCGAGTTGATCGAATCCAGTTTCGGCCGTCCGGTCGTGCCCGATTACTTCGAGCGCACGAACCTGTATCGCCTCTATGTCTCCGAGAACTATCGCGCGGCGATGGTACTCACGGCCGAAGAGGGCTTTGCGTACCTGGACAAGTTCGCCGTGCTCGACGAAGCGCAGGGCGAAGGCCTGGGTCGCGCGGTCTGGCAGGTGATGCGCGACGAGAACCCGAAGCTGTTCTGGCGCTCGCGCCACGGCAACGTCATCAATCATTTCTATTACGCGGAGTCGGACGGCTGCTTCAAGCAGTCGCGCTGGAAGGTGTTCTGGTACGGCCTGGACAACTTCGCCGATATCGAACGCTGCGTCGCGCATTGCGCCACGCGCATACCCACCCTGCAGGACTGACCGGTCATGGCAACCAAGACCATCGGCATCGTCGGCGCGCGCGGCCACACGGGCGCCGAGCTGATCAAGCTCATCGCGAACCATCCGCAGCTCGAGCTTGCCTTCGTTTCCTCGCGTGAGCTGGATGGGCAGCGTCTTGCCGACCACAGCGACGCGTACACGGGCGAACTTGCCTATAGCAACCTGGATCCGGCCGCGGTCGCCGCGCAGGCGGCGGACGTGGTGATCCTGGCGTTACCCAATGGCAAGGCGGCGCCCTACGTCGAAGCGATCGACAAGGCTGGCGGCTCCACGGTAATCGTCGACCTCTCGGCGGACTACCGGTTCGACGAGCGCTGGTACTACGGTTTGCCCGAACTCTACCGCGATCGCTGGCGTGGCGAGAAGCGCATCAGCAATCCCGGCTGCTACGCCACGGCCATCCAGGTCTCCATTGCGCCGATCAAGGATCTGCTCGCCGCGCCGCCGGTGTCGTTCGGCGTTTCCGGTTATTCGGGTGCCGGCACGACGCCGTCGGACCGCAACGATCCCGAAAAACTGCGCGACAACCTCATGCCTTACGCGCTCACCGGTCATATGCATGAGAAGGAAGCGAGCCGCCATCTCGGCTTGCCGGTGGAGTTCATGCCGCATGTGGCGCCGCACTTCCGTGGGCTCACGGTCACCACCAATCTGTACCTGGCGAAGCCGGCCAAGCGCGAGGAGATCGTTCTTCGCTTCGAAGCGCGCTTCGATAAGGACAAGCTGATCCACGTGGTCGACGAGGCACCCTGGGTGAGCCAGGTGGCACACCAGCATCACCTCGACATCGGCGGCTTTGCGATGTCCGTCGACGGCCGTCGTGTCGTCGTCGTTGCCACGCTGGACAACCTGCTCAAGGGCGCCGCCACGCAGGCGATGCAGAACGTCAACCGTGCGCTCGGCTTCGACGAGCTCACCGCCATTCCGCTTTGAGCGAAAGGACCTTACGATGACCCAGCCGCTCTGGCAGAAATCCGATACGCAGGTCGACGCACGCATCATGCGTTTCCTTGCCGGTAACGACGTCGTCCTCGACCGCGAGTTCTTCCTGCACGACATCACGGCGAGCAAGGCGCACGTCGAGGGCCTTGCGAATATCGGCGTGGTTTCCGGCGACGAGCGCGACGCGCTCCTGCGGGAGCTCGACACCCTGGCCGCCGACTTCTCCGCCGGTGCGTTCGTCCTCGACGATCGCTTCGAGGACGGCCACTCCGCGATCGAAGCGCGCCTGACCGAGCGTCTCGGCGACGCGGGCCGTCGCGTGCATACGGGCCGCAGCCGCAACGATCAGATCCTCGTCGCCACGCGGCTGTGGCTGAAGGAGAAGCTGTCCACGCTGGAGAGCCATTGCCGTGCCATTGCCGAGGTGTGTCTGCAGCGCGCTGCGGGCGATTCGGTGCCGATGCCCGGTTATACGCACATTCAGCGCGCGGTGGTCTCGTCGACCGGCATGTGGTTCGCTGCATTCGCCGAGGCCTTCATCGACAACACCCTCCGTGCGCGCCAGGCCCTCGAGCTGATCGATGCCAACCCGCTGGGCACGGCCGCGGGCTACGGCGTCAATGTCGCGTTGGACCGTGCGCATACGACGGCAGCACTCGGCTTCGGGCGCATGCAGGTGTCGCCGATCTACGCGCAGCTCTCGCGCGGCAAGTTCGAAATGGCCGCGCTCGATGCCGTTGGCACGGCCTTGCTCGACACGCGCCGACTGGCGTGGGATCTCTCGCTGTTCACCACGGCCGAGTTCGATTTCGTCAGCTTGCCGGGTGAGTACACGACGGGTTCGTCGATCATGCCGAACAAGCGCAACCCGGATGTCGTGGAACTGTTGCGCGCCAGCTACGCCAGCGTGGCCGCCGCACGCACGGAGATCGAGCAGCTGCTGTCGCTGCCGTCGGGCTACCAGCGCGACCTGCAGTTCTCCAAGGGTTCGCTGTTCCATGGTTTTTCCATGGGCCTGGGCGCGCTCGAACTGCTGCCCGATCTACTTGCGCGTTTCAGCTGGAAGGCGGAGAAGATGCGTGCGGCGATCGAGCCGGCCATGTACGCGACCGACGTCGCCATCGAGGCGGCCGTCGCCGGCGTGCCGTTCCGCGATGCCTACCGTGCGGCGGCCGAAACGGCCGCGTCGTCGGGGGAGGGTCGTACGCCGGAATCGAGCCTCGCAGCGCGTACCTCGCCCGGTGCCGGTAACGACCTGATGCTCGATACCCTGCGTGCGAGACTGGCAGCCCTGACGGGCTGATCGCCGCTGAAGCGGCTCCCACACAAAGCTCCTTGTGGGAGCCGATTCATCGGCGAAGCTCTTGCTTCTCTGTGGGAGCCGATTCATCGGCGAAGCTCTTGATTCTCTGTAGGAGCCGATTCATCAGCGAAGCTCTTGCTTCTCTGTACGAGCCGATTCATCGGCGAAGCTCTTGATCCTTTGTAGGAGCCGATTCATCGGCGAAGCTCTTTGTGGGAGCCGCTTCAGCGGCGATTCGGGACAGCCACAACGATAGGGAAAGACCATGCCATCGCCCTTCACCGAGCAGTCGCTACCCCATTGGCACCGCGCCGTGCTCAAGGTCGGTAGCAGCCTCCTGACCGCCCCCGAAGGCGGCCTTACCGGCCGCCACGCCAAAGCGCTCGCCGCCTTCGTCGCCCGCAGCCGCAGCGCCGGCCGTGAGGTTGTCATCGTATCCTCCGGCGCGGTGGCCGCCGGACGCGGCCTCGCCACCCCGGAACGCGCAGCTGGCCTTCCCGGCCGACAGGCGCTTGCCGCCCTCGGCCAGACCCGCCTCATCGCCCTTTGGCAGACCTTCTTCGACGCGCCGGTCGCCCAGGTGTTACTCACCCACGACGACCTGCGCAACCGCCGTCGATACCTCAACGCGCGGACCACGCTGCGCGAGCTGCTTTCGCTCGGTGCCATTCCGGTCATCAACGAGAACGACACGGTTGCCGTCGACGAGCTGAAGCTCGGTGACAACGACAACCTCGCCGCCATCGTCGCAGCCCTCGTCGATGCGGACGTCCTGTTCATCGCCTCCGATGTCGCCGGCCTCTACACGGCGAACCCGCGCATCGATCCAATCGCCGAGCCTATCGACGAGGTCGCCGAACTCACCGAGGAACATAGGGCCAGCGCCGGCGGGACCGGCAGCGCGGCGGGGACGGGCGGCATGCGGACCAAGCTCGAAGCGGCAGGGAAGGCCGCGGCAGCCGGCATCGAGACGATCCTGTTCGACGGCCGTGACGTGGCGTGCATCGAGCGGCTCGCGGAAGGCATGCTGACGGGCACCCGCCTTCGTGCGCCGAATACCCGCCTCGCCGCCCGCAAGTACTGGCTCCGCCACGCCCCTCCGGCTGGCAAGATCACGGTCGACACGGGTGCCGTCGACGCCTTGCGTTCTCGCGGCGCTTCTCTGCTTCCGGGCGGTGTGGTTGCGGCGGAAGGGGACTTCGCGCGCGGCGACGTGGTCGATATCGCGGACGAGCATGCACCGTTCGCGCGTGGCATTGCGCAGTACTCCGCCGCCGACGTGCGCCGGATCGCGCGCCGTCACACGCGCGATATCGAGACCGCGCTCGGCTATAGTTATGGCGAGAACGTCGTCCATCGCGACGACCTCGTCGCCCTCTCCCCATGAGCGAGGCTGCCATGCCATCTTCCCTGCGTGACAAAGCGCTGGCCTGCCGGGATGCGGCATCGTCGATCGCCAGCCTCGATACGGCGGCCAAGCGATGTCTCCTGCTCGCCATGGCGACCGCGCTTGCAGCGGATGCGACCTTGGTGCTCGATGCCAACGCCAAGGACATGGCTGCCGCCCGCGCGAATGGCACCAGCGACGCCATGCTCGACCGGCTGCGACTGGACGCTTCGCGCATCGCAGGCATCGTGCGCGCGATCCGCGAAGTGGCCACGTTGCCTGACCCGGTCGGGGTCACGACGCGGTGCGAGACCCGGCCCAACGGCATCACCGTCGAGCGCGTGCGGATTCCGCTCGGCGTGATCGCCATGATCTACGAGGCACGGCCGAACGTGACCGCCGATGCGGCGGCGCTGTGCCTGATGGCGGGGAACGCGGTGATCCTGCGCGGCGGTTCCGATGCCATGCATTCGAATATCGCGATCGCCACCGCCTTGCGGCGCGCGCTCGCGGCGAGCGGTATTCCCGAGGCCGCCCTGACCCTGATCGACGACCCGCGCCGCGAGACGATGGTCGAGCTGCTTCAACTCACCGATATCGTCGACCTGGCCATTCCCCGTGGCGGCGAGGGCCTCATCCGCTTCGTCGCGGAGCATGCGCGCGTGCCGGTGATCAAGCATTACAAGGGTGTCTGTCATCTCTACGTGGACCGCGACGCCGACCCGGTGCTTGCGTTGCGCTTGCTGGTCGATGGGAAGACAAGCCGGCCTGGCGTCTGCAACGCGCTGGAAACGTTGCTTGTGCATAAAGACATGGCGTCCACCTTCCTGCCGCATGCGATAGAGAAGCTGCGCCGCCTGGGCGTCGAGATCCGTGGCGACGAGGTGACCCGTGCGCTGGCCGACGACGTCGCGCCCGCCAGCGAAGACGATTACGCCGCCGAATTCCTCGACCTCATCATCGCGGTGCGCGTTGTCGACACCCTCGACGAGGCGATCGCGCACATCCGACGCTACGGCTCGGATCACACCGAAGTGATCGCGACACGCGATCCCGTCGCGGCCGACAGTTTCGTTCGCGCCATTCGTTCCGCGGTCGTCATGGTCAACGCATCGTCGCGCTTCAGCGACGGCGGCGAGCTCGGTCTTGGTACGGAGATCGGGATATCGACCACGCGCTTGCATGCCTATGGACCGATGGGTGCGGAGTCGCTCACCGTCGAGCGCTTCGTTGTGCGTGGGGAGGGGCAGGTGCGTCACCCGGCTAGCGAACGCGTCGACGACGCCTCCGGACAGTGATTCAAAGCCCGCGGGCGTTGAGCTTGATGCGTAGCGACTTTCCTATTCGTCAAGCCCGCCATTTCGATCTTGGTGTGTCCCTCGCGTATCCATCGATAAGGTGTTGACGGACGGAATCTTGCGTTCTCCGTTCTCCGGCCTTGCTACTGCAGTAGCAGGTTGATGGCTTCGAGATCCTCCATACCAAGGCTTCCGTCCGCCTTCTTAAGCAGCAGTTTGTCGAGGATGAACTGGTGGCGTGCCACCGAGTGGTCCATCAACGAACGGGTCAGCTTCTGCTGAACGATAAGCAGGTCGATGATGGTGCGGCTACCGACTTCTATGCCGGCCTGCGTTGCATGGTGTGCGTTCTTGAAGGACTCTACCTCCGCTTTGGTCGCAGCAATCTTGCTGACGCCAGCGACGACCGATCGGTGATACCTGAGTGTGTCGCTAACCACTCTTCGACGGGTCAATTCCAGGGAACCTTGCGCTGCTTCGCGCTGATCGATCGCCCGACGAACATGCGAGCCTTGCGTTACCGCGGAGACGATGGGGACCCTTAGCGTTAAGCCGATTGTGAAGCCGCTTCGCCGCCTTCGTCCCTGGGTGTTACCGTGTGCCGACCTGGTCGGTGTTTGGGTCCACGCTGCGGTTCTCTTGTAACTCAAGGCGGCGTCGATCGTCGGCAAATCGCCGGCGCGAGCCGTTGCAACACCCTGCTCCGTGGACTCGAGGTTGTACCGCGCCGCCAGGACGCTTGGGTTGCCCGCGACCGCTCGAGCTACGGATGCCTTCAGGTAGGCCGGCGGTGGAGCATCCACGGGCAGCAGCTCGCGTAACTTCTTCAGCCTGCCAACCGGTTTGCCGGTGATCTGGCTGAGCGCTTCCCGCGAGTCTGCAAGAAGATGCTCTGCCGTGATGACAGCGGCGATAGAAGTGCTGTGTCGGGCTCTGGCATCTAGTACATCCGCCGTCGTAGCGAGGCCGACCTTTGAACGCACGCTTGCCTCTTCCTGTTGCCGGTCTAGAACTCGTTCGTTGGCCTTGGCGAATGCCAGAGCGTCGTCGTTGGTGAGGACCTCAAAGTAGGCTGTGACCACACGCGTTGCCAACTGCTGAAGAGCGGCCTCGTATGTAGCATCTTGGGCTCGAGAAGCCGATTTGGCTGCGCTCAGGCGAGAGTGCCCGCTAATGTCGAACATCCGGTAGTCGATCGTGATCGCCTGGGTGCGGTGACGCGTGTGGCGGTGACGCACAGGAAAGGCCGTTTCGCCCCAGTCTTTCTCGATCAAGTTTAGATTGGCGCTTATCCTGGGCAGCAGCGGGGCGTGGGCAAGGCTCACGTCTTCACGTGCGGCCTGTTTTATAGCGTCGAATCGGGAGATAGTGGGATCGTTCGATCGAGCATGTTTGTACGCGTCCATAAGATCATATGCGTGGCTGCACGATGGGGCTAGCATCGTTGCCAGGGCAATGGGAATACGCGTCATTCGCACGGTTCGCTCTCGCAGTCCTTCGATCGAGGCATGCTGCGCGATTACGCCAAGTCAGAGAACCGGAAATTCCCACGCGTTGGTGTAGGCGATTGCCTCGTTCGGAAGCCTCGGCGGATATACGGATGGCGAGAGCAATCGCGCGCGTCCGCTCAGCCGGGCCGGCCGAGCCCGTCACGAATCCGCTCCGAAACATCCATCATCGCGTACCACGCCCGCTCGACCGCGCTCGCCAGCGCATCACGATCCAGTGCCACGGTCTCCGCGCGTCCACCTTCGTCGGGGATGTACTCGATAAGCACCCGCTGCCCATCGATCCAGGCCTGGTCGCCGGCAAGGAAGAGGGGATCCTCGAAGCTGCCCATGCCCGGCTCGGGCGGCATCGCAAAGGCCGTGCGGCCGTCGCGCGGTGCGTGCCGAAGAAGCTCGATCACCCGCTGATAGGAACCATCTTCGTCGTCGAGTTCGAAGGCGATGCTGTCCATGCGCGAGCCCGCGTAGAGCTCGATGGAGCCCGTGAAGATGGCATGCGTCGCGTGGCCGTCGAGGCGGACGCGTGGATTCGTCAAAATGTCGCGCAGGGCCGAGACATAGCGTGTGGTGACGTCGGGATGCTCGCGCAACCACACGCTGCTGACATCCTCGATCGCCGTGACATGACCATCCATCTTCGCTTCGACGCCACGATGCGACACCGTAGTCGGGCGATCGGGCAGCGCGACAGGCAGGCCGCCGGCCTTCAGCCCGAACATCACCCGTCCAGGCGCCACCCGCAGCCAATGCGTCACGGCCTGTACGACAAACCCATCGCCGTGCTCGCTGTACGGCGGCGGAAACAGCTCCTGCGCGCTCACGCCTGCGTCCCGCGCCACGCTTCGATCGCCTCGACCGCGCCAAGGCAGTCCGCGAAGCGGTTGTACAGCGGCGTCGGCGAAAGGCGAATCACATCGGGTTCGCGCCAGTCGCCGACGATGCCTTGCTGTTCGAGGTGGCCGAAAAGCGCACGCCCCGCGTCGCGACCGGCGCGCACGCGCACCGAAAGCTGCGCGCCACGCTGCAAGGGATCGTTCGGCGTCACGATATCGAGCGTATCGTCGAGTCGGCTACGAATGAGCCAGTCGAGGTAGGCGGTGAGGCGGCGGCTCTTCGCCACCAGGTTCGGCATGCCGGCTCGCGTGAACACATCCAGCGACGCGCGCAGCGGTGCCAGCGCGAGGATCGGCGGATTGGAGAGCTGCCAGCCGTCCGCACCCGGCGTAGGTACGAATTGGGGCCCCATCTGGAAACGCGTCGACTTGTCGTGACCCCACCAACCGGCGAAGCGCGGCACGTCGGCCGTCGCGTGGCGCTCGTGCACGAAGCAGCCTGCCACCGCGCCGGGGCCGGCGTTGAGATACTTGTATGTGCACCACACGGCGAAATCCGCACCGCTGTCGTGCAGGGCGAGCGGAAGATTGCCCACGGCATGGGCCAGATCGAAACCGACGAGGCAGCCATGCGCACGCGCCAGACGAACGATGGCGGCAAGATCGAACACCTGGCCGGTGCGGTACTGCACGCCGGGCAGAACGACGAGCGCCACGCGATGCCCGTGTGCCGCGATGGCCTGCGAGATCGCCGCCATCGACAGCGTGCCGCCGGGACCGTCGGGCTGGATTTCGATCAGATCCGTCGCCGGATCGAAGCCGTGGAAACGGACCTGGGACTCCAGGGCGTAGCGATCCGTGGGAAACGCGCCCGCTTCCATGAGGATGGCGTGACGTTCAGCGGTCGGCCGATAGAAGCTGACCATCATCAGGTGCAGGTTCACGCCCAGGGTGTTCATGGCGACCACTTCGTGCGGCCGCGCACCGACCACCTCGGCCATCGCGTCACGCACGTACTCGTGGTAGTGCATCCACGGCGAGCGACCGCGGAAATGGGCCTCGACCGCGAGCTCCGACCAGTCGGCCAGTTCCGCCTCCACCGCGGCGCGGACGCCCTTCGGCTGCAGGCCGAGCGAATTGCCGCAGAAGTACAGCGTCTCCCGCCCATGGTGCGGCGGGATGTGGAATTCGTCGCGGAACGCGCGCAGGGGATCGGCCGCATCCTGGGCGTCGGCCCAACCGCGCGTCGCTTCGAAAACGGTCATACGTGGACTACCTTGGGTGTCAGGAGGGCATGTGGGCGGCGACGTCGGCGCAGCCCTTGTCGAACGAGGCATTCCACTTGGCATCGCCGTTGGGGCGGATGCAGCGGAGCTGGATCGCATAGCCGCCACTGTAGAAATAACGCTCGAAGTAGTCGAGCTTTACCTTGCCTTCCTTTGCCGTGTAGACGTTTTCGGTCGGGGAGGTGGCCTTGCCCGCGGCGTATTCCGTCAGGCCGGAGGCACGGCTGCGCAGGTTGCCCGAGAACTGCTGGAAGCCGTTGAGGTTGGGCACCTTCTTCAAGGTAATCGAGACGCGTGCCAGGGTGGCGTCCGCGGCGGCGCCGCCGGGTACCTGGAACACCTGGGTCTCGGTCTCGCCTTCGGACTGCATGATCGGCACCCAGGTGTCCGGCACCGGCACATGGATGGCGCCGCCCGCCATGGAGACGTCGGCAGCCGTAGCCAATGAGCTGCTCAGCAGGAGGGCAAGCGGAAGGGTACGCAGGAGGCGCTTCACGATCAGGGGTTCCCCGTAGAGGCCGCGGCGGCGCGGCGCAACGCGGGCATTCTTGCACAGCGTCCGGTCATGCATGGCCGGCGACAGTGTGCGTTGCGTCACGCCACCGCGGACATGGTCTGGAAGCGAGAGAGCGGGACGCCCAGCCATTCCAGCGCGGTGCCGTGGAACAGGCGGGCGCGGGAGGCGTCGTCGAGGCCCAGCGCCTCGATACCGCTGCCGGGCTCCTGCTCGCCCAGAGGGAAGGGGTAGTCGGTGCCGAGCATCACGCGCTCGGTGCCGGCGACCTCGAGCAGGTAGCGCAAGGCGGCGTCGTCGTGGACGCAGGAATCGAAATACATCCGAGAGAGGTACTCACGCGGATTGCGCGCGTTGTCGGTGGCGACGAGGTCCGGGCGCATGCGAAAGCCGTGTTCGATCCGGCCGATGGAATACGGGAAACTGCCGCCACCGTGGGCAAGCATGATCTTCAGCGACGGCAGCCGTTCCAGCACGCCGCCGAAGATCAGGGCACAGGCGGCGCGCGACTGCTCGGCCGGCATGCCGACCAGCCAGGGCAGCCAGTATTTGGGCATCGATTCGGTGCCCATCATGTCCCACGGGTGCACCAGCACCGCGGCGTCGAGATCCGCGGCCGCTTCGAAGAACGGGAACAGCTCGGGCGCGTCGAGGTTCCACGCGTTGCAGTGCGAGCCGATCTGCACGCCCTGCAGGCCGAGTTCGTCGACGCAGCGTTCCATCTCGCGGATCGCCAGCGATGGCGACTGCAGGGGCACGGTGCCGATACCCGCGTAGTGGCGGGGATGCGCCTGGCAGACGGCGGCCATGTCGTCGTTGAGATGCGTGTGCAGTTCCAGCGCCTGATGGCCCTTGGCCCAATAAGAGAACATCACCGGCACGGTGGAGACCACCTGCACGCCGACACCGAAACGCGCGTAGTCGGCGATGCGGTGTTCCGCGTCGAAGGCGGATTCCCAGACTTCGCGGAAAAACCGGCCGTCCTTGTAGATGCGATGGTGTCCGCTGGAATGGGTCATCACCGGGAAGCGGTCGTCGCCGTAGCGGGCCGCGAGATCGGGCCAGTCACGGGGCAGGATGTGCGCGTGGGTATCGATCTTCAGCATGGGGCCGAGTGTAGCGCCGGCAGCGCGCCGGAGCCTCTCGCGGTGCAGCAAGCGACGCCAGCGGCGCAGGCGCGGTCTCAGGCGGGGGTGACGGCGCGCCGGGTCACCACGTGCGCTACCGTATCCACGTTATCCGTCAATCGGTCCGTCAGACGATCGACCGCCTCGGCCAGTTCCCGGTCTTTGGTTCGCGCCAGGGCTTGCACGAGCGCGCGCTGGTGCTCGCGCAGGTCGGGCGGGACGAGCGCGCCTTCGGCCACGGTCAGCGCTTCACCCTGCGCGCGCAGGGCGAGCGACGCCTCGCGAATGAACGGACCGACATGGACCCACGCCTCGGGCACCTCGTCGACATCGATCAACGCCTCCAGTGTCATCGCGGTACGCGCCAGGCGGTTGCCGTTGGCATACAGCGTCTCGGCCAGTTCCTGCAGGACCGCCGGCGTACCCGGCTCGGCGCGCATGCGATCGACCGAGGCCTGGGCGTTGGTGCGGGCGGTTCGGGTGGCATTGCGAACCTGGTGACGCGTCGCGCGGTCGGCAGGCTCGACCAGGGTGTCGAGGTAATCCGCATAGGCGCAGAGCATCTCCGACAGCGCGATGCGCGCGCGACTGCGCTCCCACGACGGCCAGAGGACGTAAGCCAGCAAGGCCATGGCGCTGCCCAGGGCGGTGTTGAGCACGCGATCGGACATGGCGTTGAACGGATCGACCCCTTCGAACGACAGCAAGACGACCACGGTGCCGGTCAGCGCCGCCACGGCGATGCCGTAATGCGCGCCGGCGAGATAGCGGAAGGCCACGCAAAGCACACCCATCACCGCGATGTGCGCCCACACCACATCGGGTGTCAGTCGCAGCACGAAGGTGGTCAGCATCAGGCCGAGCACGGTGCCGACGACGCGCAGCAGGCCGAAGTTGAAGGTCGCGGCGAAGTCGGGGCGCAGCACGATGGCGGCGGTCATCGGCAGCCAGTAACCGTGCGGCAGCTGGACGTATCGCGAGACGGCGAAGGCCAGGGTAAGCACCACCGCGCAACGCACGGCATGGCGGAAGGCCACTGACTGCGGGGTGATGTTCGCGCGCAGGGTGGCCAGGGGCGAGGCGCTGCGCAAGGTGTCGGGAAGACTGGTTTCCGCGCGCTGGGCGCGTTCTTCGCCGCGGCTGCCCGCCCAGTTCGTATTGCGTACCACGGCGGCGAGCTGGCCGGACAGCGCCTGAATGTGGGCGCCGACGCCGGTGCCGGTCGAGCCGGCGAGCAGGGCCTTTTCGCTTGCCTGGAGGGTCGCCAGCGCCCGCTCGGCGCGCTGCGGCGGCTCGGCGGCGTCCAGTGCATCCGCGGTGGCGGCGAGGACCCGGGCGGCATCGTTGCGGAACATCTCGCCCATGCTCTCGCGCTTCACTTCCAGCTCGGCCATGGCGACCAGCTCGAGGCGAATGCGCTCGGCCAGTTCCAGCAGCACGCGGAAGGCTTCCATCGCGCGGCCGTGCGCATGATGGCGGCCGAGCAGGGTGAGATGCAGGGCGTTCATCGCGTCGGTGATGCCGGGCGCCTCGCCGTCCTTGTGCGGCTTGCGTGCAAGGTCGGCGAGGCCGCGATAGACGAGGGCGAGCGCCGTCCGTTCCGGGCGGTAGCGTTGCAGCGGCCACGCCGCGATGGAAAAAACGGCAAGGAGCATGCCGCCGGCGAAAATCAGGCCGCCGCCGGCGAGCGCGCCGTAGATGTCCTTGGGCGTGGCCGCCGTGATCACCAACAGCAGCATGCTTGTCATGCCCACGCGCGCGATGTCCGCACCGAACACCACGAGCAGGCCGCCGAAGAAGCCGCAAAGCGCGCAGGCGACGCACATCGGCAATACGTCGTCGCCGATCAGGAATCCGACCAGCGAGGCGATGCCGGCAGCCAATGCCGCCAGGAAGAGACGATTGAGGCGTTGCTGGTAGGGCCCGGGCTGGTCCGAGAACATCGTGTCGAGCGCACCGGCCGCGATGCCGATGCCCACCTGGGGGTAGCCGGTATACATGCCCGCGGCCAGCGGCAGCACCACCGCGGCGGTGTTGCGCAGGGCAACCCGCATGGGCACGTCCGGTCGCTTCGTCCGGATCAGCGTGTCGACGACGCTGGCGCGGAAGGAGTAGCTCTTACTCATCGTGTCTGGGGCTCGTCCTTTGAGCCGGTGATTCTGCCGCAGCATCCCTGACTGCGGAGCGAGCGGGACGTCGGGACGGAAGCGTCGTCGAACGGTTCCGTCCCGTCGCGATCACGAAGCGCGGCCTGCGAACTCGCCGGTGAGCGTATTCACTGTCACCTTTTCCCCGTTGGTGATGTACTCCGGCACCTGCACTTCGATGCCGGTCTGCAGCTTGGCCGGCTTGTTGCGCTTGGTAGCGCTGGAACCCTTCAGTTCCGGTGCCGTGTCGGTCACGACCAGGACGACCGAGGTCGGCACCTGCAGGCCCACCGGCGCTTCGTCGATCACCTGCACGTAGTAACCCTCGAGGTCTTCCACGACATAGCCGGCGTTCTCGCCGACCACGTCGGGACCGAGCGTGTACTGGGTGTAGTCCTCGTCGTCCATGAAGACGAAGTTGTCGCCGTCCATGTACGAGAACTTCGCCTGGCGGCGCTCGAGGCTGACTTCCTTCAGCTCGTCCTCGGCGCGCAGGCTGAGGTCGAACTTGCGCTGGCCCGGGATCGAATACAGCGTGAACCGGAAGGTCACGTTGCCGCCGCGCGCCGAGGGCGAGCTGCGTTCGATATCGCGGACCTGGTACACGGTGCCGTCGTGCTCGACGACGTTACCTTTCTTCACATCAGATGCTTTCATGGCGTTCGACTTCGATGTCTTGGGGTTGGAATACGTTGCAGCGGATTACTTCGGGGCGAGACGGACGGCGCCGTCGAGGCGGATCGTTTCGCCGTTGAGGTAGCGGCTGTTGATGATGAAGGCCACCGTGTCGGCGAACTCTTCCGGCCGACCCAGGCGCGACGGGAAGGGAATCGAGGCAGACAGCGACTCCTGCACGGCAGGCGGCATGCCGTCGACCATGGGAGTCCAGAAAATGCCCGGCGCGATGGTGTTCACGCGGATGCCGAAACGCGCCAGTTCACGCGCCATCGGCAGGGTCATGCCGACCACGCCGCCCTTGGAGGCGGAATACGCGGCCTGGCCGATCTGCCCCTCATAGGCGGCGACCGATGCGGTGTTGATGATCACACCGCGCTCGCCGTCTTCGCCGGCGGCGTTGGCCTGGATCAGCTGCGCGGCGGCCTTGGCGACATTGAAGCTGCCGACCAGGTTCACCATCACGGTGCCCGCGAAGGTGGACAGCGGCATCGGGCCCTCCTTGCCGAGCACACGGCCCGCGCCGAGGATGCCGGCGCAGTTGACCACGACGTTCAGGCCACCCATGGCGGCCTGCGCGGCGGCCACGTTGGCGGTGACGCCTTCTTCGGAGGTGACGTCGGTGCGCTGGAAGCTGGCGTTCTTGCCCAAAGCGGCGGCCGCCGCATGGCCTTTCTCTTCGTTCACGTCGAAGAGGGCGACCCTGGCCCCGGCGGCGACGAGGCGCTGCGCGACGGCGTGGCCGAGACCGGATGCGCCGCCGGTGATGACGGCCCTGACCTGTTCGAGCTGCATGAATACTCCGCTGGTACGACTGGCAAAGAAGCCAATCTTAGCCGAGGCCCATGCCGCCCGGCTTGCGGCGACGCGACAGGGCGGCGACGACCGGTCAGAGGCTCCGCAGAAACCGATCCATCGCGCCGGAGCCGGTCAGCGCGGCGAACGGGATCACCGCCGTCGGTGGGGTTTCGGGTTCGGACAGAAACAGGCTCCACACACCGACATCCCACCATTGTCCGAGCTTGTAACCCGCCTTCGGCCAGACGCCCGCCGGTGCGAAGCCCATGGCCTCGTGCATGGCCACGCTGGTGGCGCCGGGCAGGGTGATCACGCCCACGGCCTGGTTGATGCCCTGCAAGCGCATGGCCCCGAGCAGCGCGCCGTACAGGCGCCGGGCGATGCCGCGACGGCGCGCGTTCTCGTGCACATAGATCGAGGTTTCGGCGATCCAGTCGTACGCCGCGCGCTCGCGGAAGCGACCTGCGTAGGCGTAGGCGAGCACCTCGCCGTCTTCCTCCCAGGCCAGCCACGGATGCGTGGCCAGCCGCGTGCGAAGGCGCCCGCGCATGGCTTCCTCGCCCGGCAGGTCCGTTTCGAAGGTGATCGCGCTGGTTTCGACGACGGGGGCGTAGATGGCGTGGCAGGCGGCGGCGTCTGCCTCGGTGGCGATGCGGATCAAAGCGGCTTTTCCATGAAGATGCTGGCGGGATGGGAACGATGATCGCCGAACGGCGGGCAACGGCGATAGCCGGAGCGCTCATAGAGTTCGATCGATTCGGTCTGCGCCGTCCCCGTCTCCAGCTTCACTTTCGTCCCGCCAGCCGCGCGGACCTGGCCCTCGAGGGCCTCGAGCATCTCCTTGCCCAGGCCCATGCCGCGGCAGGCCGGCACGACGTACATGTACTTCAGTTCCACATAGTCGCCCTGGTCGACGCCGGCGCCGCAGGCCAGCGGCGTGCCGTCGACGCGCGCGGTCATGAAGGTCACGTTCGGCTGCCGCAGGCTTTCCACGCCCACATGCTGGGGCAGGGGTTGATGGTAGAGATCGGAAAGGTAGCCGTGCAGCTGCTCGATCAGCGGCAGCACGTCGTCGCGGCCCGGGTCGTCGATCGCGAACAGCAGCGTGGGTGGCTCCGGCGCGACGATCAGGTCGCCGTCGTTGAGATGGCGCAGGAAAAAACGGTCGCAGCTGAAATGCCCGGTGCCGCCCATCGGCGCGTCGATGCGCGCGAAACCGTGGCGCAGATAAAGCACCTGGGCGGCGTCCATGCCCGTCAATGTTTCCAGGTAAATGCGCTGGAAGCCCGCGCGGCGTGCCGCGTCCAGGCAACGCCGCATAAGCCGGGAGGCCGCACCGATACCGCGTGCCTTGGGCAGGAAATACATCTTGCGCAGCTCGCAGGTGTCCTCGTCGCCGCCTTCCAGCGGCGCGATGCCCGCGCCGCCGATGGCGTGCCCATCCTTTTCGACGACGAAGTAGGCATGGCGCGGTTGCGCGTAGGCGGCGGACAGGCCATCCACTTCGGGATCGTGGATGGCGAAGCCAGGGCCATCCGCACCGAATTCAGGCATGACGTTGCGGATCACGGCGGCCATGTCGGCATCGTCGCGAGGTTCGATGGGACGGATCGTGTAGTCGGTACGCATGCACCGATGCTGCCACGGATCGCCTGCGTTACGGAATGACGGCGCGCAGGCCGCCCCTCACGCCGCTGTCCGCGCCCGGGTAACGCGGCTGGCGGTTTCCTTGCCGAGCTGGCCGGCGAGCCATGCCCCGGTCTCGATGAGCCGCTCCAGGTCCACGCCGGTCGTCATGCCCATGCCGTGGAGCATGTAGACGACGTCCTCGCTGGCGACATTCCCGGTGGCGCCCTTCGCGTACGGGCACCCCCCCGTGCCGGACACCGCGCTGTCGACCACGCGCACGCCTTCTTCCAGGCACGACAGGATGTTCGCCAGCGCCTGGCCGTAGGTGTCGTGGAAATGGACGGCCAGGGCGCTCATGGGCACCTCGCCGGCGACGGCGCGCAGCATCTCGCGCGCCTTGGCTGGCGTACCCACGCCGATCGTGTCGCCGAGCGAGATCTCGTGGCAGCCGAGTTCGTGGAGGCGACGGGCGACGCGAACCACATCGGCCACCGGCACGTCGCCCTGGTAGGGGCAGCCCAGCACCGTGGAGACGTAGCCGCGCACGGCGACCCCATCGGCCCGGGCGCGCTCCATCACGGGGACGAAGCGTTCGATGGATTCATCGATCGACGCATTGATATTGGTGCGATTGAATGCCTCGGACGCGGCGGTAAAAACCGCCACTTCGGTGGCGCCGACCTCGCGCGCACGCTCGTAGCCCTGGAGGTTGGGCACGAGCACGGGATAGACGACTCCCGGTGCCTTGCGGATGCCACGGAACACCTCGGCGGCGTCGGCAAGCTGCGGCACCCACTTCGGGCTGACGAAGCTGGTCGCTTCGATCGTGGCGAGACCGGTGGCGGACAGCCGGTCGATCAACGCGATCTTCACCGCGGCGGCGAGCATCGCCTTCTCGTTCTGCAGGCCGTCACGCGGACCGACTTCGACGATACGTACGTGGTTCGATGCGTTCATGGCTATTCCGTTCATGCCGGTTCGGCGAAGCGCACGAGGATCGCGTCGGCATCGACGAAGTCGCCCTGCACCGCGGATATGCTCTCGATGGTGCCGGCGCGTGGCGCCTTCAAGGCGAGTTCCATCTTCATCGCCTCCATCACCAGCAGTTCCTGGCCTTCCTCGACCACGTCGCCGGCGGCGGCGCGAACCAGCACGATGCGGCCAGGCATCGGCGCGGCCAGGTGACGGGCCGTCGTGCCTTGTGCGCCGGCCCAGGCGAACGCGGGGGCGCGTTCGAAGTTCCAGCGACGCCCCGCTTCGTCGTGCACGCGGATGCGTACGCCCAGCATGCCGAGCGGCAGGCGGCGCGAACGACCGTCGAAACGCGCCGACAGCACGTCGCTGCCAAGGCGCGCGCCGGCGACCGTGCATGTGGCATCACCGCTGCGCAGCACGTAGTCGCCACCGTGGCCGTGCGCTTCGATGTCATGGCGCGTCTCGCCTTCGATCAGTGCCACGATGCGCTTGCCCGCATGGCCGATGCGCCAGGCGTCGGCGCTGGCCCAGGGCGAGTGTGGGTCGGCGGCCGCACCCTGCTGGGCGAGTTCGTCGGCCATCAGCACGGCGGTCGCCGCGGCGAACAACTCGGTGTTGCCGGCGACGCTCGTGCCGGTGAGGAACTCCTCAAGATGGCGATCGAGATACCCCGTATCGATGCGCCCCTCGACCACGGCCGGATGTCGCGCCAGTCGCTCGAGGAAGCCGACGTTGGATTTCGGTCCGACGATGTCGATGACGGCAAGGGCGTCACGCAGGCGCTCCAGCGCCTGCTCGCGATTGCGGTCGTGGACGATGAGCTTGGCGATCATCGGGTCGTAGAAGATCGTCACCGTATCGCCGCCGATCACGCCACCGTCGAGACGGACATGGCGCGAGGGCGCGGGCAGGTTGAGGGCCAGCAGGCGGCCGGAGCCCGGCAGGAAGTTCGCTTCCGGGTCCTCGGCGTACAAGCGCACTTCGATGGCGTGACCCTGTGCGTGGATGTCGCTCTGGGCCAGCGGCAACGGCTCGCCGGCGGCCACGCGAAGCTGCCATTCGACCAGGTCCAGCCCAAGGGTTTCCTCGGTGACCGGATGCTCGACCTGCAGGCGCGTATTCATCTCCATGAAGAAGAATTCGCCATCCTGCGCCACGATGAACTCGACGGTGCCCGCGCCCACGTAGTTCACCGCGCGCGCGGCGGCCACGGCGGCCGCACCCATGCGCTCGCGTCGCGCGGCGTCGAGGAAGGGCGAGGGCGTTTCCTCCAGCACCTTCTGGTAGCGCCGCTGGGCCGAGCACTCGCGCTCGTTGAGATGGATGAGATGGCCGTGCGTGTCGCCGAACACCTGGAACTCGATATGCCGCGGGTGTTCCACGTAGCGCTCGAGGATGACGCGGGTGTCGCCGAAGGCATTGGCCGCCTCACGCTGGGCCGAGGCGAGCGCCTCGGCGAAGCTCGCGGCGTCGCGGCAGATCCGCATGCCCTTGCCGCCGCCACCGGCCGCAGCCTTGATCATCAACGGGAAGCCGGTGTTGGCCGCCTCCTTCGCCAGCCGCGCGGGATCCTGGTCGTCTCCGTGGTAACCGGGCACCAGGGGTACGGCGTGGGTCTCCATCAGCGCTTTGGCGGCGGCCTTGGAGCCCATGGCGTCGATGCTTTCCGGACGCGGGCCGATGAAGGCGATGCCGGCTGCCGCGCAGGCGCGTGCGAAATCGGTGTTCTCCGAGAGAAACCCATAGCCCGGGTGGATCGCCTGGGCGCCGGTCTTGAGGGCGACCTCGATGATCGCGTCGCCGCGCAGGTAGGACTCGGCGGGGCGGGGCCCGCCGATGGGCCAGGCCTCGTCGGCCAGTCGCACGTGCTGGGCGTCGGCGTCGGCCGTGGAATACACGGCCACGGTGCGGATGCCCAGGCGGCGGCAGGTCCGGATCACGCGACAGGCGATCTCACCACGGTTGGCGATCAGAATGCAGTCGAACATGCGGCTCCCGGTGGGGCGTCGAAAGGGGAAGGGAAAGGCGGGAAAACTAGCAGATTACGCGTCGTCGGCGGGTTGCGCCGCAGCATCGCGAAGGGGCGGTGATTTGCAGTCGGGCGGCCGGTCGCCTAGCCTTGAGGGCCCCCAAGGTCGCCCACACGTCCTTTCTTTACTCTTCATAGCGAGAATTTCATGCAGATCGCCAACCGCCATGCCGTTTCCTTCCACTACACGCTGACCGACGACCAGGGCAACGTCATCGACAGCTCGGATGGCCGCGAGCCGCTGGCCTATATCCATGGCGAAGGCCACATCGTGCCGGGTCTGGAAAAGGCGCTGGAAGGTCGGTCGGTCGGCGATCAGTTCAAGGTCGACGTGAGCCCCGAGGAAGGCTACGGCGTGCGCCACGACGAGCTGGTCCAGGTGGTTCCGCGCGCCGCTTTCCAGGGCGTGGAAGACCTGCAGCCGGGCATGCAGTTCCAGGGCCGTAACGACCAGGGCAGCATCAACGTCACCGTCTCCAAGATCGAAGGCGACAACGTCACCGTCGACGGCAACCACCCGCTGGCCGGCCAGACCCTGCACTTCGCCGTCGAGATCACCGGCGTGCGCGATGCCAGCGAGGAAGAACTCGCACACGGTCACATCCACGGCGAGGGCGGTCACCACCACTAAGGCGTTCGGCACGCCTGTTGCCAGGATCTTCGCAGGGGCCGATCGATCGCCGATCGATCGGCTCCTGCCGAGCCAGGAGGAATCCGCTCAGTACCAGTCCAGCAACGACACGCCGACGCCGAGGTACGTGGCGCGGTGGTTGTAATCGATCAGGCTCTCGCCGTAGCCATCGAACACCTCGAGGTAGCCGCGAAGGTTGTGCACCACCGGGAAGCTCCAGGTGCCGCGCAGCGAACCGTGCGAACGATCGCCGGTGCGGAACGAATGCCGGGCGGTCAGTGCAAACTCGTTGGCGCCCATTTCATGGACGATCTGGATTTCGCCGCGACCCATGTAGTCCTGGATATTGGGGTTATCGTCTTCCTTGCCGCCCTCGGGAATGCGCCACCACGGACGCAGATTCACCACCCAGTTCTCCCGTTCGAAGCCGAAGTCGGCGACCACGCGGTTCCAACTGCGTGAGAGCGGATCGGCGCGTCCATTGGACTGGTGGTTCACGCCGATGTCGGCTAGCCGTCCGCTCCAGCCGAAGAGGTTGTAGTTGGTGTTGAACACCAGCAAGGCTTCCGGCTCGTAGTTGGTTTCGCGGAACGGCCGCGAGTTTTCCTTGTTGTAGACCTGCCAGCGGGACGACTGGGTATAGCCGACCCAGAGATCGCCGTTGTCGCCGAAGACGTTTTCCCAGACCTTGGTTTTCAGGCTGATCTGGAACTTGGCCTCGACGTTCTGCAATTCCTGCGGAACCGTCACGGTATGGTTCGGTGCCGGGCTGGATGGCGTCTTGTTCTGCTTGGTGGTGCCGAAGAACGGCAGCGCATACGTCGGCTTGTAGCCACGCAGGTTGAACGTGCCGAGCTTGCTGTCGGGCGACAGTTCCCAGCGACTGTCCAGAAGGGAAACGGGGCGGGCCACGTCCTGCGAATTTCGCGTGGCGAGATCCACGCTGATCGATTCGCCCTTCTCGTCCTTTTTCTTCGCGGCCTGCGGAAGCTTGTCGCGTCCGGTTGCCTTGTCGTAGCAAAGCAGGCGTTGCGCATCCGTCTCGATGGCCGAGCACGCGCGAATGTCGATTGGGCTGGGATTCTGCGCAAAGGCGAGCCCCGCGTGGAGGCATGCATAGGCGCCCAGGGCGCCTGCGGCATGGAATCGCTTCATGTGGTGTCACTCCCTGAATGCCGGTCGGGCACGGCGAGCGGGGAGTTTAGCTGGCGCGAATGTGTGAAGAACGTGCAGTGCCGATGTTAGCTGCACGGAAAGACGCAGGGCCGGGTTCCGGCCCTGCGTGGTCGGTCTGCGACCGCGGTTACTGGCCGCTGGCGCCCGACTTCTGTACCCACTTCTGGTACTCGGCCTTGCTGATCTTTCCATCGCGGTTGGCGTCCGCGTATTGGAAATCGTTGGCCAGCAGCGGGAAAGCCGACGCCTGGGTCGGGGTGATGTAGCCCTTGCCGCCCGAAAGCGTCGCGAAGTCCGGGGCCGGACCCGAGGGCTTGGCCGGCGCAGGCCCGCTGTTCACGGTGACCTGGCCCTGTGCGGTAGGCATCGTCGTTCCCGTCGAGCCCGCTTCGGGATTGGGCGGCGGTGGCGCGTTCGATGCCGGCGGCGGCATCCCCGCCGGATCGGCGGCCGGCGGCGGCATGGCTGGCGGTGCATCCGCCGGCGGAGGCGGTGTCGCCTCGCTCGGCGGGGGAGGCGGCACCTTTGTGGCCGGTGGCGGTACCTGAGCGAATGCCGCGCCTGCCAGCAGCAGCGATGCGCCGAGTGCAACGGCGCGAGCTTGCTTATTCATTGAAAGCCTCCTTTCGTCAGCGGTGGTGGGGTGGTCGTTGCCGACGCTAGCAAGGAACGATTTAATGGCGACCCAACTGCGATCAGGCCTATACCGTGCCGTCACGCGTATCCGACGTCGTCTCCACAGGCGACGTGCTCCGGCTCTCCCGCCGATCCGTGCAGCTGATCCACCTTGCCGCACAAGGCTTGCTTCGCCGTCGCACGCGGAAGGCGAAACGCAGCGACATTGGCCCGACCATCGCCGCCATGGGCATGCTGCAGATCGACACGATCAACGTCGTCGCGCGGAGCCCGTACATGGTGCTGTTTTCGCGGTTGGGTGCCTATCGCAGCGCATGGCTGGACGAGGCGCTGGCAGAGGGCGACATTGCCGAGTGCTGGGCGCACGAAGCGTCGTTCGTTCCCTCGTCCGAATATCGTTTCCACCGCGACTACCGTTCCGGTCGCGGCGGTCACTGGGCCCACAAGAGCGCCGAGCGTACGCGCGCCGAGGCCGGTGCCGACATGGATCTCCTGCTCGAGCGGATCCGTAACGAAGGGCCGCTCCGTGCCGCGGACTTCGAGCGGGATGCGCCCGCTGCCAAAGGCTGGTGGGGCTGGAAGCCGGAAAAACGCTGGCTGGAGGCGTGGTTCGCCCTCGGCGCGCTGATGGTGACGCGCCGCGAGCGGTTCCAGCGCGTCTACGATCTCGCCGAGCGGGTCACCGCCCGCTGGGTCGAGCCGCCGCCCGTAGGCGCGCTCGACGAAGCGGATGTCCGCCGTCACTTCATCCTGGAGAGCGTGCGTGCGCTGGGGGTCGCGAAAGCCCGCTGGATCGCCGACTATTTCCGCCTGAAGCCACGGGTGACGGACGCGGAACTCACCCCACTGGTCGCGCAGGGCCTGCTGATCGAGGTGGCGGTGGAGGGCTGGAACGAGCCGGCCTATGTGCACCGCGATCACGCGTCCTTGCTGGACGAAGCCGCGGCCAACCTTCTGAGGGCGACCCGCACGACCCTTCTCTCACCGTTCGATCCGGTGGTGTGGGACCGTGCCCGTGCGATGGACCTGTTCGACTTCGAGTACACGCTGGAGTGCTACACGCCGGCGGCGAAACGCATGTACGGCTACTACGTGCTGCCTATCCTGCATCGAGGGCGCCTCGTTGGCCGCCTGGATGCGAAGGCGCACCGGCAGGAGGGCTTGTTCGAGGTGATCGGTGTCTGGCTGGAGGCGGGGGTCTCGGCTTCACCCGGCCTGGTCGCGGGCATTGCCTCGGCGATCGGCGAGTGCGCAGGATGGCATGCCACGCCACGAATCGCGATCCAACGCAGCCAGCCCCGGGGGCTGGCCGCATTGCTTCGTACCGCGCTCGCGGGATGACTCAGCGCGTGGAAGCGGGCGCCGGCGTATCCGCGCACGACTTGCCATGCAGGGCGTCCTTGAGCTGGGTGGCCAGGGAGACGCAGCGGTTCTGCAGCTGATCGCGCATGTCCGGATCCTGCGACTGACGGAGCAGGCTGGTGCGCATCATTTCGTAGCGGGGTTCGATCTGGTCGCGGGCGAAGACGCCGGCAGCCAGATGGCAGCTCTTGTAGCTGGCCAGGTACTCGTCGCAGGCGGCGATGCCCGTGCTGTCCGGCAACGGCCCGTTCGCCGCAGGTGCCGTCGCGCCGGAGGTCTTCTTGGCGGCCGGGGCGTTGGTCACGCTGGTGGTGGCGCTACGGGACTTCGTCGTGGTCGTGCTCGTCGTCGAGCTCGGCGAGGCCGTGACGGTCTGGGTGGTGGCCGGCTTGGGCTTGTGGTCGGCGCAAGCGGCCAGAGCCAGTGCGCAAACGGCCAGCGGGACGAGGCGGGTGAGATGTCGGGTCATGGCGGTCCCCCTTGGACTGAACGTGGACGGATGGTAGGCGAAAAATCGCACGGCGGGTGCGACGGGAGGCAAGCATGTGCCGCCGAGGGGTGAAGGGAGCGTCAGGGCGGGCCCTGGCAGGCCCTGGAGGGGTGCCATCGCTATTTATCGAAGGGACGAGTATAGTTCGCCGACTGTGTTTGCCGGGGTCATAGAGTTACGTTGACCCGATGCAGCTGATCACGGATCCGCAACATCGCTTCGCTCCTCGCGTTTCCTTGCACACCAGTTCCAGCGGCGGTCAACCGATCGCCGGTTTTATTCGCTACACAATGTATTGGAGTGTTTCTATGTCGGATCGTGAAATCGGCACCGTCAAGTGGTTCAACGACGCCAAGGGCTTCGGCTTTATCTCCCGTGAGAACGGCCCGGACGTGTTTGTTCACTTCCGCGCCATCCAGGGCAACGGCTTCAAGTCCCTCGCCGAAGGCGAGAAGGTCTCCTTCAAGGTCGTCAACGGCCAGAAGGGTCTGCAGGCTGAGGAAGTCAACAAGGCGTAAGCCTTCTGACATCCTTGCCGCATGAAAAGCCGGGCGGCAACGCCCGGCTTTTTTCATGCCCGTGAATCGGAAATGACCGGCGACCCACCGAATTATTCCTAAGAAAGTCGCCATTTTCACGAAAAAAGTCGTGATGGACGTCAAAAAATCGTCCTATGTAGGCATTCCCCTACAGAACTTGGGTCAAATGTGGTTATCATCCACCCTACTGTGTCTGCGCGGTCACGAGAGTGGCCCGATGTAAGCGCGAAGTTTACGCTCCATCGCCTCACCCGGTCCTGCATTCCCAGTAAGTCGCCGGCTCGCGAGCCGGGTTTTCGAGTGTTGGATAGAGGTGTGTGTGATGGCAACTGGTACTGTTAAGTGGTTCAACGACGCAAAGGGCTTCGGCTTCATCACTCAGGATGAAGGCGGCCCGGACGTATTCGTGCATTTCCGTTCGATCCAGGGCAACGGCTTCAAGTCGCTGCAGGAAGGTCAGAAGGTCGAGTACACCGTAACTCAGGGCCAGAAGGGCCCGCAGGCGGATAACGTCAACCCGAAGTAATTGTTCGGGCTGGCTCGCGCCGCTCGTTCTTGCACGACTTCTGCTCTCTCGGTGCATTCGCACCGAGAGAGCTTTTGGGTGCATGACTGATCGCTCAGTGAATGCAGCCACCCTGGACCGCCCGCTACGCGAGGCCATCCGGTTGCATATGGCCGACGGCGCATCCGCCGATCTGGTCCTCTATCGCCCCGACGGGGACGAACTTGCCACCTTGCTCTGGGTCCCGGCCCTCGGCGTGGCCGCGCGCCACTATGAATCCCTGGCGCTTGCGTTGGCCGCTCGCGGCATCGCTGTAGCCGTACACGAGTGGCGCGGGATCGGCTCCAGCGACCGGCGGCCTGGCCGACGCTCCGACTGGGGCTACCGCGAACTTCTCACCGACGACCTCCCGAGCAGTCTGCACGCCCTGCGGAAGGCGGTGCCGTCGTCACCTCTTTATGTCGGTGGACACAGTCTGGGCGGACAACTGGCCAGCCTGCTCGCCGCGACGACATCGCTGCCCCTGGCCGGGCTGGCGCTCGTGGGCAGTGGCGCGCCTTACTGGCGTTGCTTCAAGCCCTGGGTAGGCCTGGCTCTCGTCGCTGCTCCCGTGCTGGCCAACGTGGTCGGCTGGCTTCCGGGGCGCCAGGTGGGTTTCGGCGGCAACGAGGCCCGTGGCGTCATTGGCGACTGGTCGCGCACGGGCCGCACCGGGCGTTATGCCGGGCGAGGTATCGACGTGGATCTCGAGGCGGCCCTGGGCCGACAGCGGGCGCCGGTCTTCGCCCAGCGCCTCCGCGACGACTGGTTCGCCCCCGAAACGTCGCTGGATTTCCTGCTCGGCAAGATGCCGGAAGCGCCGCGACGGATCGACGTCATCGGTGCCGACGATCTCTCCGGCAAACCTGCCGATCACTTTGCATGGATGAAGGTACCGGCGGACATAGCGCGCCGGTTGGCCGAGTGGATGCAAGCCGGATAGGGCGCCGGGAACGATCCATCACCGCGTTCCGTGCATCGGCTACGCTTGTCGCCTACCACACCCGGAGAGGCGCCCCATGACGATAGTCCCCATCGACGGCAAGCAGCGCGATCTCGGGGGCGGCTTTGTCGTGCGGCGCATGTTGCCCCACCTCAAGGCCCGCCACGTGGGGCCCTTCGTTTTCTTCGACCAGATGGGCCCCGCGGCCTTCGGCGAGGACACCGGCATGGACGTGCGCCCGCATCCGCACATCGGTCTGGCCACGGTCACCTGGCTGTTCGCCGGTGCGATCCGCCATCGCGACAGCCTTGGCAGTGCCGTCGACATCCACCCGGGCGACGTGAACTGGATGACGGCGGGGCGCGGTATCGTCCATTCCGAACGCACGCCGCCGGACGAGCGTCACCACGGCCAGAACCTGCACGGTATCCAGGTATGGTTGGCGCTACCGAAGACCCATGAGCGGATCGAACCCGAGTTCCATCATCACGGCGCCGATGCGTTGCCGAAGGTGAAGCGAGCTGGCGCGGACCTCGTGGTCATCGCCGGCGATGCTTTCGGCGCGACGTCGCCGGTACGCGTGTACGCCCCGATGTTCTTCGTCGAGGCGCGGCTCGAGGCCGGAGCCTCGCTGACCATGCCGGAGCAGCATCGGGAGTGGGGCGCTTATGTGGTGGAGGGCGCCGCCCGCTTCGGCGATCTCGCGCTGGGGGCCCTGGATATGGGCGTGGCCCATGACGGCGAACCGCCCGTGCTCACGGCGACGGAGCCCTCGCTGGTCATGCTCTTCGGCGGCGCGCCCCTCGATGGCGAGCGTCATCTATGGTGGAATTTCGTCGCGAGTTCGCCGGAGCTGATCGAGGCCGCCAAGCTCGACTGGTCGCAGGGACGGTTTCCCATCGTTCCCGGCGACGAGTACGAACGAATTCCCTTGCCCGAGTATTGATCGGAGCCCGCGATGGCACGCTTTGCCAGCTTCCGTGATTTCTATCCGTATTACCTCGGCGAGCATGCCGACGTACGCTGCCGACGCCTGCATTTCGCCGGCAGTTGGATCGTGCTCGTGGCGCTGGCGATGCTCCTGGCCACCGGGCAACTGCGCTGGCTGTTGCTGGCGCTGGTCGGTGGCTATGGCTTCGCCTGGGTCGGGCACTTCGTGTTCGAGAAAAATCGCCCGGCCACCTTCCGCCATCCGTTCTACAGCCTGATGGGTGACTGGGCGATGTTCTGGGACATCCTGCGCGGGCGCGTCTCGCTGCGCTGAGCACTTGCCGAGAGGCCCGCGCCGAAGGTCAGGCGACTTCCGTCGACGGCGAGCGCGCGGCATCCCTCGTCGAGCGGCGCGTGGCACTCCATGCCGGCAGGTCCATCGCATCGCGCGCCACGCGGCACACCTGGATCAGCCGTTCCACGTCGGCGTCGGTCATGCCCGCATTGAGAGTCAGGCGCAGCAGCGAACGGTTGACCGTCGTCGCCGGCGCGCTGAACACCGAGCCGAACACGCCGTGCCGTTCCATGACATCGCGTACGTGTCCTGTAAGGATCTCAGCGCCGGCTTCGAATGCCACGATCTGCTCGGTGCCGTCCGCGATGGGATAGCCCAGGTCGGTCAACTCGCCGCGGACGCGACGCGTCACCTGCCGCAGTCGTTGGCGCCTCCAGCCTTCGGATTGGATGACGCGATGTGACGCGGACAGACCGGCCAACTCGTGAGGGAGCAGTGAGGAGCTGAAGATCGCCGGAAGCGCCTCGCAGCCGAAGTAGTCCTTGAACGCCGTGGTGCAGGCGATGAAGCCGGCACGCGAGCAGTAGGCCTTGGCCAGGCTGGCGGTGATGAAGTGGACGCGGTGATTGAGGCCGAGGCTGGCCACCAGGCCTTCGCCCCGCGTCCCGTGCGTGCCCAGCGAATGCGATTCGTCGACGACGAGCACGCAGCCGCGCTCGTGGGCGATCCTGGCGATCTCGACCAGCGGCGCCACACTGCCGTTCGTGCTGTATACCGCATCGACCACGATGACGCCTGGTCCGTTGCGCAGCACCTGGCGTTCGAGATGGGTCATGTCGTTGTGCAGCACCGACACGGCCCGTGCGCCAGCGCTGCGAATACCTTCCCAGAGGGAAGCGTGCGCCAGCATGTCGACGTAGACGGGCACGCGTTCGCCGGCGATGGATTGGATCAGGCCGACGTTGGCGGCAAAACCGGATTGCGCGAGAATGCCGTCTTCGCTGCCGACAGCGCGTGCGAGTTCCGCTTCGACGCGGTGCAGCGGGTCGTCGGCGTGTTGTTGGAACAGTGCCGACATCATCATGCCGAGTCCGCCATTGGCCAAGGCGTCGCGTTGCGCTTCCACGATGGCCGGATGTCCGGCGATCGCCAGATAGTCGTTGCTCTGCAGCATCAAATCGGCATCGGTCGGTTGCCGGCCTCGCAAAATGTGACGGCCACCCCAGTCGATGGCAACCCGTTCGTTGTGAAATTTGTCGACCCTGCGCTGCACGAAGTGAGGAAGCGTCGGCGCTTTGGCGATGCGATGCAGGACGGAAACGTTTTCCATGGTTCTCTCTCTCTCTGGCAAGGGAATGGGCGATATCCACGACGCCGTCCTGCGGACGGCGCACGCACGTCGGCCTCGCCCGGGCAGACGCATGAAGATTGAGAGAGGCGTCCTGCGAAGCCCGCTGGCGGGCGGGCTCCGGCCTCATGCCATTACTTAGAGAGACGTCGCGCAGCCCGCGCGTCGGAACGACGGCAGGCACGCGACAAAGGACGCCCGGCGCACCGGATGGTCCGGTACGAAGGCGTCCTATAGATTGAGAAATGAGCCCGATTAGATGAAACGTGGCCTGCTATCTGCAGAGAGGCTCAGGTCCTGCTCGCGCAGCCAGCTCCGATACGACTTGATGTGTTGCAGGCGGAAGCGTTCCACGTCGTCGATCAACGCGTAGTAGTACCACTGTTCGCCGGAAACCGCTGTCGCCGGGTACATGTGGGCTTCCGGATTCTCCAGACCCCTGGTGTAGAAGCCGTCGGCCGAACGGAACCAGGGCAGGGCCTCGCGGCCGATGAGGGCGTCGAGGATGGCCTTCGGGGCGCCCAGATCGTCCGCGATTTCACAGTGGGTACGCATGTCCTCGTCGGTCTGGACGAGCAGGAAGCGCCCGATGCCCCAGGCGTCGATCAGCAGCAGACCGGTGGGATTGCAGTGTACGTAGCACTCCACCGGCTGGAAGGTGGCCGTGACGCTCTGCAGCACCTCGCGGAACGCCGGATCGCGCAGGAAGCGAAAATTGCCCAGGGCCAGGGTTTCCGCGACGAAGGCGCTGGCCCGTTCGAAGTAGCGGCGCTGCAGCTCGGTGATCGCGGTTTGCAACTTCTCGATGGCCAGCGGGTCGTTCTTGCGGATGAAACGGTCGATGACCCCCGAATTGAAGGCGTCGATCGCGGTGGCATCGTCGGCGCGGCCGGTCAGCAGGATCTTCCCGATATGCGGATTCGGCAAGCGCTTGCAAAACGTGATGCCATCCATCTCGGGCATGGCCTGATCCACCACGACCACCGAAATCTCGGCGAAGCGCTCCGGGTCGTAGACCACGCGGTGGATCGAGTCGATATCGAGTGCCACGAGCTCCTGCGTTTCGGACGGGCGGTCCTTCCATCGGTACAGCCAGCCGCCACCCGGAACCGGGCGGCTGCCGTTGTTGCCCAGCGTGGCCAGCGCGCTGCGCGGCGAACTGAAGGTGCGTACGCGCACCATCGGGTCGAGCAGGAGCGGTACGACGTCGAGGTATTCCTCGTGGTCATCCACGAGGAACGTCGTCGTTGGAAAGTGGAAGGGCTGGATATCGCCCTGCGAGTTCAACGTCATCACTGCCGGTCCCCGGTCTCCGCATGCGGAAAGGTTAGGGTGAATTCGGTGAATTCACCCAGATTGGTTCGGCAGACGATGCCACCTCCCATATGCTCCATCGCCGCGCGGCAAAAAGCGAGACCTATTCCTAGCCCGGTGATCGACCCGGTGCCCGGGCTGTCGCTCGAATACGAGTAGAAACGGTTGAAAACACGAGGTACGACGTCCGCCGGGATGCCCGGGCCGGTGTCGTAGACACGGATGCGACCACCCGCTTCGCCGGGCTCGATGAACACGCCGATCTCGCCCTTGCCGGCCCGATCGGTATGAAAAAGCGCATTACGCAGCAGATTGAACAGGACGTGGACGACCAGGCTTTCCTCGCCAAGCAGGGAAAAATCCCCGGTCGGCGAAAGGGTGATCCGTTCGCGCTCGGCACGCGAGCCGTAGGGAAACCGGCGTAAGGCCTGCTCCACGCATTCGCGGGCGGTGAGGGGGATCAGCGGCACCTCGCCGATCGGCCGGGCGGAAAGCAGGAGCATGTCGATGATCGTGTTGGCGTAGGTGACCTCGCGCTCCATGACCCCGATGCTGCGCTCCAGCGCGTGCAGGTTCTGCGCGCGAAGTTCCGGGACCGGAAGGCCCTCGCCCTCGGCCAGGCGATGGCTGCGGATCAGGTCGGGCATGAAACGGGCCACGGCGCGCGCGGCGATACGCAGGGAGCCGAGCGGTGTACGAAGCTCATGGGCGATGTTGTTCGACGCCGCGGTGAGGGCTTCGATCCGCGATTGCTCGGCCATTGTCGAGGAAACCGTGCATGTGGCTCCGCCGACCATGCCGAACAGCAGCAGCGGAATGTATTCGAGCATCGTCTGCGCGTGCAGGTGCGCCTCCGGCGATAGCACGAACACCACGCCGGCAAGCACGCTGCCGATGCTGAAGACGAGCAGGAAGCTGACGATGTCGAACAACATCATCAGGAGCATCACGCAGGCGAGGTGGGTCATCAACCAGGCAGGCGTGGCGTTACGCAGGGTCATGTAGCCGACGAAGAAGGGCATCGCGACCGTCATCGCGAAATACCAGTACGTGGGCAGGTGCGTGCGCAGCCGGCGTGGCCACCAGGGCAGCAGGGCCAGCGGAATGAAGGTGGCGCTGCACACCAGCCGCATGGGAAGGTTTTCGTAAGGTTGCGGAAACAGGTACGCCCAGACCGGGTAATACACGGCCAGGCAGAAGCTGCCGACCACGCCGATCGCGACCATCTTCGGCTGCGAATAACGCGTGCGCAGGAACATGGTCGTTTCGAAGCGCGCCATGGCGCGCACCAGCAGCCACCACTGCATGCGCAGGAAGCCAGTGGGCCTGTCGGGTGGCAACTCGTTCATGTCAGCGGTAATGCTGGTGGCACGACTGGCAGGCGTCGCCTACCGGTTTCAGGGCGGCGATGAGTGCCGCGCAGGTCTCCGGCCCGGCGGCGACGGCGCTGTCGAGCGCCTCGAGGAGGCTGTCGTCGGCCCGGAAGAATTCGGGCTCCATATCGGGGAAGGCCTCGCGGAGGTCGCCGGCGGCTTCCCGCATGCGGGCCAGACGGTCGGTGCTGCCCTTGGCATCGCACTGTTTCGCCCGCACCTTGGCCTGCAGTGCGCCCATGTGGTGTTGCATCACGGCCATCACGCCACTGTGGAACGGGGTGCCCTGGTGAAGGGCCGCCAGGGCGAACGTGGCGCCCATGGCGCCCACGGCCAGTCCCAGGATGACGAGAAGCAGCGCGCGCATCGGTGATCCATGGCTCTCCGGGCCGTCAGCATAGCGGACGGTTCCATTCTTTCAATATGAGACAATGAGCGTAATACCCCACACCGAGATCCCCGTGAGTACGGCCCAGGCCGAACGCTTCGCCGGCATCGAGCGGCTTTACGGCCGCGGCACCCTGGACCGCCTCGCCAACGCGCACGTATGCGTCATCGGCGTGGGTGGCGTTGGTTCGTGGGCCGCCGAAGCGCTGGCCCGCAGCGGCATCGGCCGGCTCACCCTGATCGACGGCGACGACGTCTGCCTGTCCAACACCAACCGGCAGATGCACGCCCTGGACGGCCAGTACGGCAAGCCCAAGGTCGGCGTGGTCGCCGAGCGGGCCCACGCGATCAGTCCGACCATCCGTCTCGAAGCGATGGAGCGGTTCCTCACCCCGTCCACGCTGGACGAACTGCTGGACCGCCACTACGACGTGGTGATCGACGCCTGCGATGCGCTCAAGGTGAAGCTCGAGACCGTGGTCTGGTGCCGCCGGCGCAAGGTGCCCCTGGTGACCGTCGGCGCGGCTGGGGGGCGCACGGATCCCACCCTGATCCGGGTTCGCGACCTCTCGCGTACCGAGCACGACGCCATGCTCAGCATGATCCGGAAGAAGCTTCGCCAGGAGCACGGCTTTCCGCGCAACCCCGATCGCTTCTTCGGCGTCTCGGCCGTCTACTCGATGCAGAACGTGCAGTACCCGCAGGCCGACGGCAGCGTATGCGGCGTCCGGCCTCCCGGAAGCGACGCATTGAAGCTGGACTGCGGCGGTGGTCTCGGGGCGGCGACGCATGTCACCGGCGCGTTCGCCTTCGCCGCCGTCGGCAAGGCGCTCGAGAAGCTCACCGCGACCAAGGGCTGATCGCCAGCCTTCCGTTGCCCGAAGGCGCGGTCCTCAGCGCACCCCGGCGACGATCCGCAGCGCTGTTTCGAGTCGATCGAGGTCTTCCTCGGCGCCGAGGCACAGTCGAACGCCTGCGGCGTGTTCGCCGTCGGCGGCCAGCGGCTTTACGGGAGCGACGTGAACGCCGCGCGCCAGCGCTCGCGCTTCCAGGTCGGCGGCGTCGTTGCCCGGCAGCCACACGTGCAGACCATTTGCGGCGACCAGGTCGTCGCCGAGGATGGCGCGAGCGAGGCGGTTACGCTCGACCATGCGGTCCGCAAGTTGCGTCAGCAAGGCATCGGCGACGCCGTCCGCCATCCATCCGGCCACGATGGCCGGGAGCAGGGCGGGCAGGCCGTCGGTAGCGAACCGGATCGTCGACGCCGCACGCTGATGGCTGGCCTCGTCGGGAAGCAGGAGCCAGCCCACGCGAAGTCCCGGACCGAGGACCTTGCCGATACCGCCGGCATGGAGGCAGCGGTCCGGGACCAGTTCGGCGAGCGGTGGGAGCTGGTCGCGGCCGTGCCATGCCAACGGCGAGTACACGTCGCCTTCGATGATGGTCAGGTCGCACCGCGTCGCCACGGCTGCGATCTCGCGACGGCGTGCCAGGGGCATCGTCGCGGTCGTCGGATTCTGCAGCGTGGGCTGCAGATAGACGCAGCGCGCACCGGTTGTCGCCGCGAGACGCTCCAGTTCGGCGGGTAACATGCCGTCGCCATCCATGCCCACGCCGGCGACGCGGATGCCGCGCGCCTCGGCGCTGGCGCGCAAGCCATGGTAGGTCGACGATTCCACCAGCAGTGTCTCGCCGGCGAAGCACGCTTCGTCCAGCGCCAACGAGAGCGCGTGCCGCGCGCCGAGGGTGACCACCAGGCGACGAGGATCGACGACGATATGGCCGCAGCGGCGGCGCATCCAGCCGGCGATCGCTTCGCGGATGCCCAGTCCGCCTTCCATCGAGGGGTAGGCCAGCAGTTCGGGACCCACGGGGAAGGCCGCGAGGGCGGCGGCGAGATGCTCCGCGGGCGCCTGGCGCAGCGGAAGGTTGACGGCCAGGTTGTAGTGGGCGTTCATCGATCCATTGTAGGCGGCAGGCGCTACCCTTACGCCATGTGGTGCGTCTATCTCATCGAATGCCGCAATGGCGCCTGGTACGCGGGGATCACGAACGACCTCCCGGCGCGCTATGCCGCGCACGTCGCCGGCAAGGGGGCCCGCTTCACCCGGGCCAATCCCCCCGTACGGCTGCTGGGCTCGCGTGCCTTCGCCGATCGATCCGCGGCCTCGAAGGCGGAATGGGCGGTCAAACGCTTGCCCAAGGCAAGGAAACTCGCCTGGTTGGAAGAAGGCGAAGATACCGCGCCAACGCCCACCCCAGCCGCCGATCGCGGCACAATGTGAGCGATAGCACCGCAACGACGCAGGCAACGTATTTGGAAACGCGCTTCCACACGAAGGTCACCCAGGACTGGCAGGACTGGATCCGCGAGGCTCTTGCCGCCGGCAATTCGCCGGCCGACCTGCTGGGAACGATGAAGGCAAACCAGTTCGACGAAGGCGTGGCCCGCGAGGCCATCGTCACGGCGCTGTTCGGCAGCGCGGTCGCACCGGTCGCCGCGCACGCGTCCGCGCTTACGCCCTTCCACGGTCGTCTGGACGACGGCCATGTCCTGCACACCCCCGACCGCGATGTCCGCGTGCTGCTGCGTGTCGCCCGGCCGACCATCGCCGTACTCGACGACGTACTCGGCGACGACGAATGCGATGCGCTGATGCGGATGGCGATCCCCCGACTCGAACGCTCGGCCGTCGTCGGCGTGGCGGATGGCGTGAACACCGTCATGGACATACGCACCAGCGATGGCGCGTACTTCCAGCGCGCCGAGAACGAACTCATCCGCCGCATCGACGCGCGCACGGCGGCGATCATGCGCTTACCGGAAGATCGCGGTGAAGGCCTCCAGGTGATGCGTTACGGCCTGGGCGGTGAATACCTGCCGCACTTCGACTACTTTCAGCCGGACGAACAGGGCAGTCAGCCGCACCTCGCGACCGGCGGCCAGCGCGTGTCCACCTTGATCATGTACCTGCAGGATGTCGAAGCCGGCGGCGAGACGATCTTTCCCCGCATCGATTTCAGCTACGTGCCGCGCAAGGGTCAGGCCCTGTACTTCGAATACACCGCGGCCGACGGCTCGCTCGATCCACTGACCTTGCATGGCGGCGCACCGGTGCTGCGCGGCGAGAAATGGATCGTGACCAAGTGGATGCGCGAACGCGCCTTTCCGGGCTGACCGTTACTCTCTTCAACCGTGACCTCTGGCCTATATCGGGCCGGTGTCGGAGCCCGCAATCTCGCTGGGTTATCAGGGGAGGGTGGATCCATGCGCCGTAAGGCAGCCAGAGTCGTTCGTTGCATCGCCGCGGGCGTGTTTTCATGTGCCGCGGCTGCCTGGGCCCAGACCGGCCTGCCGGTGCCCGCCGCGACGGTCGCGACCGTCGCGAGTGTTGCGAGTGTCGCGACCGTCGCCGACGTGCCGGCGGAAATCCCGTTCGCCCCGCCGCACGCCGCCTTCGTCAGGACGCCGAGCGCCGCGAATGCCTGGGGTGGCGCTCGCACGGGAAGCGAAGCGACCTTGTCCGATCGCGTGGTGTCCTATCGGATCCAGGCACGCCTCGATCCGGACAGGCACACGGTCGACGGCCAGCAGCAGTTGACCTGGCGCAATCGCAGCGACCGCCCGGTGCATGCGGTGTTCCTGCACCTCTACCTCAACGCCTTCGAAGGGCAGGGCAGTACCTTCTTCACCGAGCGCGACGTGCTTGCCGCGCACGGTGGTTCGCGCGGCATCGCCGAAGTGAAGAAGGGCGAATGGGGCCACATCGACCTGGGCAACGTCGATCAGGATGGTGCCCGGCTGACATGGCGCTACGTGCACCCGGATGGCGGCCCGGCCACCGACCACACCGTCGTTCGTGTCGATCTCGCGCAGCCCGTGCCGGCAGGCGGCAGCGTCACGCTCGACATGACCTTTCACAGTCAGTTGCCGCGTGTCATCGAGCGCACCGGATATGTGGGCAAGTTTCATCTGGTCGGCCAGTGGTTCCCGAAGATCGGCGTCCTCGAGCTGCCCGGGGAGCGGGGTGCCACGGAGCCGCGTTGGAACGTGCACGAGTTCCACTTCAACAGCGAGTTCTACGCCGACTTCGGCGAGTACGACGTGCGCATGACCGTGCCCAAAGAGTATGTCGTCGGCGCGGTGGGCGAACAGCAGGGCGATCCCACGGCCGAGGGCAACGACCTGGTCTGGCATTTCGTCCAGGCCGACGTGCACGACTTCGCCTGGATGGCCGCGCCCGGCTACAAGACGCTGGACAGCGACTACAGCGTGCCGGGCAGCCCGACAATCAAGGTCCGGGTGATCTATCCCGCCGAGTACGAACTGGACGCCAAGCCCGTGCTGAAGGCATCGATCGATTCGATCGCCTATTTCTCGCAGACGCTCGGTCCGTATCCGTACAAGACGCTGACCGCCGTCGTGCCGCCGTTCAATGCGAGCGAAGCCGGTGGCATGGAATACCCGACCTTCTTCACCGCGGACCATGTCGCCCCGCTGGTGCCGAAGACCTTGAACGAGTATCTGCTCGACTTCGTGACCATTCACGAGTTCGGTCACGGTTATTTCTACGGGCTTCTCGCCTCGAACGAGTTCGAGGAGCCGATGCTCGACGAGGGCCTCAACGAATATTGGGACGAGCGCATGCTGCGCGAGCACGGCCGGCAGGTTTATCTCACCCAACCGATCTGGAAATTCTTCGGCGTCGAGGCGCCGATCGGTCCCTTCATGCTCGAACGGATGCTTTCCACCCTTGCCCATCCTGCCGATCCGCTGGGCCAGAATGCATGGGACCGCCTGTCCAGTTCCGACTATGTCACGGTGTATTCGCGCACGGCCACGGCCATGCACGATCTCGAGGAACGCCTCGGCAAGCCGGTGATGGAGAAGGCTTTTCGCGACTACTACGCCACGTGGCACTTCCGCCACCCGTCGATCGCCGACCTGCAGGCGAGTCTCGCCGAATCGTCGGGTAAGCCGGCTGTCGTGGCCCAGGTGTTCGATCAGTACGTGTACGGCACCGAGACCGTGGACGATCGCGTCAGCGAGATCGTCAGCGACGAAGTGCTCCCGCTTGCCGGCACCTCGATCAAGGATGGCAAGCGCGTCGAGTTGAGTCATGAGGACAACGACGAGGCCGTAGAGAAGCAGCGCAAGGCCTGGGAGAAAGATCATCCCGACGCGAAACCGGGGACCGGTCCCTTTCCATGGAAGACCACGGTCACCGTGCGTCGCGATGGCTCGCAGGTACCGCAGACGCTGCGGGTGACCTTCGCCGATGGCTCGGCGCAGACCGTGCGCTGGGATGACGACCGGCGCTGGGCACGCTTCGTCTTCACCGAGCCGGTGAGGGCCACCTCGGCCGAACTCGATCCTGACCGCAAGATCTATCTCGACGCCAACAAGCTCAACGACAGCCGCACTGTCGAAGACAATCACGCCGCGTCCAACCGTTGGGGTTCGGATTTCGCCGCGCTGCTGCAGGGCATCTACACGGTGCTGGGGACGCTATGAACAGCCATTCCAAACGTTCTGCCCTGGCCGCCATCGGTAACGGCGCCCTCGGCGGTCTGCAGTGGCGTCTCCTGCTGCTGTGGATCCTGATCTCGCTGCTGCCGACGCTGGTCGTCGCGCTTCCTTTGTGGAGCACGCTCGACGCCATGCTGGGCAATTCCGTGCACGCGGAGGCCTGGGCGAAGCACTTCGACGGGCTGATGTTCGGCGATGTCTTCAATGCGCTGGGACGCAACAATCCATGGATGGGCATGGCCTTCGTCGCGGGTACGATCCTGACGCTGGCCACCTCGCCCTTCCTTACCGGGATGGCTGTCGCGGGTGGACGCGCCGGGCGCGCCCTGAGCTTCGGCGGTCTGTTGCAGGGGGGTGCGACCGAGTACGGACGCATGCTGCGTCTGCTGTTGCTGTCGCTGGTTCCCTATGGCGTGTTCGCGCTCGTCGCGAAGGTCGTGTCGTCCTTCGCGGACGACAGTACCGACGCGGCCTTGCTGCCCGCCACGGCCGATATGTACGCGTACGGCGCGCTCGCCGTCGCTCTGCTGTGCTTCGCGATCGCCCAGATCGTCGTCGAATCGGCGCGTGCCCAGTTCGTCGCCGACATCGTGCTGCGTTCGGCCTTCCGCGCGCTCGGGCGGGGCTTCGTGCAGTTCATTCGCCGGCCGTTCGCGAGTTTGCTGGTCTACCTCGTCATCACCCTCGTCGGTGTGGCACTGGCGGTCCTGATCGGGGCATGGCGCGGCCACACGGTGGCCTCGGGAAGCGGCCTGGTCGTCGCCTTCCTGATCGTGCAGTTGGGTGTGGTCGTGCTCGCCTGGATGCGTACGGCGCGACTGCTTGCCATGGCCGGCATCGCCGCGGTCAATTCGGCGCAGCGCCGTCGCCGCACGGATTTCGCGCCAGCGCTTTGATTGCTTGCGCTTTCGCCGTGCGGGCAATCAGCTCGCGCGGCGGACTTCGCGGTGCGGCGGGTAGTAGGCGAACAGGTGGGTCGCGCCGCCGAGGAAATCGATGTTGTCGATGTGCTCGCCGCCGAGACGCTCGGCGACGTGGTCGGAGGCTTCGTTGCCGATCCGCACCAGACTGATCACACGCTGGGCGTGCATCTCGTTCCAGGCGAAGGCGAGGATGGCTTCGCCGGCTTCGGTGGCGTATCCGTGGTGGCGGTGTTCCGGCTTGAGCATCCAGCCGAGCTCGAGGTCGGGCCAGCCTTCCGGTTTCATCAGGCCGGCACGGCCAACGAATTCGCCCGTGTCTTTCAGCTCGATTGCCCACATGCCACAACCGCGGAGCGCCCAATGGCCGAGCAGCATGGCCATGGAGCGCCACGCGTTCATGCGATCCAGCGGCTGGCCGTCGCCGATCCAGCGCGTACTCTCGGCGTCCGCGAGCATTTTCGCGTAATCGTCGAAATGGCGTTCGGTGAGGGCGGTCAGCCGCAGGCGCGGCGTTTCCAGAACAGGGATATCGGACATTGCCATCGAGGTAACCAAGGTATCAGCCGAGCAGGGCGGCGAGGGCGCGCGTGCTTAGCGCGAGACTGTCCTGCCAGGACAAGCCGGTTATTTTCTCACCAGTTGCCCCGTCATTAAAGCTCTCGTTCTCGTCTGGCGGGAGGAGGTGGCGATAATCGACTGTTATTTCAGTACCTTGGGGCAGGTTCTTCGCGGCAAAAATAAATCCCAGGTGCCAGATGCCGGTGGGTTCGAAGCTGTGGTTGACGTAGCACTCGTCGGGCCACTCGGGCGAAACGGTGTAGCGGTCCTCGAACCAGCGGGCTGCGGCGTACTGGTTGGCTGCCAGGGCGGGCGTGGCGAGGATCTCGGCCCAGGAATGGGTGCGGTCGATGGCATCGGGCGCGGTGACGATGCGCCCGGCGTCGACGTCTTCGTCGACGAACAAGCCCTTGCCAGCCCCGGGAATACCCGAAGCGGCGATACGGTAGCGCGGCAGGATCATTGGATCATCGGGCCCCTGTTCCGACCGGCAGGGCGCAGGAGAAAGCGCCGCCGGCACGGGGCGCGAGTGTAGCGCGTTCGGCCGGCGACGGAAGGGGGTGGGTGGTCAATCCTCGGCGTCGGCGCCCCGGGCTTTGGCGGGACGGGACGGTCGGGCTTTTTTCGCCGGCTTGGCGCCGTCGACGAGGATGGACTCGCGGTTCCTGTCGACCAGCGACTGGCCGATGCCCTTCACCGAGGTGAGCTGGTCGGCGCTGTCGAAGTCGCCGTTCGCCTCGCGCCAGGCGATGATCGCCTGGGCCTTGGCGAGGCCGACACCGTCCAGCGCCTGGGCCAGCGCGTTGGCGTCGGCCGTGTTGATGTTGACGGGTGTGCCGGCCAGGGCGGGCGTGGCGAACAACAGGGTGGCAAGGGCAAGGACAAGGGGTTTCATGGAGGCTCCTGGGTGAACGCGCCGGATGACGCCGAGCCACTCTGCCCGGCGATCCGGCGGTGGCGAACCGGCGTGGCGGGACGCGCGGCGTGCGTCACCGGCGCCGCGCGCACGGCGGACGGGCCCACCCGTAGCCGGTCCCTTCCGCGGCCGTCCGACGGGGCACCCTTACGAGGCACTGGTACAATCGCCCTTTGACCTCACGAGTCCTCTCCCCATGGATACCTCCCGCATTTCCTCCTTCGTCAGCGGCCTCTGGGACGCGGAAATCGTCCCCCAACTGGTCGAATACATCCGCATCCCGAACAAGTCGCCGATGTTCGATACGAAATGGCGTGAGCACGGTTACATGGACCAGGCCGTGGCCCTCATGGAGACCTGGGCGCGCTCGAAGCTCGGTGCCCTCGAAGGCGCATCGCTCGAGGTGGTTCGCCTGGAAGGCCGTACCCCGCTGATCTATATCGACGTGCCGGCCCAGGGCGTTCAGGGCGCGGGCACCGACGAAACCGTCGTGCTCTACGGCCACCTGGACAAGCAGCCGGAGATGACGGGTTGGGCCGAGGACCTCGGTCCGTGGACGCCGGTGATCAAGGGCGACAAGCTCTACGGTCGTGGCGGCGCGGACGACGGCTATGCCATCTTCGGCTCGCTCGCGGCGCTGCTGGCCTTGCGCGATCAGGGGATTCCGCACGCGCGCTGCGTGATCATGATCGAGGCCTGCGAGGAATCGGGCAGCTACGACCTGCCGTACTACGTCGACCACCTCGCCGAGCGCATCGGCAATCCCGCGCTGGTCGTCTGCCTGGACTCCGGCTGTGGCAACTACGACCAGCTGTGGCTGACGACCTCGCTGCGTGGCATGACCGGCGGCAACCTGACCGTGCAGGTCCTGGAGGAGGGTGTGCATTCGGGCGATGCTTCCGGCGTCGTACCGTCCAGCTTCCGTATCCTGCGCGATCTGCTGAGCCGGCTCGAGAATCCGCAGACCGGCGCCATCGTGCCGTCGGAGCTCTACGTCGACATTCCGGCACAGCGCGTCGAACAGGCTCGTCGCTCCGCCGAAGTGCTCGGCAACGACATCTACGACAAGTTCCCGTTCGTCGAGGGCATGAAGCCCGTGACCGGCGACCTGGCCGAACTGGTCCTCAACCGCACCTGGCGCCCGCAGCTCGCCGTGACCGGCGTCGGTGGCATGCCGGCGCTCGACAGCGCGGGCAACGTGCTGCGCCCGAAGACGGCGGTGAAGCTCAGCCTGCGCGTACCGCCCACGTTGTCCGGCGCCGAGGCGGGCAAGTTCCTCAAGCAGTTGCTCGAGAAGGATCCGCCGTATGGCGCAAAGGTGACCTTCGATCTCGAGAAGGACGGCAGTGGCTGGAACGCGCCGGCGCTTTCGCCCTGGCTCGAAGAAGCCGTGGCGAAGGCCTCCGAGCATTACTTCGGCGCCCCGGCGGCCTATATGGGCGAAGGCGGCAGCATCCCCTTCATGGGCATGTTGGGCGAGAAGTTCCCGCAGGCCCAGTTCCTGATCACCGGCGTGCTCGGGCCGCACTCGAACGCGCATGGCCCGAACGAGTTCCTGCACATTCCCACCGGCAAGCGCGTGAGCATGGTCGTGGCCGACGTCGTCGCGCGACACTTCCAGGAAGCGTCCCGGGCATGACCGTCGACCTCGCCACGCTCGGCGGCCGTCTGGCCGCCGTGAGGGCGGCGATCGACGCCGCCTGCGCGAAGGCGGGCCGCGATCCGTCCGAGGTCACCCTGCTGCCAGTGAGCAAGACGTTCGACGCCCAGGTCGTCCGCGAAGCGGTGGGCCTGGGGCTGCGTCGCTTCGGCGAGAACAAGGTGCAGGAAATCCAGGCGAAGTCCGTGGCCCTTGCCGACGAGAACCTCGACTGGGTCGTTATCGGCCATTTGCAGACGAACAAGGCGAAGCCCGTGGCGGCGATCGCCAGCGAGGTCCAGTCGCTGGACCGCCTGGACCTGGCCGTGGCCCTGGACAAGGCCCTGCAGGCCCAGGGAAGGGGCATCGACGTCCTTATCCAGCTGAAGACCTCCCGCGAGGAGAGCAAGTTCGGCCTTGCCCCCGATCGGCTCGCCGGCTTCCTGGAGCAGATGCGGGCATTTTCCTCGCTGCGCGTGCGCGGCCTGATGACCCTGGCCGAGGCGTCCGAGGACGAGGCGGTCGTGCGGGGCTGCTTTCGGGCCTTGTATCAGGCGCGCAACAGGGGTCGCGAGGCGGGATTTCCGCTGGATCGGCTATCCATGGGAATGAGTGGCGATTTCGCTTTGGCGATTATTGAGGGCAGTACCGAGGTGCGAATAGGCAGTGCCATCTTCGGGGCGAGGAACTACAAGCCTTAGCGGTGTCTAACAAGGGAATTGGCGGGTCCGGCGGTCGTGACGATCCCCGGATACGGTCACAAATGTGAAAGCAAGCCCTTATATCCATTCAGAATTCCCGCCCGCAGCCCGCAGTTTCCTGCGAGTTCTCTGAATATTTCCTAGGAATGGCATTTTTTAACTTTATGCCAACAACTAGATGGATGGGGTTTGCTAACTTCACCCCTCGTTCACGGTCGTCCCACACTTTGGCGGCTTAACTTTCCGATGAAAAGGCCTTCTCGCTCATGCTGTTAAAGCGACTGACCGCTCTCGCGTTAGCCACCACTTGTATCGCCGCCGTAACACCTGTCTTTGCCGATTCCGTCACGCCTTCGCAAGGCATCGACCAGTCTGCTTCGCTGTTGTTGACCGATCTGCCGGTGTTTGCGCCGGCCGCGGCACTCGCCCAATCGACGGTTCCCGACCTGGCCAGCCTGACCGCTCCCAAGGCACCGGCTGCCGCTCCCGCCGCCGCCCAGGTCGCTTCCAGCGCCGGCGACGCCGACAACCAGGCCGACGATGACGACGACAGTCTCGTCGCCGCCGCTACCGCCAAACTGGCCGGTCACGTCGACGGTCATGCCCGGGAGTCGCTCCTGGCCTTCGCCATGAAGCTCCGCGACATCCGTTACCACCGCGGTGGCCGTGCCCCGTCCACCGGCTTCGATTGCAGCGGCTTCGTCCGCTACGTGTTCATCCACAGCATCGGCCTCGATCTTCCGACCAACTCCGCCAGCCAGTTCCTTGCCGGCCTGAAGGTCAAGCGCAACGAAATGAAGACGGGCGACCTGGTCTTCTTCCGCACTCGCGGCAAGGCCGTCTCGCACGTCGGTATCTACATCGACAACGGTCGCTTCATCCACTCCCCGTCGGCAGGCAAGACGGTGCGCGTGGACAGCCTCAACGAGGCCTACTGGGCCCAGCACTTCGTCGGCGCCAAGCGTCCCGAAGGCATTGCAAAGATCTGACGGAAGCCCTTCAACGACTATTTCCGAAACGGCGTGCTCCGGCATGCCGTTTTTTTTGTCTGCGATTCGGGCCGGGCGTTATCCTATGACGATGCCCCGCCAGCCTCCTCGCGCACCTGGTCCCCGGTTGCGCCGCCCGACGACACCCGTGTTCGGCCTTGCCCGCGTGCTTTCCAAGCGCGGCATCTGCTCGCGCAGCCAGGGCGAGAAACTTGCCCGCGAGGGGCGGGTGCGCGTGGACGGCAGGATCGTCCGCGATCCTGAATTTCCCATTGCCGGGCACGAACGGATCGAACTCGACGGTGCGGGCGCGGCGACGGCTGCCTCTGTCTATATCGCCATGAACAAGCCCCGTGGTGTCGTCGTCACCGCTGCCGACGAGCGCGGACGCGATACGGTCTATTCGTTGCTGGAGGGCGCCGGATTGCCCTGGCTGGGTCCGGTGGGGCGGCTCGACAAGGCCAGCGAGGGCTTGTTGCTCCTGAGTAACGACACGGTATGGGCCGCCGGTATCACCGAGCCCGCCACGCACGTGGCGAAGACCTACCACGTACAGGTCGAAGGGCGCCCGGACGAGGCGACCGTCGCCGCCATGCTCGCGGGTGTCATGGATGCGGGCGAAACGCTGCGCGCCACCGCCGTTTCATTGCTGAGGCAGGGTGAGCGCAATGCCTGGCTGGAGGTGACCCTCGACGAAGGACGCAACCGGCATATCCGGCGCTTGCTCGCTTCGCTGGGCTTCGATGTGCGGCGCCTGCTGCGCACGGCCATCGGGGAGCTGCGGTTGGGTGAGCTGGCGAAAGGGCAGTGGCGGCACCTCTCCGATGCCGAGGTGGCGGCACTCAGGCGGCGGTGAGGTGAGCCCCATCGCCGCTGAAGCGGCTCCCACAGAAAGCGCCACGATGCCCCTGTAGGATCCGCTTCAGCGGCGATGCCCCGTGTAGGAGCCGCTTCAGCGGCGATGCTCCGTGTGGGAGCCGCTCCAGCGGCGATGCCCCCTGTAGGAGCCGCTTCAGCGGCGATGCCCCCTGTGGGAGCCGCTTCAGCGGCGATGCTCCGTGTGGGAGCCGCTTCAGCGGCGATCCGCGCGCCAGCGCGGCCCATCTGCTCAACCCTTCAAAACGCCCAACTGCTTACCCACCTTCGTGAACGCGGCGATCGCCTTGTCGAGGTGCTCACGCGTGTGCGCCGCGCTCATCTGCGTGCGGATGCGTGCCTTCCCCTGCGGAACGACCGGAAAGAAGAAGCCCGTGACATAGATGCCTTCCTCGAGCAGGGCGGTAGCCATCGCCTGGGCCTGCTTGGCGTCGTAGATCATCACCGGAACGATGGGATGCTGGCCGGGGCGGATGTCGAAACCGGCTTCGGTCATCTTCTCGCGGAAGTAGCGGGTGTTCTCCTTCACCTTGTCACGCAGGTCGCCGGCGGCATCCAGCATGTCGAACACCTTGCTACCGGCGGCAACGACATGCGGCGGAAGCGAGTTCGAGAACAGGTAAGGACGTGAGCGCTGGCGTAGCAGTTCGACGACTTCGCGACGGCCGGTGGTGAAACCGCCGAGTGCGCCGCCCAGGGCCTTGCCGAGGGTGCCGGTGATGATGTCGATCTTGTCGAGCACGCCGTGGACCTCGGCGGAGCCGCGTCCGGTGTCGCCCAGGAAGCCGGTGCAATGGCATTCGTCGATATGGACCAGGGCGTTGTACTTCTTCGCCAGCGCCGTGATTTCGGCCAACGGCGCGATGAAACCGTCCATCGAGAAAGCACCATCGGTCGTGATCAGCTTGGTGCGCGCGCCGGCGGCATCGGCCGCCTGCAGCTGGGCCTCGAGGTCGGCCATGTCGCAGTTCGCGTAACGGAACCGCTTGGCCTTGCACAGTCGGATGCCGTCGATGATCGACGCATGGTTCAGCGCGTCGGAAATGATCGCGTCTTCTTCGCCGAGCAGGGGCTCGAACAGGCCGCCGTTGGCGTCGAAGCACGCCGCGTAGAGGATCGTGTCCTCCTTGCCGAAGAACGCTGCGATCTTCGCTTCCAGCTCCTTGTGCAGATCCTGCGTGCCGCAGATGAAGCGCACGCTGGCCATACCGAAGCCGTGGGTATCCAGGGCGTCCTTGGCTGCCTGGATCACATCGGGGTGATCGGCCAGGCCCAGATAGTTGTTCGCGCAGAAGTTGAGTACCTTGCGGCCGCCTTCGAGTTCGATCTCGGCGGACTGCGGCGAAACGATGATGCGCTCGCTCTTGAACAGGCCCTGTTCGCGAATGGAGTCGAGTTCGCTGGCGAAGCGCGTCTGGCCCGGATAGGTCATGGTGGGAGTTCCGGTGGGAGGATTTCTCAATTGTGAGGCCTCCCGCCCAGTGAGAAAACCCGTAGATCGCGCCGGGGCGTCAGTGAAGTCCGAAATCCACGCGGGTGGTCTTCCCGCCATCGTCGATTCCCTTCGGATCGAGCTTCGGCGCCAGGACGAACACCCTTTTGTCGTCGACTTTGCCCTGCAGCCACTGGCGAACCGCGTTCGCACGACGTTCGGCGAGATGTCGCAAGGCGTCGGCGTTCACAGGCATGTTGGTTTCCATCAGGGTGCGCATCTCATCCGGCGGCTGCGACTTGGTCAGGCCGATGACATTCTTCGGCTTGGGGAAGTCGGCGTGGCGGTAGGCGCGCTCCAGATACTTGTCCTGTTCTTCCGCCGTCGGTGGGGAGGTGTCGTCGCCCTTGGCGTCGATCTGCTCCTTGCGAATGAGATCATCGACCATCACCTTGCGCAGGCCCGACTCATCCTTGCTCGTATCGATGCGGCCGATGATGTCGAGGCTGATCGAGGGCTTGTCGGCCAGGATCTTGACGATCTGGCCGAGCTTGTCCTGTGCAGCCGGGTCGAGGACGTCGGAGCCAGGCGCGAACTCGACGTAGCCGAGATCCTCGCGACCGCCGCCGGCGGAGGCAAGCAAGCGGAACGGCGAGGTGACCGCCTTGACGATGAGATTGCCGATCGCGCGCCAGACCAGGCCGCCGACGCTGAAGTGAGGGTCGTCCAGCGAACCGGAAACCGGTACGTGCACATCGATCCGTCCCTGGCTGTCCTTGAGCAGCGCCACGGCCAGCTTGACCGGAAGATGGCTGATCCCCGGGCCCTCGATGCGGTCGCCGAAGGTGAGCTGGTCGACGAATATGTGGTTGTCCGCGCTCAGTTTGCGCTGGTCGAGCGTGTAGTGCACATCGACATTGAGCCTGCCGCGCGTGATCGGATAGCCCGCGTATTTGCCGGAGTAGGGCGAGAGATTGGTGAGCTGGATGCCCTCTGCCTTCGCCGTGATGTCGAGGAAGGCCACCGGCGCCAATGGGTTGATCGTGCCCTCGATATCGACGGGTGCGTTATTGTCGAGCTGGCCCTGCAAGGTGAGGGGAGCGGGAGGTGCACCGCCGACCGTGCCGAAGGCACCGATCTTGCCCGTCAGCTGGGTGACGTCGGCGGTGTAGTTCGGCTTGATGAAGTTATCGGTGTAGTTGAGCTGGCCGCGCGTGAGTGTGATCTGGCCGATGCGTATGTCGGCCTCCGGGCCCGTGGCGGCGGGGACGGCAACCGGTGCAGTCGCGGGTGCGGTCTTCGGTTCGGGGTTGGCCTGCGCCTGGGTGACCGACACCGCGCCGGGCGCTTCCGGGCTGGCAACGACGTCCTGGAGATTGAGGCGGCCCGTCGCATTGATGATGACGCGCGCGTAGAAGTCATCCAGCGCGAGGCCGCCGATGGCGACATGGGGAATCCCTTCGCCCAGGGCGACCACCATGTTGGTGGCGCTTAGCGAGGTCCAGCGCAGGAAGTCGTCGTTGGTCACCTTGTCGAGCACCCGTACGCGACCCAGCGTGGCCTTGCCGCGATAGCCGATGCGCGCCGCATCCTTCAGCGCGGCATAGCGCAGCTGGCCGTCGAGGCTGAGCAGTCCGCTGCTCACCCGCACATTGAGCGGTACCGTGACCAGGGTCTGCAGCGGTGCCACGTCGATGCGCGTGGCCTGGACCGTCAGGTCGGCGTCCAGCGGCTCGGGCCTGACCGTGCCGACGACGGCAAAGGCGCCATCGCCCAGCGCGCCCTTGAGGTCTAGCTTGAGCGGTTTGCGAAAGTCGTCGGACAAGCCATCGATGCTGAAGGCGGTCGCGGCCATGGCGACGGCGTTGCGTTTGCCGGGTGCCTTCGCGTCGCGCAGGGTGATCTTGCCGTCGTTCAAGCCGAGATGGGCCACACTCCAGCGCCAGGCCGCACCGGCAGGATGCGCCGGTGTGGCCGATGGTGGCATCACGCTGGCCAGGTCGAGGTTGCCATTGGCCAGGCGTTGCACGTCCAGGCTCAAGCCACCCAGCAGCAGTTCATCGATCCGCGCTTCGCTGGTGGCGATGTCGATCAGGGCGATCCCCGCGGTCAGCGATGTCCAGGTGACGGGCGACACGCGGCCATCCCGTGGCACGAGCGTGAAGCCGTCCAGTCGTGCTTTCGCAGCCGTGATGCGCAGCTTCGCACCGTCATGCCAATCGAGTGCCAGCGTGCCGTCCGCACCGATCTTGCCGCCGGTGATGTCGGCATTGATCAGGGGCGGTGCCAGCGGCATCAGGGCCGAGAGCGATACCTCCTTCAGGACGAGCTTGCCGGCGTAGTTGCCCACCGGGAGGTCGAGCTTGCCCTGGGTCGACACCGAACCATCGGCCATCGTTGCCGACATGTCGAGCGCGGCCGCCGGCGCCTTCACCGTACTGAGGCCACGCAGGCTGCCCTGCAGGTGGTCCAGGGTGAGGTGCGCCGGTGCGGGCGCGGCGAGGTCCGCGTATTCGAGATGCGAGTCCTTCAGCGTGAGGTTGTCGATGCGAACGTCCATGGGCGCCGCTTTCGGATCGGGCGGCCCGCCTGACGTGAGCGCGTCGAAGTTGCTCTTGCCGCCGGGTAGCCGCGCATAGCGAACGGACGCCCTCTCGAGGGTCACGGCGCCGAGCCGGTAACGGGAGGTGAGCGGTTCGAGCACGGTCAGGTCGGCGGCGCCATGGCCCAGTTCGAGCAAGGACGATCCGTCCTTGCCGGTAACCTTCAACTCGTCGAGAGCCAGACGGCCATTGAGCCGGATGCTCGGGTGCGCCTGCGCCATGACGAAGTTCAGCGCCAGCACGCCGGTGAGCTTCCCGCTGGGTACCGCGACCGGCAACGGACCAGGCACGAAGCCGACGTAGCGGGCCAGGTCCAGATGATCGAAACGGAACGTTATCGATGATTCGCGGCTGCTGGCGAAGGGCTTGGTCTGGCCCTGGGCGTTCAGCGGGCTGCCATCGACGTTCATCGCCAGCAAGGGCTGTACGAAGATGTCCGTGTCGCTGGGCAGGCTGGCGACAAACGGGATGCCGAGTTCGAGGTGATCGATACGGTGCGTGGCGTCGAGCACGCGGTCATCGAAATCGATCTGGCCGCCATGCAGCGCGATGTTCGATACGGCGAAGCGGGCCGGCCCTGTGTCCGGCGCCGCCGGCTGGCTCGCCAGGCGAGCCAGGATGTCGGTGAAGTTGAATCGCTGCGGCGCCGTCCGCTGGATATGGACGCGAGGACCTTCGACGCGTAACTCGTCGAGGATCGGCGCCGCGCGGAACAGCGAGGCCCACGAGGCGTTCGCGGTCAGGCGGTCGACATCGACGAACGCCGTATGGCCGTCCGCTTCGCTGATGTGGAGGCGCTCGATGGTGAGCTTGAGGGTGAACGGGTTGAGGCTGACCTCGCCCACGGAGACCGGACGACCGAGCGCCGTGCTGGCGCGGGAGGCGATCTGCGAACGAATGAGCGAGGGCGCGGCGAGAAAGCCGAGCAGCCCGAAGAGCACGATGGCGACGAGCACGCCGAGCCCGATGCGCCGGCCACGGCGCGACCGATAGACGGCCAGGGCCTGGTCGCGACCCTTGTCCCAGCGGATGTTCCGCCACGCCTTGCGAGTATCCATACTTCCGCCCCTTTCACCGCGTTGCCCCCGACGGAAAGTGTACTCGTCGGAGGCACGCGTGGGCGGTGGTCAGCGACCTGGGTGGATCAGGTCCAGGAACAGACGACCTTGCCACACTGGCCGGCGTCCATCAGGTCGAAGCCCCTCTGGAAATCGTCGATGGCGATCTGGTGGGTGAGCACCTTCTGCAGCGGAAAGCCGGTAAGGACCATCTGGGTCATCTTGTACCAGGTCTCGTACATGCGACGACCGTAGATGCCTTGGAGGGTGAGGCCCTTGAAGATGACCTTGTCCCAGTCGATGCCGGCACCGCGCGGCATGATGCCGAGCATGGCGATCTTGCCGCCGTGGTACATGCAGTCGAGCATGTCGCCGAAAGCGCGCGGATTGCCGCTCATCTCCAGGCCCACGTCGAAACCTTCGATGTGCAGGTCCTTGACGACATCCTTCAGCGACTGGTTGGCGACGTTCACGACGCGGGTGGCGCCCATGTCGGCAGCTAGCTTCAGGCGGTAATCGTTGACATCGGTCACGACGACGTTGCGTGCGCCGATGTGCTTGGCGATGCCGGCGGCAATGATGCCGATCGGGCCCGCACCGGTGATCAGCACGTCTTCGCCGATCAGGTCGAATTCCAGTGCGCAATGGGCGGCATTGCCATACGGATCGAAGAAGGCGGCCAGCTCGGACGGAATCTGGTCGGGGATCGGCCACAGGTTCGAGGCCGGCATGGTCATGTACTCGGCGAAGGCGCCGTTGCGGTTCACGCCGATACCGACGGTGTTCGGGCAAAGGTGCTGGCGACCCGCGCGGCAGTTGCGGCAGTGGCCGCAGACGATGTGGCCTTCGGCGGAAACGCGGTCGCCGATCTTGTAGCCGGTGACGCCCGGGCCCATGTCGACCACGCGACCGACGAACTCGTGGCCGATGGTCAGGCCAGGGGTGATCGTGCGCTGGGACCACTCGTCCCACTTGTAGATGTGCAGGTCGGTGCCGCAGATGGCGGTCTTCTCGACCTTGATCAGGACCTCGTTCGGGCCGACCTGCGGTACCGGCACTTCTTCCATCCAGATGCCCTGTTCGGGCTTGCGCTTGACCAGCGCCCTCATCGTCTGCTGCATGGTTATCCAGGATTGTCGTGGGGACGGCCCGCGGCGCGGACCCAAACCGGCATTATAAGCCCGCGGGGCGGTCGAGGCTTGTGCGGCGCGGCATTGCCAGTCCCGGAGGGGACCTCTATGGTCGGGCGCAGTTCACGGCCGACAGGGGTAACGAAAAATCATGCGGATCCGCTCGATGATGTTGGGAGCAGCCATGGCGCTGGCGTTGGATGCGAAGGCCGACGAGGGTATGTGGCTACCGTCGCAGCTGCCCGAAATTGCGAAGAATCTCAAAGACGCCGGTTTTCGCGGCGATCCGAAAGACCTCGCCGATCTGACCCGGGCGCCGCTGAATGCGGTGGTCCGCATCGGCGGTGGGACCGGCTCCTTCGTCTCGGCCGACGGCCTGGTGGTGACCAATCACCACGTGGCCTTCGGCGTGATCCAGTACAACTCCAAGCCCGACCGCGACCTGATCACGGACGGCTATGTGGCTGCCGACCGCGCGGGCGAGCTGCCGGCGAACCCCGATTACCGCCTGCGTGTCACCGTCGGCTTCGACAAGGTGACCGACCGGGTGTTCGCCGGGGCCAGGGGGAAGACGGGCAAGGCTTACTACGACGCCGTGGACGCCGCGAGCAAGGCGCTGGTCGCCGAGTGCGAGACGCAGGACGGCATCAAGTGCAGCGTGGCCAACATGTTCTATGGCCGCGACTTCTATCTGGTTCGCCAGCTCGAGTTACGGGACATACGCCTGGTCTACGCGCCGCCGCGTGCCATCGGCAACTACGGCGACGACATCGACAACTTCGTCTGGCCGCGTCACGCGGGCGATTTCACCATCCTGCGCGCCTATGTCGGCAAGGACGGCAAGCCGGCGGACTTCTCGCCGGACAACGTGCCTTACCATCCGCCGTCGCACCTGCAGATCGCGACGGAAGGCGTCGCCGAGGGCGATTTCGTCATGCTCGCCGGGTATCCGGGCATTACCTATCGTCATCGCACGGCGGCTGAATTCGCCGACCAGATCGAGTGGCGCCTGCCGACGTCGGTGGCCGTGCTGAAAGCCTTGCAGGACGTGATCGAGGCGGGAGGCAAGGCGGACAAGGAAGCCGGCATCCGTTACGCCTCCCAGTTGCAGACACTGAAGAACGGTATCAAGCGTTTCAGCGGAGAGCTCGAAGGTCTCGAGCGCAGCGACGCCGTCACGGTACGCCGCGAGGACGAAGGCGCGATGCTGGCGTGGCTCGGCACGCAGCCGGAAGCAACGACGCTGAAGCCGCAGATCGACCAGGCCATGGCGCTCATCGCGCAAGGCAAGGATGCGCGCGAGCGTGACTTGCTGGTAGGGCTGCTCTCGAGCCAGACCCAGCTGATGCGCGGTGCGCTGTCGGTCGACCGACTGGCCGTGGAACGCCCGAAGTCGGACGCCGAGCGCGAATCGGGCTATCAGAAGCGCGATGAGGAACTCATCCAGGGCCAGCTGAAGCAGATCCAGCGCCGTTACGACCCCCGCGTGGAAAAGGCCCTTATCACCTCGCTGATCACGCGCTATCAAATGCTGCCGGATGCGCAGCGCCTACCTGAAGTCGACAAGGTATTCGGCCGCACCGCGACGGATCTCGCCAGGGCGCTCGACCGCATCTACGGCGCGACCCGGTTCGGCGACGAGGCAGAACGTACGCGGTTGTTCTCGGCGGCACCGGCCGAGGTCGAGAAAAGCGACGACCCCCTACTGCTGGCGGCGCGCACGCTGCGTCCTGCGCTGCTACGCATCGAGAACGAGCGCAAGACGCGCGAAGGCGATCTCCTGCGCCTGCGTCCTTCCTATATGCAGGCGTTGATTGCCTACCGCCAGAAGCAGGGCAAGGCGGTCTATCCCGACGCGAACTCGACGCTGCGCGTGAGCTACGGCAAGGTCACCCCGCTGAAGGCGCGTGACGCGGTCACCTATGCACCGTTGACCACCGTGCAGGGCATCGTCGAAAAGAACACGGGCGTGATTCCGTTCGACGCGCCGAAGCCGCTGCTCGATGCCATCCACAAGGGCGACTTCGCGGGCTACGTCGATCCCAAGTCCGGTGCGATGCCGGTGGACTTCCTCAGCAACCTCGATACGACCGGCGGGAACTCGGGCTCGCCAGTACTCAACGCGAAGGGCGAACTGGTCGGCCTCAACTTCGACAGCAACTGGGAAGCCGTCAGCGCCAGCTGGATGTACGACCCGCGCTACAAGCGGGCCATCCACGTCGACATGCGCTACATGCGCTGGCTGATGGACAAGGTGTATCCCTCGCCCTCGCTGCTTAAGGAGCTTGGCGTTCCCGCTCGATAGCGTGCTGTCGGCAACCGTCAGGCGTTATCCACACGGATTGTGGATACCGCCTGCATAACCATGTGGACAAGTCCGTTTCGGCCTTCACCACCATGCACTTGCGTTGCGCTGCTTACTTCTTGCTCACGGCCCGGAACGCGCCTTCGCGATATCCACAGGGAGTGTGGACAGGCCCTGCATAAGCCTGTGGACAACTTGGTTCGCGCCTTTGCCGCCATGCACTTGCGTTGCGTTGATTACTCAGTGACCAGACTTGCGACGACGAACTCGTCATGACGATATCCACAGGCTGTGTGGATACACCCTGCATAACCATGTGGACAAGTCGGTTTCCGCGTTATGTGGCATGGGCTTGCGTTGCGCTGGTCAGAAAGTGATCGCCGCTGCGGCGATGCCGACAGCCGTTGCCGAGTGCGCTAACCTTGCGGTCGATTTCTCGCCGTTCGAGCGCATGGCCAGCGACACCCGTCCCCTCGCTATCTTCCTGATGGGCCCGACGGCATCGGGCAAGACGGCGCTTGCCTGTGCGCTGGCCGACCGTTATTCGCTGGGTCTGATCAGTGTCGATTCGGCCTTGGTCTACCGTGGGCTGGACATCGGCTCGGCCAAGCCGGATGCCGAGACGCTGGCGCGTTATCCGCATGAGCTGGTCGATATCCGCGATCCGGCCGAGCCTTACTCCGCTGCGGACTTCCGCAGCGACGCCCTCGCTGCCATGTCCCGCGTCGTTGAAGCGGGCAGGGTGCCCCTGCTGGTCGGTGGTACGGGCTTGTACTTCCGCGCCCTGCAACGTGGGCTGTCCGACCTTCCTGAAGCCGATCCCGCGCTGCGCGAGCGCCTAGGTGCGGAAGCTGCCATCGTCGGTTGGGCGGCGATGCATGCGCGCATGGCCGCGCTCGATCCCGTCGCCGGTGAGCGTATTCGGCCAGGCGACGCCCAGCGCATCCAGCGGGCGCTCGAGGTCATGGAACTCACGGGCCAACGGCTGACCGATCTGCAGAAACAGGCGACGGGCGACCGGCTGCCCTGGCGTGTGCTCAAGCTCGCCCTCCTGCCGGACGACCGCAAGGCGCTTCACCAGCGAATCGCGGCCCGTTTCGACGTCATGCTGGCCGACGGATTCCTCGACGAAGTTCGCACCCTGAAAGCGCGTGGCGACCTCCATGCCGACCTCCCGGCGATCCGTGCCGTGGGTTATCGGCAGGCCTGGGAGTACCTGGATGGACAGGGCGATGCCACGAACCTGCGTGACCGTGGTATCTATGCAACGCGGCAGCTCGCGAAGCGGCAGATCACCTGGCTGCGGAGCGAGCTGGACGCGCGCACGTTCGACCCGGACCGGGGGGATCCGTTGCCGGAAGTGGACAAGGCTCTCGGGCAGTTCCTGGGAATGCCGATGTCGTCACGTCCGGCGCTTCCTGCTGGCGTTTAAAAGCAGTTAAGATTCAAGACACTTGGGCTGGGGCGCCGTTTGGCGTTTTTTACCCGGACCCGTACGAAAGGCGTAGGGGAGAAGAAGAAATGTCCAAAGGGCAGTCGTTGCAGGATCCGTTTTTGAATGCGCTTCGCCGTGAGCGCGTGCCGGTCGCCATTTACCTGGTGAACGGTATCAAGCTGCAGGGCACGATCGAGTCGTTCGACCAGTTCGTGGTTTTGCTGCGCAACCAGGTGAGCCAGATGGTCTACAAGCACGCCATCTCGACGGTCGTTCCGAGCCGCAATGTGCGGGTCGGTGGTCATGAGAATCACCCGGAATCGGGTGCGGCAGACGCCGAGGGTTGAGGGGCCCCGGTGGCAACCCATATGTAAAGGAACGGGTGCGCGTATGCTTCGGCATGGCGCACCCCTTCTTCTCCATGAGGTCATCCCCCTAAGTGTTCGATAGGCAAAAGAAAGGCGAGCGGGCCATCCTGGTCCTGCCGCATTCGCGTGGCGAAGGCGACGCGATCCGCCGTGGCGAGGAATTCGCCGAGCTGGTTGCATCGGCTGGCGCCGAAGTGCTGGCCAGCATCCCGGCCCGGGTGGCGACACCCAACCCCCGTTTCTATATCGGCAGCGGCAAGGCCGACGAGGTCGCCGAGGCCGTGCGCGCGCTCGAGGCCGATCTCGTCCTCGTCGACCATGAGCTGACGCCTGTTCAGGAGCGCAACCTCGAAAAGCACCTGCAGACGCGTGTCGTCGACCGCGCCGGGCTGATCCTCGACATCTTTGCCCAGCGCGCCCGGTCCCACGAGGGCAAGCTCGAGGTGGAGCTCGCCCAGCTCAAGCACGTGGCTACTCGCCTGGTTCGTGGCTGGACCCATCTGGACGCCCAGCGCGGCGGTGCCATCGGTAACCGCGGCCCGGGTGAAACCCAGCTGGAAACCGACCGCCGCCTGCTGGCCGAGCGCGTGAAGATGCTGAGCAAGCGACTGGAGAAGGTGCAGACCCAGCGCGACCAACAGCGCCGCTCCCGCCTGCGCAACACGGTCCCGCGCGTCGCCCTGGTCGGCTACACCAACGCCGGCAAATCCACCCTGTTCAACGCGCTGACCACCGGCGGCGTGTACGTGGCCGACCAGCTGTTCGCGACGCTGGACCCCACGGTGCGCAAGATCGATGGCCTGGCCTGTGGCCCGGCGGTCATCGCCGACACGGTCGGCTTCATCCGCGAGCTGCCGCATGATCTCGTCGCCGCCTTCCGCGCGACCCTGGCCGAGGCGCGCGACGCCGACCTGCTCATCCACGTCAGCGATGCCGCCGACGAGGAGCGCGACATCCTTCGCCGCGTGGTCAACGAGGTGCTGGAGGAGATCGGCGCCGGCGACGTACCGCAGCTATCGGTCATGAACAAGGTCGATCTGATCGATGCCGAACCGCGTGTCGACCGGGGTGACGACGGCAAGCCGCGGCAGGTATGGCTCTCCGCGGCGAGCGGCCTTGGCCTGGACGGGCTTCGCGACGCTCTGGGCGAACTGCTTGGCGGCGACCGGATTCGTGCGGGCCTTGAGCTTCCTCTCAGCGCCGGGCGCCTCCATGCCCGCCTCAAAGCGGCTGGCGCCATCGCCGGTGAGGCTATCGACGAGCATGGCTGGCACCTCGATATCGACGCTCCACGCTCCGTCCTGGCCCCGCTTATCGGCGACGATGCCAACGCGAGGCCGCTCCGCGACCTCATCGACCCACCTCACGCGGAGTTCTGATCGGGCGGCACCGACCACCGATCCGCCCCCGTCTGCTAGAATTCACAACGTTTGCGTGCCCATTCGGCGCGGCGACGGGCGTCACCACGCCCGCCGCCCATCCCCGCCGTTCGGGTCCACCTGAAGGCTTGCCAGCCGCCCACCCTCCGGTCCCCCAAGGAGACTGTCGCCCATGGCTTGGAACGAACCCGGTAACGGCCAGAAGGATCCCTGGAACCGCAACCGGTCGAGCGGGCGCAAGCCCGACCTCGACGGCGTGATCAAGAGCCTCAAGGCCCGCTTCGGCAAGTTCGGCGCGGGTAGCGGCGGCGTACTCGCCATCGTGCTGGTCTTCATCGTGGCCTGGCTGCTGGTCAGCAGCTACACGGTGATCGACGCCCGCCAGGTCGGCGTCGTGCTGCGCTTCGGCCAGTTTTCCCGCGTGCTGCCCCCTGGCTTCCACCTGAAGGCACCGAGCCCGGTCGAAACCGTGACCAAGGTCGAGATGACCCAGGTCCGCTCGATCTCGGACAACGTGTCGATGCTGACCCGCGACGAAAACATCATCGCGATCGACTTCAACGTGCAGTACCAGGTGTCGGATGCGCGGAAGTTCCTGTATTCGAACAACGACATCGAAAACGGCACGATGAAGAACGCCTCGGAGGCGGCCGTCCGTTCCGTCGTTGGCGCCAACATCATGGACAACATCCTGACCACGCCGGGCGTCGACACGCCGGCGCCGGCGCAGGCCCCTGTCGCGGGCGTCGCTCCCGCGGCGAAGGAAACCCTGCAACAGCAGACGCGCGACATTCTCCAGGCCACCCTCGACAAGTACGACGCCGGCATCCTGGTCACCGGGGTCAGCTTCCAGAACGTGTCGCCGCCGAAGGAAGTGAAAGACGCCTTCGACGACGTCAACGCGGCGCGCGAGGACAAGCAGAGCGAAGAGAACAAGGCCCGTGCCTACGAAAGCCAGGTGGTGCCCGTCGCCCGTGGCGATGCCGCACGCATCGCCGCCGAGGCCCAGGGCGATCGCGTCGAGCGCATTGCGCGTGCCAACGGCGACGTCGACCGCTTCGATGCGCTGCTGAAGGAATACCGGGCCGCGCCCGAGGTCACGCGTCGCCGGCTGTGGCTGGAGACCGTCGAGGAAGTCATGGCCGGCAACCCGAAGGTCGTCGACGGCACCAACGGCAAGAACATCATCCAGCTTCCGGTCGAGTCGAACGGCGGCACGGTTCGCAACGTGCCGGGCGTGGGTCCGGTCATCCAGTCGGCGACCACCGACGCGAATCCGAATCCGCAGGGGAATGCACAGTGAAATACATTTCCGGCCTCATCGTCCTCATCGTCGTCCTGCTGGCGTTCAATAGCGCGTTTGTCGTCAAGGAAGGCGAGAACGCCCTCCTGCTGCAGTTCGGTCGCATCGTGCGTGCCGACTACCAGCCCGGCCTTCACTTCAAGATCCCCGTGGTGCAGCAGGTGATGCGTTTCGACAATCGCATCCTCGGCCTCGACGCGCAGCCCGAGCGTTACTTCACGCTGGAGAAGAAGAGCGTCAACGTCGACTTCTACGTGAAGTGGCGCATCGCCGACAACGCCGCTTACTACCGCGCCACCTCCGGCGAGCAGACGCAGGCCATCCAGCGCCTGACTCCGATCGTCAAGGACGCGCTGCGCCACGAGTTCAACTCGCGCAAGCTCGAAGACCTGATCGCCGGCGGCCGCGAGGACATCACCGGCCAGGTGCGCAAGGACACCGACCTTGCGGCACGGAAGAACCTGGGCATCGCCATCGTCGATGTGCGCATCAAGCGGATCGACCTGCCCGATGAAGTGAGTGGCTCGGTGTACAAGCGCATGCGCAACGAGCGCCTGCAGCTGGCCAACGAACTCCGCTACACGGGCCAGGAAAGCGCCGAAAAGATTCGCGCCGACGCCGACCGTCAGAAGGTGGTCCTGCTCGCCGACGCCAATCGCGAGGCGACCAAGGTCAAGGGTGACGGCGACGCCCAGGCGGCCGCGATCTACGCCCAGGCATACAGCCAGGACCCCGAGTTCTTCTCGTTTTATCGAAGCCTCGCGGCGTACCGTAAAGCCTTCGCCGACGGCAAGGGTGTGCTGGTGCTCAAGCCCGATTCCGAATTCCTGCGCTATCTCAATGACGGCCCCGGCCGCGCGCGCTAAGCAAGATCCCTATCGCCCTGTTGGGCACCGCAACTAAAGAGAACCGTCAAAATGGGTAAGTCAGTCGTTATTCTGGGCGCGCAATGGGGCGACGAAGGCAAGGGCAAGATCGTCGATCTTCTCACTGAGCGCGTCGGTGCCGTCGCGCGTTTCCAGGGTGGCCATAACGCCGGCCATACGCTGGTTATCAAGGGCAAGAAGACCGTCCTGCACCTGATTCCCTCCGGCATCCTGCGTGACGACGCACTCTGCCTGATCGGTAACGGCGTGGTGCTGTCGCCGGCCGCGCTGATGAGCGAGATCGCCGAGCTCGAGGCCCAGGGCGTGGACGTGCGTCCGCGCCTGAAGATCTCGCCGGCCACGCCGCTGATCATGCCGTACCACATCGCGGTCGATAAGGCGCGCGAAGTCGCCTCCGGAGCCAAGGCCATCGGCACGACCGGTCGCGGTATCGGCCCGGCCTACGAAGACAAGGTGGCACGCCGCTCGATCCGTGTCGCCGACCTCATGTACCCGCACGAGTTGCCGGAGAAAGTGCAGGCCGCTGTCGAGTACCACAACTTCGTCCTCACCCAGTGGCTGAAGGCCGAACCGGTCGACTACCAGACCGTCCTCGACGAAGCCCTCACCTGGGGTGAGTACCTGCGCCCGATGGTCGACGATGTCGCCACGATCCTGCACGACGTGCGCAAGGAAGGCGGCAACATCCTGTTCGAAGGTGCGCAGGGCGCGCTGCTCGACATCGACCACGGCACCTATCCGTACGTCACCTCGTCGAACACCACGGTTGGCGGCGCGCTGGCCGGTACCGGCGTCGGCGCGCGCGATATCGACTACGTGCTCGGCATCTGCAAGGCCTACGCCACGCGCGTGGGCGGCGGTCCGTTCCCGACCGAACTCAACGACGACATGGGCGAGCTGCTGCGCAAGAAGGGCAACGAGTTCGGTGCCAGCACCGGCCGTCCGCGTCGCTGCGGCTGGATCGACCTCGTCGCGCTGAAGCGTGCCGTGCAGATCAACGGCATCGATGGCCTGGCGATCACCAAGCTCGACGTGCTCGATGGCCTGGAAAGCATCAAGGTCTGCATCGCGTACGAGTACCGTGGCAAGCGTCGCGAACTCGCTCCGCTGGACGCCGACGGCTGGGCCGAATGCAAGCCGGTCTACCTCGAATTCCCGGGTTGGGAAGAATCGACCGCCGGTATCCGCGACTGGAACAAGCTGCCGCCGGCCGCTCGCGCCTACCTGCGCGCCGTCGAGGAGCTTTCCGGCTGCAAGCTGGCGCTCGTCGCCACCGGCGCCGACCGCGACGACACGATCGTCCTCGACGATCCGTTCGGCAGCGACGACAACTGCTGATCCCCCACGATCGGCGATAACGAGAACGCCAGCCCCCCGGCTGGCGTTCTTGTATGCGCAGGAGCCGGCCATGCCGGCGATGCTCCATATGTGGGAGCCGGCCATGCCGGCGATGCCCCATGTAGAAGCCGACCATGCCAGCGATGCCCCATGTAGGAGCCGGCCATGCCAGCGATGCCCATGTGGGAGCCGGCTATGCCGGCGATGCTCCATGTGGGAGCCGGCTATGCCAGCGATGGGTGCTCGTCGCTAGCCCATCACTGAGCGACGCGCTCCGCAGGCATCGACGACGTATCCGCGCCCACGCGAGAAAGCATCGACGATGCATGCCCGCCCGAACGCCCGGCCTCCAGCGCGTGCAGATCGAGCTCTTTCACCGACACCGGCCGGAAGTTTTCGTCGAAAGCCACATCCCCCAGGGTCCAGCCGGCCTTGCAGCGTACGGCGCCCCAGAATCGACGGAAGGCATGCCAGTGCAGTCCGACCAGGCCTTTGTCGTTGTCGGCATCCACCATCGGGTCGCCTACGCCCGTCGGCCGGATCGGCTCGCCGTAGAGGGCCGTGCCGAACACGACATCCCAGACGGAGAACACCTGGCCGAAGTTGCAGTTGTGCAAGGTAGGGCGGTCGGGATCGACCAGCATATGGTGCAGGCGGTGGAACACCGGCGAGACGAACAGCCGGTCGAGCACGGGGCCGAAACGTACGCGCACGTTCGCGTGCGAGAAGTTCTGCACCAGCTCGCCCAACAGCATGAGCCACGCGAAGTCCGTCGGCGCCACGCCGATGATCAGGCCCACGCCGGCCAGTACCATGGATTGCAGGAAGCCGTCGACGAGGCTGCCACGATCGTTCGTCCAGCAGCTCATCTGTCGCGTGCTGTGATGCATGCTGTGCAATGCCCACCACCAAGGCAGCGCGTGCTGCAAGCGGTGCATCCAGTAGTAAACGAGGTCGTAGATGACGTAGTAGACGATGAACAGCGCCAACGGATGCCCATTCAGCGCGGGAACCCAGTGCGTGATGCCCAGGAGCGAATCGTCGCCGGGCGAATCGTTGCCGCCGCCGAAATAGTTACCGATGGGCGTCAGTACGAGGTAGCTGAACATCGGAAAGATGCCGAGCAGCATCATCAGCGTGTATTGGAAGTCCACGCGGGTGAGCTTGCGGTCGGTCCATCGTTCGGCCGGTACGACCGACTCGAGCGGTCTGAACAGGAAGGCGATGATCGCCACCTGCAGGGCGGAAATGAGAATGGCTTCCGCGATTTCACGCGGGTCGCCCGCAAGACCGTTCAGGTGCAGGAAGGCGAGGAACGGGACGATGGCGTGGACGCTCGTCCAGTCGACCAGATGGGACCACAGCGCGAACATGCGACGACCTTCAAGACAGTGCGATACGCCGCAGGTGTGCACGCGGCCGATAGCGGCATTAAGCTTCAGTGCTCTTTCGCAGGGCTTTCCGTCATCATGCGCCAAATTCCCGGCATCGTCATCACGGGTCCCCTGGGCCAGGGCCGCCCGGCATGAGCCGCAGTCTCGCCGAATGGCTCGCTTACCAGGAAGGCACGCATCCCCGTGAGATCGCGCTCGGTCTGGACCGGGTTCGTACCGTGTGGCAAGCGATGGGCGCCCCGCGCCCCGCGCCGTTGGTCATCACCGTCGGTGGCACCAACGGCAAGGGCTCGACGGTCGCCTTCCTGGAGGGGATGCTGCGCGCCGCCGGTTACCGCGTCGGCTGCTACACCTCGCCCCATCTGCTGCGCTACAACGAGCGGGTGCGTATCGAGGGGGAGGACGCCACCGACGAAGCGCTGGTCGCGGCGTTCGAACGCATCGAGGCCGCACGTGGCGCTATCCCACAGACTTACTTCGAGTTCGGCACGCTGGCGGCGATCGACCTGATGGCCCGCGCCGCGCTGGACATCGCCGTGATCGAAGTCGGGCTGGGCGGCCGCCTGGACGCCGTGAATATCGTCGACGCGGACGTGGCTGTGATCACCACCATCGATCTCGACCACCAGGACTGGCTGGGCGGCGATCGCGACAGTATCGGTCGCGAGAAGGCCGGCATCGCCAGGGCGGGGCGTCCGGCCGTCATCGGCGAGCGGTCGCCTCCCGCTGGGCTCGTGCAGGCTTTGCGTGGCATCGGGGCCGACGTGGTCGCAAACGGCACGGCGTTTTCCGTCCGCCGCATGGAGGGGGACCCGGTCTGGCAGTGGTCGCATCGTGACGGAACCCTCCTCGACCTGCCGTATCCGCGACTCGACGCGCCGGTGCAGGTCGACAACGCGGCCACGGCGATCGCCGCCATCCATGCCCTCGGCGCACGCGTCGACGTGAACCCGGGTGCGATCCGGCACGCGTTGACGGGTGTCCGCGTCCCGGGCCGTCTGCAGCGGGTTGCCGAGCACCCGCTCACCCTGGTGGATGTCGGTCACAACCCCCAGGCGGCACGCGCCCTGGCAGCGTGGCTGGATGCCACGCCGCGGACGGGCCGCGTGCGCGCGGTGTACGGGGCGTTGGCCGACAAGGATGTGGGTGGGGTGATCGAAGCGTTGGTCGATCGCGTCGACCAGTGGTACCTCGCCGGGCTGGATCGCGACACGCCCCGGGGGCTCCCCGCGGCGGCCCTCGCCGGGAGCCTCGCGGCGGTCGCGCCGAAGGCCGCCGGGCGTGCGTTTGCCGACGTCGCGTCGGCATGGACGGCGGCCCGCGCGGAGGCCGGCGAAGACGACGTGCTGCTCCTGTTCGGTTCGTTCTTCGTCGCCGCCGCCGCACTGTCTCACCGTACGTGAACGCCCGGGCGTGAGCGGCGGCGGGGCCGTCGATTGCCGGTTATAATCGCCGCGATTCGCATTGCGTCGGTCGTATGGAGCTTTCCTTGAAAACACGTCTGCTGGGTGCCGCCGTTCTGGTTGCTCTGTTGGTTCTTTTCGTGCCGATGATGTTCTCCAACACACCGCCCAAGAGCGACGCGGACCAGACGGTCAGCCTGGAGATTCCGCCCGCGCCCGATCGTGAACTGCAGACGCGCACGCTCGACGTGGCGCCCAATGGCTCGCCGGCCTCGGTCAGTGGCCCGCAGGCCGCCGGCGGCCCGGTGCGTCCCACGGCTACCCCGGTCGACGCGACCCCGCCGGCCGCTACCGTCACCCCCGGCAACGGCAACAAGCTCGCCTCGGTCGATATCGCCTCGCGCAAGCCGGTCGACGCCCTGCCGGAAGACTTCGCCAATGCGCCGCCGGCAGCCAAGCCGGTCGCCACCCCGGCGACCAAGCCGGTGAAGCCGACCGCCGTTGCGGCTCCGGCCCCCGTGGTCGCGACGCCACCCGCCGCCGCCCTCCCGGCCGGTACCGCCGCGCGTGGCAGCTTCACGATCAACCTCAGCGCCTACGCCGACCGCAGCAAGGCGGACGCGCTGGTGCAGAAGGTCCGGGCCCTGGGTTATCCGGTGAACACCTCCGCATCCAACCAGGCCGGCAAGGCGCTGACCCGCGTCACCGCCGGTCCGTTCGAATCGCGTGCCGCGGCCGAAGCCGCGCGGCTCAAGATCACCGCCGCCGCTCCGGGCGCGCCTGCCACGCTCTCGTCCAAGGCCGAGACCCAAACGGCGGACGTGCCGGCGCCACCAAAGGCGGCTCCCGTCGCGGCTCCGGCCACCGCGAGCGCCGCCGTGCCGGTCGCGCCGCCGCACGCGGGTGGCTTCGCCGTCCAGGTGGCTGCCGTGAGCAGCGAGGCCGAGGCCACGCGCCTGCGCGACAAGCTGCGTGGCGCGGGCATTGCCGGCTATGTCGATAGTGTCGCGTCCAGTGCCGGTGCCAAGCTGTGGCGTGTGCGCGCCGGGCCCCAGACCCAGCGTGACGACGCCGTGCGCCTTAAAGACCAGATCAAGGCCAAGGTCGGCCTGGATGGCGTCGTCGTTTCGGCGCCGTAAGGCGCTGCGACTCGCTCTCAACGTGAAACCGGGGACTGTCACGTGAATTGGATCGACTGCGTCATCCTGGCGATCCTGTTCATCTCGGTCTTGATCGGCCTGGTGCGCGGCCTCATTTCCGAGGTGCTCTCGCTCGTGATCTGGGTCGCCGCCTTCTGGGTGGCCTGGACGTATGGCCCGTCGCTGGCGCATTACTTCGAAAGCAGCGTGTCCCTGCCTTCGGCACGTGTGGCGATCGGTTATGGCTTGTGTTTCATCGCCGTGCTGCTGGTCGGCGGGCTGATCCGGTTCATGATCTCGCGCTTGGTCGCGAGTACGGGACTGGGCGGTACCGACCGCTTGTTCGGCATGCTGTTCGGCCTCGCGCGCGGTGTGCTCATCGTGGCCCTGGTCGTGTTCGTCGTGAGCTTCACGCCCCTGGCAAACGCCCCCATGTGGCGCGAGTCGGCGATGATGCCGCAGTTCCGTGGCGCGGCCGAATGGCTGGGTCAGCAGGTTCCGGAGAATGTGCGCGGATACATGCATCCGCCTGCCGCTCTGGAGAACCTGAAGATGCCGGACGTGAAGCTGCCCAGCAAGGACGACCTCATGAGGTTGCGCGATTTCTCCACCCCCGCGCAACCGGACAAAGATCACGTTCACCCTGCCGCCGCGACCACGGCGGCCACTTCGTAGAAGGCAACACCCATGTGCGGAATCATCGGCATCGTCGGCACCACGGAAGTGGCGTCGGCCCTGTATGACGGCCTGACCGTCCTGCAACATCGTGGGCAGGATGCCGCCGGCATTGCCACCGTGGATGGCGCGCGGCTGCGCCTGCACAAGGGCAACGGACTGGTTCGCGACGTCTTCAACTCGGCGGGCGTCAGCAAACTGCGTGGCCGAATCGGTATCGGCCATTGCCGTTATCCGACCGCCGGCTCCGAGGGCACGGACGAGGCCCAGCCCTTCTACGTCAACTCGCCGTACGGCATCGCCTTCGCGCACAACGGCAACCTCGTCAACACCGAGGCCCTGCGCAAGGAAATGTTCGAGGACGACCGTCGTCATATCGACACGGATTCCGATTCCGAAGTACTGCTCAACGTGCTCGCGCACGAGCTGCAGGTGGACGACCGCGGCGACCTCACGCCGGAGCATGTCTTCAAGGCGATCGCCGGCGTACACGCCCGTGCCCGTGGCGGTTACGCGTGCATCGCACTGGTGCTCGGCTACGGTCTCATCGCCTTCCGCGATCCCAACGGCATCCGCCCGTTGGTGCTCGGTGAACGCATCACGGCCGAAGGCCACGAGTACGCCATCGCGTCGGAGTCCGTCGCGTTCGATGTGCTGGGCTTCAAGCGCATTCGCGACATCGAGCCGGGCGAAGCGGTCATCGTCACCGAAGGCGGCGAGCTGCACACGCAGCGCTGCGCCGAGGGCGCGGTCCATGCGCCCTGCATCTTCGAATACGTGTACCTCGCACGTCCGGACTCGATGATCGAGGACGTCTCCGTCTACAAAGCGCGCCTGCGCATGGGCGAGAAGCTTGCCGAGAAGATCCTCCGCGAGCGCGGTCCGGACCACGGCATCGATGCGGTCATTCCCATTCCGGACACCTCGCGCACCGCGGCCAGTTCGCTGGCCCAGGCGCTGGGCGTCCCGATGCGCGAAGGCCTGGTCAAGAACCATTACATCGGCCGCACCTTCATCATGCCGGGGCAGGGCGAGCGCGTGAAATCCGTGCGCCGCAAGCTCAACGCCATCGACCTGGAATTCCGCAAGAAGAACGTACTGCTGGTGGACGACTCCATCGTACGTGGTACCACCTCGCGGCAGATCATCCAGATGGCGCGCGATGCCGGTGCGAAGCATGTCTACTTCGCCTCCGCCGCACCGCCCGTGCGCTACCCGAACATCTATGGCATCGACATGCCGGCTGCTTCCGAACTGGTCGCTGCGGGACGTACGGTGGAAGAGGTTGAGAAGGCGCTCGGTGCCGACTGGCTGGTCTACCAGGATCTGGAAGACCTGATCCAGGCAGTGGCCGACGGCAACGAAGAGCTCACGCATTTCGACACCTCGTGCTTCTCCGGCGAGTACGTGACCGGCGTCGACGCCGGCTTCCTCGAACAGCAGGAAGCCATGCGTTCGGATTCGGCCAAGAACGAACGTCGTAGCGCCTGAGCGACCGGCGGCGCGTTCCGGCGCGCCGTCATGCCGTGATGCACGATCTCCACGCCGCCGCGCGCCGTTGCCTCGAGGCGACCGATCCCGCCGAGAAGGTTCGCCTGAGTTTCGCGACCTGGGCGGCATTGGGCGAGGGCGCGCTCGCACCCGACGCGTCATCGCCGCCGCCGCTCCCCATCGGTTTGCCGGGACGTCCCGAACGTCCGCGCCTGGTGCCCTCGCGCGAGCTGGCGCAACGTGGTCTCGGTACGCCCGAAGGACGTGCCGCGCTCGTGCACGCGATCGCCCATATCGAATTCAATGCGATCGATCTCGCCTGGGATGCGGTGTACCGATTCCGCGGCAAGCCCGACGCGTATTACCGCGACTGGGCATCCTGCGCCAACGACGAAGCCCGCCATTTCACCATGCTCTCCGCTCGGCTTGCCGAGCTCGGGCACGCCTATGGCGATTTCGATGCCCACAATGGCTTGTGGGAAATGGCCGAGAAGACCGCGCATAGCGATACGGCGCGCATGGCGCTGGTACCGCGCGTGCTCGAGGCGCGCGGACTGGATGTGACGCCGGGCATGATGGAGCGCCTGCGTCGGCAAAACGACGAGCGCACCGTTGGCATTCTCGAGGTGATCCTGCGCGAGGAAGTGGCCCACGTGGCCGCCGGCACGCGCTGGTTCCACTGGTGTTGCGCGCGGGATGGCATCGAGCCGGAAGCGACGTTCGCCCAGTTGCTGAACGATTATATGAACGGCTCGTTGCGCGGGCCGTTCAACCTCGATGCACGGCGCGAGGCAGGGTTCTCGGAGTCCGAACTGGTGTGGCTCGCGACATTGAGCTGAGGTGCCGTTCGCTGTTCGCTGCGCAGGGATCGCCGATAAATCGGCTCCCACACAAAGCCTGACCGGTGCGACGAATAGGCAGTGTGTGGGAGCCGATTGATCGGCGATGGGTGCTTGCACACAAAGCCTGACCGGTGCGACCAATAGGCTGTGTGTGGGAGCCGATTCATCGGCGATGGGTGCTTGCGACTGAAGGGTGCTTGCGAACCGCTATGTCCGCCAAAGCCCGCGTAAGTCGAGCCGGTTGTCGTCGATCGCCAGCACGGAGCCATGGTCGTACCAGTCGCCCAGTACGATGCGCTCGGCGTTCGCCCCGTCGAGGACGAAGGGATGGATCGCCGGCCGATGCGTGTGCCCGTGAATGAGCCGATGCACGCCCGCATGGCGCAGCGCCGCTTCCACGGCGCCCTGGTTTACATCCATGATCGTCTCGTCGTTCTGGCCGGTGCGTGCCTTGCTGTCGCTGCGCGCCTTGGCGGCGAAGGCACGACGTGCCTCCAGGGGCATCGACAGGATCTGCTGCTTCCAGGCATCGGTACGCACCTGCGCCCGCACGGCCTGGTATTCGACATCGTCGGTGCACAGGACATCGCCGTGCATGAGGAGGGTCGGTGTACCTTCGATATCGTGGACGGTGCCGTCGTCCAGCAGGGTCATCCCGGCGCGCTCGGCGAAGCGTTGGCCAAGCAGAAAATCGCGATTGCCGGCCATGAAATAGACCGGCACGCCGCTCTCATGCAGGGCGCGCGTCGCCGCAGCGATGCGGGTCGGCAGTTCGGCGTCGTCGTCGTCGCCGATCCAGGCTTCGACGAGGTCGCCGAGGATATAGAAGGCGGCCGCCGAGCGTGCCTCGTCCGAACCGAGGAACTGTTCGAACAAGGTGGTGATGTCCGGACGCGCCTCGTCGAGGTGCAGGTCCGCGATGAACAGCGTGCTCATGCGGCCTTCGGCGGGGCGGTCTTCTTCTCGCCCTTCTTCGTCGGGGTCGGCTTGGCCGGTTCCGGCGCGGTCTTCGCCGGTTCGGCCGGCGTCCCCGTCGTGGTGGCTGCCGCGGGGCGGGCCTTTTCCTCACCGACAACATTGGCCGAGTCGATGATCACGATCGGATTGGGCACGTCGCCGACGAAGGGGCCCTGCGCGCGGGTGGGCAGGGCGGCGATCTTGTCGACGACGTCCATGCCCGAGACGACCTTGCCGAACACGGCGAAGCCCCAGGTCAGGCCGCTCTGGTTGCTGACGTAATCGAGGCGGCGGTTGTCGACGAGGTTGACGAAGAATTGCGCGGTACCGGAATTCGGATCGCCCCCGCGGGCGACCGCGAGCGTGCCACGCGTGTTGGACAGGCCGTTGTCGGCCTCGCTGGGAATAGCCGCACGCGTGCGTCGCTGGGTCAGGTCGCGGCTGTAAAGGCCGCCCTGCACCATGTAGCCGTTGACCACCCGGTGGAACACCGTGCCGTCGTAGAAGCCGTCGCGCACGTATTGCAGGAAGTTGGCGACGCTCTTGGGCGCCTTGTCCGGGAACAACTCGAACGTGACGTCGCCCTGGGTGGTGTGCATGACCACACGCGGGTGGTCGACGGACGCCGGCGCAGGCGCTGCCGGCTTGGTCGCCTGGGCCAGGGAAATGGCGGGCAGGGCGAGTAGAAGGCTGGCGAAGACGGCTTTGAGCATGGGTTACCGGTCGTGACGGTGAAACAATCGCGCCATGATACGCCCGTTTGCCGGGCCTATCGCGGTCATTCGGTGACGATCTCCAGATCCAGTCCGAGCTCGGCCAGCGGCTCGCGCTCCTGGTCGAGATCGGCTTCGGTCAGCGGGTGCTGGTCCAGCCAGTCCGCCGGCAGGGAAAGCCGCAGGCGTTGGCGCGAGGCGCTGACACGGATGCGGGGCAGGGCTTCGGCGCGACGGGCGCGGCGGAAGAGGACACCCAGGCGGAGGATCGCCGTGATATGCCGGGCCAGCACGCGGTAGCGCACCGGCAACGCCGAGATAACGGATTTCTCCGGCTTGCGGCGATGGCACTCGACGATGGCGGCCAGTAGCTGCTGTTCCTGCCGCGAGAAGCCGGCCAGATCGGCGTGACGAAGAATGTAGCCGCCGTGGCGCTGGTGCTGGCTGTGGGCGATGGCCAGCCCGAGTTCGTGCACACGCGCGGCCCAGGACAGCCACTCACGGGCGTCGTCGTCGAGTTTCCAGGCCTTGCCCAGCTGGTCGAACAGGCTCAGCGCCGTGGTTTCGACGCGACGCGCCTGGGCGCGGTCCACGCCGTAGCGGCTGGCCAGCGAGTCGATGCTGGCCATGCGCGGGTCGGTACCGGCGGAACGGCCGATCAGATCCCAGAGCAGGCCCTCGCGCATCGAACTTTCCGAGACACGCAGGCGCTCGATGCCCAGCGCCTCGAAGGCGGCTTCGAAAATGGCCACGCCTCCGGCGAATACCTCGGCGCGGTCTTCGGCCAGGCCCGGCAGCTTGAGCACGCCGGACGAGCCCTGTTCGATCAGTGCCTCGCGCACGGCGGCCAGCGATTCGGGCGTGATCCCGTCGTCGGAGAGTTTCATCGCGCGGACCACGGAGCCGATGGACTTGGCGGTGCCGGACGAGCCATAGGCATCGGCCCAGCCAGCCTCGCGGTAGTCCTCGGAAAACTGCTGGAGCAGCACACCGATCTCGCGGCGGGCTTTCTGCCAGCGCTTGCGGGTGATCTTGCCGCCGGGGAAGAAGCGCAGCGTGGAGGCGATGCAGCCCACCTGCACGCTTTCGGTCAGCAGCGGCGCGGTACCGCGGCCGATGATGAATTCGGTGCTGCCGCCGCCGATGTCGATGACCAGACGGTGATCGCGCGAGGCCGGCAGGTCGTGCGAGGAACCGAGGAAGATCAGTCGACCTTCCTCGCGGCCCGAGACGATTTCCACCGGGTGCCCCAGCGCGGCTTCCGCGGCGGACAGGAAGGCATGTGGCGAGGCCAGCCGACGCACGGTATTGGTCGCCACCGCGCGCACGTGCAGGGCGGGAATGCCGGCGATGCGCTGGCCGAAGCGGGCAAGGCTGGCCAGCGCGGCGGCGCGGTGGCTCGCGTCCAGCGTGCCATCGGGGCGCAGGCCCACAGCCATGCGGACGGAGTCGCGCAGACGGTCGATGACACGGGGCTCGCCGTGTTCGTAACGCGCCACCACCATGTGGAAGCTGTTGGAGCCGAGGTCAACGGCGGCGAGGAATTCGCCTTCGTTGATCTGCGATTTACCTATGGTCGGCAAGAGATCTGTCCGCAGCGGCGTATCGGGGGATTCTGGCATGAGGCCGGGGCTTGCATGCAACGCCTTTTGTCAGGCTGGCTTTGCGATGCGGCTCTTGGGCAAGGCGGAAAGCACGAACAACACGATGCAAAGGAAGCCGAACACCCAGTAATCCGTGGGCGCAGGCCCCCACCAGTGGCGATGCCATGGAACGTTCTCCGGATTGAAACGCGCCAGGCCGAAGGCCGGGTTGAGGATGAACCACAGGCCGTCCTCGGCAACCCAGAAAAGCATGACGCAGGCGATCACGCGAACCTGTGCGCGCCAGCTCCAATAGCCCTGGAACACCATCGGAAAATGGAAGAACAGGGCAATGAAGGGAAAGACCCAGGCGTGGTAGCCGGTCATCGGCCGTCCACCCCAGAGCAGGTCGAGCAACCAGTGGTTCTCGACGCGCCAGGTGGGCAGGCTGGTGGCCCAGCCGTGCGGGCCTTCGATTTCCACCTCGACGTGGGCAAACATGAAGGCGAGCACGAAGGTGATCGCCGCGGTTGCCAGGACCGCGACGAGACGGCGACGGGGCGAATGGCTCATCGGCCATCCAGCAGCGCAAGCACCGTGTCGACCACATCGCGCGCCGCATGCGGGCGACCGAGGGCTCGTGCGCTGGCCGCCATGGCGGCCAGGCGCGTCGGCTGTTCCTGCAAGTCGCGGATACGCCAGGCCAGGGCTACCGCGTCGATGGCTTTCCAGGCGGCGCCCTGTTCGAGCAGGTAATCCGCGTTACGTTCTTCCTGGCCGGGAATGGGTGCGTTGACGATCATCGGCAGGCCGACGGCAAGGCACTCCGACGTGGTCAGTCCGCCGGGCTTGGTGATCGCGAGGTCGCAGCAGGCCATCAGCCGCTCCACCTGGCGTGTGAACCCGTGCGGAAAAAGGCGCCCCGCATGCTTCGAGGCGGCCAGCACGCGCAGTCGCTCGAGCATCTCCGCGTTGCGCCCGGCCAGCACCACCAGCTGAAAATCGCCGCCCTCCGACAGCAGCTTGTCGGCCAGTTCGTCGAGCCCGCCGACACCGGCGCCGCCGCCCATGACGAGATAGGCGGGGCGATTCTGGTCCATGCCGAATTCCGCACGCAGGGCGCGACGATCGTGGGCCTGGCCGAAGGCGGGCATTACCGGGATGCCGGTCATGTGGACGCGCTCCGGCGGCAGGCCGACCGCGCGCATGCGATGGGCGATCTCCGGGCTCCCGGCAAAGTAGCCGGTCATGCCCGGAATCACCCACATGCGATGAAGGTCGAAATCCGTGACCTGCAAGTAGACCGGCACGTTGACGCGGCCTTTGCGGATCTGCCGCATCAACATCTCCGCCGGCAGGAAGTGCGTGCAGACGATGGCGTCGGGCGCGAAGTCGGCGATCGCCGCACGCAGCCTTCTTGTGTTCAGCCGCTCGATCGTGCGGCGCATGCGCTGCATGACGGCTTCGGGGCGCGCGTCATCGGTGATCCGGTAAAGCATGCCCCACAGGCGCGGATAGTGCGTGATCAGGCCCAGGTAGAAATCGGCGTAGATCCGGCGAAAGCTCGACGGCACGAAGTCCATCACGTCGAGGTGACGCGCCTCCACGTCGAGGCCATCCGCCGCCAGCGCGCCGATGGTCGCTTCGAGGGCATCCGCGGCGCGCACATGACCCGCGCCGGCCGACACCGAAAGGAGCAGGATGCGCCTCGTCACGCGCAGTATTCGGCCAGCAGCGCCTGCTGCGCGCTGTACGGGGCTTCGCCCGTGGCGGGGATGCGACGTGTGTATCGGCCATCGTCGCCGAGCATCCAGGCTTGGGTGTTGTCGCGCAGGTAATTGTCGAGGGTTTCGTCGTACACGCGTTTGGCCAGGTCGGGGTCGAGGATGGGTACGCCTATTTCGATGCGACGCATGAGATTGCGCTCCATCCAGTCGGCGCTTGCGCAGAACAGTTCCGGTTCGCCGTCGTTGCCGAACCAGTACACGCGACTGTGTTCGAGGAAGCGGCCGACGATCGAACGCACGCGGATGTTTTCCGATACGCCGGGGATGCCCGGACGAAGGGTGCACGCGCCACGGATGATCAGGTCGATCTGCACCCCGGCGACCGAGGCCCTGTACAGGGCCTCGACGACGTGCGCCTCGTTCAGCGCGTTGAGCTTGGCGACGATGCGCCCGGGACGCCCGTTCCGCGCGTGCTCGATCTCGCGCTCGATGCGGGCCATGACGCCACTGTACAGCGTGAAAGGCGAGTGCAGCAGGCGCTTGAGCTGGATCATCGGACCCAGGCCCGACAGCTGCTGGAACACCTTGTGGATGTCTTCGCCGATTTCCGGGTGCGAGGTCATCAGGCCGATATCGGTGTAGCCGCGACTGTTGCCCTGATGATAATTGCCCGTGGAGAGATGCACGTAGCGGCGCAGGCCCGTTCCCTCGCGACGCACGATCAGCAGCATCTTGGCGTGCGTCTTGTATCCGACGACGCCGTAGACCACCTGCACGCCGGCTTCCTGCAGACGGTTCGCCAGGCCGATGTTGGCCTCTTCGTCGAACCGTGCGCGCAGCTCGATCACCACGGTGACGTCCTTGCCGTTGCGCGCGGCTTCCACCAGCAGGTCGACCAGGGGGGAATCCTTTCCGGCGCGATAGAGCGTCTGCTTGATCGCCAGCACGCCGGCGTCTTGCGAGGCACGGCGCAGCAGTTCCACCACCGAGGCGAACGATTCGTACGGATGATGGAGGAGCACGTCGCGCACGCCGAGGACGTCGAATTCGTTGACGCCCTTGCCGAATGCCGGCGACAGGCGTGGAGTGAAACGCGGGAACTTGAGCTCGGGACGATCCAGCTGGTCGTAGATGAGACTGGCGCGGATGATGTTGACCGGGCCGTCGCAACGATACACATCGGCTTCTTCCAGCTGGAAGTTGGCCATCAGCATGTCGGTGATGTTGCGCGGGCAATCGGCGCCGACTTCGAGGCGCACCGGTCGCGCATAGCCGCGCCCGACCAGTTCCTCGCTGAGTGCGCGGGCGAGGTTTTCCACTTCCGCTTCCTCGACCACCAGCTCGCTGTTGCGCGTGACCCGGAACTGATACGAGGCGCAGACATCGAAGCCAGGGAAGATCTCGTCCGCGAAGGCCTGCAGCACTTCGGCGAGGAAGACGAAATCGCCGTCGCCTTCGGATACTTCGGCGGGCAGCTTGATGATACGCGGCAGCGAACGCGGCGCACGCACCAGCGCCATGTGACCTTCGCGCCCGAACGCGTCGCGACCCTTGAGCACGACGGCGAGGTTGAGGGTCTTGTTGAGGATGCGCGGGAACGGATGCGAGGGGTCGAGACCGAGCGGCGACAGCACTGGCTGGATCTCGTTCTGGAAGTAGCCGAGCAGCCAGCGGCGCTGCTTTTCGGTCCAGGTGTCGCGGGTCAGATAGCGAATGCCCTCGGCACCCAGCGCGGGACCCAGCTCGTCGTGCCATATCGCGTAGATCTCCGCGACCAGTTCGAGCGTGCGCTCGCGGATTCGCGCGAGGATGTCCGTCGACGAGAGTCCGTCGGCGCCTGGCGTGGTCGCGCCCAGCGCGTGCTTGTGCTTGAGCACCGCGACGCGCACCTCGAAATATTCGTCGAGGTTGTTGGTGACGATGGTCAGGTAGCGCAGGCGCTCGAGCACGGGCACATCCGGATCGCGCGCCTGGGCGAGCACACGGAAGTTGAACTCCAGTGCCGCCAGCTCGCGGTTGATGTACAGCGCAGGGGCGCCGAGGTCGACAGACTCGCTCATGCTGTTCGCTGATCCTTTCACGACGTCCGATGGTGGCGTATCGGACATCATGCCGGAAAGCGGCATCGCAGCAACCTGGCGGCGCTTGCCGGCCATCGATTACAGGTGCAGGCCGGCCGCTTCCTGCAGCCGGGCGCCATCGAGCAGGCGGTCGCTGCCGAAGACGCAGGCGAAGGTCGAACCCTTGCCCGGTTCGCTCTCGATCACCAGGCGCGCCTGGTGCAGGTTGAGCACGTGCTTGACGATCGACAGGCCCAGGCCGGTGCCGCCCGAATCGCGCGAACGGCTGGAAGAGACGCGATAGAAACGTTCCGTGAGGCGTGCGATATGCGTGGCCGGGATACCGAAGCCGGAGTCCTGCACGGAGAATTTCGCGCCGCCTTCGGCGTCGGCCCAGCGGATCGCGATGCGCCCGCCGGAAGGGGTGTAGCGCACGGCGTTGCTGACCAGGTTGGAGAACGCGCTGTGCAGATCCTTCGGCGAGCCGAGCAGGTCGGACGCCGTGGCCATATCCAGCGAGACGGTGTGCCGTCCCTGGCTGAGTGCTTCTGCCTCCTTGCGCAGGCTGGCCAGCATGGGCGCCATCTGGACGTGTTCGTCGGCCACGTGGTCCTGGGTTTCCAGGCGCGACAGTGTGAGCAGGTCTTCGACGATCTGGCCCATGCGCTTGGACTGCGCGCGCATTTCGTCGAGCACCGGTGCCAGTTCGGGGACGTCTTCGGGATCGAGCAACTCGAGGTAGCCGTGGATCACCGTCAGCGGCGTACGCAGTTCGTGGGACACGTTGGCGACGAAGTCCCGACGGATCTGCTCCAGGCGTGTGAGATGGCTGGTGTCACGCGCCAGCAACAGCCGCTGCCGGCTGCCGAAAGGGAGCAGGGTGGCGGTGACGTGGCGGTTCGGATGGCCCGGCGCCGTCACGTCGTTGAGCGGTTCGCGCGCACCTTCGGAAAGCCACTCGGCCAGTTCGGAGTTGCGCAGGAGGTCGGCAAGCAGGCGGCCGCGATCGCGCGGCCGCTTCAGGCCGAGCAATTCCTCCGCCGCGTGGTTGAACCAGCGAACGTGCTGCGAGTGGTCCAGGAGGACCACGGCGTCGGGAAGGGTCCCGGCCGCGCTGCGCAAATCACGCAGGCGGGATGCGATACGGCGGGTGCGAGTCATCAGACGGTCATACTCGGGGGCGGGTGTTGCGGGCGTTTGCAACATTGGCCCCGACTTGTGACGGAACAGCGACAGCAGTACGACGATTTCCGACAGCGCGACGACGGTCACGCCAACCAGCGCCGCACCCGCGAGCGCGCCGACGGCGCCGCCCACGACAAGGAGGGCGGCGCACGCGGCTGGCAGTCGCCAGGAAGTAAGGATGCGAGGTGGCATGGCGCCCAAGATAGCGCGGCTACCCCGCGCTAGCCTAGGTATTCGCGGAGAAGCGATAGCCCGCGCCACGAACGGTCTGCACCATGTCGTCCAGCTTCCAGGGTTCGAGGGTCTTGCGCAGGCGGCGGATATGCACGTCCACCGTGCGCTCCTCCACATAGACGCTACCGCCCCAGACATGGTCGAGCAGCTGGGCGCGCGAGTACACGCGCTCCGGATGGGTCATGAAGAAAAACAGCAGGCGGTATTCGGTCGGCCCGATGGGAACCGCTTCTTCGCCGGCGAATACGCGATGCGCGGGCCCGTCGATGCGCAGGCCGCCGAGTTCGACGATACCGGAGCCGTCGTCGCCCTGGCTGCGGCGAAGCACGGCCTTGATCCGGGCGATCAGTTCGCGGGTGGAGAAGGGCTTGATGACATAGTCGTCGACGCCGGCTTCCAGCCCGTTCACCCGGTCCATCTCCTCGCCGCGGGCGGTGAGCATGATGATCGGGATTTCCCGGGAGAGCTCCTCGCGGCGCAGCCGGCGGGCGAGTTCGAGCCCGCTGGTGCCCGGGAGCATCCAGTCGAGCAGGATCAGGTCCGGGACGCGCTCGGAGATGGCCATCTGTGCGGCGCGGGCGTCGGCGGCGTGAGCCGCGTCCATACCCGCCTTGCGAAGCGCGAAGGCGACCATGTCGCGAATCGATGCTTCGTCTTCCACGATGAGAATGCGTTTATGCACGCGTAAGGCCGCTCGTTGGCTGTGACGGTCATATTGCAGCCATGCAGTGTTACACGGCAATGACAATTGTCACGAAAGTCCACCGATTCTTGCGACTCGGGGTCACTGGCTACGCCCGTCCGGGTTGTCGTCCGTGGTGACCCGTTTCTTGCGCAACTCCAGCAGGAGCGGGGTCAGGTCGCTGATCCGGGCCTGGATCCGGGAGCGCTGGTAGTAGTCCAGGTCGTCACGTTTGAGCAGGCGGCGCAGCTGCTCCATCGCGTCGAACGGCCGGCCCGAGAGGTACGCACTATCGGCATAAGCCTCCGCCGCCCGTACCGAATCGCCCGAGCGCTCGCTGGCCCGGGCGAACGTACGGAAGATCTCCGGGTCGTCGCTGTCGTCGAGCATGGGCTTGAGCAGCGCCGCGGCTGTGCGCGATTCATCGGCGCGGCCGGTATCGGTCAGGGCCCGGGCGTAGCCCAGGGTCACCGCGCCGTTGCGTGGCGAGTTGTCGTGCAGGATCTTGTAAAGCGCCATGGCGTCGCCGTGACGCCCGGCTTCCACGTAGGCATCGGCCAGGGCCAGGCGCAGCACGACGCTGGCGGGCTGGCTTACCAGCAGCGGTTGGATCTGCTCGGCCGCCTGCATGCCGTGGCCGCTGCGGATGAGGGCGATCGCATACCCGTAGCGATTGGCCGCGGTATCGAAATCCTTGCGCTTCAGGTTGGTGGCGTAGAAGTCCGCCAGCTTGCGGGCGTCGCCGGAGAGCACGCGGATGCGCTCGCGCATGAGCGCATAGGTATCGGCTGCGCTGTCCGGCACGACCTTGCTGCGATTCGGGGTCAGCTGGGTGTTGTCCTTCACGTAGAGCACAGGCGCCGTGCTCTTTTCCCACGTGGCCTTGTCCAGGGTGGGTTGACGTGGCTTGCCGGCATTGCGCTGCTCGATCGCCCGTGCCCGTCCCTTGGCATCGCTGATGCGTTCGAGGGTGACCGGGTGGGTCAGCAACAGGGAGGGCGCGGCCTCTTCGTCCTCGCCCACGCGCAGGGTGTCCTGCATGCGGCCGAAGAACTCGGCCATGGCCTCCGGGTCGTAGCCGGCATTGGCCAGGGTCTGGATGCCGACGCGATCGGCCTCGATCTCGTCCTTACGGGTGAAATTGATCTGTCGCTGCATGATCAGGCCCTGGCCTCCCATAAGCACGGCCGGGGCGGCATCGCCGGCACCGCCGCCCGCGCCCGCGGCGATCGCGCCGAGCAGGACCAGGGCCATCAACGGCGCGTTCTTCTTGGAGTCCTCGAAGGCGCGATAGAGGTGGTTTTGGGTGATATGGCCGATTTCGTGCGCGATGACGCCGGCCAGTTCGCTCTCGCTGGTGGTGATATCGATCAGGCCGGCGTTCACGCCGATGTAGCCGCCCGGGGCGGCGAAGGCGTTGATCTGGCTGTCGTTGACGATGAAGAACTGGAAATGGTCCTTCGGCCGGTCGCTGGCCGCGACCAGCCGAAAACCGAGGTCGTTGATGTACTGGTCCACCAGTGCGTCGTCGACGGTCAGGTTCAGGGTGTGCATCTGGCGAAGCATCTGCTCGCCGTACTGGTTCGCCTCACGCGGGCTCAGGATCCCGGCGGCGGAGCTGCCCAGGTCGGGCAGGCGCACGTTGTCCTGGGCGCCGACAACGAAGGTGGCGAGGGCGCTGGCGGCGAGCAGGGCGAGACGGGGCAGGGGTTTGCGCATAGGTCGGGGACGATACCATCACCAAACGAAGAGGTAACTTCCACGGCCGTGGGAGTCCGATCGCCTTGGACCGCGCCGGCAGGGCAGGGTTCGTCGATCTTGCAAAATCAGCCCTGCGACGCCATCTTTTGGCTATTCGTTTCCGGAGTATTCCCTCCATGTCCACGCCCGATATCACCATCTATTCGACCGCTGTCTGCCCTTACTGTGTCGCCGCCAAGAACCTGCTCAAGGCCAAGGGCCTGGGTTGGAACGAGGTCCGCATCGACATGGATCCCGCCCAGCGCGACCTCATGCTCCAGAAGAGCGGTGGTCGTCGTACCGTGCCGCAGATCTTCATCAATGGCACGCACGTCGGCGGCTTCGACGACCTCGCGGCGGCCGATCGCAGCGGCCGCCTGGCCGAGATCCTCGAGGCGGCACACTGATGGGCGACAATCGCGTCGAAGAATTCACCGCGTTCCGCAAGCGGATGAACGAGCGCATCCTCGGTGAGGACAACCAGGTGGTTCGCCGTTTCTTTGCCTTGGACACTCAGACATACCGCGCGGGCGCCCTGGACGTGAAGACCAAGGAGATGCTCGGCCTGGTCGCCTCGATGGTCCTGCGCTGCGACGATTGCATCAGCTATCACGTGGCCCAGTGCAAGGAAGCCGGGGTCGATCGCGACGAATTCTTCGAGGTTTTCAGCGTCGGCCTCGTGGTCGGCGGCTCCATCGTGATCCCCCATCTGCGTCGCGCCGTCGATTTCCTCGACTCCCTGGAAGGCGAGGCACCGACCGACGCCGAAGCCTGCGCGGACCATCCTGCGGCCTGATTGGCCGCCGTGCCGCCCCGATCGGGGCGGCATCCTTGAAGGAAGTGGGCAGGATCGCCGATAATTGGGCGATTTTTCTCCCCGCGCGCGCCTTCGGCGCGTGTCATGCGACCTGCTTCCCTTCAGGAGTTATCCCCATGAGCAAGACGATTGCCGTGATCCCCGGCGACGGCATCGGCCCCGAGATCATGGACGCGACCATTCGCGTTCTCGACGCCCTCGACTGCGGTCTGACCTACGAGTACGTCGACGCGGGCGTGGTGGCCCTGGAAAAGCATGGCGATCTCCTGCCGCAGAACACGATCGACAAGATCGCCGAGCACAAGGTGGCGCTGAAGGGTCCGCTGACCACGCCGATCGGCGGTGGCTTCACCTCGATCAACGTGACCCTGCGTCGCAAGTTCGATCTCTACGCCAACGTGCGTCCGGCGATCAGCTTCCCGGGCACCAAGGCGCGCTACGAAAACATCGACATCATCACGGTGCGCGAAAACACCGAAGGTGCGTACCTGGCCGAAGGCCAGACCACCACGGGCGAGGGCGACAACGAAGTTGCCGTTTCGATGATCCGCAACACCCGCCCGGGCATGCAGCGCATCTGCAAGTACGCCTTCGAGATGGCCCGCAAGAAGGGTCGCAAGAAGGTCATGGCGGTGCACAAGGCCAACATCATGAAGACCTCGTCGGGCCTGTTCCTGACGGTGGCGCGTGAAGTCGCCAAGGATTATCCGGATATCGAGTTCGGCGAGATGATCGTCGACAACGCCTGCATGCAGCTGGTGATGAATCCGTACCAGTTCGACGTGATCGTGACGACGAACCTGTTCGGCGACATCCTCTCCGACCTCTGCGCCGGCCTCGTCGGCGGGCTGGGCCTCGCCCCGGGTGCCAACATCGGCAAGGACGCGGCGATCTTCGAAGCCGTCCATGGTTCCGCTCCGGATATCGCCGGCCAGAAAAAGGCCAACCCCTGCGCGCTGCTGCTCGCCGCGGCCGACATGCTCGACCATCTCGACATGGTCGCCAAGGCAACGCGCCTGCGCGCGGCCATCCGCGACGTGATGGAAGCCCGCGACCGCACCACCCCGGACGTCGGCGGCACCGGTACGACGGACACCTTCGGCGACGCGATCGTCGAGCGGATCCGCGCTACGGCGTAAGCCGTTCGCCAGGTGGTGAAGAGAGACCCTGCAGAAGTGCGGGGTCTTTTTTTTGGTTCATCGTGGATTACCGGTGTCCGGGCGCCCGGCTTTCAGGTCGGGCATTCTTTCGCACCTTGCACCGGGCGACGTGAACCGGCCTTTTCCTTGGGCCGATTCACCGCATCAGTTGTTTCCGCGGAAGAACGGATACGGCGCGAGGAAGATCAGCCAGATCATCAGCACGATGCCGATGTACTTGATGGTGCGGAACAGTTTCGGATTGGCTTTCTTGAACTTGCGACTGCGCTCCCGGCCGCGGTTGTTCAACGCGAACATGCGATTGACGAAGCCGACCTGTTCGCCGCTGTCGTCGCTGTTCGGCGAGGCGGTGATCGAGCCCATGAACGCGCCGACGCGCTTGTTGATGGCGGTCATCACGCGGTTCTTCAGCGGACGCTCGACGTCGGCGAAGAGGATCACGCGGGTCTGGTTCGTGCGGTTCTCGGCCCAGTGCACGTAGGTTTCGTCGAAGACCACGTCCTTGCCGTCGCGCCAGGCATGCATTTCGCCGTCGACGAAGATCCGGCAGTCGTCGGAGTTCGGGGTGATCAGGCCCAGGTGATAGCGCAGCGAGCCGGCAAACGGGTCGCGGTGCGGGTTGAGCTTGCTGCCCGGCGGGAGCAGGGCGAACATGGCCGCCTTCACGCTGGGGATGGCATTGAGCAGCTTCACGGTCTCCGGGCAGAGCGCTTCGGCCGAAGCCAGCGGCTCGCCGTACCATTTCAGGTAAAAGCGCTTCCAGCCCTGCTTGAAGAACGAATTGAAGCTGGCATCGCTGTGTTTTTCGGCGGAGCGGATGAAGCCCTCGTCGAACAGGTGCATGGCTTCTTCGCGGATCTTCTCCCAATTGCCCTGGAGAAGATCGAGCTGCGGAAATCCGGCGCGGTCCAGGATCGGCCGCGCGGGAACGGCGGAGAACGCGTACATCAGCAGGTTGTACGGCGCGAAGATCGCCGAGTGGTCCACCAGCTGGCGGTCGAAACGCAGGCGGGAACGTCCGCGCAGGTGCACCAGGAGCACGCAGAGAGTGAACAGGATCAGCACATACAGGACGATGAAGCGGGGCCCGAGGAAATTCATGGGTTGGACTCGACCAGGACAAGCGATACGTATGGCCGCGCGCGGCCTGTATCAACGCGCCTAGGATACTCCGCCCTCAGTGCCCGAGCACGTGGACCGGACCTGTGCCAGGCCGCCAGGCTCGCTGGAAGGCCTTGTTCACCCAGACAATGGCCTCCCGGGCAGCGACGTGTGGCGATTTGCCCCGAGCCAGGCCTGCCGTCACCGCCGAGGCCAGGGTGCAGCCGCTGCCGTGGCCTTCGATCGGCAGGCGCGGGTGGCGAACCTCGGTCACGCCGCTGGCGTCGTAAAAGCGATCGATCACCTGGCGGCCTTTGCCGTGACCACCTTTGAGCAGTACGCCGCGTGCACCGAGGGCGAGCAGGTCCGCACCGGCGGCGTCCATGTCACGGCCCAGTGGGCGGCCAAGCAGGGCTTCGGCCTCGGGCAGGTTCGGGGTGAGGACGTCGGCCAGCGGAAGCAGAGAGGCGATCATGGCCTCGAGTGCGCCGTCATCGAGCAGGCGCGCACCACTGGTCGCGATCATTACCGGGTCCACCACCAGCCACGCTGGCTTGCGCATCCGCATTTCCGTCGCCACGAGCCGTACCACCGCGGCGTTGCCCAGCATTCCCGTCTTCACCGCTGCGATCGGGAAATCGTCGAACACGGCGTCGATCTGGCTGCGGATATGCGCCAGTGGCAGGGTATGGATGGCTACTACGCCGCGCGTGTTCTGAGATGTCACTGCGGTGATGGCGGTCAGTCCATGCGTGCCACGCGCGTGAAAGGTCTTCAGGTCGGCCTGAATGCCGGCGCCGCCGCCGGAGTCGGAGCCTGCGATGGTGAGGGTGTTGGGTTTCGCGTCCATGCCGATCAGGATAGCTGCTGGGGGGGCGTCTTTAAGAGCGTTCGCCGCTGAAGCGGCTCCCACAGGGGAGCGGCACCTAAAGTGACGCGGCTCCCATCGTGGAGCGGCACCTATAGTGACGCGGCTCCGACAAGTGAAGACATGGGCTTGCGCGGGGAGAGAGCCGGCCTTGAAGCGCGGGCATCGCTGCCCGCGCTTCAAGGTGCTGTCTTTGCTGTTGCTTACGCTGTCTTTGCTGTTGCTTACAACGCTTCGGACGCGAAATCGGCCAGTCTCGACCGCTCGCCGCGCTTGAGTGTGATGTGCCCCGAGTGCGCCCACATCTTGAAGCGGTCCACCGCGTAGGTGAGGCCCGATGTGGTCTCCGTCAGGTAGGGCGTGTCGATCTGCTCGACGTTGCCCAGGCAGACGATCTTCGTGCCTGGGCCGGCGCGCGTGATCAGGGTCTTCATCTGCTTCGGCGTGAGGTTCTGGGCCTCGTCGATGATGAGATAGCGACTGAGGAAGGTGCGGCCGCGCATGAAGTTCAGCGAGCGGATCTTCACGCGGGAGGCGAGCAGGTCGTTGGTGGCCTGTCGGCCCCAGGAGCCGCCTTCCTCCGGATTTGCCAGGACTTCGAGGTTGTCCGTGAGGGCGCCCATCCATGGCGTCATCTTCTCTTCCTCCGTGCCGGGTAGGAAGCCGATATCCTCGCCCACCGACACGGTCGCGCGGGTCATGATGATTTCCCGGTACCGCTGCTGGTCCATCACCTGGGCCAATCCCGCGGCGAGGGCGAGCAGTGTCTTGCCGGTACCCGCCGTGCCGAGCAGGGTGACGAAGTCGACGTCGGGGTCCATCAGCAGGTTCATCGCGAAATTCTGTTCGCGATTGCGTGCCGCGATACCCCACACGCCGTGCGCGGCGTGCGTGTGGTCGTCGAGCAGGACGAGCTTGGCCTTGCGGTGCTCCTCGTCGCCGCGGATCTCGATCACGCGTAGCTCGACGTCGTTCTCGCCGGGCATGTACAGGCACTCGTTGGCGTACCAATGCTCGTCGTCGCGCACATCCACTTCGTAGAACGTGCGGCCACGCTCGTTCCACGAGCGCAGTTCCGGATGCCGGGTCCAGAAATCTTCGGGTAACTCGTCCGAGCCGGTGAAGAGCAGGGCGAAGTCGTCGAGTGCGCGATCGTTCTCGTAGTCTTCGGCGGTGATGCCGTAGATCGAGGCCTTGATGCGGAGGTTGATGTCTTTCGAGACCAGGATGACCGGGCGATCCGGGTACTGGTCGCGCAGGTCGATCACCGACGCCAGGATCTGGTTGTCGGCCTTGCCGTTTCCGTGGCTGGTGCGCTGTTGGAAAAACAGCCGGCCCACGGCGCCGCGCTTGAGCTTGATGCCCTGCGGATTGATCAGTTCCACGCCGTTGCGGATACCTTCGCCGCCACCGCGTTCGATCAGTTCATTGAGGAAACGGCTTACCTGGCGGCCGTTGCGCGAAACTTCCGAGCCGCCTTTCTTCTTGTCGTCCAGTTCCTCCAGCACCGTCATAGGTATGAAGACGTCGTGCTCCTCGAAGCGGAACAGCGACGTCGGATCGTGCAGCAGCACGTTGGTGTCGAGGGCGTAGATGCGCTTGCTTCCGGTCATACGGAAGTGACCTCATGCTGAGGTTGCAATACCGGCCGCACGGCGACGGCCGGGGGGAGGAGCCGCATGACGCGGTATCCGTCACGCGGTGGGAACACTCTCGAGAACGGCTCGCGCGTGGCCGGGGATCTTGATCCCGCGCCATTCCGCGGCGAGCTTGCCGTTGGGGTCGATCAGGAAGGTGCTACGGACCACGCCGAGATAGCGCTTACCGTAGAGGACCTTCTCGTGGATCACGTCGAACGCCTGGCACCAGGTTTCGTCGGCGTCGGAAACCAGCGGGAAGGGCAGTTCGTGCTTGGTGGCGAAGTTCGCGTGCGAGCGCACGGAGTCGCGGGATACGCCGATGACCTCGGCGTTGCGGGCCTGGAACTCGCCGTAGAGATCGCGGAAGTCCTTCGCCTCGTTGGTGCAGCCTGGCGTGTTGTCCTTCGGGTAGAAGAAGACCACGACCCACTTGCCGTGGAGGGAGGCCAGCGACAGGGTCAAGCCATCGCCCAGCGCGCCTTCGAGTTTCGGTAACTTCTTGCCCTTGCCGATCATGCGTAGGTCTGTCTTCCCTTGGGTCAGAACTTCACGGGGTCCATGATGGCATCGAGATTGAGGCCATCGCACAACTCGAGGAAATCGTCGCGCAACGCGGCGATGTGGGTTTCCGAAGGGATGCCGATGGTGATCTGCGCCTGGAACATCTCGGCGCCGGTCTGCATCGCCTGGTAACGCATGGACGTGAGCTGCTCGACGCTGATATCGCGGCGCGAGAAGAACTCGATGATCTTGACCAGGATGCCCGGTCGGTCGGCGGCGATCACCTCGACCAGATAGGGCAGCAGGTGCGATGTCGGCTCGCGCGGCGTGGTGCGGTAATGGACGATCTGCAACTCTTCGTCGCGGGCCAGCTTGCCGAGGGCCGTTTCCAGCTTGGCCACGGCATCCCAGGCGCCGGAGGCGAGCAGCATCACCGAGGTGTCGTTGCCGATGGTGGAGACGCGGGCGTCGGCCATGTTGCAGCCGGAGTCGGCGATGCGTTTGGCCAACGCGAGGATCGGGGCGCGGTGCGCCGGCGACAGCGTCGAGATGAGGAGCTGGTTATCGGCGGTGGTGCTGCGTACTGCGGAACGATTCAAGGCTCGACTACCGATGGCGCGACCCGCGGGGCGCAGGGCGTCGCTACGGGCCCGAGCTTACTTGGCCGCGTCGCACGCAAGCAAGACACTCCGCATGGAATGATGGATATGCGCCCCGAATGGACTCGCCGCAGGTGCCCCGGTAACATGCGAACGGCTGGTAACTCAACGGGTTTCACCTTGGACATCTCCGGAAGCATCACCGCGCTGGCGACACCGTTCGCCGCCGACGGCTCCCTCGATCTAGACGCGTTCGGCCGACTGCTCGACCAGCAGATCGCCGGTGGCACCCAGGCCGTCGTGGTCGCCGGGTCCACGGGCGAGTCGCATTTCCTCGAGCACGAGGAATTCGAGCGCCTGCTCGCCTTCGCCGTGAAACACGTCAACCACCGCATTCCCGTCATCGCCGGCACCGGCGAAGCGGGCACGGCTAAAACCGTTGCCACCACGCGCCGGGCCAAGGCCCTGGGTGCGGACGTCGCCCTCGTCGTGGCGCCTTTCTATGTCCGTCCCACCCAGGAAGGCCTGCGCAGGCACTTCCTCGCCGTGGCGGACCAGGGCGGCTTGCCGGTCATCCTCTACAACGTGCCCCCGCGCACCGGCTGCGACATCGCGCCGGAAACCGTGGCGGTGCTCCGCGACCATCCGGGCATCATCGGCATCAAGGAAGCCCGGGGCGATGCCGAGCGCATCCTTGCCCTGGCGGAACTTATTCGTCCGGATTTCGTCTACCTCAGCGGCGACGACGGCTCGGCCCACCAGGCCATGCTGGCGGGTGCCGCTGGAACCATTTCGGTCGTGGCCAACCTCGTGCCCGATGCCTTCCGCGCCTTCTGCGACGCCGCCCGTTCGGGCGATCCGGAGAAGACCGCGAGGGAAACGGCGCGGCTGGCCCCGCTGATCGACGCACTCAACTGCGCGCCGAACCCCATCCCGGTCAAGGCCGGTCTGGCTGCCCTGGGGCTCGGTTCGGCCGCTCCACGCCTGCCCCTGGTCGAGCTGGAGGCGGGCCCGGCGCTGGACCGGGTGCGCGAAACGCTCGCCGCTCTGGCACCATTGTCGTCCGCTGCCTGAAGCAACCCTATTCAACGGAACCCGAGTTCATGAAGAAAACCTCGTACGCGCTGGTCGTCCCGGCATTGATCCTTTCCGCCCTGCTGGTGTCCGGTTGCGGTGCGTTCCGCTCGAAGAAGGACTGGGATCGGGCCCAGCAGGAAGCCCCGCTCGAGATCCCGCCGGGCCTGGATACGCCGTCGACGAGCGCCGCCCTGGTCATTCCTGACGTCGGTTCGGGTGCCGCGGCCGCCAACGCCGCCGCGACCAATGCCGCGCCGGTCTCGGATGGCTTCATCCTGGCCGATGACGTCGAAACCGCCTACAAGCGCATCGGCGAGCAGCTGGGCCAGGGCGACCTGGGCAATGTGCTCTCCCACGACGATGCCAGCCACACCTACCAGATCGCCGCGAAGCCGGGCCGTCCGGAGTCGCGTCCGGGCCTGTTCCGCCGTATGTTCGGCGCCGGCAAGGACGGCAACAACCAGGACGCCAAGGACGCGCCGGCCTCCGCCCAGGGCGCGAGCCATACCGTCGTGCTGACCGTCAATCCGAGCGGCACCGGCAGCGAAGTCCGTGCGCAGGGCGACGCCGATGGCGTCCGCCGCGTGGTCGATGCGCTGAAGTCGCGGATGGGCAGCAAGTAAGCCGGCTTCCCGTCCCACGAAAAACGCCGCCCTCGAGGCGGCGTTTTTTTTGGGGATGTGGCGTTTTTTGGGGGATGCGGCGTTTTTTTGGGGTTTTCCGGGAGCGGCTATCCCTGGCGGCTGGATTGCGCTGCGGGCTCAGCTGGCGGGCTCTTTGTGGGAGCCGGCTATGCCGGCGATGACCTCACCAGCTAACCCGCTCCGTGGGCTTTTCGCCGCTGAAGCGGCTCCCACATGTCGCCGCTGAAGCGGCTCCCACATGGCTCCCACACGGATCCCCCGCATGGCTCCCGCGGGGCTCCCGCGGGGCTCAGCGCTCGAGCAGGCTGAGCTTGTCCGGCTTGCCTTCCCAGTCCTTGGCGTCGGGCAGGCCGTCCTTGCGCTCGGTGATGACCGGCCATGCCTTGGCGAGCTCGGCATTGAGCGCGACGAACACTTCCTGGCCCGCGGGGACGTCGTCCTCGGGGTAGATCGCGTTGATCGGGCATTCCGGCTCGCACAGGGTGCAGTCGATGCACTCGTCCGGGTTGATCACGAGGAAGTTCGGCCCCTGGTGAAAGGCATCCACCGGGCAGACCTCGACGCAGTCCGTGTACTTGCACTTGATGCAGTTGTCGGTAACGACAAAGGTCATGCGAAGAATGGGCGCCGAGTGAGAAAAAGTGGTGCTCCCTACGAGGTTCGAACTCGTGTTCCCGCCTTGAGAGGGCAGTGTCCTAGACCACTAGACGAAGGGAGCGGGTCGTACGTGGGGTACGAAGCGCGCTAGTATAGCGAAATCCCGGAGCCGGGCAACGGTTTTTTGCGTGCTCGTCGGCCGGGGTCGAATTCGTTACATTTCCCACTTGAAGGACGCCTACGCGCCCGCCAGGACCACGACCGCTTGAATCCCGAAACCAGGAATGAGGTTACGCCGACGCTCCGCGTCATCCCGCGCGAACACCACTCCATTTCCCGCAAGAACATCAGCAAGGCCGCGTTGCGCGTCCTCTACCGTCTGCACGACGCGGGGTTCGCTGCCTACCTGGTCGGCGGTGCCGTGCGCGACCTCTTGCTCGGCGGTCACCCGAAGGACTTCGACGTGGCGACCAACGCCACCCCGGACGAGGTCAAGGGCCTGTTTCGCAATTGCCGCCTGATCGGCCGACGCTTCCGGCTCGCCCATGTCGTCTTCGGACCGGAGATCATCGAGGTAGCCACCTTCCGTGGCACCGGCGAGGACGGTACGGGCGGCGAGGGCGACCGGCACATCGTCGACGGCCGGATCGTCCGCGACAACATCTGGGGCACGATCGAGGAAGACGCCGTACGCCGCGATTTCCGCGTCAATGCGCTCTATTACGACATTTCCGACTTCAGCGTGCGCGACTACGTCGGCGGCATGCAGGACCTCGAAGACAGAACCATGCGGCTGATCGGCGACCCCGACCAGCGCTACCGCGAAGATCCGGTGCGCATGCTGCGCGCGGCGCGCCTGGCCGCCAAACTCGGGTTCACCATCGACAAAGAGGCCCTGGCACCGTTTGCCTCGCTGGGTCATCTGTTGGGTGAAGCCGCGCCGGCTCGCCTGTTCGACGAATCGCTGAAGCTCTTCCTTGCCGGCCATGGCCTGAAGAGCTTCAAGATGCTCGAAGCCTGCGGTCTCCTGAAATTCCTCTTCCCGGCGACGGCCCGCGCCCTCGAGCGCGGCGACCAGGCGCTGCGTGCGCTGGTCGAGCAGGGCCTGTCCAACACGGACGCGCGGATCGCCGAAGGCAAGTCGGTGACCCCGGCCTTCCTCTACGCCGTGCTGCTATGGGGCGAAGTGCGCGACCAGGCACATGGCTGGATCGCCCAGGGTTTCGACATCAACGAAGCCTGGCAGCGTGCCGCCGTGCATGTCGTGGGCGAGCAGTGCCAGCGCGTCGCCATACCGCGCCGCTTCACCTTCACGATGGAAGAGATATGGGCGCTGCAGCCGCGCTTCGAGCAGATCCATCGCAAGCGCGTATTCCGTCTCATGTCGCATCCGCGTTTCCGCGCGGCGTTCGATTTCCTGCTCCTTCGTGCCCACGAATCCGAGCGCATGCGTGAGCTCGGCGAGTGGTGGGCGCACGCGCAGCAGTTGCCGCCGGAAATGCTCGCCGCCGCGCTCGGTGGCGGCGGGGTGCCGGTGCACGAGGCGACGGTCGCGGCCACGGCGCCCGCGCGCAAGCGTCGTCGCCGACGCAAGCCGGGTGGTCGCGGCAAGGGCGATTCGGGCGGCGCGTGAGCGTTCGTGCCCTGATCGGACTCGGCGGCAATCTGGGTGACGTGCGTGAGCGGCTCGACGCCGCGATCGCCGCCCTGGATGCGTTGCCCGGCATCGCCGTCCTGGCGCGGTCGCGGCTCTACCGCACGCCGCCATGGGGTCAAACCGCACAACCGGACTTCGTCAACGGGGCCATCGCCATCGAGACGACCTTGCCGGCGCGGGACCTTCTGGAAGCCCTGCTTGCCACCGAGCGCGCGTTCGGCCGGATTCGCGACGGTGAGCGCTGGGGGCCGCGCACGCTCGACCTCGACCTGCTGACGTACGGCGACGAGCTGATCGACGACGAGCGCCTGACCGTGCCGCATCCGCGGATCGCCGAGCGCGCCTTCGTGCTGCTGCCGCTGGCGGATATCGCCGCCGACGCCGTCCTGCCGGGTATGGGCCGTGTGCGCGATCTGCTGGGAGCGATCGACACGCATGGCTGCACGCCGCTTTCTTGAGCCTCGGTTGAGCTCGCGCTCGTCAAGGCGGACAATTCCCGTTTCACCCAACGAGGCGACACAGCGTGTACGTGGAAAAAACGAGCGCGCCGGCGCGTAAGCCGGTGACCGTGCCGGGCCTGAAGGCGATGAAAGCCGAAGGCCGGAAGATCGTGATGCTCACCGCCTACGACGCGAGTTTCGCTGCCCAACTGGAGTCCGCCGGGGTCGATGTCGCCCTCGTCGGCGATTCGCTGGGTATGGTGGTGCAAGGCCGTTCGAGCACGTTACCGGTCACGGTCGACGACATGGTCTATCACACCGCGGCCACGGCGCGCGGGCTCTCGGCCACCCTGTTGGTCGCCGATCTGCCGTTCATGAGCGACCGCGACGTCCCGCACGCCATGGAGGCCGCGACGCGGCTGGTTGCGCAGGGCGGTGCCGCCATGGTCAAGATCGAGGGCGCCGGTCGCATCTGCGAGGTCATCGCGGCGCTGGCCGAGCGCGATATTCCCGTCTGCAGCCATCTCGGCCTCACCCCGCAGTCGGTGAACAAATTCGGTGGCTACAAGGTCCAGGGCAAGACCCAGGACGCCGCCGACAAGCTGTTCGCCGATGCGAAGGCCGTCGAGGCGGCGGGCGCCGATCTGCTCGTGCTCGAGTGCGTGCCCTCGGCGCTGGCGGCGCGCATCACGGCCGAACTGTCCATTCCGGTGATCGGGATCGGTGCGGGCCTGGATTGCGACGGTCAGGTGTTGGTCGTGTATGACCTGCTTGGCCTCACGCCGGGCAAGCGGCCGAAGTTCTCCAAGGATTTCCTCGCCGGACGCGATTCCATCCAGGCCGCCATCGGGGCCTACGTCGCGGACGTGCGCGAACAGCGCTTCCCCGGCGCCGAACACAGTTTCAGCTGAGGGATCCACCATGCAGACCGTTACCGACGCCGCCTCGCTCCGCGCCACTGTTCGCGGCTGGCGCAGTGCCGGCCAGAACGTCGGCTTCGTGCCGACGATGGGCAACCTGCACGCCGGGCATCACTCCCTGCTGAAGCTGGCCCGCGCCCGGGCCGACCGTGTGATCGCCAGTGTCTTCGTCAACCCGACCCAGTTCGGACCGGGCGAGGATTTCGAGCGCTACCCGCGCACGCTGGCCCAGGACCAGGCAGGACTGGCCGAAGCCGGTTGCGACATCCTGTTCGCTCCGGAGGTGTCGACCCTGTACCCGTTCGGCGCCGCCTCCAGCGTGAGCATCCATGTGCCCGACCTGACCGAAAGCCTCGAAGGCGCCTTTCGTCCGGGTCACTTCGACGGTGTCGCCACGGTGGTCGCCAAGCTGTTCAGCCTGGTCCAGCCAGACCTGGCCGTGTTCGGCCAGAAGGACTTCCAGCAGCTCAAGGTGATCGAGCGGATGGTCCGCGACCTGTCCCTGCCGGTGAAGGTCATGTCCGGTCCCACCCTGCGTGAAGACGATGGGCTGGCGATGAGTTCGCGCAACCAGTACCTGTCGACCCAGGAACGCGCTCGCGCGCCGCAGATCTATTCGACCTTGCAGCAGACCCGCGAGCTGTTCCGCCAGGGCCACAGCTGGCAGGCGCTGGAGCAGGCCGCCAAGGCCCGTCTGGAGCGAGCCGGCTTCGTCCCGGACTACGTGGCGATCCGCCGCGCGGAGGACCTCGCCGAGCCGGGTCCGGAGGAACGGGAAGGGCTGGTGGCGCTGGTCGCCGCCCGGTTGGGCGCTACGCGCCTGATCGACAACCTGCCTTTCGACTGAATCCCTTCACGAACGGGGACTTGCGTTTCCCTGCGCCGTCCCCCATAAAGCGCACCGACAGAGGAAGCCCACGCGACGGAGCGGGCAACCCTCCGTTAGAATGGGCGTTTTTGTAACCGCCAAACTCCAGAGACCGCCATGCACCTCAACATGCTCAAGTGCAAGATCCACCGGGCCACGGTGACTCACGCCGAGCTGAACTACGAAGGTTCGATCGCCATCGACGGCAACCTGCTGGACGCCGCGGGTATCCGCGAGTACGAGCAGATCCACGCCTGGAACATCAGCAACGGCGAACGCTTCGTCACGTACGCGCTGCGTGCGGAAGAGGGCTCGGGCATCATCTCCGTGAATGGTAGCGCCGCGCGCCGCGTGTCCACCGGCGACCTGGTGATCATCGCCGCCTTCGTCGGCCTTTCCGAGGCAGAGATGGCCAAGTACCAGCCGGACCTGGTCTACGTCGACGCGGATAACCGCATCACGCATACGAATCATTCGATTCCGAAACAGGCGGCGTAACGCCGCCTGTTTTTTGCAGGCCCGCCGTGGTGCAGGCCTGCCTTGTGTGGAAGCCGATGCTTAGTGTGGAAGCCGAGGCTTCGTGTGGGAGCCCATGCTTGTGGGAGCCCATGCTTTGTGTGGGAGCCCATGCTTGTCGGAGCTCATGCTTTGTGTGGGAGCCGATTTATCGGCGAAAGGAATGGCCGCACCGCCGCTCCGTCGGCTTTTCGCCGCTGAAGCGGCTCCCACATTCCTCATATCCATACAATCCACTTACGCTGCACTGCGGTAAGATCGCGATTCCCCTCTCCGTCGCCGCCAAGTGGAAGCCATGGAATCAAAGCACGACCGTCTGCCCTCCTTCGAGGAGCACGCCTCCCGTCTCGCCGCCACCCATCTTCGCGCCCTCGTCCAGGACGAGGCCCGCGGTGAGCGTCTGCGTCGACGCATGGGTCCGATCCTTCTCGACGCCTCCCGCCAGAAGCTCGACATCGCGGCGCTCGACGCCGTTGGCGAGTACATCGAAAGCACCGGCTGGAAAGCCGCGCGCGACGCGATGTTCGAAGGCAAGCACATCAACACTTCCGAAGACCGCGCCGTGCTGCACACCGCCTTGCGCGGTGGTGCTTCGCGCAATCCGGCCGCGCCGGCGGACGTCCGCAAGGAAGTCGCCGACGCGCTGGACAAGATGGAAACCCTGGTCAACGCCGTGCACAAGGGCGAAGGCGAATCGGTCGGCCTGATCGGTGGCGTCACCGACGTCGTGAACATCGGCATCGGTGGCTCGGATCTCGGTCCGCGTCTGGCCGTGCATGCCCTCGAACAGTTCCATGTGGACGGTATCCGCAGCCACTTCCTCACCAATGTCGACGGCCAGGCCGCGACCGATCTGATGAAGGTGCTGGATCCGGCGCACACGCTTGTCATCCTGGTTTCCAAGAGCTTCAACACGCAGGAGACGCTGCTCAACGGTGGCGTGTTCCGCAACTGGATCCTCAAGGCCGAAGGTGGCGACGAGGCGAAGGCGTCGAAGCATTTCATCGCTGTCAGCTCAAACGACGAAGCCGTGCACAAGTGGGGTGCCTCGCAAGTGCTGCCGATGTGGGACTACGTGGGCGGCCGCTACTCGCTGTGGTCGGCGGTCGGCGCATCGATCGCCTTCGCCATCGGCATGAAGGGCTTCCGTGATCTGCTCGCCGGCGCCGCCGAGGCGGACGATCATTTCCGCAGCGCGGAATGGAAGGACAACCTCCCGGTCCTGCTCGCCATCGCCGAGATCTGGAACCGCAACATCCTGGGCACCACCAGCCGCGCCGTGATTCCCTACGTGGACTCGCTCGTCGACCTGCCGTCCTATCTCCAGCAGCTGGAAATGGAAAGCCTCGGCAAGCACGTGCACCCGAGCGACGGCAGCGAAGTGAAGCAGGCGAGCGTCCCGGTGGTCTGGGGCAGCATCGGCACCAATGCGCAGCACGCATATTTCCAGGCGCTGCACCAAGGCACCGACGTCGTCCCGCTCGAGTTCATCGGCCTGGTGAAGCCGGCGCATCCGCTGCGCGAGAACCAGGACGTACTCACCTCGAACCTGCTCGCGCAGGCCGCGGCGCTTTCGCTGGGCAAGACCTACGAGGAAGCCCTCGCCGAAGCCAAGACGGGCACCGACGAACAGCGCCACGCGCTTGCCGCGCAGCGCACGTTCAAGGGCGATCGCCCGAGCACCGTATTCATGCTCGACTCGCTCACTCCGCATTCGCTGGGTGCGCTGATCGCGCTGTACGAGCACAAGGTATTCCTGCTCGGTCACCTGTGGGGCATCAACGCGTTCGACCAGTGGGGCGTGGAACTGGGCAAGGTCATCGCCAAGCAGATCTACCCCTCGCTGGCGAACGACAAGGACGCCGGCGATCTGTCGCAGTTCGATGGGGCCACACGCGCGCTGATTACGGCCATTCGCGCGCGTCGCTGAGCGCTCTCGCTCTGTTGGTGAAACGAAAAGCCCGGCTCACGCCGGGCTTTTTCTTTGCGGGAAGCGTTCTGTAGGAGGGGGCTTTGTGTGGGAGCCGCTTCAGCGGCGATGGGGTGCTCGCGGCAACCTTGATATCGCCGCTGAAGCGGCTCCCACATGAAGCGGCTCCCACATGAAGTGGCACCCACATGTAGTGGCACCCACATGAAGCGGGACCCACATTGACGTGGCACCCACATGAAGTGGCGACTCAGACCTCCAGGGTCGCCAGGTCGCCCTTGTCCTCCAGCCACTGCTTGCGGTCGCCCGCGCGCTTCTTGGCCAGCAGCATGTCCATCAGCTTGTTGGTGCCGTCGTCCGCTTCGATGGTCAACTGGACCAGGCGGCGCGTGTCCGGGTGGACCGTGGATTCGCGCAGCTGCGCCGGGTTCATCTCGCCCAGGCCCTTGAAGCGCGTGACGCTGACCGCGCCCTTCATCTTCTCGCGCTCGACCTTTTCCAGCATCAGGCGCTTTTCTTCCTCGTCCAGGCAATAGAACACCTGCTTGCCGACGTCGACGCGGAACAGCGGCGGCATGGCGACGAAGACATGGCCCTGGCTGACAAGGGTGGGGAAATGCTTCAGGAACAGCGCGGAGAGAAGCGTGGCGATATGCAGGCCGTCGGAGTCGGCGTCGGCGAGGATGACCACCTTGCCGTAACGCAGTCCGCTGAGGTCGTCCTTGCCGGGATCGCAGCCGATGGCGACGGCGAGATCGTGTACTTCCTGCGAGGCGAGCACGGCATTCGAGTCGACTTCCCAGGTGTTCAGGATCTTTCCGCGCAGCGGCATGATCGCCTGGAAATCCTTGTCACGCGCCTGCTTGGCCGAGCCGCCGGCGGAGTCGCCCTCGACCAGGAAGATTTCGGTGCGGCTGAGATCGGTGGAGGCGCAATCGGCGAGCTTGCCGGGCAGGGCGGGGCCGGAGGTGATCTTCTTGCGTACGACCTGCTTGGCCGCCTTCAGTCGTGCGCTGGCGCGTTCGATGGCGAGCTGGGCGATCTTCTCGCCCAGTTCCACATGCTGATTGAGCCACAGGCTGAAGGCGTCATGGACCACGCCTTCGACGATGCCGGCGGCAGCGCGAGAGGACAGGCGCTCCTTGGTCTGGCCGGCGAACTGGGCATCTTGCAGCTTCACGCTGAGCACGAAGGCCAGACGTTCCCAGACATCTTCGGGTGCGAGCTTCACGCCACGCGGCAGCAGGTTGCGCAGGTCGCAGAATTCGCGGATGGCATTGGTGAGGCCCGAACGCAGGCCGTTCACATGGGTGCCGCCCTGCGCGGTGGGAATCAGGTTGACGTAGCTTTCCTGTACCAGGTCGCCTTCCGGCAGCCAGGCAAGGGCGACATCGAGGGCGTCGGTCTCGCGGGCGAAATGCTTGACGAACAGGCCCGGCGGCAGGGCCTCCGCACCTTGCAGTTCGCCGCGCAGGTAGTCGGGCAGGCCATCTTCGAAATACCACTCGGTGGTTTCGCCGGAGGCTTCATCGAGCAGGCGCACCGTGAGGCCCGCGCAGAGCACGGCCTTGGCGCGGAGCAGGTGCTTGAGCTTGGAGACGAGGATCTTCGGCGTGTCGAAGTATTTCGCGTCCGGCCAGAAGCGCAGCGTGGTGCCGGTTTTCTTCTTTGGGACGGTGCCGATCACTTCGAGCTCGCTGGCGCGATCGCCGTTGGCGAAACTCATGCGGTATTCCTGCCCATCGCGACGGATGGTCACATCCACCTTGTGCGAAAGCGCGTTGACCACCGATACGCCGACGCCATGCAGGCCGCCGGAGAAGGCGTAGTTCTTGTTCGAGAACTTGCCGCCGGCATGCAGGCGCGTGAGGATCAGCTCGATACCGGGCACGCCCTCGTCGGGATGGATATCCACCGGCATGCCGCGACCGTCGTCGGTCACTTCCACCGAGCCGTCGTTGAACACGGTCACTTCGATGGTCTTGGCGTGGCCGGCGAGGGCTTCGTCGACCGAATTATCGATGACTTCCTGCGCCAGATGGTTCGGCCGCGAGGTGTCGGTGTACATGCCGGGGCGGCGCTTGACCGGGTCAAGGCCGCTGAGGACTTCGATGTCTGATGCGTTGTAGCGAGTATTCATTGGGTATCGAGGCCGTTCGTAGCCGGGCAGGATGGGGTCAGGTCACTTGAATGGTCAAGCCTGGGGAATGATCAAGCCTGGGGCTATGGCGTATCAGCCGGCGAGATTCCAGGCTGGCTTCGGTACGGCGGATTTCTGTGGGAGCCGCTTCAGCGGCGACTGGGCGTGGCGGCGTCTTCGCTTTGTTGGCTTTCGCCGCTGAAGCGGCTCCCACATAAAGCGGCTCCTACATAAAGCAGCTCCTGCATAAAGCGGGCTGCTACATAAAGCGGCTCCATGGAGATCAGAGCGGCGCGCAGTGCCATTGGAGCCATTCGCGGTCGGCACCGTCGAGCAACGGTGACAGGGCCGCACGTACCGTGGCGTGATAATCGTCCAGCCACGCCCGTTCGGAGGGTTCCAGCAGGCGAGGTTCCAGGCCCCGGCGGTCGAACGGGCACAACGTGAGCGTTTCGAAGGCGAAGAAGTCGCCGAACTCCGTGCTGTCGGCCTGGGTCACCACGGCAAGGTTTTCGTGACGGATGCCGTAGCGGCCAGGCTTGTAGAGGCCGGGCTCGATCGAAGTGATCATGCCGGTCTCCAGGGGCACCAGGCCCACGCCCGTGCGCGGTGGGCGGATGCTGTGGGGACCCTCGTGAACGTTGAGGAAGTAGCCCACGCCATGGCCGGTGCCGTGGCCGAAGTCCATGCCTGCGGCCCAGAGCGGCGCACGGGCCAGGGCGTCGAGCTGCGGACCGCTGGCGCCCTTGGGAAAGCGCGCCCGCGACAGCGCGATCATGCCCTTGAGGACGAGGGTGGAGTCGCGCTTCTGTTCGTCGGTGACCGCGCCCAGGGCGAGCACGCGGGTGATGTCCGTGGTGCCGCCGAGGTACTGGCCGCCGGAATCGACGAGCAGGAGGCCCTTGGCCGCCAATGGGCTGAAATGCGCTTCCGTGGCACGGTAGTGCGGAAGGGCGCCATTGGCCTGGTACGCCGCGATCGTCGAGAAGCTCTCGCCCACGAAGCCCGTCTGGGCGGCGCGCGCCTCGCGCACGATGGTGTCGACGTCCAGCTCGGTCAGTGGCTCGCCGGCGGCAACGCCTGCCTCGATGCGACGGAACGCGTGCGCCAGTGCCGCGCCGTCGCGCCGCATCACGTCGCGGATGTGGTCGAGTTCGTCGGTGGTCTTGCGCGCCTTCTGCGCGGTGGATGGCAGCGCGGCACGAACCTGTCGCACGCCTGCCGGCAGGCCCTCGAGTACCGAGACGACCACGCGGCCGGCATCCAGCATCAGGACGGCATCGTCCGGCAACGCGGCAACGGCGGAAGCCACGGTGCCGTAGTCGGCCAGGGCGATGCCATCCGCGGCCAGCCCGCGCTTCACCTCGGCCGGGACCTTGGCGGCGTCGACGAAGAGGGTGGCCTTCGCGTCGTCGATCAGCAGGTGGGCCAGGAACACCGGGTTGTAGTCGACATCGGCGCCGCGCAGGTTGGTCAGCCAGGCAATGTCGTCGAGGCTGGAGAGCAGGTGGTGCGTCGCGCCGGCGCGGAGCATGGCCGTGCGGACGTGGCGGAGCTTGTCGGCGCGGTCGACGGCCGCGAACGGCGCCGCGTGAACGTAGATCGGGGCGTCGGGGCGGCCGGGCCGCCCGGGCCAGATGCTGGCCGGGAGGTCGAGATCGGTCCGCAGCGTGGCACCGGTGGCGCCAAGGCGCCTGGACAGGCTTTCGGCACCGGCCACATCCAGGCTGTCTCCCGCGATCGCGACCACGTCGCCCGGGCCGAGCTGGTCCGCCAGCCAGGCGACATGCTCGGGCGTGTGTGCCACGTTGAGCCGCATCAGTGGCAGGCCGCTACCGGCAAGCTCCTGTTCCGCTTGGGAGAAATAGCGCGAATCGGTCCACAGGCCGCCACCGGTCGCGGTCACCACCAGGGTGCCGGACGAGCCGGTGAAGCCGGATAGCCATTCGCGGGCCTGCCAGCGCGGCGGCAGGTATTCGGACAGGTGAGGGTCGGCGGTGGGGACGACGACGGCGGCGACGCCTTCACGGGCCATGGCGGCGCGAAGGGCTTGGAGACGAGCGGGGATGGGCTGGGCGGTCATTCCCCGATGGTAAAACGACAGCTCCGATTCGGCACGTTCAGTCTGCCCCTCGCGAGGGAGGGCGCGCTCGGGTAAAATACCGATTTCCAGCACTGGCTGCTCGCATGACTCCCCTGATTTTCGTCACCGGCGGTGTGGTGTCTTCCCTAGGGAAGGGCATCGCAGCGGCGTCGCTTGCCTCCATTCTCGAGGCGCGCGGTCTCTCCGTCACCATGATGAAGCTCGATCCGTACATCAACGTGGATCCGGGCACCATGAGTCCCTTCCAGCACGGTGAGGTCTATGTCACCGACGACGGTGCCGAGACCGACCTCGACCTGGGTCACTACGAACGCTTCGTGCGTACGCGTCTCACCGGGAAGAACTCGATCACCGCCGGCAAGATCTACGAATCGGTCATCCGCAAGGAACGCCGCGGCGATTACCTCGGTGCGACGGTGCAGGTCATCCCGCACATCACCGACGAGATCAAGCATTCGATCCACGAGGCGACGCGCGGTTACGACGTGGCGCTGGTGGAAGTGGGCGGTACCGTGGGCGATATCGAATCGCTGCCCTTCCTCGAGGCCATCCGCCAGCTGCGCATCGAGCACGGCGCGGAGAAGTGCATGTTCGTGCACCTCACCCTTGTGCCGTACATCAAGGCCGCCGGCGAGATCAAGACCAAGCCCACGCAGCACTCGGTGAAGGAACTGCGCTCGATCGGTATCCAGGCCGATGTCCTGCTGTGCCGTTGCGAAGAGCCCCTGCCGGACGCCGAGCGCCACAAGATCGCCCTGTTCACCAACGTGCCCAAGAACGCCGTCATCAGCACCATCGATGTCGACGTCATCTACAAGCTGCCGATGTGGCTGCACGAGCAGGGTCTGGACGAACTCGTCATCAAGCGCCTGGGCCTGGACGCCGGTCCGGCGGACCTCTCCAGCTGGATCCGCACGGTGGAAGCCGTGGAACATCCGCGCGACGAAGTCACCGTGGCCATCGTCGGCAAGTACGTCGAACACAAGGATGCCTACAAGTCGCTGGCCGAAGCGCTGCGCCATGGCGGCATCAACCAGTCCGCCCGCGTGAACCTGCGCTGGGTGGATTCCGAAGATGTCGAAGCGCGCGGTGCGCGTGCGGTCCTCGGCGACGCCGACGCCATCCTCGTGCCGGGCGGCTTCGGCAAGCGCGGTTTCGAGGGCAAGATCCTCGCGGCGCAGTTCGCCCGCGAAACCGGCATCCCGTATTTCGGCATCTGCTACGGCATGCATGCCGCCGTGGTCGAGTTCGCGCGCAACACGGCCGGGCTCAAGCAGGCCGATTCCAGCGAGAACGATCGCAACACGCCCGACCCGGTCATCGCGCTGATCACCGAATGGACCACGGCCACCGGCGAGACCGAGCAGCGCAGCGAGCGCTCCGACCTCGGCGGCACCATGCGCCTGGGTGCGCAGGAATGCCGCCTGAAGGCCGGCACGCTGGCGCGCGAGCTGTACGGCGAGGACGTCGTCCGCGAGCGCCATCGTCATCGTTACGAGTTCAACAACCGCTATCGCCAGTCGTTCGAAGACCTCGGCCTGGTCATCTCGGGCAAGTCGATGGACGATCTCCTCGTTGAAATCGTCGAGCTGCCGCGCCATGTGCATCCGTGGTTCCTGGGTTGCCAGGCGCACCCGGAATTCACCTCCACGCCGCGCGAGGGCCATCCCCTCTTCATCGGCTTCGTTCGCGCCGCCCGCGAGTACAAGGCCGTCCGTGACGGCGAAAAGCTCGCCATCCGTTCCGAGGAGTCCGCTGCATGAAGCTCTGTGGTTTCGAAGTCGGCCTCGACCAGCCGCTGTTCCTGATCGCCGGTCCCTGTGTCATCGAATCGATGCAGCTCCAGCTCGACGTCGCCGGCAAGCTGAAGGAGATCACCGATCGTCTCGGCATCAACTTCATCTTCAAGTCCAGCTTCGACAAGGCCAACCGTTCCTCCGGCGGCAGCTTCCGGGGGCCAGGCCTCGAGGAAGGCCTGAAGGTGCTCGATGCGGTGAAGAAGCAGATCGGCGTGCCGGTGATCACCGACGTGCACGAATACACCCCGATGAACGAGGTCGCCGCGGTCGTCGACGTGCTGCAGACCCCGGCCTTCCTCTGCCGCCAGACCGACTTCATCCAGAACGTCGCCCGGGCCGGCAAGCCGGTGAACATCAAGAAGGGCCAGTTCCTCGCGCCATGGGACATGAAGAACGTGGTGCAGAAGGCTTTCGATGTCGGCAATAACGACATCCTGGTCTGCGAGCGCGGTGCCAGCTTCGGCTACAACAACCTGGTCTCCGACATGCGCTCGCTCGCGGTGATGCGCGAGACCAACTGCCCGGTCGTCTTCGATGCCACCCATTCGGTGCAGTTGCCGGGCGGGCAGGGCACCAGTTCCGGCGGCCAGCGCGAATTCGTGCCGGTGCTGGCGCGCGCCGCGGTCGCGGTGGGCGTCTCCGGCCTGTTCGCCGAGACCCATCCGGATCCCTCGAAAGCGCTCAGCGACGGCCCTAACGCCTGGCCGCTCGACCAGATGGAAGAGCTCCTCGAGACGCTCATGGAGCTCGATGGCGCCGTAAAGCGTCGTGGATTCAAGAACCACGCTTGATCGTTCCTCCGGAACGGTATGATTGATGGATTGGCGGGACCGCAAAGGTCCCGGGGAGACGGGCTGGATGGTCGAGGACAACGGGATCCACGTCGCGGGCGAACCTCGCCAGCGTGCGGCGCGCCTGCCGCAGTCGGGTCACGGCATCGCCTCGTTCGTCATCGCCCTCGTTTCCGGGCTCGTCGTCCTCGCGGGCATTTCCTTTGCTGCGCTGATGGTCGCCTCCGGCGACCCCGAGCAGCACATGGAAGTGTTCGGTCTGGTCGGCCTCATCCTCTGCGCCTTTCTCATCCTTGCCTTCGTCGGCCTCGTGCTGGGCTTCGTCGCCCTGCGCCGGCAGGACCGTCGCCGCACGTTCGGCGCGATCGGGCTGGGACTCAATGCTTTCATCCTGATCGGTACCGTAGGGCTCGCGTTCCTCGGTACTTTCTTTCGTCATTCCAACTCGTAACGGGAAGCGCATGACCACCGATATCACCAAGATCCACGCCCGCGAAATCCTCGATTCCCGCGGCAACCCGACCCTCGAAGCCGAGGTCACCCTGGCCGACGGTTCCTTCGGCCGCGCGGCCGTGCCGAGCGGCGCCTCCACCGGCACGCGTGAAGCGGTCGAGCTGCGCGATGGCGACAAGAAGCGCTACGACGGCAAGGGCGTGACCAAGGCTGTCGGCAACGTCAACACCACGATCGCCAAGGCGCTCGCCGGTTTCGATGCCGCCGACCAGAAGGGTCTCGACGCCAAGCTCATCGCGCTCGACGGCACCGACAACAAGGGCAACCTGGGCGCCAATGCGCTGCTCGGCGTTTCCATGGCCGCCGCCCATGCCGTAGCCGCTTCGAAGAAGCAGGCCCTCTGGCAGTACCTGATGGTCGACGGTGGCGGCTCGTTGCCCGTGCCGATGATGAACATCATCAACGGTGGCGCGCACGCGGATAACAATGTCGACGTGCAGGAGTTCATGGTGCTGCCCGTCGGCGCGCCGACCTTCGCCGAAGCGCTGCGCTACGGTGCCGAAATCTTCCACGCGCTGAAGTCGGTGCTGAAGGGTCGTGGCCTGAACACCGCCGTCGGTGACGAGGGCGGCTTCGCGCCGAACCTCAAGTCCAACGTCGAAGCGCTCGACACGATCCTCGAAGCGGTGAACAAGGCCGGTTACAAGGTGGGCAGCGACATCCTGCTCGGCCTCGACGTGGCCAGCTCGGAATTCTTCAAGAACGGCAAGTACGACCTCGAAGGCGAGGGCAAGGTGTTCACGCCGGAACAGTGGGTCGACACGCTGGCCTCGTGGTCGAAGCAGTACCCCATCGTCACCATCGAAGACGGCATGGCCGAAGGCGACTGGGCCGGCTGGGCGCACCTGACCAAGGCCATCGGCGAAGGCATCCAGCTGGTCGGCGACGATCTGTTCGTCACCAACCCGAAGATCTTCCAGGAAGGCATCGACAAGAAGATCGCCAATGCCATCCTGATCAAGGTCAACCAGATCGGCACGCTGTCCGAGACGCTCGAAGCGATCGCCATGGCGGACCGCGCGAAGTATGCGGCGATCGTCTCGCATCGCTCCGGCGAAACCGAAGACACGACGATTTCGGACATCGCCGTGGCGACCACCGCGACCCAGATCAAGACCGGTTCGCTGTGCCGTACCGATCGCGTGGCCAAGTACAACCAGTTGCTGCGTATCGAGGAAGCACTCGGTGCCAAGGCCCGCTACGCCGGCCGGGATGCGTTCCCGAGCCTGTCCAAGCTGCCCGGCTGAGTCGTGCCTTGAGCAACGCGGCAATCCTGCGCTGGATCGGCCTGATCCTCGTCATCGTCCTCATCGCGCTGCAGCTGAAGCTGTGGGTCGGTGGTGGGGGCATGGCCGAGGTCGATTCGCTGCGCGCGTCGGTGCAGAAACAGACCGAGGAAAACGCCGCGCTGCAGAAGCGCAACCAGGCGCTTGCCGCCGACGTGGAAGATCTCAAGCACGGCGAGCAGGCCACCGAAGCGCGTGCGCGCCAGGAGCTGGGCCTGATCAAGCCGAACGAGACCTTCTACCAGATCGTCGAGCCGGGGGCGGCGACCAGCGCGCCGCCCCCGCCCCCGCCCGTCGGTCCCGGCACCCAGTGATGGACGCCTTGTGGTGCGTGGTACCTGCCGCCGGCCGGGGCGTCCGCGCCGGAGGCGATCGGCCGAAGCAGTACCAGCCCTTGGCGGGCCGGCCGCTGCTCGATCACACGCTGGAACGCCTGGCGGCGCATCCACGCATCGCCGGGCTGGTCGTCGTCATCGCGGCGGACGACCCTCATTTCTCTGCCGTCGATAGCATCGGCGGTAAACCCCTCGTCACTGCCGTCGGTGGTGGCGAACGCAGCGACTCCGTCCTGGCCGGCGTACTCGCCTTGCCGGCGGTGGTCGCACAGGACCACTTCGTGCTGGTCCACGACGCGGCTCGCCCTTGCGTGCGCGCCGACGACATCACCCGGCTGATCGACCAGGCCGGCAGGGGCGAGGGCGGCCTGCTCGGCGCGCCGCTGCGCGATACGCTCAAACGGGCGGATACCGGCGGTCACAGCACGGCCACCGAACCGCGCGAAGGTCGCTGGCGGGCGTTCACGCCGCAGATGTTCCGGCGCGGCGCGCTCGCCCATGCACTCGCCCTTGCCGCCGCGGACGGTATCGTCGTCAGCGACGAGGCGATGGCGATGGAGCGCACGGGTGTCCTGCCGTTGCTCGTGGAAGGCTCGGAAGACAACATCAAGGTGACGACGCCGGCGGACTTCGCGCTGGCGGAGTTCCTGCTCGGGAGAACTCGGTAATGCGTATCGGACAGGGATTCGACGTCCACGCCTTCGGCGAAGGCGATCACGTGATGCTCGGCGGCGTGCGCGTGGCGCACGCGCAGGGCGTGCTTGCGCATTCGGACGGCGACGTCGTGCTGCACGCGCTGTGCGACGCACTGCTCGGCGCCCTGGCGCTGGGCGACATCGGCAAACACTTCCCGCCCTCCGACGAGGCGTGGCGCGGGGCAGACAGTCGCAGCTTCGTCCGCGCCGTGGCCGCCATGCTTGCCGAGCGCGGCTACGCCCTGGGCAATGCCGACATCACCGTGATCTGCGAGGCACCGAAGGTGGGCCCGCATGCGCAGGCCATGCGCGAAACGATCGCCGCCGATCTCGGCGTCGACATCGATTGCATCAGCATCAAGGCGACCACCACCGAGACCCTGGGTTTCACCGGTCGCCGCGAGGGCATCGCCGCCCTGGCAACGGTGCTGGTGCAGCGGACATGAGCGAGACCGAGTCACGCACCTCCACGCCGCGCCTGCACGACCGGCTGGAGGCGATCACCGATCTGCTGCGCCGTCGTGAAGGCCTGTTGGCCTTCGCCGGTGCGGCGCCGGATGGCGACGACTCGCCCCTTGGCGCGGCCAACGCGCAACTGCAGGCCATCCTCGACGGCCTGCACCCCGCCGATCTCGCCGACATCTTCGAGTCGTTGCCGCTGCAGGACCGCCTCGCGGTCTGGCAGCTGATCCGTAGCGACCGCGACGGCGACATCCTGCTCGAAGTGTCCGATTCGGTGCGCGAATCGCTCATCGCGGATATGGACGATCGCGAGATCCTCGCCGCCGTGGAGCCTCTGGATGCGGACGAACTCGCCGACCTCGTCGACGACCTTCCCACCGAAGTGCTGCCCGAACTCATGGCCAGCCTCGACGCGCAGGATCGCGAGCGCGTGCAGGCCGCCATGTCCTACGAGGACGATCAGGTCGGTGCGTTGATGGATTTCGACATGGTCACCATTCGCGAGGACATCAGCCTCGAAGTGGTGCTGCGCTACCTGCGTCGCTTCGACGAGCTGCCCGCGCAGACCGACAAGCTCTTCGTGGTCAATGCCGAAAGCGTGCTGACCGGTGTGTTGCCGCTGCACTGGCTGCTGGTGAACTCGCCGGACAAGATGGTCCGCGAGATCATGGCGCCGGACGTGAACACCTTCCGCCCCGAAGACGACGCCTACGACGTCGCCCAGGCCTTCGAACGCTACGATCTGGTCACCGCGCCGGTGGTCGACGCGGGCATGCACCTGATCGGTCGCATCGCCGTCGACGCGATGCTCGATTTCATCCGCGAGGAAAGCGAAACCGAAGCCCTTTCGCGCGGCGGCCTGCGCGAAGAGGAAGACATCTTCGCCTCGATCTGGAAGTCCGTGCGCAATCGCTGGGCATGGCTGGCGATCAACCTCGTCACCGCCTTCGTGGCCTCGCGCGTGATCGGTCTGTTCGAGCATTCCATCGAGAAGCTGGTCGCGCTAGCCGCCCTGATGCCCATCGTCGCCGGTATCGGCGGCAACTCGGGCAACCAGACCATCACCATGATCGTTCGCGCCATGGCCTTGGATCAGGTCGGGACATCGCAGGTGCGCCGGTTGTGGCGCAAGGAACTGGGCGTGTCCTTGTTCAACGGCCTGGTCTGGGGTGGCGCCATCGGCATCGCCGCGTGGCTGCTCTACGATAACCCCGCGCTTGGCCTGGTCATGACGTCGGCTATGACACTGAATCTCCTGCTCGCCGCCTTCATGGGCGTGGGCATCCCCATGCTGATGGTCAAGCTCGGTCGCGATCCCGCGCTGGGCTCCAGCGTGCTCATCACCGCCGTGACCGATAGCGGCGGCTTCTTCATTTTCCTGGGGCTGGCGACGATTTTCCTGCTCTAGAAGGCCGCAAGACATGACAGACAACGAACTTCCCTTCGCCTTCGGTGCGCCGCCGCTGCGTGGCCGCCTGCGTTCGACGCCCGAGGATTTCTTCGTCGAGGAACTTCTCGGCTACGAAGCGGACGGCGCGGGCGAGCATGCGTTCCTGCTGGTCGAGAAGCGCGGCACGAATACCGAATGGGCGGCGCGCGAACTCGCCAAGTTCGCCGGTATCCAGCCGATGAACGTGGGATACGCGGGCATGAAGGATCGCCACGCGGTCACCCGCCAGGTCTTTACCGTGCACCTTCCGGGCAAGGCCGATCCGGACTGGTCGGCGCTGCCGTCGGAGGACATGAAAGTCCTCTCCGCCGCTCGTCACTCGCGCAAGATCAAACGTGGCGCGCTGCGTGGCAATCGCTTCGTGCTGGTACTGCGTGAGGTGGAAGGCGACCGCGCCGCTGCGGAGGAGCGGCTCGCGGCCATCGCCGAGCGCGGTGTGCCGAACTACTTCGGCGAACAGCGGTTCGGGCTGGGCGGCAACAATGTCGCCCAGGCCAGGCAGATGTTCGGTGGGCGTCGCGTCGATCGCGACAAGCGCTCGATCCTGCTTTCCGCCGCGCGTTCGCACATCTTCAACGGCGTGCTGGCCGAGCGTGTCGGGGCAGGGCAGTGGGATACCCCGATGGATGGCGAGATATGGTCGCTCGAGGGGTCGCGCTCATGGTTCGGTCCCGAAGCATTCAACGACACATTGGCCGAGCGTCTCGCGCGCTTCGATATCCATCCCTCCGGCCCGCTGTGGGGTGATGGCGAGCCGCCGAGCAGCGGCGCGGTCGGCGAACTCGAGCGCATGGTCGCCGCACGCGACGACGATCTGGCCAAGGGCCTGGCCGGTGCCCGCATGGACCAGGAGCGTCGTTCGCTACGCCTGCTGCCGCGCGATCTTACCTGGCGCTGGCTGGACGACGGCGCGCTGGAGGTCTCGTTCGGCCTGCCGGCCGGTGCCTACGCGACCACGGTTCTGCGGGAGGTCGCTGCGACGGTTTAGTGATGTTCGCCTTGCGGCGAGTTGCCTGTCGCCGCTGAAGCGGCTCCCACAGGAGGCAGCAGCTTCCACAGGAAGGGGCAGCTCCCACAGCAGGCAGCAGCTTCCACAGGAATCTGCGCAGTCAGCCTTTGAGTAACACGACGTAGCTCCTTGTGGGAGCCGCTTCAGCGGCGAAGGGGTGCTCGCCCGAAAGGGTGCTCCCCGCTAACCCTTCAGCAACACGACCACGGCGCCGGTGCCGCCCTGCATCGGCCGGGCCGAGGCAAACGCCACCACATCGTCGCGTCGTCGCAGCAGTCGGTCTGTCAGTCCCTTCAGCACCGGCCCGGCCGCCTTCGAGCGCAGCCCCTTGCCATGGATGATTCGCACGCAGCGGATGCCGTCGTGGCGACATTCCGCAAGGAACTCCGCGATCGTCATCTGGGCGGCCGCGGCGTTCATCTGGTGCAGGTCCACGTCCGCCTGAATGCTGAACTGGCCGCGCTTGAGCTGTTTGAGCAGCTTCGGTGGGTAGCCGTCGCGCAGGTAGGACAGTTCTTCGCCCACCTCGAGATCGGCGGGATCGTAGTCGAACAGCAGCGATTCGGCCGGTACGGCCGCCTCGTCGGCGTCGCGCATGTGCGGATACGGCTCGGGGCGGGGGCGCTCGGGCAGCGACTCGACCGGCGCCATCGGCCGCACCTCGCCAATCGCCTCGCGAAACAGGCGGCTGTCGTCGTCGTGCAGGGGTGGCGCGCGTCGTTTCATGGCCCTCATCCTAGCCGCGTTTCGTGAATCCCGCTGCCCGGTCCGGTAGACTTGGGCGGTCGGGCGGCCTTGTCGATATAGGGCCGCCGCACCCGATTTTCGATCTGGATCAGCATGCAAGTTCTGGTTAGCAACGACGACGGCGTAGAGGCTCCGGGCATCCGGATTCTCGCCGGGCGTCTGGCCGAGTTCGGCACGGTGACCGTGGTCGCCCCCGACCGCGATCGATCCGGCGCGAGCAATTCGCTCACCCTCGATGCGCCCATCCGAGCGCAGCGCATGGAGAACGGTTTCTATCGCGTGGCGGGCACGCCGACGGACTGCGTCCATCTCGCGCTCGCCGGCATGCTCGAGCACCAGACCGACATCGTCGTCTCCGGGATCAACAACGTCGCCAACCTCGGTGACGACGTCATCTATTCGGGCACCGTCTCGGCCGCCATGGAAGGGCGATTCCTCGGCCTGCCCGCGATCGCCGTGTCCCTGGTGACCAAGGAAGGCTCCGGCCGCCACTTCGATTCGGCGGCGAGCGCGGTGCTCATGATCATGCGTCGCCTGATCGTGGATCCGCTGCCGGCGGACACCATCCTCAACGTCAACGTCCCCGACCTGCCGTGGGAAGAGATTCGCGGCTTCGAGGTCACGCGCCTGGGCAAGCGCCATCGCGCGGCTCCGGCTATCCGCACCGAAGATCCACGCGGCCGCACCATGTGGTGGATCGGGCCGCCCGGCGAGATCGACGATGCCGGTCCCGGCACCGATTTCAACGCCGTCGGCCGCGGCTTCGTGTCCGTCACGCCCATTCACACCGACCTGACCCGCTTCCAGGCCCTGGAGAAGGTGAGCAGCTGGATGATTCCGCTGTCGTCGGCGATGGGTAACGAGGAGGCGGCTTGAGGTGGTGAACCTGCATGCCCTGCCTGCTTCGGCACTACGTGGCGAGGGAATGACCTCCCAGCGCGCCCGCGACCGCCTGGTCGCGAAACTGGTCGAGGAAGGTATCCGCGACGAGCGGGTACTCGAAGTCATCCGCCAACTGCCACGCCATCACTTCATCGACCAGGCGCTGCATTCGCGCGCCTATGAAAACACCGCGCTTCCGATCGGCCACGGCCAGACGATCTCCCAGCCGTGGATCGTCGCGCGGATGACCGAAGCCCTGATCGAACGCGGGGTACCCGAAAAAGTCCTCGAAATCGGTACGGGCTCGGGCTACCAGGCCGCCGTGCTGGCTGGCATCGTGACGACGGTCTATACCGTGGAACGCATCGAGGAACTGCTGCGCCAGGCGCGCCGGCGGTTCCGTCAGCTCGGTATCGAGAACCTCCGTTCGCGCCACGACGACGGCAAGCTGGGCTGGGAATCGGACGCGCCATTCGACGCCATCATCCTCACCGCTGCCGGCGATCGTGTGCCATTGAAACTGCTCGACCAGCTTCGTCCGGGCGGCGTCCTCGTCGCCCCCGTGGGCAGCCCGAGCCAGCAGGTGCTCCTGCGCCTTCGCAAAGGCGACAACGGCGAGGTGATCCGGGAAGAACTCGGCGCCGTCAGCTTCGTGCCGCTATTGGGCGGCATCGGTTGATGCGTCACTACCACAGGGAAAACCGCTGAATGCGGATGTTTGCTTCGCTATACGAGCGCGCCATCGTCTGGGCACGCCATCGCCATGCCGTGCGCTATCTGGCCGGCCTTTCCTTCGTCGAGGCCTTCATCTTCCCGATCATGCCGGAAGTGATGCTGGCACCGATGATGCTGGCCGAGCCGCGGAAGGCGTTCCGCTATGCGAACTGGAGCCTGCTGTTCTCGCTCGCCGGCTCGCTGGTGGGCTACATGCTCGGCCACTATGCCTACGAGGGTCTGAAGCCGCTGCTCGAGTCGATGCACCTGCTCGCGCCGATCGAAAAGGGCGTGGCGAACCTGCAAGCCGACATGACCGCGCATTCGTTCGCCTTGTACGTCGTGCTGGCGATGGCCGCGCTGCAGCCCGTCGTGCCGATGAAGTTCGTGACGTGGGCTGCCGGCATCGTCGGTGTGCCGCTGCTGCCTTTCCTGCTCTGCGTGCTGATCGGTCGCGGCAAGCGGGTCTGGCTGCTGGCCCTGCTTGTCCGGCTGTTCGGTGAACGCGCGGAGCGGGTCCTGCATAAACACATAGAGTGGATAGGTTGGGCTGCTATCGTTGCAGTCGTCCTCCTGGCCGTGTGGTGGTTCCTGCTGCGATGAGTGCCCGTGAAAGGAAATCCGCGATGCTCATGATTCGTCCGCTCGCCCTGGTCGGCGTGCTGTCGGCTGCCGTGGTCCTGGCCGGCTGCGATGTCACGCGGAGTTCCGTCGTCGTCACGCGGAGCCCGGGCAGCTATACGCCCGCACATGCCGTGACGCCGCCGCCGCCGCCGGGCGGCAGCTACCGGGTCATGAAGGGCGACACCCTCTACAGCATCGCCTTCCGCAACAAGGTCGATTTCCGCGACCTTGCCGGCTGGAACGGCATCGCCTCGCCGTACACCATCTGGCCGGGCCAGGACCTGCGGCTATCGCCGCCGGGCCACGACAACAACAAGTCAGCGCCGTCGCATGCCGCGCCGGTCGTGGTGGCCGCGCCGTCGCCGGCTGGCAACGCGCCACATGGCACGCCGCCTGCACAACCGGCGCCGCCGGCCCAGCCCGCCCAGCCGGCGTTCCAGAGCGTCACCGACGCCGATGCCGCACCTCCCGCCGTCCCGGCACCCGCCACCACGACGAACACACCGGTGGTCGTGGCCGGCAAGCCTGCCGAGTCGGTCGTTCCGGTTGCGGTTCCGGTGTCGCCGCCAAGCGCGACGAACACGCCCGCTCCGGCACCCGCACCGGTCGAGAATCCCCCGGCCGCCACCCCGATCGTCACCAGCGGCGCCTCGCGCAATGCCGGCGGTATCGCCTGGCGCTGGCCTGCCGACGGCACGATGTTGAAGAAGTTCTCCTCCGGCGACGCCATTCCCGGGATCGAGATCGGCGGCAAGGCCGGCGACCCGGTCCGCTCGGCCGCCGACGGCGTGGTCGTCTACAGCGGCAATGGCCTGGTCGGCTACGGCGAACTGGTCATCATCAAGCACAGCGACAGCTTCCTCTCCGCGTACGGTCACAACCGCAAGCGACTGGTAAAGGAAGGCGAAAAGGTGAAGGCCGGCCAGACGGTGGCGGAAATGGGTTCGAGCGGGGCAACGCGCGATGAACTCCAGTTCCAGATTCGCCGCGACGGCAACCCCGTCGATCCGCTGCAGTACCTGCCCGCGAAGTGACCTAGCCCTGCCGCTTCCGGCGGATCTCGAAAGCCTGCAGGTGGGCGAAAGCCACCTCGAGCATCGGCGCTTTCACCCCGGCATCCCGCGCCCGACGCAGCATGTCGCCGACGATAGGGTCGGCTTCGATACGCTGCCCCGATTCCAGGTCGCGAAGCATCGATGCCGTCAGTGGCGAGCCTTCCTGCGTCAGGGTTTTCCAGGCGAACGCGCGGGCGTGGTCCGGAACGGCGTGACCGGAGGCGCGCGCCACAGCCAGGCATTCCTCGTACATCTGCTCGGTGAGTTGGCGGCCATCGTCCGTGGCGACGATGTCGCCCACGCTGGCCCGGAACAGGCAGGTCGCGCCGGCGAGGGTGGCGAGGAAGGCGAACTTGGCCCAGAGGTCGCGCTCGATGTCGGTCGAATGGGTGTAGTCGATTCTTGCGTTGGCAAAGGCGTCGGCGATGGCGGTGCAACGGGCATCGCGCCCGCGGCCTTCGCGTTCGCCGAAGGTCACCGACGCGCCGTTGCCGAAGTGGATGATCTCGCCATCAGGACCCTTCGCCGCGCTGATGACGCACATACCGCCGATCACCCGGTCCGGGCCGAAGCGCTTGTCGAGGACGGGGTAGTGGGCCAGGCCGTTGAGGATCGGCAGGATCGCCGTGGTCTCGCCGACCGCCGGGTCGATCGCCTCGATCGCCGAATGCAGGTCGTAGGCCTTGCAGGAAAGCAGCACCAGGTCGAACGCGCCCGCGGCGCCGACGGTCTCGGCCGTGACGTGCTTCACCGCCAGGGTGGCGTCGCCGAAAGGGCTCTTGATCACCAGCCCGTTCGCATCCAGCACCGCCGCTCGTTCCGGCCGGACCAGGAAGGTCACGTCCGCGCCGCCCTGGCTCAGGCGGCCCCCGAAGTAACCGCCGGTGCCGCCGGCACCGAGAACGAGGATGCGCATGGGTGGGTTATCCCTGGGGCAGGATGAAGGCCGCCAGGACCTTGCGGCCCTCGCCGGCCAGGAGGCTGTAGGTGCGCGCGGCCGAACCGTTGGTCATCGCCTCGACGCCGATGCCCTGGCGCAGGAAGCCGGCCATGACCTCGGCCGGCGGGAAGACCTGTCGTTCGCCGGTACCGATGATGACCAGTTCCGGCTTGAGGTCGGCGATGAGGGCGACATCGGCAAGCGTGAGCTGTTTGGCGTCGGTCACCGGCCAGTCTTCGACCACCTGTTCGGGGGTAAGGAGCAGGCTCCTGTGAAAGTCGCGGTCGACGATCGTGACCGTGTTCGCGCCCACCCGGCGCACGAAAAGGTACTCGCCAGGGTGCTCGAACGAGAGGTCCATGGCGGGTTACCGGGGCAGGGCGAGCTTCGGGTCCTGCTCGTTCCGGCGGAACAGGACGACGATATGGCCGATTTCCTGGACCTTTTCGGAGCCGGTCTGGCTGGTCAGGAAGTCGATCTGGGCCTGGCGCTCGTCCTTGTCGCCTCCGGAGAGCTTGACCTTGACCAGCTCGTGGATGTCCAGGGCCTGGGCGAGCTCCTTGGCCACGGCCTCGGTGGCGCCCTTGTTACCCAGCAGGACGACCGGCTTGAGATCGTGGGCCATGCTGCGGAGATAGCGGGACTGTGTAGGGGAAAGCGACATTGCGTTCAGGTTCGATGTGCGGCTGACAGGCGTCAAAGGGTATCATGCAAGGCCCGCTCCTTATTAAGACTCTGGTCGAAAGCCATGGCACGCAGCAAGACCAGCTCCCAGTGGCTGAAAGAGCACTTCGACGATCCCTACGTAAAAAGGGCTCAGGCGGAGGGTGCGCGCTCGCGCGCCATCTACAAGCTCGAGGAGCTGATCGAGCGGGATCGCCTTATCAAGCCCGGCATGACCATCGTCGACCTCGGCGCCGCCCCTGGCGGCTGGTCCCAGCTGGCTCGCCAGCGCCTGGGAGACACCGGCAAGGTCATCGCCATGGACATCCTGCCCATGGCCAGCCTGGCCGGCGTGGAGTTCATGCAGGGCGATTTCCGTGAGGAAACCGTCCTCCGCGAGCTGGAAGGCATGCTCGGCGGCCAGAAGGTCGATCTTGTCCTGTCGGACATGGCCCCCAATATGTCCGGTGTGGCACTGGCCGATCAGATCCGCGCGATGGACCTTTGCGACCTGGCTCGTCAGTTCAGCCTGGACTGGCTCAAGCCAGGCGGGTCGTTCCTGGTGAAACTGTTCCAGGGCGTGGGTTTCGACGAATATCTTAAGAGCTTGCGCGCTGACTTCAGTCGCGTGACGATGCGTAAACCGAAAGCCTCCCGCGCACGTTCGGCGGAGGTGTATGCACTGGCGACCGGCCTCAAGTCGGCGTCCCGGTAACCTGGCGAGAACACCGCATGAATGAGATGGCAAAAAATCTGTTGCTCTGGCTGATCATCGCGGTGGTCCTCCTGACCGTGTTCCAGACCTTCAATCCCCATGGCGGTTCGTCGCAGGACATGTCCTACACGACGTTCGCCCAGAACGTCGATAACGGCAACGTCGCCAACGGCACGATCACCTCCACGGCGCCGCCGACGATCACCGGCAAGCTGAAGGACGGCGGCGCGTACCGCACCGTCGTGCCGATGGTCGGCATGTCCAGCAGCGACCTCGTCAAGCAGATGCGCGACAAGGGCGTCGAGCTGAGGCAGGAGCCCGCCGACAACGGCTTCTCCCTGCTCGGCCTGCTCTTCAACTGGCTGCCCATCATCATCTTCGTCGCCGTGCTGATCTGGTTCATGCGCCAGATGCAGGCGGGCTCCGGTGGTCGTGGTGCGATGAGCTTCGGTCGCTCTCGCGCCAAGCTGCAGGGCGAAGACCAGGTCAAGGTCAACTTCACCGACGTCGCCGGTTGCGACGAGGCGAAAGAGGAAGTGGGCGAGCTCGTCGAGTTCCTCCGCGATCCCGGCAAGTTCCAGAAGCTCGGCGGCAAGATTCCCCGCGGCGTCCTGATGGTCGGCCCCCCGGGTACCGGTAAGACACTGCTCGCCAAGGCGATCGCCGGCGAAGCCAAGGTGCCGTTCTTCTCCATCTCCGGTTCGGACTTCGTCGAGATGTTCGTCGGCGTCGGCGCGAGCCGCGTGCGCGACATGTTCGAGCAGGCCAAGAAGCACGCGCCGTGCATCATCTTCATCGACGAGATCGACGCCGTCGGTCGCCATCGCGGCGCCGGCATGGGTGGCGGTCACGACGAGCGCGAGCAGACACTCAACCAGTTGCTGGTCGAGATGGACGGTTTCGAAGGCACCGAAGGCATCATCGTCATCGCCGCCACGAACCGTCCCGACGTGCTCGATCCGGCCCTGCTGCGTCCGGGTCGCTTCGATCGCCAGGTCGTCGTCGGCCTGCCGGACGTGAAGGGGCGCGACCAGATCCTCAAGGTGCATATGCGCAAGGTGCCGACCGCGGCGGACGTCGACCCGATGGTCATCGCGCGTGGTACGCCCGGCTTCTCGGGCGCCGACCTGGCCAACCTCGTCAACGAGGCCGCCTTGTTCGCCGCGCGCGAGAACGCCCGCGAAGTGCGCATGAGCCACCTGGACCGTGCACGTGACAAGATCCTCATGGGTGCGGAGCGTCGCTCCATGGCCATGAACGACGAAGAGAAAAAGCTCACCGCGTATCACGAGGCCGGTCACGCGATCATCGGTCGCCTGGTTCCCGAGCACGATCCGGTCTACAAGGTCACGATCATTCCGCGCGGTCGCGCGCTGGGCGTCACCATGTACCTGCCGGAAGGCGATCGCTACAGCATGAACAAGGTGGCGATCGAATCGCAGCTTTGCTCGCTGTATGGCGGCCGCGTCGCCGAGGAACTCATCTTCGGTCACGACAAGGTCACCACCGGCGCCTCGAACGATATCGAGCGTGCGACCAAGATGGCCCGCAACATGGCCACGAAGTGGGGCCTGTCCGACGAGCTAGGCCCGGTCACCTACGGCGAGGAAGAGGACGAGGTCTTCATCGGTCGCTCCGTGACGCAGCACAAGAGCGTCTCCAACGAGACCGCTCGCAAGATCGATGAAGTGGTACGCACCATCCTCGATCGCGCTTACGCGCGCAGCAAGGAGCTGCTGACGACGAACATCGACAAGCTGCACGTCATGGCCGAGACCCTGCTGCAGTACGAAACGATCGACGCACGCCAGATCGACGACATCATGAATGGTCGCGAGCCCGGCCCGCCGATCGACTGGACCAAGCCTGGTTCGCCGCCTCCGCCGCCCCCGCGTGGCGACGCTGGCTCGGCACCGGACAAGGTCGGCAAGCCTGCTACGCAGCTGTAAGAAGGGAAGGGCGGCCACTGGCCGCCCTTCTTCGTTGAGATGCAGCGCTTCTCCGGCCGATGCTTCTCCCGCCAATGCTTCTCTAGGGGGAAGGCTTCTCCGGGGAGAGACTTCTCCAGGGAGAGGCTTCTCCAGGGAGAGATTTCTTTGTGAAAGGCTTCTCCGTGGGAGGCTTCTTTGTGGAAGGCTTCTCTGTGGGAGCCGATTCATCGGCGAAGGCGTGCTCGCGAATACGCGCGCCCCCGTCCAGTCGGACGGCCAATTCGCTCATTTGTTACCGGCGTGAGAAAAAAACTTTCAGAAAAGTGTTGACGCCCACGCTCGATATCTGAATAATTCCGCTTCTCGACACGGCGCCAACGCTTCACAGCGGCAGGCAACGAGTCAAAGGTTTAAAGTGTGCGCCCGTAGCTCAGTTGGATAGAGTACCAGGCTACGAACTTGGTGGTCGGGAGTTCGAATCTCTCCGGGCGCACCATCTTTAAAAAGCGGTTGAAAGTGTGGTGTGTTCATACGGATTGACGGGCTTGGGCTTGACCCGTAACATTTGAAGGCTTCACCAAAGCATCGGTGGATAATTTAAGTTTCGGGGTATAGCTCAGTCTGGTAGAGCGCCAGCTTTGGGAGCTGGATGTCGGGGGTTCGAATCCCTCTGCCCCGACCAGTTGGCGTTCTACGTACAGTGCCTGCGCCTGTAGCTCAACCGGATAGAGCATCGGCCTTCTAAGCCGACGGTTGCAGGTTCGATTCCTGTCGGGCGCGCCAGATGGTGTTTTATGGTGGGCGTAGCTCAGCTGGTTAGAGTACCGGATTGTGATTCCGGATGTCGTGGGTTCGAGTCCCATCGTCCACCCCACTTACAACGTGCGATGTGTTTCAAAATGGGCCGTTAGCTCAGTTGGTAGAGCAGTTGACTCTTAATCAATTGGTCGTAAGTTCGAATCTTACACGGCCCACCATTTTGGAAGGCGCTTAGGGAAACCTAAGCGCCTTTTCTTTTTGCTCGTAGGCTTCCCGAGGGTAGAGCGATGGATACCGGCAAGCCTGCCAAGCCGAGAACGCCGCGACGTGATGGACGTCCAGGCTCAGGCCTGTTGATCCGGCCGCATGTGGGTGCGGAGACGCGGGTGAAGTCGGGTGGGCGGGCGGATAACCGTTCTGGCACTGCGGGGACAACGTCGAGCGGCCCGTCAGCCGCTCGACATGATCGAAGTCGTGAAGATCCAGAAATCTCGGAGTGACTGTCGGTTTCGCGGATCAGAAGACGCTGAAGGAGTTTGCATCGTGCACACATTGGCCGCCGCCGCACGCGGTCATTCGGGTGGGTGCTGTTCCTGCCGAAGGCATAAAGCAGTTGACGTAGACGTCGCTGGTGCCAGAAACCCCGCCAGGTGTCGGGTCGTTGGCCGACTGGCGGCACCGATTGTCTATGACAAGGTCGCTGGTGACCGTGCTTGCGGAGTCGAGGCGATAGGTCGATGTGCCACGGTGCACGGAGTTCTGATTTGCGGAGACGACATAGTTCCCGGGGGCGACCGCTTGCAGATAAGGGGCACTGTTTTCTTGGGGAGCGGCAGAACTCGGGTCCACGGGCGATTCGGAACGACATGCTCCGCCTCCAAGCGTATCGGGGCTCAGCCTGATGACGCTGCCTCTGGAGACCTGTGAACCAAAACTGGCGCAGATCCGTTCGTCGAGCTCCCGCGTGGCCCGGGGCTGAGAGCTGTGCAAGTACAGATAATCACCATTCTCGAGTTCGATAAGGTGCTGCTCGACGAGCACGTCCATCCCGTGCTCGTCTTTCAGGATCACTTGCCGAACGATGCGTTTCTCGCCCTCGGGCGAAATGCTTGCGCTTTGCTGAGTAACCTGCGCGATGACGAGGGCCGGGAACGCCGCGGCAGCGAGCGGAAGTAGATATCGCATTGGGTTGCCTCCTTGGCTGGGAGGGCCAGGATCGGTGTATGCGCGACTCGATTGAATACGTAAATTCTGAAAAATGGCCTACATTTTGATCTGGGTTCGCGGCGTCCTCTGGGCCACATCCGTCCACGCCTACCCGGTGATAGACCTGAGAAGGCGTGAGACCTAGAATGGCCCCGCGAGCGAGAGTGGCGGAATTGGTAGACGCACCAGATTTAGGTTCTGGCACCGCAAGGTGTGTGGGTTCGAGTCCCACCTTTCGCACCAACCTCAAGTGAATTGAATCATGCACTTAGGGGTTGCGATGTCGTAAGAGTTACATCTAACGTAATCATCTCTGTCCCGTAACGCTCAACCCCTCGCAAGCGAGGTGCCGCGAAGGGCAGTGAGTGCCGCAGCTCCGTCGACCATGCTGTCTGTCTCGACTTGAGCGTACGTATCGGCGGTTGTCTTGATCGTCGTGTGGCCCAGCCACTCTTTCACCAGATTGATGTTGCCCGTGGCCTTCAGCAGGCGCGTCGCGCACGTGTGGCGGAGGGCGTGGATCACGCAATCCCCGCCGAGGATGCCTGCGAGCTTCTTAGCGGCGTTCCAGACGTGCTCGGCACGATTCTTCCCCAAGTCCTGAAAGGGACCGACAGGACGGGTGCCCTCGGCTTTGATCGCGAGCAGGATGGCTGTCGCCTCCTCCGTCAGCGGCACCGAGCGCGCCTTGTTGTTCTTGATTTCTTTCATGCGGTACAGCCGAATTACTCCGGCGCCGTGCTCGATGCCTTGTACGTCAGGCCTGCGCAGCCGCAGAGCTTCACCAAGACGGACGCCGGTCTCCACGAGCACCTTGAACAGCCTCAGATAGAAGTGCGCGTCACGGCGACGCGGAGAGCGTCCCTTAGTGCCTGGCATCACTGTGTCCAGTTCGGCGACCGCCTTAAACATAGCTGCCTCCTGCGAGTGCGTTAAAGAAAACTTGCGGGCGCCCAGCTCGGGAAGGTACTTAATCTTCGGGATTGTCTTCGGGCCAGCCGGTAGCTCGCTAATTGCGCTGAACATGCGGCCCAGGCAGGCGAGGCGACGATTGATCGTGCCAGGCGCGCTGGGCGGCTTGGAGTCGAGCCGCTCGGTGATATATCCCTCCCACGAATTGCGTGATTACGAGCAGCGTCTCAGCGACACGAGGCGGCAGATTCAGCGTCACAACCGCGACGTGTTCAGTGTTCTCGACCATACGCACGACAGGGACACGGGTTACTGTTGAGGTGACTTTCATGCTCAAGCCTCCGGATCGAAGGGAATGGTGGAGATCGCGCAGACGCCGCGCGAACGTGGTTCGTTACTGGCGTGCAGCTCGGCGTCGTAGAGCGCTTCGCTCTTGCAGCTCCCGGCCCACTGGCGTCCCTCGTGTTCGAAGACGGTGACGTAGGAGCGGAGTGGGTTTCTGGATGCGGACTTGCTGGCCATGCGGGTTCCTTGCTGGTCGTTGGGCATGAAAAAGCCGCCTCGTGGGCGGCTGGTTGTAGAATTCGTCCCAGGGAAGGCCCAAGGGGGGCGAGGTGTTATGGCCGTTTTTGATCTTTATTCGAAACGACGCAGGCGGGAACGTGGTGACATGTCTGACGTCTACACGTACGACGACATGCCGGAGCCTCTACGCGTGCAAATCCTGCACATCATTGGCGACGCGATCGGGCGGCCCTATTTCAACGGCGAACATCCGGCTGGGGAAGCCTACGCACTGATTGTTAAAACGCTGCGATCAGAGTACGGAACGTTCCAGTTGGCTCCGCAGCCCTTGAACATGAAGAGCGAATTGTTTGAGTTCTTTCTAAGAGAGAAGGACGTCGATCGATGTCTAGACGTTGTAGAGCTTTCCATGCGCGTCATTGAGCGTTTTGTCGCTGAGCAGTACCAATACTGGGGTAACGTTGAGGATGTCACCCTCACCCCTGCTGATGCGGTCGCTGATTTGAACACTCGCCTTCGCGAAAGTGGCGTGGGATACCAATATGTTTCGGGGGACGTGGTTCGTGTCGATTCCCAGGTGATCCACGCGGAAGCCGTCCTGCCTGTTCTCTCCCTCCTACGACTAGCGGGATTTGAAGGCGCCGACGCGGAATTTCTCGAAGGTCACCTACAGTACCGGAAGGGTCACTTTAAACAGGCCATCGTGAGCGCTTGCAAGGCGTTTGAAAGCACGATGAAGGCGATCTGCGCGGAACAGAATTGGACGGTCGACGCTGATGCATCCTCGCGAAAGCTCGTGAACACTGTGCTTAGCCACGGGCTCCTTCCACAGTACATGGAAACCCAGCTTGGTGCGGTTCGCACGCTCCTTGAGAGCGGCGTGGCTACCGTAAGAAATAAGAATGGCGGACACGGGGACGGTTCGGTGCCCGTTGACGTCCCAGACTGGTACGCGCGCTACGCGCTGAATCTCACCGCGACAACGATGTTGTTTCTTCTTGAGGCACACCAGCATCTAGAAAGGGGTTGAGGCCAGAACCCGAAGACCGAGGCGTTGTACAAAATGAAGGAGATGTCGCCGTCCAGCTTCATGTCACGCAGGTAACCCCTAGGGTTCCCTAGGGAGTCTTAAGGGGGAAACTTCGTTTCCCTCCTAAGTTCCGAGTTTTATCCCTTGAAGGAGGGGGTGGCTGACCCAAGGTGCCGAGAGGCGGCACGGGGCCGTATAGGGAGAGACCATGGATTTTGATGCAGAGCTTGACAAGCTCGTCGCCGCGAAGAACAAGCGAGATGCGGATGCCCGCCGAGCGGCCGACTACTCGAAAGACCAGCAGACGGCGTTCCTCGCCGTGTGGGCGGCTCACGCGAGGGATGTAGTGCAGCCGACATTGGACGCGCTTGCGGACTCTGCTAGAGCCCGAGGCATGGATGTGAAGGTCGACTACGCCGTTGATGTCCACACCGGAGCGATCCACGAAGCCACTTTGACGGCTTTCAAGCCGCTTGGTCCGCTGAAAGCTCGGAGTTATCTGAAGGTGCAGGCGGGCGTTGGTTCGCAGCGCGTCGTAGTCGAGTCCTACATCCACGGCTCTGGCGCCGGGGCCGTGACACAGACGTTTCCTATCGGCGTGGTAAATGCTGAGTTCCTTAAAAAGGAAACCATGGCTGTCGCCCGTAGCATCATCGGTTGAGGTGCGTGCCAGGGCGGGGAGCGGCCATTGCCTATCCCCGCCCCGAGCTTTGACTGGAGATGCAGCGCCTACGCCGCGAAGTGCTTCGCGACCTCGCGCAAGTGGTCGAGTTCGAACTCGTTATTGACCACGATAGAGACGACTCGCAGGTTGCGCGCTCGGGCTTCGGTTGCAGCGAGCAGCTCGGCGTCGAGCAGCGTCACAGCGATGCAGCGCTCGCCCCACTTGCGTCCTTCGGATTCGAAGACGGTGACGTACTGGCGCTGTGCGGTTCTTGCGGAGTACTTGCGGGCCATGCGGGTTCCTTGCTGGTCGTTGGGCATGAAAAAGCCGCCTCATGGGCGGCTGATGGTGTGTAGGTCGTGCAAACAGGTTGCATAAAAAAAGCCGCTCTTTCGAGCGGCTTCAAGTGAGCAATTCATTATCGAACTATCGAATCCAACCTAGCTTGTAGATGACTGTTGCGATGATGAACACAAACGCTACCGCGACTGCCATTGCCTGGAGTCGCCGCGTCTGAGGGATCTTCGGCACGTATCGTAACTGGGCGAAGATGAGGCCAGCCTCGACCAGCGTGCAAGCGACAATCGTCCACTGAAACGGTGTTAGGTCAAACGTCAGAATAGCAATCATCGAGTACGGCCCCTTTGTTACCAGTTACCCGGACCTGGGTACGTGGAGTTGCAGGTTGCGTTATCTTCAGAGTAACTAGCCAGCGCATCAGCCGCCACGACATACGAGCCGACGCATGCCGCAATCGCAACACCGGTCTCAGCAGCCGCGCACGTTGCCAACGTGGCCGTACCACCACCGACGATCAGCGTGACATCAGAGGTCTTGTGCTGGCAGTGTTCTTGCCGCATGGCTTCCCAGTAAGAGTAGTCCGGGGTAGTGGTGCCGCCGCCGGCTCCATTCGAGTCCCAGAAGTCGAAGTTGTAGCCACCCCAACCGCCAAAGTCGTTGTCGACGACATCTCGGCAGGAATACTCCGCATCGCAACCGAAACCGTCACCGCCAGGGGAAGGATAGAGATTCGGGCTCATAACAGCCTGGGCACTCATCATTCCGTTGTTGCCCACCTTCATCGCTGATGGGACAACAGTGCCACTCTTGATGAGAAGTGAGGTCTTCTTCGGATTGGTCAACAACGCCTGGAAGCGCGCCTGAAGAGCTGCGGCCTGATTCGGGTCGTTATTTGAGGCAGCGAGAAACGCCTGCGAGGCGGAAACCTGGGCGCTCACTCGACCGTTCGAAACCGTGGCCGTGTTCGCTGCCATGTTGATGTTCATCGTCACACCATTGGAGTCGTAGACTGCGATAGTCGACCCGGAAGGTGTGATAGAGAACGAAGTGATGGTGGGCGCAGGAGGGTGAGGTGGAGGAGTAGTTCCGCCGCCGCCGCCGGGATCACACGTGTCGCACCTCATGTTCGGCTGAATGCCGTGGGATGCGCTTGCAGATGACGTTTGCTGCGCCACTGCGGCACCAGCGAGGGAAAAAAGGACTAAAGCAGCGAGAAAGCGGCGAGACATCGACAACTCCTGTGGACGATGAAACTGCGGTTTGCCGCAATGTGCGGCGAGTGATGTGAGGCCCGTCCCCGACAATCCTGCGGGTTCTCACTGAGCGCAAGCAATCACGTTGGATTGCCCGCCGCACGCAATGTACGAGCAAAAATTCGCGCTGCGCAACAGCAAGTTTTTACGCTTCCAATGCGGGGCTGGCGTCGTTTGGATGTCTGCCGAAAAGGCGCACAGCGGCTAAGCCTTCGCTTGGACTCTCGCCGCCACCCCCTCGGCGATACTCCCCACGGTGACGCCACCTGCGTAGTCGAGGATCCGGAACCTCAAGCGGCATCCACAGCGGGACATGTCCGTGTAACCTCTTGATCTTCTACCGAGGCAAGTGGATGTAGACTCCGGCACCGCAAGGTGTGTGGGTTCGAGTCCCACCTTTCGCACCAACCAGGGGTCGTACCAAGACCAATGACGAGCAGTTCGCTCATTAGCGCGGCCCTGGGCGTCGCGGCAGGGTGGTCGTCTTGACTTCAGTGCAGGCCAGTGGGCCGAGGTTCTGGTGGTCCAGGCTTGCCGGCGTTGCCGCGCTGGCCGGCTTCTGCGTAGCGCTGTCCATCCACATGCGAAGCATTCTCCATCTGCCGGTTCCAACGGAATCATGGCCGGGCTGTCCGCTTTCGTTCTGTCTCTTCGCCGGCGCGTTTCTCGTAGTCCTGCCCATGATTCGCGACGCCGGTGACGGCCGGCTCGGTGCGGTATCCAATGTGCGAATCGTCGCTGGCATGCCGACGTGGGCGCGCCTGGCGATAGGCGTTTGCGCCGTCTACGTAGCCATCAACTTCGCCTGGGGGCTGGTCGGTCACGGCGGGAAGGTGCGCGTGTCGGACGGCAGGGCGGTTGCCTACGTATCGGGCGTTTCGCGCGTTCTCAGTGACGGCGAGTATCGAGACTATCTGGCGTGGCAAGTCCGCCTGTGGTCGGGTCACCTACTCATCTTCTACCTGGTTCCCGCGTTCTACTTTCTGTGCGGGCCGGGAGCGAAAGAGCAGGCTGCTCGATAGGGCAAGCGTCGTCGCGTCTTCAGGCGAGCGACGTCACGATATCCGTGGCTTCAACGACGTCATGATCCCGGTAGTTTCAGCACGTAGGGGTACCAACGCGCCTGCGCGTTGATCTTCATTCAGACGGGTGACTGCGTTCGCCGGGCTACGATGGTGCCCAAAACGGCAAGCACGACCGTGATCGCAAAGTTCGCCGCGAACGCCGCGGTGTGCGACACGTTCAACAGTGCCGCGAACAACGTGCCACCGATCGCCAGCGTTGTCGCCACCATGAGCGATTCGCACAACTGCAAGGCCGAGCTGTTGCTGCCTTGCTCGTGTTCGCCGGACATGGAAAGGGCGAGTACGGCGACCGTTCCGTAGAGCATGCCCATGCCGAGGCCGGTCAACAGCCAGCCGAGTACAGCGGCTGCCACCGGCATCCACGGGAACGTGGCGAGCGATGCGGTGACGACACCGAGCACCATCAGCGCGGTGCCGCGAGTGAGCAAGGCCTGCCGGGAAATGGTCGCGTAATGGCCCTGGTACCACGAGCCCGAGAACCATCCGATCGCGCCGACACTGATCGCCAGGCCGGACCATGTCGGCGACAAGCCGTGTTGCTGCGAAAACACCAGCGGAAGAAAGGCCTCCGCGCCGAAGAAGGCGGAGGCGGCGACACCGCGCAGCGCGATCACGGCCGGTAGCCCACGCGCGGCGCGCAGCGTGCCGACGGGAAGAAGTCGGCGACCGCAACCGACCAGCAGCGCGACGGCGGGCACGAAGAGCGTGATGGCCAGCCAGCCGTGTTCCTGCCCGGCGACGAACAGCAGGCAGGTGCCCAGGGACGCACCGATCGCGTTCACCATGCGACCGGGCTTCTCCTCCTGGGCGTGCGTCGGCGGCGCCAGGGAGTTCAGGGCGCCGCGAAGGGCGGCGGCCGCAGGCAGGGCGAGCAGCGGCACCGCGAGGAACACCCAGCGCCAGCCAAGGTGTTCGACGATGGCGCCACTGATGGCCGGACCGATCAGCGCCGGCACCACCCAGCCCGCCGAGAACGACGCGAATACCTTCGGACGCAGCGACTCCGGGTAGAGGCGCGCCACGATGACGTAGAGCGCCGGCGAGAGGCAGCCAGCGCCCAGGCCTTGTACGAGGCGCCCGACGATCAGGGTCGGCATGTTGTGGGCGAACCCCGCAATCAACAGGCCGGCCACGAAACCGAGCAGGCCGGTCCAGACGGCGGGGGCAGGCCCCTTGCGGTCGCTCCATCGACCCGACAACGCCATGCCGATGACGCTGGTCGCCAACAGGCCGCCGAAGGCCAGCGCATAGACACGCAGGCCGTCCAGCTCGCGCGCCACCGTCGGCATGGCCGTGGTCACGGCCAGCGCCTCGAAGGCGAGCAGGGAAATCAGGGCGACCATGCCGAGCGTGGCGGCCCGGTAGGTCGGAGAGAGGATGCCGTCGGCGAGGGGAGGCGCCGAGGGTCGGGTAAGGTCGGGGTTGGACATGCCCGCGTTCATTCTTTTTCTTCCTTGGGGTGGGGAGTTTCGCACGCTTGCGCGAGGCGACCGAAGCGCGCAGGATGGGACCTCAACCTTGGTTGAGGTCAAGCGATGCGGGAATTGAGCGTGGGTGACGCGGCCAAACGCGCCGGTGTGGCGGTCTCGGCCCTGCATTTTTACGAACGCAAAGGGCTGATCCGCAGCCTGCGAACGGCGGGAAACCAACGGCGCTATGCGAGCGATGTGCTCCGGCGGATCGCGGTGATCCGGGTCGCCCAGCGGGTGGGTATCCCGCTGGAGGCCGTGCGGCGCGCCTTCTCCGCCCTCCCCGAGGAGCGGACGCCCAGCCGTGAGGAGTGGGCACAGATGTCCGCCGCATGGCAGCAGGAGCTGGAGGAACGGATCAATCAGCTGACCAATCTGAAGGAAAAACTGACCGAATGCATCGGCTGCGGCTGCCTTTCGCTGACGGCGTGTGCCCTGGCCAATCCCGGGGACGCCCTGGCCGCGGATGGTGGCGGTCCCAGGCGCTGGACCCCTGCCTGACGCCTGTTGCGGCGGCAGGAGGGCAAAACGTAGAATGGGCAGTCATTTGCGGGGTTTTTCACCCCATCGCGCCACGACTCGTGGTGGTTTCAGGAGAGGTCATGCAGGTTTCGGTTGAGAATGTCGGCAAGCTCGGGCGCAAGCTCACGGTGAAGTTCCCGGCTGAGCGCCTCGAGTCGCAGGTCAGCCAGCGCATCGCGGAAATGGGTCGTACGGTGCGTCTGAAGGGCTTCCGTCCCGGCAAGGTGCCCACCAACGTGATCAAGCAGCGCTTCGGCGCGCAGGTCCGTGGCGAGGCGCTGTCCGAACTGATCGGTACCACGCTGCGCCAGGCTGTCGAGCAGGAAAAGCTCCAGCCGATCGCCAATCCGGCGGTGGACACCACCGGCAACGCCGAGAATGGCGAGATCGCCTACACGGCCACGTTCGAAATCATGCCGGAGTTCCCGGTCGTCGACGTCGCGGCCCTGGAAATCTCCCGTCCCAAGGCTGAAGTGAAGGATGCCGACATCGACAAGATGATCGAAACCCTGCGCACCCAGCGCCGCAGCTTCGACGAAGTCGATCGCGCCTCCAAGGACGGCGACTTCGTCATGTTCGAGTACGCCGCCGAAGCCGGCGACTACCGTTTCCCGACCGAAGGCCTGGAGCGCGCGGGCAGCGTGCTCGGCTCGGGCACCCTGTTCAAGGCGCTCGACGAGGCCCTGACCGGTCGTTCGGCCGGCGAAGACCTCGTCCAGGACGTCGCCTTCCCGGAAGACTTCCGTAACCCGGAGCTCGCCGGCAAGACCGCCAAGGTCACCTTCAAGATCGTCAAGGTGCAGGAGCCGAACCTCCCGGCGGTCGATGCCGAGTTCGTGCAGCTGTTCGGCGTCGCCGACGGCGACATCGAATCCTTCCGCAAGGAAGTCCGTGCCAACCTCGAGCGCGAGCTCAAGGCCACGGTCATGGCTCGCCTGAAGTCCGAAGTGGCCGAAAAGCTGGCCAGCGCCTATCCGGACCTCGACGTTCCCGACCTGATGGCCGACGCGGAGGCCCGCAGCCTCGCCGCCGGCAACCTGCCGCGCGGCCAGGAGCCGAGCCCGCAGATGGTCGCCGAAGCCACCCCGTTCGCTCGCAAGCGTGTGCTCGCCGCGCTGCTGATGGGTGAAATCGCACGCAAGAATGAGATCCGGATCGATCGCAAGCGTATGGCGGAAATGCTTTCCGCGATCGCTTCGACCTATGAAGAACCGGAGAAGGTCATTGAACTGTATAACGGCGATCCCCAACTGATGTCGGGACTGCAGAACCGCGTGATGGAAGATCAGGTGGCCGAGTGGGTGGCGGATCACGCCAAATCCACCGACCAGGAACTGAGCTTCGACGAGGTGATGCGCCCGATCGGTGCCTAACCGCATCGGTCACTTGCAACAGCCGGGCCCCACACGAAGGAGAGACCGCATGTCCATGGCTCCGATCCAGAACCTCAACCTGGTGCCCATCGTCGTCGAACAGACCTCACGCGGTGAGCGTTCGTACGACATTTACTCGCGTCTCCTGAAGGAACGCATCATCTTCGCCGTGGGGCCGGTCGACGATTACATGGCCAATGTGATCGTCGCCCAGCTGCTGTTCCTTGAGTCGGAAAATCCGGACAAGGACATCAACCTGTACATCAACAGCCCGGGCGGTTCCGTCACGGCCGGCATGGCGATCTACGACACGATGCAGTTCGTGAAGCCGGACGTCAGCACCATGTGCATCGGCCAGGCCGCCTCGATGGGCGCCCTGCTGCTGGCGGCAGGTGCGGCGGGCAAGCGTTACTCGCTCCCGCATTCGCGCATCATGATCCACCAGCCCTGGGCCGGTGGCATTTCGGGCCAGGCCACGGACATTGAGATTCACGCCCGTGAAATCCTGACCATGCGCGAGCGTCTCAATGCCATCCTTGCCCACCACAGTGGCAAGACGGTCGACGAGATCGCCCGGGATACCGAGCGCGACCGCTTCATGAGCGGCGCCGAGGCCCAGGCCTATGGCCTGATCGACTCGATTCCCGAAAAGCGCACGGTCGATACCGTCCGTTCAGCTTGATTTGAACGTTTTCGCTTGTGAAAACCGGCACTTCGCTCCTGATTCCAGGGGCGAAGTGCTGTGCTATTCTCAAAGCGTACCTGGATTCTCAGTAGGGCCCAAAGCATGAGCGACGAGCGGCAGAGCCGTTCCAACGACGGCGGCAAGATTCTTTACTGCTCCTTCTGCGGCAAGAGCCAGCATGAAGTGCGCAAGCTGATCGCCGGCCCCAGCGTGTTCATCTGCGACGAATGCGTTGAGCTGTGCAACGACATCATCCGCGAGGAACTGGAAGAAAAGGCGGCCTCCGGCCGGACCCAACTTCCTAAGCCCCGCGAAATCATGGAAGCCCTCGACCAGTACGTGGTCGGCCAGACGCGCGCCAAGAAGGCGTTGTCCGTCGCGGTCTACAACCACTACAAGCGCATTGAATCGCGCCAGAAGAACGACGAAGTCGAGCTTGGCAAATCCAACATCCTCCTGATCGGTCCGACCGGTTCGGGCAAGACGCTGCTGGCCGAAACGCTGGCGCGCCTGCTCAACGTGCCGTTCACGATCGCCGATGCCACGACCCTCACCGAGGCGGGCTATGTCGGTGAGGATGTCGAGAACATCATTCAGAAGCTTCTGCAGAAGTGCGACTACGACGTCGAGAAGGCGCAGAGCGGTATCGTCTACATCGACGAAATCGACAAGATCTCGCGTAAGAGCGAGAACCCGTCGATCACCCGCGACGTCTCTGGCGAAGGCGTGCAGCAGGCCCTGCTCAAGCTCATCGAGGGCACGCTCGCCTCGGTGCCGCCGCAGGGTGGCCGCAAGCATCCGCAGCAGGAATTCCTGCAGGTCGACACACGCAACATCCTGTTTATCTGCGGTGGTGCGTTCTCGGGTCTGGAGAAGGTCATCCAGCAGCGTTCCGAGACCACGGGCATCGGCTTCGGCGCCGAGGTCCGCTCGAAGGAACGTACGGAGAACGTCGGCAAGATGCTTTCGGAAGTCGAGCCGGCGGATCTGGTCCGTTTCGGTCTGATTCCCGAGTTCGTCGGCCGTCTGCCGGTGGTCGCCACGCTCGACGAACTCGACGAGGCTGCCCTGGTGCAGATCCTCACCGAGCCGAAGAACGCGGTCACCAAGCAGTTCAAGAAGCTGTTCGACATGGAAGGCGCCGAACTGGAATTCCGCCCGGAGGCCCTGTCCGCCATCGCCCGTCGCGCGCTCAAGCGCAAGACCGGCGCGCGTGGACTGCGTACCATTCTCGAACAGGTGCTGCTCGACACGATGTTCGAACTGCCCTCGCTGGAACATGTCAGCAAGGTCGTGGTCGACGACGCCGTGATCGATGGCCAGGCCGAGCCGTATCTCATCTACCGTGGGAACCTGCAGCAGCAGCGGATCGCGGGCGAGGGCGGCGACGCAGCCTGATCGTCGCATAAGCGAGCTACCGCGGCCCCGGCGTCCAGCGACGCCGGGGCCGTTTTTCTTTGTGCCGGCCGCACTTGATCGACCCTGCGCGAACCACCACTTGACGTGTATGGCGGCTCCGGCGCAGTGTCGGGTCGCACCCCCAAATTCTCCGAGGGAAACCCCAAGCACATGGCGAAGAATCGCAGCCAAACCACGAGCGGATCCGAGCTGGACCTGTTGCCGGTCCTGCCCCTGCGTGACGTCGTCGTCTACCCGCACATGGTTATTCCGCTGTTCGTGGGACGCGACAAGTCCATGCGCGCACTGGAGCGGGCGATGGAAGGCGAACGGCAGATCCTGCTCGTCGCTCAAAAGAGCCCCGACATCGACGATCCGTCGATCGGCGACCTCCACTCGGTCGGCACGCTCGCCGGCGTCCTGCAGTTGCTGAAACTGCCCGATGGCACCGTGAAGGTGCTGGTCGAGGGGCAGTCGCGCGTGCAGATCGATGCCTTCGAAGACGAAGCCGGCATGATGAGCGGCAAGGCCCGCGTCATCGAGCCGATCTACAGCAGCAACGAGCGCGAACTCGATGTCGTGTCGCGTTCGCTGGTCTCCCTGTTCGAGCAGCTGGTCAAGCAGAGCCGCAAGCTTCCTCCGGAAATCCTTGCGACGCTCTCGGGCATCGACGATCCCTCGCGCCTGGCCGATTCCATCGCCGCGCACCTTTCCGTGCGCATGGGCGATAAGCAGCGTGTGCTCGAAGCGGCCGACGTCGGCCAGCGCCTCGAGTTGCTCATCGGCCTGGTCGATGGCGAGATGGACCTGCAGCAGGTCGAGAAGCGCATCCGCGGTCGCGTCAAGTCGCAGATGGAAAAGAGCCAGCGCGAGTACTACCTCAACGAGCAGATGAAGGCCATCCAGAAGGAGCTGGGTGAGGGCGAAGAGGGCGCGAACGAGATCGAGGAGCTGCAGAAGAAGATCGACGCCGCCGGCATGCCCAAGGCCGTGCTCGCCAAGGCGCGCCAGGAGTTCAACAAGCTCAAGCAGATGTCGCCGATGTCCGCCGAGGCCACCGTGGTCCGCAACTACCTCGACTGGGTGGTCGGCGTGCCGTGGAAGAAGCGCAGCAAGGTCCGCAAGGATCTCGCGCTCGCCCAGGAGACCCTCGACGCCGATCACTTCGGTCTGGAGAAGGTCAAGGAGCGCATCCTCGAGTATCTCGCCGTGCAGCAGCGGGTGAACACGATGAAGGGTCCGATCCTCTGCCTCGTCGGTCCGCCCGGCGTGGGCAAGACCTCGCTCGGCCAGTCGATCGCCAAGGCGACCAACCGCAAGTTCGTCCGCATGAGCCTGGGTGGCGTGCGCGACGAAGCGGAAATTCGCGGGCATCGTCGCACCTACATCGGTTCGATGCCGGGCCGCATCGTGCAGAACCTCAACAAGATCGGCACCAAGAACCCGCTGTTCGTCCTCGACGAAATCGACAAGATGTCCATGGATTTCCGTGGCGATCCGTCGTCGGCGCTGCTCGAGGTGCTCGATCCGGAGCAGAACAACGCGTTCAACGATCACTACCTGGAGGTCGATCTCGACCTCTCCGAAGTGATGTGGATCGCGACGGCGAACTCGCTCAACATTCCCGGTCCGCTGCTCGACCGCATGGAAGTGATCCGTATCCCCGGTTACACCGAGGACGAGAAGCTCAACATCGCGCAGAAATACCTGTTGCCCAAGCAGCTGAAGGCGAACGGCCTGAAGGCCGAAGAGCTGACGGTGGGCGAAGATGCGCTTCGCGATATCGTGCGCTACTACACCCGCGAGTCCGGCGTGCGTAACCTCGAGCGCGAAATCTCCAAGATCTGCCGCAAGGTGGTCAAGGAAATCGCCCTGGGCACCGTCCCGGCGAAGGCCAAGGCCAAGGTGAAGAAGACCGCCGCCAAGGCCGTGAAGGGCAAGGTGCTCGCTCCGGACCAGGTGCGTGTGGACGGCGAGAACCTCGATCACTTCCTCGGCGTGCGCCGCTTCGATTTCGGTCGTGCGGAACTGCAGAACGAAGTGGGCCTGGTCACCGGCCTGGCCTGGACCCAGGTCGGCGGCGACCTCCTCAGCATCGAGGCCTCCGTGGTCCCGGGCAAGGGCCGTCTGATCCAGACGGGCCAGCTGGGCGACGTCATGAAGGAATCGATCCAGGCCGCGCTCAGCGTGGTTCGCGCCAGGGCGGAAGCCCTGGGTATCGATCCCGACTTCCACCAGTCGCTCGACATCCACATCCACGTGCCCGAAGGTGCCACCCCGAAGGACGGTCCGAGTGCCGGTATCGCCATGTGCACCGCGCTCGTTTCGGCCCTTACGAAAGTGCCGGTGCGTTCCGAGGTGGCCATGACCGGTGAGATCACCCTGCGTGGTCGCGTCCTGCCGATCGGTGGCCTGAAGGAGAAGCTGCTCGCGGCCCATCGCGGCGGCATCACCACCGTGATCATTCCGGACGAGAACAGGAAGGACCTCATCGATCTGCCGGAAAACATCACGACCTCGCTGGCCATCCATCCGGTGAAGTGGATCGACGAAGTGCTGAACCTGGCGCTGGAGCGTCCGCCGGCACCGAAGAAGGCCGGAGACGGCGGTGAGAAGGTCGAGGTGCCGCTCGAAGAGGCCAAGGCCGGTAAGGGCAAGGGCAAGGCATCGCCGTCGCTCACGCATTGATCCGGGCCTGTCGTTTCGTGTAACAGGCAAAAGGGCGCACGCGAGTGCGCCCTTTTCATTTTCGCTGTCCTGTCATTGATGGTTCGCGATAATCGTTTTGCTCCTCCCTTGCAAGCCTCCGTGAAGGATGCATACGCGCTGAAAGCGTTGGTATTGCTCGTATTGCGATGGGGGGAGGGCACTGGTATAAAGGCGGCTCCGCAATCGTCCGCGCCGCAAGGGCGCCACGGATTGCGGGTCGTCGAACGATGCCAAAAGCTTGCGTTCGAAGATCTATCGTCTTCTCGTACAGGATCGCTGTCCGGCGATTCGAATTACCTTTGAAAGGGAGTCACGTAATGAATAAAACCGACCTGATCGCCGCCATTGCTGAAAAGGCTGAACTGTCGAAGGCTGACGCTGGCAAGGCGCTCGAAGGCCTGATCGAAGCAGTGAAGGACACCCTCAAGAAGGGTGAAGACGTCGCCCTCGTCGGCTTCGGCACCTTCAAGCTGCGTAGCCGCGCCGCCCGTACCGGCCGCAACCCGCGCACGAACGAAGAGATCAAGATTCCGGCGTCCAAGGTCCCGGCCTTCACGGCTGGCAAGGCGCTCAAGGATCACGTAAACTAAGCAGTCTTGCCGTAGCGGGTGCTTAGCTCAGCGGTAGAGCGTCGCCTTTACACGGCGCTGGTCGGGGGTTCGATCCCCTCAGCACCCACCACGGGAAGTGGAGTGGTAGTTCAGTCGGTTAGAATGCTGGCCTGTCACGCCGGAGGTCGCGGGTTCGAGTCCCGTCCACTCCGCCAATCCGCAAAGGCGCCCGTGTGGCGCCTTTGCTTTATCTACCGTCGGTAAGGATTTGCCGACGCCACCTGTGCGAGTCGCATCATGCTGCAAGCCCTGCGTAACAAGATCCATGGTTGGCCCGCGGCCATCGTCCTCGGCGTCTGCGTGTTCGCTGTTGCCTTCTTCGGCATCGAGTCGTACTTCGTATCGCGCGTCGATACGTATGTCGCGAAGGTGGGCGACCACGAGATTTCGCAGCAGGACTGGCAGAACCGGATGAACGAGCTGCGTCAGCAGATCGCGCAGAATCCCAGTTCGCCGTTCACCGTCGCCGATCTCGAGAAGCCCGAGCTCAAGCAGCAGGTGCTCGACGGCATGATCGCCCGGGTGCTTCTGGACAAGGCCAACACCGATCTCGGCCTGCAGGTCTCCGACGCCAGTGTGCGCGAGGCCATCGGCTCCGATCCCGGCTTCGCCGTGAACGGGCAGTTCAGCCCGGACGCCTATAAGGCCATTCTTTCCATGCAGGGCATGAGCCCGGCGATGTACGAGTCGAAGATCCGCGCGGATCTCGGCAACCAGATTCTTCCGCAGGCCATCTACGCGACCACCCTGGTCAGCGATGCCGATGTCGATGCGTTCTTCCGCCTGCAGCTGCAGCAGCGCGACCTGCGCTTCGTCGAACTGGCGCGTCCGTCACTCACGGATGCCACGGTGGCCGACGCGGATATCGAAGCGTTCTACAAGTCGCACGTGGCCGACTACACCACGCCCGAGCAGGTCTCGGTGCAGTACCTCGAAGTGAAGCAGTCCGAGCTCAAGATCGGCGAGCCGACGGACGCCCAGCTCCACGAGTTCTACGACAAGTTCAAGCAGCGCTATGCACAGCCGGAGCAGCGTCAGGTCTCGCATATCCTGATCGACGTGCCCAAGAACGCCACGCCCGACCAGCAGAAGGCCGCGCTGGAGAAAGCGAAGAAGATCGCCGCCGAAGCCACACCGGAAAACTTCGCCAAGCTCGCCGCCGAGAACTCCGAGGATCTGGGTTCCAAGCGTAGCGGCGGCGACCTGGGCTGGCTGGAAAAGGGCGTTGCCAACGCCGCCTTCGACACCGCGCTCTTCGGCATGAAGAAGGGCGAGATCACGAAGGAGCCGGTGCTGTCGCCGGAAGAGGGTTACCACATCATCTGGCTGCGCGATGCCCGCGAGGGTGACGCCAAGCCGTTCGCCGACGTGCGCGCGCAGCTTGCCGCGGACTGGGCGAAGGGCGAGGGCGAGCGTCTCTACAACGAGCGCGCCGGGCAGCTGGCCGATCTGGCCGAGCGCAACCCGGGCTCGCTCGATGCCGCCGCGAAGGAACTCGGTGTCGAGATTCGTACCACGCCGATGTTCGGTCGCCAGGGTGGCGAAGGCCTGACTGCCGATCCGAAGTTCGTCGCCGCCGCGTTCGCGGACGACGTGCTCAACCAGGGCAACAATTCCTCGTTGGTCCAGGTCGACAAGGGCGACGCCATCGTCATGCATCTTGCCAAGCATGCCGCCGCCGCGCCGAAGAACCTGGCCGATGTCCGCGACGCGATTCGTCAGCGCATCCTCGACGAGCGTGTCGACGCCATGGCGAAGAAGCAGGCCGACGAGCTCGTCGCACAGCTGGCCAAGGGCGGCGATATCGCCGCGCTCGCCAAGGCCCCGGTGCACGCGGTCGCCGCGCTGGAGCGCAGCAAGCTCACCACGGTGAAGGACGTCCCGCAGCCGATCCTGCAGCGCGCCTTCACGCTGCCGCACCCGGTCGACGGCAAGCCGAGCTGGGCGGTCATCCAGACCGGCGGCGGCGCCTATGCGGTCGTCGCCATCGACAAGGTCACCGACGGCGATCTGTCCAAGGTCAACAAGGCCGAGCGCGATGGCCTGCGCGGCCAGATGACGGATGCCATGGCCAAGGCCGTGACGATCGAATACGTCGAGGCCCTGAAGAGCCGCGCCGATATCAAGATCGCCCAGGACCGCATGTAAGTCGCGGTAGCTTCCATGCTTCACGCAAAGGCCCCTCCCGAGGGGCCTTTTCATGCCTGCCGTCCGTGCGGAAGCGCATGGTGCGCCGGGCCGATTACAATGGCCGCCTTACTGCGTCAAAGGGACAACCCGTGATCATTACCCCGAAGGTTCGTGGCTTCATCTGCACCACCGCTCATCCGGTCGGCTGCGAGAAGAATGTGGAAGAGCAGATCGCCATCACCAAGGCCAGCGGCGCGTTCGCCGCCGGCCCGAAGCGCGTGCTCGTGATTGGTGCCTCCACCGGCTACGGCCTTGCCTCGCGCATCACGGCCGCGTTCGGCCAGGGTGCCGCCACGCTGGGTGTGTTTTTCGAGAAGCCGTCGAGCGAGACCAAGACGGGGACGGCGGGCTGGTACAACTCCGCGGCCTTCGACAAGCTCGCCACGCAGGCCGGCCTCTACAGCCGCTCGATCAATGGCGATGCGTTCTCCGACGAGACGCGCGCCAAGGCGATCGAGATCATCAAGGCCGAGATGGGTGGCCCGATCGACCTGGTGGTGTATTCCCTTGCCTCGCCGGTGCGCAAGCTGCCGACGACGGGTGAAGTCGTGCGCTCCGCGCTGAAGACCATCGGCGAGACGTTCACCGCCTCGTCGGTCGACACCAACAAGGACGCCGTGATCCAGGCCTCCGTCGAGCCGGCCACGCAGCAGGAAATCGACGATACCGTCACCGTCATGGGTGGCGAAGACTGGGCCCTGTGGATCGCCGCGCTGAGCGACGCCGGCGTGCTCGCCGAGCATGCGACCACGGTGGCGTACAGCTATGTCGGTACCGAGATCACCTGGCCGATCTACTGGCACGGCACGCTGGGCCAGGCCAAGCAGCATCTGGATCGCACCGCCAAGCAGCTGGGCGAGACGCACAAGGGCCTGCGTTCGTACGTCGGCGTGATGAAATCCGTCGTCACCCAGGCGAGCTCGGCCATCCCGGTGATTCCGCTGTATGTGTCCATGGTCTTCAAGATCATGAAGGCCAAGGGTATCCACGAGGGCACCATCGAACAGATCAACCGCCTGTTCCACGAGCGTCTGTACCGCGCGGACGGCAAGGCGCCGGAGACCGACGCCGAAGGCCGCCTGCGCCTCGACGACTGGGAACTGCGCGACGATGTGCAGAGCGAGTGCAAGGCGCTGTGGCCCACGGTCACCACGGAAAACCTGTGGACCGACACCGACTACGCCGGCTACAAGCACGACTTCATCAAGCTGTTCGGCTTCGACCGCAAGGACGTCGACTACGCGGCCGACGTGAACCCGGACGTGCGCTGGAACGTCGTCGAGATGTAATCGATAACCCGCCGGAAAGGCCATACCCCTGCCCGGCGCGAGCCATTTCATCGGCGATGCTGTTTTTTTTGTGGGAGCCGCTTCAGCGGCGATGCCCTTGCTCGGCAGGAGCCGATGTTATCGGCGATTCCTGACGGTGTCGCAAGCACCCATCGCCGATGAATCGGCTCCCACAGAAAGGCATCGGGGATGACTTGGCTGGGGGCGTCAGCCCATCAGACCGACGATTCAGCCCAACAAACCGACGATATGGAAGCCTGCGTCGACGTAAGTGACCTCGCCGGTCACGCCTGACGCGAGGTCCGAACACAGGAAGGCGGCCACGTTGCCGACTTCCTCCTGTGTCACGCCGCGACGCATGGGCGACACGTTGTCGACCTGCTCGAGAATGCGGCGGAAGTTACCGACGCCGGATGCAGCGAGCGTCTTGATCGGGCCCGCGGAAATCGCGTTCACGCGCGTACCTTCCGGCCCGAGGTTATAGGCCAGGTAGCGCACGTTCGCTTCGAGGCTGGCCTTCGCCAGGCCCATGACGTTGTAGTTCGGCAGGGCGCGCTCGGCGCCGAGATAGCTCAGCGTGAGAATGGCGCCGCCACGCCCTGACATCAGCGGGCGCGCCGCTTTGGCCAGGGCGGCGAGGCTGTAACTGGAAATGTCATGCGCCACGGCGAAGTTCTCGCGCGTGAGGTTGTCGAGGAACTCGCCCTGCAAGGCTTCTCGCGGCGCGAAACCGACTGAGTGGACCAGCACATCGAGGCCGTCCCAATGCTGGCCGAGTTCGGCGAACACGCGGTCGATATGCGCGTCGATACCGACATCGCACTCCAGCACGAGGTTGGAGCCGAACTCCGCGGCGGCTTCGTCGACGCGATCCTTCAGGCGTTCGTTCTGGTAGGTGAATGCCAGTTCCGCGCCTTCGCGATGCATCGCCTCGGCAATACCCCAGGCGATGCTGCGGCGGCTGGCGATACCGACGATGAGGGCCCGCTTGCGATGCAGGAAGCCCATGACCTCAGCGCGACGCGGTGAGGCGCAATACCTGGCCCGGCTTCACGGCCTGCGTCTGCAGGTCGTTCCATTTCATCAGCTGCTCGACACTCACCTGATGCCGGCGCGCGATCGTCCAGAGCGATTCGCCGTCGTTGACCTTGTAGACGATCGCCACGGCCTTGTCCTCTGCCTTGGCGTTCTTGCCGGTCTTCGATGCCTTCGCCACGGCCGTGGCCTTGCTCGACTTCGCCGCCTTATCCGCTTTCGCGAGTTCCGCTTTCGACAGCTTCGCACCCTTGGCGTTCTTGCCGCTCTTGCCGGCCTTGCCGTTCTTCGCGGCAGGCACATCGGCAACCGCATCGTCATCGACCGACGAGGAGGGCTCTTCGATGACAGCAGCGACGGGGCCGAGGTTGTACTGGTCCGCGGCGGTTTTCGGCAGCAGCAGCGACGACGACACCGTGCCCTTCGTGGTGCGATAGGCCGGGTTGAAGTCGCGCAGGTCGTTCATCGACAGGCCGGACTGCTTTGCCGCCTGGGCGAGCGACTGCGGGTTGGAAACTTGCACGACCTGCAACGCGTCCTCGCCATCCTGGCGCGGCAACTGCACGTTGAAGCGGGCAGGGTCGCGCACGATGCAGGCGATCGCCATGAGCTTCACCAGATGCTCCCTGGTGTTCGCCTTCATCGGCACATCCGGCAGGCCTTCGTCCGCCGTCGGACCACCATGCTTGTCGATGGTCTTCTTCAGGCCGAACTCGCCCGCGTTGTAAGCGACGTCGACCAGGCGCCAGTCGCCGAGGTCGTCGTAGTAGCGCCGGATCATGTTCATCACCGAGTTGGTCGACTTGGTGATGTCGAGGCGCTCGTCGTAGTTCTTTTCCACGCGTAGGCCCAGCGTGTGTGCTGTCTGCGGCATGATCTGCCACATGCCGGCCGGGCGATTCTTCGCGCCCGGCACATGGCGGTACTGGCTTTCCACCCACGGCAGCAACGCGAACTCGCCGGCCACGCCATGTTGCGCCGCCGCCTTGTGCGCGTAGACGATCAGCGGCAGCACTTCGTTCACCTGCTGCTCGAAGCGGTTCGGCATCCGGGTATAGGTGCGTGCCCAGCTGACGACTTCGGGACCGGCTTCGCAGCCCGGCATGGCGAAGCTGTCACGCATGTCCGACCAGAAGTCCGGCGCCGCGGCCGGGCGCACTAGCTTCGGCGACATCGAGACGTCCTGCACCGGGGCGACGCTGGGCGCGGGTGCGGGCGCCACGGGTACCGGCCGCTGGGGAGCGGCGGCGCAGGCCGTGAGGACGAGGGGAATGAGTGCGGGAAGGATGCGTCGGGTAAGAGCCATCATGCGGTGAATGTGTCCTTGGCCCGACGCAGCGCGGCGAAGCGCTCCGTCCGCGTGGCGGATTCCTTGCCCTGGGCTTCGACCCAGCGACGAATAGCGTCGCTGTCCACGCGCAGGAAGGGGTTGGTGGCGAACTCGTCCGCAAGTCGGCTAGGCACGGACGGCCGGCCTTCCTCGCGCAGACGCGCCACCTCGTCACGACGGAGGCGCAGGGGGGCATTCTCCGGATCCACGCTGAGCGCGAAGCGGATATTGGCCGCGGTGTACTCGTGCGCGCAGCAGACCAGGGTCTCCGGCGGCAGGTCGGCGAAGCGTTCCAGCGAAGCCAGCATCTGCTCCGGCGTGCCTTCGAACAGGCGGCCGCAGCCGACACTGAAAAGGGTGTCGCCGCAGAACAGGAAGCCCTCGCCGAAGTAGGCGATGTGCGAGCTGGTATGGCCCGGCACGGCGATCACCTTGAAAGTGGCCTTCGGCGATTCCAGGGTGATGATGTCGCCGTCTTCGACGAAATGATTCTTCGGCTGGATGCGTGGGTCAGCCGTGGCATACACCTCCACGTCGTGGTCGCGGACGAGGTCCGAAACGCCACCGATGTGGTCGTTGTGGTGGTGCGTCAGCAGGATAGCCTTCAGCCGCCAGCCTCGCTCGTCGAGCGCGGCCTGGACGGGGGCGGCTTCACCGGGATCCACGACGAAAGCGTTGCCTTCGTCATCGGCGACCAGCCAGATGTAGTTGTCGCTCAAAGCCGCGACGGGAACCCAATGCATCGGGCCGAACTCCGTGACGTCGGTAGGGCGCGAACACCCAGTGAGTGGCCGCCGCTGGGTGATACCAGTCGGGCGGGGCGGCCGGACTATATCAGCCGGGTATATCCCACTCGTTAGGACCTCGTTAACCCGTGCGGGGCCCATTCAAGATCACTACACTGTTCACACATGCCCACCCTGGCCCCCGACATCTATGCGACGCCGCAGATCGGCAAGCTGCTCGCCGACGAGGCCCGCGTGCTCTCGCCGCTGCTGACGCGCTGCACCGGGGAGCATGGCCTGCACCTCACGGCCTCCTTGCACGCGGATCCGCCCGCCTTGCCCCTGCTGGGCCACTGGGCGACCGTGCGGGTTGCCGGCCCCCTCCTGGGCGGCGACATCCGCGCGAGTGGCCTGGAGGCCCTCCCGTTCGCCGACGACGCCTTCGGGGTGGTGCTGCTGCGGCACGCCCTGGAAACCACGGCGCGCCAGGACAATCTCCTCGACGAAGCGATCCGCGTGCTCGCCCCCGGCGGCATGCTCGCGATCACCGGCATTCACCCCGTCGGCCTGTGGTCGCCCTGGGTCGCCCGGCAGGCTCGTGGCACCCGCCCGCGCCTGACCTGGCCCTGGTGGTGGAGCCAGCGGCTGGTCCGCGACGATTTCGAGCTGTCCATGCCGCGGCGGCTGGGCAGCGCCTGGCCGCGCGCCGGCGGTTCGCCGGTCGGCGAATCCATGGTCGGTGGCGGATACATGCTTATTGCGCGCAAAAAGCGTCCGGCAGCGGTACCCTTGCGCCCCCGCATGGCGGCGGTCGAGGCACCCATGCCCGGCACGCTCGCTTCTGGCGCCCGTCGCAACGCACGTGAGTCCATCCCTTGACCGAAATCACCACCGAAACCGTTGAAGCCTTCACCGATGGCGCCTGCCTGGGTAACCCCGGCCCAGGTGGCTGGGCCGCCCTGTTACGCGCCAAGGGTATCGAAAAGATGCTCGCCGGCGGCGAGCCCGACACCACCAACAACCGCATGGAAATGATGGCCGCGATCTCGGCGCTCGAAGCGCTGACCCGGCGCTGCCACGTGCACCTGATGACCGACTCCAAGTACGTCATGCAAGGCGTGCAGGAGTGGGTGCCGAAGTGGCGCCGCAACGGCTGGAAGACCGCCGACAAGAAGCCGGTGAAGAACCAGGACCTGTGGATTCGTCTGGACGCGGCCGCTGCCGCGCACACCGTCACCTGGGAATGGGTGAAGGGTCACAACGGCCATGTCGAGAACGAGCGCGTGGATGTCGCCGCGCGCGATCAGGCGATCATCTACAAGTCGAAGGGGAAGGTGGCATGAGGCAGATCGTTCTCGATACCGAAACGACCGGCCTCGAGGCGCACCTCGGTCACCGCCTGGTAGAAATCGGCGCGGTCGAGATGATCGGTCGTCGTCCCACCGGCAATCATTTTCACACCTACCTCAATCCGCAGCGCGCGATCGACGAAGAGGCGAGCAAGGTCACCGGCATCAAGGACGAAGACCTCGTCGACAAGCCGCTGTTCATCGACAAAGTGGATGAGTTTCTCGACTTCATCCGCGGCGCCGAGCTGATCATCCACAACGCGGCGTTCGACGTCGGCTTCCTCAACGCCGAGCTGAAGCGGGCAGGCGAGCACTACGGGCAGATTGCCGACTACGCCACCGTGCTCGATACCCTGCTGATGGCGCGCCAGATGTATCCGGGTCAGCGCAACAGCCTCGATGCGTTGTGTAAGCGCCTCGGCGTGGACAATACCAAGCGCGACCTCCACGGCGGCCTGCTCGATGCGCAGCTGCTGGCGGACGTCTATATCGCCATGACCACCGGTCAGGGCGGTCTCGAATTCGCTTTCGACGCCAACGACGAGCGCAGCCGCACCAGCGTATTGCAGGACATCGTGATCAAGCGTCGTCCCATCGTCCGTCGTGCGGATCCCGAAGAGCTCGCGCGGCACGCGAAGCGCCTCGAAGCGCTGGACAAGTCGGCGGGTGGGCAGAGCGTCTGGCGGAAGATGGAGACGTCCGACACGATTCACTGAGTCGGCATGTTTCGCGCGGCTTAGGCGGCCGCGCGAAGCAGGATCGCCGTGATGTTGTCGCGGGCACTGCCCTTGAGGGCTTCGAGAAGCAGGTGATCCACGCTTTCCTGCGCGGCGATGTCCGTGCGCGAGACGATGGCGCCGATACGCACGTCGTCCACTTCATCGGTCAGGCCATCGGTGCACAGCAGCAGTCGTGCGCCTTGGGACAGCTCGCCCTTGGCCAGGCCGATGTGGAGCTGGTCCGGCGAGGTGATGCCCAGGGCCTGGGTGAGCACGCTGCGCTGCGGGTGGATGCGTGCCTGGGCCTCGGTCAGCTCGCCGGCCTCGACCAGGGCTTCGACGATCGAATGGTCGTGCGAGAGGCGCTTGAGCTCGCCGTCCCAGATATAGATGCGACTGTCGCCGACCCAGGCGGCCTCATAGGTGCGGCCGACCAGACGCACGGCGGCGATCGTCGTGCCCATGGGGCGGGACTCGGACAGGCCGCTGGACCGGGCGATCAGCGCCTCGTTCACCCGTTGGATCGCGTCCACCAGGGACTGCCCGGCGGTGACCTGGGCCACCACGCCATCGCGCGCCGTGGCCGAAGCCACCTCGCCGTGCTTGTGGCCGCCCATGCCATCCACGACCAGGAACAACCCCAGCCCGGCGTCGGCGTAATAGGTGTCCTCGTTTCGCGTACGGCGAAGGCCGGTATGCGTGCCGTGTCCGAACTCGATCATGGGTGCCTTGGAAGCTGGGGAAGGGCGCCGCGGCGCCGGAATGCTCAGGGAGGATGCCGCATCAAAAGTCTGTTGTCACGGCAGGAGAGACCCACTATCATTGCGGGCCCGGCAGAGCGAAAGCCCTGCCGACGACCGTTCCCGGAGAGGTGGCAGAGTGGTCGAATGTACCTGACTCGAAATCAGGCGTACGTGTAAGCGTACCGTGGGTTCGAATCCCACCCTCTCCGCCAGTAAGCAAAAGGCCCTGTATTTACAGGGCCTTTTTGTTTGGCGGAGATTTACCCGTCGGGTCGCAAATCGGGACACACGAGATCGAGACTTCCGCACTACCTTGTTCGCCCTCCGGCACCTGGCGTTTCCGCCAGCGTGTCCCGGCTGACCTCATCCGCGTCTTCGGGTGTCGGTTCCTTAAAAGGTCCCTACGGACCCGCGACCCCCTGGTTGCCGAGCGCCTCGCGCTGGGGATGCCATCAAGGCGGTAGTGGCTGAAAGCAGTGAGTGCAGGGGCGCTGTTTGAGCCCGCCTTTCTGTCCACTCCGCCGACAGTGTCATGCGAAATCCTTCCCCATGGGACGCCAAAGCGCCATCACCGATGCCCGCTGTTCTCCGTAAAACTCCATGTTGACGAACACAGCATCTGGCCTTTCGAGGACCTGGTAGGCAAAGATTTCCGGATGATCACCGCACTTTCCGTGCTCGACCTGATGGCATCGGGCACGTTCGGGGAAATCGCACCCAAGAGGAATTTCAGGTAGTCATCGGCGGCGGAGGTTGCGTTGTTATGCAGCCTGCATGAGGGCACCGTCATCAACCTGTTCCAGTCTTTTTCCCCAGGAAAGAGACATCTGGCAGGGACATGCTCTCTTCCCGTCGCGACCGCATCACAGTGATAACAGGTGCTGGTTTCGTATTTCATCGGCAAATCCCTTGCAAGGGCGGGGCACGACCCCGCCCGTCTCCTCACCTTGTTATCGAAGGTCCAGCCGCCTGCTGGACGTCTGGCGCCACTTGCTGCTGGACCTGTTGCTGGGCCTGTGCCTGCTGCTGTTGCAGAGCGTTGTTTTGCACATGCGCCAATGATTCCTGGCTACTTTGTGCAATCGGAGTCTGGACGGCCTGCATGACATCGACTTCCACGAACTTCTTGAAGGGGGAGTTGAGTTCACCCTGGATGGCATAGCCACGGTTGGCGTCGTCCGACAGGGCCACATGGTCGATGCGGTTGAAGCCGGCGGCTGTCGCAGCCGAAGTCAGGGAGCCCGCGAAGTTCTGTGTGTGTGGGCCCGGCGCGCGGCCCTGCTCCTGGTCAATTCTTGCCACACAGGTGTGGGCTTGCTCGTAAATCCCGTTTGCCGGATGGCGGGCATCGAGCAGGGTGGGGACGCTCTGGGTGGTCGCCTGCAGGTGGCTCTTCGCCTCACCGATGGCGGCCATCGTCGCCGGTCCTGCCACACCATCGGCTTTCAAACCGTGTGCCGTCTGGAAGGCTTCAACGGCTTCTTTGGTGTGGGCACCGAAATGCTGGTCGGGACGGATGGCACTGCCATCGCGGGCCGTGATGCCGAGAGCGGCAAGGTCGGTCTGGAGTGCCCCGACTGTGGGGCCGTGGTCACCCTGTCTGTGGGCGTGCCCGGCAGCAGCAGGAGCATGGGTGGCAGCCTGGCGGTGTGCCGCCAGGGTGGCTTTCAACTGCGCGTCGGTCAGTGGCGGCGTCTGGTTTGTGGTGCCGGCTTTCCAGTACTCGGCACGAGCGATGCCATCGAGCAGCGCGTTGCGCTCGTCCGGGTTCATGTCCCGGACTTTCTTCCCATGCAGGTCGTGCCCCTCGGCCAACGCTGTCGCGTAAATCGTCTTCGCCTGCGCGTCGTGATGGGTAGCTCCGCTGTAGTCCGCCTTCGAGTAACCCTTGACCAGGTCCTCGACGGTGTCGTCCGCATGCTGGTCGACAACGAGCTTTTTCTGGGCGTCCCGTCCCGCCTCATAAGTCTCGAAGACGGCATTTCCCCAGTGGTCGAGGTCGACCACACCGGCATACCGGGACTGCGCTTGCTCCAGGGCCTTTTCCTTCGAGCGCGTGCTGTGGACCGTCTTGTCCGCACTGCCTTCAAACTCGAACTTGAGATTGCCCGGATTGTTGTTCCGCCATGACACCGTCCCGTCCTGTGCCGTCACCCACGTGTTGTCCTCCATCTCAAAAATGCGGGTCATGCCCTGGCTTGCCACGAGGCGGGTCACCTTCTTATCCGACACAACGTCCATATTTTTTCCTTGATAGAGGCCCTTGGGCCGTCAGATGCCCTTGCTGCAATCGGTGCGGATTTCCTTGCACGCCTGGCCTCCGCCTGCATTGCAGGCGGCCATGGCACGGTCCACGGCCTGTTTCTCGTCCCTGGAGTCTGCCCCGGCACCGCCAAAGGAGCGGGCGGCCGAGTCGCGCACCAGAGAGATGCAGCCGTCTTGTTGCTGGACCAGCACGGTGCAGTCTTGCTTGTTGCAGTCACCTTGCAGTTTTTCCCAGACCGAGTCGGGCGTGGGATTGCCATGCATGAACATGAACTTGCCTGACTTGTGGTTGACCACGAGGGTGTTGAGGAAGACAGGGACCGTCCATTTCGCATCCATGTCCGCAGCAAGACCTGATGCGGGCAACGCGAGCTTCTCTTTTTTCTCCGGTCCGCGTCCTGCCACCACCGATGACCGGACTGCATTCGCGACATGCCACTTGCCGGACTGGCGGACCAGTTCCAAAACTGTGGTTGACGATTTCTCCCCGCTGTCCATCTGCTCGATGTGCACATGCCCAGGGGTCACCTTGACGTAATCGCCATCAAACGGGTCATCGTGGAACTGGCTACATTTCGAACAGGCGATGAGCTTGTCACTGGAAAAATCCGGGACGAACTTGCCGTCTTTCCTGCCAAACATCACCAACGTGCGGTGGCGGACATCGTCCTTGTCGGGAGCAGTCTCGAACACGGCCACGGCGTCCGCATTGGACTGCTCGCCGCTGGATGCAAACGACAGCAAGGTGGTGCCGGCTGGGGCAGCGGCCGTGACCTCGGCTGGAGCCGCTGGTGGTTTTGATGGCGACGATGCAATGGCAGGGGCCGTGGTCATCATCAGGGCAGCCAGTGCCAGTCGGAATGTCCGTGTCATCGCCAACTCCAAATGGGGAAATCCGGAGAGTAACCGAGACACTGCCTGGTGGGTGATAACTGATTCAAATATCCGGCCAGACGCTCTGCGCGTTCGGTGCAGTGAAGACCCGTCAAGTGGTTGTAGCCACTCAATTGCGACCGTCATCGCATTATCCGGAAATGTAGGACTTCCCCTACAGACACCGGCGCCCGGTCTCCCTTACCTTCGCCTGGGAGCGGGGCGGTCTGGCCCCTCAGGGGAACACCATGGACAAGTCGGCCCGCTGGAAGGGCATCCTTCGCAGGATGTGCCTCGGCATTTTTCTGTTCGGCCTGTGGGGCACGGCAGGCGCGGGCCATGCGCCCATCATCTTCTACAACGTGCCGAACTTCTACAGCAGTGGCTGGGACGAGATTCGCTACCAGACGCCCTACGACGCATTTGCGATACCGTGGAATGCACACACGCACGTCTACCCTGCAGGATGTCGTGACTGGAATCTCGTTTCAGTGCAAATGGTGCATGCTGACGGGTATGAAGACGGCGACATTTATGAGGCTATCGCCGACACACGCCTCTACGATTGCTCTCCCGGCGACGCTGGTGTTTCTTACGCCTCTGGTGCGCGGCGCTGGGCAATGTGCCCCGGTTACACTTGGGGGCCATACAATGCAGACGCCTGGCCCGACAGCCAATGTCCGGTTGTGACCCCTGACCCGGATAAGAGCAGGGGCAAACCCCAATGCCCTGTCTGTGCAGTTGGCGACCCTGTCAATCCGGCGACTGGAAACAAATTCGAGTTGGTCGACGTTATCGCGGGGCAAGGAACATTCCCGATAAAGCTCACGGTCGCCTACAACAGTGGTCGGAGCGCGCCGATACTCAGTCCGAACCAGCTCTCGCTGGGCGCCCGTCGCGTACACAACTTTCAAATGCGGGTCGTGGTCGAGACCAACCCGTCGGTTACATCAGCGTACGTGCTACGTCCCGATGGCAAGATGTATGGGTTCGATCAGAGCGGTACGGCGTGGGTGGGAGATCCGGACGTCGCGGAAACTCTTGAATCGACTCGCGACGCCCAGGGAAATATCACGTCTTGGACATACACTCGAGAGGACAAGACACGGGAGACCTATGACGCGACCGGCACTCTGACGGCCGTAATCCGTCAGGACGGGATGGTGCAGACACTGGCATACGACGCTAATGGTCAACTTAAGTCCATTACCGATCCGCAAGGGAGAAGCATTCTCTTTGCGTGGGATGATCAGAATCGCATTTCAGGTATCCAGGGCCCTGCTGGTGAAAACTACGTCCTTGGATACGACGCATATAACAACCTTTCAGTGTTGACGTATCCCGATGGGGCCATCCATCGATACCTTCATTGGGAAAACGACGGCGCCACCAATTTCGCCGGTCCGAATGATCTCACTGGCCAAATCGACGAGTCCGGCAATCGAGTCGATACGACGACCTATAGCTCCTACGGGTTGGTGACTAACACCGTTGGGGCCGTTGGGACGAACCCGACAACCATCACAACCAATTCGAACACCACTCAGAACGCATCCATTTACTCGGTAACTGACGGAACTGGAGTCACGACATCGACTGCCGTCTCCTACATGTTCGGCGTCAGCAAACCGGTGACGGTGACCCGGACCTGCCAGGGCTGTACGACCCAGACGACCACGTACACCTACGATGCCAATGGCCGCATCGCGTCCCAGACCGACGGCAACAACAACGTCACTGCCACCACCTACGACGCCCAGGGCCTGCTCCTGTCGAAGGTGGACGCCCAAGGCACAAGCAACCAGCGCACCACCGAGACCACATGGGATTCACCCCTGCGGGTGCCGCTTGTGCGGACGGTCAAGGACGCATCAGGCACCGTCAAGAGCAAACAGGGCTGGGCCTACAACACGGCTGGTCAGGCAATCGCCCAATGCCTCATCGACCCGGTAGCGGCACCCTCCTATACCTGCGCCTCGACTGGTACTGCGCCCACAGGTGTCCGCCGCACGACCACCACCTACTGCACGGTGACCAATGGCAGCACGTGCCCGCTCGTCGGCCTGCCTCTCATCGTGGACGGCCCACGCACGGATGTCACGGACACCGTCTCTTACGCCTGGTATCCGACCACCGACGAATCCGGCTGCGGCACGGTGGGCGGAATTTGCCACCACCTCGGTGACCTCAAGTCCACCACGGACGGGGCAGGGCTGGTCACCACCTATGTCAGCTATGACAAGGCCGGCCGGGTGACCCGGGTCAAGGACCCGAACGGGGTCCTGACCGATTTCAGCTACACGCCGCGCGGCTGGCTCGCCAGCAAGACGGTCCGTGCCAGCACCTCGGGCGGCGCCTCGTCATCGGATGCAGTCACCACGGTTGCCTATGACCCGACCGGCACAGTCCATTCGGTCACGGACCCCGATGGGGTGGTAACTACTTACACGTATGACGCGGCCCACCGCCTTACCGACATCACCGATGCGTTGGGTAACCACATCCACTACACGTTGGACGTCGCGGGCAACCGTACGGCCTCCCAGGTCCTGACTTCGACCGGCACCGTGGTCCGCTCCCTCGGCCGCTCGTTCAATGCGCTGGGCCAGCTGACCGCCATCACTGATGGCCTCAACAACACGGTGTTCAGTGCCGGATTTGCCGACAGCTATGACGCCAACGGCAATCTGGTCCACAGCCAGGATGGGCTCGGGCACCAGACCAAGCAGGCGTTCGACGGCCTCAACCGCGTCGTGTCCACCTTGCTGAACTACCAGGGCACCGACACGGAAACCGCCAACAGCCAGACGGCCAACACCTTCGATGCCCTCGACCGCGTCAATGGTTTCAATGACCCCGATGGTCTCAATACCACGTACGACATCGACGCTCTTGGCAACCTTGCTGGCCTGCACAGTCCCGACACGGGCACGACGGCACACACGTTCGACGTTGCGGGCAACGCCCTGACCTCGGTCGATGCAACCAACAACAGCCGCGCCAGAACCTATGACGCCGACAACCGGCTGCTGACCGAAACCTTCGCCGACACGTCCCTCAATGTGACCTACAAGTACGACGAGGCGGATTCGGTCACCGGCTGCACTAGCAGCTTTGGCAAGGGCCATCTGACCCGGGTTATCGAGGGCAATGGCGGCGTCACGTGGTGCTATGACTATCGCGGCAACGTGGTCAAGAAACAGCAAACGGTTGGGACCAATACCCGCACCACCGTGTACGCCTGGACAGCTGGCGACCGTCTCGCATCGGTGACCACCCCGAACGGGACCCTGATTGCCTATACCCGCAGTGCACTGGGCCAGATTTCCTCAATCCAGGCGACGCCCTCGGGCGGTGCGGCGACCACGGTGGTCAGCAACGTCGTCCACATGCCGTTCGGTTCCGTGGCGTCCTACACGCTCGGGGACGGGCAGGCCGTCACGCTGACTTATGACGCCAATGGAGCATGGACAGATGTGGCGAGCACTGCGTTCTCGTTGCATGTCAAACGGGATGTGGTGGGCAACATTGTCGCCATCGGCAATGCGGCAGGGGTAGCCGTCCCGACGGAAACCTACAGTTACGACCCGTTGTACCGGCTGACCGGGGTCAATGCCGCTGACGGCACAAGCATTGAGGCGTACACCTACAACAAGACCGGTGACCGGTTGAGCAAGGTGGCGCCGGGTCTGCTCACCGGCAACTACACCTATGCGACTGGCACTCACCACCTGACGGGAGTCGGCACCACCACCCGCGCGGTTGATGCACGGGGCAACACGACAGCGGACGTACTGGCATCTGGCACGTATGGGTACGGGTACAACGGCCGGAACCGCCTCACCGTCATCCAGAATGGTGGGGTGACCGTCGGCAGCTACGTCCTCAATGCCTTGGGCCAGCGGGTCCAGAAAACAGCGGGTGGCACCACCACCCGGTTCGACTACGACGAAGACAGCTATCTGCTGTCAGAGAGCGCCGGCCCGACCGCCCGGGACTACATCTGGATGGACGATGTGCCGGTCGGCATCGTTGACCACACGGGGTCCACCATGGCGGTTAACTTCATTCATGCCGATGGTCTTGGCTCACCGCGTGCCGTGACCAGTTCAACGGGCACCGTGCTTTGGCAGTGGGCGTATGCCGGCAATCCGTTTGGCGAAAAGGCGCCAGTCTCGGCCTCCGGCTACACACTCAACCTGCGTTTTCCCGGCCAATATTTCGATGCCGAGTCGGGGCTGAATTACAACGTCAACAGGGATTATGAGGCGGCGACGGGTCGGTATATCCAGAGCGACCCGATTGGTCTGGAAGGAGGGGCGTCCACCTATGGATACGTCCTCGACAGCCCTCTGATTGCTTCGGACCCACTGGGCCTGCAAACCCACAACGAAGGGAAAACCGTCGACTGTGGAGGCGGGTGCACGATACGAATTGACTTCAACTTCTACGAGAAGACAGGTACAAAGGTTCGGCACCTGCACTGGAACTGTAAGGGCAAAAAGGGCGCTTGTGGAGAGAATGGCGCTGAGTCTCACGGGTCAACGTGGGATGATGCCCCTAGGGCGGTGAAAGAATGTGCTCTCAAAAATGGCTTCAACGGCGCGCCGGCAGCTGATCCTGATCCCGAACCCACTCAACGATACGATGCGCCGAAGCCCTCTCCGTGGCTGTACCCCCTCATTTTGGTCGGGGCTGGGTTGGCCGCTTGGCTTGTCAGTACGTAGCGGAACAGCACCGTCCGGTCTTTACGGGTGCTAAAAAGAGCGCGACGCTCCAATTAAGGTGTTTCGTCGACAACTTTGTAAGCAATCTCCTTGAATTTTTGACGCAGGAAGTCTCCAGGTGAACGAAGAAATCTACCTACACGATGCAAACGTTGAAGCTCTGGAAATCGACGTGATCGGCAAGGTTCTTCGCATTCATGTCAGCCGGCATGTCAGTCCTGCCTCCCAAGACCGAATTCCAACGACCATTGAATTCAGAAATGTTCAGTCATTCTCCGGAATTTTGAACTTCGAGGCCCTAGCGTCGAACGCATGGGCTGGAAACATTTCTGACTGGGAGCCCTCAAGCGGGTTCGGAGTGAGCTATGTTTACTTCATCCGGGGGGTGGCCTCCGTGCATGCGGACGAGCCGATCATTTCATAGGCTTGCAGGGCAACCATTGTCCCTTCCCCTAGTACGTCTTCGGTTGGCGGGTGCATCCCTAGCACTCATATGGATTCGCGCGCATGTTAACTCGGGCGACGGCGCCGGCGCCGCATAGCCGTCCGCCGCATGGAAGGCGATGCGGAACAGATCAAAAGGCGACACTAGCCGAACCATTATGTTCAAGGCTTAGACTGGGGCCTCATGCGGCTTCTCCTTTCAACTTCCGGCTTGGCGACGGTGTTCATTGCGACTGTCATCGCATTATTCAGAAATGTAGGACTTCCCCTACAGACAATCGCCACCTGCGCCGCCTAGTCTTTCCCGCAATCTTGACTAGACAGATGTCCAACGTTCGCGCACCGAGGCCGGTGGCAGGTAAGGGGGAAATCATCGTGAAATACATGTCCGCGCAGACGGACGTACCGCGTGTACCTCTTCATGAACGTTGTTCGATCGGACATCGGCCTGCGCATCGGCGTGTACTCCTTATCGTCGGGAGCCTTCTCCTGGCGATATTCGCCGGGAAGTGCGCCGCTGCCAGCGCTCCCGCCAATCCCCCCGTCTCCAAAGCGCAAGCCCTCGCCGAATGCGAGGCGTGGCTTCCCATCATGTACCCACCCAACCCAGCGACGGGTGACCACGGAACGTGCAACGACGCAGGAACGTACTATTACGCGGTGAGCCCTGGCGGGTTTTGGTACGACGGACTTTGGTGGCCGTACGCGTCAGCGTCGGACGGCGCGAACCTCGGGGACGGGGGTGGCTGCAACGGTGGCGTGGGGGGCGCAGGGATGTGCCCCAAGGCGATGGGTGCCCCGACAATTGGCGACCCGATCAATGTGGCGACGGGCAACAAAGCCATCGAGGAGACAGACGCGTCGACCGAATCGGCGCTCGCCTTCCGCCGGTTCTACAACAGCGCATCCGGCGTTGCTGCTGGTTCGATAGGCGCGCACTGGCGGCACAGTTTCGACCGTAAACTACAGCTCACCTCGTACTACCTCGCCAGAACGGGGACGACGATCCCGGTTGCGTTGACGGCGTACCGCCCCGACGGTAAGTACGAAGTATTCAGTCAATCACCATCGCAAGCGTGGGTCACAGCGTCGGATAGCCCGGATACGCTTACCGAGATCAGGGGCGACGGCGCCCTCACGGGTTACTCGTTATGGGTAGCGGCATTGCGGATAACCGAGACGTACTCCGCCGACGGACTTCTCCAGTCAATCACTGATGATGTCGGTCAGGTGACAACCCTGGCTTACAGCACTGCCGCCACGCCGGCGGCAGTGGCGCCCGCGCCGGGGCTTCTTCTGTCTGTTTCAGCTCCCAAGGGTCGCGTCCTGAGCTTCACCTACGATGCCACAGGGCGCGTGGCGCAGGTGGTGCTTCCCGATAGCAACGTACTTTCCTATACGTACGATGATGCGGGCCGGCTAGCGTCCGTCCACTATCCTGATGGCACGACTAAAACCTACCTCTACAACGAAACCAGCGAGACGGCGGGCGTTGACCTGCCTACAGCACTGACCGGCGTGCTTGACGAAGCCAACAACCGATTCGAGAGCACGACCTACGATGCACAGGGGCGGGCTACCTCGACAGGCAGGGCGGGTGGCGCTGAATTGGTCCGCGTTACGTACAACGGCGACAGCTCATCCGACATCGCGTTTCCGCTGGGCGCGACCTCGCATCAGGTCTATACCTTCGTCCAAGGCCACGCCTTGGTGCAAAATCTGGATAAGCCGTGCGGAAGCTGTGATGTCGCTGTCCAATCGCGAACCTACGATGCCAACGCTAGGCCCGCGTCGGCCACCGATTTCCTCGGCGTCGTGACCGCGACGTCGTACGACACTGGTGGCCTGCTCGTGCGAACGGTCGAAGCGCAGGGCGCGGCTGAAGGACGCACCACCGATACCACCTGGGACACATCATTCCGTGTCCCCTTGACCCGCACAGTCAAGGACAACAGCGGCAAGCTGGTTAGCAAGCGAGGCTGGGCCTACAACACGATTGGCCAGGCAACAGCCCAATGCCTCATCGACCCGGTTGCGGCACCGTCTTATACGTGTGCCCCGACGGGCACGGCACCGACCGGTGTCCGCCGCACGACCACCACCTACTGCACGACGGTCGACGCCAGCACCTGCCCGCTCATCGGTCTGCCCCTAATCGTGGACGGCCCGCGCACGGATGTCACCGACACGGTCTCGTATGCCTGGTATCCCACCACCGACGAATCCGGCTGCGGCACGGTGGGCGGCACCTGCCACCATCTCGGTGACCTCAAGTCCACCACGGATGGGGCAGGGTTGGTCACGACCTATGTGAGTTACGATAAGGCCGGCCGGGTGACCCGGGTCAAGGACCCGAACGGGGTCCTGACCGACTTCACCTACACACCGCGCGGCTGGCTCGCAAGCAAGACGGTCCGTGCCAGCACCTCGGGCGCCGCCTCGCCCTCGGATGCAGTCATCACGGTTGTCTATGACCCGACCGGCACCGTCCATTCGGTCTCGGATCCCGATGGCGTGGTGACCACCTACACGTATGACGCGGCCCACCGGCTGACCGACATCACCGATGCGTCTGGCAACCACGTCCACTACACCCTGGACGTCGCCGGCAACCGCACCTCATCCCAGGTCCTCACTTCAACCGGCTCGGTGGTCCGCTCCCTCGGCCGCTCGTTCAATGCGCTGGGTCAGCTGACCGCAATCACCGATGGCCTCAACAACACGGTGTTCAGTGCCGGATTTGCCGACAGCTATGACGCCAACGGCAATCTGGTTCACAGCCAGGATGGGCTCGGGCACCAGACCAAGCAGGCGTTCGATGGCCTCAACCGTCTCGTGTCCACCTTGCAGAACTACCAGGGCACGGACACGGCAACGGCCAACAGCCAGACTGTCAACACGTTCGATGCCCTCGACCGTGTTGGTGGGTTCAATGACCCGGACGGGCTCAATACCACGTACGACATCGACGCTCTTGGCAACCTTGCTGGCCTGCACAGTCCCGACACGGGCACGACGACAAACACGTTCGACGTTGCGGGCAACGCCCTGACCTCGGTCGATGCAACCAACAACAGCCGCGCCAGAACCTATGACGCCGACAACCGTCTTCTGACCGAAACCTTCGCCGACACGTCCCTCAATGTGACCTACAACTACGACGAGGCGGACTCCGTCACCGGATGCACCGGCAGCTTCGGCAAGGGCCATCTGACCCGGGTTATCGAGGGCAATGGCGGCATCACTTGGTGCTATGACCATCGCGGCAACGTGGTCAAAAAACAGCAAACGGTTGGGACCGTGACCCGGACCACGACCTATGCTTGGACCACCGGCAATCGTCTTGCCTCGGTGACCACCCCGAACGGGACCCTGATTGCCTATACCCGCAATGCACTGGGCCAGATTTCCTCAATCCAGGCGACGCCCTCGGGCGGTGCGGTGACCACCGTGGTCAGCAACGTCGTCCACATGCCGTTCGGTTCGGTGGCTTCCTACACGCTCGGGGACGGGCAGGCCGTCACCCTGACCTATGACGCCAATGGGGCGTGGACTGACGTTGCGAGCTCCGCGTTCTCGTTGCATGTCAAACGGGACGTAGTGGGCAATATCGTCGCCATCGGCAACGCGGCAGGCGTTGCCACACCGACAGAAACCTATAGCTATGACCCGCTTTACCGGCTGACCGGCGTCAATGCGGCCGACGGCACGAGTATTGAGGCGTACACCTACAACAAGACCGGCGACCGGTTGAGCAAGGCAGCGCCGGGTCTGCTCACGGGTACCTACAACTACGCGACTGGCACTCACCACCTGACGGGTGTGGGCACCACCACCCGCGTGGTTGATGCACGGGGCAACACGACAGCGGATGTGCTGGCGTCGGGCACCTATGGATACGGGTACGACGGCCGAAATCGCCTGACGGTTGTCCAGAATGGCGGAGCGACCGTGGGCAGCTATGTCCTCAACGCGCTGGGCCAGCGGGTCCAGAAAACAGCGGGGGGCACCACCACGCGGTTCGACTACGACGAAGACAGCCATCTGCTGTCAGAGAGCGCCGGCACGACCACCCGGGACTACATCTGGATGGACGGCATGCCCGTCGGCATCGTCGACCATGCGGGGACCACCACCACCGTCAACTTTGCTCATGCCGACGGTCTTGGCTCGCCGCGTGCCGTAACCAATTCCAGCGGCACCGTGCTTTGGCAGTGGGCGTACATCAGCAATTCGTTTGGTGAGAAGGCGCCGGTCTCGTCCACGGGGTATTCCCTCAACTTACGCTTCGCCGGTCAGTACTTTGATGAGGAATCCGGGCTCAACTACAACGTCAATCGGGACTACGAGCCGGCTGTTGGCCGCTATATACAGGCCGACCCAGTGGGCTTGGCGGCAGGCAACTCCCTCTACAGCTACGTAGGATCAAATCCCTACATCGCTATCGATGCGCTCGGACTCGTTTCGATGTGCCGTGCCGTTTCGACCATTACGGGCAGCGTCATCGGGGGGGCAGCCGGATATGCTTGCGGCTGCGTCATAGTCGGTGCTGCCGGTGGCGCGGGCGGTACTTTGGTCACGCCCGGGATCGGCACGGTGGCCGGGGCATTCGCTGGGTGTGGCGCTGGTGGGGCTTGGGCCGGGGCAGCTGGAGCCGCTGGCGGTGCGGCGGCCGGAAATTCCGCAGCCAATCACATTTGCGGTGACGACGAGACGTCGTGCCGCAAAGCAACTGATTGGCATCTTGAACAGGCAGGAATTGAAGACGCGCATTTAGTGAAGTCTGAATTTGGAGCGGAACCTAACTCTAGATTCGATCTATGCGCATGTGATGATGGATCGATTGTGATTAAGCCCGTTGGCACCTGCGGCCTAGGCGGTCCAGTTTGGGAGCGCACCCACTATCGGTGGAAGTAATATGCCGGCGAAGATTGGAGTCGAATTATGCGATTTGAAGTGAGACTGAAGGTAAGCGGGGCCGAGTTTGATCCGCATGCATTTATTGCGAATCTTCCGTCGGGAGATGCCGGCGAAGTTCGTCAATACAGAGGCCTTCGCGCAGCACAAGCGGGCTTAGGATCATCTTTTTGGATGTCTAAGCCAGTCAAAGTCCTCGAATCACCAGAGGAAGCCTGCATTAGCCTGTTGTTGTCTCTCAACGTGCATCTGAAGTTGGCTCAGGCATGTGGAGGCAAGATATCTATCCAGATCTCGGCTTACCACACGGCAAACGATGATCACCGTGGGATCTATGTACCCAGCGAGTTGATCCATCTGATGGGAGCGTTGGACGCCGATTTTGACTATTCGCCGGAGATCGACACACAGGCTGCTGGCCGTTCTGCATGATCTACGGCTTGCCCCTCATTTCGCTCGGACGAAGCAGCTCCACGTTGGCATTGACGTCGGCCCACTTTTTCGACGCCGCTGAAAACGGGAGTTGCAGTATCGGGCCTGCTGACGGGGGCGACACTTCCATGCGCGCGTGATGCCCGGCTGGTCGCCGCAGACTTTCCAACAGGAGCCCGAATGGACGCCCCGAAGGTTTTCGTTTCGTACAGTTGGACCACCCCCGAGCACGAAGAGTGGGTGCTTAACCTTGCCTCGGAGCTCCGTGAATCCGGTGTTGACGTCATCCTGGATAAATGGGACCTGAAAGAGGGGGACGACGCTTACCTCTTCATGGAGAAGATGGTGTCCGACTCCACCGTGACGAAGGTCATCATGGTTTCGGACGAAGCCTATGCGCTGAAAGCCGACAATCGGACTGGGGGTGTGGGTGCCGAGGCCCAGATTATCTCCGCCAAGGTCTACAACGCTCAAGACCAGGGCAAGTTTGTGGCAGTCCTGCCGTCCGTAGACGAGAACGGAAAGCCGTTCGTGCCCGTCTATTACAAGTCCCGCATCTACATCGACCTCAGTGACGCGGAGAAATACGGGACGAACTTTGAACAATTGCTTCGCTGGGTCTTCAACAAGCCGCTGCACATCAAGCCGGCGCTTGGAAAGGTCCCCGATTACCTAGCCGATGCTGCCATACCAGTCCTTGGAACAGGGGCTTCCCTCCGCAGGGCCGTTGATGCTATCCGGTCGTCCAAGCCCCAGGCGCTTGGCGCACTCGACGACTACTTTTCTGCGCTTGAACAGTCACTCGACCAATTCCAGCTGCCCCGTGCAGAATCAGGCGAATTCGATGAGCTCGTTGTCGCTTCCATTGAATCTATGGTGTTGGTCCGAAACGAGGCGGAAGAGGTCTTTACTGCACTGTGCAGGTTCATGAACACGGATGAGGCAGGGACGAGTATCCATCGCTTCTTTGAACGTCTGGCTTCACGGATGGATGCGCCACCCGGAGCTGGCTCACACAGCAATTGGGACTTCGACAACTTTCGCTTTCTTGCATGGGAGCTGTATCTGTTGTGCATGAGCGTTGCCCTGAAGCATGAGGCATTTTCCATTGCCCTCCAGCTCATCGGTCAACCCTACTATGATGAAAGGGCTGGGCGAGAGGGGCGCGACGTCATGACTACCTTTGCATTCCTCTATCGGGAGATTGGTTCATTGGAACGCCGAAACGAGCGTCTCGGTCTGCGCAGACGCTCACTTCAGGCAGACACGCTGAAAGCCCGATTCGAAGCGGGAGGGTGGCATTTCATTGAGGTCATGCAGGCGGACTTCCTGCTCTTCATGAGGACCATGAGCGTGGCATCTCCCGACGGTCGTCGTTGGTATCCAGACACGCTGGGCTACATGGGCCACGGGCAGCACCCATTCCGGATTTTTGGCCGGTGTGTTTCAAAGTCGTATGCGGAAAAGATTCTTCCGCTTCTGGGGGTCGACACACCAGGACTTAGAAAGGTTGTAGACGAATTGCGGACCCAGGACGGCCGTTCCCCATACCTCCGTTTTGGATACAGCACGCTCGACGCCGGGAAGGTGCTTGGCATCGACAGGTGGGGCACGATGGCATAGCGGATGCCATGCTGTGCACGAGCCTCCAGAATCGGGACGCATATCAGTCCACCGATTTGGACCCGCAAGGGGGTGGGAGAGAAGGAGGCAACGGTCTCCCACCCTCTCCGCCAGTTTGCAGAAAAGCCCGCCAAAGAGCGGGTTTTTTGTGGGCGGAGAGAATGGCCTCGGGTCAAAAATCGGGACACACGAGGCCCCGATGAGGCTCCCGCATTACATTGTTTGCTCCCCGTCCGGCACGTGGCATTTCTGCCAGCGCGTGTCCACCGACCTCCATGTTGTCCTCGGGACGAAATGCCTCAAGCGTTCTCTTCGAACCCGTGACCCGTTGGTTGCCCAGCGGCTCGCCCTCGGCGTGGCGAGTTACCTGCGGGCGGATCCTTCCCCAGGTCAGCGGCGCCAAAGCCCCATCACCGACGCCCGCTGTTCTCCGTAGAACTCCATGTTGACGAACACAGCATCCTGCCCTTCGAGGACCTGGTAAGCAAAGATTTCCGGGTGGTCACCGCACTTTCCGTGTGTGTCGAAGTCCGACGTTGTCCGCTTTCGCACGGTGTCGAATGCGTCCATGAAGTGCGGGTCGTCGGATTGGTCGATGGGAATGAAGAGCGGGCAGGCAAACAACGGGCCCAGGAGTTTCTGCCGACCACAGTAATGGCGAAAAAACAGCGCCCTTGCCATCTTCTTTAAAGATACCGCGAGGAGTTCGATGTCGAGCGGAATGGTTTCTTCGATGTTCACCGCCTCGCCATCCATGAAGAAACCGTACCGGGAAAGGGTCCGGCTCTTTTTCTCAACCATCCTGACGGCCCCTCTCGCTACGCCCGACCTGATGGCGTCGGGCACGTTGGGGGAAATCGCACCGAGAAGGAATTTCAGGTATTCATCGGCGGTGGAGGTTGCGTTGTTGTGCAACCGGCACGAGGGCACCGTCATCAATCTGTTCCAGTCTCTTCCTGCAGGAAAGATGCTCCTGGGAGGAACATGCTCTTTTCCCGTCGCGACCGCATCACAGTGATAACAGGTGCTGGTTTCGTATTTCATCGGTCAAACCACTGGCACGGGCGGGGCATGGCTCCGCCCGTCTTCTCACCTTGTCATCGAAGGCCCGGCTGCTTGCTGGACGTCTGGTGCCACTTGCTGCTGGACCTGTTGCGGGGCCTGTACTTGCTGCTGGACAGTGTTTTGCACATTGACGGCCGCCTCGTGGCTGCTTTGTGCGAGCGGTGTCTGGACCGCCTGCATGACGTCGACCTCGACGAACTTCTTGAAGGGCGAGTTGAGCTCACCCTGGATGGCATAGCCCCGGTTGGCGTCATCTGACAACGCCACATGGTCAATGCGATTGAAGCCGGCAGCCGTGGCGGCCGAAGTCAGGGAGCCGGCGAAGTTTTGCGTGTGCGGGCCGGGCGCGCGGCCCTGCTCCTGGTCGATGCGGGCCACACAGGTGTGGGCCTGCTCATAAATTCCGTTTGCCGGATGGCGGGCATCGAGCAGGCTTGGGACGGCAGGCGCCTCTGTCTTGGCCTTGGCCAACTGGAGGGCGGCGAGGGTGGCTGGCCCGACGACACCGTCGGGTTTGAGCTGATGGTCCTGCTGGAATTGCCGCACGGCCGCCTCGGTTCCCGGACCAAAGGCGTGGTCGGTGGCGAGAGGGCGGCCTTGGGCATCGGTGTAGTTAAGCTCATTGAGCCGATTTTGCAGGGTGCCAACGGCGTCTGAGCGGTCGTGCAGGCGAAGGGCATTGCCGTGCCCGCCGCGCCCGTGGTGCGCACCATGCTGGGCGCCATTGCCCATCGTCTGGAGTTGCTCAAGCGAGATGGACCCGTCTTTGACCCCCTGCACGAGCTCAGGCGTGATGAGGGTCGCCCACTGCTTCGAGCGGTCAATGCGCGCATCCGCCCCGTTTTCCCCACCGTTGATGGCGACCCCGGACGCATAGGCGTCCTTGCGGTCAGCCTCAGGCACCTTGTCTTTCCAGTAGGCAACGGCGAGTTTTGCCGCCATTTCCGGCTCACTGGCGAGTTCCGGGTGGTTCTTAAGGTCAACCCCGAACTTCTCGCCAAAGCGCTCGTAGTTGTCGCGGCCCGTGTACTGGAAGTAGCCGCGACCATGGAAGGTCCAACCGTCCCCGGGGTTGGTGTTTCTCAAGTCCTTCCGGTCGTCGTAGAGGATGTGGGCCATCTGCTGTGGATCCTGACTGTCGATGGCCGCCTGGATTTCCTCGCGGGTGTTTCTGGTGCCGGCACTTTTGACCGCGCCGACGACCTGCTCGACACTGTGGTAGCCCTTCAGCTGTTCGTCCATGGTGCTAAAGCCGCCGGTTTCCACCGACGCGTTGCCCATCACATTGGCCAACTCCTCTGGGGAAGTGACACCGGACTCAACAAAGCGCTTGAAGAGCAGGGCAGAACTGGCGTTGAACTGCGGCATGGTCTACTCCTACTGCACGACGGCGCGGTGGGTGCGAAGCGAGTCACGGATGAGTCTGGGGGCGAACGCATCCACAGTCAGCCACGGCAGGGTGGCTGGATAGTCGAGAACGGATTTCGACACGATGACGCCGGATTCCCCGTTCTCAACGGACGTGGCCTCGACGTGTTGCAGGTGCCAGGCGCGCTTTTGTCCATCCCATGCAAAGACGTAGGTCGTGCCACCACGCTGCAGCTCGTTGAAATAGCTGACCGACGTCGGGCTCACCGTCAGGTTGTGGGCAAGCGCCATGGGTCCTGCATTCTTGGCCGACTCGTTGTACCGGCAGTCGACGGTCTGGCCGCTTTTTGCTGTCACGGCGTAGGTGTCGCCCGCGGCGCGCAGCAACCACAGCTCGCAAGGATTGTCGGTCGCCGGGTCGGGCTGGGCATGACGCACGACCAAAGCGCCGCCGGCCATATCCGCACCGAACGGCTTCGCCGGCTGGAAGGCAAGCACCGTGTCTCCGGGGGCCATCAACGCCTGAATGTTGGTTGGGACAGGGTTGGGGGTGGCCGCTCTTGCACAAGGGGCAACGATGCAGGCCAGCGCCAGGGCAGCAGTCACCCCCAAGGCAGGACCGCGTCGAACGCCGTTGCTGGCGGACACAACGTGGCGAGAGAGAAACCCGGGGAAGTGGATGGTCATCTGGACTCCTTCGTTCTGACCGGTCATGCCATGGCTCAAATCCATGGCCGTAGCCAAGATTAACCCGGCTGGCCACTTTGGCACGAGAGGAAAGAGGACCATACGTCAGGCATCGGCATAGGGCCGCGTCAGGCCCGGGTACTATTCTGAAAGAGACTGCACGCTTGCATTGGCCAAGGGCGGTGAGCCGTCCGTGCCCGTGCGGCCCCGACGCCGATTCCGTGTAGCCGGATTCTGACAAACGGGCGACGCGCTAAGTTCGTGGATTGTCCTCGCATCATTGGCGAGTGCCGACACGGATGACCTTTCGGTGCTGGCCTCTTTGGCCGACAAAGCAGACGGGGCGCTCAAGGGCCGGCGGTTCCACAGATCGGAAATACCCCCGCGAATGGCTCCGAACCGGAGGCTGGAAGGTCGCCCATCGACATCGATGCCCGCGTCCATCGTCCAGACACAGGGGCCACGGTTCGCCCTCGTTGAACCGATTGTTGGTGACTTCGAGGTTTTTCTACCCCCAACCGGTTTCCTGTGCGGTCTGGGCCGAGATGAGTTCGAGCGATGAACTGCTCTTACGGGTTGGTCATCTCACTTCCCCTCCTTGCCGACTACGCAGCGGATACCTGGACCGATGTCGGCTTTTGCGTTGACATCGAAGTGTGGCGGGAAGCTCGCGGCCTGGCTCGTGTGCACGGTCCCGGCCGTTGCGGCCAGCAAGGCGGTCGCGGCGAGAGGGCTTCGATGAGCGAAAGAAGGGCGGCGGGTGTGGGCATTGGAACTCCTGTAGGTTTGCCGAAACGGTCGCCATGACGGAAGCATCCATGCCCACGCTGGAAGAGTAGCGGACTTTCGGCCAAGCGTTTACTGAATTGCGACTGTCATCGCATTACCCGGAAATGTAGGTCTTCCCCTACAGACACCGAACCCCTGCCTCCCTTACTTTCGCCCGGGAACGGGGCGGTCTGGCCTCTCAGGGGAACAATATGGACAAGTCGGCCCGCTGTCGCGCCATCCTTCAACGGATGTGCCTCGGCATTTTTCTGTTCGCCCTGCGGGGCACGGCTGGGGCGGGCCGCGTCATCGCCAGAAACCATTGGTTCTGGCCAGGACCTCAAAGAACGTCGCACCCAAACCATCAGGTAAAAGCGATGAAAGGGCATTCAGGACGTTGGGGGCGTGCGGCTCAGTCTGCGGCAGCCACCTGCGTCCTCGCGGTTCTTTCGCTCACATGTTTTCCCAATACGGCCAAGGCTTCTGCCAGCTTCCCGTCATACGCGGCAGCAAACGCCTATTGCCTGACGGTGCTCGCGGGTTTGAACGACACTGACATTGTTTACGGGGGCTGCTTTAACGACCCGCAAGTGCCCCCTTATTCTGGTGGAGCTGTGCGTCTGAACGGTTCCTTCGGGGGCTATGCGTTCGACTATGACGGCCCGTCAAACGCGGCGTGGCCAGGAAAAACGGCCGGGCCCAACTGCAACTGTGCGGGTGACCCCATCACGCTGAGCACGGGAAACGAGTTTCACGACGAGCTGGATGCCGACCTCGGCGCCCTTTCCCTGCACCGTTACTACAACAGTGATATGGGGATAACTTCAGCGAAACTTGGGAGTAATTGGCGCCACAGTTTTGATCGCAGCCTGTCGTACACCGTCGAGGGCGGAACGTCGGCGACACTATATCGGGACAATGGGCGAATGGTCATATTTCGCCTGGTTGACGGCGTGTGGGCGACCGACCCCGACGTCCAGGACGAGCTGGTATCGACCGCCTCGGGCTGGACCTATTTCGAGGCGGCCACGCGGCAACACGAAACGTACGACATGTCCGGCTATCTGACTTCGATTGTCGACGTCAACGGCCTGGTCACCTCCATGACCTACAGCACGGCCGACACGCCGACCTCGGTCGCGCCTTATGCCAATCTGCTGTTGACTGTGACAGACGCACATGGAAGGACGCTCGCCTTCACCTACGTCCCAGGACTTTATGCGTGGTCGTCGCGTCTATCCACTGTCACGCTGCCGGACGGCGGCGTAATTCGATACGGCTATTCCGATGACAAAACCACAGAGGTCTCGAATCTGGGCCAAGTCACTTATCCGGACGGCAGCACAAGGAAGTACCAGTACACCATGAACCAGGGCGACGTCCCTTGGCCAAACGCCCTGACGGGTGTGGTGGATGAAAAGGGCGTTCTCTACACAGAAATCAGCTACGACAATCAGGGGCGCGCCACCGGGTCTCACCTGGCAGGCGGCGCGGATGCCACCTCGATTGTCTATAACGCTGACGGCACGACCTCGGTGACTTACCCGTCTGGCGTGACTACCACCCTGAACTTTGCCGTCATAAATTACGACACGCGGACGACAGGTGTCAGCTCTCCATGTGGTGCCGCCTGTCAGCAGCCGAATGCAGCCGCGACCTACGACAGCACCGGACACACTACATCGACCACAGATTTCAATGGCAACGTCCGTGGCACGACGTTTGACGCAAATGGTCTCTTGACCGAAGAAATCGAGGCAAGTGGCACCCCGGCCCAGCGCACGACCGATACCACGTGGGACGCGTCGTTGCGCCAGCCCCTGACGCGGACCATCAAGGACAACACCGGCAAGCTGGTCAGCAAACAAGGCTGGGCCTACAACGCCACCGGTCAGACGATGGCCCAATGCCTCATCGACCCGGCGGCAGCACCGTCTTACACGTGCGCGGCAACCGGCACGGCACCGACGGGTGTCCGTCGCACAACCACCACCTATTGCACAGCTGTGGACACCAGCACCTGTCCGCTCATCGGGCTGCCTCTCATCGTGGACGGCCCACGCACGGATGTCACGGACACCGTCTCTTACGCCTGGTATCCGACCACCGACGAATCCGGCTGCGGCACGGTGGGCGGAATTTGCCACCACCTCGGTGACCTCAAGTCCACCACGGATGGGGCAGGGCTGGTCACCACCTATGTCAGCTATGACAAGGCCGGCCGGGTGACCCGGATCAAGGACCCGAACGGGGTCCTGACCGATTTTAGCTACACACCGCGCGGCTGGCTCGCCAGCAAGACGGTCCGTGCCAGCACCTCGGGCGGCGCCTCGTCATCGGATGCAGTCACCACGGTTGCCTATGACCCGACCGGCACCGTCCATTCGGTCACGGACCCCGATGGGGTGGTAACTACTTACACGTATGACGCGGCCCACCGCCTTACCGACATCACCGATGCGTCTGGCAACCACGTCCACTACACCCTGGACGTCGCCAGCAACCGAACCTCATCCCAGGTCCTCACTTCAACCGGCACCGTGGTCCGCTCCCTCGGCCGCTCGTTCAATGCGCTGGGTCAGCTGACCGCAATCACCGATGGCCTCAACAACACGGTGTTCAGTGCGGGCTTTACCGACAGCTATGACGCCAACGGCAATCTGGTTCATAGCCAGGATGGTCTCGGGCACCAGACCAAGCAGGCGTTCGACGGCCTCAACCGCCTCGTGTCCACCTTGCAGAACTACCAGGGCACGGACACGGAAACCGCCAACAGCCAGACGGCCAACACCTTCGATGCCCTCGACCGCGTCAATGGTTTCAATGACCCCGATGGTCTCAATACCACGTACGACATCGACGCTCTTGGCAACCTTGCTGGCCTGCACAGTCCCGACACGGGCACGACGGCACACACGTTCGACGTTGCGGGCAACGCCCTGACCTCGGTCGATGCAACCAACAACAGCCGCGCCAGAACCTATGACGCCGGCAACCGTCTGCTGACCGAGACCTTCGCCGACACGTCCCTCAATGTGACCTACAAGTACGACGAGGCGGACTCCGTCACCGGATGCACCGGCAGCTTCGGCAAGGGCCATCTGACCCGGGTTATCGAGGGCAATGGCGGCATCACTTGGTGCTATGACCATCGCGGCAACGTGGTCAAAAAACAGCAGACGGTTGGCACCGTCACCCGCACCACTGCCTATGCTTGGACTGCCGGCGACCGCCTCGCATCAGTCACCACACCTAACGGAACCCTGGTTGTTTACACCCGCAATGCCCTCGGCCAGATTGCCTCCATCCAGGCAACACCCTCGGGTAGTGCGATGACCACCGTGGTCAGCAACGTCGTCCACATGCCGTTCGGTCCGGTGGCTTCCTACACGCTCGGGGACGGGCAGGCCGTCACCCTGACCTATGACGCCAACGGGGCGTGGACCGATGTTGCAAGCCCCGCGTTCTCATTGCATGTCAAACGGGATGTGGTGGGCAACGTCACCGCCATCGGCAACGCGGCAGGGGTAGCCGTCCCGACGGAAACCTACAGCTACGACCCGCTGTACCGACTGACCGGGGTGAACGCGGCCGACGGCACGAGTATTGAGGCGTACACGTACAACAAGACCGGGGACCGCTTGAGCAAGGCAGCACCGGGTCTGCTCACGGGCATTTATAACTATGCTCCCGGCAGCCACCACCTGACGGGAGTCGGCACCACCACCCGCGTGGTTGATGCACGGGGCAACACGACAGCGGACGTACTGGCATCTGGCACGTATGGGTACGGGTACAACGGCAGGAACCGCCTCACCGTCGTCCAGAATGGCGGGGTGACCGTTGGCAGCTATGTCCTCAACGCGCTGGGCCAGCGGATCCAGAAAACAGCGGGGGGCACCACCACGCGGTTCGACTACGACGAAGACAGCCATCTGCTGTCAGAGAGCGCCGGCACGACCGCCCGGGACTACATCTGGATGGACGGTATGCCGGTGGGTCTTGTCGACCACACGGGGTCCACCACGGCAGTCAACTTCATTCATGCCGATGGTCTCAGCTCACCGCGTGCGGTGACGAATTCGGCGGGCACCGTGCTTTGGCAGTGGGCGTATGCCGGCAATCCGTTAGGCGAGAAGGCGCCGGTATCATTGACTGGCTACATCTTCAACCTGCGTTTTCCTGGCCAGTATTTCGATGCCGAGTCAGGCCTGAACTACAACGTCAACAGGGACTATGAGGCGGCGACGGGTCGGTACATCCAGAGCGACCCGTTCGGGGTCCTGGTTGATTCGTCCACGTATGCATATGCGTTGAATCGTCCGCTGGATGTTTCTGACCCTACGGGACTGGCTCCGCCAAACAACAACGCGTGGAGAAATTTCTGTTTACTGTATTTCGTCGCCTGCAATATGAACCATCCGCTGCCAGGTACGCCGCCACCTGACCCGTCGCTACCCGGTGCACCGGGAGAGTACCAGCCTGTCCCGGAGCCGCAAGGCAACGGTCTCGGTGGAGGAACGAAAAGGCCAGAAATTCCGAAGCCTCCTGGCCCGCTTTGCCCTCAGTCGGCACCCAAGGGGCCGACGCCATCGGCTGTACCTAACGAGCCGACGATCCCGCTGCCGGCAGCCACACCGCCACCGCCGCTCCCGCCGTCTGTCCCGTGGTTCTTCCTGGTGCCACAGTTTCTGATCCCACGCTCGGCCCCCTATAACGATACGATTGCGGACGACCCGACCGCTTCTTATGCATACGGCGAAATTGCATGACCGACGACAAAGACAATCTCTGGCGAACTCTGGCGCGCCTGGAGGATGAGGGCGACATCGCCGGGTCACTCGATTTTCTGCTGCACTCCGCGCTCAGCGAGGACTCGCGCGGGCAGCGTTATATCGGATGGATATACACCACGCGCAATGACTTTGTGGTCGCGGGCTCGTGGTATCTAAGGGCTGCCCAGCAGGGCGACCAAGACGCACTGGCCGAGTGCATGGAGTGTGTTATTGCGATGTGGCGGGAGGGCCTTCATGAGGAATCCCTCTCCCTGGCATCATCTCCTCCGCTGGTGTCTCTCGAAACATTCCAGCGATTCTCGATGTCGCGGTACTTCGACCTGGGTAACGAAGAAAAGCTGCTTGAGTGGTCGGCCCGGCTTGCGGCGTTTGGCAAGGAAAAAGATGTTGTGTATGTGGCGAGGCTTCTCATATCGCGGAACGACCCGGAGGCGGCTGTTCCATATCTCCAAGCGGCCGCTGGGCGAGGCAGCCCGGCAGCACACCAGCTCCTCGGCGAACTTTACCGGCGCGGCGCCGGGGTGGTGCAGGACGAGCGAAAGGCGAACCTGCACTTCAGGGAAGGCGCCAAGCATGGCTATATCCTAAGTCGGACGCGTCTCCTTCATTCTGGGCGAGCAACGCGGGGCGCCTGGTATCTGCCAATATTTGCAGGTCGCCTTCTGGCCCTGATGGTCAAGACTGTCGCACTCAATTCTATGAAACCGAGCGACCCACGACTCGCGGACTTGCCCGATTGCCGCCCTCGGCAGAGTCAATAGTGCGCACCCAGTTCGTGGGATTTTTATAGGCCCGCGCACGCGTGAACGCTCTCGGGATTGCTGTCACCTGTTTCGGACACATTGGTATGGGAGGCGTGGATGTGGAATGAGCTTCATCCAAGCATGGCGTCGGCTGTGCGCATCTCGTCGCCGAACTCGTGACCCGGGATTTGATCAGTGTGTCGGGCCCGGCGAGGAAAAGTTTGTCTGCCGAAAGCGGGTCCCCGTCGCGTAACCGGTGTCCGTTTGCCCGCCGCCGGCCTTGAGGGGCGACGGAGAGACCTGACTCCGGGAGCCCAGGGAAGACAGTAGGCGTCTCATGGTAAACAGCACCGACCACGCGGCTGGAGCGCGTATCGGGCTGCATTTTTAAAGGAGAAAAAAATGCCAGACATGAACGTGATTCTGGAGGTTGCCAAGGGTGCAGCGGCAACGGTCGCAACATTCGTCACGATGCTTTTTCTGATTCCTGGGAAATACACGAGCCTCAAACACACGACGTTTAGTCTATCGACCAAAAAACGCAAGAAACTCGATGCGTTGTTGGGCAGTGATCGGTGGAAAACAGCGCCTGCCGTCGAGCTGGAACTGGCCTTTGCCGATGCGTTCGGGTTTGCCGTCGATGGTCGGCTCATCCGCTACATGTTCGAACGGCGAAACATCATTCCCCACATCCGCAACATCAAAAAGTGCCAACTGATGGTGCGGCTCAGTGCAGACGGTCAAAGCCTGGAGCCTGTACAGGCGCGGCGATGCAGTTTCAGAACCAGCGCAATCCGTGCGTTCTTCACCGGGCTTATCCCATTCGCCCTTTTGCTTTTCACTGTTCCCCTCATGGCAACGGTGGTGCCCAAGCTCTACTTTGCCTGGAGCTGCGGCGTCATTCTCGTCTGGAGTCCGTTTGTTTGTGGCTTTGCGGGGGCTTCGAAGCGGCCCATGACGTCACTGCGCTGTCGGAGAAGAATTATCCGCTGGACACCGATATGGTCCACATTGGGGACAGCCCGTTGACCAGCCGGGAAGCTGCATGATGCAAAATTCGAAGACCATTACAGTTACGTGGGCGCAATGCGCCATGAGCTTGGCACCACGGTGGCCGTGCTCAGTCACAAGTTCATCGAGCTCCATTTCGTCTAACACCTGCGTCGACCGAAAAACTGTGGGGCTTGAGATGCCAGGACGCCACCCGCAGAGCTCATTGGCGGAGTGGGGTGTCTTCGCACTGGCACAAACGAAGGGGGGCGACAGGCAGATGCCACCGAGTCTGAGCAACACTTCGAGCAGTCATGTCCTTCCGAATGGTTGTGCCCGGTCCTACTTATAGGTGCTGCCGCATACACTCTATTGAATGCAGTCACCCCCTGATAGCAGGAAAAACATGAACAAGAATCTGCATGACGCTGTTTTTCATTCCCTCGAGATGGCATCGACTGAGAGCACGACGGTTACCATCATGCTTTCCTATCACCCCCGAGAAGACAGCCAGGTGCGCACTCTCGGTCGCGTGGTGATTACAAACGTGACCTCTTTTTGCAGCACGGTCGATTTTGCGCGCCAAGCGGTCCATGCGTCGTTTGGCAACATTGCCGACTGGTCACCTTCGAAGAAGCGTGGTCAGACGTTCTTTCACCTTGCCGGCGGAACCCTCTCCGTCTTTGGTGATGCACCCGTCTTCGAAGATGCCAATCAGTCCTAGTCGGGTGATGTGCTGTCCCATGAGAAGTCTTTCGCCCTGTCTGGGGTGATGGGCTTTTCCGCTTCCGCTACGGGCTTTCGTCGCGGCCACCCAGGCTTCCTTTTTGGCTGGAGGATTGCGTTGACGACGTTCCCCCAGATTTGAGCAGCGCCCCGGTTTCGAGTTCAATCGCCCACCTTCGTCCACCGCTTGAGGTTTACAACGAACCGCTGGCACTGGCCGAGTTCGACGACTTCGGGCTCATTCACTACACCGAACCCGAGGAAGGATTGCAGTTTGTCCGTAGAGGGACCCTTGCGGATGCTGAATGATGGTCGAGCTATGCGAGACGTCTTTCGACCTCACGAGAAGCTCAAGCCTTCGAGAAAGATGCCTTTAAACGTTGTCATTCGCCAGAAATAGAGACAGGTTCGATGAATGAATTCAAGGACACTGATATCGCCCGGGGTTGGGTCGAGATGTACCGTATGGCCGAGGGGTCCGAGGCCAGGAATACCAGCTTCTGGGCATATATGGCGCTCGACGACATTCGTGGCCATGATCTGGAGCGGTACTGGAAAATCATCAACGAGATAAGGCGCCTGGACGACTCTGATTCAGTGCTGTCAAATTTGGCTGCGGGCCCACTCGAAGACCTCCTGGTGACTTCGGGAAGCGCCTTCATCGACAGGTGCGAAGCGCTCGCCAAAACAGATGACCGTTTCAAAGCCATGCTCGGGATGGTCTGGAAGAACAGTATCCCTGACGACATTTGGGAGCGGGTTCAGCTCGCATCTACATGGAAATAACGAGAGGCATGGCTGTTTTCACCGAATGGCGGTGCCCGTATCAGTTTGTTGGCTTTTCGAATTCTCGGACTCAATGGATATCCGGCGCAGACGCGACGCAAGCGCCGGAATTGGCCATTCGCGTGGCAACAGTGGCGTTCTCAGAGCTCGACGAGGTCCAGAACGGCGACGTCCCCCCGCCTTCCAAGCGCACCCGACGCCTACACCACACATGAGCTCCCGTCCGCTCGCCGCGTCCAAGCCAAACGCGCATGCGCCTCGGCGGCACACTGCGCCCCCATCTGCGTGAGCGCGGCAATCGCATCGAGAGACAGCGCCATCCGCCGACAATCGACCGTATCCGACTCATGCACAAACTCGGCGAGTAGTTCCGTCAGCCCGCGCGCGTACTGCAATAGCTCAGCTGCATTGTTGAGAAGGTCGTGTGGCGAGGCATCTGGATCGGCGTAGCAGCGGGCGCGGCTGGCCCTGCCGGGTTCGTTGGTTGTAGACATGGCTGCTCCTTGGTGAAGCCATCGTTTGCTTGGGGGGGCGGCACGCGCACGGGGCGACATGCCGCGGATCATGCGGACTCGCGGGTTCACGGCTGCCCGTGGCCGGGCGCCGGGCGGTTTGGTTGATGACGTAGGCGAGCGTCAGCCCCATAAACCGGCATGCGAAGGCACACGCCGGGTTACACGGCCAAGAAATAACTCAGAGTTGGCTGACGCCCCGGTTCGTTAACCGTGTCTGCGACGGAGGCAGACGGCCCGGTAAACCGTTGGGGTGTCGCCGAGGGGATTCGGCGGGCGTGCGAGTGCCGTATGATCGTTGGGACCCACGATTGACTCCTGGTTAGTTGATTGTGGTCAGCGGTCCGGGAGTGTTCCTAGCACTCTCGGGCCGCGCTTCTCACCGCATCGAGCGATGGTTGTCTGCGCAGCTGGCTAAGCGACGACGCAGGCAACGGAACGACCGTAGCAAAACAACATTGGGTTGTCTGTAGGGCTGCGTGCGCGTCGTCGAATGATCGGGTCCTTGCGCTGAGCGACCGGCGTGATGCGTGCGCCATTCCATGACGCGTGATTGCGAAAGTCCTCAGCGTTGAAGCGCGCACCGTGTCTACGGCTCACAACGCACCCTCGATGCGCTGTGAGCATTGCCTGATAGACACATCGATCGTCGCCAGCGTACGCTTTTCGACACGCATTCGATTCGCGCAACGTCTGGTTGGAAGGAGTGGCTACACATGCATACCGGCGGCACCGTAAGTAACCGGCCTGCCCATTCGTCGGAAGAGGTGTCGCGCGACGATCTCCTGGTGCAACAAGGTCAGGGAATCATTGGCATGCTGGTCCAGATCGCAAGTTCGCAGGCCCGTCTTGAGCAACGCGTCGACGGCGTCAGCAACGATGTCACCGACGTCAAGACTACGGTCGCGACCTTGAGTGACGACGTGAAAGATCTGACCCAATGGAAAAACAGGCTTTGGGGCATGGCGATCCTGCTCGGCGGACTCGCCGCCGGGTCCGGCGGGATTTGGGCCATCGTCGACCGTCATATCGCCTGGACCACCGACACTGCGGCCAGCGAGGCGTCCAACGCACCTCTATCGGCAAGGTGATCGAAAAGGGCGATGCCGCCGAGGTGGGTCGCTCGGCGCCACGAAGAAATCCACGCTGAACAGCAATTTCTTGCGCCTCGCAAACACTCGCACAAGCCCCGACACTAGGCGTCTTCCCGAGCTCCGAGAACGCCATGCATAAGCCGATTCTCACGTTGGTCCTTTTTGCCCTCACGTCCGTGGCGGCAAGTGCCGCCGACTCCCCGAAGGACGTCCAGGCCATGATCGCCCGCGGCGACTACCCCGCGGCCGAGGCCGCCCTTCGCCAGGCCGTCTCCGATCACCCGCAGAGCGCCAAGGCCCACTATGTGCTGGCCGAGGTCCTGGCCCACGAGGGCAATATCGGCGAGGCCAAGACCGAGGCGACCAAGGCCGCGACGCTGGACCCGTCCACGAAGTTCACCGACCCGGCCAAGTTCCAGCACTTCCAGCACGAGCTGGATGCCGCGCTGGCGCCGCCTTCGGCCCGGCCTGCGGCGGCGGCCACTCCGACGCGTTTCACTGAGCCCCAGCCGGCTGCCCGTGCCGAAGCTGGTGGCCAATCGCACATGACGGGCTGGCTGATCGGCGGCGTGATCCTCGTCCTGATCATCTTCTTCGTGATGCGTCGTCGGCAGAACACCAACAACCAGTTCGGCAACGGCTACCCGCCGGCGCCGCCGATGAATGGTGGCCCGTCGTACGGCGGTCAGCCCTATGGCGGCTATCCGGGTGGCAATCCGGGCTACGCGCCGCCGCCGTCGTCGGGTGTCGGCACCGCCGTCGCCGCCGGCCTGGGTGGCCTGGCTGCCGGTGCGCTGCTCGATGAGGCGCTTCGTTCCCACCGCGACGGTGAGGAACCGCGTAACACGGGCGCCAGCGGTTTCGGCAATCTGGGTCCGGATACGTCGGCACAGCCCGATCCGTCCGGCCAGGCGTACGACGATCTCCGCGACGACCCGATCGATATGGGCAATAACGACAGCTCGTGGGACGACAGCTCGTCCGGCGGTGGTGACGACGACAACCAGTGGTGACCTCGATGATTCTGGCTGAAACGCTAGAATCACCGTTCCTCTGAGCACCCCGGTTCCGATTGGCTTCCGTCTTTCTTGTCCTTGCGGTCGGCCTCGTCGCGGGTTGTCTCAGCGGCGTTATCGGAACCGGCTCATCGCTGATGCTGCTGCCCGTCCTGACGTATCAGTTCGGGCCCAAGCATGCCGTACCCGTCATGGCCGTTGCGGCGGTGATCGCCAACCTCTCGCGCGTCGCCGCATCGACGGTGGATTCGCAAACCGTCAATAGGGGCAGGGCGACATGTACTGGATCATCACCAAATACCTGATCACCGCCGCCGTGGTCGTCGCCGTTTCCGAAGTGGCCAAGCGTAGCGACCGTCTTGGCGCGCTGCTGGCTTCCTTGCCCTTGGTCACTCTGCTGGCGCTGACGTGGCTGTACGTCGAAAAACAGCCGACCGAGAAGATCGCCAACCACGCCTGGTACACCTTTTGGTACGTGGTGCCGACGTTGCCGATGTTCCTCGCGTTCCCGTTCCTGCTGGGGCGCTTCGGATTCTGGCCGGCGCTTGGCTTGAGCGCGGTCATTACCGTGGTGTGCTTCGCGGCATTCGCCGTTTGCGTCAAGCCGTTCGGTATTCGCCTGCTCTGAACGGACTCGGTCAGGAGTGGATGCGCCGCCAGACCACTTCGCCGTGGGCACCCTCGGCCGCACCGCTGGAGGGCTTGGCGACGGTGTAGGTGAGTTCGTCGCCCTTGATGACGAATGTGCTGTCGCCGCCTTTGCCATTCCAGTTCGGGAAGGACGCCTGCAGGATGTGGCTGTGCATGACCATGCCCTCGACGCTGACCGTGCCGTAGTGCGCGTTGAAGTCCATGGACGCGGCGCGGTATTCCTCGGGCGTGCCCTTGGACTTGTCGTTGTTGGCGAAGGGCATGCGCTTGGATCGTACGATCTGCATCATGTAGTCGCCCTGGGCATCGATGACCCACAGGCCTTCGGGGTTCGGCCCATAGAGTTCGATGCGATGGCCATCCGGGTAGACGTTATCGCAGCGGACCAGGGTCCAGGCGCCGACGAGTTGCCCGGGACCGGCGGCCGGCATGTCGGCGGCGAAAGCGGTGAGCGGAGTCGCGGCCAGGCTGCTGGCGAGGGCCGAGACGGCGGCGAAGGCGAGGACATGGGTGTGCTTCATGGCGGGGTGACCTGGGTGGCGGGAGTGCGCTCATCGTCGCCGCAGGTGGTGGATTTGATAATTGGCTCTGACCTTCATTGACCTTCAAATCCAGTTTGAAGATGATCGAGCCATGCTGGCAGACCGCCACCGGCCGGAAACCGTGCCATGAACCGTCTGAGCGATATGCAATTGCTCGTCGACGCAGCCGACCTGGGCAGCCTTTCCGCCGCGGGTCGGCGCGCGGGCCTGTCGCCGGCGGCAGCGAGCGCCTGTGTTCAGCGCATCGAGGCCGCCGTGGGTGCTCGGCTGTTCGAACGTACGACACGCCAACTGCGCCTCACCGATGAAGGGCGCACCTATCTCGGTTACTGCCGTATCGCTATCGATGCGATGAAAGAAGGTGAGCGTGCGGTGCGTAGCGGAACGGATACCGTCAGCGGCACGCTGCGGATCTCGGCGCCGTCGGACTTCGGTCGCAACCTGCTTGTCGATATCCTCGACGGCTTCATGGCCGTCCATCCGGAGGTGCGGATCGTGCTTTCGCTGGCCGATTCGATTTCGCGTTTCGTGCCCGACGACGTGGACGTAGCGATTCGCGTCGGGCCGCTCGAGGATAGTGCGCTGGTGGCCCGCCACCTGATCGACAGCCGCCGCGTCGTCTGTGCGTCGCCGGCGTGTATCGCCGCGCATGGCATGCCCTCGCAACCGGCCGATCTTGTCGAGCTGCCAACCCTGGTGTTGACGACGAATGCGGGGCCGCGCGACGAGTGGCGCCTGGGCGAGACGACCGTACGCGTGAGCCGGTATCACGAGTGCACCGATAGCGAGGTCATTCGCAAGTGGGCGATCCGCGGTCACGGTTTCGCGTATCGACAGCAATGGGCCGTGGCAGACGATGTGCGGGAAGGGCGGCTCGTGCTGGTTCATGCACCCGAATGGTCTGCGCCGTCGCCGATCCACGCCATGTATCACGCGACGACGTATCAGCCGCCGCGGGTGCGGCGGTTTATCGATTTTCTGCAGGTGGAAATGGCGGTGAGGATGCCGCGCGTGGCGTAGGTCGGGATGGCGGCAGTGGGCTTGTTACTGGGCGTATTGGGCTTGGCCGTTGCCGAAGGACCAGTTTTCCTTCTTGTTTTCGACCAGGTTGATGAAGACGTCCTGCGGGCGGATGCCGACCGCGTCGACCATGTTTTTCACGATGGCGGCGAACAGGGCCTGCTTCTGCTCGAGCGTGCGGCCTTCGCGCAGAGTGATCTGTACGGCGACGAAGTCGTCGCCGCGGTCGATGCCGAGGTAGGTGCGGTCGAATATCAGGCCGTCGGGATCGTGCTCGGCGATGACCTGGAAGCGGTCGTCCTTGGGCGCGCCGATGCTGGTGAGCGCGTCGTAGACGGCCTCGCCGAGTTTGCCGCGATAGGCGCTGTCTTTGCCACGAAGCAGGTCGATGCGGACGAAGGGCATGGGAATCTCCCGTAGGCGGTGGGGTGGGGATGGATCAGGCGTTGAGCCCGACGCTGAGTCGGGTCAGTTCGGAAATCGCGCGTTCGAGTGCTTGCCAGCGATCGGCGCCATAGGTTCCGACCACGCGCGTCTGAGCGTCGTCCCAGAGCAGGCGTGCCTTGGTAAGCAGGGCTTCTCCCTCCGCGGTGAGGGCGACCGTCTTGGCCCGGCCTTTCGTCGGCGCGGCGATAGCGATCCAGCCCGCCGATCTCATCGGCGTCAGCATCCGGTAGAGAGAGGTGCGGTCCATGACCATGTCGTCGGCGAGGCGGCTCAACGCGAGGCCGGGCTCGCGCCGGATGGCCTTGAGGATGCCGAACTGGGCGACGGTGACACCTAGCGGTGCCAGCGTGTCGTCATAGAGCCGGCTGAGGGCGCGGGTCGCCTTGCGCATCGTGGTGCAGGCGCAGGGCAGTTCGGTGGCGGACATGGTCTGATGCATATACATAGTGTAAATACATCATTGTACTCGCTATGGCAATTGCAAGCTCGAAATCGCATGAACCAGCCGACGTATCGCCCCGTCGCGTCACGGCTCACGCCGCGCGCAGTGCCTCGCTGGGTTCGACGTTTACCGCGTCGATCGTGGGCTGGCCGAGCGCGATCAACGTGGTCGCCACCAGTTCACGTCGCAACGCCTCGCGCTGACGAAAAGCCGAGCGATGCTTGCTGGCGACGTCCAGTTCGTTGCGCTCCGGCTCGACCGCGGGAAGGTCGAAGAAGCCATCGCGTGCGAGCACGCCGGCGGATTCGATCCAGAAGGTGTCGTAGCTGGCCTTGATCCGGCCCGAGCGCGCATGGCCGTCGTTGCTTATGCCGCGCAGGCGCGACAGTCCGTGCGCGGTGGCGACGCCATACAGCAACGACAGCAGGAGATTCTTCGGGCGCAGGCCGTGGCACTGGCGGGTGACCAGGCGCACACGCTCCTGGCCGTCTTCGGTGTTAGGGCCCTGCAGGCAACCGACCAGCAGCTCTCCGCTCGAAGGCAGCACGGTGATCGTGGCGGAGAAGAGCAGGGTGTCGTCGGCGGTGGCCAGGGCCACGTTCAACTCACCTTCGCAGCCTCGGCGCGTCGGCGGCATGAGCAGCACGCGAAGGGGTTCGCCGTTTTTCATGCTGGCCTCGGCAAGCGTGACCTGGCCCTCGGCATACATTCGCTCGAGCAAGCCCTGGGGCAGGGCCGCGACGACGAAGCGGTAGTGGTCCATCAACGCGGCGAGGCGCTTGCGCGCGCCGAAGCTGCGACTGACGAAGCGATGCTGCCAGCGTTCGACAAGGCGTCCGTCGCGGCGGGCGGCGTCGCGCAGGGCGGGGTGGGACTGGAGCAGGCCGAGCCAGCGAAGATGGCGAAGCGGGGCGACGAGGCAGCGCGCGGCGTAGCCGGCGGCACGCCTCGCGTGCTGCGAGCGCCAGTCGTTACGTTCGCGAAAACTCGCGACAAACCGTTGCAGGGCGCTCATGAGTGGGGGCTTCGCGGGGACGAGCCCCGGAGTCTATTCGCAAATTCTTTCGACAACCTTTCCGCTTCGAAAGCTGCTGCGAGAGTCTCTGAGTAGCTCAGATTTCGAGTGGATCGCCCTCGTGGAGCTCGTCCATCCAGCCTCGGCGCCGTTGCAGTGCCCATTCCACGTGCTGGGCGAACATGACGTCGATCGGGCCACCCTGCGCCATCGCGGCCAGCCTGCCTTCGGTGACATTGCCCAGATGGGCGGCCTGCTCGGCGTAGCCGACGACGCCCTCGGCCTCGAGCTGGGACAGGACGATCTGCAGATTCACGTGGCGGGCGTGCTGGACGGGCATGGCGACTCGACTCCGGGCTCTCCTTGAAAGGATCGGCGAGCGTCGCCCGGCCTTTAGCCCGCGTGTGTGAAGGCCGTCACAGGAATCCGTTGCGCTTTGCCCAGGCCGCGAACAGCGCTGGCCATGCCGCGACCTCGGAACCGGGCGTGCCCATGCCCCAGCCGTGACCGCCTTTGGCGAACACGTGCAGTTCCGCTTCGACACCGTTCTGTTTCAGGGCGGCATACATGATCCGGCTGTTGCCGATGTTTGCGATCGGGTCGTCCTCGGCCTGGGCGAGGAACGTCGGTGGCGTCCTGGGGCTTACGTGCGACTCGACGGAGTACGCCTGTACCGCGTCGGCCTGCGTGGACAGCTCGCGACCCGAGCGTGTGGTGTCGTACGGCTGCCGCAACGAGATGACCGGGTAGATCAGCGCAGCGAAGTCGGGCCTCGAGGAAAGCCGGTCGGCGGCGTCGACGGCGGGATAGAACGCGGCGGCGGCACGCGTCTCGGTAATGCCGGCGAGGTTGCCTCCCGCGGAGAAGCCGATCACACCGATGCGAGCCGGATCCACGCCCAGCTCATGGGCATGGGCACGAAGCACGCGCATCGCGCGCTGCGCATCCTGAAAGGGTGCGACGGCGGGCCAGTGATCGGCCGGCAGGCGGTAATACAGCACGACCGGGGTCACGCCCTGGGACAGCAGCCACATCGCCGTGGGCATCACTTCCTGACCCATGCCAATGCGTGCATAGCCGCCGCCACCGATGACGATGGCGGCCGTGCCGTTGGGATGCGCCGGGCGATACACCTCGATGCGCGGCACGCTCACATTGGATACGGCGCCCGCATGGCTGCCCGACCGGTACACGCGCTCCGGACCGCGCGTCCCGCCGGCGCCCGGCGGTGCATCGGGCCAGAGGTCGATGTTGACCGGATGCTCGCCGTCGGGCTGCGCTTGGGCGGTGGCGCGATCGGGACACGCGAGGAGGAACGTCGCGACCAGCAGCGCGATCCGAAACAGATGCATGGGGTTCTTGCCTACGGGGACGATTCGGCCTCGACCGTATCAGCCGGCCGCTTTCCCCAGGCTTGCGGGACCTGCCACCTCGGCCCACTCCGGTAGCGAAGCGTTCACCTGGGTCAGCAGGTCGTCGAGGTCGTGCGACTTGCGGGCGAGTTCGTCGGCACGCTCGGCCTCGCGACGTTGCTCTTCGTCATAGTCGGCGCTGGCGCCCGTGGTTGCCTCGACGATAAGGCGCGCGTATTCACCGACCAGGTCGGGGGAGGGCACGCGGAACCAGATCTTGTTGTCCACCCAGCGGATGTCCGGCGAGGTGTGCCGCGAAAACACGGCCTCGCAGCGGGCGGCGAACAGGCGTAGCCAGGGCTCGGTGGGCGGACTGCTGAGGTCGGCCAGGACGCAATAGCCGACGTCGTCCTGCCTGGCGGCGGAGAACCCGCTGACGCGGGGCCCTAAATGTGTAATCGTGGTCATGGCGGCTCCGGGAATCCCCACGAGGTATAGGCCGCCCCCTGTGGAGGAGCCGCGAAGCATCCTTCAACCGACGCGACCGGATTTCACACATAAACGCGCCGTGTACGCGATGCTGGTTCTAATCCGGCCACAGGCGCCATGCGCCCATCGGATCACGCGGTGAGAGACGAGGTAAGACGAGCGCGCGATACCCAGGTCATGCAAGAAGTCTTGCAGGGCCGACGGACGGGGCTGGCCGGACTGGCACCCTTCGCCGGGCCGGCCGTGGTCGTTTCCGTCGCCTACATCGACCCCGGCAACTTCGCGACCAACATCCAGGCCGGCGCCCGCTACGGCTACGGGCTGCTCTGGGTGGTCGTCCTGGCCAACCTGATCGCCATGTTGTTCCAGAGCCTGTCGGCACGGTTGGGGATCGTTACCGGGCGCGACCTCGCGCAACTGTGTCGTGAGCGTCTGCCCAAGCCCCTGGTCTACGTGATGTGGGTGGTCAGCGAGCTGGCCGCGATGGCGACGGACGTGGCCGAGTTCCTCGGCGGGGCGATCGGCCTCAGCCTGCTGTTTCATCTTCCGCTGCTGGTGGGCATGGTCATCACGGGGATCGTGACGTACGCGCTCCTGCTCCTGGAGGGCATGGGTTATCGCCGGCTCGAGCTGGCGATCGGCGCGCTGGTCGGCGTGGTCGGCCTGTCGTATCTCGTGGAATTGTTTGTCGCTCCCGTGGGCTGGGCGTCGCTGGGGCAACAGATCTTCATGCCGAAGCTGCCCGACAGCGCGGCTGTCGCCATCGCGGTAGGCATCATTGGCGCCACGGTCATGCCGCACGCCTTGTTCCTGCATTCGGGCTTGACCGAGCGGCGCGCGCGGCCGAAGAGCGACGACCAGCGACGGCGGATCATCCGGCTGTCCAACCTCGAGGTGGTGCTGGCGCTGACCGTGGCCGGCCTGATCAACCTGGCGATGGTGGTGATGGCTGCCGGCGCCTTTCACGGCAGCCATCCCGATGTCGCGAAGATCGAAACGGCGTACCGGACCCTGGTGCCGCTGTTGGGCGGTGCGGCGGCGACCATCTTCCTGATCTCGCTGGTGGCGTCGGGCTTTTCGAGTTCCGTGGTGGGCACCATGGCGGGGCAGATGATCATGCAGGGCTTCGTCGCTTTCCGCATTCCGATATGGGTACGGCGGTCCGTGACGATGTTGCCGAGCTTCGCCGTGGTGATCGCCGGCGTGGACGCGACGCGTGCGCTGGTGATGAGCCAGGTGGCGCTGAGCATCGCCTTGCCCTTCCCGATGATCGCGCTCGTCTGGTTCACCAGCCGCCGCGACATCATGGGGGTGTTCCACAACCGCTGGCCGGTCGTCGCGCTGGCGGGCGTGGGTGCGTTGGTCGTGCTGAGCCTCAATGTGGTGCTCTTGCTCGACGCCGCGGGCGTTATCTCGCTTTGATCCGAGCGCAGCGGTCGATGTCGCTCATGGCGTGGGTGTGGGGTGGTCGAGTCCCGCCACCGTGCGCAGGATGCGTCCGCTCAATGCGGGCATGTGCGAGGCCCAGGGAATCGCCACATGACGCAGGCGCGCCACCCAGGGATTGCCACTGCGCGCGAGGGCGGTGATGGCATGCACGCGACGCACCACCCCCTTGTGCACGGCGTGGCGTTCGCGGTGGTAACGCTGCAGTGCATCCATGGGCTGCGCACCCGGCGCGGTGAAAAGCATGGCGAAGGCCGCGGCGTCCTCGATGCCGAGGTTCATGCCGCGTGCGCCCACGGGTGAATGCACGTGGGCGGCATCGCCACCGAGGGCGATCCGGCCAATGGCGCAGCGGTCCGCGACACGATGCGCGATGTGAAACGACGATTCCCAGATCGGTTCGCTCGACACCGTGCCGCCTGGCAGGCGCGAGAGGGGATCGGGCATGTTGGAGATGATGCGCCACACCTCGTCGTCGAGTGCGAGCAGGAAGATCATGCCCTCGGGAAAGAACATCAGGTGTGCGTGGTCGCGGTCGAGTGTCGTCTGCAGCGGCACATCGTAGAGCGGCCACGGCTCCGGATAGGACGAGCCGGAAAATCCGATCTCGAGTGTCTTGCGGAAGTCACTGCGCGCGCCGTCCGCCGCGAACACGGCAGCGTAGCCCTGCTCACCGTCGCTGGCGCCGTTCAACGCCACGCGCACCTCGTCGTCGTCCTGACCCACGCATCCTGCACGGACGCCGCGCTCGATATGGATGCCTCGTGCGTCGAGCGCTTCGGTCAGCAGCGCTTCGCTGCGTGCCTGCGAAAGCACCGTCAGGCCGTAACGCGGATGCACCGACGTCGCTTCGATGGTTGCCAGCACCTCGGCGTTCTCGTGGAAGCGCACCCCGCGAACAGGACGACCTTCGGCCAGCATGCGTTCGGTCACGCCGGTCCCGGCGAGAAGATCGAGTGTGCGTGGATTGACGACCAGAGCGCGCGAATGTGCGGCGGGACGCAGTGCGGAATCGACGATGCGCACCTTTACGCCGCGCATGTCCAGAAGAAGGGCGGCGGCGAGGCCGGTGGGGCCGGCGCCGGCGATCAGGACGGATGGCTGGCTCATGCATGCGCTCCGCGAGGTCGATGCATCGATCATAGCCATCGAACGTCGGTTTGGTGTCAGTGTGGCAGGGGGCGGGCCTGGATCACACCGAGGGCGGCCAGCGTTTGCTGTACGGCAGCCTCCAACGGGGTGGTCGGCACGGTGCCGAGGAACGTGCGCAGTCGTGTTCCATCCAGCTCGATGGGCGTGCGCCAGAGGTAACGCATCTTGCGTAGCTCGCGCAGGGTCTCGGAGAAGGGCGATGCCAGGGTGACCAGGGGCCAGGGGAAAGCGCGCAGCGGTAACGTGGGACGCTTCGATGCACGGCACACGGCGGCATGAAGCGCGTCACCGGTCACGTAGTGCCCGTTGAAGTGAAAACGGGCGAAGGTGTCCAGGCGCTCTTCTTCGCCGAGCAGGGCGACGGTGGTGGCGGCGACATCCGGCAGGTAGGCCCAGGTATGGCCCAGCTCACGCGACCCCGGGTACTGCATCGCACGGAGCGGTTTGCCTGGTTTGACGAGACCTTGCGCAAACCAGCTGCTTCCGGCGTGAGGCCCGTAGAAATCGCCGCAGCGCAGATTCAGTGAGCGCACGCCGTCGCGCGCCGCCGCTTCCAGGCGCCGTTCCAGCTCGACGCGGATCTCGCCCTTGCGCGTGGGTGCGTGCTGCGGGCTCTCCTCGTGCACGAGGGGCGTGGCGTCTTCGCCATAGTTGTAGACGCTGCCAAAGATGACGATGCGCGCATCGACCGCACGTGCGGCGGCGATGGTGTTGTCCATCATGGGCAGCACCTGGGTTTCCCAATCGCGGTAGCCGGGAGGGTTCACCGCATGCACGATGACCTGGACGCCTGCGGCGGCGGCGAGGACGTCCGCCGCGTTCATGGCATCGCCCTTGATCCACTGGATGGCGCTGTCGGTTGCCATCGCGCGGCGGCTGAGGGCTTTCACGCGCCAGCCTTGGTCGAGCAAGGCCTGCGTCGTGGCGCCGCCAACGCCGCCGGTGGCACCGAGGACAAGGGCGGTTCGCTTCGTGGTCGTCTGCATGGCGGCTCTCCGGTTGGGATGGGAGAAGTCTGGTCGCCCCGGTGCTATACGTGAATTGCCTAAATGCGTTGATGTGATATACGTTTTTGTATGACTGTAAACGGGCCCGCGTGGGATCTTTTCCGTTCTTTCCTCGCCGTGCTTAGCGAGGGGAGCCTTTCTGGCGCGGCGCGGAGGCTGGGCATGACCCAGCCGAGCCTGGGTCGGCACATTCGTGAGCTGGAGGAATCGCTGGGCGTGCCGCTGTTCTCGCGGGCCTCCCACGGGTTGTTGCCGACGGATGCCGCGCTGGAACTCAAGCCCCATGCGGAAGCCATGGCCTCGGCGGCGGCCTCGGTCCTGCGGGCGGCCTCCGGTGCAAAAGGCGAGCTGCGCGGTGTGGTGCGCGTCACCGCGAGCGAGGTGGTCGGCGTGGAGGTGCTCCCCCCGATCCTGGCCGCGATGCGTCGCCGCTTCCCCGGCATCGTCGTCGAGTTGTCGACGACCAACCGCACGGAAAACCTGCTGCGTCGCGATGCGGACGTCGCCGTGCGCAGTTCGCCACCGGACCAGGATGCGCTTGTCGCGCGCAAGGTATGCGTCATTCCCATCGGTCTTTTCGCGCACGCGGATTATCTGGCGGAGGCGGGCCGGCCGAAGACGCTGGCGGACCTGCCCCGTCATACCTTGATCGGCTACGACCAGGAGACACCCTTCGTCCGCGCCACGCGCCCGGCGGACATGCCTTATCGACGCGAACTCTTCAGCTTGCGCACCGACAACGACCTGGCCGGTCTGGCCGCGATCCGCGCCGGCTTCGGCATAGGTGCCTGCCAGGTACCGCTGGGGCGTCGCGCCGGGCTGGTGAGGCTGCTTCCCAAGGCGGTGGATATCCCGCTGCCGATCTGGGTGGTCATGCATGAGGATCAGCGCACCAGCCTGCGGATTCGCGCGGTCTTCGACCATCTGGCCGAAGGACTGGCCGCGTACGGTGGCAGTCGAGGGAGTGCAAAACTGCTAACCTCCGGCGCCTGACCGAGCGGAGATTTGCCATGAGCCTGATCCAGACCCCCGTTTCTTACGGCGAGCTGATCGACAAGATGACGATCCTTCAGATCAAGCTGCAGGAAATCAAGGACGACGCCAAGCTCGCCAACGTGCGCAACGAGCTCGAATTGCTCGACGCGACCTGGAAGAACGACAAGGCGTCGGAAACCGACATCGCCGAAGAGACCGCCCGCCTGCTCGCGGTGAACCAGCGCCTGTGGAAGATCGAGGACGACATCCGCATGAAGGAGCGCGCCCAGGCCTTCGACCAGGAATTCATCCAGCTCGCCCGCTCGGTGTACATCGAGAACGACGAGCGCGCGGCGATCAAGCGCGAGATCAACGTGAAGCTCGGTTCGACGCTGGTCGAAGAGAAGTCGTACCAGGATTACCGCGCGCCACAGGCCTGACCACGTCGCCTGCTAGAGAGAAGCGGCTTCTGTAGGAGCTGCTTCTTGTAGGAGCTGCTTCTTGTAGGAGCTGCTTCTTGTAGGAGCTGCTTCTTGTAGGAGCAGATTTTTGTGGGAGCTGTTTTTTTGTGGGAGCCGATTCATCGGCGAACCCGCGGCAGCGGGCCAGGTTGAGGCAAGCCCCCAATCGCCGCTGAAGCGGCTCCCACATGTCTGCCGTCAGCTCCCAGATGTCTGCCATCAGCTCCCAGATGTCTGCCGTCAGCCTGATGTCTGCCATCAGCCTGCGCTTTTTGTGGGAGCTGCTTTTTTGTGGGAGCCGATTCATCGGCGAACCCGCGGCAGCGGGCCAGGTTGAGGCAAGCCCCCAATCGCCGCTGAAGCGGCTCCCACATGTCTGCCGTCAGCTCCCACATGTCTGCCATCAGCCTGATGTCTGCCATCAGCCTGCGCTTCTGTGGGAGCTGCTTTTTTGTGGGAGCCGATTCATCGGCGAACCCGCGGCAGCGGGCCAGGTTGAGGCAAGCACCCAATCGCCGCTGAAGCGGCTCCCACATGTCTGCCATCAGCCTGCCAATTGCCATCAGCTGCCAGGTGCCATCAGCTGCCAGGTGCCATCAGCTGCCAGGTGCCATTAACCCGTTAGTGGCAGCTGCAGGTGGGTGGCGCAGGCTTCGAAGCGATCGACCATCTCGGCGACTTCGACCAGGTCCATCACGCCGGGCTTTTCGATCTTCGTGCCCCACGGAATCTCCGACGCCGGCTTGCCGAGGAACTTGCGCGAGGCGGCGTCGTACTTGTCGACGCACCAGCGTCGGTCCGAGTAGGGGCCGGAGCGTTCCGGGTTGCTGGCGGCATGCAGGCCGAGCACTTTCACGCCCGCCGCGTTGGCCATGTGCATCGGGCCCGAATCCGGGGTGAGAATCATGGCGCTGCGCGAGAGCAGGGCCATGAAACGCTTCAGCGTGTCCTTACCGGTCAGGTCCAGCGGTGCCTGCTTCACGGCTGCGAGGATGCTGTCCGCGAGGGCCCGCTCCGCGTCGGAAGGGCCACCGACGAGTGCCACGCGCAGGCCGCGACCCATGGCGTGATCGATCAGCGCGGCATAGCGCTCGACGCGCCAGTTGCGCACCGTGTGGCTCGACATCGGGCTGACCAGCAGGGTCGGTGCGTCGCCCGGCAGTTGCTCGGCCGCCCAGGTCCGGGCTTCGTCCGGCACCGGAATGTCCCAACGCACCTCGGTCTGCTTCAGCTCGAGCGGTTCGATGAAGCTGGCCATGGCGTCGAGCACGTGCTCGCCCGTGCGCGCGGCGATGCGTTCGTTGACGAACAGGCCGTGCAGGTCCTTGGAACGGGCATGGTCGTAGCCGATGCGTCGGTCCGCCTTGACGGAGAGGCTCAGCAGATTGGAGCGCAGGGCTACCTGCATGTGCAGGAGGGCGTCGAAGCGGCGACCGGCGAGGGCCTCGCGTACCGTGCGTACCCCGGCGCGCCCCTGGGCCTTGTCGAAGGTGATGAACTCGACGCCTGGAAGATCGCCCACCAGGCGGCGCTCGAGCTTGCCGACGATCCAGGTCAGCCGGGTATCCGGTGCTTTTTCCTGCAGGGTGCGGATCAGCGGCACCACGTGGGTCACATCGCCGATGGCGGATGTGCGCATGATGCAGAGGCTGGAGGTTCCCGACGGGAGGGGGCGGCTTGTTAGACTGGGCACGATCGGATCACCGGATAGGAGGCTGCTGCAAGGCGGCCCGAAAATGACAGACCAACGAGTAACGGAGGCGGCGGGCGGCACGATTCTGTTCGACGCGGCCCGGACACCTCAAGTCGACAGTCTCTGGTTCTCGCCCGCCCACTGGGGCGAGCGCGATGCCTTGCGCTCGCAGGCCGGTGGCCGCGGCGGGGTCGCCGTGATCCAGACGCCAGCCGGCGAAGCGGTGCTTCGTCATTATCGCCGAGGCGGCATGGTCGCCCGAATCTTCGGAGATCGCTATCTCTTCACGGGGCGGCGTCGCACCCGCAGCGTACGTGAATTCCGGCTGCTGGTTGAGCTTGAGCGCCGTGGCCTGCCGGTGTCGCCGCCGCTGGCCTCGCGTTTCGTCCGCTACTGGCTGCGATATTCGGCCGACCTGATCACCCTGCGCATCCCCGACGCGGCGACCCTGGCCGAGCGCCTGTCCGATGGCGCTTTCAACGCCACGTTGGCGGCCAAGGTGGGCGACCTGATCGCGCGCTTCCATCGCGAAGGTGCCTGGCACGCCGACCTCAACGCGCACAACATCCTGGTCAACCCGCAGGGGCTGTACCTGATCGATTTCGACCGCGGCCGCCTGCGCCGGCCGTCGCCGCACTGGCGCCGCGCGAACCTGGCCCGCCTGAAGCGATCGCTCATCAAGGTCGGTGCCCGCGAAGCCGGCGACACCTTCGACGCCGAGCTTTGGCCGGCCCTGATCGATCAATACGAGCGGAGTCTGAAAGGGTGAGCTGGAACCTGCATTTCCTTGGAACCGGTGCCGCGCACGCCGTCGAGCTCGGATCTTCCGCCGTCGTGATCGAACGCGACGGTCGCCCGCTGCTGCTGGTGGATTGCGGTCCGGATACGCTCGACCGCTATGTGGCCGCGTACGGCGCGCCACCGCCCGCGCTCTACGTCACCCACGTGCACATGGACCACGTGGCCGGGATGGAGCGACTGTTCTTCCGCCTGTGGTTCGACGAAGCCCTTCGTGGACGCACGCGGGTATACCTGCACGCGGCGCTCCTGCCATGGTTGCAGGGCAGGGTGGCCGACTACCCCGGTGCCTTGGCCGAGGGTGGGGTGAACTATTGGGAAGCCTTCCACCTGATTCCCTGCACGCGGGGGTTCTGGCATGAAGGCGAGTGGTTCGACGTGTTTCCCACGCGCCACCACGTCCAGGGCACCTCGTACGGCCTGGCCCTGCTTGGCAGCTTCGTCTACACCGGCGACACCCGGCCCGTTCCGGAGGCGCTGGCGCTGCATGGTGCGCATGGCGAACTGATCGCTCACGACTGCGGCGTCGTCGGCAATCCGTCGCACACGGGCGTGGACGACCTGGAGCGCGAATACCCGGAGGAGGTTCGCGCGCGCATGGCTCTCTACCACTACGGAAGCGTCGACGACGGCGAAACACTGGTCTCACGCGGGTACCGGATCGCCCGTCCGGGTGAGCGACTGCCGCTTCCGGAGCCGGAGGCACCCCGGCCGACCGCGGGCTGATGCGGTTTTGTCGCTCTGCCCTTGTCTCGCCGCACCGCTGAAGTTATCCTTCCGCTTCTTTGCCGGACAGGAAGCCGGGGAAGAGGATGTACAAGTGTGGAGAGGTGTCCGAGTGGTTGAAGGAGCACGCCTGGAAAGTGTGTATACGCTAATAACGTATCGCGGGTTCGAATCCCGCTCTCTCCGCCAGTTCCAAACGTCTTTATGGTGACCCTGTCGGTCCCCCCGCGACGATAGTCCGTAAACTCCGCCAGGTCCGGAAGGAAGCAACGGTAGCGGACGACTCGGGTGCCGGGGTGTGGCTGGCAGGGTCATCGCCTTTTTGAGGGCCGCGCTTTTCGGGCCGCGCTTTCACCCGTCCCGGGTCCTTGGCACAATCCACCGTCGTCCCAAGGTAATACGCATGTCCTATCAGGTCCTCGCACGTAAGTGGCGCCCGCGCAAGTTCGCCGAACTGGTGGGCCAGGAGCACGTGGTCCGCGCGCTCACGAACGCGCTCGACTCCGGGCGCATGCATCACGCCTATCTCTTCACCGGTACCCGCGGCGTCGGCAAGACGACCATCGCGCGCATCTTCGCCAAGTCGCTGAACTGCGAGCGTGGCGAATCGGCCGATCCCTGCGGTGAGTGCGCGGTCTGCACGGCCGTGGATGCCGGTCGCTTCGTCGACCTGCTCGAGATCGACGCGGCCAGCAATACCGGTGTGGACGACGTCCGCGAGGTGATCGAGAACGCCCAGTACGCGCCGTCGCGCGGGCGTTTCAAGGTCTACCTGGTCGACGAAGTGCACATGCTCTCCAAGCCGGCGTTCAACGCGCTGCTGAAGACGCTGGAAGAGCCGCCCCCGCATGTGAAGTTCCTGCTCGCCACGACCGACCCGCAGAAGTTGCCGGTGACGGTCCTGTCACGCTGCCTCAAGTTCAACCTCAAGCGCCTGTTGCCGGAGCAGATTTCCGGGCAGATGCGCCACATTCTCGCCGCCGAAGGCATCGAGTACGAAGACGAGGCGATCGGCGAGCTCGCGCACGGCGCGGACGGTTCGCTGCGTGACGGCCTGTCCCTGCTCGACCAGGCCATTGCCTATGGCGGCGGTTCGCTGCGGGCGGCCGACGTACGCGCCATGCTCGGCAGCGTCGAACGCGGGCAGGTGCTCGGCGTGATCGAAGCGCTGGCCGCCGGCGACGGCGCCGCGCTGATGGGCGAGGCGGACCGAATCGCCTCGTACTCGCCGGACTTCGCCGGGGTACTCGACGATCTGGCGACAGTGCTGCATCGCATCCAGCTGATCCAGCTGGTGCCGGGCTATCGCGAGGAAGAGGGCGATGCCGGCCTGGCCGACCTCGCCGGTCGCCTCGCGCCCGAGGACGTACAGCTGTACTACCAGCTCGCCACGACCAGTCGCCGGGAGCTGCCGCTGGCGCCGGATGCGCGCATCGGTTTCGAGATGGCCTTGCTGCGCATGTTCGCATTCCGTCCGGCGGAAGCCGGGCAGGGCGCTTCGCCGTCCGCGCCGCGTGCCGCAACGCCTGCGCCGGCGGCACCAGCGCGTCCAGCACCGCAGGCGCCCCAAGCGCCGCCCGCCGCCGCACCGTCGCGCGCACCTGCGCCCGCCGCCGCCCCTGTCGCGGCACCGCCGGTCGCTGCGGCACCCGCGCCCGTGGCGCCTCGCGCGGCGCCGGCAGCGCCTGCACCGGCGCCCGTCGCCGCGCAGGGTCCGTTGGTCCTCGACGCCAATGGCCTGCCCGACTGGCACGAGGTGATCGAGCGCTCCAACCTGCGCGGCCCGATCGGCCAGCTCGCACAGAATTCCTCCCTGCGTGAACTCGACGGCGAGGGCATGGTGCTGGCGCTGCAGCCCCAGCACATGCATCTGGCGGTGGAGCCGCTCACCAGCCAGATGGAAGAAAAGGTCTCGCATACGCTCGGCCGGCGCATTCGCATCCGCTTCATTGCCGATCACGGCAACCTGGGCACCCCGGCCGAACGCCGGGCCCAGGCGCAGATCGACGCGCAGGCCAACGCGGTCGCCTCCATGGAGACCGACCCCTTCGTACAGACGCTCAAGCGTGAGTTCGACGCGCGCGTCATTCCGCAATCGATCAAACCCGTGGAGCCAGGAACGTGAAAGGTCAAATTGGTCAGCTGATGCAGCAGGCCCAGCGCATGCAGGAAGACATGAAGCGTGCGCAGGATGAACTCGCCAAGACGGAAGTCACCGGTACGGCCGGTGGCGGTCTCGTTTCCGTGACGATGTCGGGCGGCCACGAAGTGCGCTCGGTACACATCGATCGCCAGGCCTTCGCCGACGATCCGGAAATGGCCGAGGATCTGGTCGCCGCCGCGGTGAACGACGCGGTGAACAAGATTGCCGAGATCAGCCGCACGCGGCTGGGTGGCGTCACCGCCGGGCTGAACCTGCCCGCCGGTTTCAAGATGCCGTTCTGACGAGCCGCCACGTCACACGATGACTAACGGCTCCCGCCTCCTCGGCGAACTGATCGACGCCCTGCGCTGCCTGCCGGGTGTCGGGGCGAAGAGTGCCCAGCGCATGGCCTTCCAGCTGCTCGAACGCGAGCGGCAGGGTGGTCTGCGCCTGGCGGCCGCTCTCGAGTCGGCGATGCGTGACGTAGGCAATTGCACGCGCTGCCGCAACTTCAGCGAGACGCCGGTGTGTTCGCTCTGTGCGAGTTCGAGTCGCGACGGGCAGGTGCTCTGCGTCGTGGAGTCGCCTTCCGATCTCGCCGCCATCGAGGGCGCGACCGGTTATCGCGGACAGTACTTCGTCCTGCTCGGTCGCCTGTCGCCTTTGGACGGCCTGGGCCCTGACGAACTGGGCCTGCCGTTGCTGGTCGAGCGCCTGGGTGAGGGCGACATCGCCGAGATGATCATCGCGACCAACCCGACGGTCGAAGGCGAGGCCACCGCGCACTACATCGGCCAGTTGGCGAAAGCCGCCGGTATTCGTGCCACCCGTCTCGCTCATGGCGTGCCCCTCGGTGGCGAACTCGAGTTCGTCGATCGCGGCACGCTGGCCCATGCTTTCGGCAGCCGGCAATCGCTGGGCTGACCCTTCGAGGATTTTCATGACCGATACCATCTTCGCCAAGATCGTCCGCAGGGAGATTCCGGCCGACATCGTCTATGAAGACGAGGACGTACTCGCGTTCCGTGATCTCAATCCGCAGGCGCCGGTGCATGTGCTCTTCATTCCCAAGCGTGCCATTGCGACGCTGGACGAGGCGGTCCCCGGCGATGCCGAACTGCTCGGCAAGCTGCTGCTCGCCGCCGCGTCTTTCGCCAGGGCGCAGGGCCTGGCCAAGGACGGTTACCGCACGGTGATCAACACCAACACACACGGTGGGCAGACGGTGTTCCATATCCATGTGCACCTGCTGGCGGGTCGCCAGATGACCTGGCCCCCGGGCTGACGCCAAGAAAGGTTCATCTTGGATTACCGGGGGCTGGACGCTCGGCATGCCGGGCCTTCTTTCGTACCTCGCTTAAGGCTCGCCTTCGGCCTCGCGGGCTCGGCTTCGCCATCGCTTTGTACACTTGGGCGTTTCGCGGGGAGACCTTGGCGCCCACCCTCGCTGCTCAGACAGGTCCTCCGCGTTCGGTGCGGAAGGCCGCTGCGCGGCCGATGTATCTATATGGCCTACGGCCGCTCACTTGTGCGGAACTCGCCTCGAGGGTGGACGCCAAGGTCTCTCACGACGATACGGTCGAGTGCAAGGAGAGCCGGTGCGGGATGCTTTGTCGGCCCCGGCCGCGCCCGGAACTCCGGGTCGATGCGGAAGCGGTTGCTGGTACCCGGTTGCCCGGCATCTTCCTCGCGCCTGTCTCGGCGTGCTTGCCGGCGATGCCGCTGCGCGCTTTGGCTCGACCCACGCGAGCCTCACGGTTCGGGAGAGTCTTCGGTGCCCACCCTCGAGGCGAGTTCCGCACAAGTGAGCGGCCGTAGGCCATATAAGACACGCCGCGCAGCGGCCTTCCGCACCGAACGCGGAGGACCTGTCTGAGCAGCGAGGGTGGGCACCGAAGGCTCTGCGCCGCCACGTCCGCGCTCGCCGCGATATGCCCTCGGCGTCCCCGGAATCTTGCGATGAACCAAGAAAAAGCCGGCGTTTAGCCGGCTTTTTCTTTTTACCTTCAACGCGCGCGCGGCGCCGGCGGCGGGCGCACGATGATCGTGCGCGGGCGGTACCAGTAAGGGTCGCCCCACGGACCGTAACCGTACGGACCCCAGCCCGGACCGAAGCCCGGACCCCAGAACGGGTCGTAGAAGCCGGGACCGTAAGGCTGGACGGCCACGCGCTTCGGCCAGAGGTAGACCACGTCGGCTTCGACGCGCGGGTAGGCGTAGTCGAAGTCGCCAACCTTCTGCGAGACGGCGCCATGCAGCGTACCGGTCACCGTGATCTCGCGACCGCGGGTGAATACTTCGGGGTCGTAGAAGCCGTCGCGGCAGGCCACGAAGCGGCCCTGGCTATCGGTCTTGCTGGCGGTCGGGCGGGCTTCGTTGTCGAGCGGTTCGGACAGGACGAAGAAGCAGGTCTGCTGCGGGCCCGGTTCCGTCTTGATGATCTCGCCGCCCCAGCGAACCTTCGCGCCCGGGGCACCGCCCTGCTGCGCGCCGGACGTCGAGACGTCGTTGAACTGGCCCTGCAACGGCTGCGGCACGGTGGCGCATGCGCCAAGGGCCAGCGTCGCGGCTGCGATGACCAGCGGTTTGTACATGGACATGTCACATCTCCCAGAGGCACCGGACACGGCCGATGCCATGTCGTTATTTGACCACGCGGCGCGGCTTTAATTCCTTCACCCGCTGTCTGAATTCGCTTAGCGATTCAGGCGGCGGTTCGTCAAAAGCATAGCGCGACCGCAAGTAAAGCTGGCTCAACCTTTCCAACGCGTTTCGCTGATCGGGCAAGGAACGCGCGGCGCGTCCAAGGAAATGACGCGGACCTTCACCGGTCCGTCGCGTCACTCCTACACGCGCCAGCTTTCGTTCGAGACGCCGCATGCACGCGTCCAACGCATCGCCTTCACGGCGCTGGAACAACGCCCAACCGAGCGCGGCGGCCACCAGCAGCGCGCACCCGACAGCGAGGATGATCGCAAGATCGCCCACATCGGCCCGGCGAATACCGAACGGTTGCAGCATGCCTTGCTGGCGAAGCGCGTCGAAGCCGTTAACGGCCTGGTTCCACCATTGGTTGACGACATCCCAGCGGTCGCGCGCGTTGCGTAACCAAGTCATGTCGAACAGGCCACCTTCGGCGGGATTGCCGACCGCGGCCGCGGCGGCGGCACCCAGGCTGACCCGTTCCGGTCGGACGGCGCCGGTGGGATCGAAGCGTACCCATCCGCGTCCCTCCAGCCAGACTTCGGACCATGCGTGCGCGTCGGCGTGGCGCACCAGCAGGTAGGAACCGAGCTTGTTCCAGTAGCCGCCCTGGTACCCGGTGACCACGCGCGCGGGAACGCCCGCGGCCCGCATGAGGAAGGTAAAGGTGGAGGAGAAGTGCTCGCAGAATCCTTCGCGGGTCTGGAACAGGAAGTCGTCGATGCGATCGCGACCCAGCGCGGCCGGGGCGAGGGTGTAACGGAATCCACCGTCGTGGAACATGGCGAGGGCGGCACGCGCGATGGCCAGGTGATCGTTGCCGTACTGGCTGGCCCAGCCGGCGGCCAGTTCGCGTGCATGCGGCCCCACGCCGTTGGGCAACTGCAGCGCCTGTCGACGCTGCCGGGCGTCGATGGTGGCGTCGAGGCGGTAATCGGTCGTCGCGGAAGCGCGATATCGATAGACCTCGTCCACACGCCGGTCGGCGACAGCCGTGCGGTCCGCGCGCAATCTTGCGTCCTCGGGTGCGCTCAGGGGCATGTCCAGGAGGGGTAGCACCCGCTGGCGTGTCGGCTCGAGGGTGATCTCGTAGTCGAAGCGGGATTGCCCTTCGAGGGTGCCGGGCGAGCGCGAAGGGCCATCGTAGTCGGGAGACCAGCTCTGTCCGTCGAAGTTGGTCATCGTGTACGCGCGGAAATAGCGGCTCGCGTTCATCGGTGGCGTGCCGTCGAAGGTCACGCGCATGGCGGGCGTGTCGTCCGTCAGCACTTCGGCCATGTCGCCTGGCGCCATGCGGTCCGATAGCCCGGTGATGGATTTGTCGCCCGTGGGTGCACCCCAGAGCGGCGAACTCAGGCGCGGTACGAAAACGAAGGCGAAGGCGGCAAGCGGTACCGCGGCGAGCAGGGTGACCAACACCGGCAACAGTTCGCGCCGTAGCGGCAGCGATTCGGGATCGACTTCTTCAAGCGAGCGCAACGTGGTGACGGCGGGGACCAGGCCGAGCGCCACGACGAAGCTGGCGACGATGCCCTGGTCGAAGAGCAGGGCGCTCATCAAGCCGAAACAGCCAAAGGCGATCGCCACGCGCGCGTCGCGACGGTGCTCGCTTTCGAGCATCTTCAGCACGAGCAGGCCGACGGCGAAGGCACTGCCCGGCTCACGTCCGAACAGCGTGCCGTAGTACGCGATGACGACGGCGAGCAGCAGACCGATCAAGGGCAGCTTGATCCAGATCGGCGCATTGCGACCGCCACTGCGCCGTTGATGCCAACGCGCGGCCAGCACGATGGCGAGGGTGACGGTGAGCCACCAGGGCAGGTGCAGTGCGTGTACGGCCAGGACACTGGCCATGGTAAGGCAGAGCAGGTCGAACGAACGGCGTGCGAGGGCCGGATCGTCGACCGGCGCGCGGGTCAGTGAGAGGCGAAAACGCGTCATGGGCGCAGGGCCAGTGCCGTCATGCAGCGATGGTAGTGTTCGTCGCCCTGCGCGATATCGAAATAGCCGTCCGGCAGGCGCAGGCTCCAGCGCCTGCCGGAGTCCTTCGCTTCGTCGACCCATCGTGCCAGGCGGGAGATGCGGGATTCGTCGTCGAGACCGTGCATGCTGTCCCAGTCCAGGCGCCAGTCTTCCTTCGGCGCCGGCTGTTCGAGGTCTTTCACCAGGAGGCCGTGATGGCGAGCGCTGAGCTTCCAGGCGATCTGTCGGCGCGGATCGCCCGGACGGTAGTCGCGTAGCGCGGCCAGTTCGTCGCCGGCGCGCGGACGGCCGCGGTCGGCATCGCCTTCAGGTTCGAAGGGCGTGGGTCCGAGCGCCTCGGGGCGTGGATAGACCAGCACCGGGTTGTCCGGGTTGAGCCAGCTCCACGCACGGAACATGCCCAGCGGCCAGCGTGTGTGCAGGCGCATGCGCGGCAGCGAGAGCCAGCCGCGAAAGTCGGTATCCAGGGCGAACTCGATGGCGGTGGGCGCGCCGGGACTGACCACGACGACATGTTCGCGCCCGGCGACATCGAGTCGGATCGCCATGCGTTCGCGCTGACTGGCGGCGATGTCGAGCGAGACGCGGATCGGCTCGCCGGCGCGGGCAGTGCCCGCGCGCAAGCCACCGACCGAGACCCCGTTGAGGGTGCGAAACGCCACCAGCATGCTTCCTGCAGTCGCCGCGCCCAGCAGGCAGGTCAGCATGAGTGCGGCGTTGTTCGCGTAGTTCAGTGCGCCGACGAGCATGACCGCGAGCAGCAGGGAGAAGCCCAGGCCAAAACCGGTCGGCACGATGTAGATGCGCCGGCGGTGAAGCAGGATAGGCAGCGGCTCGCGCCTGCGCATCCGGGTGAGCGAAGGCAGCCTCCGTTCCGCCCAAGCCACGATCCGCTCGCCCGCAGGTGGCATCAGGGCACCGCGGTCTCGGCGAGGATCGCGCGCGCGATCGCTTCGCGATGGCTGCCTCGGCCGGGTACCAGGCGATGCGCCGCCGTGGGGACGAAGACCGTCTGTACATCCTCGGGGATGACGTAATCGCGGCCGCCGATCATGGCCCAGGCGCGCGATGCGGCGAGCAAGGCCAGCCCGGCACGGGGCGATAGACCCACGCGTACATCGTTGTGCTTGCGGCTGGCCGTCAACAGCGCCTGCAGGTAGTCGAGCAGGGCACCGCTGACCTTCACCGCCTGCGCGGCCGCGTGCAGCTGTCCGATAGCGACGGCATCCAGGCGTGGCTTGAGCGACGCCATCATGTCGCGGCGGTCCTCTCCGATCAGCAGGGCGCGCTCGGCGGCAGGGTCGGGATAGTCCAGGCTGAGCCGCAACATGAAACGATCGAGCTGCGAATCGGGTAGCGGGAACGTGCCGGCCAGGTCGAGCGGGTTCTGGGTGGCGACGACGAAGAACGGCCTGGGCAGCTCATGGGTGACGCCATCGACCGTGGTCTGGCCTTCGGCCATGGCCTCGAGCAGGGCGCTCTGCGATTTCGGCGTGGCGCGGTTGATTTCGTCGGCGAGCAGCAGGCTGGTGAAGATCGGGCCGGCGTGGAAGCGAAACTGTCCCGTCTCGCGCTCGTACACGCTGACCCCGATAATGTCCGATGGCAGGAGGTCGCTGGTGAACTGGATACGTTGGAATTCGAGATCGAACGTGGCCGCCAGCGCGTGCGCCAGCGTCGTCTTGCCCACGCCCGGGACGTCTTCGAGGAGAAGGTGGCCGCCCGCTATCAGGCAGGTGAAGGCCAGCTTGACCTGGCGGGGCTTGCCCAGAAGCACGCCGTTGACCTGTGCCAGTGCGCCATCCAGTCGGTGGCGGAGCATTTCATCGTTGAGCGGAGTGGTCGCTGACATGATCGATGCGTGTGCCCCCAGGCCTGGCTATATCGATGTTTGAGCGTTCCAGTGTAGCGGTGCCGGTGCGACCGTGGCGAGGCGTATTCCTCGTTCTGTTCGTCGTCGCCCTGTTGCTGAAAACGGTCATAGCGAGCACGTTGCCGCCGTTCGGTGACGAGGCTTTCTACTGGCAGGAGAGTCTTTCGCCGGCCTGGGGTTACAGCGACCTTCCCCCACTGACGGCGTGGTTGATCGGTCTGTCCGAAGGCGTCTTCGGTCATGGCCTCCTGGCCATGCGCTTGCCGTTCCTGCTGATCGGTGCGCTGCTTCCTTGGCAGGTCGGTGCCATCGCCCGACGGGCGGGCGGCGAGGCGGTCCGCTGGCAGGCGGCGACCTTCGCCTTGCTGCTGCCCCTGGTCGGCAGCCTGGGCGTGTTGGCCTTGCCCGACGTGCCGCTGACCTTCGCCATCCTGTTCGCCACCCAGGGATTGCTGGCGGCGCTGGAGACGAACCGCCGGCGCGACTGGGCCTGGCTCGGTGCCGGCCTGGCGATCGCATGGGCCACCCACTACCGGGCCGCGATGCCGATGCTGGCCGGCTTGCTGTTTCTGCTGGCGACGCCGCGAGGGCGCCTGCAATGGTCGCGTCCTGGGCTGTGGCTGGCCATGGCGGTAGCCTCGCTCGGCCTGCTTCCCCTGATCGTCTACAACGTCGCCGCGCGTGGCGCCGGTCTGGCGTTTCAACTGGTCGAGCGCAATCCCTGGCAGTTCCACGCGGATGCGCTGGTCCAGCCGCTCGAGCAGGCGCTGGCATGCACGCCCCTGGCCTGGGCCGCGTTGCTGTGGGCGCTGTGGCAATCATGGCGGCGGCGCGGACAGCCGCCCTTCGACGTGATCGCGATCGTCGCCGGAAGCTTCGTCGTTCTCTATTTCGTGCTCGGCCTGTTTGCCGACGACATTCGTTTTCGCGCGCACTGGCCCCTGCCGGGATTCGCCCTTCTCTGCGCGGTCTTGCCTTCGTTACTGGCGAACACCCGGTGCGCCTGGCGCCGGTTCGCACTGACCGGTTTTGCGCTCGCTGGCGTCGGCCTGCTCGCCGGCCTGGGCTATCTCGGGTTGGCGGCCTCGGCGGACGGCGCGCGCGTGCTCGCCGGCGTGAAAGCTTTTCCATCGAACTTCACCGGCTGGCGCGAAAGCGGTGCGGCGGTGAAGGCGACGCTGGCCCGCGACCCCTCGGTGCTCCTCGTCGCCGACAATTTCATGCTGGCGGCGGAACTCCGTTTCGCACTCGGCGGTTCCCACCTCGTCTACTCGCTCGATAGCCCGTTGAACACGAAGCACGGCCGCGCGCCGCAACTGCGCGCGTGGGGTTTCGACGAATCCGGCCTGGCGAAACATGCCGGCCGGCGGGTCCTTCTCGTGATCGATGAAACCGCGCTGCGCGAGCGCGAAAAACGCGACTGGCTTGCGTCGGTCTGCTCGCGCGTAGAGGTCGCACGAGCCATTACCCGGTTGGATCTCTTCGACGGTCGGCGGCGCTTCGCGATCTACGACGCCACCGCACGAGCCAGTGCGGCGCCGCTCGGGAACCCGGACGACTGCCTGGTCTGGAACGAGGCGTACCGGGCATCGATCGCGGCCGCGCGGGCTGCTTCAGGGCAGGGCGAGGCCGGCGTCGCGAAGTAGCCGACACGTGGCGATCAAGGGCAGGCCGATCAGGGCGGTGGGGTCTTCATTGACGATCCGTTCGAACAGCGCGATGCCGAGGCCTTCGCATTTGAAGCTTCCCGCGCAGTCCAGCGGGCGTTCGCGTTCGACGTAACGTTCGATGTCCCGGGCCGACAGCGGGCGGAAGTGCACGCGTGTCTCGTCGACATGGACGAACGCATCGCCCCCGGCATCGATCACGCAGACCGCGGTGTGGAAGACGACCTCGCGCCCCGAACTGGCTGCCAGTTGCTTGTGCGCGGCGTGCACCGTCCCCGGCTTGTCGAGCACGGTCCCGTCGAGATCCGCGACCTGGTCCGAGCCGATGACGATGCAGCCGGGACGTGTCGCGGCGACCGCGCGTGCCTTGGCTTCGGCCAGTCGGGCCGCCCGCGCGGCGGGTGCTTCGCCGGGCAAGGGTGCTTCGTCGGTGCCGGGCGAGGTCCGTTCGAAATCGTCGATCAGGCGCCGGAGTAGGGCAGCGCGATAGGCCGAGGTCGACGCGAGAATGACGAGGGGCTGTCCGGACACTCAGAATTCCTTGTGGATGTGTTCACGCACCGCCGTGTCGAGGGCGGTCTGGGCGTCGTCGAGGGCACGCAGGCGTGGCTCCAGCTGATGGCGAGCCCGCACCAGGCCATCGACGGCCTCGTCCAGCTCGCGCTGGCTGGCACCCGGGGCGCGGTCGCGGATCCACAGGCGTTGCTGGAGCAGGGCGCGCAGGCCCGAATCCACGGCTTGCTGGGCTTCCACCTCGCCGGCGGCGGGCACATCCGGACTGACCGACATGACCGAGTGCGCGCGCTGGAGGCGGTCCCGACAGTCCTTGAGGTCCGTCTCGAGCCGGTCGGCGTTGTCGAGCAGATCCTGCATGGCGTGGTGGCGTCGGCGCGTGCGCTGTTGGGACACGGCCCACGCGCAAAGCCCGACAGCGACCACGATGAGGATCGCAAGTACATAATATGCAAAAGAAAACACGCTAGCTCTTCCCCCTGTTGGGTGTGCTGCGGCAAACTACATCCTGGCCTGCGAGTCTGCACGAAAGGCCGGGGCCTGCGCAAAAACGCGTCGCCTTGCGCTTCGCACTCGCTAACCGGTTGACTTCAGGCAGGTTGATGCCTACCATTTCCCGATTATGTCCGTGACCTTGCCATCGTCCGTGGACGCTTGGCGCGAAGTTCGTGCGCGGCGTTCGTTCCAGGGCTCGCTTCCCGTGTCGGTGTTCACCCGTCTCGGTGAAGTCGTTGTGCCGCCAGCAGGCGTTGCGTCGCCAGAAGGCGAGGTAACCTACGAGCTGGACTTCGGTCGCGACGAGTTCAACATCGCCTACGTGGCCGTTCGTGCAAAGGCGCTGTTGACCGTGATCTGTCAGCGATCGCTGGAGCCGTTCGTGCTTCCGGTCGAGATCGATACACGTCTCGGACTGATTGTCGAAGAAGCCGAGGAAGCCGCGTTGCCCCCGGGGTACGAGGCACTTCTGGTCGAACAGGATGGCAAGCTCGACCTGGTCGCGACGATCGAAGATGAACTGCTGTTGGCGCTGCCCCTGGTCCCGGTCAATCCGGACTACGAGTTGCCCGATGACATCGTTGGTGCCGACGAGGAAGAAGAAGCCTCGCCGGATCCGTCTGAAAACCCGTTCGCGGCACTCCGCGGACTCATAAAGTAATTTCGCTGGAGATTTGTCATGGCAGTTGCCAAGAGCCGCAAGACCCCGTCCACCCGTGGCATGCGTCGTTCGCACGATGCGCTGCAGACCGTTCAGCTGTCGACCGATCCGACCAGCGGCGAAGTGCACCTGCGTCACCACGTGACCAAGGATGGCTTCTACCGCGGTAAGAAGGTCATCGACACCCGCGGTGCGGTTGAAGTCGAGGACTGATCTCCCTCCCAGGGACGATCACAACGCAGGCGGCGCGGAAACGCGCCGTTTTGCGTTTTTGGCCTATGGCCCCGAAAGCACAGGGGAACGGTTCTGAAATACGCCCGCATCATGGGTACCGGCAGCGCGCTTCCCGACAGGGTCGTGACGAATGCGGACCTCGAAAAGATTGTCGAGACCACCGACGAGTGGATCCGCACGCGCACCGGCATCTCCGAGCGCCACTATGCGGCCGACGGCGAAACCACGGGCGATCTCGCATTCCTTGCAGCGCAGCGCGCCCTCGAGGCGGCTGGCGTCAAGGCCTCCGAGATCGATCTCATCGTCCTGGGCACGACCACGCCCGACCTCATCTTCCCCTCCACGGCCTGCCTCGTGCAGCACCGTCTTGGCGCCAACGGCTGTGCCGCGTTCGACGTGAATGCGGCCTGCTCGGGCTTCGTCTACGCGCTGGGCATCGCCAATGCGTTCGTGCGCAGCGGCCAGTCGAAGAAGGCCCTGGTGATCGGTGCCGAGACGCTCACCCGCATGGTCGACTGGACGGAGCGCGAAACCTGCGTGCTGTTCGGTGACGGCGCCGGTGCCGTCGTGCTGGAAGCCTCGGACGAGCCGGGCATCTTCACCACGCGCATGCGTGCCGACGGCGGCTTCAAGCACCTGCTGTTCAACCCGGTCGGCGTGTCCGCGGGCTTCACCGATGCGCCAAATCACGGCGTCAAGATCAACATGCTGGGCCGAGAAGTGTTCAAGGTCGCGGTCAAGACGCTGGATTCGCTGGTCGGCGAGACCCTGGCGGACGCCGGCATGAAGGAAGACGAAATCGACTGGCTGATTCCGCACCAGGCGAACCTGCGCATCATCGAAGCGACGGCCAAGCGCCTGAGCATGTCGATGGACCGGGTCATCGTCACGGTGGACAAGCACGCCAACACCTCGTCCGGTTCGGTGCCGCTGGCGCTGGATTACGCCGTGCGTTCGGGCAAGGTCAAGCGCGGCCAGAACCTCCTGCTCGAGGCCTTCGGCGGTGGCTTCACCTGGGCCTCGGCGCTGCTCAGGTACTGAAATAGGCAGCTAGGCAGCTAGGCAGATGGGCAACTAGTGGGCAACTAGGCAACTAGGTGGGCAGCCAGGCAACTAGGTGGGCAGCCAGGCAACTAGGCAACTAGGTGGGGGCAATGTGGGAGCCGCTTCAGCGGCGAAAAGCCAACGGAGCGGTTTAGCCGGTGGGGCCATCGCCGGCATAGCCGGCTCCCACACAAAGCCATGCCTCCATCACAGGCCAGGCATCCAACACAAGCCAGGCCTCCAACACAAGCCAGGCATCCATCACAAGCCAGGCCTCCACCACAAGCCAGGCATCCACCACAAGCCAGGCCTCCACCACAAAGCCAGGCCTCCACACTCGCGCGAATGGTGCAATGTGCCCCAAGTTGCTGGCACCATTCGCGGTTTGACGTCCCGGAAACTTCTCGCATGACCGCATCCAGCGCCTCGCTCGCCTTCGTCTTTCCCGGTCAGGGCTCGCAGTCCGTCGGTATGGTTGCCGAACTGGCCGCCGCGCATTCCGATGTCCGGGCCGCCTTCGATGAGGCCTCGGCCGGCGCCGGTATCGATCTGTGGGAGTTGAGCCAGAACGGCCCCGAGGATCGCCTCAACAGCACCGAAAACACCCAGCCGGCCTTGCTGGCCGCCAGCGTGGCTGTCTGGCGTGTGTGGGTGAAGCAGGGCGGTCCGCGTCCGGCCTACCTCTCCGGGCACAGCCTGGGCGAGTACAGCGCCCTGGTCGCCGCCGGCGCGATTTCCCTGAAGGATGCTGCCGGTCTCGTCGCCGAGCGCGGTCGCCTGATGCAGGCCGCCGTGCCGGCCGGTGTCGGTGCCATGGCCGCGATCCTCGGTGGTGACGATGCCCAGATCGCCCAGGTCTGCGCCGACGTCGCCCAAGGCCAGGTCGTCGCCCCGGCCAACTACAACTCGCCCGGCCAGCTGGTCATCGCCGGTCATGCCGAGGCGGTAGACCGCGCCCTGGCGCGCCTGGCCGAGTTGGGCGTGAAAAAGGCGGTGAAGCTGGCCGTCTCCGTGCCCTCGCACTGCATGCTCATGCGTGACGCCGCGGACACGCTGGGCGAGCGCATGGCGGCCATCGAGTGGTCCATGCCGTCGATTCCGGTGGTCCAGAACGCGGACGCCCGGGTCCACACGTCCGTCGAGGACATTCGCGGTGCGCTCATGCGCCAGCTCTACCTGCCCGTGCGTTGGACCGAATGCGTCCAGGCGCTGGCGGCCAATGGCATCACCCAGGCGCTGGAGTGCGGCCCGGGCAAGGTGCTGTCGGGCCTCATCAAGCGCATCGACAAGTCGGTCGAGGCCCGGGCGATCGGTACGCCGGCCGACCTCGACGCGGCACTCGCTATCGCGGCAGCCTGACCGCTGCCGTCACGCCCGACTCCCCTCGTTACGACAGGAATCCCCATGACCCAGACCCTGAAGGGTGAAATCGCGCTCGTCACCGGCGCCAGCCGCGGTATCGGCGCGGCCATCGCCGATCGCCTCGCCGCGCTCGGTGCGACGGTGTTCGGCACGGCAACCAGTGACGCCGGTGCGCAGGCGATCGGTGAGCGTCTCGCCGCCCAGGGTGGCCACGGTCGCGTGCTCAACGTGACGGACCCGGCGGCGATCGAGGCCCTGATCGATGGAATCGCCAAAGAAGCCGGTGCGGTCTCCATCCTGGTGAACAACGCCGGTATCACCCGCGACCAGCTCCTGATGCGTATGAAGGAAGAGGACTGGAGTGCGATCATGGAGACGAACCTGACCTCCGTGTTCCGGACGTCCAAGGCGGTCATGCGCGGCATGATGAAGGCACGCAAGGGGCGCATCGTCAGCATCGCTTCCGTCGTCGGCGTGACCGGCAATCCCGGCCAGGCCAACTACGCGGCAGCCAAGGCGGGCATCATCGCGTTCTCCAAATCGCTGGCCCGTGAGATTGGCTCGCGCGGCATTACGGTGAACGTGGTGGCGCCGGGCTTCATCGACACCGACATGACCCGCGCACTGCCGGAAGAGCAGCGCACGGCGCTCCTGTCCGGGATCGCCCTGGGCCACCTGGGCGAGCCCAACGACATCGCCGAGGCGGTGGCCTTCCTGGCTTCGCCCGCGGCGAAGTACATCACCGGCGAGACCCTGCACGTCAACGGCGGCATGTACATGCCCTGATCGGGCCGGCCTCACCGGCCAGGGTCGGCGGCAGTCGCCACCGGCCCGTTTTTGAGAGACAATCATCGTTTCGCGCCCGGCTTACGAAAAGCCGGGCGTCATCCACGTGGCGGCAGTGTGTTGGCGGGCCAAGTCCTTAGCCACTACAATGCCGCCGGAATTTTCCCTCGGGAGGTAAAGGCAACATGAGCACCATCGAAGAACGCGTCAAAAAGATCGTCATCGAGCAGCTTGGCGTCAAGGAAGATGAAGTCACCAACAACGCGTCGTTCGTGGACGATCTGGGCGCCGATTCGCTGGATACCGTTGAGCTCGTGATGGCTCTCGAAGAAGAGTTCGAGTGCGAGATCCCGGACGAAGACGCTGAGAAGATCACGACGGTCCAGCAGGCGATCGATTACATCAAGGCCCACGTCAAGGCCTGATCGAGCGACTGGTTGTCGATCGGAGGCACGCCTCCCGTCGATCTCCGAGCGACACGGAAGCTGCGCCTAAAGGCGCAGTTTTCGTTTCCGCTTTTCGTAACCTGCGCCCGCGTATGGTTGCGTGGATAACGTGCTAAGGAACAAACGCATGAGTAAACGACGTGTGGTAATTACCGGCATGGGGATCCTCTCGCCGGTCGGTAACGATGTCGCCACCGCCTGGAAGAACGTCGTCGAAGGTAACAGCGGCATCGGCCCTGTGACCGATTTCGACACCAGCGCCTATAACACCCGCATCGCGGGCGAAGTGCGTGATTTCGTTGCGGCCGACGCTTTCTTCGACGGCATCGCGATGCCGACCGACGAGGCGGGCATCAAGGCGCTCGACGACGAACGTCGCTCCATTGCGAAAGACTTCAAGCGGATGGATCCGTTCATCCATTACGGCATCGTCGCTGGCGCCCATGCGTTCCGTCAGTCGGGCCTGGTCGTGACCGAAGAAAATGCCGGTCGCATCGGCGTGGCCGCGGGAGCCGGTATCGGCGGCCTGCACACGATCGAAGCCACCGCCATCGAACTGAACGAGAAGGGGCCGCGCAAGGTCTCGCCGTTCTACGTGCCCAGTTCCATCATCAACATGGTGGCCGGCAACCTGTCGATCTACTTCGGCCTGAAAGGCCCGAATATCGCCTTGGTATCGGCATGCACCACAGCCGCGCACAACATCGGCATGGCGATGCGCCTGATCCAGTACGGCGATGCGGACGCGATGCTCGCCGGCGGTTCCGAGCACGCGACCACGCCTACGGCGATGGCAGGCTTCTGCTCGGCCAAGGCGATGTCCACCCGCAACGACGATCCGACGCACGCCAGCCGTCCGTGGGATGCCGACCGCGATGGCTTTCTGCTATCCAACGGCGCCGGCATGCTCATGCTCGAAGAGTATGAGTTCGCCAAGGCACGTGGCGCCAACATTCTTGCCGAGCTCGTCGGTTTCGGCATGAGCGGCGACGCTTTCCACATCACCTCGCCCAGTGGCGACGGTGCGGAACTCGCCATGCGCAATGCGCTGCACGACGCGCACATCAAGCCGGAAGACGTCCAGTACGTCAACGCGCACGGTACCTCCACGCCGGTGGGCGATCTTGGCGAAGCCAAGGCCATCCGCAGCGTGTTTGGCGATCATGCCACCGCGAAGGGCAAGTTCGCGGTCAGCTCGACCAAGTCGGTCACCGGTCACCTGCTCGGCGCCGCCGGCGGTGTCGAGGCGATCTTCTCGGTCATGGCCATCCGCGACGGCGTCATGCCGCCGACGATGAACCTCGTCAACGTGGATCCGGAAGTGGCTGCGCTCGGTATGGACCTCGTGCCGAACAAGGCCGAGAAGGCGGACATCAACATCGCCGTGTCGAACTCGTTCGGCTTCGGCGGGACCAACGGTACGCTCGTCTTCCGTCGCGTCTGATCGGCGTGGCATTTGTCACGCGAACCCTGGCCGGCCGGCGCGATCTCCTCGCGCCGGCCGCGTCGTTTCCGCAGCGTTACCCGGCATTGCTGGCCAGCGCCGTCACGGGTACGCCGCAATCGCGTTTCGACATCCTCTTCGCGGCCGGCGACGAATCGCTGACACTCGGCACCGACCGCGTGGTTCGCGACGCGTCGGGCGAGGTGGTTCCCGGTGATTTTCTCGATGCCCTCGACCTTGCCTGGGCGGCGCGACGCCATCCGCGCGTCGAGGATGGCCTGCCGTTCCATGGGGGCTGGATCGTCTACCTGGCCTATGAACTCGTCGGCCAGATCGAACCGAGCTTGCGACTGCCGCCGTCGAGCGGTCCCGCGCCGGTCGCCTTTGCCTTGCGCACGCCGGCCGCGGCGATCGTCGATCACGTCGAACAGCGCACCATACTCATTGCGGAAGAGGGCGCCGGCCACTGGCTCGAAGTGCTTGCCGCCGACCTCGATGTCGCCTTGCCGGAACTCGCCCTTGCCGCGCCCGTTCGCGTCGACGAAGACGAGCCTTCGCGCTTCCTCGATGGTGTGGTGCGTATTCACGAACACCTGCGTGCGGGCGATGTCTTCCAGGTGAACCTGTCGCGCCGCTGGTCGGCACATTTCGCCGAAGCACCGTCGCCAGCGAGCCTGATGGCCGCGCTGCGGGTAGCCAATCCCGCGCCCTTTGCCGGCATGCTCCAGCAACCGGCATGGGCCATCGTCAGCTCGTCGCCGGAGCGTCTGGTCGAGGCGCGTGACGGCGTGCTGCAGACCCGCCCCATCGCCGGCACGCGTCCGCGTGTGCCCGGTGACGACGACGCGGCACGCATCCGCGAACTCACCACGCATCCGAAGGAGCGCGCGGAGCACGTCATGCTGATCGACCTCGAGCGTAACGACCTCGGCCGCGTGTGCGTCCCAGGCAGCGTGAAGGTGGACGAGCTGATGGTCGTGGAGAGTTATGCCCATGTGCACCACATCGTTTCCAACGTGCGTGGCCGCGCTCGTGAAGGCGTGACGCCTGGCCAGGTGATCGCAGCGACATTCCCCGGCGGCACCATCACGGGCTGCCCGAAAGTGCGCTGCATGGCGATCATCGGCGACATCGAAAACGAGCCGCGCGGCGCCTATACCGGCGCGATCGGCTACCTCGACGACAACGGCGACATGGATCTCAACATCCTCATCCGTACGCTCATGGTCGAAGGCACGCAGGTGTCGCTGCGAGCGGGTGCCGGCATCGTGACGGACTCGGTCCCGGAAAGGGAACTCGACGAGACGCGGGCGAAAGCGCGCGGACTGTTGCGGATCTTCGGCGCCGCATGAGCACGCGCATGTCGGTCGACTTCGCGAGGGACACTCGGCTGGAGGCGGTGGATCGGGGACTCATGTACGGCGACGGCCTGTTTGAAACCTTGCGCGTCGTCGGCGGTGTCGTTCCCTTATGGCCCCGGCACGCTGCGCGCCTGCTTGCGTCGGCAGTACGTCTCGGCCTGCCGGCACCCGATACGGATGCGATCCTGGCCGAAGTCCGCCGCCTGGCCGATGGCCTGGCCGACGCGGTTGCTCGTGTCACATTCACGGCGGGCAGTGGCGAGCGCGGTTATGCGCGACCGCATCCGGCGAAGCCAACGACGGTGGTCGTTGTGGGTGCGCTGTCGCTGGCCGGGGCGCCGTATCGCGAGGGGATCGCGCTACGCCTGTGCGACACGCGTCTCGGCGACCAGCCCTTGCTGGCCGGGATGAAGCACCTCAACCGTCTCGAGCAGGTGCTGGCCCGTGCCGAATGGAGCGATGCGACCGCACAGGAGGGCCTGATGGCCGACCAGCAAGGCCGGATCGTCTGCGCCACGGCGGCGAACCTGTTCGTCGCGATCGGCGGTCGCCTCGTCACGCCACCTGTCGACCGCTGTGGTGTGGCCGGTGTGGCGCGTGCGGAAGTGCTCGCCGCCGGCGACATCGAGATTCGCCATCTGGCGCCGCACGAACTCGTTGCGGCCGACGAGGTCTTCCTCACGTCGGCCGTTCGGGGCATTCTTCCCGTTCGGGCTTTCGCTGGCCGAACCTGGCAGCCCGGCCCGGTGACCCGCCACTGGCAGGAACACTGGGGCGGAATCGGCCTGCCGCTCCCGAACCGTTCGAAGGATTCCGATTGATGAAAGTGCGCGGCATCGCCCTCTGGCGTGTCATCTTGCTGGTGGTGCTGGTCGCGGCGATCGCCGTGGGTAGCTGGCTCGTTTTCGACTGGTCGCGCTTTGCGCGCACGCCCTTGAGTGTGCCGGTGGCCGGGCAGAGCATCGACGTGGCGCGGGGCGCCTCGTTCAAGGATATCGTGCGCGACTTGCGCGCCCGGGGTGCGACGCGGGCTTCGCCGCTCTACTGGCGCGTGCTGGCGATCGAGATGCATGCGTCGGGACGCCTGCACGCCGGCGAATACCTGCTACGTACCGGCATGACACCGCGCGACCTGATCGGCGACATGGCCAACGGCAAGGTCATGCAGCGTAACTTCACCATCGTCGATGGCTGGAGCTTTGCGGACCTGCGCCGTGCGCTGGCAGCGACCGACACGCTGTCGCACGATACCGCGGGCCTCGATAACGATGCGCTGATGAAGCGCCTGGGCAATGACGGCGAACACCCGGAAGGGCGGTTTCTTCCCGAGACCTACGCCTACGTCAAGGGCGATACCGACTCCAGTGTCCTCAAGCGCGCCCATGCGGCGATGACGAAAGCGCTCGAGGCCGCCTGGACATCGCGTGCCCCCGACTTGCCGCTGGCGACGTCGTACGAAGCACTCATCCTCGCCTCCATCGTGGAAAAGGAGACGGGCAGGGCGGACGAGCGTCCGCGAATCGCCGGCGTCTTCCTCCGGCGGCTGCAACTGCACATGCTCCTGCAGACCGATCCTTCGGTGATCTACGGCATGGGTGACAGCTACGCGGGCAACATCCACAAGAGCGACCTCACCACCGACACCCCCTACAATACGTACACGCGAGTCGGCCTGCCGCCGACCCCGATCGCCCTGCCGGGGGCGGCCGCCATCCAGGCGGCCCTGCATCCGGTCGAAGGCAAGGACCTCTATTTCGTCGCGAAGGGCGACGGCAGCCACGTCTTCTCGGCGACTCTCGACGATCACAACCGGGCCGTAGCCTGCTACCAATTGAAGCGATGCCAGTGACGACACCCAAGCGCGGCCGACTGATCACCCTCGAAGGCGGCGAAGGCGCCGGCAAGAGCACGCTGCTGCGTGGGCTCGAGGCGTACCTGCGCGCGCAGGGCGTGGATCTTGTCGTCACCCGCGAGCCGGGTGGCACGGCCGTCGGCGAAGCGGTGCGCGGGATCGTGCTCGACGCGGGCATCAACGAACTGTGCGCGGAAGCCGAGCTGCTGCTGATGTTCGCCTCGCGCGCCCAGCTGGTGCGCCAGGTGGTCGAGCCGGCGCTTGCCGCGGGGCGCTGGGTTCTCTGCGATCGTTTTACCGATGCGAGCTTCGCCTACCAGGGCGGCGGCCGCGGCCAGCCCGTGGAGCGTATCGATGCGCTCGAAACCTGGGCGGCGCTCGCCATCAAGCCCGACATCACCTTGTTGCTCGATCTTCCGGTGAGCACCGGTCGCGCGCGTGCGGCGGGCCGCGGCGAAGCGGACCGTATCGAAGGAGAGGCCGACGCGTTCTTCGAGCGTGTTCGCGACACCTACCGGGCGCGGGCCGCGGCCGAGCCGCGGCGTTTCCGTGTCCTGGATGCGAGCGCGACGCCGGAGGCCGTACTCGCTCAGGCGGTCGAGGGTATGGCCGGCCTGCTCGTCGGGGTGGCCTCGTGAGCCTGCGTCCCTGGCACGCCGACGCGTGGGCGCGCCTGCAGGCGCGTCGCGAGCGCGATGCGCTGCCCCACGCCTTGCTGCTTGCCGGTCCGGCCGGCCTGGGCAAGCGGGATTTCCTGGCGACCTTCGTCAAGGGCCTGTTGTGCCAGCAAAGCACCGACGGTACGCCGTGCGGTGTCTGCCGTAGCTGCCATCTCGTCGCCGCCGGTACGCATCCGGACGTGGCGGCGCTGTCCTTCGGCCTGCGCAAGGACGGCGTGACCCGCAGTGAGATCGTCGTCGACCAGATTCGCGACCTATCCGCCCGACTGGCCATGTCCAGCCAGTTCGGTGGCTGGCAGATCGCCACGGTCGACCCCGCCGACGCGATGAACGCCGCCGCCGCGAACGCGTTGCTCAAGACCCTCGAAGAGCCCACGCAGGCGACCTTGCTGGTCCTCGTGGCCGACGAGCCGGCGCGGCTGCCCGCGACCATTCGCAGCCGTTGCCAGCGCATCGATTTCCTGGTGCCGCCGCGCGACGTCGCGTTGGCCTGGCTGGCCGCCGATGGGGTGAAGGATGCCGAAGCGGCTCTCGACGCCGCCGGCGGCAATCCGGGCATGGCCCGTACCTGGGCCGCCGATGGCGCATTGAAGCAGCGTGGCGAGGTCCGTCATGACCTCAAGGCCCTGGCTGCCGGTCGTGGCGACACGATGGACGTGGTCAAGCGCTGGCAGGCGGCGGAACCGGCCCGTTACCTGTGGTTTGCCGCGCAGGCGGCGACCGACGAGCTTCGCGCCCGTGCGGCAGGCGTGGCAGCCCCTCTGGAAAGCCAGCTCGACGACGAATCGCTCGATGCGTGGTACGGCAGGGCCAACCGTGCGCGCGACGCACTCCGAGGCCCTTTGCGTGTCGACCTGCTGCTGCTCGAGCTTCTTGCGGCCTGGCGTTGACGCTGTCTTATCGGGCGTTCGGCCCTAATCGGCCTGAATCCCCCGGCTGGCAAGGAACCTGATTTGTCCCGCGAACCCGTCATCGACGGCCGTACCCGACTTCTCGTCGTCGCGCCCCATCCGGACGACGAGTCGCTGGCCGCCGGCATGCTGATCCAACGCACGCTCGCTGCCGGCGGGCGCGCCGACGTGTTGCTGCTCACCGATGGCGACGACAATCCCTGGCCGCAACGCTGGATGGAGCGGCGCCTGGTGATCGACGCGGCAGGCCGGGCGCGCTGGGGCGCGCGGCGTCGTCTCGAGGTGGCCGGGGCGCTGGGCCGGCTCGGCGTCGGGCCCGAACACCTGCACGCGCTCGGCTGGCACGACATGCAGGTGACCGACGAACTTCGCGACCGGTCGGCGGCAGCCGTGGATGCCGTCCGCCGCATCGTCGAGCGGGTACGTCCCAATCTCGTGGTCATCCCCGACCTGGGCGACAGCCATCCGGACCATGGCTCGGCGCACGTGCTTGCCCGGCTGGCGCTGGCGGCCGCGGGTTCGATGGCCGAGGTACTCACTTATATGGTTCACGGTACGGAACGATCCGCACCGGAGGACCTGATCGTCCCGGACGCGGACCCCGAGCGGCTGGCGACCAAGATCGACGCCGTGCTCGAGCACGCGACGCAGATGGCCCTCAGTCGCAAGCGCATGCTCCGCGTCGCCTCGCGCCCCGAACGTTTCGACCGGGCGCCTGCTGCCCCGGGCACCGGAGTGCTGCGTCTGCCATGGCAACCGGGACCGCTGGCGCGGCTGCGCCTGCGCCTCGTCCTGGCCGATGGTCTGGGCGTGCAGGTGTGGCCGTGGCGGTCCGCGCCGATCGAGCGGGCAGGCGACGCCTGGCTGTTGCCGTTGCGCGGTGCGCCCGGCCCGGCCTTCGTCAAGCTCACCGCCGATCTGTCCACGCCCTGGATCTACGACCGCTATGGCTGGGCCGGACAGGACCCGGAGCCGGTCGGGCTTGTGGCCCGGGCGGCGGGGTAGCTAGGATGACGCTCAAACCAGGGGATTCGACGTGTCCATGAACGCCACCAGCTCCTCACCGCGCCAGGGCATCCTGTCGTTGAAGATCAAGGACGTGAACTCCCTGTACATCTCGTACATGCCGTTCCTGAAGACCGGTGGCCTGTTCGCGCCCACCGCCCAGCGTTACAGCCTGGGCGACGAGGTGGCCTTGCTGGTCACCCTGATCGACGAGAACGAGCGGCTGTCCGTCGCGGGTCGGGTCGTCTGGATCACACCCGTGGGTGCGCAGGGCAACCGCACGGCGGGGGTCGGTATCCAGTTCAACGAGTCCCCCGAGAGCGAAGGTGCCCGGCAGCGTATCGAAGCGCTCCTTGCAGGCACCCTCGCATCCGAGCGTCCGACCCAGACGATGTGAGCCGACGGCGCCTTCCGGTGCCGAATGTCGGTGTTCGACAAGCGATTACCTGCGATTGCACCATCGCGACGCAGTTTTTCCCTCATTAATACTTGTCGCGATACCTGCACGCACTGGTACAATAGATCGGTTCCCCAACGTGAGATTGTGGATATCCGGAGTCGTTGGTACGCAATGCGTGCCGACACGGATCGGACCATTTGGATCGATTCGATAAAAGCTCTGGCGACCCTAGCCGGACCGCTCGTCCCCGCCGACGGTCACTGATGCGCCCAGTGAGGCGCGGAGGTACGCAGCATCGTGCTTGCCCAATACTGGCCCGTCCTGTTGTTCATTGCCGTGGCCGTAGGCCTAGGCGTGGTCCTGATGGCGATCGGCATGCTTGCCGGCCCCAGCCGTCCCGATTCGGAGAAGCTCTCGCCTTACGAGTGCGGCTTCGAGGCCTTCGAGGACGCGCGCATGAAGTTCGACGTGCGCTACTACCTCATCGCCATCCTCTTCATCATCTTCGACCTCGAAATCGCCTTCCTGTTTCCGTGGGCGGTGGTGTTCGACAAGATCGGCGCCATCGCGCTGATCGAGATGGCGCTGTTCCTCGCGCTGCTCGTGGTCGGTTTCGCTTACGTCTGGAAGAAGGGAGCGCTCGAATGGGAGTGATGACCACCATCGATCGGGTGATGCACAACCCGACGCCGCTCAACCTCGTCGACGACATCCTGCGTCCCAATGGCGATGCCCCCGTCGTCAACCGCGGCTTCGGCGTCACCAGCATCGACGCCCTGATGAACTGGGCGCGCACCGGCTCCATGTGGCCGATGACCTTCGGCCTGGCCTGCTGCGCCGTCGAGATGATGCACGCGGGTGCCGCGCGCCTGGATCTGGACCGTTTCGGTGTCGTCTTCCGTCCCAGCCCGCGCCAGTCCGACGTGATGATCGTCGCCGGCACCCTGGTGAACAAGATGGCTCCCGCGCTGCGCAAGGTCTACGACCAGATGCCGGAACCGAAGTGGGTGATCTCCATGGGTTCCTGCGCCAACGGCGGCGGTTACTACCACTATTCCTACTCGGTCGTTCGCGGCTGCGATCGCATCGTTCCGGTCGATATCTATGTGCCGGGTTGCCCACCGACGGCCGAAGCGCTGATCCACGGCATCCTGCAGCTGCAGAAGAAGATCCGTCGCACCCACACGATCGCGCGTTAACAGGGCATCGCACATGAGCGTTATTAACGAGACCTCGCTGGTCGAACGGCTCGCCGCGCGCTTCGGCGACATGCTGACGGTGAAGGTCGACCGCAATGAAGTCACCGCCGAGGTGGCTCCGCGTGACCTGATCTCCGTCGCCACGGCGTTGCGCGACGAGGCAGGCTTCCGCTTCACGACTCCCATCGACGTCTGCGGCGTCGACTACCTCAGCTACGGCCAGACCGAGTGGGACACCGACACGGCGCAGGGCGAAAGCTTCTCGCGCGGCGTGGAAGGTGAGGCCATGGGTCGCTTCACGTGGGCGGACCGCCCGCGCAACGTCGAGCAGCCGCGTCGTTATGCCGCGGTGTTCCATCTGCTGTCGATCGAACTCAATCAGCGCATCCGCCTGCGCGTGTTCTGCGAGGACGATGCCTTTCCGATCGTCCCGTCGGTCACGCCGGTGTGGCCGGGCACGGACTGGTTCGAGCGCGAGACCTTCGATCTGTTCGGCATCATCTTCGATGGTCATCCGGATCTTCGTCGCATCCTCACCGACTACGGTTTCGTGGGCCATCCGTTCCGCAAGGATTTCCCGCTCATCGGTAACGTGGAAGTGCGTTACGACCCCGAACAGAAGCGTGTGATTTACGAACCCGTCTCGATCGAGCCGCGCGTGCTGGTGCCGCGCACGATCCGTAACGACGCCGATCTCGATCAGGCCAGGGCGGAATCCGCCGATCATTGGCGGGAGAACTAAGCCGTGGAAGAAATTCGCAATTACACGATGAACTTCGGCCCGCAGCATCCCGCTGCGCACGGCGTGCTGCGCCTGGTGCTGGAGATGGACGGCGAGACGATCGTGCGCGCCGATCCGCATATCGGGCTGCTGCACCGTGGTACCGAGAAGCTGGCCGAGTCCAAGCCGTTCAACCAGTCCATCGGTTACATGGATCGCCTCGATTACGTCTCGATGATGTGCAACGAGCACGCCTACGTGCTGGCCATCGAGAATCTGCTGGGTATCCAGGCACCGATCCGCGCGCAGTACATCCGCACGATGTTCGACGAGATCACCCGCATCCTGAACCACCTCATGTGGGTGGGATCGAATGCGCTCGATCTGGGCGCCATGGCCGTCTTCCTCTACGCGTTCCGCGAGCGCGAGGAACTGATGGACGTCTACGAGGCGGTATCCGGCGCGCGCATGCACGCCACGTACTATCGCCCGGGCGGCGTCTACCGCGACCTGCCGGACCAGATGTCGAAGTACCGCGAGTCGCCGTGGCACAAGGGCGCCGACCTCAAGCGCCGCAATGCCTGGCGCGAAGGCTCGATGCTGGACTACCTCACGGAGTTCACCAACGACTTCCCGGCCCGCGTCGACGAATACGAAGCGCTGCTCACCAATAACCGTATCTGGAAGCAGCGTACGGTCGGCATCGGCGTCATTCCGCCCGAGAAGGCCCAGGCCTGGGGCATGACCGGTGCGATGCTGCGCGGTTCGGGCATCGCCTGGGATCTGCGCAAGAAGCAGCCGTATGCCGCCTACGCAAACATGGAGTTCGACATCCCGGTTGGCGTCAACGGCGATTGCTACGACCGTTACCTGGTCCGCGTCGAAGAGATGCGCCAGTCGAACAGCATCATCAAGCAGTGCGTGGCGTGGCTGAAGGCCAACCCGGGCCCGGTGATGGTGCAAAACTACAAGGTCGCGCCGCCCAGCCGCGAAGAAATGAAGAGCGACATGGAAGCGCTGATCCACCACTTCAAACTCTTCACGGAAGGCTACGGCGTCCCCGCCGGCGAAACCTATACCGCCGTCGAAGCGCCCAAGGGCGAATTCGGCTGCTATCTCGTGTCCGACGGTGCGAACAAGCCTTTCCGCGTGCATCTGCGCGCGCCCGGCTTCGCCCACCTGTCTTCCATGGACGCGATCGTGAGGGGCCACATGCTCGCCGACGTCGTCGCGATGATTGGCACCTACGATCTCGTCTTTGGCGAAGTCGACCGCTAAGTCGACGGAGTGAACTGAATCATGAAAGCCACCGGACATTTTGAGCAGGTCAAGGACGTCGATCCCCTCGTCGTGCTCAACGATCACACCCGCAGCCACATCGATCACTGGGTTTCCAAGTTCCCGCCGGATCGCAAGCGCTCCGCGCTGATCCAGTCGCTCATGGCGGCGCAGGAACAGAACGTGGGTTACCTCACGGACGAACTGATCACCGCGGTCGCCAAGTACCTCGAACTGCCGGCTATCTGGGCGTACGAAGTCGCAAGCTTCTACTCGATGTTCGAGACCACGCCCGTCGGTCGCAACAACGTCGCCATCTGCACCAACATTTCCTGCTGGTTGAACGGGGCCGAAGGCCTGGTTCGCCATTGCGAGAAGAAGCTCGGCATCAAGACCGGCGAGAGCACCGCCGACGGCCGCATCTATCTCAAGCAGGAAGAGGAATGCCTCGCCGCTTGCGCGGGCGCGCCGATGATGGTCGTCAACGGTCACTACCACGAGAAGCTGACGACCGATTCGGTCGACGCGATCCTCGACGGTCTCAAGTGAGGTAAGGGCAATGGCTAGCACCACTGGTCCGGTCGGACCCGCACCGCAGGAACACCAGGTCGTCTACACGACCCTGCATTTCGAGAAGCCCTGGGCGCTCGAGAGCTATGAAAAGGTGGACGGTTACAAGGCATGGCGCAAGATCCTGGCCGAGAAACCGGATCCGGCGGCACTGATCGAAGAGATCAAGAAGAGCGCGCTGCGCGGTCGCGGCGGCGCCGGCTTCCCCACGGGCCTGAAGTGGAGCTTCATGCCCCGCACGGCACCGGGCCAGAAGTACATCCTGTGCAACTCGGACGAGTCCGAGCCGGGCACCTGCAAGGACCGTGACATCCTGCGCTTCAACCCGCACGCGGTGATCGAAGGTCTGGCGATCGCCTGCTACTGCACCGGTTCGACCGTTGCCTACAACTACCTGCGTGGCGAGTTCCATCACGAGCCGTTCGAGCACATCGAAGAAGCCCTGAAGGAAGCCTATGCGGCTGGCCTGCTCGGCAAGGATATCGATGGCACCGGCATCGACGTGGACATCTACAACGCCCTTGGTGCCGGCGCTTACATCTGCGGCGAAGAAACCGCATTGATGGAATCGCTGGAAGGCAAGAAGGGCCAGCCGCGCTTCAAGCCGCCGTTCCCGGCCGGTTTCGGCCTGTACGGCCGGCCGACCACGATCAACAACACCGAGACCTACGCCTCGGTGCCGGCGATCCTGCGCAACGGCGCGGAGTGGTTCCTCAACCTCGGCAAGCCGAACAACGGCGGCCCGAAGATCTTCTCGGTCTCCGGCCACGTGGCGAACCCGGGCAACTTCGAGATCCGTCTCGGCACGCCGTTCTCCGAGCTCCTGCAGATGGCCGGCGGCATGCGTGGCGGCAAGAAGCTGAAGGCCTGCATCCCGGGCGGCTCCTCGATGAAGGTGCTGACCGCCGAGAAAATCATGGAATGCACCATGGATTACGACTCGCTGCAGAAGGCGGGTTCGGGTCTGGGTTCCGGTGCCGTGATCGTGATGGACGAAACCACCTGCATGGTTCGCGCCTGCCACCGCATCTCGCGCTTCTACATGGCAGAGTCCTGCGGCCAGTGCACCCCGTGCCGCGAAGGTACCGGCTGGATGCACCGCGTGCTCTCGCGCATCGTGGAAGGCAAGGGCACGCAGGACGACCTGCATCGCCTGAAGGCTGTCGCCGGCCAGATCGAAGGGCACACCATCTGCGCCTTCGGTGAAGCCGCCGCGTGGCCGGTGCAGGGCTTCCTGGCCAACTTCTGGCACGAATTCGAATACTACGTGGAGCATGGCCGGTCGATCGTCGACGGCCCGGCGGACACGGTCACCACTGGAGTCGCTGCATGAGTGCGCAGCCCGTAGCCAACGCCGCGCCGGATCTGGTCAATATCGAGATCGATGGCGTTCCGGTGCAGATTGCCAAGGGGTCGATGATCATCCAGGCGGCCGATGCCGTCGGTATTCCCATCCCGCGCTTCTGCTACCACCGCAAGCTTCCGATCGCCGCCAACTGCCGCATGTGCCTGGTGGAAATCGAGAAGATGCCCAAGCCGGCACCCGCCTGCGCCACGCCGGTAGGCGAGGGCATGAAGGTGTTCACGCGTTCGGACAAGGCGCTGAAGTCGCAGCGCAACGTGATGGAATTCCTGCTGATCAACCATCCGCTGGATTGCCCCATCTGCGACCAGGGCGGCGAATGCGAACTGCAGGACGTATCGCTCGGCTACGGCCGTTCGGTATCGCGTTACAACGAGCGCAAGCGCACCGTCTCCGACGAGAACCTCGGCCCGCTGATCGCGACCGAGATGACCCGCTGCATCCAGTGCACGCGCTGCGTCCGCTTCACCAGCGAGATTGCCGGCACGTACGAACTCGGCGGCATGAGCCGTGGCGAGAACCTGGAAATCGGTACGTATATCGGCAAGACGATCGAGAGCGAGCTGTCGGGCAACATCATCGACGTCTGCCCGGTCGGCGCGCTGACCAACAAGCCGTTCCAGTTCCAGGCGCGCGCCTGGGAGCTGGTGGCACGCCCGTCCGTCGGCTATCACGACGCGCTGGGTTCCAACCTGTGGATGCACACGCGCCGCGGCGAAGTACTGCGCAACGTGCCTCGCGACAACGAGACGATCAACGAGTGCTGGTTGTCCGACCGCGACCGCTACAGCCATCAGGGCCTGTATGCCGCGGATCGCGTCAAGTCGCCGATGGTCAAGCGCAACGGCCAGTGGTCGGCGACGACCTGGGACGACGCCCTCGCCGTGGCGAGCGAAGCGCTGAAGAGCGTTCCGGGCTCGGATCTTGGCGTGTTGGTGAACCCGGCTACGTCGAACGAGGAGGGCGAACTGCTCGTCCGTCTCGCTCGCGGCCTGGGCAGTGCCCATGTCGATCACCGCCTGCGCCAGCTCGACTTCGCCGACAACGCGTTCGCCAAGGCTTTCGCATCGCCGATCGCCTCGTTCGACAAGGTCAAGGCGGCGCTGCTGGTCGGCTCCGACCTGCGTAACGAAGTGCCGCTGCTGAACCACCGCATCCGTCAGGCGGTGAAGAAGGGCGCCAAGGTCTACGCGGTCAATCCGGTCCACTTCAATTTCAACTATCCGCTGGCCGGCGAGTCCGTCGCCGCGCCGCATGCGCTGGTCGCCGAACTGCTGGTCCTGGCCAAGGCCGCCAGCGAGAACGGTGCCACGGTGCCGGAATCGATCGCTTCCGCCCTCGACGGTGTGGAAACGACCGACGCCCACCGCGCCGCGTTCAAGGCGCTTGGCGACAACGCCGTGGTCATCCTCGGCCACGCCGCCGCGACCCATCCGGAAGCGTCCTGGCTGCGTGCCATCGCGCGCTTCGTCGCGCAGGCCGCCGGTGCCTCGTTCAACGAGATTCCGGTCGGTGCCAATGCGATCGGCCTGGCCTCGGTCGGCGTGATGCCGTCTGCCGGCGGTCTCGATGCGCGCGGCATGCTGGCCCAGGCGCGCAAGGGCTACGTGCTTTACAACGTCGAGCCGCCGCACGATTTCGCCGATGGCACGCTTGCGCTCCAGGCGATGCATTCGGCGCAGACCGTGGTCGCCTTCGCGGCGTTCGCGAGCGATGCACTGAAGGATTCGGCCGATGTGATCCTGCCGATCGGCCTGACGCCGGAAATCGACGCGACCCTGGTCAACGTCGAAGGCACCGCGCAGACCGTCCTGCCGGGTGGCAAGGCACCGGGCGACGCCCGTCCGGGCTGGAAGGTACTGCGTGCCCTGGGTGGCATGCTCGGCGTGGCCGGCTTCGAGTTCGACGACCTCGCCGGCTTGCGTGCCGGCTTTACCGAGCGTGCCGCCGAGGTTCGCGTGGCACTGGCGCCGCGTGCCTCGGGTGTCGGCTTCTCGCGCATCGCCACCACGCCGATCTACCGCGTCGATGCGGTGGTCCGTCGTGCCGGCGCGCTGGCTTCGCATCCGCTCAACCGCGCCGCCGCCATCCGCATCAATGCGGATGACGCCGGCAAGCTCGGCCTCACCGATGGCGCCAACGCGCGCATCGGCGACGCCGTCCTTCCGGTGGCCATCGATGCCTCGGTGCCCGATGGCGCCGCGTGGGTCGAAGCCGCGCACTCCGAAACCGCCATGCTGCCTCCGTACGGCGCGGCCATCACCGTGAGCAAGGCGTAACCATGGGCGCTCAACTCTTCGATCACGTCTTGCTGCCGGTGCTCTACATCCTGGCGATCGTGCTGCCGCTGGTTATCGGCGTCGCACTGTACGTCTGGTGGGAGCGCAAGGTACTCGGCTGGATGCACGTCCGCATGGGGCCGAACAAGGTCGGTCCCGCCGGCCTGCTCCAGGCCTTCGCCGACGTCGTCAAGCTGCTGCTGAAGGAAGTGGTCCTGCCGACCAACGCCAACCGTGCGCTCTACTACCTGGCACCGCTGCTGGCCCTGGTGCCCGCACTGGCCGCCTGGGCCGTCGTGCCGTTCGGTCCGGAGGTCGTCCTGGCCAACGTCAACGCCGGTGTGCTCTACCTGCTGGCCATGACCTCCATGGGCGTGTACGGCATCATCCTCGCCGGCTGGTCGTCGAACTCGCGCTACGCGATGCTCGGCGCCATGCGCGCCGCGGCGCAGGTGATCTCGTACGAACTGTCGATGGGCATGTCCATCGTCTGCGTCCTGGTACTGACCGGTAGCCTGAACCTCTCGGCCATCGTCAACGCGCAGTCGGGCAATTTCTTCACCTGGTACTGGCTGCCGCTGCTGCCGGTGTTCGTCATCTACTTCGTCTCGGGCGTGGCGGAAACCAACCGCGCACCGTTCGACGTGGCGGAAGGCGAATCGGAAATCGTCGCGGGCTTCCACGTCGAATACTCCGGCTCGCCGTTCGCGCTGTTCTTCCTGGCCGAATACGCCAACATGATCCTGGTCAGCTTCCTGACCTCGATCTTCTTCATGGGCGGCTGGCTCTCGCCGTTCCCGGAAGGCTGGGGCCTGATCGGCCACGGCGGTTTCCACTGGCTGTTCATCAAGGCCTTCTTCTTCGCCTTCCTGTTCCTGTGGTTCCGCGCAAGCTTCCCGCGCTACCGCTACGACCAGATCATGCGTCTCGGCTGGAAGGTCTTCATCCCCATCACCATCGTCTGGGTCCTCGTCGCCGGCTGCATGAAGTATTTCGGCTGGGTCCACATCGGCACGGGAGCCTGAAAGCCATGACCCGCGTAACCCACTATTTCAAGAGTTTGTTGCTCATCGAGCTGTTCAAGGGCATGGGCCTGACCATGCGCTACATGTGGAGCCCGAAGTACACCATTCGCTATCCGTTCGAGCACATTCCGAAGTCGAACCGCTTCCGTGGCCTGCACGCCCTGCGCCGTTACGCCAACGGTGAAGAGCGTTGCATCGCCTGCAAGCTGTGCGAAGCGGTATGCCCGGCCCTGGCGATCACGATCGACTCGGCCCCGCGTCCGGAAGATGGCCAGCGCCGCACCACGCGCTACGACATCGACCTGTTCAAGTGCATTTTCTGCGGCTTCTGCGAGGAGAGCTGCCCGGTGGATTCCATCGTCGAGACGCACGTGCACGAGTACCACTTCGAACATCGCGGCGAGAACGTAGTGACCAAGGCCCAGCTGCTGGCCATCGGTGACCGCTTCGAGCAGGACATCGCTGCCGCCCGCGCGCAAGACGCGGCTTACCGCTGAGCGCCCGGAGAATCTCGCGATGAATACCGATCTGCTTCAACTCATCTGTTTCTACCTCTTCGCCGCCGTGGCGGTCATCGGCGCGCTGATGGTCATCACCGTGAAGAACTCGGTTCACGCCGTGCTCTCGCTGGTGCTGACCTTCTTCAGCATGGCCTGCGTCTGGCTGCTGGCCGAAGCGGAGTTCCTGGCCGTGGCCCTGGTCGTCGTCTACGTCGGCGCGGTGATGGTGCTGTTCCTGTTCGTGGTCATGATGCTGGACATCAAGCAGGAGGTCGTCCGCGAGGGCTTCATCCGCTACCTGCCGGTGGGCATCGTCGTCGCGGTGGTCATGCTGGTGGAAATGCTGGCGATGATCGGCGTGAAGGCCATGCACGCCCACACGCTCGGCCCGAACCCGGCCGGTAACTCGAACGTCGCGTGGCTGGGCCAGGCCCTCTACACCGACTTCCTGCTGCCGTTCGAAATCGCCGCGCTGATCCTTACCGTGGGTATCGTCGCCGCCGTGGCCCTGACCCTGCGTCAGCGTGTCGGTGTCCGTCACCAGTCCGCGGCACAGCAGGTCGAGGTCCAGGCCACCGACCGCGTTCGCGTGATCAAGGTCGCGAGCGAACAGATGGCTTCCGTCAGCCCGGCCCCGGCGCCGGTCGTCGACCCGACGCAGGAGAACGCCAAGTGATCACGCTTTCCCATTACATCGTCCTCGGCGCGATCCTCTTCTGTATCGCGGTCGCCGGACTCTTCATCAACCGCAAGAACGTGATCGTGCTGCTCATGGCGATCGAGCTGATGCTCCTGGCGGTGAACACCAACTTCGTGGCCTTCTCGCGCTTCTTCGGCGATGTCGGCGGCCAGGTCTTCGTGTTCTTCATCCTTACCGTGGCCGCGGCGGAATCCGCTATCGGCCTGGCGATCCTGGTCCTGCTGTTCCGTAACCGGAGCACGATCAATGTCGCCGAAATCGACAGCATGAAGGGTTGATCCGATGAGTCTCTCGCTTTCAATCCTGCTGACGATCGCACTGGCCCCGCTGGTGGGCGCGATCCTGGCCGGCCTCTTCGGCAAGCTGATCGGCCGGGCAGGGGCGCACACCGCGACCATCCTGGGCGTGGCGATCGCCTGTGGCCTGTCGTTCTACGTGCTCTACCAGCTGGTCTGGGGCGGTGCGCAGAACTTCAACCAGGACGTCTACACCTGGTTCGAGATCGGCCGCTTCCACGCCTCGGTCGGCTTCATGATCGACCGCCTCACCGCCATGATGATGGTGGTGGTGACGTTCGTGTCGCTGCTGGTGCATCTGTACACCATCGGCTACATGGCCGAAGACCCGAGCTACCAGCGCTTCTTCAGCTACATCTCCCTGTTCACCTTCTCGATGTTGATGCTCGTCATGAGCAACAATTTCATGCAGCTGTTCTTCGGCTGGGAAGCGGTGGGCCTGGTGTCGTACCTGCTGATCGGCTTCTGGTACAAGCGCCCGACGGCGATCTTCGCCAACCTGAAGGCCTTCCTGGTCAACCGCGTGGGCGACTTCGGTTTCCTGCTGGGTATCTCGGCGATCCTCTACTTCATGGGCACGCTGGACTACCAGACCGCCTTCGACCACGCTCCCGAGCTGGTCGGCAAGACGCTGCAGATCACCCAGAACCACGCCTGGGACGCGGCGACCGTGATTGGCATCCTGCTGTTCATCGGTGCGATGGGCAAGTCGGCCCAGGTGCCGCTGCACGTGTGGCTGCCGGACTCGATGGAAGGTCCGACGCCCATCTCGGCACTGATCCATGCGGCGACCATGGTCACCGCGGGCATCTTCATGGTTGCGCGCATGTCGCCGATCTTCGAGCTGTCCGATGCGGCACTGTCGTTCATCCTGGTGATCGGTTCGACCACGGCGCTGTTCACCGGCCTGATCGGCATCGTTCAGAACGACATCAAGCGAGTCATCGCGTACTCGACGCTCTCGCAGCTCGGTTACATGACGGTCGCGCTCGGTGTCTCCGCCTATAGCGGCGCCGTGTTCCACCTGATGACCCATGCCTTCTTCAAGGCGCTGCTGTTCCTCGGCGCGGGCTCGGTCATCATGGGCATGCACCATGAGCAGGACATGCGCTACATGGGCGGCCTGCGCAAGTACATGCCGATCACCTGGTTCACGATGTGGATCGGTTCGCTGGCCCTGGCCGGTACGCCGTTCTTCTCGGGCTTCTACTCGAAGGACGCGATCATCGAGGCCGTGGGCGAGTCGCATCGCTGGGGTGCGGGTTACGCACACTTCTGCGTGCTGGCCGGTGTGTTCGTCACCTCGCTGTACAGCTTCCGCCTGCTCTACATGACCTTCCACGGCAAGGAGCGCTTCAAGGTCGAGCCTGCCTCGCATGGCCACGGCCACGATGCGCATGCCGTCCACCATGACGCCGCGCACGATCCGCACGACGTCGCGCACGATGACGATGACCATCACGGCACACCGGGCGTGCTCGAGCATGCGCCGCACGAATCGCCGTGGGTCGTCACTGTCCCGCTGGTCCTGCTCGCGATTCCGTCGATCCTCATCGGTGGCTTCACCGTTGGCCCGATGCTTTACGAGAAGTGGTTCGGCAAGGCCATCCACGTCAACGAATCGAACGACGTGCTTGCCGAGCTCGGCCACGAGTTCCACGGCGCGATCGAGGCCGGCCTGCACGGCTTCACACAGGCGCCGTTCTGGCTCGCGTTCGCCGGCTTCGCCGTTGCCACCTACATCTACCTGTTCAATGTCGCTCTTGCCGGAAAGATCAAGAACGCGTTGAAGCCGGTGTATGAGCTGCTGGACCACAAGTACTGGATCGATGAACTCTACTTCGCGGTGTTTGCGAAGGGTGGCGTGAAGCTGGGCGAGGGCCTGTCGAAGGTGGGCGATACCGCCATCATCGACGGCGCCATCGTCAACGGCTCGGCCAACCTTGTGCAGCGCATCGCCGGTGGCGTCCGCCGCCTGCAATCCGGATTCCTCTTCCACTACGTGTTCGCCATGATCCTCGGCCTCATCCTGCTCTTGGGCGGGTACTGGCTGATCGGGCAATAAGGGAAACGAGCTCTATGTCGAATCACTTGCTCAGCCTGCTGATCTGGCTCCCGGTCGTCGGCGCCATCCCGGTGCTGCTCGCCGGGGCCGGACGCCCTGGCCTTGCCCGCTGGATCTCGCTCCTGGTCGCGGTCGCCACGTTCGCCGCCAGCCTGGCCCTCATCCCTGCCTACGACGCCACCACGGGTACGATGCAGCTCAACGAGTCGTTGAGCTGGATCCCGTCCCTGGGCATCAACTACTCGCTCGCCGTCGACGGTATCTCGGTCGCCCTGATCATCCTGACCACGTTCACCCAGATCCTGGTGATCGTCGGTGCCTGGGAAGTCATCCAGAACAAGCCGCACCAGTACATGGCGGCGATGCTGATGCTCGAAGGCGCGATGATCGGCGTCTTCTGCGCGACGGACGCGATGCTGTTCTACGTGTTCTTCGAAGCCATGCTGATCCCGATGTTCATCATCATCGGTATCTGGGGCGGTCCGCGTCGTGTCTATGCCACGCTGAAGTTCTTCATCTACACCTTCTTCGGCTCGATCTTCATGCTGGTCGGCCTGCTTTACCTGTGGCACAAGACAGGTGGCAGCTTTGCCATCGCTGACATGGTCAACGTGCACCTGACGCTGACCGAGCAGAGCTGGCTGTTCTTCGCCTTCCTGCTGGGCTTCGCCATCAAGGTCCCGATGGTGCCGGTGCACACCTGGCTGCCGGATGCCCACGTCGAGGCGCCCACGGGCGGCTCGGTGGTGCTGGCGGCGGTCATGCTGAAGATCGGTGGCTACGGATTCATCCGTTTCAGCCTGCCGATCGCGCCGGACGCCTCGCAGCACTACGAGTGGCTGATCATCGTGCTCAGCCTCATCGCGGTCTGCTACATCGGCTATATCGCCCTTGTGCAGCAGGACATGAAGAAGCTGGTGGCGTATTCGTCCATCGCGCACATGGGTTTCGTCACCCTGGGCATCTTCATCGCCTTCATCCTGGTGCGTGAAACGAACAACCCGGATGCCGCTCGCCTGGGCATGCAGGGTGCGATGGTCCAGATGATCTCGCACGGCTTCATCTCCGGCGCGATGTTCAGCTGCATCGGCGTCCTGTACGACCGCATGCATACACGTCAGATCAAGGACTACGGCGGCGTCATCAACGTGATGCCGATCTTCGCCCCGTTCTACGTGTTGTTCGCCATGGCCAACAGCGGCCTGCCGGGCACCAGCGGTTTCGTCGGCGAGTTCATGGTCATCCTGGCCGCGTTCAGTGCCAATCCGTGGATCGCCCTGTTCGCCGCGTTCACCCTGATCATCGGCGCTGCCTACACGTTGTGGATGGTGAAGCGCGTGCTCTGGGGCAAGGTCACGAACCATCACGTCGCGGAACTGAAGGACGTCAACGGTCGCGAAATCTTCATGCTGAGCGCGTTCGCCGCCGGTGTGCTGCTCTTCGGCATCTGGCCGGAGCCGCTGGTCCACCTGATGGATGCGTCGGTTGCTCGGATTGTCGAGCAGCTGGCCATTACCAAAGTCTGAGCGGGAACTATCCATGCCGAGTATCAACGACATCCTGATCCTGCTCCCCGAGATTTATCTCGTGGTCGCGGCCTGCGTGCTGCTTCTTCTGGATGCTTACCTCAAGCCGGGCCAGAAGGGCGCCGTCCACTGGCTTTCCATCCTCGTTCTCCTGGTCGGCGCGTACCTCGTCGTCAGCGGCCAGCCGGCGACGCCGGTGACCGCGTTCGGGGGCATGTTCGTGCGCGATGGCGTGGCCGAAGTGCTGAAGCTGTTCTCGCTGGTCATCACCGCGATGATCTTCGTCTACGCGCGTCCGTACCTCAAGGAGCGGGCGATTCCGTTCGGCGAGTTCTACACGCTGACGATCTTCGCCACGGTTGGCATCATGTTCCTGGTCTCGGCCGGTAGCCTGGTGACCTCGTACCTTGGCCTCGAACTGCTCACGCTGTCGTCGTATGCCCTGGTCGCGCTGAACCGCGATTCGAGCCTGTCGTCGGAAGCGGCGATCAAGTACTTCGTGCTGGGCGCGCTGGCCTCGGGCATGCTGCTGTACGGCATGTCGATGGTCTACGGTGCCACCCACAGCCTGGACCTGCATACGATCCACGCCGCCATCGTCGGTACCGAGTGGAAGACCCTGCTGCTGTTCGGCCTCGTCTTCATGATCACCGGCATCGGCTTCAAGCTGGGCGCCGCGCCGTTCCACATGTGGATTCCGGACGTCTACCAGGGCTCGCCGACCGCCGTGACCGTGTTCATCGGTTCGGCACAGAAGCTGGCCGCGTTCGGCATGGCCTACCGTCTGCTCTCGACCGGTATGGGCGATGCGGCCGGTGGCGCCACCGGGCTCGCCCCGCAGTGGCAGCTCATGCTTGCCGTGCTTGCCGTGCTTTCGCTGGCGATCGGTAACCTGGTTGCCCTGGTGCAGACCAACCTCAAGCGCCTGCTGGCTTATTCGACCATCTCGCACATGGGTTACCTGTTGGTCGGCTTCGTCAACGCCGGTCCGGAAGGCTATTCGGCGTCGATGTTCTATGCGGTGAGCTACGCGCTGACCAGCGCCGCTGCCTTCGGCATGATCATCGTGCTGTCGCGCTCGGGCTTCGAGTGCGAGGAAATCGACGACCTGAAGGGTCTGAACCAGCGCTCGCCGTGGTTCGCCTTCCTGATGTTGCTGATCATGTTCTCGCTGGCCGGTGTCCCGCCGCTGTTCGGTTTCTACGGCAAGCTGCTGGTACTGAAGGCGGCCGTGGATGCAGGCATGTTGTGGCTGGCCCTGGTCGGCGCGGTCGCCGCCATCATCGGTCTGTATTACTACCTGCGCGTGGTCAAGGTCATGTACTTCGATCCGCCGACCGAAGGCACCGATGTGCGTGCCACGGCCGACGCGCCGGCTCGCTGGGTGCTCTCGCTCAACGCGCTCGCGCTGCTGGTCCTGGGCTTCACCTGGTCGCCGTTGCTGGCCTGGTGCCAGCGGGCTTTCGCCGGCTGAGTCCTCGGGCAGGGTCGTAACGCAAAGGCGCGGACTCCGGTCCGCGCCTTTTTTTAGGTTCTTCGCGGATTACCGGGGGCGGGCGCTGGGCATGCCGGGCATTCTTTCGCACCTCGCCTAGGGCTCGGCTTCGGCATCGCGGGCTCGGCTTCGCCGTCGCTTTGTACACTTGGGCGTTTCGCGGGGAGACCTTGGCGCCCACCCTCGCTGCTCAGACAGGTCCTCCGCGTTCGGTGCGGAAGGCCGCTGCGCGGCCGATGTATCTATATGGCCTACGGCCGCT